>ERZ791815.1-NODE-1-length-436771-cov-8.576849_pt1 | contig 436771 bp, 383 predicted proteins | sample MGYA00510302_ERZ791815 | MGnify/ENA primary metagenome ERZ791815 (study PRJEB30046, sample SAMN00791995) | human gut metagenome | study: EMG produced TPA metagenomics assembly of the A metagenome-wide association study of gut microbiota in type 2... | reverse complement strand
CAGCTTGTATATTTTATCATATCTTCAAGTCGTTGTCAACAACTTTTTTATTTTTTCTTTGTTGTCGCTCTTTCGCGGCAACTCTGATATCTTATCATGTCTGTCGCTTTTTGTCAACAACTTTTTCTCGGCAATTTATTCTATCGGAGCTCAATATCACTTGGCTTTATCCGATCAGAACTGCTCTGCACGAGTCAGCTTTGTTATAATACCACCCAGCTCGAATTTTGTCAATCAGAAATTACAAATTAAATTATATTCAGACAATTTATGTTGTATTCTAAAATTGTTATATCATGCTTTTTATTTTTCACACAATACAAGAAATTCATATCACATGGCCTACGCCTGAATTGCATCCAGTGCCTCCCTGACATTTGCCACCCCGATCAGCTTCATTGCATACTTCTTCCCTACAGAAGGAAGGGATACTTTTGGCAGAATGCATACTTCAAAACCAAGTTTGGCTGCCTCTGCCACACGTTGTTCTGCCATGCTTACACCACGCACTTCCCCGCTTAATCCCACCTCGCCAAAACAGATGGTCTTCTCATCAATCGTCAGATCCAGTTTGCTTGACATAATGGCAAGCACAATTCCCAGATCAATTGCTGGTTCATTCATACGGATTCCGCCCGCGATATTTACATAAGCATCACAATCCGACAACTGCATTCCAATACGTTTTTCCAAAACTGCCATCAGCAGATTCACGCGGTTAAAGTCCGTTCCGGTCGCAGTTCTCCTCGGATTGTTGAAATAGCTGTGACAGATCAGCGCCTGAATTTCCAAAAGAATCGGACGGGTACCCTCGATGGAACATGCCACGACAGAACCGGAAGCATCCTTTGGTTTGCCGCTGAGCATATACTCGGACGGATTCTCCACCTCAACCAGTCCCTCTGTGCGCATCTCAAAAACACCGATCTCGTTCGTGGAGCCAAAACGGTTCTTCACGCCACGCAGAATCCGGTAGCTTTCATGACGGTCTCCTTCAAAATAAAGAACCGTATCCACCATATGTTCCAGTACACGTGGACCTGCCACGACCCCTTCCTTTGTCACATGCCCGACAATAAAGATCGAGATATCCATTCCTTTTGCGATCTGCATAAGAACACCTGTAGACTCACGCACCTGTGACACGCTGCCAGGCGCCGAGGAAACGTTTTCGTTATACATGGTCTGGATACTGTCGATCACCACAATCTGTGGCTTATTCCGTTCAATTACCGTGCGTATGGTGTCCAGACTGGTCTCACACAACAGTTCCAGATGATCACTGAACGTGCCAATCCGCTCTGCACGCAGTTTGATCTGCTGCAGGGACTCTTCCCCGGACACATACAGTACCGAAAGATTCTGCCCGGACAGATTCCGGCAGACTTGTAATAAAAGCGTTGATTTACCAATTCCCGGATCTCCTCCAACCAGAACGAGGGAGCCTTTTACAACTCCCCCGCCCAATACACGGTCCAGCTCCGGCATGGATGTGGAAATCCGTTCCTCATCCGATGTCTTTATTGCAGAAAGCGGAACAGGTTTCGCTTCTGTCGCTGGTTTTATTTTTCCGGAAGTACTGAGTGCTTTCCGGTCCACCAGTTCCTCTACGAACGTGTTCCACTCTCTGCATGCCGGACACTGGCCCATCCATTTGGATGATTCATATCCGCAATTCTGGCAAAAAAACGCACTGGTTTTTGCTTTTGCCATATGTTATCTCTTTTCTACGCGGATTGCTACCGCATCTGCTCCTTCTAATTCTACGCTCAGGCTTAATTTGCCTCCAAGATTGGTCTTCATTGTTCCTGCAGACTTGCCATCGATATCAATCTCGTACTCTGTCTCTTCTGCCAGCTCCAATGTGATCTGTGCATCTTCCGGTCCCTCTACCGTAAAGCTGACAGTATTCTCATCCTCTGTAAAATTGGTGACAGCTGTACCCGGTACAGATTCATATACAAACAGTCCGTTACGCTCCAGCTTTGTAATCTCCTTGAACGTTTTTACTTTGTATTTATCTCCATGAAATTCGTAGTTATCAAGCTTTGCTTTCGCTCCCAGAGTGTAATCGCCGAAACTAAGGGTTCCGTTTCCTTCCGTACGAATTAATTCACTGATTGCAGCCATGATTTTTCCTCCTGTGTGGTTGATTATTTGGTTCTTAAATTATATCACTTTTTATCTTTTGATACAATGATTTCCTTGTTCTTCGTCGTCACGATCACACGGTCTTTCGCATGGATTTCTCCACGGATCAGTGCGTCTGCCAAACGGTCTTCCACCTCATCCTGCAGTTTTCTGCGCAGAGGTCTGGCACCGTATTTGCGGTCATAAGCTTTTTCAACAATAGATTCCTTTGCAGCTTCCCGTACCACCAGATCGATCTGCAACTGTTCCTTACAGCGTTTCTGTAAATCACGCACCATAATACCGATGATTTTTTTCATATCGTCTTTGTTCAACGCACGGAATACAATTGTCTCATCAATACGGTTTAAAAACTCCGGTTTAAAAATACGTTTGACTTCTTCCATCACGCTGGCTTTCATCCGCTCGTGATCCTGCTTTTCATCTTCTTTTGCACCAAAGCCAAGCTTCTTCGGCTCGATGATCGACTGTGCGCCCGCATTACTGGTCATGATGATAATGGTATTCTTGAAATCTACTTTGCGTCCCTGGGAATCTGTAATATGCCCGTCATCCAGCACCTGAAGTAAGATGTTAAACACATCCGGATGGGCTTTTTCAATTTCATCAAACAAAATCACAGAAAACGGATTTCTGCGGACTTTTTCCGAAAGCTGTCCTCCATCTTCATGGCCCACATATCCTGGCGGGGAACCAATCATTTTGGATACACTGTGTTTTTCCATATATTCCGACATATCTACCCGGATCATGGAGTCTTCATTTCCAAATACAGCTTCTGCCAGTGCTTTGGAAACTTCCGTCTTTCCGACACCGGTAGGTCCCAAAAACAGGAACGAACCGATCGGACGCTTCGGGTCTTTGAGTCCCACGCGACCACGGCGGACAGCCTTGGAAACTGCAGATACCGCTTCTTCCTGTCCAATCACGCGCTTGTGCAGTGTTTCTTCCAGCTTCTGCAGACGGGATGCCTCGCTTTCTGTCAGACGGCTGACCGGAATCTTTGTCCATCCAGCCACCACATCGGCAATCTCATTTTCGCCCACCACCGGAACTTTGTTTTTGGATACGCGGCGGTTCTTTTTTTCGAGTTTTTCCCTGGATGCCTGCAGGTTCTCCCGCGTCTCTTTCCATGTGCGGGCTTTCTCGATATCTCCCTCCTGCAGCGCATGTTCCATATCCAGTTCCGTCTGATGAATCTCACGGTTTAACTGCATCATCTCATCCGATCCATGCATCATTCCAAGCCGTGCTTTTGCAGCTGCCTCATCCATCAGATCAATCGCCTTATCCGGCAGGAAACGATCATTGACATAACGGGCAGATAAACGCACGGATGCTTCCACTCCCTCATCCGTAATCTGTACATGATGATGCTTTTCATACAGCTTTCGCAGCCCTTTTAAAATCTCAATGGATTCTTCCTCTGTCGGTTCCTCCACCTGTACCGGCTGGAACCGCCGCTCGAGTGCTGCGTCTTTTTCAATATACTTGCGATACTCTTCGATCGTAGTTGCACCGATCACCTGCACATCTCCGCGTGCAAGTGCCGGTTTTAAAATATTAGACGCATCCAGTGCACCTTCTGCTCCACCTGCGCCAATAATCGTGTGCAGTTCATCAATAAACAGCAGCACGTTCCCAGCCGTTTCCACTTCATTTATCACTTTTTTAATACGGTCTTCAAATTCCCCGCGGTATTTGGATTTTGCAACGAGTCCGGACATGTCCAGAGATACCAGACGTTTATCTGCCACAATATCCGGTACGTTTCCGTTTACCAGACTCTGTGCAATTCCTTCAACGATCGCTGTCTTACCGACACCCGGCTCTCCGATCAGACACGGATTATTTTTGCCTCTGCGGCACAGGATCTGGATCACCCGTTCGGTTTCCTTTTCCCTGCCAATTACCGGGTCTAACCGTCCAGCCCGCGCCATAGCTGTCAGATCGCGGGAATACTGATCGAGCGTAGGGGTAAGTGTTGCCTCCTCATTTCTTCCACGCTGGATTTCTTCCCGGTACTGTGCCGGGTCCTCTCCCATCGCAGCAAGAATATCCACAAAAAGTTTCTGTGGGTTGGCTCCCATTGTATTTAAAAGCCGGGAAGCTGCACAATCCCCCTCTTTTATGATGGCAAGCAGCAGGTGTTCGGTTCCGATCCGTTCACTGTCAAAACGGTCTGCCATCTCCCTGGCACGATCCAGCACCATCTGGGTACGCGGAGAATATCCGTCACGGTCTGCCACCGTCACCTCCTCACCTGCCGCAACCAGTTCATCAATCAGCTTAAGCAGCGCTTCCAGTTCCACATTATTGGCTGTCAGTACTTCTGCTGCTACACCGGTTCCTTCCTTGAGCAGCCCCGCCAGAATATGTTCGGTTCCGACATAGTTGCAGCCGGACGAACGGGAAAGGCGGTTCGCATAATTCAGAGCTTTTTTCGCCTTATCTGTATATGGAATCAAAATTTATACCTCCTGTTACAATTCTACAAATCAATAAATTCGATATCGTCATCGGTATCTTTTTTGGTTGTTTTCTTCTTTCTTCCGAGCATGGAGCTTCGAACTTCTTTTGCCAGTTCTTTCTGCAGCATGATATCTTCATCATCTGCATCCCGGTAATGGTCCTTTCGCTCTTTTTCCCTGTCATCGGTATCTTCTTCCGGATCATCCAGGTCATCCTCCAGATTATCGTCCAGATCATCCTCCATACCCTCTAACAGTTTATGCATAAATCCGCCTTTTTTGCGGAATGTTTCCTTTCCGTAACGCTTGGATATCCCGGTGTCATCCGGATCATCCGTTTCATACAGTTTTTCATCGTCCGGATCATCGTAATCCTCATCGTCGTCATCATCATCATCGTCATAAAAATCATCATAAGGATCGTCATCATCTTTTTTTCTTTTGACGATCAGAACCACTATGATAATCAGAAGAATCAGTACAACCACAACGAACGCACAGAGAATCAGCCGCATCTGGCTTTCCGTACTCTGGAACAGGCCCGTTTCCCCTTCCTGGGTAGAAGCTTCTGCAGATGCTGTCTCTTCCCCTATGGTATGCTTATACTGGTTATAGTTCATACATACAAACGGATAAATTTCTTCCGGATCATCCAGATCCAGCATATACAAAGCACCGTTTTGTCCGTTTTCATCCACCAGATACAAAAGTCTCAGCGGTGTGTCTATTCCGTCTTTGCGCATGCACGGATACTGATTTTCCCACAAAGTCACTGTATCTTTGACAAAGCCATCCAAAACATAGCGATCCGGAATACTGTCTGTCAGATAGAGATTTGTTCCGTCAATCGTAAAATACTGCTGCCCGTCTGCCGGAGCCTGTGTCTCTCCTTTTTGCTGTGTATCCTGTGATTCCTGCTGCGCAGCTCCTCTGGTCACCTGAATGGTATAGGTCTTTTTCACACCATTTTCCGCCTGCACGACGATCTGTACTTTATTTACACCGGTTTTCAGTTTGTCTGCCCCACTGACCGAGATCACAGATGCCTTAGCATCATTTGGCTGTGCGCTGACTGCCAGAGATGTCACCTGATCTCCCACTTTTGCCTGATATTCGGTAACTTTCGACTGAAATTCCGGAGAAAGGGTTCCTTCGGAAATCGTCAGGGATGCCAGCGTATTGTCTTTTGATTTGTCATCTGCTGCCGCTGCCGAATTTTCAACAGCTACAGATACACTTGCACCTCCCACATCCACGCGGTCCCCTTCCTGATTGCCCGCAGATGGTGCGGATGCGGCAAAACTTGCAGTTCCCGCCGCATCTGCTTTAAATTTAACAGTTCCGCTTGCACGTTTGTTTCCGGAACCGTAACTTCCCAGAGTCATAGAAACCGTGCCTGCATTTACACTGGTTTCCGCTGTTGCTGACTGATAAGTAAAAAGATCTTTGGAATATGTCAGATTTACCGTTCCCGTCACCCCTGCCGGAAGTGTCACTGTCACTGCCAGAGTATCTCCTATTTTCACGGATCTGGCGCTTAAAGCAATGATCATGCTCTCCGCCTGTGCATGCACATCCGGTGTCATGATACAACTGATCAGAAATACCAGTGCCAGTACCACTCCCAGTATCCGTTTTCCTTTTGCTTTGCTTTTTTGTCTCATATGTTCTGCCTTTCTTTTACTGCTGAATGGTGATCTTCCCCTGAAGATGTTTGTTCAGATATACCAGATCAAGCACATTGACCCCATCTTTTTTGCGGTTTGTATCTGCGGCCTTAAGATAACATCCGGTAAGCTTTTGGGTACCATTCAGATGCCTGTTCAAACGATTCAGATCTGTTTTGTTGATCTTTCCATCTCCGTTTACATCTCCATAAATCACAAGCGTATAGGAAGAAATTTTCTTGTTTTTGCTGTCATACACCTGCAGAACATTGCCGGTTGAAACGATTCCGGTAACACTCTTTTTGGATGCACTGAACAGTTTGACCGTTCCCGCGGTCACTTTAAGTTTTTTTAAAAATGCTGCCGCCTTTGTTCCCGGCGCAATCCCCGTAACCATTTTGTTTTTCAACTGATATGTTTTCGAAGTCACGGAAGTCTTCTCGGTCTCTGCCACTGCACCAGCTTTCTTTACAATGGTAAGCGTATAGGTTTTGGATGCTCCGCTCTCCGATTTGCAGGTAACTTTACACGTATTGGTTCCCGTCTGAAGTTTTTTGGTGCCGGTTCCCGTCACAGAAGATTTCGCAGCTACCGGTGATGCACTTATGGTAACGGAGGAAACTTTGCTGTCCACGACGAGGGAATACGAAGTCGTGTCCCCGCGAAATACCGGTGTCAGTGTCTGTCCGGTTACGCTTAGCGATTTCAGATAGTTATTCGGATTTCCACTGGCTGTAAATGTCACTGCAGATGCCGGCATACCGGAATAAACCGGAATACGGAATACAAATGCCTGCTGCTTGTCCGCATACCCCTGTCCAAGCTTTCTGCCCTCGTTGTAAGCAGCCGCAAGGTTTGCCATATACTGGTGGCTGTACAGATTCTTCTTGTTTACTACATTAAACTTCTGGAAATATAACGTATCCTGGCCCACACCAATGTAGTTTTTCGCCAGAATTTTCGCTCCTCCTTCGAGCGCTGCATAACGGGTATTCCATCCCGCTTTTTTTGCATATGCCAGTCCGTTTTTGATAACCAGTGTGGAGGTAATGCCTGCTGCTCCCACATTAAAATAGTTATAGTATCCCTCATATCCGCTGTAAGTTCCCGAAATCAGTGAACTGGTTCCTTTCAGTCCCTGCTCCTGGCGCACTCTCGATGCAAGATGATACGGGCTGACCCCGGTTTCCTCACCGATATCCATAAATGCCTGCGCATAATCCAGCTCAGATCCGTCGCTGTCCTCAACCATATTCTCCATAAAGGTTCCTTTCAGGATAGAAGAAACTCCCTGCCTGGTCTGCACCTTGCTGAAACTTAAACTTTCAAATTGAAAAATATCGGCTTCATTGAGAAAATTCCGTGGATCTAAATAATAAGCGATATAGTCTGCATCAGCACCGACCCACGAAGATCCGTCATAGACCGTCCACACATTGGTGGTCCAGTCATATGCACCGTCTGCGGTGGATTTGGTTGCGTCATTTCCGGTCTTCGGAACAAGATTGACTCCGTTTACACTCTCTTTGCTGACCACGGTATTCCAGTCAAGCCCGGTCTTAACCGCCTGAAACTGCCACTGCGGATATGCTGTGTGAAGTGCGGAAAGTGCACTGATGTAACTCTCCGGAAATCCTGCCGCACGCAGCTGCACGGCATAACTGCTGGCTGCTGCATCTGTACGCACACTGACTCCGGCAAGCGTTCCTGTTATAAGAATTGCCCCACAAAGCAGGGCACTCAAAAAGCGTTTTATCTTTCGCATATTCTTCCTCACCTGTTATGATCTGACTGCGCGGCATCCCAAATGCAGTGCAGTCTTTCTGTATCATTATATAGAAAAAGCATATCTGCGTCAATTCTGTGCATTGTTCTTTTTGTTCCGGGTACAGTTACTCTCCTTTATAATATAATGCGGACGTCTTTTGACTTCCATATAGGTTTTTGCAATATACTGTCCCATAATTCCCATACAAAACAGCTGAATTCCGCCAATGCATGTCACGATACATACCAGCGACGGCCAGCCGGCAACCGGATCCCCGAATACCAATGCGCGTACGATTTCCGCGATGATTGCAATAAAAGAAACCACGGTGAGCACCAGCCCCAGATACGAGGAAATCTTCAGCGGAACATCCGAAAAATTGATAATCCCATCAAACGAATAGCGCACAAGTTTCCAGAAATTCCACTTGGTTTCTCCCGCAGAACGTTTTACATTTTGAAATTCCAGCCATTTGGTATCATATCCGACCCAGGCAAAGATTCCTTTGGAAAACCGATTATATTCACTGACAGAAAGAATGGAATCTACCATTGCACGGTTCATCAGACGGTAATCCCTTGCCCCGTCTGCAATCTCAATGTGGGAAAGTTTCCGCATAACTTTATAAAACATGCGTGCAAAAAACGAACGGATCTTTGGCTCTCCCTGCCGGTTCACCCGGCGGGTTGCCACATTGTCACAGTCTCCGGCTTCTAACATCGCAGCCATCTGTGGCAAGAGCGATGGCGGATCCTGCAGATCCGCATCCATCGTCGTCACATAATCCCCCTTTGCATAGGACAATCCTGCCAGCAGCGCCGCTTCTTTTCCAAAATTGCGGGAAAAAGAAAGATAGTGCACGCGCTCATCTTCTGCTGCAAGTTCCCGGATCTTTTGCAGTGTTGCATCCTTCGATCCGTCATTGACAAATAAATATTCAAAATCATAATCGCCCATTTCCCGTGTCACGCGGTTTAATTCCCGGTACAAAATCTGCAGAGATTCCTGCTCATTGTACATCGGTACGACGATACTGATGCATTTTTTCCCCATGTTTCCCCCTTGTCTTATATCTTATCCACATACTAAACAAGAATAACAGAAGCGCAGCTATGCTGATGGCAGCTCCGATCTGTACGCCCGGTGTGGTATAACGCAGCTCGATTTTGTGCGTTCCTTCTTTTAAGTGTACACCAATGAGTGCATCTGCGAAAGGCTTTATTTTCGTCTTTTTCCCATCCACATACAACGTCCATCCCTCATCTGCCGGTACCGACAGAATCAGTCTTCCCGCCTGCCTGACATCGATACTTCCAACGATCCTGCGATCTGTCATTTTTTCGAGCGACATGGTCTGTTCGCTGAGCGTCTCATACGCAGTGCACATGGCCTTGAAATTCAGGCGGTACACATGGTATTCGATCGTTTCTGCATTGAGATTGGTAATATGGACCTTTGTTCCGGCTTTGCACTCTCCCAGATCTAGCAGATACCGGTGTGTGGTCTTTCCATACTGCTGCGTCCATCCGTCATCTCTTGATACCGTCAGGGAATCTGCATTGCAGGTCACATAATCCGCATAATAATATCCATCCTCAGATATATCAATTGTCGTATCTCCGGCTGCCTGCGACTGTGTACAGGCTGCCGGATAAAGCATGTCTCCTTTTGCTCCCAGCTGCTGTGCCAGGGAATTCAGGGAACCGATCCTATCAAGCATGGAAGATTCCCAGCCTTTTATTGCCTTCTCGCTCATCATATAGCCAAGCGGCAGGCAGTAGTTATTCCGATAAAGATAATTTCCATTGCTGCTTCCCACAAGTGTCCGCAGTGGACTTTCATCCACCGGATTAGAGGAAAGCATATACTTCACCGAAAACATGGCTGACGGAAGCGGGGAAGCACCATTGTAACAGTAGAAATTTTTTCCGCCCTCCATATACAGGCTCTGGAAGAGATGGCTGACATCCAGATTCATCAGGGAAGAAAATATGGTTGCCGAACGGTATCCGTACAGGCTGTCATCGTTTTTGGTTTTCCGCCCACTGTCCTCCACCCGGTAAAATCCGTCATTTCCGTTATCCTCTTTTGCCTGTTTCAGCAGATCTTCGTAGTACCCCTGTTTATCCGTATATGCCACGCGGCTGGTAACGCCAAGCCCGGTTACCGCCATATTGACTGCCAGTTCTGCAATGGCAACACAAAAGGCAGCTTCCCGCAGGGCTATCCGCATTTTCTTTGGGGCAATTTTAAGCAAAAGAAGCAGGATTCCATAAACCAGGATAAACAGCATGGTAATCACAACTGCCATGTACTCCGTCACCAGTTCATCCCCGTAATATCCGGAGAGAACCATCAATGTCAGTGCTGCAAGCACTGCTATGATGATATGCCAGCATCTGGTTCCTTTCCATTTGCGGATCGTTGCAAATCCCATGACCAGAAGCACAAAAATGTAAAGGAATGACTGTCTGCCCGGCAACGCCTGCGGAAAATGCATGCCATGCCAGATATAATCCAGCTGATTATCCGCAAAGCTCACAAGGAAAAAGACAAGCATCAGCATACGCGGAACTTTTTCCTTCCAGGAGATTCTGCGGTTCAGCACATACAGCCATACCAGTACCAGGGTAAATGCCCCGGCATACAGATTCGGCCAGTGATCATTTCCCGTATAACTTGTAGTGACGGCTGCCGCACGCCCCAGCTCCGCAATAACAGAAAAATACCACTCCAGCGTTTTCGGAAAGCTGTCTTCAGCAGACCCGGAAGCAGAAAGCACGGCGATCTCCGGCAATAGCAGTACCATCGAGACAGACCCTGCCAGCAGGGAATACCATGCAAACCGTAAAAATGCTTTCAGTTTTCCTCCTTTCTGCGTAAAAAAGAGAAGAATAAAATAAAACACCAGAAAGATACAGATCATGATGGAAATGTAATAATTTGCAAACACCGACAATGCAAGTGTCACAAAATACAGTCCCGGTTTCTGCTCCCGTACCAGTTTTTCCAGTCCCACCATGATCAGAGGAAAAAGAAGGATGCAGTCCATCCACATGATATCCCAGCTGTAGGCTGCCACAAATCCGGACAATGCATATGCCGTAGAACATACAAGTGCCGGAATCACCTGATTTTTATGGAGTTTTCCATCTTTTCCAATCAGATGAAAATGATATTTTAAGAATAAGAAAAAAGTCAGTCCGCACAGGGCAATCTTTGCCAGCACCAGTATCGTCATAAACTCGATCACATAATGTTTCGGGCAGAGCACGATCAGAAAATTAAGCGGACTCGCCAGATAATAGGCATACAGGGAAACAAAATCCGATCCCAGTCCCAGGTTCCAGGAATACTGCAGACTTCCGCCGGTTCTTAATTTATGAAGAAACTCTGTAAAAAACGGACAGTACTGATGATACATATCGATATGCAGAATACAGTTATCCCCGAAAGGATATACCCCGTTTCCGATACAGATGACCACACAGATTATAAATGGCATAAGAAATGCCATCACATAAGGAAATGACCGGTGCGACACCATCCGCGAAATCATTTTTTTCATGTTCTTACTCATCCTTTTCCTTGTTTTTTTCAAACAACTGATAATACTGAAGCTTCTTGTAAGTCTGAAGCTGTTTTTCATCGGCTCCGATCCCTTTTGTCTGCCCCGCTGCAGAGATCACCGGGTAAGTTTTGCTCAGACTTAAGAGGTAATTCTGGTATGCATTCGTTGGCACTCCTGCTGCGGTAAGTACCTGCGCCGCAAGATAATTCAAACTCGTATTTTTATCTTTCGCTCCCTCGATCCCATAATTACTCCACACCAGATAAGGTACGAGATAACGTTTTTGTGTCTCTACCTGTGCCCCGTTTTCCACGACAGAAGCCACTGTATCATTCGGCTGATGATCCCCGAAAAATACGATGATCGTCCTGTCATCCACTTTGGAAAAATAATCAATCAGATTTTCGAGTGCCTGATCGGTCTTGTGGATCAGTGTCAGGTACTGATTGAGCGGTTCGCTGGCATACTGTGACTGGATATCATTCGTCAGATTCATATAGGTATCGGTATATCCGCCATGATTCTGCATCGTCACATTGAAAATAAAGGCCGGTTTGCCAGAGGCTTTGTTTTTCTCATAAGTTTCTATCATGTGCTCCATATCCGATGCATCGCTGATATAATTGCGCACATAGGAGACATCCCTGTAATCTTCCATAAAATCCAGATTGTCAAATCCAAGCAGAGGATACACTTTATCCCGGTTCCATCCGCTGGCCTGATACGGATGCTGTGCATAGGTCGCATATCCTAAGGATTTCAGATAACCTGCTAAAGACGGTGTCCTGCCCTTGATGTACTGCTGATACGGAATACTTCCGTTCGGAAGGAATGCCATCGTATTGCCTGTCAGAAATTCAAATTCCGAATCCGCAGTGTTTCCCCCACACACAGATGTCTGGACATATCCCGTGACCGTGTTTTTCTCCCCCTGCTGCATCCGGTGCATAAACGGCATGTAATCCTCATTGGTTTCTAACGGTCCCAGCACTTTTAAATCCGAAAATGCCTCATCCATGATGACAATGATGTTGGGCAGATCCTGTGTGTCGGTTTCTGTTGTCTTCGTTTCGTATTTCGCCAGCGTCTCTTTTGCTTCATCCGCATCGTATCCTGCCGGACGCTCCACTGCCACATAGGCAAGATCCATGGCAAAGGTTACCGCCATGCCATTTACTTTTGTCATATATGCCGGTGTGAACAGAAACGGATACAGATAATGTTTTGTCTGAAACGATTCCTGCTGCAGGGCATTGACAAATGTACACAATACCAGTCCCACCAGTACGATACTCCCCAGCCTTATTTTCCAGGAAAAACGCGGGCCTTTTTTAAAAAGGCGGGTCAGCACAAATAATGCAATAAAAACAAGTGTAACAATCACCATGCGCCGGTCCGGTGTAAAATCATAGTTTCCAGCCACACTGGCTGCTGTTCCAGCCGAAAACAGATCCCACGGAACAAACGGTGTGGAACGGAATTTCATCACATAATGATTGGTAATTCCAAACGCCACAGCAAGTCCGTACAGCACTCTGGACGCAAAACACATTCTTCCGGTCAGAAAATATAACATCCATCCGATCAGCTCAAACAAAAAAATATTAAAAAGCTGTGCTCCCACACGCACTTCCGCAAACGGATTGTGTTCATAACACTCCATCAGGTAAAAAGCAAACACCGGAACCACGGCATACCATAACAGCCATATGCCCTTCTGTTTCCACCCTTCTGTCCGTTTCTGTGCGTTGTTTTTCTCCCTTTTTGTCTGCTTGCGTGCGACTGTCTGCTCCATGTTCCCTAACATAAAAATGAGTATGGCTCCTTCCATTCCTTCCATTTCCATCGCTTTCATACGATTTTATCTGAATAGAATTTTACCACACTCATTCTGCTTTTAAAACGCATTTCACATTTTTATCATAATTTCATTCTAGTAATTGGATAACACCAGACGCTCCCGGTATGCACGATCCATACCATCGATCACGCGGCGTGCCTGCCCGTATCTGCGTGGATTGATGGTGATCACCCAGAGGGTATCTGCCCCCTGGTAGGTTTCCCTCTTAAAAAAAGGAATCTTTTTACTGTTCTTTGTAAATGGAATGTGCTGTTCAAGCAGTGCCTCCGCCGTATGTGTACTCACTCTGGAATTGGTGGTACGGCACAGTTCCACGTCGTTATCCTTATAATTTCCAAGTTTCATCGTCATGCTTTTTGCATCTTCCTCCTCACGTGACTTTTACCTCAATCTCCCTGCCAAGTCCTCCTGCAACTTTTTCCAGAAAGTCCAGACTCGGATTATATCTCCCGCTCTCCAGACGGGAAATATTTGACTTTCTGGTACCGACTTTTTCTGCGAGCCGTTCCTGTGTCATCCCCTGCTCCTTTCGCACCTGCCGAAGCTGGGATGCAATTTCCTGTCTGGCGTGATTATGTTCCTGCATATCCGCCCCCTTACACCTTTATAAATCGTGCTCATGTATTCTAAAGTTATCATATATGATAACTTCTGTCAATGAACCAAAAGTCCTATTCTCGAAATCATAAAAAGGCTTGCAAATGCGTCTTTCATATGTTAATATAATATTTGTTCGCGCCGGCATGTCGGAATTGGCAGACGAGGCAGACTCAAAATCTGTTGATGGCAACATCGTGTGGGTTCAAGTCCCACTGCCGGCATATAAAAGACCTCAGGTTTCCAATCGGAAATCTGAGGTCTTTCTTTTTGCGGCACATCGTTTTCTTAACCAAAAAGAGGACGCATCCCGTTTTCCCCGGGATTTGCGTCCTCTGTTATTTTATCTGTACATCCTAACTCTTTTATTTTGTGATCCTGATATCATCAAAACAGTCAAATGTTGCAAAGTAATCTTCTGGTGTCTCTGCACGGCGGATCATCTTCACACTTCCGTCTTCTTTGAGCAGTAATTCTGCAGAACGAAGACGTCCATTGTAATTATATCCCATGGAAAATCCATGTGCTCCGGTATCGTGGATCACAAGATAATCTCCCATGTCGATCTCTGGCAGTTTCCGGTCAACCGCGAATTTATCGCAGTTCTCGCAAAGACTTCCTGTCACATCATACACGTGATCGCATGGTGCATTTTCTTTTCCAAGAACCGTAATGTGATGATATGCCCCGTAAATTGCCGGACGCATCAGGTTTGCTGCACATGCATCCACACCAATATACTCTTTGTAGATATGTTTCTCATGGATGGCCTTCGTCACAAGGCATCCGTAAGGTCCGAGCATGAAACGTCCCATCTCGGTATAAATGGATACATCCCCAAGTCCTGCCGGAACTAAGATCTCATCGAACTTTTTGTGCACACCTTCTCCGATGACAGCGATATCATTCGGCTCCTTGTCCGGTGTATAAGGGATTCCCACACCACCGGAAAGATTTACGAATCTGATATCACATCCGGTCTTTTCCTTTAATTCCACGATCAGTTCAAACAGTTCTCCTGCAAGCTTCGGATAGTATTCGTTTGTGACGGTATTGCTGGCAAGAAATGCATGGACACCGAAATGCTTTGCTCCCTTATCCTTTAAAATCTTAAACGCTTCGATGAGCTGATCCTTTGTCATGCCGTATTTGGAATCTCCAGGGTTGTCCATGATTCCGTTGCTCAGTTCAAATACTCCGCCTGGATTGTAACGGCAGCTGATGGTCTCCGGAATATGACCGATCGTTTCTTCTAAGAAATCAATATGGGTGAAATCATCCAGATTGATGATTGCCCCGAGTTCATCCGCATAGGCAAATTCCTCTGCCGGCGTATCATTTGAAGAAAACATAATATGCTTTCCGTCAAATCCACAGGACTTTGCAAGCATCAGTTCTGTGTAAGAGGAACAGTCACATCCCATATCATATTCCTGTAAAATTTTTAAAATATATGGGTTTGGGGTTGCTTTCACTGCAAAATACTCGCGGAATCCCGGATTCCATGCAAAAGCTTCCTTTACTTTTTTTGCATTCTCACGAATGCCTTTTTCATCATATAAATGAAACGGTGTCGGGTATGTTTTGACGATCTCCTCCACCTGACTCTTTGTTACAAACGGCTTTTTCTCCATAATCTGGCTCCTTTATCTACACTTTTTCGTCTGATGTTATGCTACAACAACTCTTTTACAAATTCAAGCAATTTTCGCCTTTTCCTTTTATTTTTCCACAGATTATGATATGATATGCATGATCGAATGTTAGATTAAGCGAACGAAAGATGAGGAAAATCATGGGTGTAACAGTTTTACCTTATATTGATCAAACACAGACAGCCAGGCTGCAGGAAGCAGCTTCTGCCAATATACAGACACCGAAAAATACGGATGAAGCCGTCACCACATTTAAGGAATGTCTGGCCTCCGCTGAGCGCAGCGTACAGGCCATGGCAGTGGACGCACTGCTTGCCGCCAGCAACAGTGGTGCCGTTTCCCTGGATACGGTACAGCAGATCCTTGGATTTACCCCGCAGACCGATGCACCGGTTGATACGTCTCCGGTCACGGATACTTTCACAAGTTCCAGTTCTTCTGCTAATACGACCGCAGCAAATGCCACATCCTCCGGCAGCGTTTCCTCTCCGGAGAATCTCGAAGAATATTTCAAAGAAGCTTCCGAAACATACGGTGTGGATATCAACCTGCTCAAAGCCATTGCCAGACAGGAATCCAACTTTAACCCATCCGCAACCAGCTCTGCCGGTGCCATGGGTGTCATGCAGCTGATGCCGTCCACCGCCAAAGGACTTGGTGTTACAAATGCATACGATGCACAGCAAAATATTATGGGTGGTGCCAAACTGATGGCGCAGAACTTAAAGAAATACAACGGAGATGTTTCCCTTGCGCTTGCCGCATACAATGCCGGTGGTGGAAATGTCGACAAGTACGGTGGGATTCCACCGTTTAAGGAAACACAAAATTATGTCAAAAAAGTGCTTGGTTATTATCAGAATTCCAACTCTTAATTTCTAAAAAGAACCCGTGAAGATGAACGGTCTGCTGTTCATCTTCACGGGTTTTTTACTGCCTAAAGAAAATCTGATTATAATTTGAATCTGGAAAGAAGATCTCCAAGACTTGTTCCAGCCGTTTCATTTGAGCTGTACTCGATTGCCTCTGCCTCTTCTTTCTCCTGCGGCTTTTCCATAATATCTTCCAGCGCTTTCATGCTCAGGCTGACTTTTCCATCGTTGGTATTTAAAATCTTCGCCTTTACTTTCTGTCCCTCTTTTAAAACTTCATGAACGGAAGAGATCCGCTTCTGGCTGATCTGTGAAATATGAACCAGACCGCTGATGCCATTCCCGATATTGATGAATGCTCCGTATGGCATAATGGATTCTACGGTTCCCTCTACCACAGATCCAGGCACAAGCATGGCAATCCGGTGATTTCTTTCTTCCTCGCGCTCCTGTCTTGCCACAACTTTTCCGGACAATACCAGTTTATTCTTCTCAGGATCTACGGTAATCACAACGACACGCACATCTTTTCCGATCCATGCATCCGTGTCTTCCACATAATCTGCGGACAACTGGGATGCCGGAATGAATGCCCGGATTCCTTCTAAGAATGCAACCACACCACTCGGCACACTCTCTTTGATCCGGACAGTCACAACCGTCTGCTGCTCCATCATCTCCCGGAGTTTATCCCAGGCAAGCACTTCGTTTGCTTCCTTTTTCGACAATTCGATGTTTCCGTGTCCGTCATCTGTACGCACAACCGTTGCCTCGATGATGTCTCCCGGCTGTAATTCTTCCTTGGCATGAAAATCCGGATCATTGCTCAGATTTTCAATTTTGATAATTCCCGGTGCATAATAATTCAGGTCAAGTGTCACTTCTTCATCGGTTACTGCTACCACAGCTCCACTGACAATATCTCCTTCGTTAATCGTGCGGAAAGAACGTTCCAGCTCCTTTTCATAATCCTTCATTGATTCCATCTGCAAAACCTCCTTTAAAACATCTGAAAAATTGCAAAACGGCAGAACCCCAAAGGATTCCACCGTTTTATGAAGCGAGCTGATGACGGGAATTGAACCCGTGACCCCTTCCTTACCAAGGAAGTGCTCTACCTCTGAGCCACATCAGCATCTCGTTGACCGCGTCAACTCCTACATCATACACGGTATTTTCTAAATTGTCAAGAATTTTTTAATTATTTTATCAAATTACAATTCCCAGCGTGTTGCCGTTTTCCCCTGATGTGATCCGCAATGATTACAGCCCGGAAAACATGCCCCTATGGGTCAGGGCTGTAATCATGCAATCATTTGCACCGCAGTGCAAAGCCTGACAGTATAACGTGTGGTTGTCAGACAATTTTTAAATTTCAATTACATATCTCTCATATGCATTGATCACTTTGGTATCTCCGATGAAATCCTCCCGCGGAATATCCCTTCCATAATTCATATGCATATGTCCATGTACAAAATATTTCGGATGGTATTTGTTAATCACACGATAAAATGCATCAAACCCTTTATGGCAAAGATCTTCCCCATCATGCATACCGCCTGCCGGGGCATGTGTCACCAAAATATCAATGCCCCCTTTTCGGCGTATTTTCCAGAAAAGTCTCCGGATGCGGCGTTCCATCTGCACTTCCGTATACTGGTTCACCCCTGGTTTATAACGGTAAGATCCTCCCAGTCCGAGAATCCTTATCCCATGAAACATATACACGGTATCTTCAATACAGATACATCCCTCCGGTGGCTTTCTTTTGTACTTATCATCATGGTTTCCATGCACATACAATACCGGAACTGCAATCATCGTTGCGATAAATGACAGATAATCTGCTTTCAGGTCTCCACAGGAAATTACCAGGTCAATATCCGCATAGTCTTCTTTTCGAAAGAAATCCCAGATTTTCTGAGATTCTTCATCTGCTATTACTAGTATCTTCATTATTTCATTTTTTCCTCTACACCTTTTATCTGGACAACCGGACGTGCCTCTGCACGTAATTCTCCCATTGTCGGTATCTCCCCAATGACATTATCTGTCAGCCAGTCCATCTCCATGATGGCTTCCGGTTTCATGGCTTTATCCTTCTTGTTTTTGAGTGTCCCGTCCTGTGCACGGATTTCTCCGTAAAACGGCACAATATCTCCCTTTTTAATATCACTCTTTAAGTGATCCACCAGACGCTTGACCCCGGTCGGTACATTCTTCGAACAGATCAGGTCGATCACACCCGCAGACATTCCCCACCAGTAGTTGAGTGCCCTGCCCTCAGAATTTTCTTCCGACTGGTAAGATCCCGCAAGAATACTCTGGATCATTTTTTCATAGAATACACCCCAGTTCCAGAGTGGCATCACCAGATTCAGTTTCCTTCCATCCTCCGAACACTCATACAGCCCAAACTGCCTGCCCGGATCGCGCGGTGTAATCATATCCTGATCCGATACCACCTGAATATTGTTGTCCTTTAAGAACCGTTCCCTGTCATAATTTTCACTGGTGGACCATGCAAGATAAATCCTTGCCCGTGGATTGGTAAAACTTGCTCCCAGCGCAAAGGCATTAATATTTGCGATCATTCCGTATATCGGGTAATCTGCAATATATGCAATCCTGTCATTTTCTGCCAGTGCCCCCGCAATCATTCCCGAAAGGAATTTTGCTTCATACATCCGGGCATAGTACGTGCGGATATACTTATGCGAAGTATTCAGACTGCAGTTTAAAATCTTTACATCCGGATGATCCACAGCCACTTTCAGACTGTCTTTCATCATCTGCGGTGCCACCTCAAATATGATATCTGCCCCCTGACGGATCACGTCATTCAGCACCTGCTCCGTGCGTTCCTCCGTCACATCATTGACACAGATGGTCTTCATCTGATCCGGGAACGTCTCTTCCAGATAATTGCGCCCAAGGTCATGCGCATAAATCCAGTCGGATGTATCCGGTGATTTTGGATACAGGAATGCCACGGTAAATTTCTTTGCTGACGATGGCATAAAGTAACTGAAGATGCTTCTTCCCTTACGCTCTTCTGCCGCCAGCGGATCCATGACCAGACCAACACTCTGTTTCTCTGTGAGCATGACAAACTCATTCCAGCATTTCACAATATTTAAACTCAGCTCATCATCCGACATGCCAAGAACCGTATGGTAACCGTATACATTGATAAATGCAGTCAGCGCATCCCCCACCCGGATCGGCAGTTTGCGCCCTCCGCGGAACTCATATGCCTTTGTAAAATGATTAACCAGACTGTTAAATTCCATTCGGGTATCCGCATCCCATATGGCAGTGGATCCCATCAGTGCAAGCAGTTTATCCGCCATACCGGTTTTGGAAAATTCGATATTGTTCAATCCCGAAATCTGATTAAACTTCATATATTCATAATATAATTTTACGTCCTCATCCTCGGAATACTTTGGAATCTTACGTGTCACGTTGGCGACAATGGAATCTGCCTTAAAATACTTCAGTACACTGACACGCTTGTTTCCCTCCACCACATAATAACGGTTCATATATTCATAAGCAATAATCGGATCCCGGATGCCTTCGTTTACCTGTGCATCGGACAGCGCGGTCCATTTGAATGCAAACTCTGTATCCACATCGAGGATCGGCATAAAATTGGCTGCAAAAGAATACGTTCTTCCTTTCGTCGCCGTACCAACCACAAAATCCAATGGTATCTGCATCAGCCCCATATTCTGTTCCGTCTGGATATTTTCTCTGGATAAAATATCATCCAGAACCGGCAGATAGGGAAAGCGCCCCTGCGAAACACATGCCTTATATTCTTTTTTTCCAAGTTTGAGTGCTTCCTGATATTCGATATCTCCCATTTTTTCTCCTTTCTACGATTATTCCATGTTTTTGTTATTCCAATTTTACCACATCTGTGTTATGATACCAATGAAAAGTGAAAAAAAGCAAAGATTTTCTTTCTTTATGTGCTAAAATTTGCTATAATCAAATGTAGTAATAGGTACTATGGAGGAAATTCTATGGAGAATATCACGAAAGAACAGGCTGATATCATCGGTGAAGTTGCAAATATCTGTACAGGTACTGCGGCTACCGCCCTCAGTATGATCATCAACCGTTCAACAAACATTACCACTCCGCTTGTAGAAGTACTGGACAAAGAAAACACGCTGGAAAGTGACAACCATATTCTGGTCAAAGTTCCATACACAAGCGGCTTAGACGGGACAAATCTTATGGTACTGGATGTTCAGGATGCGCTGGTCATTGCAAGTCTTATGATGGGCGGTGACGGTCGTAATCTTTCCAATCTGCAGCTCGATGATCTCACGTTATCAGCAATTGCAGAAGCCATGAACCAGATGTGTGGATCCATTGCCACATCTATGGCGTCACTGTTATCCAGGCCGACAGATATTGGATTTCCGCTTATCAATTCAAAGGATCGCAAGACTTTCGAGATTCCGGATGAACTATGTAATGGAACGGATATCGTCAAGGTCACTTTTCGACTGACCGTGGAAGACCTGATCGATAGCGAGCTGATACAGTTATACCCTATCAGCATAGTAAAACAGATTTTAAAACAGGAGGATATATAAATGGCAAAGATATTAATCGTTGATGATGCAGCATTCATGCGAATGATGCTCAAGGACATTCTGACAAAGGGCGGATTTGAGATCGCTGGTGAAGCAGCAGACGGTGTAGAGGCCGTTGCAAAGTATAACGAGCTGAAACCAGATCTGGTTACTCTTGACATCACGATGCCAAACAAAGACGGTATTCAGGCACTCAAGGAGATCAAAGCAGCTGATCCAAACGCTACATGCGTTATGTGTTCTGCAATGGGACAGCAGTCCATGGTTATTGAGGCAATCCAGTCCGGTGCAAAGGATTTCATTGTTAAGCCATTTCAGGCAGACCGTGTATTAGAGTCCATCCGAAAAGTATTAGGATAAATCTTATCATATTAAAAAAGGAGCACCATATATGGATGCTCCTTTTCTATTTCTTGTTTTTGCAATCATCTATTCTTATTTTCTGACAAAATACAGTTCTTTTACAATTGCCGGAGTTGCTGCAGGGCATCATTTTTCAAAATACAGATGCCGTGTTCCTGTATGAACGCTTTCCGCTCCGCTCCGACAAGAATATCCTGTGCATATTCATCCGTCAGATTCGAGAGTCTCCTTAAACTGCCCTCTTCCATACCGGAAAATGTAAGGATCAGCATATAGCGATCCTCGTATTTATAAAGCTGACCCGTAGGCAGATCCGGTGGCATAATGTTTTTTGCATAACGGAGCAGCCTATCAAAATCCGCAAACACAATCGTGGCATAAACAGGAACCTGATCCGGATTTCCCTCGTTTTGCCGTGCTTCATTAATCTGTGCCCACTTCTGCTGTGGAATTGCATTCATCAGTCCATTGACAATATCTTTCAGATGCTCCATCATTTCATCCGATCCCGGATGCTCCGAAAACGTAAGTGCCAGCGTATGGTCTGACATAAAATCAGCACGCACTGTCTTGATGCCCAGTTCAAATTTTGTCTCAAAACTCTGTTCTGCCATATCAAAAATCTGGTTCATAAATTCCTGCGTCCGCTCCCCATTGCTCATAATTTCCTCAATGGTGTATCCCAGATCCTGAATTTCCTGTTCTGATATTACACAACGAATGGTATGTTTTCCAATTTTTGAAAACTTCATACGCTCACCCTCTTTCCTCCAGATGATTCATCTGCCTGATCTTTTGACGTATTCTCTGTAATGCATTGTCGACAGATTTCGGGCTTTTCTTCATCAGCCCTGCGATCTGCATATAGTTATTTCCGTCCAGATAAAATTGCAACACCTGTTTTTCCATCGGACTTAACCGGCTGTTCACCCGGTTCCACAACTCTCTGGACACTTCCTGTTCGATCACCAGCTGCTCCGGGCTGCTGGTAAACCCAATACTGCCTTCTGCCCCCTGCTCAAAAAAAGATAAATAGGAATTCAAAGGCTGATGCTTTTTTCTGTTGGATGCCTCTATTGCAGAATACAGCTGACGGTGAATACACAACCCTGCAAAATGGAAAAAACTGCTGTCTTTGTCCAGACAAAAATCCCGGATGGCCTTAAACAATCCAATCATGCCTTCCTGAATCAGATCATCGGTTTCTCCTCCGATCAGATACATGGCATTGGCATATTTGCGGACAAGCGGCTTATATTTTTCGAGAATATAGTCCGTGATCTCTGTTTCTCCCTGCCGGAGTCTTTCAATCAATTCCTCATCCGTACAAGCATCATACTTCATTCTTTTCTTATCCCTTCTTCATCCTCTGACGCACAATCTCATACGAGAGAACTCCTGCAGCCACCGATGCATTTAAGGAATCAATATCTCCCTTCATTGGAATGGAAGCCACCATATCACAGTTTTTCTTTACGAGTGGACTGACTCCATCTCCCTCATTTCCGATCACCAGACCGATCGGTCCGGTCAGATCCATATCGTACATTAAGGTTCCATCCATATCCGCACACACAAACCACATACCGCGGTCTTTGAGTTCTTTCATGGTATTGGAGATATTTGTCACTTTTGCTACCGGTACATAATTAACCGCACCTGCCGATGTACGTGCGACGGTCGGTGTCAGTCCTACGGCACGGCGTTTTGGAATGATTACACCATGTGCCCCTGCCTGATTGGCGGTACGGATAATTGCCCCCAGATTATGTGGATCTTCGATTCCGTCTAAAATCAGGATAAACGGTGGTTCTCCTTTTTTTTCTGCAAGTGCCAGAATATCTTCCACCCTGGCATAATCATATGCTGCACTGACAGCAATCACACCCTGGTGCTTTCCTGTCTCGGAAATCTGATCGAGGCGTTCTTTTGTCACATAATTGACGATTGTATCGTGCTTTCTTGCCTCTCTGGTAATGGATCTGACCGGTCCATCCTGACAGCCGTCCAGAACATATAATTTATCGATTGTCCTGCCAGAACGAAATGCCTCAAGGACAGCGTTGCGTCCTTCAATATGATTTTCTTTCATTCCGGTAAATGTTTTCTTTTCGTCTTCCATAATTTTTTACCTTATAAACGCAGATGCAGACCATCTGCTGCTTCCTTAATCAATGAAACCAGCCGGTCGAACCGGTCCGTCAGATACAGATATCCCACCAGTGCCTCCAGCCCCGTTGCCTTACGGTAATCTGCCATCGTTGCATTTTTTGCCATGGTTGCCGACTTGGCATTGCGTCCTCTGCGATAGATGTCCGCTTCTTCCTCCGTAAGCATCGGTTCAAGATATTGTATGATAACTGCCTGCGTATGTGCTTTTACAATCTGACTCGTCCGGTGATGCAGCTGGTTGGGACGGGTATTTCCCTTGCCCACAACAACCGACCGGATCACCAGATCAAAAACACCATCCCCGATATAAGCCAGTGTCAGTGGGGAATAGGTCCGGATATCGACATCCGGAACCTCAAATTTTTTCTTGATGTATGCGTCAATTCCTTCACTCATGCATTGCGCTCCCATACGACACCTTCGCGGGTATCTTTGATGGTGATGCCCCGTGCAAGAAGCTCGTCGCGGATTGCATCTGCACGGGCAAAATCTTTCGCTTTCTTTGCCCCGGCACGCTCCGCAATCTTTTCATTGATGAACTGTTCCAGTTCTGCATCCACGCTCGTTCCCGCGTCCAGTCTCTCCTTACCTGCGGTTGTCAGATTCAATGCCAGCACCTGGTCAAAATCATTCAGCAGTGCCAGCTTTGTCTTTTCACTGATGTCTGCCTTTACCACGTCATAGACGATGGTCAGTGCCATGGAAGTATTCAGATCATCACGGATTGCATCTGCAAACTTTTTACGGAATGCTTCAAATGCTTCCTGATCCATCTCTCCCTCATCTTTGAAGGTGGCAATCTTTTTTACTAATTTTTCATATGCACTCTCTACGTTGTCCAGATTGTCATAAGAAAATACGAGTGGCTTACGATAATGAGACTGCAGACAGAACATACGGTATGCCAGAGGATCGTACCCTTTGCTCTCCAATAGAGATACCGTCAGGAAATCGCCCTTGGACTTACTCATTTTTCCGGTCTGGTCATTCAGGTGGTTTACATGGAACCAGTACGGGCACCATTTGTGTCCCAGATAGCTTTCGGACTGTGCAATCTCGTTTGTATGGTGTGGAAAAATATTATCTACTCCGCCACAGTGAATATCCATATACTCACCCAGATGTTTGATTCCGATGCAGGAGCACTCAATATGCCATCCCGGATATCCAACACCCCACGGGCTGTCCCACTTCAATGCCTGATCCTCGAATTTGGATTTTGTAAACCAGAGAACAAAATCGTTTTTATTCCGTTTATTTTCATCTTCCTCCACATCGTCACGCACGCCGACCTGCAGCTGTTCCTTTTCGACTGCGGAAGAAAATACAAAATAATCCTCCAGTCTGCTGGTATCAAAATAAACATTTCCACCGGCCTGATAAGCATATCCCTTTTTAAGAAGTACCTCGATCATGTGAATAAATTCTGGAATGCAATGGGTTGCAGGTTCTACCACATCCGCTTTTTTGATATTTAATTTCCGGCAGTCCTCAAAAAATGCATCTGCATAAAATTTTGCCACTTCCATAACGGTCTTGTGCTCACGCTTAGCACCTTTTAACATTTTGTCTTCCCCCGTATCCGCATCGGAAGAAAGGTGTCCCACGTCCGTGATATTCATGACGCGCTTTACATCATATCCCACATAGGAAAGTCCACGCACAAGAATATCCTCCATGATATAGGTACGCAGATTCCCGATATGCGCAAAATGATAAACGGTCGGTCCACAGGTATACATTTTGATTTTGCCATCTTCGTGCGGTATCACTGTCTCAATCTTTCTTGTCAGTGTATTGTAAAAGCGAAATTGATTGTCCATTGTGTCTGTCCTTCCATCTGTTTCTTCTTATATATTTTAAGTGTACAATATTTTCCGGCAAAAGTCACGTCTTATCTATGATCTGCTGCACCCGGGACATCCTGCACATTTACTCCCGCCCCCGACAACCATACTGCTCTCATAAAATCCGTTCAGCATACAGATTGCCTGTGACGAAATTCCTTCTTCTGTTCCGGTAAACCCAAGTCCTTCCTCGGTCGTTGCCTTGATATTGATCTGCTCTTTTGCAATGCCAAGGGTCTTTGCAATATTCTCCTCCATCTGCGCAATATACGGACGCAGCTTTGGCTTCTGTGCAATCACTGTCGCATCAATATTTTCTACCACATAACCATTCTTTTCCAGTAAAAGACGCACATGTTCGAGCAGTTTCATGCTGGAAATTCCCTTATACTGCGGATCGGTATCCGGAAAATGTTTTCCGATATCCCCGAGTGCTGCAGCACCAAGCAGTGCATCCATGATTGCATGCACAAGCACATCCGCATCCGAATGTCCGAGCAGTCCCAGTGTATGCGGAATCTCCACACCTCCGAGAATCAGTGGCCGTCCCTCCACCAGTTTGTGTACATCATAACCCATTCCTACACGCATTTTTCTTCTCCTGTCTTTTTATGATGTTGCTGATTCCAGTTCCCCCTGCAAACAGCTTCCTTATAAATTCTAATGATAATATGCCACCAGGCAAAGCCTGATGACCTTCACAGGCTTCAAGCCTGTTTTATTATAACACAAATTCGGGGGCTGTATCAAACAGTCCCCGAACGAAGTATCACATCAGTTTTCAACTATGCAAGTGCTGCTGTAATGATTGCCATGGAATATACTTCTGATGCATTACATCCACGGGACAGATCATTGATTGGCGCATTCAGACCTAACAAAATCGGACCGTAAGCTTCGAAATTACCAAGTCTCTGTGCAATCTTGTATCCGATATTTCCGGCATTGATATCCGGGAAAATAAAGGTATTTGCATGTCCGGCAACTGAAGAATCCGGGCACTTTGTTCTTGCAACTCTTGGTGATACCGCTGCATCAAACTGTAATTCTCCCTCGATTGGAAGATCCGGGTATTTCTCGCGTGCCTTATGTGCTGCATTGCGCATCTTATCTACATCCTCGCCCTTTCCGGAACCAAGTGTAGAGTAGCTTAAAAATGCAACCTTCGGATCTACACCGAAAATTCTTGCACAGGCAGCTGACTCACCGGCGATCTCTACGAGTTCATCCTCGGTCGGATGGATGTTGATCGCACAGTCAGACATTGCAAGAACCTCGTTCTCACCTGTCGCAGACGGACGAACCAGAATAAAGCAGGAAGATACGATGCTGTTGCCAGGTTTTGTCTTAATCAGCTGAAGTGCCGGACGAACGGTATCTGCCGTAGAGTATGTAGCTCCGCCAAGCAGTGCATCCGCAATGCCCATCTTTACAAGCATGGTGCCAAAGTAGTTTGCCTGGGAAAGAATGCCTCTTGCCTGCTCCGGTGTTACTCCCTTGCTCTTTCTTAATTCACAGAACAGATCTACCATCTCATCCATACGGTCAAATTTCTTTGGATCAACGATCTCTGCCCCACGGATATTAAATCCGCTCTCCTCTGCTGCCTTTTCAATTTCATCCGGATCGCCTACAAGGATTGGATGTAAAAAGCTGCTTGCAAGCAGACGGGAAGATGCCTCAAGAATACGAGGATCGCTTCCTTCTGTGAATACAATTTTCTTTGGGCTTTTCTTTAATACTTCAATCAGTTGTCCAAAACCAAACATAATAAATCTCCTTTATCTATACTTAATTTTATTATTAGCTACCACTAATTGTATACTCGTTATTCACGAAATTCAATGCATTTACGTGTTCTAAAATGAGAACATTTTGCATAAAAAGAGACCCCATGCTGATTCTCCATGGGGTCTCCTGTAAAATGAAGGATTTATCACAAATGACGTTTTTACTGTATTTTCTACTGAATTGCCTTAAATGCCTCATCCAGATCCTCAATGATATCATCGATATTTTCTGTACCGATAGAAAGACGGATCGTGTTTGGCTTGATTCCCTGATCTAAAAGTTCTGCCTCATTGCACTCGGAATGTGTGGTGCTTGCCGGATGAATGGCAAGGGACTTCACATCTGCTACGTTTGCAAGCAGTGAGAACAGCTCAAGGTTATCAATGAATTCCTGTGCTTTTTCTGCACCACCCTTGATCTCAAATGTAAAGATAGAACCGCCACCATTCGGGAAATACTTCTTGTAGAGTGCCTGCTGCTCCGGGTCTTTGGAAATGGATGGATGGTTTACTTTTTCTACCTGTGGCTGGTTCTCTAAGTATTTAACAACCTTTAATGCATTCTCCACATGACGCTCTACGCGAAGGGAAAGCGTCTCTAATCCCTGCAGGAAGATAAATGCGTGTACCGGAGAAATGGTAGCACCTGTGTCACGCAGTAAAATTGCACGGATATAAGTAGCAAATGCTGCCGGTGCGCAGTCCTTTGCAAAGCTTACCCCATGGTAAGATACGTTTGGCTCTACCAGCCATGGCCACTTGCTGCTCTGTGTCCAGTCAAATTTTCCGCTGTCGATGATCACACCACCAATGGTAGTTCCGTGTCCACCGATGAACTTTGTAGCAGAATGTACCACAATATCTGCGCCGTGCTCAATCGGGCGGACCAGATACGGAGTCGCGAATGTATTGTCAACAATCAGCGGAATTCCATGCTTGTGTGCAATTCCTGCGATCTTTTCAATATCAACCACTTCAGAGTTTGGATTTCCAAGTGTCTCAATCTCGATGGCTTTGGTGTTATCCTTAATTGCAGCTTCAATCTCTTCATAGTTGAACGGATCTACAAATGTTGCCTCAATGCCATAATCCGGAAGCGTATGTGCCAGAAGGTTGTAGGTACCACCGTAGATATTCTTTGCAGCTACAATGTGATCCCCTGCATGCGCAACTGCCTGAAATGCATAAGTTAATGCGGCTGCTCCCGAACCTACCGCAAGTGCCGCAACACCGCCTTCAAGTGCTGCAATTCTCTGCTCGAAGATATCCTCTGTCGGATTGGTCAGACGTCCGTAAATATTTCCGGCATCCTTTAATCCGAAACGGTCAGCAGCATGCTGGCAGTTGTGGAATACATAAGAAGAAGTCAGATAAATCGGAACGGCTCTTGCATCGGTAACCGGGTCTGCCTGCTCCTGTCCTACGTGTAACTGTAATGTTTCAAATTTTAAATTTCTGTCTGCGTAATGTTTTTTGCTCATTTTAATACTCTCCTTTTTCTGCTATTTTTGAAATCACATTTACCTGATCCGGTAAAGTGTGGGGTTTTCGTTTGAACTGGTTATATCATACCACAGAGGTAGGAAAAGTGTTAGTCTTTTATTTTTATAGCTGGTTATAAGTTTTGCTTATAGCCGATTCTTCTACAGTACTTTTTGTCATTTTATCAAAAATTCAGAAGTTGGAGAATGCGCTCACTCCCCTGTTCATCCCGGTTATCAATAACAAAATCGCAGATCTCCCGATTCCTTTTCTCCGCATCCAGTGACAACAGGCGAAGTGTTTTCTCCTCGACAGAGAAATCCGACTGCACAATATCCGCAATCATGTCTTCTTTATCTTTTGCCACATAGATAATTGCGGTCGGAAAATGCCGCTTCATGGCAATTGCGCCACACATATCCAGGGACATGACGGCATACTTGCCATCGTCAAGCACCGCCTGGATATCTTCCTTTTTTGTTCCGTAATGCACCCCGGCGTACATGGTGCGTTCAAAGAAATCCTGCTGTGCAAACTGTTCTTTTGTCAGATAATGATGCTTGCTGCTTTTCTTGGTGCAGTAGGTTTTCGGATTGACAAAGCGATCCTCCTGACATAATTTTTTGGTCAATGCGTCTTTTCCGGAACCGGACGGTCCTACCAGTGCCAGAACCGATGGATTTTTTATTTCCATCGTGCGCGTCTGCGAGGCATGGATGATCTGCCTGACCAGAGAAACAAATTCACTCATCTGATTCACGGACAGGAGTCCTGTCATCTTCCAGTTCCACGGCTTGCGCATCAGTACCGGATACGTGGCCGGTGTTTCAAGCACATTATGAATGGCATCATCCAGGATGATATCAAACTGCACTAAATTCTTGGCATTGCCCAGAATAATATTCTCCGGCGGGAATTCCGGAAATGCTGTAAGAATCTGTTTTGCACGGATTCCCATAAATGCCGGTGCTACCGCAGTGATAAAATAAACATCCGCAATTTCCATCAGACGGTACACAGCTTTTTTGTTTTTCTCCGGAACCTGCTGGCGTGCATAGAGTTCTTCGTCCTCGTAAAATTCCTTGATGACACCTGTACGTCCACGGTTTTCCCAGGTATCAATCTCCTCAAGCCGAAGTGGCGGATCGATATGATATTTTTCATTTGCCATGGCAATTGCGATACTGTTAAACGGTGCTGTTACATCATCCCAGTCCAGTCCGATCTTCGGTCTTAACATCCACCCATACCCCCTTCTTTTCTTCTAAATCAAACGATTTACTCCTCGACAGAAACCAGTTCAATTGTAAAATTCAATTCTTTTCCTGCCATCTCATGATTTGCATCAAATGTAATGGTTGTTTCATCCTTTTCTACTACTTTTACCGGAAATGGCTGTCCGGCAGCATTCTGCAAATACACCTGCTGCCCTGCTTCCAGTTCTTCTGCCCCCGGAAGTTGTGCCAGTTCCACCGTAAAAATGGCATCCGGATCTGCCAGTCCGTAGGCTTCCTCCGGCATCAGATGAACATCCAGCGTCTGTCCGACTTCCATGTTGGCAACTGCTGCATCAAATCCTTTGATCATCATTCCTGCACCACATACAAATTCCAATGGCTCTCCTCTGTCATAAGAGGAATCAAACTGTGTTCCATCATTAAATGTGCCGCGATAATGTGTTCTGCATTTCTTTCCAACGTTCTTTCCTTCGATGGTACTGCTTTTTGTATTTTCCATATGTTTTCTCCTGTTCTTCTTTTTATAAAATAAAAAAACTTGTGATCTGTGACCACAAGCCTGTATAGTAGCGAGGGAGAGACTCGAACTCTCAACCTCCCGGGTATGAACCGGACGCTCTAGCCAGTTGAGCCACCTCGCCATATTTAGTTCCATCAGTTTTTCTGATGAATGGGACCTACAGGGCTCGAACCTGTGACCCTCTGCTTGTAAGGCAGATGCTCTCCCAGCTGAGCTAAGATCCCATTTCGTGTTGGCTGCTCTCGCAACCGACTTCGTTAGTATATCGTACGAGAACAGATATGTCAACACTTTTTTTGAATTTTTGTATTTTTTGTATTTGTTGTAACTATTCCAAACAAATTTCCATGCAGGATTGTCCCACACATGCTATGCAAGCAGCCGCTCTACCAGGCGCACACACTCCGCGGCATCCTTTGAATACCCATCGGCTCCGATCTCATCTGCAAAACTCTGTGTGATACAGGCTCCTCCAATGATCACCTTGCTCTTGCAGCCTTTCTCCTTACAAAGCTCCACAACATCCTGCATACGCATCATCGTGGTAGTCATCAGCGCGGACAGCCCGATAATCGCAGCATTTTCACGAATCGCGGTATCCACGATATCTTCACACGGCACATCTTTTCCCATATCAATCACGTTGTAGCCATAATTTTTCAGCATCAGTACGACAAGATTTTTTCCGATATCATGGATATCCCCCTCTACCGTTGCAATGACAAGCGTCGGCATCTCCTGTCCGTCGTTCTTCTTCTCCAGCATCGGCTCGAGATAATCAATGGCAAGTTTCATGGTATTTGCACTGGCAATCAGCTGCGGCAGGAAATATTTTTTCTGTTCAAAAAATTCCCCGACTTTATTGATGGCTGCAATCAGCTGGTCATTGATGATCTCCTCCGGCTTTGCGCCGTCTGCAATTGCCTTTTTCACTTCATCTATAATGGTTCCTTTATTTCCTTTTAAAACCGCTGTCGTAACAGGATCTGCTTTTTCTTCTGCAGATGCCGTGCCACCCGCAGCACCTTCTTTTTTCACAACAACCGTCTCATATTTTGCCTTTTCCTCTGCCAGTTTATTCATACGCTCGATGTAGCGGATGTCACTGTCCGGGCGATGCAGCAGCATGTCCGAAGCAAATGCGGCATTCATCAAAAGTTCCTGCGACGGATTGGCAATCGCCATGGTAAGCCCCCGGCAGATGGCCATGGTAAGAAATGCCGTATTGACAAAACTCCGCTCCGGCAGGCCAAACGAAATATTCGACAGACCACAGATCGTTGGAAGCTTCCTGATATCCTTACAATAAGAGATGGTATCATAACATTCTTTCGCGGCCTCTGGATTGGCTCCGATTGTGGCAACCAGTCCATCCACGACAATATCCTCGTGTGCCATTCCCAGCTCCATGGCACGGTCATATACGGTATCGATAATCTCATGCTTTTCCTTGGCATCCTTTGGCAGCCCCTCATCAGAAAGCGGCAGCAGGACAAACATTGCCCCGTACTTTTTTGCCAGTGGAAGCATATGCTCGATTTTTTCTGTCTCAAGGGAAACGGAGTTGATCAGTGCTCTTCCCGGATAGACACGCAGTGCCTCTTCCATAACATCAATATGGCTGGTATCGAGGCAAAGCGGACAATCTACCGTCGCCGCAACTTCATAGATCACCTGTTTCATCATTTCTTTTTCGTCAATGCCGTTCATTCCCATATTGATGTCAAGGATGGCTGCCCCGTTTTCCTCCTGCGCCATTGCCATCTCACGCACAAGATCCAGTTTTCCTTCGCGCAGTTGAGCCTGCAGTTTTTTCTTTCCGGTCGGATTGATCCGTTCCCCGACCACCAGGAAATTGCCATCCAGACCAACTTCTACATTTTTGCGCTCAGACGCAAGAATCCTGCGATGCGATGCAAGTGGCCTGTGAAGTTCCATCCCCCGCGTTGCATCCGAAAGTGCCTTGATATGCTTTTCCGTTGTACCGCAGCATCCACCTACAATGGCTGCTCCCGCTTTTACCAGTGCCACACCTGCCCCGGCAAATTCTTCCGGTGTCATGCGGTACACCGTTTTCTTTCCCTCGAGTTCCGGGAGTCCGGCGTTTGGCTTTGCGATGAGCGGAATCGTAGCATATTCTGCCATCCTTTCCACCAGAGGTACCATCTCCATCGGACCGGTGGAACAGTTTACACCGATCGCATCCACGCCCAGAGACTGCAGTACGACCACAGCCGTCTCCGGAGGTGTTCCAAATAATGTCCGTCCGTCTTCGTTGTAGGTAAGTGTCACCATGATTGGAAGATCGCAGACTTCCCGGATCGCAATCACTGCCGCACGACATTCCTGCAGACTCATCATGGTTTCTACTACAAACAGATCCACCCCTGCTTTTGCCAGCACCGATGCCTGTTCCTTGTATACGTCCACCAGTTCTTCAAACAACAGCTCTCCCATCGGAAACAGCTGCTGGCCGGTCATCGTCATGTCACCTGCAACCAGTGCCTGATCTCCCACCGCCTGCCGGGAAAGTGCTACCAGCTGCGTGTTGATTTCTTCCAGCCTCTCCTGCAGACCATATTCTTCCAGTTTGATCCGGTTTCCGGTAAACGTGGAGGCATATACGATATGGCTGCCGGCTTCTACATACCGCCTCTGCAGATCGAGCAGTACCTGCGGATTTTCCAGCACCCAGCTTTCCGGACACACGCCAATCGGCATACCTGCCTCCATCAGATTCGTTCCCGTTGCACCATCTAAAATAACCGGACCATGTTCCCTGATAAATCCGGCAAATTCTGTCTTTGTCATTTTGCATTCCTCACTTGCAGTTTCGTTTCGTTCTATTTATAATAATACCGCAGATTATTTCTACGTCATGCGTAACAATATCATACCTTATCACAGAAAAAAAAGAAAGTGAGAATCTATCATGAAAGACATAAAATTAGTTGCACTGGATCTCGACGGTACGCTGTTTGACAACAGCAGCCACATCAGTGAACGCAATCTTACGGCAATCCGCAGCATTACAGACAAAGGCATCCATGTCGTAATCTCCACCGGCCGCCCGTTTGAGGGAATCCCGTTTGACCAGATCAAAGGCACCGGGATCAACTATGCCATCACCGCAAACGGCAGCGGAATCTATGAGATTTCCACCGGAAAATGCCTGTATGAAAATGCCATGGATGAAGAGCTGGTCACCCCGATTTTAAACTTCCTTCTCACACGTGATATCCATATGGATGCATTTATCGGTGGAAAAGGCTACACCCCGGTCCAGTGCGTAGAAACGGCACAAAAACTGACCGTGCCTTCTTCGATCAAAAACTATATTATCACCACACGCACACGGCTGGACAATATCCTGCAGTTTATCCATGAAAATCAGTTAAAGGTCCAGAAAATGACTCTGAATTTCTATCCAGCAGCCGATGGAACACTCATTGACCGCGAAACCGTCCGCAAATTTCTCGTGTCCAATCCGTCAATTACTACCGTCTGCGGCGGATACAACAACCTGGAATTCACGCGTGCAGATGCAAACAAGGGCGTTGGCTTACGAAAACTTGCCGAAATTCTCGGTGTCAATCCGGATGCCACCATGGCAATCGGTGACACCGAAAATGATCTTGCCATCATTGAGGCTGCCGGTATCGGTGTGGCAATGGGAAATGCCACTGATGCCGTCAAAGCAAAAGCCGATTACGTCACCACCTCCAATACCGAGGACGGTGTCGCAGCTGCCATCGAGCACTTTATTCTTTAAATTTCATGTTCCACGCAGCAGTTTTACGTTTTTCTTTAATGATGCAATGACCGCATCCACCTGTTGGCGGTCCGTTTCCCGTCCCATCGTAAACCGTACACTGCCCGGAGCATAAGTTTCGGGCACATGTATGGCTTCGATCACATGAGAAATCCGTGTCTGTCCGGTATTGCACGCAGATCCTGCGGAAGCACAGATTCCGTCTTCTTCGAGAAGCACCAGAAGGGATGTCGCATCAATCCCCTCAAAACTGAAATTCACATTTCCCGGCAGGCGCTTATGCGGATGCCCATTTAACCTTCCCTGCGGAATCTCCCGTAATACCCGCTCCACAAAATAATTACGCAGCCGCACAAGCCGCGGACGCACGACCTGCATCTCTTCCACTGCAATTTCAAGTGCCTTTGCCATCCCCACAATTCCTGCCACATTCTCGGTTCCTGCCCGTTTGCCGTTTTCCTGACTTCCTCCGTGAATATACGACGGCAGATCCCGGTCTTTTCTCACAAACAAAAAACCAACCCCTTTCGGACCGTGGAATTTATGTGCACTTGCACTCAGATAATCCACCGGAAGCTGGTTCATGGAAAGCGGAATCTGCCCGATGGCCTGCACCGCATCGGTGTGAAATAATGTTCCCGTCCCCCGCAGCATGGATGCAACCGCATCCAGCGGTTCGATCGTTCCAATCTCGTTATTTCCCGTCATAACGGAAACCAATGTGGTATCTTCCCGCAATACCTCCCGCAACTGTGCCAGATCAATCACTCCGTATGCATCGACATCCAGATAAGTCAGTTCATATCCCAGTTTCTCCAGATATTCACATGAGCGCAGCACCGCATGATGTTCGATTTTGCTTGTGATCACATGTTTCCCTTTTTCCTTTTTCTCCGCCGCCACATTTTTGATTACCCAGTTATCCGATTCGCTCCCCCCGGATGTAAAAAAAATCTCCTCCGGCTTTGCCTTAATCAGCATGGCAATCTGTTCTCTTGCCCCTTCTAATGCCTCCCGTGTGCGGCGCCCCATTTCGTAAGATGTGGAGGCGTTTCCATATTCTTCCATGAGATACGGCTCCATAGCCTTGCGCACCTGCGGAAGCATTTCGGTTGTGGCCGCATGATCCATATAGATTTTACAGCTCATATTCTGCACCATCCCCTCATACAATAGTTATCAAGTTTTCCATTTGGAGTTCCCATTGAACATTTCCCGATTCCTAAAAAATCCTCTGATTACCGGCACCCTTCTGATGACGGCTTCCGGTATTGCCAGCCGTATCATCGGCTTCTTCTATAGGATATTCCTGGCACAGACAATTGGTGCAGAAGCGCTCGGAATCTATCAGCTGATTGCACCCGTTTTTGCAATGTGTTTCGCCCTGACTGCCTCCTCCATCCAGACATCCATTTCCAAATTTGTCGGCGATGCCTGCGGCAAAAACGCAGGAACATCGCAGGGAGAAATAACTGCACGCGGATATCTGCTGCTCGGTCTGGTCATCTCCTGCACAGCCTCTGTAATCGTCGGTATTTTTCTTTACACACAGGCAGACTGGATCGCCCTGCATTTTCTCGGAGAGCTCCGCTGCGCTCCCCTCCTTTCGCTCCTTAGCTTTTCCATGCTTCCCTGCTGCATCCACGCCTGTATCAACGGTTATTACTATGGAAAAAAGCGGGCGGGAATTCCCTCGTTCTGTCAGCTGGTGGAACAGCTTGCACGCGTGGGAAGTGTATGGCTGATCTATCAGTACACGCTGGAAAAAGGCATGGAGCTGACGGCTTTCCACGCGGTTGCCGGTCTTGTGGCCGGGGAATGTTCCGGTCTTATCACCAGTCTGATTGCCATGTCTTTGGAAAAACGGCTTCCCGGACACTCCTACCACACCCTTTCCGGTCAGTGGAAAACGATGGGCAAACTGTTTGCTTCCATGGCGGTTCCACTTACCATCAACCGGGTGACGACAGCTCTTTTCAACAGCCTGGAGAATCTTCTGATCCCGCAAAAACTGCAGGCATTTGGTTACAGTGCTTCGGATGCCCTGAGTATTTTTGGTATCCTGACCGGTATGACCATGTCCATCATTCTGTTTCCCAGTGTACTGACCAATTCCTTTTCCGTCCTTTTACTTCCAGCTGTCTCGGAAGCCCACAGTGCACACAACCACGCACAGATTGCGCGAACGATAAAAAAAGCAATCCTGTACGGACTGCTTCTTGGCTTTGTTTTTACGATTCTGTTTCTGGTTTTCGGTGACCGGATGGGCGAAGTTCTGTTTCACAATACGCTGGCCGGCAATTTTATCTGCCAGCTCTCCTGGCTGTGTCCCCTGCTGTATGTCACCAGTCTGCTGAACAGTATTCTGCACGGACTCGGCAATGCCCGGCAGGTTTTGTTTGTCACACTGCTGGCATGCATGATCAGGATCTGCATGATTCTGTTTCTCGTCCCACAGTACGGCATTGATGCATATCTGTGGGGGATGCTGCTGTCCTATGTATTTGCTGCGATTGCAGACATTCTTTTGCTTATGCCTTATTCCCATGCCGGATGATTCCTCACTTTTTGATCTCCCTCAGGCAGAAAAAACGCCGGTTTCCACAGATCACTCTGCCGGAACCGGCGTTTCTTTATCAAGACTTTTCTATTATAAGGTGCGATTATACACGGGACAGATACTCACCTGTTCTGGTATCAATCTTGATCTTGTCTCCCTGCTCTACGAACAGAGGAACGTTTACGTTTGCACCTGTCTCAACAGTAGCAGGCTTGGTAGCACCTGTAGCGGTATCTCCCTTGAATCCCGGCTCTGTCTCTGTAATCTCAAGCTCTACGAAAAGAGGTGGCTCTACTGCAAATACATTGCCCTTGTGAGAACAGATCTTAACCATCTCGTTCTCCTTAACAAACTTCAGTGCATCACCGACACTGTCCTTTGTCAGGTCAATCTGGTCATAAGTCTCTACATCCATGAAATGATAGAAATCATCATCAGAATACAGATACTGCATGTCCTTACGATCAATATGAGCAGTCGGACACTTCTCTGTCGGACGGAATGTCTTTTCTACTACACCACCACTGACGATATTTTTTAATTTTGTTCTAACGAATGCTGCACCCTTACCTGGCTTTACATGCTGAAATTCGATAATCTGATAAATGTTACCTTCAAGTTCGATGGTAACACCATTTCTGAAATCTCCTGCTGAAATCATTCGATCTTCCTCCTTAAATTACGAGTATAAAGTCTCTCGACTTACAATTTTACTATAAAATGGAATACTTTTCAAGTATTTTATTTGTTCCGTTTTTCGATGTCTGTAAACATAGCCACGCGTGTCGCATGACGTCCACCAAGAAATTCCGCATTCAGATAAGCCTTCACAATATCCTTTGCCAGCTCCACTCCGACAATTCTTGCACCAAAGGCGATGATATTTGCATCGTTGTGCTCTTTTACCAGATGTGCCGTCGTCACATCTGAACATACGGCTGCACGCACACCGTTTACTTTATTGGCTGCAATAGAGATTCCGACACCTGTTCCACAAATTAACACGGCACAGTCTACTTCTTTGTCAGCCACCGCACGTCCTACTTTTTCTCCAATCTCCGGATAATTACAGCTTTCTGCTGTATCAACTCCGTAGTTTACCACTTCATGTCCCATGCTCTCAATAAATTCTTTGATCTGCATCTTCAGTTCTACTGCTGCATGGTCATTTCCTATTCCGACTTTCATCACAATTCTCCTTTTTATTTTTCGCAATCGCCTGTTTTGCACTTCTATTATCTTACTGCTTCAACGTACTTTCGTCAAATAAAAAACCGCTAATTGTGTACGGTCACGCAAAGAAAATTTTTCTAATATTGTGCTGATATAGTTCCGTACAGTTCCTTCGCTCAAAAATAATTCCTCTGCGATCTCGCGGTTACTCTTTCCCATTCCTACCAGAGCAATGATTTCCTGTTCCTTTTCCCCGATATCATACTGACTATAATCGAATTCATTTTTCGGCTGCATAAGCACCGGAAGTTTACTTACAATCTCTCCGCCAAAGACGCTCTGCCCCTGCTGCACCGCAAACAGTGCCGGAAGGATTCCCTCAAAATCCTGCTTTAAAATATAACCTTTTGCCCCCAGATCCAATGCCTTTATAATATAGGCATCATCCGAAAAGGTGGTCAGAAACAAAATTTTTGCCTGTGGATCACTCTGTAAAATCTCCTCTGCGGCATCAAGCCCGCTCACTGGCTTCATCTGGATATCCATCAGAAGAACATCCGGGTGCTCCTTTCGATAGAGTGCTGCTGCATCGGTTCCATCGGTTCCGGTTGCCACCACGGTAACGCGTGCATCCGCTTCGAGGATTGTCTTTAACGACAATGCAACAAGCTGGTCATCATCTACAATTACAACATTCATATCTTCTCCTTTTCTCGCAATCTCCTAATGTTTCGGCACAGAAAGTAAAATCCGAAAACCACTCTCCGCAAAAAAGTGAATTGTGCCGCCAAGTGCCTGCACACGGTCTTTCATATTGGCAAGCCCAATCCCGCCCTCTCCCTGTCCGGTTTCGTCTGGAAGACTGGCACTGCTTCCATTATCTTCAACCGACATCTGGTAAAAGCCCGGATGTTCACACACAAAGACAGTAACCTTGTCGGCATTGCTATGGCGCACAACATTGACAAAAGCTTCCTTTGCGATTGCAAGAAAACAGTATTTGACACTCCGCGGCACCTCCTGTGTCATATCATAATGAAAATCAATGGCACAATTTTTTTCGAACTCCCTGCAGATGTCAAGCAGCGCCTGTCTTAGATCCAGCGATTCATTGTGCAGATCATGTACACTCTCGCGGATGCTGTTCATCGCCTCCCCCAGCGTATCATTGATCTGCAGCAGCTGCCCATGCAACGGTTCTTCCTGATGAATCGTCTGCAGGGCTCCCATCTGCAAAATTGCACGGGAAAGCATATGGCCCACATTGTCGTGGATTTCCCGCGCAATGCGGTTTCGCTCCTGCAGTGTAGCAAGATGAATCTCATAATCCTGTTTTTCCATCAGTTCCTGCTGTCGTTTCTGCATCACAAGACGCAGTTCGGTGGAACTGTCCTTTAAATGAATATAGGCTTTTTTCTGGTGCAGATGCCGCCGCATGCGGTATGCTCCGCCTCCGGCAAGTACAAGCAAAAATACAAGCCATTCCAGTTGCGGCTCCACACTGTTTTTCCCATGAACCAGTGCAAATACCGCAAGCAGCACGATGCCCGCCGTACCGATATAAAAAAAGCGCATATGCTCCAAAAGAAGCCACACACAGTCATAACAGACCAGCGGCAGAAAACACAAAAGCCCCGGCAAAAAACAGCAGCCTACCGTCAGTATGGCAGAAATCACCAGCCGGACTCTGCCACTTTCCACATAATTGGAAACCGCGACATATATCAGCGCAAGCAAAGCTGCAAGCACCGGGCATACCCATCCTTTTGTTCCCGCCAGAAGGAGTAGTCCTGCCACATATAAGATCCCCTGATCGATCAAACGTTCCATTTTTCTTTTCCTCTTTTTCTTTCCATCGTATCTAGTATAAAGAACTTTGTGACAAATGTCATCTCCTTTTCCTGACATCCTGCACTTTCGTTTTCCTGGCGTATCCGCTATGCTAAAATCACAAAAACACAAGGGAGGAAACCTATGGAAACGGTTGTAAAAATCGAAAATCTGGTCAAGCGCTACAAAGAACTGCTCGCACTTGACCACTTAAACTTAACCATACAAAAAGGAGAAATCTTCGGACTTTTAGGACCAAACGGCTCCGGTAAAACCACTACCATCAACTGCCTGCTCTCTCTTTTGTCCTACGACAAGGGTACCATCGAAATTTTTGGTCAGCCCATGCGCCCGGACAACTATGATGTAAAACGACAGATCGGTGTTGTGATGCAAAATGTAGCAGTGTTTGATGAACTGACCGTCAGGGAAAATATTGATTGCTTCTGCAGCCTGTATATCACCGATGCCAAAACCCGCAAACGCTGCGTAGATGACGCCATTGCATTTGTCGGGCTCGAAGACTTCACCGGATTTTATCCCAAAAAACTCTCTGGTGGACTGCTGCGTCGTCTAAACATCGCCTGCGGTATCGCCCACAAACCCAGACTCATCATCCTCGATGAGCCTACTGTAGCGGTCGACCCGCAGAGCCGCAATAAAATCCTGGAGGGAATCGTGGAACTAAACCGCGCCGGTGCAACGGTCATCTACACCTCCCACTACATGGAAGAAGTCGAACAGATCTGTACCCGGATTGCAATCATGGATAAAGGCAAAAATATCGCACTCGGTACAAAGGAAGAACTGATCAAACTCATCAAAAAAAGTGAAATTATCACGGTGGAACTGCTTGATCTGCCCCAGGAAGACCTCTCCCACATCCGCACCCTGCCACATGTATATCAGGCCGACTATAAGGATCACATCCTTACGGTACTGTGTGACGGTGGCAAACATAATCTCGTGCGGCTGCTCGGTTACTTACAGGAAAAAGACCGCTCGATCGGTCATGTCTACTCGCAGCTTCCGACACTAAACGATGTCTTTTTAGAGATTACCGGTAAAGCGCTACGGGATTAGGAGGTAAATCATGCGATCCGTTTTTAAATATTCTCTTTTGCGGCTGATGCGAAACAAAGCCAATCTGTTCTGGATTTTAATTTTTCCGATTGTGCTCGGCTGCCTGTTTAAAGTTGCTTTTTCCAATATCACGGAAAGCGAGAGCTTCCACACGATTCCTGTGGCACTCGTATCCGACGAAAGCATAAACGCGAAAGCCTTTTGTACCATGGCAGATGCCCTCTCCTCGGAGGACGACAACGCAATGCTTGCAGTCACTTACTGTAACGATAAAAAGGCTCAAAAGCTTCTCAAAGGAAAAAAGGTGGATGGCATTTTTTATGCAAAAGATACGGTAACACTCCGTGTCAACGCAGATGCTTCGGATTCTTCCATCAATCAGAGTATTTTACAGGTTTTACTGACACAGTTTTATGTCAACCGGGATCTATTGTTAAAAACCATGCAGGAACATCCCCAAAATTTAGAGGCTCTGACCGCTTCTTTATATGAAACCATAAGTCCACGCAAAGAAGTCTCCCTTACACGCGCAGACACAGATACCTACGATCAGTATTTTTACAACCTGATCGCCATGGCATGCCTGTATACCGCACTCGGCGGAATCCGGCTTGCCATTGAAAATGCTGCAAACCTCACCGCCCTTGCAGCAAGAAAAACGGTTTCTTCCACGAAAAAATTTACGGCAATTGCCGGGGAACTTGCCGCCTGTATTCTGTTTGAATCGGTTTTAAACATTCTGGCTTTTTTATTTATTGTAAAAATACTGGGTATCCATATGGCGCAGCGACCGCTTCTTAGTCTGCTCACAATTATCATCAGCACTGCCTGCAGCATCTCCTTTGGCATGCTTTTAGGATGCATCGGGCCGAAATCCGAGGGTGGAAAAACCACACTCATGTTTGGCATTGTGATGCCCTGCTGTTTTTTAAGTGGACTGATGATGGGAACCATGCGCATGGTTGTGGAAAAGCACCTTCCGTTTATCAACCGGATCAATCCTGCCGCACTGATTTCCGATTGTTTTTACACACTGAATAACTATGACAACCTGCAGCGTTTTGCCACTAATCTTCTCACTCTGTCTGTTATGGCGGTACTCTTTTTTGGCATTTCCTGTCTGGTCACAAGGAGGAAAACTTATGCAAGTCTGTAAGGCCTTTGCCCGTGTAGCAAAAAAACATCTACCCAATACCTTTATTTACTTTATCGTTTTTGTGGTCCTGCTTATCGCGATGAGTGCAAACGCCTCCTCAACAAGCGGAAAACAGTTTCAGGTATCTGCGGTCAACCTGTGTATCTTTGACAACGATAACTCCGAAGCAAGCCAGGCATTAACAGCCTATCTGTCTTCGCTTCACCATATCGTATCCCTTCCATCCGCAGACCGGGATACTCTGCAGGATAACATGTACTATTACCAGATCGACTATGTACTTACGATCCCTGCAGGTTTTGAAGAAAAAATTACCGCACAAACCACCCGTGGTCTTTTAAAAACAAGCAAACGCAAAGACAGTTGCAGCGGCTACTTTGTAGACCAGCAGATTGACAATTATGTGCATGCGCTTTTACTGTATGTAAAAAGCGGTGTTCCGGTTTCGGATGCTATCACCTATACACAAAATTCGCTTGATGATGTGCCGGAAGTAACATCCGTATCCTTTAGCAATACAACAAAAAGCAAAAATTCCCGTATGTACTACTTCTTCCAATATTTTCCGTATATCATTCTGATGATGCTTTTAGAAGGGCTTTCCCCGGTTCTGATGGCATTTTGCAAACCACTTATGAAGACACGGATCTCCTGCGGTGCGCTGCCACAGTCGTGCGTCAGTCTACAGCTTGGGCTTGGCTGTCTAATCTATGTATTTTTATGGTGGATTGGATTTCTTGGAATTGCAGCAGTCATATATGGACCCTCACAGCTTTTCTCGCAAAGTGGCTGTCTGTGTATCCTAAACAGTGCCGTCTTTCTTTTGATTGCAACGGCAATCGCCCTGCTCCTGGGTGCGTTTCCAATGGATTATAATAGGATCAATATGATTGCCAATATTCTCGGACTGGGTATGAGTTTCCTGTGTGGAATTTTTGTACCACAGGCATTTTTAGGAAATACCGTGCTGGCAATCGGACGTTTTCTACCTGCCTACTGGTATGTGCGGATCACGAACATGTTCGGATCGTATGCAAATGATGTATTTTCAGCCTCAACCTACTGGATGTGTATCGGAATCCAGCTTCTATTCTTTGTGGCACTTTTTGCAGTCTACCTATGTGTGAACCGGCAGAAAAGCCGTCAAAAAGCCTAATAAAAATGCCCGGACCATAATATTACGGTCCGGGCAGATTTTATTTTCTTGCCGATGGATACTTTGGTTTTACGATTTTACAGTGCAGACGATAGAAAAGCAGTACAATCGCTTCTAACCGACGCTTTAACACAATCTGAATCTCCTCTTTGGGATGGATCGGTTTTACAAGAATTGTCCGGATTCCTGCCAGATTTGCCCCACACACATCCGTAAAAATCTGATCTCCCACAAAAATAGTATTTGATGTGTCCGTGCCCAGTACCTCCATTGCCTTGCGATACCCTGCCGGTTTGGGTTTCCCTGCCTTGTAAATATAATTGACGTGCACTGCATCGTTGAACATTTTCACACGCGGCTCCCTGTTGTTTGAAAGAAGCATACAATGAAAACCCAGTTCCTTTAAATGTGCAAACAAAGAAATCGCCCGCTCATCCGCAGGCGCTCCATGTGGTACGAGGGTGTTATCAATATCAAATATAATTCCCCGGTATCCTTCTTTATATAATTGATCAAAATCTATGCTGTAAGTGGAATCCAGATATTCATCCGGATATAGAAATGCGCACATAGGTCTCTCCTTTGTGTGTTATGTACTAAAGGGAAAAATTCTCTCCGGAACGCAAAGCAGAAATCCCGGTATCCAACGGGGTCTTCTTCACTCCGGTATCCTGCGTTCCCACAAAATACTGATACTGCTGCAACACCTGATCCTTTTCCATATCGGAAATTGCTTTCTGCATATCTAAACCTGCCAGATCACTGTCTGCACCCTTCAGTTCATACGTTTCATCCGGCTGGTACTCCTTTGCATAATCAAATGCATTGTACGTCTGCGGACGCTTCGTCTGTGTCTGTCCCTGCGGCTGACTGCCACCGGAAAGTTCCTCATCCCCAGAGGCATTCTGCACTGCCGCAATCTGTTGGCTTCTAAGCGCAACAGCCTTTATGGAATTGTACTCATAAAAGCCCTCATACGGGCGCATTCCTGAAATATTCATAAGCACCTCTGGTTACAAATTCACCCGAGCATTTTTTTCAGCTCATTCATAAATGTGTTTACATCTTTGAATTCACGGTATACCGATGCGAAACGCACGTAGGCAACCGGATCCAACTCCTTTAACTTATCCATGAGAATTTCACCGATCAAAGCACTCGGTATCTCTTTTTCTTCACGGTTAAAAATCTCGATTTCTACATCATCCACAAGTTTTGAGATCTGTTCTGCAGAAATTGGCCGCTTGTGACATGCAAGCAATACGCCTTTTTCGATTTTTGTCCGGTTGTACTGCTCACGATTGTTATCTTTTTTTATAATGATCAGGGGAATGGTTTCCACCTTTTCATAGGTTGTAAAACGCTTTCCGCAATCATCGCAAAGTCTTCTTCTGCGAATCGAATTATTGTCATCCGCAGGACGCGAATCAATCACTCTTGTATTTTCACTGCTGCAATACGGACATTTCATAGGATTTCTCCTCCTGCATCCAATCCCAATCCGGAAATATATGACTATTTCTATAATACACAATTTCCCTGTTTTCTGTCAATCTGCAAATTTTTATCCTTTTATCCGGTGTTTCATTTCTTTTTCATCAAACTCTACGAGTATTATATCGGGTCCTATCCGGATAACTTTAGCCCATGGAATAAAAAATTCGCTGTCCCTGCAAAAACAGCCCAGATATTTTCCCGGTCCGGGAACGATCAGTGCCAGAATTCTCCCACATTCCTTGTCAATGTCCAGATCCCGGACGCTGCCAAGGCAGCGGCAGTCTTTTACATTGACTACTTCTTTTTCACATAAATCAGAAAAACGCACAGAACACTCCTGCTTTTCTTTCTTGGAATATTCTATGCGTCTTAGCTGTTTTTTATGTTTATGCACGCTGCTTCATTTTATAATATATAAGCTGTGCCACTTTTGCGGCACAGCTTATAAAAAAGGAAGATTTAAGTTTTATTCTTTTACGCCACCAAGCGTAAGTCCTGTTACGAAATACTTCTGTAAGAATGGATAAATACAGATGATCGGCAGCATCGTAATAATCGTTGCAGCTGCACGAACCGATGTCGGTGTAACCGTTCCCACTGCATTCTTCATTGCCTCGACACTACTGCTCGTATTTGTTACGGATGACAGTAGTTTCATCAACTCATACTGTAAGGTTGTCAGTTTGCCGTTCATGCGGTTATATAACATTGCATCAAACCATGAATTCCACTGACCAACTGCAACAAACAATGCAACAGTTGCATATACCGGCTTACAGAGCGGTGAATAGATTTTCAGGAAAATCGTCGTATACCCAGCACCGTCGAGCTGTGCCGACTCCTCTAAACTGTCCGGGATACCGTTCATATAAGTACGGATAACCAGCATGTTAAACGCACTGACCATTCCAGGGATAACATATACCCAGAAGCTGTTGGTAAGTCCCAGTCCCTTGTACAACAGGAATGTCGGGATCAGACCTCCGTTTACATACATGGTGATAACCCAGAATAAAGAGAGCTGCTTTTTAAACATAAATCTTTTTCTGCTGACGATAAATGCTAGGATTGCATTGGAGATCAGCGCAAGAACTGTTCCGATCACAGTTCTTGCAACCGTAACATAAGCACCTGTGATCAGGTTGTCTTTCTGAAGTACCGTAATGTAGTTCTTCCATGTAAATTTTCTCGGTAACAGATAGATACCTCCACGAAGGGAATCTGTACCGTCATTTAATGATATTGCTAATGTATTTAACACAGGATACAGCGTAATGATTACAAACAGGATCATAATGATCGTATTCACAATCGGAAATATCTGCACCTTTTTTTTCGCTTTTTTTGCTGCCATTGTATAACCTCCTTAGAACAATTGTTCTTCACCATTACGCTTTGCAATCTGGTTTGCAATCACGATCAGAATAATACTTACGAAACTCTTGAAGATACCGGCTGCGGTTCCGATTGCAAAATCGCCCTGACTGATTCCCCATTTTAATACGTAAATATCAATTGTCTGTGATACTTTCTGAACCAGACCGTTTCCTAACAAATACTGAACTTCAAAACCGGCGTTCAGTACATTACCTACATTCATCAACAGAAGAATGATAATGGTTGGTTTAATACCCGGAAGTGTAACATGCTTGATTTTTTCCCATCTGCCTGCACCGTCGATAGCTGCAGCTTCGTAAAGTGATGGATCGATCGAAGTAATTGCCGCCAGATAGATGATTGCATTCCATCCTGTTTCTTTCCAGACATTGGAAAATGCAACGATCGGCCAGAAATACCCCGGATGTGCAAAGAAATTGATCGGCTGTGAAATAATATGGAAGTTAAGTAATAATTCGTTCACAATTCCGCCACCGGATAACATATCGTGTAAGATACCGGTTACAATGATCCATGAAAGGAAATGCGGAAGATAGGAAATTGTCTGAACGACTTTTTTACCGCCTTTGGATTTAATTTCATTTAATAAAATTGCAAAAACAATTGCTGTAATAAATGTTACCACCAGATTGATAACACCCATTGCCAACGTATTTCTGATTACCCGGATAAAAGTCATATCCGAGAATAATGTCCGGAATTTACCCAATCCTACAAATTCCGAATGAAAGATACCAAGTCTCGGTTTATAGTTTTGAAACGCCATAGTCCAGCCTGCAAGTGGGAGGTAATAGAAAACCACGCCATACACTACCATGATTGCCGCCCAGAACAATAATACTTTCTGTCTTTTAATCTCTTTCCAGGTAATTTTCGTCTTCGGTTCTTTCACTTTCTGTTTGGATTTTGTTCTCTCTATAGACATGACCTCACTCCTTTTTTAAACGGGCAGATGAAGTTTTCACAACATCTGCCCATCTAAAACCTCATTTTCTATGTATTATTCGTATTTTGCTGCGTCTTTCATACGCTTATCAAGCTCTGCCTGCAACTCGCTAAGGAAAGCGTCCGGATTGCATGCTTTGTATGCATCCATATAAGTTGCCCATGCTTTGTCAAAGTCTTTTGCCATTACAACCTGCGGAAGCTGCTCATGCTTAACTTCGCCAATCTTGGTCCATGCCATTCCACCCTCTGTGTCTGTTGTAAAGTTGTTTGAGAATGACCACATTGGATACCATGGACCAGGTGCCTCGTTTGTTCCAAGCATCTCAACGTATGTTTCAACACCATATGCCTTGAATGCTTTCTTGACATCATCATTTAATCCGTCAAAGAATTCTTTTGCCTGTCCACTCGGCTTTGTTGCATTCAGACCGTCATCACAGGTTCCGTCATACTGTGGGAAATAAGAATAAGAACATGCGTGAGACGCCTTATAATCTGTCTCTGCAGCCTTTGCTCTCTGCTCCTTGGTTCTATAGAAAAGTCCATCGTCGCCAACCTGATAATCTTCACCTTCAACGCCCCAGAAACGAAGGTTGTGAATTTCCTCTGAAAGAAGATCATCTACAAACTGTAAAGCTGCTTCCACATCATCACAATCCTTTGTGATTGCAAGTCCATCACCGGAATTTAAAACTCCGCCGGAGTTGTGCCACTGGTTCTTACGTCCATCAATCGTTACAGGTACCGGAATGTAATCGCATCCCTGTGCATCCAGTCCTGCAGACTTAATTGCATCACCTGCTGTGTAGGCGAAATCCCACCACTGGTCGATCATACCAAGTACACGTCCGGAAGAAAGCTTTGCAATGTACTCATCATAAGTCTGTGTGAATGACTCAGGATCAACAATACCCTTCTGATATTCCTCGTTCAACTTCTTGAAGTACTTTACAGCAGTATCAGATGTATTATAATCCATTACCTTTAATGTATCCGGATCAACCATACATGAACCATCATTTGGATAACCATCTAAGAACTGTGGAGCATTCTCAAGACAGAAATATCTCCAATCCTCGCAAAGGATGGTATATGGAATATTCTCCGTTCCATCTTCCATGGTAGGATTTGCTGCATTATAATCTTCAATCAGCTTGAAATAATCATCCATCGTCTTGATTTCCGGATAATTAGCCCACTCAAGAACTCTTGCCTGAATCCAGAATGCCTCATCGTTATGCGTACAGGTTTTCTCTTCTCCCTTAATATTGGAGAACTGTGGAATCCAGTAAATATGTCCATCGTCCTGACGAAGCTGATCCCATTCCTGTTCGGTAAAGTAGTTCTTGATATTCGGATATTTGTCAATGTAATCATCTAATGCTACCAATGCACCTGCATCATATAACTGTGGCATACCATTTCCGCCACAGATGAAATCCGGATATTCATCACCGGCTACCAGCGTTCCGATTGCTTCTTCTGCCGTCTGGCCTGTCAGCCATGTCTCTTTTACCTTTACGCCGGTCTTCTCAGCGATGATCTGCTGAATTTCGTTATCATCGTTGATCTCGGATCCCGGGACAGCAAAGAAAGCTGTAAACTCTTTAATATCTCCACCATTTGCTGCTTTTCCCCCCTGTGTGGAAGAATTGCTGCCGCCTTTATTTCCGCAACCGGCGAACATGGTTGCTGCCATCGCTACTACGAGCAAGGCACTTAGCATTTTTTTTCTTTTCATAGAATGTACCTCCTTCTTTATATTAACTATTTTACTTTTTTTACCATTTCAAACAATCCGACGAATTATAGTCAAAAACAGGGTAAACTATAGTTCATTCTGCCGGACTATAATTTACCCTGTTTTCCATCTCTTTCTATTCCATTTTACTGCTGCATCTGCTTCCGGAATTTTGCCGGTGTGCATCCTTTTACCTGAATAAAGCGGTTGACAAAATAATCCAGATCATGGTATCCAACCTCTTCCGCCACCTGAATAATCTTCTTATCGGAATGCAGAAGAAGATCAGCAGCCTGATCCATCCGGTAATTATTCAGATAATCCTTAAACGACTGACCGTATTTCTTTCGGAACAGTTGTCCGAGATAGGCGCTGTTGACATAATATTTCTCGCTAAGTCCCTTGAGTGTGAGGTTATCCGCATAATGTTCCTTAATTTCTTTCTCTACATTTCCGAGAACACCTCTGGATACATTCTTGCGAAGCTGGGACAGATAGTCTCCGTACTCACAGGCGAAACGCATCAGATGTGTCTTACTGCCGCGCATCGTTCCTGTTTCAAAGCTGCTCTCCGAAATCAGACGCAGGATTTCTTCCTGATTGACCTCATCATCCTGCTCGCTTGCAAGATGGATCAACTGAAAAAGCAGATAGTTAATATTAAGCGTCATGGATTCCCCACGCAGACCTCTCTGACTCATTTCTCCATAGAAACGGTCCACCGCCGCCCGGATTTCCATATGATTGTTCTGCTCCACTACCTTCAGCAAATCATCGAGACTCTTCTTGCACAAAACCATACCGTCATTGGACACCTGCACTTCTTCCTCGTAGAAATAGATGTCCTTTTTGCTTCGAAATCCCTGAAAGGAACGAAGCATACAGGCATTCCCGTATGATCTTGCAATAAGGCTGATATCCTGCACCTTTTTCCCGACCAGCATCGTAACCGGGCGCGACAGATTCTCGCCCAGATATTCCACCAACCCGTTCAGATAAGCGTTTTCATCAAGTCCTGCCTCTTCCTCCATATATTGAAAAAAGATCAATCCCACATCATATATTTTTTCATCTGCCGATACGTCAAACACACAATTCTCCGCATAATCTTTCAGGAATGCAGTACAGCATTCATACATCTGTCTTTGGAATTCGCGCATCTCCTGATCCGTCACATCTTCGTCCGCATCACATCCCGCCATCTGAATTTCAACGTAGCGGACACCTTCTTTGCATTTCATCTGTGATGTGACATATTGCAGATTGGAATCATCGTATTTTCCCTTGATCAAAGCAATCTGATTTCTTGCAAGATATGCCTTTTCCATTTTTTTGTTCTTCTGCCTCATCCGGTCATCTTCATCACGCATCGCAGATACCCTGTTAAGCAGTTTCAGCAGCATATCACGGTCAACCGGCTTTAAAATATAATCCGTACATTCATTTTGAAGCGCCCTTCTTGCATACTCGAAATCCGCATATCCGCTTAATATGACAAAATATGCATTCGATAGATTTTCTTTTCGTATCGCTTCCTGCAGATCCAGCCCTGTCATGACTGGCATCTGAATATCTGCAATGATCAGGTCTACACTCTCTTTTTTCAGAAAATCATATGCCTCTTTTCCATTTGATGCAGTCCCTGCAATCATATAGCCTTCCTGTTCCCAGTCGATCAGCACTTTTAATCCCTGAATAATAAAAGGCTCATCATCTACAAGCAAAACCTTTAACATATTTCTTTCCCCCTTTTGCACACCAGTCCCTTAACACAGCCTTCGGCAAATCATAAATACTCCATCGGAATGCAGATCGTAATCCATGTTCCCACACCCTCTTCGCCTTCAATTTCAAAGCACACATGATCTTCTGTGCACATTTTAAGCCGCAGGCATGCATTGAGCATTCCCACGCTTTTCTTATTTTTCAGCATCTCAATATCCGCATTCTGCATATCATGCTGCATCTGATACAACTTCTGCTCCTCAATTCCTCTTCCCGTATCTTCAATCTCGATGCATAATTGTTCTTCCCTTTTATAAACTCTTACGAAAATCCATCCTGGTGATGCCTTACTTTCGATTCCATGTACACAGGCGTTCTCCACAAAAGTTACAATTGTAAGTTTCGGTATCCGGATCTGCGCACATTCCGGATCAATCTCGAGATTGTAATTCAGCCGGTCACCAAAACGATACTTCTGCAAGGACAGATACGCTTTTACAAATTCAAGTTCCTGTTCAATCTCTACCGAATCATTTCCCCAGTCCACATATTGTCTTTGCATGATCGCCAGTTTTTCGACCATATCTGCCGTCTCGTTTTCTTTCTTCAAAAGGCTTCTCATGCGGATACTTTCCAGGGCATTAAACAGAAAATGCGGATTGATCTGGCTTTGCAATGCCAATAGTTCTGCATTTTTCCTGCCGACAAGGATTTCCTGTTCTTTGATCTTGTTCTTGTATACGGTCTGGATTAGTTCATTGGTCCGTTTGACCATCCGATTGTAATTCCGGATCATGCTTCCAATCTCATCCCTACCGTCTTCGTGTGCCATCTGAACAAGATGCTCATCGTTGACAGACTGGAACACTTTGCTCAGCCCACGGATTCTCTTTGTAAACGAATGATTGAGAAGCAGCACAAATCCCATCGGGAGAACCACATTGATGATCACCAGAAAACCAAGAATCGGAAGAAAACGCACAATCTTACTCCACACTCCATTATCCGCTTTTAAAACATAAATATCAAGTTTAGCTCCGTGAAGTGTAATGGTCTGTTTGTATCCCATCTTCTGCTGTACACTGATCGTGTCAAATTTTTTACCGACACCACTGAAAGGTCCGTTACTCAGTACGATCTCATCCCCTTGACAAATAAGAACTTCATTGTCAAACTTCATTCGTCTCAGCATCCGCATCATACTGTTGTAATCGAATTCAATCTTCAACATCTTTTCCTGATCCTTGGAAAAGAAATCAAGATTCTGCAATAGAATGATCTTACGGCGATAGGAATTGGCATATCCTTTACTTTCATATATAAAAAAAAGCCCTTCGTTTTCGCCCCGTTCCTTCCACGCCGCATACGCTGCCGTTTTCTTCAGATTTGACATAGTATCAATCTTTCCCCCTTTTACCACGGTAGGATTATCCGTATACAGGGTAAAGACGATCTGATTCATGCCGAGTACGTTTTCCAACGTCGAATCCTGAAAGAAATTCTGATATTCCGCATAATAATCCGAAGTGCTCTCATATTGCTTCTCCAAAAAGGTATTCATCCTTCTATTGGTGTACATACTTTCGGCAATTTCTCCCGCATTCTCCACCAGTGCACTGATATTATAGCTGACTGCATTCGCAACGTTTGCCATCTCATGATACTGCCGCTGCGATTCCATGCTGTCTACAATATATAAGACGACACTGTCCGTAATGATCAGCGGTAATAAAACACAGAAAATGTATAACTGCATAAATTTTTTCTTAATAGAAAGATTATCCATATGTCTTTCCAATACCTTGATGAACTTTTCGATGATATTCATACCAATCCCTCTAAATTCACGCACAACAAAGCGATAAAGGAGCAGATTTTTCGACCTGCTCCTCATTCGTACAACGGGTTAAATTCAGTATAACATATACGAGACTATATTTAAAATTATTTCATGATATTTCTGCACGCTAATACTCAACCGGTGTCTGCACACCCTCTCTGCGGACCACCAGCTCAGCCACGTCACTTCCGGTAAGTTTTGCACTTCTTGCATCCGGCTGCTGACCTCCGATTGCGATGCGGTAAGATCCCGGTCTTACAACGCATTCTCCCTCCTGCGTGATAATCGCAAAGTCACGTACCTTAAGAGATATGGTCACGCGCTTCGTCTCTTTCGGCTGTAATGTAACCGTCTGTATTCCTTTCAACTGATATCCCGGTTCATACGCATCCGCTTCCTCATGCTGAATGTACGCCTGAACACTCTCATGGATCGTGTAGGAACTCTCATTTATGACATCCACACTCACATCGACGGCATCTCTCACACTGCACTGCGCACAGGAAATCTGTGCATTCTCGTAACGGATCGTTCCATAATGCAGTCCGTAACCGAACGGATAGAGCACATTCTTGTCCGTATAACGATATGTGCGATCGGACATATCATAATCCGTAAACTCCGGAAGATTTTCCGTTCCCTGATAAAAGGTGACAGGCAGCTTTCCGGATGGTGAAAAATCACCGAAGATTGCTTCTGCGACTGCCTTTCCGCCACGGGCTCCCGGATAAAAACTGTCAATAATCGCAGCAACATGCGCATCCGCCCATGAGAGATCGAGTGCACTTCCCGCCGAAATCACGAGCACAACCGGCTTTCCGACAGCCGTAACCGTCTCGAGCAGTTCTTCCTGAAGTCCCGGAAGATTGAGTCCCAGTTTATCCCCGCTGGCATATTCATTACCGGCATCGCCTTCCTCGCCTTCGATCGTCGCGTCAAGACCAAGGCACATAACTACAACATCTGCCTGCTCCGCCGCAATGACCGCTTCCTTGAATCGATCCTTCGTCTCTGCCAGAAATTCCACTTTGTCTTTGTACAGATGACAGCCTTCTGCATATAATACACGCACATCATCCCCCACATACTGCTGAATTCCCTCCAGTGGAGTAATGTAACGGGAAGAGGTTCCGACATAGTTTCCGACCAGCGCATCTCTTGAATTCGCATTCGGACCGATGACTGCGACGGTCTGTATCTTATTTTTATCCAACGGCAGGAACGCATTCTCGTTTTTCAACAGAACAAGACTTCTTCTTGCCGCTTCAACAGACAACTTCACATGTTCCGGACATTCTACTTTATCATAGGTAATGTCTTCATACGGGGACGGATAATCCTTCATCATACCCAGACGAATACGAACTTCCATCAGGCGCTCCACCGCTTCTGTGATCGCCTCCTCTGAAACAAGTCCCTTCTCGTAAGCTTCCTGCAAATGTAAAAAGGCGCTTCCGCAGTTCAGGTCGCAGCCGTTGTTTACTGCCATAGCCGCAGATTCCTCGACGCTCTCTGTCACATGATGGTGCTCGTGGAAATCAAGAATCGCCCAGCAGTCCGATACCACATGACCTTCAAAACCAAATTCATCTCTTAAAATATCCTGCAGGAGAGTTTTGCTTCCACACGCCGGCTCTCCGTTCACGCGATTGTAAGCGCCCATGACGGCCTCAACCTTGGCATCCTTGACACATCGCTTAAACGCATACAGATAAGTGTCATACATATCATGCTTAGACGCTTTTGCATTGAATTCATGGCGGATCGCTTCCGGACCGCTGTGTACCGCAAAATGCTTTGCGCACGCTGCAGATTTCAGATGATCCGGATCCGGTCCCTGCAATCCCTTGATGTACGCGCATCCGAGTTCCGCCGTAAGATACGGATCCTCGCCATATGTCTCATGGCCTCTTCCCCATCTCGGATCGCGGAAAATATTGACATTCGGTGCCCAGAACGTCAACCCTTTGTAGATTCCGTGATCTCCTCTCCGTGAAAACTCGTTAAATTTTGCGCGGCCTTCCGTCGATACCACATCCCCGATCTGTCCGACAAGCTCCGGATCAAATGTCGCCGCAAGTCCGATCGACTGTGGAAATACCGTAGCAACTCCAGCTCTTGCAACACCATGCAAAGCCTCATTCCACCAGTTATATGCCGGAATATTAAGTCGCTCGATCGCCGGTGACTCATAGAGCATCTGGCTCATTTTTTCCTCAACCGTCATCTGTGCAACCAGTTTCTTTGCATATTCTTTTGTCTGTTTACTCATTATTTCATCTCCTCATCTTAAACACTTTCTATCAATCCATCGACTGGCATGTCAGCCATTCGAAATCAGCATAATTTGTACTGTCACTGCCGTTGGAAGACGCATATACACCGACTGTGCATCCTACAAAGCCTCCGGCTTCCTCTGTCGTGTAAGCAAGAAGATCCAGATTTTCCGCAACGGATACATATCCTTTGCCTTCCGAAATCCAGACACGGGCACACTGATTGCGGCACTGCAGGCGGATCTTTAATTTTCCTTTCTTCTCCAGACGTGTTGTTGCCAGCGTCTGCTCATCTCCGTGAATACAGCTGGTAACCACAAAACAAACTTCTCCATCCACGCGCACCACTTCAAACCGGAGATGATTTTCATTATTCTGGTAAAGCACAAGTCCCGCCGTCTCCGACTCATTTTCCGGATAGAATTCCATTCCAGTCTCTGCGACAAAGCGGTAACTTTTCTGTCTTACACCAAGATATGCACAGTTTGCTCTCTCGGAAATCTTTTCTTTGCGAAGGTACATCCGAAGTGCACCCTCACGTTCGGTCAGCGAATAAATTCCGGATGTCCAGTCCTCGATCGCCACCAGCCGCTGATCCAGCTGTTCTCCCCAGAAATGAATGACATCGGAATTCGTAATTTCTTCCGCAAAGCGATGCTCAGGCATATCGATCGTAAATTCGTCCTCCAGATGTCCGACTCCCGGAGCGATCACCGGCCAGCCGTTCTCCCAGATCACCCTGGCAAGGAAAGTCTCACGCCCCATGCTGCTATGCTTTTTGCAAGGTCTTGATGCAAGCATTACAACATACCAGTTTCCCTTGCCGTCATCAACCAGATCTCCATGTCCCGCATAGATGACCGGATAATCCATACCGAGATTGCGGTGTGTGAAAACCGGATTGCGCGGACAGCCTTCAAACCACTGGAACAGCTTCTTACTGCGTGCCACCGTAATACTATGTTCCGGACCGGTTCCGCCTTCTGCGTGGAGTAAATAATAATAACCATCGATCTTGTAAATATGCGGACCTTCCGGCCAGATACATCCCTTTACCGCACCTTTCCAGATTGCCATACTCTCACCGACCAGCTTCATGGTCTTAAGATCCAGTTCCTGAATCCAAATCTCCCAGTCCCCGTTATAGCGAACGCCCTCCGGATTCGGACGGGTTCCGCAATAATAACATTTGCCGTCATCGTCGAAAAAAAGGCTCGGATCGATGCCCGGGGCATCGTCGCCGAGATAATACGGCTCGGACCACGGTCCTTGCGGATTCTCCGCTGTGACGATAAAATTGTTGCCGTGCGTCACATTGGTCGTGATCATATAAAACAAACCATCATGATAGCGGATCGTCGGCGCATAAATACCATCTGAGATATCCGCTCCCGCCACAGGAAGCTGCGACGGACGGTCTAAAATATTACCGATCTGCTCCCAATGTGCGAGATCTCTGCTGTGAAAGATCGGCACTCCCGGTGCATACACAAAACTTGAATTGACGATATAATAATCCTCTCCCTTTCTGCAAATGGAAGGGTCCGGATAAAATCCCATTAAAATCGGATTCTTAACTGTAACCATTTTACTCCTCCTTATAACACGTAACCAAATCCTAAAATTGTAAACTTCTTGTCTCTGTCTTCTTCTGCGACTTCAATGCGTACCGTATGGTCGGCGCCTTCATCCTCATTGAACACGATCATCGCGTTGCAGTGCTGCCAGTTGTTAATATGCGGATCCGCCGTCATGCGACGCTCACCGTCCACATCGACATACGCCTTTCCAACGTCCACTTCTCCGGAATCCTTAAAGATCAACACAAGCGCTTTGCAATGGATGCGGATTGTAAAGACAGCATTCTCCGGCATCGTTGCATCGTACATCCAATTGTACGGAAACTCCGGTGTCAATTCTAACCGGTCATCCATCTCCACACTCTGGAGCTGATCATCCGTTGCACAGAAGCCACCGGCATCGATTTTGGCCCCGGCATAGACATCTTTCTTATCCAGAAGCCGTACATGCTCAAAGCTTTTGCCGATTGCCGGCTTCATCTGCAGCTGCTGTGCAAGCATTCCCTCCTCGGTCAGGCCGCTCTCAAAAGCGTCAAGTCTTGCATGTTCGCTCAAATCACAGCTCTCAAACAGATACTGTAAACAGTCTGCCATAATGGTATGGCCGATGTTGCTCGGATGAAACATATCGTAAAAGAACTGATTTTTTGTCAGAACCCTTCCCTCGTTCGGTTTCTTCGTAAACTGCTCCACCACGGTATCCTTGATACTGACCATCGGCAGATCATACAGTCTGCCGACCGGACTTAAGCGATCCTGCAGATTCCAGTCATTGGCAAATACGGAAAAAAGCAGAACGACCGCCGGATTCCAATCCAGCTTTAAGATCTTGCGCACAAGGCTTTCGTAGCAATCGCCCTTCGTCTCGTCGCCCTCATCGTTGACCGCAAATTCTACGACTACGATATCCGGCTTCTCGCCGTCTCTTAACACATCTCTGTCAAAGCGGAGCATTCCAAGCTCCGACGGGGTTCCTCCAACTCCCGCTTTCACAAATTTAACGTTATCTCTCATCGCAAATCTGCTTTTGAAAAGCTGATAGGACTTATAGGCATAACACTCGGTATTGATCGGTGTTGCTCCCGCCCCCTGCGTGATCGAACCTCCGATATAGGCAAGCGTTACTTCTTTTCCGGCTCTCGCCTTCTCGATCGCTTTGCGGATACGGTAGGTGTTGCCCAGATTCATGAGAGAACGCTCGATCATCGTGCAGTACAGTTCCGATTTCGTATCCACCGCTTCTTCTTCCACCTCTTCCGGAGCCGTATATCCGTCGTTCAGATAAAACCGAACGCTCGCTTTTCCCATCTTTTCCGGTGCGCTCATGATGAACTTGATCTGTCCCGGAATATAATCATCCTCTGTCCAGATATAATCCGACAGATAAATGCGCCGTTCCATTCCGTCTCCGGTCAGGCTGCATCGCAGATTGGTTCCGCCTCCGTAGAGATCTTTTTTCCCGTACATCTGGAAAATGAACTCCATCTCCTCCTTTGGATTGTCGGTCTCAACAGACACCCCGATACTGTGTACAAGCTTGCCGAATCCCTCCACCGTCTCCAATAACCGAAGCATGTTCTCATCCGTAATATTTCCGACGATCTGTGCGCTGTTGATCAGTCTTCCGTCACTCTCATAGACAAAATGAATCGCACTTCCGTCTTCCTGTTTTGCTCCGAAGATTTCTTTATCCTTCATAATGTAAAAATATGGTCTTTTCTTCTCCGGATCCTTTGGTGCTGCCGGTCCGTTCATAATCATTACCTCCCTACTTTCTTTGCTTTCTTTGCTTTCTTTTCTTTATACATTTCTATATCACTCATGCGCATGCACTCTTCAAAAGATCCACTCCGGCCACTTCTTATTATTACTGCTTGATTTCTTTTGGGATTATGCTTTTCTTGTGATTTGATTATAAAAAAAACCCCCGCTTGCGTCACGAGGGCTTTTTATGGAATAATTACCGACAAACTATAGTAATTGTATTCCTGTCAATATTTTCTATCGAACGGCTATCTTCATGGATACTGTTTTTGTTTTTCCATTCTTTAAAGTCACGGTTGCCTTGATCGTTACCGTTCCTTTCCTGTTTGCTTTGATCTTACCGTTCTTGTTTACGGTAGCAATCGACTTCTTGGAAGTTTTGTAAGTTACCTTCTTTACATTGTTCTGATTCAGCTTGCTGTCAAGCTTAAACTCCGTTGTTTTTCCTTTTTTAACCGTTGCCTTTGTTTTCTTCGGAGCGATGGTCTTAAGGATTTCTTTTTCAATTCTGGCTGCTTCCTTTGTCGTCAGAAGTACATAATCGCCCTTCTTTCCAAAACTTGCATTCAGATTTCCGTCCTTAGCCTTATAGGTCTTGCTGTTGATCAGTTCATATTCACCCGTCTTACGGTTGACAACAAATGCCTTCAGTGATTTATTATGTTTCACATTCTCTGCGGAAACGGAAACCGTGTATTTCACATCACCATTCGCATTCTTAACCTGCACGATGATCGTAAGATCTTCGGTTCCTGCCGCCTCGGTAAGCTGCTTTACCACATCTGCGGTAAGTGTTCCCTTTGATCCCGATACCGTTGCATTTGCGCTGGTCACATTACCCTGCGCATCCTTTGTTATGGTTACCGATGCCTCAGCCTTCTTATCGCCGGAAACTGTAATTTCCACTTTGGATGTCTCAATGGTCGTATCCTGTTTTCCGTCCGGTTTCACATCCGGCTTCGTATCCTGTTTTCCGTTCGGTTTCACATCCGGCTTCGTATCCGAAGTTCCCGGATTTACAGACGAGCCTCCGCCATTGCTGCCGGTCTTTCCGGTTAATTCGACCGTACCATATACGTTTGAGCCTGACCAGCCCATTCCGGTCTCATCATACCAGCTTAACGTACCGATACGCTTGCCGTCTTTTGCATCGTTGATCTGGAATTCCAGCCCAATCTTGGTTCCGTTTGCCGGCTTGATATCCGTCCACTTGAAAGCAGCCTCAACCACGTATCCGCCATCGATTGTTTTTGTTGCAGACTTGACATTCCCTGCCAGACATTTTTTACCATTGAAGGACTGCTCATTGTTATAATTGATACGATACTGCTTATCGTCCTCCCCATAGGAAGCGGTCTTGCCGTTGTCCTCGTCGATGAACACTTCAAGAGAATCCTGCTCATGCGTCTGAGCGCCTGTTTTATCCAATGCCGCGTCTTTTACGGTTGCATATACATAGAGATTGTCATCATCCCAGAGAACCTTTGCATTGGCAGAAGCCTCGGAGCCTTTGTTGATCGTAAGCGGGATGTTTACCGCATTGCCCCATGCGGCATCTGCATCTGCGTCAACCGAAATTGTTCCGTACGGGATCTTCTCGATGCCCGGCTTCATGGTTGCCACTGCATAATACTTGCTGCTTGACTCCTGCTTTCCGGTCAGATCATTAAAGCTTCCTGTCTCCCCGTCATTGTTTACAACAACATCGAGACTGATCTGCTGTGCAACTTTCAAACCCTTCATCGAAACCTTGACGGTTGCCTGATATCCGCCTGTGATCGCAGCAGCAGCTGTTCTTGCAACCGTCACCTTATGCGGTGTGATATCCGATGCCGAATTGTCCGGATCTACATATACCGTAACGGCATCTGCGTCATTTACGGTTGTATCTTTTACTTTTACCTGTACGGTAAGACCGTCTGCATCCCAAACCGGGATAAATTCTGCCTGTACCGCACCCTGATCGATCGTATAGGTTTCTCCTGCAATATTGCCATCCTTCGCCTCTGTAACGGTAACCTTCTGAATCGCCGGCTGAAGTTTCGTTGCATCCACATAAGCCCAATAAGCAGGCTTTGCTTTATAGTTTCCGTCAAAAAGCAGTGGGCACTGTGCAGAGCCGCTTGCTCCGCCACCGAGATTCGACTGGGAATGCAGCCATGAATTCGGCTCAATGACACCCCAGACGGTAATGCCGGATACGTTTGCTCCTTCCTCCTTTAACGCCTTGATCGCCTCATACAGATTCTTATGGCAGTATGCCATCTTGGTGTATTCGCTTTCCTTTGTAGCCGCTGTACCGTCGTAGGTACTGCTTGCCTTAAAATCCAGCTCAGTCAGCTGCACTTTGCCGGCTGCCTGTGCATACTTCTTCGCTACACTCTTAAACTGTGCTGCTGAGAAACCGTCCACATTGTAATGTGCCTGCATACCCAAAGCATCCAGTCTGGTTCCTTCTGCAGACTTCACGTCGTTGATCAGTTTTACGATACCCTCACACTTGGTGTTGTCTGTCTCTCCGAAGTCATTGTAGTAAAGTTCTACATCCTTTGGCGCATATTTGTTTGCATACTTGAAAGCATTGATGATGAATTCGTTGCTCTCATACACATGCCACCAGCTTGAGTTATTTCCATGCCGGATCTCACTGAGCGATTCTGCGGCACTCACTTTATCGGTACGATAGGTGTTACCGATGACTGCCTCATTCACAACATCCCATCCATAGAAGAGTCCGTCATACTTTCCGTTTGCAGCCTCTCCAAAATAATGATCAAACACACTGGAAATAAACCACTCCAGTCTGCGGTTCATAGTCTCTTTATTCACATATGGCTTTGTAATATCATAGTTCTCATGGAAGAACCATTCCTGTGTCTGTGAATGCCATACCAGCACATGTCCGCGGATACGGATCTTCTGATCCGGATGGGCATTGTTCCACTCAAGGATCTTATCTGCCATCGCATCTGCGCGGGAAAAGTCCAGGCTGTCTCCTGCATCGTTCACAATCGGAACCTGAAGTTCTTCTCCTTCGAATGTAATGGTCTTTGTTGGTACTGAATTGCCATCAATCTGATAATTAAAAAGTGCATCCGGCTTTAACTCGTTTCCGAATGTCACCGCATTGAAATGCTTCTCGACAAGTTCCATCAACGTATCATCTGAAATCTCACTTAACATGATGGCAGTACCTGCGATCGAATCATTTCCAAGACTTTCTGTAACGGATGTTTTCCATTCCGGAATGTCCTTTTCAATCTCCGGTTTTGGCCGTGTAATCTTTTTCATCGACACACCGGTCACGCAGTACGCGCCCTTGACACAGTCACCCTGTCCATAGTTTGTACCCTGTTCAATAATACGGATCACAATCTGATCCGCGGTCTTCGGAACATTGAATGTACCGGAAAACTTCGTCCACTCTCCTGCGGTAAGTGTTTTCGTAATTTCTCCGGAAAGAACGCCTGTCGAATAACTTCCAAGATAAGTTGCTTCTCCACCGGATACATAAAACGGCGCAAAATCAACATTTCGCTGTTCTTCCGGTGCATCTTTGTATACGTCCGAAAGTTTTGCCCAGAACGAATACTGATACTCTTCACCGAGTTCCACAGCGTCTGTAATATCCTGTGCGAAACAGTCTCCCGATGTAGCGGTAGCAGGATCACGATTGATCACACCATAAGTCTTCAAGCCGCTGTCACCGATTTCGTTCTCCTCTTCCTCAACGGTGATCTTCGAATTTCCAACCGATGCATTCCATGAAGCGGCTGCCTCGTTGCTTGCGAAATCGCCGTCTTTGATGATGTTATCGCCATAGGTAATCGGGCTTCCGCTTCCTTCTTTTAATTCAAATGTTACACTGATCAGACTAACTTCCGAACCTGATCCAGTTTCGTCAGTTGTCATAAGTCCAACTGCATCAACACTACCTTCTCCAGATGGTTCAATCGTATATTCTTCGCTTCCTGTCAAACCATACTGCGTATTAGCGGCTTCTGCATCATCTCCACCATTATACACTTTTAAAGTAACGGATCCTTTTTGATCTGCAACATGAAACATAACAGACTTCACATCCGAAAGTGCAATTACCTCCGGCACTTTCCATTTCACCTGATCATATTGATTTGCAAAGGAAATCTTCCATTGTCCATCCTCAAGTTTATGCTCTGCATTTCCCCAAATCACTTCCAGTTGTTCCGCGGTGAACGTCTTGGCTGTTGTCTGTGTCTCATCCGCATATACCGTCTCAATCCCCCAATCCGACGGCAGCATACCGCCTACACTCGTGAGCATCATTGCCGCGGATAGTGCAATACACGCCCCCATTTTCCACATTTTTCCCACTCCTATTTTCCTCCTTAAATAGATTTTCGTGCATCTTAATAGTAGCAAAATCAAAGCCGACAAAAACAGGGAAAAACTATAGAAGAACAGCCGACAAATTGCAGTAAAACAATTCGGGTTTGGCGACTTGGATTTTGAACAAGGAGTGTAATTTGTTGTGATGTTTTAGTGATTTTTGTCCCACATGCTGGGACACTTCCAATCCTTATTCTGCTTGTTTGATAACGTTGTACATAAAATAAATCACGCGCGGCGAAATTTTACATTTACTGGTAAAATAACACCGCGCGTCAATTTACTTAAAGGCTATCTGCGCGAAATTGAAAAAGCCGAGATACCAGATATGAAAATCATGCATGCCTTTTAATTCCTGCCAGATAAAATTATCAGGTTCCGTTAATTTATCGCATAAATCAGGAAGATTCTTTGCAGCTGCTGCCGCGCTGTCGTACGCGATCTCATCCTCCATTCCGCAGATATTGTAAAAATAATCAACGGTATATGGAGTATCCTCTAATATTTTTGCCGTCTTCTCCGCCAGATTGCTGGTCGGTGCTGCGGAAAATGCACCAAAATAACTGAACAGATCCATACATTCTCCGATTCCGATGTTAATCGTCTGCATCCCTCCCATCGAAAGTCCCGCCATCGCTCTGTGCATTCTTGAAGCACTTGGATCGCCTTCCACCGCATAGGTCGAATAGTGCGCTTCCATATACGGGATCAGATCCGAACGCAATTCTTTGCCAAACACATAAAACGAGTTATAATCCGAACCTTCTCTTGCACAGTTTTCGGTGGAGCGTCCGTTTGGTGTCACCACGATGAACGGCTCGATTTCTTTGTAATAGATCAGATTGTCCATCATTCTTTTTACCAGCGAATCCTCATCAACCATTCCCCACTCGGCTTCGTCTCCGCCGATTCCGTGCATCAGGTAGAGCACGTTGTACTTTTTATCCCGGCTGTAACCATACGGAAGATAAACATTTGCTTCCTTTGTGATTTCTTTTCCAGCTAAAAAATAATCTTTTGACGGGTAGCGGATATGCTCGATCACTCCGGTTTCATCGGCTCTCTTCTGCTGATATTTTTCCGGAATGCTTTGTGCATTCACATGTACCTTGCCGTTTTCCTGTGCGATCGCCTTTTGGATCATTTCCTCACTGTGTCCCATTTTCTCCTCCTTTCCCAATACCTCATTTTCGAATCATCATTTCTAATAGATCCGGTAATTTCCCGATAAAGCAAGCATCGCAAACATATACAAAAAATTGTCGTAATACCGTCTCTCACCGGTTCTAAGAGGTGTGTTCCAGAATTTGTCAACACATTGTTTCGCATAAGTTCCGTCCGCAGCCAGTGCACTTTCGGCGTTGACCGCAATGATGGCTACCGGATGCAGTGCTTTCTCCTCCAGTCTGGTTCCGTCGGTCAAAAAGACGCCGTCCCAGTGATCCTTCTGATCCTCGCAGTAGAATTTCTGGAATTTCTCTGCAATCTGTACCTGCCACGGGTCCTTGTCAAACCACAGATGGTCCATCGCGATATTTGCGATCGTGCGATAGGCATCACTGTAATACCAGTCGTGGCGGCCGAAGATCTCCTGATGCGCACTGTGCGGGGTTCCGTCATAATCCGCATACTCTGCCGACAATCCGGTATCCGGATGACAGGCTTTATGCAGGTAGGCCCGGCTTGCTTCGGCAGCGCCTTTCCAGAACTTACGATCCTCCTCATCGGCATATTCCGCAAAAAGCTCGTAAAAATGCGGCAGATGATACGATGGATCACTGAAATCCAGTCCCGGGACAAATTTGATCAGTTTGTTGGAAGGCTCCCACATCGGATCGCCCGGATGTCCCGGTTCTCCCTTATGCACACACTCATGCAGGATCGCTTTTGCCTCCCTGCTGTAATTAAAAATGCCCTCTCCGTCTCCCCATCTTCTTGATGCAAAGAACAATGCCATAGCAAAATACTCTTCCCCGTCCGGTGCTGGTCCGTCCGCATTTCTTGTGCCGTCCAAAGCGCAGGACCATGCAAAATAATTCTTTCCCGGTCCTTCATCCATATACATATAAGTTCTTGTCCACTTCCACAGACGGTCAAATTCCTCTTTCTTATCCAGCTGTACACAGACCATCATGCCATACGACATGCCCTCAGTCCGCGCATCATGATTGCCGGTATCTTCCATAAATCCCATATCCTCCCCGGCTTCATGGTAAAAGCGCTCCTCTTCGCTGCCATGAAAAATCGTCTCAAATGTCTCCTGTACTCTTTTTTCGATTTCTTCTTCCGAATAACCATACTCCGCAAATACATTGCGGTACTGTTTTGTTTCATAAGCTCCTGCCATATTTTTCTCCTTCCTCTTTCGATCAGCCCATACCAAATTTCCTTTCCGCAAATGGACTGACATGCTCCTCACTGTATTGATATATGATCAGCTCCTGCACCGATACGTTTCTGTCGGTCCAAGATAGGCTTCTGCCGGTTTGTTTCCATGGGGATAGATCACGATCTTCTCAAGAACAAAGCCCGGTGTAACCGGAGTGATCCTGATCGTATTGATTCCCTGTTCCAGCTGCACCGGTACACTCCGGCGCCGGATCTGATCCAGCACACCGCGCGCCCACACAGGCTGATGATCTCCGATCTTAAAATCATCCGTAACAGCATCCAAAATCTGCATTGGAACACCGTTCACGGACACTGCATACTGCAATCGGTTCTCTGTTGTCACAGGATTCGACGGCTGCATATAGAATTCCGCTTCATAATCCCCCGCCTGCTTTGTCACGATGCTGTATTCGATATACGGTGCCCCATTCTCTGCATCTGCGTAGGAATCCGTCGGAAATGCTTTCATCGCAGATAAAGTCTTTCCGTAGCCGGCAAGACATTTCCATTGCATCGGTTGTCCTTCCCGATCAAAACCGTCCTTGCATCTGCTGTAATGTTCCGCCTCGATTACGATCCATCCCTGTGTATCCACAAACGTATTGTTTCCATATTCATACGTTGACCGGTCGACCGGCACGCTGATCTTGCAGATGCCCGCCGGCAATTCCAGCCGGATCATTCCCTGCGTTCTTCCATCGGTGAGTGCCATCGCAAGCGCACTCTCGTCCACTGTGACATCAATGGTGAGCCTCTTGTGCTCTTCACCGTCAAGCGTTCCGTCCATTGCGGACAGTACGATCCATTCGGGCTTTTCGATCACCCGAAACGATGCTGGAAGTTCGCTTCTGCTGTACAGGCTGATCGAAGCACATTCACATTCCGGATTCAAGAAATCCGAAATCGTCATTCTCTGATTCAGCCACGGACTGCCTTCCACATGCTGCATGGTTCCGTCCACCGTCGCAATGACCGCCTGTTTTTGCAATGGTAACACCTGCATCAGAAGCGGGTTCTTACACTCATCCTCATTCCAATTCGTAAACCCGATATGCTGCGACAGTCCCATTCCGTACCAGCGCGCATCATCTGTCCGATGATACTGCTCTATGATCTTTTGATCGGCATCCAGACATGCCTTTGCCTCTTTCGCATAATCATTGGCACTGAGTGCTCCGATTTCTGCCAGATAATGATTCATTCCGGACAACAGCTGAAGCTTCAGCACATTCATCGTTCCCATTGCCGGATACCAGACGAGCGCAACATAAGCGGGAAGTATTTCGGGCGCAACACGCTCCAGCTCATCGTACAAATCCTGTGCGGTCTGCATCACCCGCCCGCCCTCCGCAAGCACCCGTGAACCTTCACGATAATTTGCTGCATGATAGGTTTCCGGTCTTAACGCCTCCGGTCTGCACTTGTGTATCATCCTTGTATAATCCGTCAGGATATCCGCAATCTGCGCCTGCTGCACTTCCGACAGCCTGCCGAATTGCCGCTTTACCCACAGTCTGGTATAGGCATCCGTCGTATTTGGTGCAGTCGTTCCCCAACGCTCAAAATCATAAGCCAGATCCATAAAAAACGATAACGGAAATTCCTGCGTTGCAATGTCTCCCACATTGACGATCCAGAGTTTTTGTACTCCGAAATCATAGGCCTGCGTCATCTGTTCCCAGATTTTCGGAAGATAGGAACTGTTGATCCACTCATAGGAGGTCGGCCACCCATGATAATCGAAATGATAATACATACCGTATCCGCCCGGATGCTTACGCATCTCCTCCGTCGGAAGCGTTCTTAAGTTCCCGTAATTGTCATCGCAAAGCATGAGGATCACATCGCAAAGCTCCTTGGATCCGATCAACCCCTGCGTCGTCTCATCCCCGTAGAAGAAAGCCTCCACCTCCTTGTACAAAGCGATCATTCTCGGAACTTTCGACAGATCTTCATTGACATTCTCCCGGATCAGCTTTCGCTGCGTTCTGAGCACGTCCCTGAGCAGTTCAATATTATCCGCAAGCGTTGCCCCTTTTCCCATGATCGCGGTGTCCGCTTCTCCACGCATACCAACCGTGATCACATTCTCAAATTTACCGCTCCGCTTCAGACCATCTTCCCAGAATCTTATGATTCCTTCCCGGTTCGTCTTGAAATTCCACGCATCTCCGTAAATACTGTCTTTTCCGCGCAGATATTTGTATTCCTCACCCTGCCGCAGACACGGCTCATGATGTGACATTCCCATGATCACGCCGTACTCATCCGCAAGTTCTGCGTTCAGAAGCCCCGGGCCGTCATCCTCAAACCGTGCACTCCACATCGCAGGCCAGAGATAATTTCCTTTCAGGCGAAGAAGCAGTTCAAAGATCGGCTCGTATGCCTTCGCATTCGGTCCTCCGAAATGGTACTCACTCCAGGTGCCGAAAGCAGGCCACTCATCATTGATAAAGAATCCCCTGTATTCCACCGATGGTTCCTTTGCGATACATGCCATATCCGTGCTCAGCCGGACTTCGTCCCGATGTACCGGCATCACATGACACCAGTTCACAAACGGGGATACACCAAAGATCTCCGACAAATGAAACAGTCCGTATATCGTTCCCCGCTTATCGCTTCCGACAATGACAAGCAGTCTCTCCCGCAAGCCATCATCCGGGAAAAACCATCCGTAGCACTCCCGTTTTCCTTTTAACACATCCGTCGGGATATTTTTCTGTGCATCCAGCCACCTGCTATGCTCCATCGTTGCGACAATGATCGTCAGTTCACGGGCTGCACTGCTTCTTACCTCTTCACGATCGATCGTTTCGACAACACGGATTTCCGGCAGCGTGCCGGTCACAAGTTCCATGTCATGTGCAACTTTTCCTGCAATCTTCAAAACCCCGGAATACGCACTCTGTTCTATGATAAATTTCATATTCCGCTCCCTTTTTCCCCTTTTCCATTATTTTCATTCTTATCCGTATAAATCGTGATTACCGGCTGTCCTTCCACAACCGTAAGGGTTCCATACATAGATGCCGTTTCCATCCATTTCAGTGCAATACTGTCCGTATAGATGATCGGTCTGGTAATCGTCTCACCGGCATACATGATTCCGTTATTTTCGATAAATATCCGGCATCCGCGCCCCGTATGATCTATTCCCTGCACTAGGTAACGAGCCGATAATTTTGATGGCTGATCCTTATAATAAATCTGCGTATCCACACCGCCCGGAAGGATCTCTCCTCTGAAATAATCTCCATCGCACCTTCCGTCAAACGAAATCATCTGTACGGCAGCGCATTCAGATTCCACCTTCTCGCAGCCATTCACATGAATATACAATTTCAACACTTCCATTTACTTCTCCCCATCTGCCTGTCCTTTCATTGCTCAGCGTAAATAAAAATCCCCATCCGTGTACGATCAAAAATATCGCACTATGAATGAGGATTTTATTTCTATCACTTATATCACATAATTGTCGTATTATTGAAGAATCTGATCCACATGCCTCTGCAGGATATCGAAATAGTCCTGTGGATTGCATGCCTGATATGCAGCCATATATGCATCCCATGTCGATGCGAAGTCATCGCTCATGATCACCTGCGGCAGCCAGCTTCTCTTGACCGCGTCGATTTCATCACGAATCATGCCGCCTTTGGATTTTGATGACAAAGACTGTGTATAGGAATACATCGGATACCATGCGCCGGGCGCTTCATTTGTTCCCAGCAGCTCGACATAATTTTGTACACCATACGCTTCAAAACACTCCCGTATGTCGGGCTTTAGGCTTTTCATAAACTCCACCGGCTGATACTCCATCGAAAATGCATTGATTCCGTCGTCAAGCAGACCTTCTACTCGTGGAAAATACGAATAGGAACAAAAATGAGATTCATTCAGCGCGCTGTCTCCGTGACGTTTTCCCTGTTCACTATTCATATAGAACATACCGTTTTCGTCCACCGAATAGTCCAGGTCTTTTTCTCCCCAGAATCGAAGCTTCGTAATATCGGAATCCAGCAGATCATTTACAAACTGAAGTGCCCCCTGCACATCTTCACAGGATGTGGTAATCGAAAGTCCGCTCGATGTATCTATCTCTGCATTCCGGCTTGTATGCCACTGGTTTGACGTACCTTTGTCCATTGTAATCGGAAGCGGAACATAATCGCACCCCAGATCACTCAGTCCGTTTGTCTCATAAGGCTCTGCCAGATTGTAATAGAACTGCCACCATTGGTCAACCATTCCGAGAACAGCACCGGTTCCTAATTTATCCACATATTCTTCGTATGTACTGGTAAACGACTGCGGATCAAAAATACCCTTGCGGTACTCTTCGTTCAGCTTCTGAAAATACCGTCTGGCAGTCTCCGTCGTATTATAATCAATGACCTGATCATTCCCGGGATCAACCATACAACTTCCGTCATTGGGATATCCATCCAGAAACTGCGGCACATTCTCCAGACAGAAGAATCTCCAGTCATCGCACAACATGGTAAACGGAACATTTTTTGTTCCGCCCGGCATGACCGGATTCGCCTGCACATAAGCTTCGATCAGATCAAAATATTCATCCACCGTTGTAATCTTCGGATATCCGGCCCATTTTAAAACGCGCGTCTGTATCCAGAATGCCTCGCCCGTATGCGTTACTTCAATATTCTCTCCCTGAGACACACAAAACGGTGGAATCCAGTAAATATGTCCGTCTTCCTGCCGGAAGTGCTCCCATTGCTCGTCGGAAAGATAATTTCTGAGATTCGGATAATCATCCCAGTATTCATCAATCGGGATCAAAGCATCTGCCTCCAGTAATGCTTTCTCTCCAAGAATAAAATCCGGATATTCTCCCGAAGCAATGTACGAATTGAGCACCTCTTCCTTGGATTGTCCAACCAGCCAGTTCTCCTCGCAGTCTGCTCCGATCTCGTCAGCAATGATTTCCTTTATATCGTTCTGCGTTCCCAGTGGTCTGCCCGTAACACTGAAAAAAGCGGTAAAATGTTTAATTTCCGGTTTCTGCCTATATTGAACGTTGTAACTGTATCCCCCAAGTACAATAAGCAATCCAATCACAACTAAAGTTGATACGATTTTCTTTTTCATATAACTCTACCTTCTCTTCAAAAGCTTTCTTTTATTATAGCTTTTTTTCTGTCAAAGGACAAGCAATCGCATCCGCAAGCACGGTTAAAGTGATATATTCTCTCCTCTTAATCCATTAAATGCACCCTTGATGGCAGCCTCCTCATGTGCGATCAGCCACTTGTTTTTCGCGGTCATAAGTTTGTCCTCACCATCTGCTGCAAGGGTAAAATCAATCGGTGTGTTTGTACCCTTCGGCAAGATCACAACACACTTAAATCCACTGTCTGCTGCGTTGCACGGTGCATAATGAAGTGTCGTCTCATACATTTCAACGACCGTTCCTGCCGGAACCTTAAAAGCCTCGATTTTTGCTGTATCATAAGTAAATTCATCCGTTACATCCGGCAGCCATCCCAATAAAAGGATCATATCCGTTACCGCAATGTTGATTTCGGAATTTCTATGATATTCTACCGCGTTTAACTTGTGATTGTTTCCGTTGCAGTAACCAATCTGGATTGGAAGTCCGCCAAAGACACGCTCGCTGAATGTCTTTGCTTCCGAAACCGCTTCAAGCTCCTCGACTGATGGCACATAAATAACATCCTCCGGAAGCGGTGTGTGCTCCATCCCCTTTATCAGTTTTGTGCATTCGATGTTATTCCAAACCTTACCGTATTTACGGAATTTTTCATCATTAACAGAAAAAATCTCCATGATTACCTCCTCATACTCATTTTTTCTGAGTATAACAGTTTGGTAGCCATGGAGACATGCCTTTCTTTGTCTTTACAATGTCACTTTTTTGTCTTTTTCCAGCAATGCCCGATGATGGGCATATGATTCCCTCTGCTTTTTCTTAACAAGCTGCTTTCGGTATTCACTCGTCAGCATTCCATACCGCTTGCGAAACAGATTGGTAAACGCTTTACTGTTGGCAAATCCATGATCAAATGCAATATCCACGATCTGCTTATCCGTATTTTCCAAATCCTTTACCGCATGTTCCAGCCGGATATTTTGCAGATAATCCTTATAATTGATGCCCGCATAGCGTGCAAACATTTTTGACAGATAAGACGGCGAATATCCAAATATTCCCGCCAGTTTTCCAAGCGAAATATCTTCCATATAATGATCCTTGAGATAGGATGTAATCATACCGAGCCGGTTCAGCTGCTGATTGCTTTTGAGCAATTCATCCTGCACATCCAGCTTCCTGTATTTCTTCACCAGAATATGTAATAATTGATAAAACATACTTAAAATTTCAAAATCATAGCCATCTGTCTGCATCCGATACACCTTATACATCCGAAAGATCAGACATGCCACCTGCTCATCGTATGTCCGTTCACTGTGCGAAAACCAGATAAACTGCTCGCCCGTAAAGTACGACGCGAACTGATTCAGAGGAATCTGCAGCACAATTGTGTGATTCGGCCTGTTCGCATGGATCGCATGCACCTCGTTGCTGTTGACAATGATGAACTCGCCTTCTCCCAGATGATAATGCGTTGTGTCAAGAATAAAATCAAGTTCTCCTTCCTGCACTGCAAAAATCTCAATCGACCGGTGCCAGTGTTTCTCCCTGATATATTTTCCGCTGTGCCCCTCGAATAAAAAAAGTTTAAACGGAAAGCCTTTGTCCGGCACAATAACCTCATGTTGATACTGCTGCTCTGTCATATGCTCCCACATAACTATCACATATTTCTTGACTAGACATTAAATCTGAAAAGAATCACATCGCCGTCTTTAACCACATAATCCTTTCCTTCCATGCCAACGATTCCTTTTTCTCTGGCTGCCGCAAGGCTTCCGTTATCCAGCAGATCCTGATAGTTGACAACCTCTGCCTTGATAAATCCACGTTCAAAATCCGTATGGATCTTTCCGGCTGCCTGTGGTGCTTTTGTTCCTTCTTTAATCGTCCAGGCACGACACTCATCCTCCCCTGCGGTAAGGAAACTGATCAGTCCAAGCAGACGGTAACTTGCTGCAACCAGCTTGTCGAGTCCGCTCGATGCCACCCCAAGATCATCGAGATATTCTTTCTTTTCCTCCTCGGAAAGTTCGGAAAGTTCCTGTTCAATCTGTGCACAGATCACAAATACTTCTGCGCCTTCTTCCTTTGCCATCTCACGAACCTTTGCCACATGCGGGTTGGAAGCTCCATCATCTACAAGATCATCCTCTGCTACATTTGCCGCATAAATAGTAGGCTTTGCGGTAAGGAGATTGTATCCCTTAAACCAGATCTGTGCATCATCATCGTCCGGTACTTCAAATGTTCTTGCCATCTTGCCATCCTCAAGGTGTGCCTTCACTGCCTCAACCAGCTCCAGTTCCTTGGCAAGTGTCTTGTCCATTCTTGCCTGCTTGGCAATCTTTGCAATTCTTCTGTCGAGAATCTCAATATCCGAAAAGATCAGCTCCAGATTGATGGTCTCGATATCACGTGCCGGATCAATGGAACCGTCGACGTGGATAATATTGGTATCCTCGAAACAGCGCACTACATGTACAATCGCATCGACCTCCCTGATATTGGCAAGGAACTGGTTTCCGAGTCCCTCTCCCTTGCTGGCACCTTTTACAAGTCCTGCAATATCAACAAATTCGATTGTGGCAGGTGTCACCTTTTTTGTATGATAAAGCTCACCGAGCTTTACGATTCTCTCATCCGGAACCGAAACGATTCCTACGTTTGGATCGATGGTCGCAAACGGATAGTTCGCAGACAGTGCACCTGCTTTGGTCAGTGAATTGAATAAGGTACTTTTTCCCACGTTTGGGAGTCCGACAATGCCGAGTTTCATGATATATATTTCTCCTTTGAAAAGTATTGTAAGCTAATAAAAACAATATATAGTGTACCACATTAATGCTTAATTGTACAATTATTTCTCCCTAGCTGCCAGAATGCCACGGCACTTGCCGCCGCTACATTGAGCGAATCCACGCCATGCGACATCGGAATACAGACCGTATAATCGCAGTCCGCAATCGTATGTCCTGCCAGACCATCCCCTTCCGTGCCAAGCACGACAGCCAGCTTTTCTTCCGCAGCCAGTGCCGGATCATCAATTCCAACCGAATCCCCGGAAAGTGCCATGGCTGCCACACGAAATCCCATTTTATGCAAATGGTCAATATCCGCTCCTGCCGCCTGACCGGGTGGATTTTTCACCCCGTTTTCTGTCTGCAGGTATGTCCACGGAATCTGAAATACGGTTCCCATGCTTACCCGAATGGCGCGCCGGTACAGCGGATCACTGCATCCCGGCGTCAGAAGCACCGCATCCATATGAAGCGCAGCCGCCGAACGGAAAATAGCACCGACATTGGTTGGATTTACCACGTTTTCGAGTACTGCAATGCGTCTGGCTTTGGCACAAATCTGCTCCGGTTCCTGCAATTTCGGCCGGTACATGGCACAAAGTGCCCCTCTGGTCAGGGCAAAACCGGTCAGCTTTGTCAGCACATCAAATTCTGCCGTATACACCGGAATATCCCCGCATCTTTCGATCATTTCTTTTGCTTCTCCCTGGGCATGTTTTGTTTCCATAAGCAAAGACACCGGTATGCATCCCGCATCCAGTGCCCGCTCAATCACCTTGGGACTTTCGGCAATAAACATTCCTTCTTCCGGATGCGCACGGTTCAGCAGCTGATTTTCGGTCAGCCGCGCGTACACATCCAGCTCCGGTGCCATAAAGTCCGTTATTTTTATTCTATGACTCACTGTTACGTCCACCTTTGTTCAAACTTTTTTTATTATCCCAAAATGCACGCATGATTGCAAGTCTATTCGTAATCTTTTACATTAGAACTGTCAACTTTTTCAAATGGCACCCATACATAAAGGCCATCCTTCGTTGCCCCTTCCAGTTTTGTTACATCCGAACCATTTGCCGCAGCAATCGCAGTCTCTACAACCATCTTTCCCTGTCCAACACCTGACTGATAGACGGTAAATGCCATATCTCCCGCCTCGATCGCTGCACATCCACCGGCCGTCGCATCAATACCAAGAATTGGCATACCGTTTATTCCTGCCTCTTTGCATGCATCGACAATTCCCATCGCCATGGAATCGTTGTTACATGCCACAACATCACAGGACTGTCCGGTCTTTAAGAAAAGTTCAAACATCTTCTGTGCCGTTGCCTGATCCCAGTCTGCATTATCCTCAAATACATAATTGATTTTCTTGCCGGACGCATTCAATGTATCCTTCAATGCACCCGTACGTCCTTTCGTTGCCGAATGGTTCCTTGGTCCCTTGAAGATTGCCACATTGATTTCATCCGAAGAAGAAAACTTATCCAGAATATACTCTGCCTGATACTGTCCCGCTACATTTTCATCGGAACCCACATACATATATTTTCCGGTCTCCAGATACGATGCATCCGGACAACTGTTATAAAAGATAACAGGAATTCCGTCTGCCAGTGATTCCAGTTCCAGCGCGGTATCTGCATTAACCGGTCCACATAAAATCACATCGTATTTTTCTTTTGCTGCCTGTTTGATATGTTCCACCTGACTCTCCAGGGAACCATCCTCATCATAGACATCCAGTGTTGCACCTTTTTCCTGTGCCGTCTTTTTTGCCTGTTCCACAATCGTGTTGCGGAAATCATCTCCCTGTGACAACGACATCATGATTTTGATTCCGTTTCCGCTGCCGGATTTGCCTCCGGTACTGCCGCATCCTGCCATGCAGCCCACAAGAAGCAGGGCGCATATCATACAACTGATTACTTTCTTCATGACCTTTTACCCTCCTATATCTGAAACTGCTTGACCTGATCCGCCAGCTGGTCTGCAGATTCTGCCAGATTTCCGGCTTCCGCTTCCACCTGTTCACTGTTCTTGGAAATACTCTTTGCCTGCTGGAGCATGGATTCCGAAGTGGAAAGAATTTCATCCGAACTTGCCGCCTGTTCTTCGGAAATTGCAGCAACATTGGTTGCCACCTGATCTACCTGGTTGATTTTTTCTACCACACCCTCTATCAGATGGCTGGTTTCCTGGATATTCTGGAAAATCTGGTCAAATGTATCCACCGCTGTATGAATCAGATCCGCGCTGCTTTCGATATCGCTTGCACTGCTTCCGGCCTGTTTGACGGCATCATCCACAAGTCCGTTAATTTCATTGATGAGTGATGTAATATGCGCTACCGAATCCGCACTGTTTTTTGCAAGTACCCCAATCTGTGAGGCAACTACCGCAAATCCACGTCCGGCTTCCCCTGCACGCGCTGCTTCAATCGATGCATTTAAGGAGAGCAGGTTGGTTTCCTCCGCAATATCCCCGATCAGTTTTATAATATCTACGATTTCTCCGGAAGCCGTACCCACTTTATCAACCGCTTCTTCGAGGTTATGTATGGAAATTTCGATATTATGAAGCGCATTTCCAACGCTCTCCATATCGGCTTTTCCTTTTTCTGATACTTCCACAGTGGTACGCATCTTATCTTCTACTTTATCGCTGTCCTCTTTGGTATCCGCAACAACACCGGCAAGCTGGGTTGCGTTCTGTGCGATTTCATTGACGGAAACCGACAGCTGATCAACCGTTGCATTCAGTTCCGTCATGGACTGTGACTGGATATTTGCAGCAGAATTCATTTCACCCGAAACATTCTTGCTTGATCCCGCCTGTTTTTCCAGACGGTCGGAGACATGTCCCATCTGCCGGATCATTTCCTTCATTGATGCAATAAAATGTTCCACGCTGCGCCCCATCACAGCAATCTCATCATTTCCTTTCACCTTCATGGATACGGTAAAGTCACCGGATGCCATGCTGGTAATTACCCTTGTCATCTCCTTCACCGGACGAATCACCACATGCGTCACACGTTCGATCAAAACACACAATACAAGGATCGAAATAATGCTGAAAATGATCATAAGATTCCGCAATCCTGCCAGATCCGCAAGTACAACATTCGTAGGAACATAGGAAACCAGCAGCCAGTTGGTTCCATTTACTTCCTTAAATACCGTCATATTTCCATCGAGTGTACAGAAATCATACGATTTGCCGGAAACCTTTTTCTCCACATCTTTATAAAACGCACTCTGTCCGTCTGCCCCCAGTGTCTTGGAAATCAGATCGGAATCCCTGCTTGCAAGGATCACGCTGCTGTCCTTGTCCACAAGAAATGCCTCTGCATCGTGCATTTCGATAAAAGAATTTACAATCACGGAAATACGGTCCAGTGTCATATCGGCTGCAATTACACGCACGGTATCTGAACCATCATTCAAAAGTCCGGATGCACTGACAACATTCGTTCCGTCCGGATTCTGATGTGCAGATCCAACCGCCATATTCACTCTTGTCATACCTTCCTGATACCACATACTTTCCTTCGGATTCGGTTCCTGCTTTTTGGAGTCTGTACCTTTTAAAAAGCTGCCATTGGCATCTGCAAGGAAAAGACCATCCGGATAATTTTCACTGTATCCGCAGGATGCATCCAAAATGGTCTGCAGCTGCGCCTCATCCGGGTGTAATTTTTCAATCATGTTCTTTGCCATCTGCATGGATGCCAGATTTTCCTCAAGCCATGCCTCAATTTTTGATGCCTGACTGTTTACCGAAGATTCCAGTAAATTTTTGGAATAACTCTCGATAATTCCGGATGATACATGATATGCGGTAAACACCAGAATCAGTATAATCGCAATTACTACCGGAATAATAATTCCAAGTAATTTTGCTTTAATAGAAATGTTACCCTTCTTTTTCACAAACAATTCCCTCCCTCTTTTGTTTCTGTCCCTATTATAGTTTCTTATGCCTGTATCGTCAATGTTTTGCACTTTTTAAAATTTTTCTGCTTTTTTCGGATACATGCACAAAATGAGAGAGACCTTACGGTCTCTCTCAAATAAGAAGAAAAAATTGAAGTATGTAAAACAAAAATTTGATATTGTCAATTGAAAACGTCCGGATACTACTTCTGTACGTTAAATGCTCCCATACCCGGATAAACAGCTGCTGCACCAAGTTCTTCTTCGATACGGAGTAACTGGTTGTATTTTGCCACACGCTCTGTTCTGCTCGGTGCACCGGTCTTGATCTGACAGGTATTTAATGCGACAGCCAGATCTGCGATTGTTGTATCTTCTGTCTCTCCGGAACGGTGAGAAGAAATGGCTGTGTATCCGGCTTTGTGTGCCATCTTGATTGCCTCTAAAGTTTCGGAAACGGAACCGATCTGGTTTAACTTGATCAGAATGGAGTTTCCGCAGCCAAGGCTGATTCCCTTTGCCAGACGCTCGGTATTGGTAACGAAAAGGTCATCACCGACAAGCTGTACTTTGTCCCCCAGCTCGGCGGTAAGCTTCTGCCATCCTTCCCAGTCCTCTTCATCCAGTGCATCCTCTATGGAAATGATCGGATATTTCTCCACAAGCTTTTTCCAGTGGTCAATCAGCTGTTCAGAAGTATATACGGTTCCGGCCTTTGGCAGTTTGTACTCGCCCTTCTTTCCTGTCTTCCACTCGGAAGAAGCGGCATCCATTGCAATCTTAAAGTCCTTCCCCGGCTCATATCCAGCTTTCTTTACAGCCTCAAGAATGGTCTCGATTGCTTCCTCATCCGATTTCAGTGCCGGTGCAAAACCACCCTCATCCCCAACGGATGTGGCAAGTCCTCTGTCCTTTAAGATAGAAGCCAGTGCATGGAATACTTCCGCACACCATCTGAGACACTCCTTAAAAGAAGGTGCTCCTACCGGCATGATCATGAATTCCTGTACATCCAGTCCGGAAGACAATGCATGGCATCCACCGTTTACGATGTTCATCATTGGAACCGGAAGACGATTTCCGGAAGCCCCGCCAAGGAAACGATAAAGCGGAATATCCAGTGAAATTGCTGCCGCTCTGGCACATGCGATGGAAACGGCAAGAATTGCATTTGCTCCGAGTTTGGACTTGTCCTTTGTTCCGTCCGCATCGATCATTGCCTTGTCAATTGCATAGGTGTCGGATGCATCCATCCCCTGCAGTGTCCCGTTGATCACGGTGTTAATGTTTTCAACGGCTTTCTGCACGCCCTTTCCAAGGTAACGGCTCTTGTCTCCATCGCGAAGTTCTAATGCTTCAAACTCACCGGTGGATGCACCGCTTGGTGCCATGCCTCTTCCGATTGTACCATCTATCAATGTAACCTCTGCCTCAACAGTAGGGTTTCCTCTCGAATCCAAAATTTCTCTTCCAACTACTTTTTCAATCTCCAGATAATTCATTTTTCTGTTCTCCTTTCGATATGCGAAGAACTCCTTCCGGAAGCGGTAATGGCGTCGTTTGTACTTCCGTTAAACACACTCAGCAGTTATGTGTTTGCGAAGGAGTCTTCCAATGATTTACACAAGGAAGTTAGTTGTATCTAACCCAAGAAAGATTATATCTGACATATTGAAAAATAGCAAGCATTTTTTCTGATAGTTTTTATCAACTAATTTTAATTAGTTATGTCATACTGCATAGCTTATATTTTCATATCGTGCCTGCATTGTCCTTTTCTTTTTAAATCTGGCGGATGAGATTTACCATCTCCACAGCACCCAGTGCACAATCATATCCCTTATTCCCGGCTTTACTTCCCGCGCGCTCAATCGCCTGCTCGATATTTTCCGTTGTAACCACACCAAACATTACCGGAATTTCGCTCTCCAGGGAAACGGCAGCCACACCCTTGGATACTTCATTGCAGACATAGTCGTAGTGGCTTGTGCTTCCGCGGATCACAGCTCCCAGACAGATCACGGCATCATACTTTTTACTCATTGCCATCTTCTTTGCGATCAATGGGATTTCAAACGCCCCCGGCACCCATGCCACCGTAATGTCCTCTTCCTTCACATCATGACGCAGCAGGCCATCCATGGCACCGCCCAGCAGTTTGTTGGTGATAAATTCGTTGAACCGTGCGACGACGATTCCTACCTTCATATTGTTTGCTACTAATTTTCCTTCCAGTGTACTCATAATGTTCATTCTCCTTTTCTTCATTTTAAAAGTTTAATACATGTCCCATACGATTCTGCTTCGTTTTTAAGTAAAACAGGTCATACGGTGTGGCCTGCATCTGGATCGGCACGCGCTCTGTGATGGAAATTCCAAACTCTCCGAGCTGGTATACTTTGTCGGGATTGTTGGTTAAAAGCCGCATGCTGTGCACGCCCAGATCCTTTAAGATCTGTGCGCCGATGTAATATTCGCGCTCATCCCCGGCAAATCCTAAGGCAAGATTGGCATCTAAAGTGTCCATTCCCTGTTCCTGCAGTTCATATGCACGCAGTTTGTTGATCAGTCCGATACCGCGGCCTTCCTGCCGCATGTAAAGTAAAATCCCTCGTCCCTCCTTTTCAATCTGTGTCATTGCAGCGGCAAACTGCTGTCCACAGTCGCACCGCAGGGAGCCAAAGGTATCTCCGGTGAGGCACTCGGAATGTACACGGCAGAGTACATTTTCTCCGTCCCCGATTTCTCCTTTGACTAATGCCACATGATGTTCACCATTTAAACGGTTCACATAACCGTATGCCCGAAACTTTCCATACTTCGTCGGCATCTTTGTCACAGCCACACAGTCCACCAGCTTTTCATGGCATTTGCGGTATTCCTGGAGTGCGGCAATGGTAATCATTTTTATACCGTGCCTTTTTGCAAGTGCAAGCAGTTCCGTCGTGCGCATCATGGTGCCATCCTCGCGCATGATCTCACAGCAGAGCCCACATTCTTTTAGCCCTGCCAGGCGGCACAGATCCACGGTTGCTTCCGTATGCCCGTTTCTCTCCAGCACACCGTTCTTCTTTGCCAGAAGCGGAAACATATGTCCCGGACGCCGGAAATCCTCCGGTTTTGCATCCTCTGCCACACAGCGCATGGCGGTCATGGAACGCTCGGCAGCGGAAATGCCTGTGGTTGTTTCCACATAATCCACGGAAACCGTAAACGCGGTTTCATGATTGTCCGTATTATTTTCCACCATCTGCGGAAAATGCAGCTTTTTTACATATTCAGCGGACATTGGCATACAGATCAGCCCTTTTCCATGCATTGCCATAAAATTGATGTTTTCCGTTGTGGCAAATTCCGCGGCACATATAAAATCGCCCTCATTTTCGCGATCCTCGTCATCGGTGACAAGAATCAGTTTTCCGTTTCGTAATTCCTCAAGTGCTTCCTTAACGGTTGCAAATCCTTCCATTGTTCATTCCTCCTGTTATTTTTTCTCTTTTTATATCCATGGTGTTTTAGAATCCACAGTTTTCCAGAAATTCCCGGGTGATGTGGCTTTCTTTTTTTTCTTCCTGTGGATGCAGCAGTTTTTCCACATATTTTCCGATGATATCCGTTTCTAAATTCACAATATCTCCCTCTTTTTTGCTTCCAAGCGTTGTCACCTCCGCCGTATGTGGGATCACGGACACGGAAAAGTCATGTGCCGTCACAGCGGCGACCGTAAGGCTGATTCCATCTATGGTAACCGAGCCTTTCTCCACCACATACCGAAGCACTTCCGGTGGTGCCTCCACCCGTATCCACACGGCATTGTCATCCCGTTTTTTTTCAGTGATCTGTCCGGTTCCATCCACATGTCCTGCCACAATATGCCCGCCAAACCTTCCGTTTGCCGGCATGGCACGCTCCAGATTCACGGGACTTTTCCGCTTACACTGTGCCAGTGACGACCGGTTTAATGTTTCATGCATCACATCCGCGGTAAATGTTTCACCGTCAAAGGAAGTAACCGTCAGGCAGACACCATTGACCGCAATGCTGTCTCCGATATGCACATCCTCAAGCACCTTTCCCGCCGCAATTGTAAGTACTGCGGAATGCGTGCCTTTTGCGACCTCCAGGATCGTTCCCATCTCCTCTATGATTCCTGTAAACATCCCATATTCCTCCTGTTCTCCACCGGATACCCTTCGATCAGCCAGTCCAATCCCAGTGCTGTGATTTTTGTCCGGGTTAACTCCACGGCATCCGCAGGAGTTTGAAATCCCTGCCCCTCAACCGGGGTTTTTGCTTCTGTCCCACCGAACAGCTTTGGTGCCACATATGCCTGCACTTTCTGCACAATTCCTGCCTGCAGTGCCGACCAGTTCAAGGTTCCCCCGCCTTCAAGAATCACACTGTCGATTCCCAGCTGCCCAAGCTGCCGCATCAGATCTGAAAGATCCACATGTCCGTCTTTTTCCGGTGTAACCAGAATCTTACATCCCGCCTCGATATAAGGCATATGCATGGCTTCCTGTCTGTTGCAGGTTGCAAGAATCGTTGGAACTTCTTTTGCGGTACGCACAATCTGTGATTCTAATGGCGTCCGCAATGCTGTATCACAAATGATACGCACCGGATTTGCCCCGTTTTCTGTTCCCTTAAGCCGGCAGGTCAGCATCGGATCATCCGCAAGTACCGTTCCCACACCAACCATGATGGCACGGTAACGGTTCCGCATACGGTGTACATGCGCACGCGCCGCTTCTCCCGTCACCCAGCGGGATGCCCCGGTATACGTGGCAATTTTTCCATCCAGTGTCATCGCATATTTTAAAATGACAAACGGAAGTTTTGTCTGGATATAATGAAAAAATACTTCATTCATTTCATCACATTCGTCCTGTAATACCTGTTCAATCACTTCTACTCCATGTTCCCGCAAAATCCGGATGCCCTTTCCATGAACAAGTGGATTCGGATCTTTCGAACCAATCACTACTCTGCGGATTCCTGCGGCAAGCAGAGCATCGGTACATGGTGGTTGTTTTCCATGATGACAGCACGGCTCTAAGGTCACATAAATCGTAGCCCCTTCCGGGGATTGTATACAATTAGCCAGTGCATTCCGTTCTGCATGTGGCTGTCCGTAGTGTTCGTGATATCCCTCTCCGATAATTTTTCCATCTTTTACAATCACAGCACCTACCAGAGGATTCGGGGATACCTGTCCTTCTCCTTTTTGTGCCAGTGCTATTGCTCGGCGCATGTAATATTCATCTGTCATTTTTTCTCCTTTTTCATCAGTGATATGGCTTCGCCATACCACAAAAGCCCCAAGCAAATGCTCAGGGCTTCTTTTTACCGTGTTCTGCTGCCGGGGATATATTTTCAAATCCTTTTATTCATAGGAAATAAAAAATGCTCTGGAAATAAATTCCAGAGCAAACATTTCAATATCCACCACAACCATACACGGGTTCTTGTGTTTCTATCCTTTATCTTCTTTCATCCAGACTGTACTGTCGGCTTCGGAGTTTCACCGAATCATGCCTTGCGGCTCGTGGGCTATACCACCGGTAGGGAATTGCACCCTGCCCTGAAGATCTTTATAAAATTGTCTATGTATAAGACTATAATCTTTCTTTCCTTTTCTGTCAAGAGAATTTTTCTGGCTTTCTATACTGCCTCCACCGTATAATGGGCTTTCCAGATACCGCCCGGTGCAATCAGATTTCCCCACTCCCGATCTTTTAAATCTCCGGTAAAATCAGCACTGTCACAGCGTCCATACCATGGCTCTACACATATAAACGGTACATCTGCTCCCGCCGGTGACCAGACTCCAAACAATGGAGCATCCATCGTAACGGTCAGATAGGGATTTCCTTCCATGTCACAAAGAGAGACTTCATGCACATTCTGATTTTCAATCACAAGGGCATCATCATCAAACAGATGATCGGTAACTGTCAGATAACTATTTTTCAATTCATAATCCACAGTACTGTTTCCGACCAGACCATCCACAATCGTTGTACTTGTAAGCGGACCAGCTACATCAAAGCGGATTTTACAATTTTTCGGACGATTGAATGCCGGATGCCCGCCAATCGAAAACGGAAGTTCTTCCTCCGAAGGATTTTCCACCTGCCAGAGCACTTCCAGCTTATTTTCCTCGATGTGATATCCAATACGAAGGGTAAACGCATAAGGATATTTTGCCATGGTTTCCTCATTGGATTTTAATACAAACCAGAGCGTATCCTCCGTCTGAGAATCCAGCGTAAAATCCATATCGCGGGCAAATCCGTGCTGTCCCATGGTGTAAGTCTGTCCTTTGGTACGAAACTGTTTGTCTTTTACCGCTCCAACAAACGGAAACAGTACCGGTGAGGTGCGTCCCCAGAATTTTGGATCAGCTTTCCACATATATTCTTTTCCGGTATTTTTACGGACCAGAGATTTTAATTCTGCCCCATGTTCCTCCACTTCGATTGCAATGAGTTCATTCTCAAGCTTATGTCTTGCCATATGTTCCATCTCCTCTGATTCTATAAATTACGCGTTACCGCTTCACTTTTTCTCTCCCTGTCCATTTTATCTTATGCTATTTTACCGAGGTTTGTCAATGGACTGAATTTGCGAAGAAGTAGCAACAGATACTAAATCTTCAAGTGCAAGCACTCTGGGTTCCTCCGGATTACTGTCTCTGTTTACAATAGTGTTAATCTGCTTTGGTATATTTTTATTCACAAGCTCAGGGAAAACCACTCTGACATACATTCACTCCTTTACACTTTTGCTGATATACTTTTTCAGAATTACAGTTTATTCTATAATCTCCCAATACCCATTTTTCGGTGAACCATGACGAACCACAATATCTGATTCTTTCATTTTTTTAATATTATTTTCAACAGTCCGCCTAGATATATCTATTCTGTCTGCTATTTTTTTGACCGAAATATATTTATCTTCTGCTATACAATCTAGTATTTTCTCCTGAGTCTCCGTCAATTTCTGTGCTTTTTCTCTGATACGGACTTTATCTCCGAAATCATTTCCACCATTTACTCCACCATTTACTCCACCATTTACTCCACTATTTTCTCCACCATTTGCATTATGCTGCACATTCCTATATAAATTCACCCGAAACATATCATCAAATACTTCCACAGTCGGAACAGGCAGTCCATATTCTCCAGCAACACTTATAATTCTTCTGATGCCACTTCCCCACGCTTCTACCAGTCCCATCTGACCAAATATATTTGCAATCAGCTTGTTTCTAATCTTGGAATGACCTTTCATCACTTCCTCGTAGGTTAGTCCATTGTATAGTCCACCTGGAGATGTCACTTCTAAGCGATCATCATAAATTGCCACCTGTATGCAGGATTCATCTAACAGGTTTCTGTGACAATGTGCGTTGATTATCATTTCACGAATTGCTTCTACTGGGAGTTCATAGCTTTCCCGACGCACTAAGCCATCTATTGTCACTCCAAGTCTGATATTTCTCAAAACAAAATCAACCGCACTCTCTATCTGCTTGTATATCGGTCCAGTATATTCCCGTTTATCAAGAAAAACCGTTCTATCCGTTCCCTTGAATACGGCGCACTGCGTCTTTGCAAACGGAAAATAATCTGATGTTAGCAGCACATACGCATTTGATGCAAGCACATTGCCTTCGCTTTTCTTCAAAATTTTCCAATTAAACAACTGCTCTTTTCTTACATCATGCCCCGAAAGTCCTGCCTTCTTTCGGAAATCTTCAATATCCTTGCATAAAGACTGCGTTGCTTCTTCCGTCACTTCATATCCTACACAAGTAAGCTCATCCCAAGAAATACGGGCGCCTTCCATCTCCAGCTCACTTATCTTTTCCTGATGCGCATGTCTGGAAGTACCAGCCACACGAATATAGGTGCCTTTCGCCTTACCTTGGGCTTTAATATAATATGGTCGGTTTTTCCTGCTTCCACCGTGATAACAATGACTGTCTTGCCATCAACCGTCTGCGGCCCAATGTCCGGTATGATCTGCGGTTCACAAGAATCTGATATAGCATTTGTCAAAGCGTCCATAGCTTGAAACAAACTATCATTGTCAACACCAACTACCTGATGTGTTTTATCATCAATACCTATGACCAGTCTGCCACCCTGTGTATTGGCAAAAGCCACAACTGTTTTCATATATTTTTCGCTTTTATCCGGTACAACTACCTTGTATTCAATATTCTTTGATTCGCCAGAAAACAGCTCATCTTTTGCCATAATGCTACCTCCAATTTTCTTGTTCTAATCTCTACTTTCATCTTATCAAGCAGATTATCCGCTGCATCCGGTGCCATCAGATCCTTTGAAATATAATGCACTATATCTCCGCCTTTAATTGATTAAAAGCCTCATCAACAGATACAGCATCAATTCTTTTTGCCTGTGCAAGTCCGGTCTGCATCATAGTATCAAATTCAGCTTGTGTTATAGAATCTCTCGTAGCAAGTTTATCCGGAATATCAAGTGAAAATGGTACTCGTGCTGTTACATTTGCAGTTTTTGTTGCCATAGTATGCACCTCCTATTTCCGATAGTGTTCCACCTTGTATGGCTTTTTACAACACAAATATTTTTTAACCAGCCATTTAAATGAGGAGTTTTCTCACCATCTTTGCATCAAAGGTAACAGATTTCAGATGATCCACCTCAATCTGATACAGCGCATTTGCAGCAATATGCTCTGCCGCCTGCTCCAAATCACGGATTCCACTGGTACCCGAATACAGATCCACGATTGTATTTAATGCATCATCTGTGATGATACATTCCTCTTCCTTTAAGCTCATGCGCTTTAATACCTTAGGCAGTGCAAATTTTGAGAAGATAATCTTCTTTTCTTCAAACGTATAATCCGGGATATCAATTACCGCAAAGCGGGACAGAATCGGTGCGCTGATCTGCTCCTTATCGTTTGCTGTGGCAATCGGATAAACGCCGGATGTCGGGATCATACATTCGATATAGTTATCTGTAAATCCCAGATTATCCAGAAGTGTCAGTAAGACATCTGCCGGATTTCCGTTTCCTTTTCCAGAAGCTGCCTTATCCAGCTCATTGATAATAAATACCAGGCTTGACTCTCCTGCCATGGCAAATGCATCCATGATGATCCCCGGCTTTGCATTGGCATAAATTCTCGAACTTCCGGTCAGCTGCTCCGGATCATTGATGGAACTCATATCAAGAGTTGTCCACGGAAGTTTTAAAATACGGGCAACTGCATAGGCAATCTGCGATTTTCCAGTTCCTGCCGGTCCCACCAGAAGCAGTCCGTATGCCGGAAGCGTATGTGTGCGGTTGATCTGAATAATCGTCTCAATGATTCTTTGCTTTACACGCTCCATGCCATACAGTTCCTCATCTAAAATCCGACGGGCTTCCTTTGGATCAATGGCCTCAAAATAATTGTTTTTCCACTGGATATTCATCATGATGGAAAGTGCACGCTGTGCATGACGCCGCTCTTCCGGAGACACTTCATTGGAACGTGCCACTGCTAAATTCCGGCGTGCCCACAACCGGATGTTATCCGGCATGGTCCGTCCTGCGCAGGTCATAAAATCGGTGATGCTCTGAATACTGGTGAGCTTCATATCATCGCCGTCTTCCTCCTGCTCCTCATCCACCGCTTCCTCACTCGGTGCACTGCTGGCAAACAGACGCTCCATCATAAACTGTAAAAAGCCATCTTCCGCGGAAAGCTTTTTTCCACCGCCAAATGCAATTTCACGGATCTTATACACGGCATATCCATCCGGTGTGTTCTCTCCAGACAGCCGGACATTAATGTGGTTTTCCCCCAGCCAGCGAAGCAGATTGACAAAACGGGCATCCACCCGCAAAATATCCGCACATACAGTTCCGTCTTCCTGGGTAAACTCAAATGCTGTGCGCTTTGTCTGGTTCATAAACACTCCGCAGGAATGATATTTCCACTGCTTTGCCGTATTATCTAAAACCAGAATCGGATATTTTGCACTTGCAGTGTTTTCATTCGACTGAAATGTTGTATAGGTACACTCACAGGCTTTCTTTTCTTCCGTTGTATTGCTGAAATCAAATACAGGCATATCTATCTCCCTTCTACATGATTTAAGGGTCAAAAACAGTTTTGACCCTTATCATGCATAAACAATTCTGTTATTTTCTACGAAAGCAGTGCTTTATCACTTGCAAATTCCTCACCGCTTACTTTTTCAAACTGATGCAGCAGATCTCCGACCGTAAGTTTCTTTTTGTCTTCCCCTGCGATATTTAAAATAACTTTTCCTTCATGCATCATAATCAGACGGTTTCCATGGGCAATCGCATCCTTCATATTGTGTGTTACCATCATGGCCGTCAGATGATTCTCTGAAATGATCTGATCCGAAATCTCAAGTACCTTTGCGGCAGTCTTTGGATCCAGCGCAGCCGTATGTTCATCGAGAAGCAGAAGCTTCGGTTTCTGGATGGAAGCCATCAGAAGCGTGATTGCCTGACGCTGTCCACCGGATAACAGACCGACTTTTGATGTCAGGCGATCTTCCAGTCCAAGATGCAGGGTGGAAAGCATTTGGCGGTATTTCTCGCGTTCCGCTTTGGTAATTCCCCATCGCAATCCCCTGGATTTTCCACGTCTTGCTGCAATTGCCATATTTTCCTCAATGGACATTGTGGTAGCCGTACCGGTCATCGGGTCCTGGAACACACGTCCCAGATATTGTGCCCTGCGATGCTCGGATAACTTTGTCACATCCTCGCCGCCGATATAGATTTTTCCGGAATCTACCGGCCATACACCGGCTACGGCATTCAGTGTTGTCGATTTTCCTGCACCGTTTCCACCGATCACTGTGACAAATTCGCCTTCCTCAAGTGTCAGGTCGACACCGTCCAGAGCCACTTTTTCATTTATCGTACCCGGATTGAATACTTTCCGGATATTTTCAATTTTTAACATCTCACTCATCGGTTACAGCCCCCTTGTTGCTTTTTTCTTATTCTTCAGATATGGAATCGCAAGGAAAATTGCTACCACGATTGCTGAGAACAGTTTCAGATCATCCGATGGGAATTTCAGCCACAAAATGATGCTCAGCACAAGGTAGTAAATGATCGCTCCAACGATCACGGAAAACAGCGTATATGCAAATGCCAGTTTCTTTCCTGCACACAGTTTTCCAAACAGTACATCTCCGATAATAACGGCAGCCAAACCGATAACGATTGCGCCTCGTCCCATATTGACATCCGCTGCACCCTGATACTGTGCATAAAGTGCACCGGACAGACCAACGAGTCCGTTGGAAATCATCAATGCCAGTACCTTACAGAAGCTGGTATTGATTCCCTGTGCACGCGCCATCTGCGGGTTACATCCGGTTGCCCGGATGGAATGCCCCTGCTCGGTTCCGAAATACCAGTAAAGAATCGCCACGATCACTACCCCAAACAGGATACAGGTGGTAAATACTTTAATTTTTGCTGCTGTATCACCGGATACATAACGAAGCGATACCGCAAGGGAATATTTATCCACACTGATCGCCTGATTGGACTGTCCCATAATATTCAGATTGATGGAGTACAGTGCAATCTGCGTTAAAATTCCGGCAAGAATTGGAGGAATTCCCAGTTTGGTATGCAGAAGACCTGTGACCATTCCCGCAAGCATTCCTGCTGCAAATGCAAAAATAAGGGAAACCCACGGATTCATATCACTGCGGATCAGCATAACCGCCACAGCTCCGCCGGTTGCAAAAGAACCGTCCACCGACAGATCCGCAAAATCCAGAAGTTTGTATGTAATATATACTCCCAATGCCAGAAGACCCCAGATCAGTCCCTGTGCAATGGAGCCCGGCAGTGCGCGAAACAGCGCCAGCGGACTTAAGGAAGCAAAATAAGCAGATATTAACACGATACCCATCCCCCTTAATTATTCAGCCTCGATAGCCTTGTAATCATCCGGAATTTTAACGCCCAGCTGATCACAGATATCTTTGTTGTATTCTTTGGTTACGTTTGGTGCAGTCTCAATCTTCATGGTTGTAATGTCCGCACCGTTTACTAAAATGTCATATGCCATTTCACCGGCCTTTTTTCCGATGTCATAATAACTGATGGAAAGCGTTGCCACTCCGCATCCTTTACAGATACCTTCCTCTCCGGCAATAATCGGAGTTCCTGCCGGAAGTGCGATATTGTTGATTGCTTCTGTGTTCTGTGCCATGGTATTGTCTGTCGGAATGTAAATGACATCTGCATACTCGGTTGCACTCTGTACCACAGAACCGATATCATTGGAATCGGAAGCGGTAAACTCTTTGTAGCTGATACCGTCCTCATCCAGGTATTTTTCAAACTCGGTTGCCTGATATTTGGAGTTTGCCTCTGCAGAGCAGTAAAGTATTGCGACATGCTTTGCATCCGGATAGAGCTCTACGAGCATATCCTCCTGCTGATCAAGCGGAGCCAGATCGGATGTACCGGAGATATTTCTTCCGGTTGTACCACTCCAGTCACTGATCTCCAAAGCCGTTGCATAATCGGTAACGGAAGTTCCCAGAATCGGAATATCGGTTGTCGCTGCTGCACATGCCTGTAAAGCAGTGGTTGCATTTGCAAGAATCAGATCCACATTGGAAGATACGAAATTATTTGCAATTGTAGAAGCATTTGCCTGCTCGTTCTGTGCATTCTGGAGATCAAATTTTACACTGTCTCCCAGCTTTTCCTTTAAGACATCCTCAAATCCCTGTGTTGCCTGATCCAGTGCCGGATGCTCCAGCTGCTGGCAGATTCCGATGTTATATACTTTACCGGATGCACCTGCACTCTGTGTCCCGTCTTTTGCTGCATCTGCGGAATTCCCACAGGCGCCCATGGATACCATCATGGCCACTGCCACAGCAACCGACATTGCCTTGTTTAATTTTTTCATAGTTGTTCCTCCATTTATATTTTATATAGTCAGATAGACTTTAAGCCGCTTCCCATCCTACTGGAAAGCGGCTCGTCCACTGCGCAATTACAGGAAAATATATTTGCAGATAAAAAGTACTGCAAGGATATACATCAGTGGAGTAATCTTCTTACGCTTGCCACAGATCAGATTGATCAGTACAAAAGAGATTACACCAATGGCAATACCCTCTGCGATACTGTACATTAAAGGCATCGCAATGAGGCACAGATATGCAGGAACTGCATCTGTCAGATCCTCGAAATCAACCTTTACAATTGCGGATACCATCAGGAATCCGACAAAGATCAGCGCCGGTGCTGTTGCAAAGCCCGGAATTGCCGTAAAGATTGGTGCAAAGAAAATTGCAAGCAGGAATAATAATCCTGTAACGATGGATGCAAGACCGGTTCTTGCACCAGCTCCGACACCGGCAGAGCTCTCTACGAATGTTGTAGTTGTAGACGTACCAAGGACCGCACCTGCAGAAGTAGCAATTGCATCTGCCATCAGTGCCTGCTTTACGTTCGGAAGTTTTCCATCTTCGTCTAACATGCCGGCCTTATCCGATACACCGATCAGTGTTCCGATCGTATCAAACATATCTACAAACAGGAAAGACAACATGACTACGATGAAGTTCATAATTCCGACTCCATGGAAATCTGCTGTAAAACACTGTCCGAACGTCTCACCAATCTTTGAAAAATCAGTCATGGCAAATGTCGGATACAGAGAATAAAATCCAGCGTCTGCATCGATACGGTAAACACCCGCTGCCTGACAGATCATTCCAAGAATCCAGGTAGCCAGAATACCGATCAGAATAGATCCCTTGACTTTTTTGATGTATAAAATTGCAGTAAGAAGCAGACCGATCAGTGCAAGTACTGCACAGATTCCTTCGGTATGCCAGTTATCTCTGAAATTTACATAAGATAACAATGTGGAATCGTTGTTTACAACGATATGTCCACCCTGCAATCCGATAAACGCGATGAACAAACCGATGCCGGCGCTCACACCTTTCTTTAATGTGGTCGGAATGGCATTGAAAATTGCCTCACGCACATTGGTAAGAGAAAGGATAATAAAGATAATACCTTCGAAGAATACTGCCATCAGGGCTACCTTCCAGGAATATCCCATATTTCCGCATACGGTAAATGCAAAGTATGCATTCAGTCCCATACCCGGTGCAAGTGCAAACGGATAATTTGCAAGGAGTGCCATTGCAAACGTACCGATAAAGGATGCCAGACAGGTTGCGATCAGCACTGCTGTCGGGTCCATTCCTGCCCGTGAAAGCAGGTTCGGGTTTACAGCCAGGATATAAGCCATGGTCATAAACGTCGTAATACCGGCGATCACTTCTGTTTTCGCTGTGGTATTGTTCTCTTTGAGCTTAAACATTTTCTCTAACATGTTCTCTCCTCCATATTTTATTGTTTTGTAAAAGCACCTTACTATTCTACCATAAAATAATTGAGAAATCCATTCAATTATTTATGACTCCAGGTACTCTTTGAAAAGAGAACAAGCATAGGGAAAATTTCCAGTCTTCCGGCCAGCATGTCAAAAATCAGCACAAGTTTGGAAAACCAGGAATACACCGAAAAATTACAGGTAGGTCCCACCACATCAAATCCCGGTCCGATATTGTTAAAGCACGCAGCAACCGCAGACACATTTGTTGTCATAGACAGTCCATCAATAGAAATCAAAAGAAAACTTCCGACTAAAATCACACCGTAAGCCGCCAGGTAGGTATTTGTATTATTTAATACATCCTCCCCGATACGGTTTCCATTCATGCGCACAACTTCCACACGCTGCGGGCTTAAAATTCTGCGGATATTTCTGCGCAGGTTTTTCAGAATCAGAAGAAGTCTTCCCATCTTAAGCCCTCCTGCCGTACTTCCTGCACAGGCACCGACAAACATCAGGCACAGCAACAGTGCTTTCGAAAATCCGGGCCACAGATCAAAGTCCGTGCTTGCAAACCCGGTCGTCGTCATGATAGAGGAAACCTGAAATGCCGCATGGCGGATGGTCTCTTCCCAGGAGCCGTACAGTCCCCGGACATTGAACGTAATTAAAAGAATACTGACTACAAATATGATGATATACAGCCGCAGTTCCTGATCTTTGAGCACTTCCTTTACATGCCGGACTAAAAGCAGATAATAACAGCTGAAGTTGATTCCAAACAAAAACATGAATACCGTACATACATTCTGTATATATGGGCTGTATCCTGCAATACTGTCATTTCGGATTCCGAATCCACCTGTGCCGGCCGTTCCAAAAGCGGTACATACGGCATCAAAAACCGGCATTTTTCCCAACAGGAGAAACAGGAAATTGATGAATGTCAGCACCATGTATATGACGTACAAAATTCTTGCTGTTGTACGCATTTTCGGCACCAGCTTGTTCACATTCGGTCCCGGACTCTCCGCACGCAGCAGATGCATGGTATACCCTTTGCCTCTCTCTCCGTTCGGAGAAAGTGCCAGAAGAAATACAAGTACCCCCATGCCACCCAGCCAGTGGCTGAAACTCCGCCAGTACATAATTCCGGGAGAAAGTGCTTCCACATCTCCCAGAATCGAAGAACCTGTGGTTGTAAATCCCGATACAATTTCAAACAGGGCATCGACAAAGTTTGGAATTTCCCTGGAAAAAACAAATGGCAGACATCCGAAAAAACTGATTGCAATCCAGCTTCCGGCTACGCAGACCATCCCTTCCCTCGCAAAAAAACGACGGGTGGAATTTCTGCAAAAATAATACATTAAGGCACCGACTCCGGCAGTGATCAGAATGGACAACCCAAACCCGTAAACTGCTGCCCGGCTTCCGGTATACAGACTGATTAAAAGTGCCGGAACCATAAATCCTGCTTCCACAATTAAGATCTGGGAAAGAAATTTTCCCATCATTTTATAATTCATAGCATCCTCACTCGAAAATATCATTCAGCTGCAAAAGTGTCATCCCGCCCTTTGCAACGATAATCACGGAATTTCCAGCCTCATACATGGAATCTCCGTTTGGAATCTCCGTTTTACTTCCATGGCTGATACATGCGATCAGTATATTGCGTTTCAGGCGGATATTACGCAATGGTTCCCCGATATGTTTTGTGTCGGCATCTACGACAAACTCCAATGCTTCTGCCTGTCCTTCTGCAATATTGTGCAGTGTCAGTGCTGCACCTGTTGTATTCTGCATGGCACGGACATAACGGACAATCGTATTGCAGCAAAGTTCTTTCGGGCAGATCACACTGCCAAGTCCCAGACTGTCCTGCATACTGTTATTCTCCATATGACCGACTTTCGTGATCACCTGCGGCACTCCACAGGTCTGCGCATACAGCGAAATAATCATATTCATTTCATCCATGCCGGTCATGGTTACAACGGCGTCACAATCATGGATGCCTTCACTTTCAAGCAGAAACTGACTGCTGGCATCCCCGTGTATGATACATACTTCCGGTGGAAGTTTGCCGGATAATTCTTCACAGCGCGCTTCATCCTGCTCAATCAGCAGCACACCGACACCTTCTTTTGCCAGCCAGGTCGACAGATAATAACCGATTCTTCCGCCACCGCAGATAATTACACGCTTTGCCTTGTGCGTGATAATGCCAAGATTGCGCAGAAGCTGTGTCAGCATCTCAGCAGTTGCCGTAATAAACAGATGATCCCCCTCCCGGAGAATAAAATGTCCGGATGGAATCTCCACAACCCCTCCGCGGCTCACTGCGCAGACAAGCACCTTGCATTTGACAACATTTTCCAGATTCATCAGTGCCACATCGCAGAGTTTACTGCCTTTTTGAATCCGCAGCTCCACGATTTCCACACGGCTTTTTGCAAATGTTTCCCTCTGCAGGAAGCCCGGATAGCGGATCAGCCGTTCAATCTCGCGCGCCGCCTGTTTTTCCGGATTCACCATAAGCGAAAGGGAATAGACATCCCGCATGGTAAAAATCTGCTTGCCGTATTCGGGATTACGGATTCTTGCAATGGTGTGAATTCTCGGATTCAGGCCATGGGCAGTCATACCACAGAGCAGATTGACTTCATCCGAACTGGTGGCTGCAATGAGCAGATCCGCCTTTTTCACATCCGCACTCTCCAACACGCGCATGGAGGCACAGTTTCCCTGTACCCCCATAACATCGTAACGCTCCACACTCGAATCCAGCACACGCTGGTTCGAATCGATCAAAGTCAGGTCGTGTCCTGCCGCAGAAAGCTTCTGCGTCAGCGTGAGTCCGACCTTGCCATCACCGGCGATTATTATTTTCACAGATTTGTCCTCCGTTTATATTCTGTATTTAGACGTCCCACATTATAGCATATGGCATATAGAAATACAACCGAGGAGTTTTTGGTCTTTACTGCTTCTTATCCTCCTGATATTCCTCAAAACTGAGAATTACTTTAAACAGATCGCCGTCCATCTGCACCGCAAGATTTCCATGCATCAGCTCGGTCAGGCTTTTTGCGATAGAAAGCCCCAGTCCGTGTCCTTCCGTATTCCGGGAACTGTCTCCACGGACAAATCTTCCGAAAAGTTCCTCGCTGGTCATTTTCAGTCGATCCTTCGAAATATTGCGGAAGGTCATAATCACCATTCCGTGAAATTTTTCCAACGTAATATACACACGTGTTCCCGGCTGTGCATACTTACATATATTTCCCATCAGGTTGTCAATGATCCGCCACAAATGTCTGCCATCCACATAGATTTCAACGGGTGGTTGCGGACATTCTACAACCATCTCCAGCTGGTTTTTTTCTGCCCGTTCCGAAAACTCCCCGACAATCTGTGTCAGAACGACCGTTGCATCACATACTTCCGGATTCACCGGAAGATTTCCGGTAGATGCTTTGGATGCCTCCATCAGATCCTCAATCAGTTTTTTCAGACGGTTGGACTGTCGGTCAAGCACCTCAATGTACTCCCGCATTGTTTCACTCTCTGTCGGCTCCTTTTTGATCAGATCCACATAGTTGATAATGGAAGTAAGCGGTGTTTTAATATCATGGGAGACATTGGTGATCAGTTCGGTACGAAACCGCTCACTCTTCATTTTTTCTTCTACCGCCGCTGCAACTCCGGTCTGTACATTATTTAAATTTTCCGCATGTGTGCGCAGCTCATACATCATTTTTTCTGTATGGATCGGATGCAAATAATCACCTTTTGCAATCCGTTCCCCTCCGTCGAATATCTGTCGAAACTGCACCACAATCTTTAACAGTACGCCGTATTCCACAACTTTCCAGAGGAGATAGACCATGATAATTCCGCCATCCGCTCCGGCACACAGTAAAAGAAATGCTTCTATGAGAAAGACCACAAGAAATACAGCTGTGACTTTTACCGTCATAGACAGACTTGCCAAAAGTGCCAGCCTGATTTCATGCAGTTCTCTTTTTATCCGGCGAAACGGGTTTAAAAGCAGACGCAACAGCGTATAATGCCAGAATTTTCCTGCACGGATTCTTACAATGATACTGATCACATATTCATACACAATCAGTTCTGCCAATGCAAATGCAATTGCAAAAAATGAAATACAGAATACGATTCCTGCATTCTGCATAAGCAGATCTTCCATATAAAGGCATACCATACCGCAGCCCAAAAACGCAAGTCCTGAGATTCCTGTATAAATACCAAATGGTATACGGTCAATCCACCGAATCTGTACCGTATCAGAACCACGTTTCCATCCTGCCGATGCAAACAGAATGCCAAGAGAAAACAGCCACACAAGAACACTCAAAAGTAACCACAATCCCGAAATTTTCCGCATCTGTACCACCAGACCTGCAAGTGTGTGTGCTTTCTGGAAAAACTGTGTTTTCCCGGAATCAATCACGATATGGGTTTCACCACCGACTTCCGGTGAAAACAAAGAGGATACCGTAGCTGTGCTTCCCTTCAGGGAATCCGCTACCGTAAGATAAAGCGTATACTCCGTCGCCTCTTTCTCCTGATGTGGATTATAATAAATGCGACCCTGTTGATCTTCGTATGCAAATGAAAAATCCTGCCACTGGAATACCTTTGTCTTCGCATAGGTATCCGCAATGGATTCCTGCCGGATCGGATAAATTCCATCCTTTTTTGACCATAAGTAACCTGCCTCTAACCCATCAAAATCAAACCGCAGTTCGGATGATTTTAAATACGGTTCGAGCTTACCTTTTTTCAGCAGTTCTCCATTTTCCGCGCAATATCCGCCACCATCGTCCGATTCCCGGTAAGTATATTGCATATACGCCAAAAGATCCGACTCCTCTGGAACCGCGGAAAAAGAAAAGGAATTGATCCGAAACAGGGTATCTCCCGCATAACAATAAATCACACCATTATCATAGATAAAATGATCCACCTGCGTATAATACCTGACTTTTTGCATGTACTGTCCCCTGTTTCTTCCAAGCAGCATATCCCAGAAAGAACGATCATTGGTATGAAACTCATTTTCATCTGTAAATTTCAGCCAGGCAAGTGCGTTTTCCTTATTTAAAGAGGTACCCGTGTAATTTCCACAGACAAGTTCAGTTTCTTTTCCATTCGGCTTGTTTTTTACAAGTGAATAAACGATATTTCCGTCATCAAATTTTTTCAGGGCATCTGCTTCGTCCTGCTTTTTTGAAATGCCGGTAACCGCATCACCCATCCAGTATGCATAGCTTCTGAGCAGCTCCGTATCCAGTGTTTTTTCAATGTCTTTCTGTGAGCCCTGCAAATCACTGGTCATGCCTAATGTAACTGTTATCACACCGGTCACGGCCACAAAAAATCCGCTTACAATCGCAAGTACCATAGCCAGTAATCTGATGCCCTGCGATGATTTCCAGTTTTTGGACACATGTTCCGGCTTTTGCGATTTTTTATCCTTTTTCTCATTCATTTTCTACATCCTCCATCTTGTATCCCCGTCCCCAAACGACTTTTAAATAGCGTGGCTCCGCAGGATTATATTCGAGTTTTTCCCGAAGGTGCCGGATATGTACGGCTACCGTGTTTTCGACGCCGCACGGGCTACCCTTCCACACGGCCTCGTAAATCTGTTTCGGTGAATATACTTCCCCCGGATGTTCCATCAGAAGTTTTAAAATATCGTACTCTGTTCTGGTCAGATTCACAGGTTCTCCGTCCAGAGTGACTTCCTTTAATTTATCATCCAGCTCGATGCCGCCGGCGGACAGTTTTGTCCTCACCTTCTGTCCGCTTCCAAGCAGCATATACCGCCGGATCTGGGATTTCACTCTCGCCTGCAGTTCCACTGGATTGAATGGTTTCGTCACATAATCGTCCGCGCCCACGGTAAGTCCGAGTACCTTATCGGTATCCTCACTTTTGGCCGTCAGTAAGATCACCGGAACATTGGAAATTTCACGGATTTTGCACATCGCTTCTATCCCGTCCATTTCCGGCATCATAATATCCATCAGAACCAGCTGGATATCCTCCCGGTTTATAATTTTTAAGGCTTCCTTTCCGTTATAAGCCGAAAACACCTGGTATCCTTCACTTTTTAAATAAATCTGCAAAGCAGAAACAATATCCTTTTCATCGTCACAAACTAAAACATTATACATAAAAAAACCGCCACCTCGTATTCATGATTAATCATAGATACATTGTAGCGGTTTTTTTCTTAATTTCCAATGGGGCAAACCTTTAAGGTTTGCTTAAAATCAGGAATTATTCTTATTTTGATATCTTTTCTTCTTTCAGCCATGCATCAACGCTCTCATACAGACGCTGCATTCCATCTTCAACAACCAGCTTGGAGGTAGCCACATTCACGCGCAAAAATCCTTCGCCTCCCCTGCCATACTGATTGCCTCCGCTGACATACAGACCGCTGGTTTTGCGGATAAATTTTGCAAACTGCCGGCCACTCTCCGTGATTTTGCGGCAGTCCAGCCACATGAGGTAAGTAGCCTCTCCTGCAACCGGATGGATGAGTGGAATTTTCTCCTGCAGAAATTCTGTCACATACTGCTTGTTCTTTTCCACATATTCCCGCAGCTCATCGAGCCATTCTTCCCCGTATTGAAAAGCGGCAATCGTTGCCTGAATTGCAAAAGCGTTCGGTTCTGCTACTTCGTCGGTGTTGAGCTGTCTCCACATTCTGTGATGCAGAATCGAGTTTTCTGCATAGACGGCAGCCGTCTGCAGCCCTGCCAGATTAAATGTCTTCGTCGGCGCAATGCAGGTAACACTGATGTCCCTGCAGGTATCATCCACAGAGGCAAACGGAATGTATTCTGTACCGGGTTTTGTCAGATCACAGTGAATTTCATCCGAGACAACAATGACATCATACTGCTTACATAATGCCCCAATCCTCGCCAGCGTCTCACGATCCCAGATGTTTCCTGCCGGATTCTGCGGATTACACAAAATCATAAGCGTCGTCTGCGGATCTGCCAGCTGCTGTTCAAGTTTTTCCCAGTCTATGCGGTATTCTTTTCCATCATAAAGCAGTTCATTTTCCACGACATTTCTTCCGTTATTACGAATGGAATTGAAGAAATTATTATAGACAGGTGTCTGAATCAGCACATTTTCTGCCGGTGTCGTCAGTTTTCGGACAGCAGAAGAAAGTGCAGGGATTACTCCCGTTGTAAAGATCAGCTTCTTTGGGTCCATCCGAAAATGATGACGCTTTTCCCACCAGTTTACATAGCTGTCCGCCCATTCGTCCGGGATGACAGAATATCCATATACCCCGTGCGCCACGCGCTGTACCAGTGCCTCCTGCACTTCCGGCACCGTCTCAAAATCCATATCTGCCACCCACATCGGGAGTTCTTTGCGATCCACATCCCACTTGAGGGAATTTGTGCCTCTGCGGTTTGGTATTTTATCAAAATTATATTTCATAGTCATCAGGTCTCCTTTTTTCTGTCTCTCTATAATGCCTAATCATACCACTTCTGCATCATTTCTTCAATCATTGCCGTATCATCCGAAACAGAAAAAGAAGGGAAAAAACACCTCTTTTTCCGGTATTTTTTCCCTTCTTTTGTAAACAATCACCGGGCTGCAACAGTCTGTTTTCAGCCTTCGGTCTTTGTTGTGCTCTCTTTGGACTTATAATAATCCTCAAACTTCTGATTTGCAGCATCCAGTGTCTTCTGGCAGATGTCCGGAAGGTCTTTGCCCCATGCACCGGTTGCCTGTTTGAATCCCTTCTGCATGGCAGTCTGCATCTTCTTCATCTTTTCCACATCATCCCCGGCAAGGGCACTTGCAAAATCAAATAATCTCTCTGATGTCTGCTTTATACCGTAGTAACCATCCTCAGAAATATCCTTCTGTGCCTGTGCCTTGGTTGCTGCATCTACCGTGAAATCTCCTTTTGCAAGGAACTTCCATATATCATCACTGTTTGTTCCGTTTGCAACAGAAGCAGTAGCTGCCTGACCGGTCATCATTTTCTGCACGATGCTGATCAGCTGCTGCTGTCTGGACTGTGTATCCGCTTTCATCTGCTGTACGAGTGCTGCACGATCCTCAGCGCTCATCTTATTAATCGAATAGGTTGCTTTCTTATTGTCCTTGCTGCTGTCTGATTTATCATAGACTACACCGCTCTCATTTTTTTCTTCCGTCTTTGCCGTGGAGTCCTTCTTTGCAGCCGTCTCATTTTTGGTCACCGCATCGTTTTTATAGGATGCGTATACCTCTGTCTGCGTGTTTAACAAACCTGTTGTGTTTACACCCATACTCTCATCCTCCCTGAATTCTACCGGTCAATTCCATTTGTTTCCGGTTAAACTATTTTGGTATCTACTATAGATATCGGTTCTTTTCACAGAATCTTTATAGTTTGCTTTATTTTTGTTTCACAGTGACACGATAGGTCTTTCCAACGGCAGATTTTGTTCTGGCCTTCACCATCACATAGAGTTTCTGCCCCTTTGCAGCTTTTACGGTAAACTTCTGTCCGGTCTGTGCATAATCTTCCTGTTTGACCAGCTTCTTTTTCTGATTATATACACACACATTCCAGTATCCGCTGTCAGGAAGGCTTACCTGTATGGTCACCTTTCCCTTCTTTGCAGCCTTATATACAAAATAATCTTTATCCTTTACCGCATAATTATTCGCACTACAGGTCTTATTCTTTTTTACAGTTGTAGCTGTGGCAAAAGAATCATTGTATTCCTGTTCCCAGTTATCAGCCTTGTACTGATTGACTGTCACCGTGTATTCGTGTCCGCACGCATAATCATTGATATTCCGTTCTACCTTCAGGTAAATCTCTTTGCCTTTCCGGAAACTGAGCTTTGCAGTGGAAATCTGCAGATCATCCTCTGTTTCCACGGTCTGAAGCAGCTTCTTTTTCTCATCATATACGGAAAGTTTCCAGTACTGATTGTTTCCACCGTCCGCATTTGTAAATTTGAAATTGAAATATCCACTGCCCGTGGCAACGTAGCGGTAGTAATCCACATCTTTTTTGCTGTTGATACTTCCATGCAGTGTCTTTCCGGCGGTAAGATCCGTGGCAAGTGCCATGGTATCGTTGGATTCCTTTTCCCAGCCTTCCGTTGCATAGTAATTGGAACGGATCTTGTACTGGTTTCCAACGCCGTAGCAGGTGACTTTCACATACACTTTTGATCCCACCGGAAGGACATATTTACCGGAGGATACGGTTCTTGTATTGGTATCTTTCTGCAGTTCATTCATATTTTCATCATACAGATACAGATTCCAGAGTGCGGAAGATCCCTCCCCCTGAAAATCATATGTGAAATATCCGTTTTCCGGAATGGTATACTCATACCAGTCCACATCCGAAGCTTTGTAGGAACTTCCATTGATCCATGTGCCGTTCTGCAGACTTGTCGCTGCCGCCGGTGTATCGTTGTCTTCCTGTTCCCACTGTGCACTCTCCGTTGTTTTCACCTGAAGGGAATACTGATAATCCTGTGTCAGCTGATAATCTAAAATGGTAATATCCGTAGACTGCACACGCTCAACTTTGATATATACACTTTTGCCCGGTCTGAGGTTATAAATTCTGGATGTATAATTGGATGCCAGAGATTTTGTTTCCAGTTCCTGATTTCCATTGTCCGCATCATATACGGAAAAATTCCATTTTCCTTTTCCGCTTGTCTGTGCAAGATTTACAGTAAAATATCCGGCTTTTTCCGCAGTATACTTATAAAAGTGAACATTATTGGAAGTAGACAGCGTATCATACACCACCGTATCTGACTTCAGCACCTCTGCTTTGGTGTAGCTGCTGTATGTGCCGGTCGGTGTCTGATTGGTGGAAATGGATACATTGTCCGCTTTTACCGCCACCGGTGCCGCTGTAAAAACACAGCAGCATGCCAGCAGCAATGCCAGACCTCTTTTTTTCATGTTATGATTCATACGCATATTCCCTCTTTTACAGAGCTTTGATACGCTCCAGTGCCTTTACGGTGTTTTCATAATTTCCAAATGCAGTCAGTCGGAAATATCCTTCTCCGCTCGGTCCGAAACCGGATCCCGGAGTACCAACAACATTTGCATTCTCCAGCAGATAATCAAAGAACTCCCAGGAAGTCATCTGATCCGGAGTCTTTAACCAGATGTATGGTGCATTTACACCACCAAATACGGTATATCCGGCATCCTTTAATCCTTCCTTAATGGTCTTTGCATTCTTCATATAGTAAGCAACCTGCTCCTTTAACTGTGCTTTTCCTTCCTCAGAATATACAGCCTCACCGGCACGCTGCACAATGTACGGAGCACCGTTGAATTTGGTTCCGTGACGTCTTGCCCACATGTCGTGCAAAGAAACTTCCCCGCACTTTAAATCCTTCGGAACTACGGTATATCCAAGACGAACACCGGTAAATCCTGCATTCTTTGAGAAACTGTGCAGCTCAATGGCGCAAGTTCTTGCACCCTTGCACTCATAAATGGAATGTGCCACATTGTCCTCACTGATATAAGCTTCATAAGCGGCATCATAAATGATTACGGCGCCAACTTTATTGGCATAGTCCACCCATTCCTGCAACTGATCCTTTGTAAGCGTTGTTCCGGTCGGGTTATTCGGCAGACACAGATAGATTATGTCCGGTGTCTTCTTAGGAAACTCCGGTACGAAATGATTTTCTGCTGTACATGGCATGTAAATGACATCGCTCCATGTGCCGGTCTCCTTGTCGTAAGTACCGGTTCTTCCAGCCATAACGTTGGAATCCACATAAACCGGGTATACCGGATCACAGACCGCAATCTTGTTGTCCTGTCCGAAAATCTCCTGAATATTTCCGGAGTCACTCTTTGCCCCGTCAGACACAAAAATTTCATCTGCTGCAACCTCACAGCCTCTTGCTGCATAATCGTTCTCTGCGATTGCCTTGCGCAAAAATTCATATCCCAGATCCGGTGCATAGCCGTGGAATGTCTCGGCATGTCCCATCTCATCTACCGCTTTATGCATAGCCTCAATGATTGCAGGAGCCAGTGGCTGTGTAACATCACCGATTCCCAGACGGATAATGTTCTTGTCCGGATTTGCTTCCTGATATGCATTTACTTTTTTTGCAATTGTGCTGAATAAATAGCTGCCCGGCAGCTTCTGATAATTCTCATTTACATGAAACATAATTTCGTTCTCCTTCTCTAATTTTCCATCAGTATCACTTTAACATTTTCTTCTTTTAATGTAAAGACCAGCCAAAAAAGCCAGATAAGATCCCTACCCTTCCTGCAGAAGACTTAAGATCATCTGTGCCACCTCGACCAGACCGGTTCCGTTGTCCATACTTCTTTTCTGAATATATTTATGTGCCTCCTCTTCCGTAAAAGAGTTTCGTGCCATAAGGAGTTCCTTTGCCTTGCGAATGATCTGCTGATCCTCCTGCGAACGGTGTTTCGGCTGCTGCCGCATTCTCCTTCTGCGCCTCTGGATATCTCCCTCCATCATTTCAATTGTCTGCAACAGTTCATGCACTTTCATCGGCATGGAAAGACAGACCAGATTGCTTACCTCTCTCTCCTGAATGGAAGACGGAGAAGCGATCAGAAGCATCTGAAACTCCGGTGGCAGATAATCGTGAATTTCCATATACATCATATCCATAAACCGGCATCCGCAGATCAGTATTCCACACTCCAGATTGTTTACGCTTGCCAGTGCCTGCGCACCGGTAGTACAGACTGCCTGCACGGAATACCCGCTCTGTGTCAATATTTTTTTTATGCCCGCTGCCACTTCCGGTTTCGAAAAGGCAATTACAATGTTACTCACGATCCGATCTCCCGTTAAATCTTATACAGATACTCTTCGATCTCCCAGCCGGTTACCTGCGTACGGTACTGCATCCATTCTGCCTCTTTTGCCTCGATCAGTTTGCTGCTGATATGTTCTCCAAGCACTTCTTTTACAAAAGCATCTTTCTGCAATTCACAGATGGCCGCATGAAGATCGGCCGGAAGCGACTCGATTCCTCTGCTTGCTTTTTCTTCCTCCTTCAGTTCATAGACATTTTCCGGCACTTCTTCCGGTGGCTCAATTTTATTTCTGATACCGTCAATTCCGGCTGCAAGACATACCGCAAGGGCCAGATACGGATTGGCTGCCGGGTCCGGGCTGCGCAGTTCCACACGGGTTTCCTCTCCCCGGGAAGCAGGAATACGGATGAGCGGGCTGCGGTTTGTCGCAGACCATGCAATATAACATGGTGCCTCATATCCAGGTACCAGCCGCTTATAGGAATTTACCAGCGGATTCATGATAAGAGTCACACCTTTCATGTGCTTCATGATACCGCCAATAAAATAATAGGCTTCTTTACTCAGGCCCATTTTTCCATCCGGATCGTGGAAAATATTATGTCCATCTTTGGACAGGGACATATTGATATGCATTCCGGAACCATTAATCCCGTATTTCGGCTTCGGCATAAAGCTTGCAAACAGACCGTGCCGCTTTGCAATGGTCTTAACCGCCAGTTTGAATGTCATGATATTATCTGCCGTCTGCAGTGCCTCATCATACTTAAAGTCAATCTCATGCTGTGCGGGTGCTACCTCATGGTGGGAAGCTTCGATCTCATACCCCATATCTTCAAGTGTCAGCACCATATCACGTCTGGCATTTTCTCCCAGGTCTACCGGACCGAGATCAAAATATCCGGCTTTTTCGTGGGAAAGTGTTGTCGGCTGGCCATTCTCATCCTGATGAAACAGGAAAAACTCACACTCCGGTCCCACATTAAATGTATATCCAAGTTTTTTTGCTTCCTCAATCTGACGTTTTAAGATATAACGGGAGTCCCCCGTAAACGGTGTTTTGTCTGCACAGTAAATATCACAGATAATACGTGCTACTTTTCCCTGCTGCGGGCGCCATGGGAAAATGGTAAATGTGTCCAGATCCGGATACAGATACATGTCTGACTCCTCAATCCGTACAAATCCCTCAATGGAAGAACCGTCAAACATACACTTGTTATTCAATGCTTTCTCCAGCTGACTGGATGTAATTGCTACATTCTTTAATGTTCCGAAAATATCCGTAAACTGCAGACGGATGAATTCCACATCCTCTTCTTCCACAATTCTGAAAATATCTTCCTTGGTATATCTGCTCATATACTTTTCTCCTTTTCTGCGTTACATTTGCTGATATATGTTAATACCTGTTCATAAGACATCGGACCGCCAAACAGATCCAGCGCACTTCCAATGGTGACGTTCAGCCGGTTTCTTCCAAGTTGTGAAATTTCTTCCAGATCTTCAAAACTGTGAACGCCTCCGGCATAGGTGATCGGAATTTTTCCCCAGTCTCCCAGAAACTGTGCCAGGGGTTTTTCAATTCCACCGGATTTTCCTTCCACATCCACGGCATGCACCAGAAACTCGCTGCACCGGGAACTCAGTTTTTCCAGAAGTTCATTCGTCACACGCTCTGTGGTAAATTTCTGCCACCGGTCGGTTACAATATAATAGCCCGGTTCTTCTGCATCTGCCCGGTATCTGCACGACAGATCAAGTACCAGGTGTTCCTTTCCCACGGCCTGTTCCAGCCGGTTCAGACAATCATAGTCAATCCGTCCGTCCCGGAAAACAAACGAAGTCACAATCACTGCAGATGCGCCAGCTTCCAGAAATTCGGACGCATTGGCATCGGTAATTCCTCCGCCGACCTGCAATCCCCCCGGATAGGCACGCAGAGCCGCCAGCGCCTGATTTTTGGTTTTTTCATAGTAAGGGCTGTCTTTTGCATTCAGTAAAATGATATGTCCGCCGCGAATTCCCCGGCTCTGATACATCCGTGCATAAAACACTGCATCCTGCCCGGAAACAAAATTTTCACTTGCCTGATCTCCGGCATCCCGCAGACTGCTTCCGACAATCTGTTTTACCTTTCCGTTGTGAATATCAATACATGGTCTGAATTCCATCCGATTTTGTCCTCTTTTCAAAAAATGGGCATAGAAAGACCCTGCTGAGGCCCCCTTGCCCTTATTGTTGTATATCTTCACTGTTTATGCTGTTTCTCCGCTATCATAACATAATTTTTACTTGACAGCAATCCATTATTTTGCTATCATCATTAAAATTGTTATTGTGCATAATAGGTGTTTTGGACGATAACAGACGTTACACAAAATCACATACAAACTACATATAATAGAAGAAAGCGAGGATTTTAGAAAATGGGAACTATTATCGGCGAAGGAATTACATTTGATGACGTTCTTCTGGTTCCTCAGTATTCTGAGGTTACACCAAACCTGATCGATCTGAAGACACATCTGACAAAGAAGATCGTACTGAACATTCCTATGATGAGTGCAGCCATGGATACCGTTACGGAGTCAAAAATGGCGATTGCAATGGCAAGACAGGGTGGTATCGGAATCATTCATAAAAACATGTCCATTGAAGCACAGGCAGATGAGGTCGATAAGGTAAAGCGTTCGGAAAACGGTGTTATCACAGACCCATTTTTCTTATCTCCAGACAATACATTACAGGATGCTGACAACCTGATGGCAAAGTTCCGTATCTCCGGTGTTCCGATCACAGAGAACGGTCGTCTGGTCGGCATCATCACGAACCGTGATTTAAAGTTCGAAACCGATTTCACAAAGAAAATCAGTGAATCCATGACCTCCGAGGGTCTGATCACCGCTCCGGAAGGAATTACCTTAGAAGAAGCCAAAAAGATTCTTGCAAAAGCCAGAAAAGAAAAACTTCCGATTGTTGACAAGGATTTCAACTTAAAAGGTCTGATCACCATCAAAGATATTGAAAAACAGATCAAGTATCCGCTTTCTGCAAAGGATGATCAGGGACGTCTTCTCTGCGGTGCCGGTGTCGGTATCACCGGAAACATGATGGAGCGTGTCGATGCCCTGGTTGCTGCCCATGTCGATGTCATCGTTGTCGATTCCGCACACGGTCATTCCAAAAACATTCTGGAAGCCGTAAAGAAGATCAAGGCAAAATACCCAGATCTGCAGGTTATCGCCGGAAACATTGCAACCGGTGCTGCTGCACAGGCACTGATTGATGCCGGAGCTGATGCAGTTAAAGTTGGTATCGGACCTGGTTCTATCTGTACCACACGTATCGTTGCCGGTATCGGTGTTCCACAGATCTCCGCAATCATGGACTGCTATGAAGTTGCAAAACAGAGCGGCATCCCTGTCATCGCCGATGGTGGTATCAAATACTCCGGCGATATGACAAAGGCTATCGCAGCCGGTGCAAACGTATGTATGATGGGTTCCATGTTTGCAGGATGTGACGAAGCACCTGGTACATTTGAGCTCTTCCAGGGAAGAAAATACAAAGTATACCGTGGTATGGGTTCCATCGCTGCCATGGAAAACGGAAGCAAAGACCGTTACTTCCAGGAAGGTGCAAAGAAACTTGTTCCGGAAGGCGTAGAAGGCCGTGTTGCTTACAAGGGAACACTTGAAGATACCGTCTTCCAGCTGATCGGTGGTATCCGTTCCGGTATGGGTTACTGCGGATGTCCTACCATTGAGGATCTCAAGGAAAGAGGTAAATTTGTCAAGATTTCCGCTGCTTCTTTACGTGAGAGCCATCCACACGATATTCATATTACAAAAGAAGCTCCAAACTACAGTACCGATGACAATAAATAAATCGGAATAAATATAATATGAGGTGAATTTTATTGGGCCCCAGTGAGATAGGTCAATTAATTACAGTGATTATCCTGCTGTCTTTGTCTGCATTTTTTTCATCGTCAGAGACAGCTCTTACAACCGTAAATCAGATCCGTATGCGTACGCTTGCTGACAATGGCGACAAGCGTGCTGCACGGGTATTGCGCGTAACCGGAAATCCGGGAAAAATGTTATCTGCCATTCTGATCGGAAACAATATTGTAAATCTTTCGGCATCTTCCATTTCAACATCCCTTGCCATCCATCTTTTTGGAAACACGGGTGCGGGAATTGCCACAGGTATTCTTACATTTCTGATACTGATCTTCGGTGAAGTAACACCAAAAACCATGGCAACCATCAAAGCCGATTCCATGTCTTTGACAGTAGCCGCTCCAATAGGACTTCTGATGAAAATACTTACTCCTGTTATTTTTATCATCAACAAGCTCTCTCTCGGACTGATGTTTCTGCTGCATGTCAATATCAAAGATGCACAGAAAAAGATGACAGAAGAAGAGCTCCGCACCATTGTTGACGTAAGTCAGGAAAATGGTGTCATCGAACATGAAGAACGGGATATGATTCATAATCTCTTTGATTTCGGTGATGCAGAAGCCAAGGAGATCATGGTTCCGCGAATTGACATGACTTTTGTTCAGGCAGATGCCACCTATCAGGAAGTACTTGATATCTTCCGTCAGGATATGTTTACACGCCTTCCTGTTTATGAAGACTCGACCGACAATGTAATCGGAATCATCAACATGAAAGACTTCCTGTTACAGAATGATACCCCGGAATTTTCCGTACGAAACCTTCTGCGGGAGCCATATTTTACATATGAGCACAAAAATACTGCAGATCTGTTTCTGGAAATGCGTAAATCCTCCATTTCTCTTGCGATTGTGCTGGACGAATACGGAGTAACCGCAGGACTCATTACTTTAGAAGACCTGTTGGAAGAAATTGTAGGGGAAATCCGTGATGAATATGATGCCGATGAAGAAGACGATATCACCCGGATCAGTGATCGCGAATTCTATGTACTTGGTTCCGCCAATCTCAACGATGTCAGTGAAGCGCTTTCCCTACACTTTACTTCGGATGATTATGACACCATAGGAGGATATTGTCTTGGTCTTCTCGATCATCTGCCGGAAAAAAATGAAATTATTTTAACAGATAATAATATTCTTCTCCGTATTGACCGGATGGAAAAAAACAGAATCGAACGGATTTACATCCGGCTTCCGGAACCTCTGGAGGAAACCGGTTCCGAACAAAAATCCGAAGAATAATCCGTAAATTCTGAGGGCTGCTTTGCAGCCCTCATTTTTATGCCAGTAACTGCCGAAGCCACACACGAAGAGAATCCTCCATGATCCATTTCGAATCTCCGGCAAGCCCTCCCCTTTCTTTTGGAATCAGATTCTGTCCGGCATCCTCAAAATATTTTTTGCTGATAAACCGGCAGTGAAACGAAATAATCTTTCCCCTCGGAAAATCTTCATCCGGATCTTTCGGTTTTACCGGATCGGGATCTCCAGAATCCGGTTTCGGATCTTCCCTGTCAGTCCCCGGAGTTTCCGGATCAGGGTCTGTTGGATCAGGGTCTGTCGGGTCAGGGTCTGTCAGATCATCTGTGTTCTCCATCTTCCACACTCCATAAAGATCAATTTTCGGACTGTATCTGATTATCCAGCTGTCCTTTACCACTGCCCCACATTTTAAGTCTGCTTTTTTTGCATCCGGCTTCATTGCCCATCCAACCAGTTTTTTTCCTTTCGTTTTCCACCCGATATTTTCCAAAGGCACTTTTCCATAACCATACGTCATTGTCTGCACATCCATTTCCGTATCATCTTTTGAACTGTTCCGGTGAAAGAAAATCTGCAGTTTCTTTTTCTGTCCATAGGCCACACACCGCACATCATTTGTCACATAAAATTCCTGTCTCTCTCTATCCCCGTAACAATCTCCTCTCCATTCTGCAAAATCATATCCTTTCTTTGCTTTTGCTTTTAAACATGCCGTGTATCCATAACAATACTCTCCACCACCGGAAACCGATGCAATCCCTTCCCCTGCAATCGCATCCACCCAGAAAAACAATCCCTGAATTTCTTTGTGGAAATAATTGTGAAAGGAAGTGTATGACTCTCTGCTCCAGCTTTCCGCACCGGAAATTCCCTGATAAGTCGTATATACTTTTCCAGAAACCGGTCCCTGATCATTCATGGTTCCCTGCGCTTTTCCTTTTCTTACCACAATCATACAGGCATCCATCACCATAGACGCTTTGCCTTTATTTAATGCCTGACTTGCCTTTGCATTCAACCGGTCCTTCAGGTCTCCCAGTGTCAGCGCATACAGATTATATTCTGCACCACCTTTTCTGACACGATGCACCGCATACATATAGTTTCCGCCAAGTTTAAAATACATCGTCTGCAGTTTTTCCCCGGAAGAATCCTTTACCGACAACTTCCATCCGATTGTCCGGTAGCGGATATCCGAACTTGCCAGATTTGCTTTGGTTGCATAATAGATCATCCCATCGGTTTCCGAGAACGGGAAAAAGCATACATTATTTCCATACTCCTGATAATAACCGTATGCATTTTCTGATATTCCAGCATAAATGTCTGTCTGTCTGAACGGAAGAAATGTCACCAGCAATGCCACGACCATCCCGAACACCACAATTTTTATCTTTTTTTCCATTAACCGATTGCCACCTCCCAGTATTCACATAATAACCTTCCGTTTTCATCCTGCTGTCCCCCGGTATATACCCCGATAAACTGATATATCTTCTCTCTTTTTGCAAGTGTTTTTGTATAATCCGGAAGTTCCTTTTCCGACGGAAATACACACACCGCTTTCTCAAGCATGGTGATTTTCCTGACCGGACAGTCCTTCTTTTGTAAAAACTCTTTTATCAGCCTGTCCAATTCCTTTCCCCCGAGCTTTCCCTTGGTCCACTTACGCATCAGAACATCCATTTCCTTTTTGATGTTACAGTCAGTCACACTTCCATTGCTCTGATAATACAGCCATTGCGGTGTCAGCAGGTCGGTCTCCTGCCTCTGGCTTCCTGCCATGATGCCCGGATGTGTATCATTTTGTGTATGCGCCGCAGAAGATACATGTTTTCCGTCACACAGCACGGAAAGTAACAGGGAAAACAACATTGCAGCCACACATGCCACAATTGTCAGTGTCAGGATCACTGCATGTTTTCCTTTGGTTGTCAGTTTTCCTTTTCTATTCATACCTCCTCCTCTTGCGGCCATATTTCTTCCGTCTCTGTTTCCTCTTCGATTACTTCCGTCTCTACCAGTATCGTTTTATCGCATGCTATGGACTTATGAAATCCTCCCGGAAGTACAAAATCCTCTGTTACCAGTACTGAAATAACACCCGAAACCATATCACAGCTTTTTACATCAATGGAAACCCTTGATGCCGTATGCAGCTGCTGCCGGATTTCCTGCCGGACAAATGCTTCAACCTCCGTGTCCGACACTCCAGTCGCATAATACCGGTTCAGATGATATTTAAGTACCTGCGAAATACAGTTTTCCATTTCATTTTTTCTTGTGGAAATACTGTAGATACTCAGACAGGAAACGATTGTATAAACCGCAACCATACAGCCCAGTATTCCTAATATTATGTTTTTCATCGACTCCTCCAGTACCCTTCAAACGCTCCCGTGTCTGTTTCACACAGTGCGCGGCTCTTTGGAATTCCCTTTTCCACAACCACGCTCATTTCCGACACCAGCGCAATCAATACCAGTGCCGTCACAACCGCGATTGCCGTGCCTGCGTATTGTCTGATCAGTTCTTTCATCAACAGCCTCCGTTTCCCCAAACCTCGATCATCTGCATAATCAATCCCTGTCTGGACAGCAAAAACTGTCCCAGCGTGCCAAAAAACACAACTCCTCCCACCGCAGCCAGTACCGCACTGCCGTATTCTTTTACCACAGCTGCCATATTCTATACCCCCGCAATCAATTGCAGCACTTTCCCAAGCCCTGCCACAACCCCTGTACCAATTACAAATAAAATTCCACCAATTCCATATTCTTCTATGATCTGTTCCATCTTATTTTTCTCCTTTACTTTGCATAGCTTACAAATGTATGCTGTCTGTTAATTCCCAGAAAAGCAACCTGAAATGGAAACTGCATTTCAATTTTTGCCATATCAACCCCATCCATTCCATATGGTATCTGACTGACCTGCGAAACGGTTGCCACTGTGGAATTTTCATTAAAAAATGTTACTTTCAGCTGATATCCGGCTTCCTCACTCTGCAAAAAACACTGTTGTACCACACCGGTATTAAAATCACTGTTTTCTATCTCGTCGACAATCCGTGCCTGCATATCCTGTGCATTCATCACTTCCATATAGGCTGCCAGAATTCCCATTGCTGTCACCGCCATAAAAAGAGTCAGGAATACTCCCATGAATGCCTTTATGATCTGGCTCATTTTGTATCCTCCTCCCTTTTATCCAAGTCCTGCCCCTGACAGAAATGTCATCATAAACACTGCCATATCCACAAGAAGTTTTAATGACGCTGTCAATACCGGTGCAAGAAACAACAGATACATTCCACTGCTCAGATTTTTAAGCCGTCCATTTTCTGCGACATCCAGCATCTCCAGATTCCGGTCAATCAGTTCCCCGATCTGCCGGTCTGCCCTGCCACTGTTTCCCATGGAAACGGAAAAGAGCATGCTCATGGCAGAATGTACTTCCGGAATCTGAAAACTTTTCAAAAACCGATGGTAGGGAAGCACGGACTCCGGTTCCATTTCCAGCTGGCCAACCAGTATATCCAGATCCCGCCGCAACACCGGTGGAACATGCTCCTGTGATTTCTGCAAAGCAACCTGAACGTTTTCACTCTGCAAAAGCAGAACAATATCCATCAGCCATCCCGGAAATGCACACTTGATACTGCGTACCAGCGTTTTTTGGGCAACCGCCCGTCCTACCCGGTGCTGATTTGCCATCAGAGCAACCAGAAGCAGTGCCGCCGCTGTCATCAGCTGATGTCCAAAATAATATGCAGCTGCTGCACCTGCCGCCGTCACAACAGCCAGAACTACCGACAAACGTTTCTCTTTCCGCTCATCATACCGGTAATATGCTTCTATTTTCTTTGCATCTGCCTCATCGGTATGTCCATCCAGGGCCAGCCAGTCGATGGCGAGATATTTCTGCGCTCTCGTAAAAATCAGATCATCAAGGATCACAACTACAATCGTAAGCACCTGAGAAATCAAATTTTTACTGATATCAATTTCCATAACCGGCAGATATAAAATCATCCCGCATATCAACAATGACGCAGCAATTGACATTACAATATCCACAAACATTTTCCTGCGTTCCTTCATAGAACCACAAATCCGCTGCTCCCATCTCTTTTTATCCGCCAGAAGCAATTCCACCGGTCTTTCTATTGCTCCTCCGTAAATCTCTACATGTACAATAAAATCATGTACATTTTTTATCCGGCTGCAGGCATATTCCCGTTCGATCATCTGCAGGGAATCCCGCATGACATCAGTTTCATCAAATGTCATATGCATATGATCAATGGCGTTTTGGAGAACTCCGCGCATCGGACCATCCACCATCGCCGCATCTACATTCACCAGTGCTCTCTCCACTTTTTCTTCTTTGACGAAAGCATACAACAGCATATCCAGGTACTCGGATACCTCCTCAAATTTTCTCTCGTATACGATCTTTTTTTTGTACCATTTCCGGTGTCCGGAAATCCGAAGCAGCAGAAAACCGCCAATGACAACCGTCGTAATCCAGTGAAGTTTTAAGAGCAGATGCAGCGCATACAGTGCCGACAGGACAACCAGATAAATCATGTTTCCACCTCCCTGTCTGCATCCTTTCCAAGCTGCTGGTTCAAAAGGCTGCAAAGCAACGGGTTGTCAACTCCCTCTCTTTTAAACCGCCGCAACAGCGATTCTGGAAATTCTTTCAGCACCAGTTTTCCATCGGTCACTGCCATAATAATTTTGTTTTTTTGGCCTTCTCTGTCAAAAAAACATACCTGGTCAATATAACGGTACACCTGACCGGCCCCGTTCTTTTTCTTTCGGATCAGAACCCCGACATCCATTGCCTGATAGATATCGTTTTCCAGACGGTCCGCATCCACACGCGTTTCAAGCATATTTAAAATCCGGTCCGGGATATTCCGGACATCGTCCGTATGCAGGGTGGTCATTCCCCGTACTCCCGTTGACCACCCTTCCAAAAGGTATTTCACCTCCTTGGAACGCGCCTCCGAGAGCATGATCCATTTAGGATTTAACCGCAGGCTTGCCTTGATCGCATCCGCATAATCAAACCGGTCATTGACCCGCATCTCAATACAGTCTTTCCCCGGATTCGTTACGGAATACCGGATCTCCATGGTATCTTCGATTGTGATGACACGCTCATTTCCCGGAACATACTGGGAAAAAAATTTTACACACTCCGTCTTTCCAATTCCCGGCATCCCGCAAAAAATCAGATTCATTTTCGTCAGCACGCAATTGACCAGTACTGCAAGAATATCCCTGCTGCAATACTGTTCCTGCAGTGCCTTTTCTGCTGTCAGCCGAATGACCGGCGGTGTTTTCCGGATGCTGATACTGCGCCCGGAACGTGCGATCGACTCATGCAGAACTGTCACCCGCAGCTCACTGGTTTCTGCCTCCAGCTCCGGATTCTGCTTGTTAAACTGCTGACTGACCACATTTGCAATCCGCTGGGTAAACTGTTCTACAAATGCCAAAGTCATATTCTCATCCACATACGCCTGATTCACCCGGTAACGTTCGTTATAGATATTGGTCAGCCAGATCTCCCGCCCATTGTAATCGACATCTGTGATCTCTTCGTTCGCAATATATTTCCACAATGGACCGAAATACTCTTTTCCAAGTTCCATACAGCCTCCTTAGGGTGTTGGCAGACCGGTATTTTTGTTCGCCTGGTCAATAAAATTTTTCACCAGTGTCTGAAACGCACTTCCGATCGGTCCGCTTGTATCCGTTCCCACAACTGCTGTAATGACAAGGATCACTGCAAGAATCGCTACCACGGTAATTAAAATACCGCCATATTCCTGAAATATTTCTTTCATATTTTCATTTTCCTCCTGTATGAAGGACGTTCTTATGGGAAACCACAGAAGAATATCTGTGGGCACAAAAAATGCGGCGATTGCATCACATGCATTGCCGTACTGAAAAAAGATATTTTTACTATACCGTTTTTTGAGTTTTTGTAAATAGTTCTTTGGTACTAAAAAAGGACTTCCGCACCGGGAAGCCCTTCTTTTTGCTTTTACCTTAGTCATCCACTCTATTTTTCTGCCAGAAATTTTTCTGCTGCAGCCATGCGTACCACAACAACAAATACATTTGCTGCCTGCTCAAGTTCGGCAAGCGACGGATACGTCGGTGCAATACGGATGACAGAATCCTTCGGATCTTTTTTGTAAGGGAACGGGGAACCCGCACCGGTCAGTACCACCCCTGCCTCTTTACACTTTGAAACAATCTCCTTTGCGCATCCTTCCGGTGCCTCGAAGGAAATAAAATATCCTCCAAGCGGATGCATCCATGTACCGATTCCGCGGGATGCCAGTTCATCGGAAAAGATCTTCTCAACAAGCTCAAATTTCGGACGAATCAGATCTGCCTGTTTTTCCATATGTGCCTTGATGCCATCAACATTCTTAAAAAACTTCACATGACGCAGCTGGTTAATCTTATCATGGCCAATGGTCTGGATCGTCAGACGCTTCTTGATATCCGCAATGTTTGCCTCTGAAGAAGCGATTGCTGCGATACCGGAACCCGGGAAGCTGACTTTGCTGGTAGAACAGAATTCAAATACCATATCCGGATTTCCTGCCTTTTTGCACTCCTCTAAAATATCCAGAATCTGTGCCTGGTCCTCTTTGTAGAGATGATGTACCACATAGGCATTATCCCAGAAAATACGGAAATCTGCGGCTGCCGGCTTTAAGGCTGCAAATCTGCGGACCGTCTCATCCGAATAGACCACACCCTGTGGATTGGAATATTTCGGCACACACCAGATTCCTTTTACCGTCTCATCGTTATTCACATATTTTTCTACCAGATCCATATCCGGTCCATTCTCTGTCATTGGGATGTTGATCATCTCGATACCGAATGTCTCTGTGATGGCAAAATGTCTGTCATATCCCGGAACCGGGCAGAGGAATTTTACCTTATCGAGCTTACACCATGGAGTGTTGCCACAAATACCAAACATTTCTGCACGGGCAACCTGATCATACATGATATTCAGGCTGGAGTTACCATAAACAATCACATTTTCCGGCTTTGTCCCGATCACATCCGCCATCAGTTTTTTAGCTTCCGGAATACCATCAAGGACACCATAGTTTCGCAGATCAGTGCCGTTTTCACTCTTTAATGCAGTCTTAGAATCAAGCACATCAAGCATTCCCATGCTTAAATCAAGCTGGTCTGCTCCCGGCTTTCCTCTGGACATATCCAGTGCAAGACCCATGCCTTTTATTTTTTCATATTCGGCTTTGAGTGCGGTCAGCTCCTGTGTGAGTTCCTCTTTGCTCATCTCCTGATAGGTTTTCATGGTAAGTTTTCCTCCTTATTATTCCTCTGGATTTTCTTTGATTTTTTTATAATAGGCGCGAATCTGCTGCTCATATCCGTTTTCCGACGGCTCATAAAAAACCTCACCGGTCAGTCCGTCCGGCAGATACTGCTGCTTCACGTAGTGGTTTTTATAATCATGGGCATATTTGTAACCTTTTCCGTGCCCAAGCTTTCCTGCCGATTTGTAGTGGGCATCCTGCAAATGCACTGGTACCGGCGGTGTCTTTGTCTCCTGCACTACACGCATGGCCTTATCAATGGCATTGATCGCGGAATTACTCTTTGGCGCACTTGCCATATAAGTAACTGCCTGTGCCAGTACAATCCGTGCTTCCGGCATTCCGAGCCGCTCCACCGCCTGTGCCGCAGCTACTGCAACCTGCAATGCCTGCGGATCCGCATTCCCGATATCCTCAGATGCCAGAATCATGATTCTTCTGGCAATAAATTTCACATCTTCCCCCGCATAAAGCATCCGTGCCAGATAATACACCGCGGCATCCGGATCTGATCCACGCATGCTCTTGATAAAAGCAGAGATCGTATCATAGTGATTATCTCCCGTCTTATCGTAGTTGATGACCCGCTTCTGAATGCACTCACTGGCCACATCCAGTGTAATGTGAATGATCCCATCCTCACTCCGATCCGTGGTCAGAATTCCAAGTTCAATGGCGGTCAGTGCTGCACGCGCATCTCCGTTTGCCATGTCAGCTAAAAACTCCAACGCATCATCATCCATCTGTGCATGGTAAGAACCCATGCCCTTTTCCGTATCATTGACCGCCCGAAGCAGCAATGTACGGATATCCTCCGTGGAAAGTTTCTTTAACTCAAAAATGACGGAGCGCGACAAAAGCGCAGGATTCACTTCGAAATACGGATTTTCCGTTGTGGCTCCGATCAGAATGATCGTGCCGTCCTCGACAAACGGAAGCAGATAGTCCTGCTGTCCCTTGTTGAAACGATGGATCTCATCGATAAACAGGATCGTTTTCTTTCCATACATGCCCTGATTGTTTTTTGCCGCGGCAACCACTTCCTCCATGTCTTTCTTGCCCGCCGAAGTCGCATTGATCTGCATGAACTCTGCACTTGTGGTATTTGCAATCACTTTCGCCAGCGTCGTCTTTCCCGTACCGGGCGGTCCGTAAAAGATGATGGAGCTGAGTTTATCCGCTTTGATCGCACGGTACAGCAGTTTGTCTTTCCCGACGATGTGCTGCTGCCCGACAACCTCATCAAGTGTGGTCGGACGCAGCCGTGAGGCAAGCGGTGACTCATCCTTCATATTCTGTTGTCTCATATACTCAAATAAATCCATTCGTATCCAATCCCCATATGAATATCATTCAAGATCTTTTTGAATAATTTTTGTGTGTATCCTGCATTTTTATTCTTTGCAGGAATTTTTCCACAAACTTCTTTACGCTTTGTTCTTTGCGATATTTCTATGTAATTTCTATTATTCTTTCATTTCCCGCTTATCTCATTTTGAAAGAAAAAGCGTCAGGAAATTCATTTCATCCTTATAAGGATACATGATTTCCTGACGCTTGACAAGTTATTATTGAGATTTTTTTACATAAATATTGCTTTTATTTTTGTACAGATGCTGTAAGTGCACCATCCTTCACGTCAATGAGGATCGTATCTCCCTGCCGTACCTGATCTTCGAGAATCAGTTTTGCAGAGAGGGTCTCTACATGCTTTTGCAGGAACCGCTTCAATGGTCTTGCACCATAAACCGGATCGTAACCATGTTCAACCACAAAGTGCTCCGCTTCCGGTGACAATGCCACCTTGATCTCACGATCAGAAAGACGTTTGTTCAGATCATCCATCAGCAGACGGATGATGCCACCAATATTTTCTTTTGACAGTGGCTTAAACATAATAATCTCATCCAGACGGTTCAAAAATTCCGGTCGGAAATGTCCCTGCAGATCTTCCATGACTTCTTTTTCTGCCTCCGGCGAAATGTTGCCATCTGCATCAATGCCATCCAGCAGATACTGCGATCCAAGGTTACTGGTCATAATAATGATCGTGTTCTTGAAATCTACGGTACGTCCCTGTGAATCTGTGATCCGCCCGTCATCAAGTACCTGTAACAGTACGTTAAAGACATCCGGATGTGCCTTTTCCACCTCATCAAACAGGACAACAGAATACGGTTTTCTCCGCACAGCTTCTGTCAGCTGGCCGCCTTCATCGTATCCGACATATCCTGGAGGCGCTCCGATCAGACGAGACACGGAGTATTTCTCCATGTATTCACTCATATCAAGACGCACCATGTTGGATTCATCGTCAAACAGGCTGGCAGCAAGTGCTTTTGCAAGTTCGGTCTTGCCGACACCGGTCGGTCCCAAAAACAGGAACGAACCAATTGGTTTGGTCGGATCTTTGATTCCGGCTTTGGAACGGATAATCGCCTCGGTCACTTTGGTAACACCATCGTTCTGGCCTACCACACGTTTGTGGAGTTCCTCATCCAGGTGCAGTGTCTTGTTCCGCTCGCTTTCGCTTAACTTCGCAACCGGGATTCCCGTCCAGCGGGAAATAATCTTTGCAATCTCTTCATCGGTGACATTTTCGTGTACCAGAGACAGATCACGGTCTTTGAGTTTATCTTCCTCAATTTCCAGTTCTTTCTGTAATCCAGGCAGTTTACTGTACTGCAATTCCGCAGCTTTTTCATAATCTGCGTCACGCTGTGCTGCCTCGATCTCCTTCTTTGTGCTCTCAATCTGCTCTCTGACCTTGCTGACATTGTCAACTGCATCCTTTTCAGTGCTCCACTGTGCTTTTCTGGTATTAAACTCATCACGCAATTCTGCAAGTTCTTTCTGCAGATCTGCCAGACGCTCCTGACTCAGATGATCCGTCTCTTTCTTTAATGCCGTCTCCTCGATCTGCATCTGCATGATCTTCCGGTTCATCTCGTCAAGTTCTGCCGGCATGGAATCCAGTTCCGTCTTGATCATCGCACATGCCTCGTCGACCAGATCGATTGCTTTATCCGGCAGGAACCGGTCTGTAATATAACGGTTGGAAAGAACTGCTGCTGTAACAAGCGCAGAGTCCGTAATCTTAACGCCGTGGAATACTTCGTAGCGCTCCTTTAAGCCACGCAGGATGGAAATCGTATCTTCCACCGTTGGCTCATCTACCATAACCGGCTGGAAACGACGCTCCAGGGCAGCATCTTTTTCGATATACTCACGATATTCATTTAAGGTTGTGGCACCGACACAGTGCAGTTCGCCTCTGGCAAGCATTGGTTTTAACAGCTGTCCGGCATCCATGGCACCATCGGTTTTTCCGGCACCGACGATTGTGTGCAGTTCATCAATAAACAGAATGATCTGTCCATCCGAATTTTTGACATCGTCAAGAACCGCTTTCAAACGTTCCTCAAATTCACCACGATACTTTGCACCGGCAACCAGTGCGCCCATATCCAGGGCAAACAGCTTCTTGTCTTTTAAGCCTTCCGGTACATCGCCTTTTACGATACGCTGTGCCAGGCCCTCGACAACGGCAGTCTTACCTACACCGGGTTCACCGATCAGCACCGGGTTATTTTTGGTCTTACGGGAAAGAATCCGGACCACATTCCGGATCTCCTCATCACGGCCGATCACCGGGTCCATCTTCTGCTGTCTTGCACGCTCCACCATATCATAACCGTACTTTTCCAGTGTATCATATGTTGCTTCCGGATTATCGGAAGTGACACGCTGATTGCCGCGGACGGTAGACAATGCCTGCAGAAACCGTTCCCTTGTCAGCCCATATTCTTTCATCAGTGCTTTCATCGCCGGATTTGGATATTTGAGCATTGCAAGGAAAATATGCTCGACAGAGACATATTCATCTCCCATTGCCTTTGCCTCATCCTCTGCATGGATCAGCACATTGTTTAAATCTTTTCCGACATAGACATTGCTGTTGCTGCCGGATACTTTGACGCGCGCATCCAGTTTGCTGATCGCATTCTGGGTGAAATGCTGTACGTCAATTTCCATTTTCTCTATCAGTTTCGGGATCAGTCCCTCTTCCTGCTGTAACAGGGCAACTAACAGGTGCTCCTGCTCAATCTCCTGATTTCCATAGTCGTAGGCAAGCTTTTCGCAGTTATTGATCGCTTCTACCGACTTTTGTGTGAATTTCTGTATGTTCATAGCAAGCCCTCCTCTTAACTATCATCATGTAACTGTTCTGTTTTTTGCATCCCAGTTACTATTTTTCTCAATTACGATATTGTTATACACCCGTTTTTAGCACTCGTCAAGTAGGAGTGCTAACAAAAATTCTAAAGATTTTATAAACATTGGAATATATTGTCGAATTGTCTGAAAATTGTTTTAGACATAAGTTTTTTCGATATGACGAAAGAAGGGGAATATTCTCTTTCTCCAGAAACATCCGTTATTAATTGTAACGGATGTTTTGCCGATATAATAGACAACACAAACGATGATCTATTACAGAAAGGAACTTTTCATGCAGATTTATTTATCACTGATGTCCCAGAAGAATCCCTCATCCGATTCCTCATCCTATGATCTTTCTTCTCCTCAGGGACGCATGCTCTATGTGAGAGAAACAACCAATGCCGCATTTTCTTCCTGGACTTCTCCCCTGCAAAGACAGGACCCTGATACACAGGAAGAAAAAAAACAGGAAATGCTCTCCCGCATTATGGGAAAATTAAAAAGTGGGAAGAAACTTTCTGCCAAAGAGCTGGATTTTCTGCGGCGTACCGATCCAATTCTGTATGCCCACGCCCTACGCGTCCAACGAATGGCGGAGGCTTTAAAACAGCAGCTTTCCCATGCAAAAAGCAAGCAGGAAGCAAATGATATGATTACATCTGCGATTGCCGGGGTCTCGGACAAAGATCCGGACAAAGAATATCTGCTGGCTGCTTACAATGAAGTTTCCAAAAATTTTCATAAATCACCGGCTTATCAGCGTCTGCCAAACACTCCGGAAGATGCCAAAAAAAGAAAAACGAACAATCCGAATGCTCATTTTTCCGATGATGAGGACACGAATGACGATACGGATGATCTCCTGTCATGGACCCCGCTTCAGGAAATTATTGATGCGGCTCCAACACTAGAATGTCAGGGCTAGGCTTATATAGCTGGAACATTATTATTTCAAGTAGTGTTCCAGCTTTTCATTTACACACAGACGGATTTCCTCTGCAACACGTTCACAGTATGTCTTTTTCATACCCGCCTGCACACCAACTGCTACTAATTCCTTTTTCCCCGGATTTTTGCCATTTCCATCTACAGTGGTTGTGTGCTCACCATAATACGTATTACTGTATGTGAGATCATAGGCAGGACTTAAACGCCACATATCATCCTTTTCATTATAAATGTAGGTAAAGTTTTTAGAATGATCATCACGATTATGTGCGAATACATTAAAACACATACGACGATACATATTTTCCACATCCTCTGTACAATCCCTTGTCAGAATTTTTGTCAACTTCATCAATTCATGATAGTCCAGACTTGGTTGATTAAAATCTAACTCCAATAAGGCAGCCGCAGTTAACATATGTGCCCTTTTTATTTCATTCTTTTCTATTCTTCGATCAAATCTCTTTGTTCCAAAATATCCCGGACATATATCTGATGAAAAAAGCCGTGTTTCACTCATTACAATTCCACAGGCTTTTGCACACAGAGAATAATCGTATTCCATTTTTCCCACATCTTTTTTGTCCACATGTGCCGGAAATTTAATAATCCAGTTTTCTCCATCTATTTCCGTCATAATCTTAGGTCTTGCACCACCACTGGTTCCTCCCAGCCGGTACAATTCATCTAATTTCTCCGAATATTGCGTGCTTAATATTTTCTGGCAATGCACAGATAGTTCGTCCAGATCATCCATCTGTTGTCCCATCCCAATCTCCTTCTGCGGATGATAGGTCAAAGCTCCCATTCCAGATTTTCCCACGATGGCAAGACGATCCAATACCGAATATTGTGCTTCCTTTTTTCCACGTTCTTTCAGCAAACGCTCCAATAAAAGCTGTCCCCATGCATCCGGTAAACTATCTGCAAATACTCCGAACAATCCGTCAAAATAATCTTTTTTTGGCACAAACACTTCATTTTTTAGCGGAAGCGAAAATGGACTGACTGAAAATCCATGCTCCAGCCATTCTTCACTATAAGAAAATGCCACCTTATGATTCGCGGTCAATGCAAGCGTTCCCACAAGCCGGTCATCCATCCGAACCTCAAGACTTTCCCTTTGACTCATTGATTACCTCCTGAATATTTCGATATGGTACCTGTGTAAAAAGATCCCGCAGTTCATCTGCAAGTTCCAACGCCATAGCAAGTTTTGTCAGTGACAAAAGCGAAATCTGTCCTGTTGTCTCAAATCGTTTAATAGAACCGTAACTTACTCCGCTCATATCCGAAAGTTTCTGTTGCGAAACTTTCCGCCGTCTGCGAATACGGCGCATACGTTCTGCCAGTTTTTTATCCAGTTCTTCTGCTGTTTCCCATACCAGTGCTTCCATATCATGCCCCATCTTGTCAGATAATATTTTATCCATTTCACGCGATTTTACTTATTTTTATATAATATATTATCTAATATTTTAGCATATCTCTTCGGGTACCGCAACGTCTCCCTGACTATTTTTCCTATCATACAGTTTTTCCAAAACTGCTCCAATATCCGCTTCCACGCAAATGGATTTCTTTCGGATTTCCTCCGGCGCACAGGCTTCCTTCTTATTTATGCAGGCATAAACTGCATCCGGCCAGGTTGCATATAGATATATCGGCTCCAGTACGCCCAATATTCTTCCAATGTTTTATAAGGGAAAAAGCCCCCGGAATACATATCCGAAAATCCATGCACCTGTCGGAAATCGCCAAACCACTTTTCAAAACGTTCCCCGGAATAGGTAAATCCTGCAGAAGTGGATAATCCCGCACCCGCGCCAATGATCACGGCCTCCGCTTTCTGCAGTGCCTGTTTCAGACGCTCTGTTTGTACACTTTTGCAGTTTGATGTTTTTATACTGCAAAATGGTGGATTATTGCCCCTACACTTTGCTCCCATACATGGGCACCACGATACACTTTTCGGCATATTTACTTCCATCGGTTCTCTTATCCATTCCATTTCATCACCTCCTTTACACTTCCTTCGTTTCTTCATATTCCAAAATGTCACCCGGCTGACACTGTAATACTCTACAAATCGCTTCCAATGTAGAAAACCGAATCGCCCTAACCTTTCCAGTTTTTATATTCGACAAATTTACATTCGATATTCCCACTTCTTCTGCAAGTTCTTGCAGGGAAATTTTTCTATCGGCCATCACCCGATCTAACCGTAATACAATTGGCATCTTATATTTCCTTTACTTTATCTATAATATTTCATCAGCCTCTTTCTGCAATTCGTACCCATGTTGAAAAGAAACACCAATGAAATAAATACAGATTCCTACTATAACAGCTGCTCCAATAAAATGATCCGTTCCTTTCCATTCTACCCCTTTTATAATCTGGCATGCTGCTAAACTTAAATATTTCAGGCATTTAATAACCGGATATCCGATTACAAAACATAAGGCTATCCCCCTACATTTTCAAATTGTTTTTTTACTTTATTTCCGTTCTTTCTTTCAAACATTGTTTATTCTCCTTTCTTGTATACCACAATTTCACTTTTTATGTTTGTCAATACATTTTTAATGTTTATCGTTAATTTATGACAAAAAATCCCAAGAGCGATGCCAGCATCGATACTCATGCCACAAAAAAGGAGCCACACAGCACTCCTGCTGTGTGGCTCCTTCGATATTTCATTATCCTTCAATCGCAATATATTTGTTTTCTTCTACCGCTTTCTTTGCCTCTTTCTTCGGCACGAACAGCTTTAAGATACCATGCTTAAATTCTGCTTTGACATCCTCCTGCTCAATATCTTCACCGACATAAAAGCTTCTCTGGCAGGCACCGGCATAACGTTCCCTGCGGATGTAGTGACCGCTGTCTTTTTCTTTCTCGTCCTTATCCAGTCCCTTTGCAGCACTGATGGTCAGGTAGCCATCGGAAACAGAAGCCTTAATCTCATCCTTGGTAAATCCCGGAAGATCAATCATCAGCTCATATCCATCCTTCTGCTCTTTGATATCGGTCTTCATAATCCTTCCGGCTTTCTTACCGTATAGCTTCTTTTCGGTATTATTCATTTCTTTATCCATATCATAAAATGGAAACTCATCAAACCAGTCATCAAATAAATTCTCTCCAAAAATACTAGGCATTAACATAAGTCATCTCTCCTTTTCTTTCTGCGTCCACGGTCTGTGGACCTCTCATGCTTGTTTACCTTGTTTCTTTGGAACCGGGATGTTTCAGGAACCTTTCGTTCTCTTTTGGTTCCCTTCCTTTGTTCTTGCCTATGTTATAGCACTGTTTGTTAGCACTGTCAATAGGTGAGTGCTAATTTTTTGAGTTTTTTTTTGCACACCTTGATTTTGCTTGGTATGCAGCCATTTTTTCTTTCCAACTGCCAAAGATGGGATTTTACTATAACCGGATTTTTTATTTCGCGCACTCCATAATAACCGCTTCACATCTGCCATATCCAAGCTGTGAACTGTTCAGACACAACGTGTAATTGCTGGCCTTTCCCCACTTCTGCCCGGTATAAAAGTTATAATTTGTCATACGCCTTTTATCTGTATCCTCTATCAGCTTTGCTGCTTCCTGGTCACTGACATTATATAACCGGCTGATACGCTGTATGCATCATCCAGAAGCATTCCCTTGGTCTCAAGCAATTACCTGCAGTGTCTCTCCCGCTCCCTTTTTTAAACATATAATGATTTATAAAGCGTTACTTTTTTTCTCTGCACGGTCAAGATAAATATAAAATCCAACATTTAGCACGATTCCCACCATTGTCGATACTGGTGCCGCAAGACCGATCTTCGTCAGGCTTGCATTCGGCTGGATACTCATCACATAGGCAAATGGAAGACGTACCAGCAATGTCTGGATTAATCCCTGTGTCATTACCCATACCGTCTTGTTATTACCATTGAAATATCCGACCATACTGAACAGAATTGCTGTCACGATTGTTTCCAGTGCGAATCCTTTCAGATATGCATACCCTTTCTGGATAACGGCTACATCCATTGTGAAGAACCCTGCCAGTATATCGCCTTCAAACATCACCAATAAAAATACTATACATCCCACAACCAGGCCAACACCAATTCCGGTAAACATGGATTTCTTCGCACGCTTTGCCTTGCCTGCTCCGATGTTCTGAGATACAAAGGATGCCATCGACTGCATCAGCGCACTTGGAACCAGCATCGCAAAGTTGACAATCTTACATGCAACACCGTAACCCGAAGAAGCTTCCAGGCCAAGCCGGTTCACAAATGCACAAAGTGCCAGGAAGGACATCTGTGTCAGGAACTCCTGCAGTGCAAGCGGAAGTCCGATCTTTAGGAATTTCTTACACTGACTATTCAACCCGAAATCTTTTCTGGTAATCTTAAATGGAAGTTCCTTTTTGATCAGAATAACAATAGCAAATACTACGCTGAGTGCCTGCGCTGCAACAGTTGCAATCGCCGCACCTGCTGCGTCCATATGAAATCCTGCCACAAGTACTATATCTCCGATCACATTTACAATACATGCAACAAATACAAATAGCAACGGTGATTTACTGTCCCCCAGTCCACGGAAAATTGCTGATAAAAGATTGTATGCAACAATAAAGAAAATACCGCCTCCGCAGATACGCACATATACCGAGGTCAGCTCAACCGCCTCTTTCGGAGCCTGCATCAGGACTGAGATTGGATGTGCAAATCCAACCATAACGATAAATAATCCGACTGCAATCATCGTAAATACAACTGCTGATCCGCCAATGACCGATCCAATCTGCTCTGGTCTCTTTTCACCGAGATATCTCGCAATCAGTACCGTAATACCCATTGCAAACTGTGTCACTACAAAAGTTACAAGATTCAATACCTGACTTCCCGTAGAAACCGCTGAAAGCCCGGATGTAGAACCGAATCTTCCAACTACCAGAAGATCCACTGCACCGTATGCCGCCTGCAGGATCAATGCTCCCAGCACCGGTATCATAAATGCAATCAGTTTTTTAAGTATGCTTCCTTGTGTAAAATCTGCCTTATCGTTCATCGTAATGTTTTCTCCTTTCGCACATGATCTGATAAAATTTCTCTATCGTCCGTATCATACATTCTGCATCTTCGTCCGAGATTTCTTCCATGTAAGGGAGCAGACTTTTAAAATATTGTTCGTCATATTTCTGCGAAAGATTTGTTCCCTTTCTTGTAACAGCTATGTATGTGACACGTCCATCTGCTTCAGAAGCCATTTTCTTAAGGTATCCTTTTTCTTCCATCTCTTTGACAGTTCTTGTAACTCCCGGTCTTGGAAGCTCCATTGCATCACTGATATCCGACACCTTTACCTGTACGCCCTGTCCTTCCAAAGACTGTATCGTATCCAGATATTGAATAAAGGATGAACGAACACCTTCGGGCAACGGTGGGAGCATCTCCCGGGTCCGCTTTGCCTGATAACATGCATCGAACATCCTTTTTATTATTTCACTTGTCATATTCTGTCCTCCTTATATATTATCAGTAAAATCACCACTTATACTTTCTTTTGCATTCATGGCACTTCTAGTAATTATCACAGTTAATTACCTTTGATAATTATATAAAAATTTAGAAATTTGTCAAGCTTTTATTCCATTGTTAACAGCTGATCCGCTGAAAATTTATCATCTTCTTAATATCTTCCGGAATTTTTTCCCAGATTTCCGCAGACACATATTCCATATTTTTCCAAATCTACCCTTCCATTTATCACTTCAACTCCATCCGCTCGAAGAAGTTCTGCCTGTACATCCTCTCCACCAAACGCAAATGCCCCGGCCAGTTCACCTTTCGCATTGACCACTCTGAAGCACGGAATATGTTCCGGATCCGGATTCTTATGCAGTGCATTGCCCACGGCTCTTGCCATTCTGTGGTCTCCCGCCATCTCTGCGATCTTCCCATAAGTTGCCACATGTCCTTTCGGAATACGCTTCACTGCTTCATAGATTCTCTTTGTCGGACTGTCCGTAACCAGATCATACCCAGACAATCTGATCTTTCTCTTTATCCGGCAAAGGCTCTTTTTTCTCTAGCTGTTTCAGAATCACTTCTTCCCGTTCTCTGGCTGCCTTGTCTACTTCCAGAAGATGCTCTCCAATGGTGTCCTGCAGAAGCATCACCTGATAAGTTGAATTTCGATGGTTCTTCAGATAATCTCTGCGAAGAAAACCATACTTGCCAAGTTGCTCCATCTGCTCACCGGATTTATAGGTGAGATTCGGGATCAGATATCCATTTACATTTGTATACGTTAATTCCATTTTATTAGCACTCTCCATTTCTCATCATTTTTTGACCACAAATTTACGACATTTACGACAAATCTGACACTGCTTTACAATACCAGACAAAATGGCTGATGCCCCGGAAATCCTGTAAAACAGGCACTTCCGGGATACACAAGACAGGGCAAAAATTGACTTCCATTATCAAGTATTGAGTGTTAATTCTTTTGTGAAGATTTTGTGACGTCTTAATTTTAGTCCTGTTTTCCTATTGCGCATATGTTTCTTCCATGCTATATTTTCTTTACACATTTCGAATTTGCAGCTAAATTTATATACCGCTGCATTTCACCGGATATTTCATCCGTTTTTTTCCATGTGTACGAAACAATTAAATATTGGAGAGGAATTTCGTGCAGAGCAAAAATTCAGTTATTATTTTATTATTGTTTTTATTTTCAGATATTGAAAGCTGGGGGGCTTCCATGTTACAATCTTGATAGAAGAACAGCCGCTATATCACACGTTTTCCTCTCCGCCACTACAAAGGAGAAGAAAATGTACAAGAGCAAAAAGTTCGAAGACCTTACCATTAGTGATGATTTTATGTTTGGGATTGTTATGCGCGATCCCAAATATTGTAAACCGTTTCTGGAAACTATACTGAATATTAAGATTTCACGCAGTTGAAACAAAGTTTTGTGATCTTTGTCTGCACCTTTGATCCGTTCCATATCGGCAGGCATGTGTATACTTTTGAAAACCGCTGCGTGGAAGATCCGAATCTGCCTCTTAACGATGGCACACAGAAAATCATTTTAAATACGAAAGGAATTTTTGATGATGTTCGGCCGGAACTGAAACGGCTGCTTAACTTTATTGATGGCAGACAGCCGGAAGATTCTTTTACACAAGATCTCTCCAAGGCTGTGGAATCTGCCAAGCGCAATGAGAAATGGAGGCATGACTACATGACGCTGCAAATGGCTTATGACGAGAAATACCGCGAGGGGCTGGAAACTGGCATTCAGCAGGGCATTGAACGAGGCATTGAACAAGGCATTACAACATCTGCCCGTCGTATGCTTTCCTCCGGTAAATATTCGGATTCTGAAATTTCTGAAATTACCGGACTTTCCGTGGAACAAATTCAGGCTTTAAAGAATTCCGCAAAATAAACTCTTATTATTTTTAATTCAATACTTTATAATTCAAGAATAATCTTGAGGTTATTGTCCTGTACGCTTGCTCCTACATTACCATCAAGAGCCAGAACGAGAGCCTTAACTACCGCAAGCCCCACCCCCGTACTTCCATCGTGTCGTGAGGTATCCCCTGTATAAAAGCGGTCAAACAGCCGGTTGCCATCAATTTGCAAGCTGTCACTCACTGGATTTTCCATCATAAACCGGATACCGCCATCCGATTTCTGCATAAGTGTTATTTTTATGTTCCCTGCCGAATACTTCATTGCATTTGTCAGCAGGTTTTGCAAAATCCGCTCTACCATATTCCGGTCTGAATATATGTAGATGGAATAATCTGGCAGTTTTATTTCCGGTATAATATTCTTTTTTTCTAATGCCGGTGCATGTTCCGTTATCAGATCTATGAGCATGTTGGAAAAATTAAACGTTTCTTTACTGGGAACGGTCTGCTGTTCCTCTAAAACAGAAAGGTCATAAAATGCTTCCACCAGTTCCTTCATTTTTTCTGCTTTATGCAGGACAACTGCGATGCGTTTGGCCTGCGCCGGCTCTAAATCTTCTTTTTGTAACAATTGTAAATGACCAAGAATAACCGTTAGCGGCGTACGCAGATCATGTGATATATTTGCAACAGATTCTTTTAAATGTTCTTCATGACGTAAGGTTTTCGCTACGGCCTGTCTCTGCCTGATATTATAAAGATTCAGTATAGCTGCCAGGTGTTCTAAATCTTTATCCATCAGGGAAATGTCTATCATCTGTCCGGAATTTCCACGATTCCATTCCTTCACCTGACCGGAAAGATTACGAATTTGTTTTTTCAGCTGTATATGTCGGAATAATAATATCAGGAATCCCACTGCCAGAAGCAATAAAAACCATTTTATTTCAGACATCTTTCCTCCATCTATTTCAAGTCACATTTACGAAATTTTATCCACGAAAGCAATATCAGTATGCCCGACCATATCACCCCTGCCAGAATAGCAGCCGGCTGAAAAAATGTGTTCCTGCTGACAACGACCCGGATCTGATAAACCGGTAAAAACGCTACCGGCAATTGCAGCATCATTCCATATCCGAGATAAAGACTAAGTGCAAAAATAATAATTGCCGTAACAGAAGTTGCTCTCACAACATCTTGCAAATAACAGCAAATTAAGATTGCAATCAGAAAGATCCCGCTATTTAACAGAAGCGAATAAACGATTGCTTTTGTTACATTATAAAAAAATACCCCACCATCTTCCATACCAAACTTTCCAAATTCTCTGATACATCCTGCAACCGGATACACAAGCGCCATGATATGAAAAGCGATCAGATAGGATATGATTTTACCCAGAAAAATTTTGCTTCTGGAATGTCCGGCACTGACTTCGAGCGTTATGGTTCTCCCGGAAAATTCCTGTCCGAAACTCAAAGCAAGAAGCCCCGAAATAATGATAAGGAGAAACGTAGAATCATACACCATTCCGTTAAAAATATCTGCAAGGGAAGATGCCTTTCCTCCTGCCGGTCCCATAACTTCCGGCACATAGGTATCGGCAGTAAAAAAGCCCAGAACAAATATTCCAATCATCCCACACCAGTAAACGAAATTATGCAAAAACTGGTATTTCTCCATCTTTAATAATTTTTCCATCCTAAACACCTCCCACTATTTCAAATCTGCATGTAAAAAAATGCGACCGGCACTATAATACAAAATAAACATCCACAGAAAATCCAGGCTTAACGGAACCGTTGTCCTGTCAAACTTTTGTAATGCAATTAATCGAAGCTGTCCCATGGGCAATATTCTTATCAGACTTTCTGCATGTTTCCCATTCATCAAAAAAATCATAAGAAAAAACAGAACCATGGAAACTGCCAGTGTTTTTCCCATATCGCGGAAAACAAAAGCAAGAACAACCGGTAATGCACACATGGTGATTACGACAAACAGTATTTGAAAAGCCACAGTAAAAGTACCTGAAATTTCCGGAAATCTTTCTTTCATACCAAACCGGTCAATGATTTCATGTATCAGTAACGGAACTGTCAGAATGACGATGCAGCCAATCTGGGATACCATGACTTTTGCCCAGAATACATAACCTCTCTTATGCCCTGCAGTCAGATATGCATTTAAGGTTCTTCCTCCCAAATCATTTCCAATAAACAATGCTATAAAAACAATAATCAGGAAATAAAGAAGTGGCGTATTATATAAAGATGCCATAACCAGATTTGAAGTTTTTCCTTTGCTGTCCAGCAACAATATACTGCTTAAAAGAAACGTAAAGATCCCGATTCCCCAAAAGTACCAGCTATGCCATAATTTATACCATTCCGTTCTCAGGAGATTTGCCATCTTTTGCCCCTCCTATTTTACTCAGGAAATAATCTTCCAATGTATCACCCGATACAAAAAGCCCGGTAACCAGCACATGCGCTTCTGATAAAACAGATGCAACCATTTCCAGATCATCCAGATGATCGTACAAACGAATCGTACCATCGGGCATCAGCTTAAAATGATCTGTATGAAGATTTTCTTCCAGAACCATCACTGCTTTCTGTACATTGGTTGTCTGAATCGCAATATGACGTTTGCACCGTTCATTTAATTCATGATCAGAAATTTCTTCTATAATATTTCCATGATCAAGCAGAATAAACTCTGTTGCCGTTTGATACAATTCTTCCAAAATATGACTGGAGACCAGAATTGTCATTCCGTATTCCCTGTTTAACGTTTTTAATAAATTCCTGATTTCCACAATTCCGGCAGGGTCCAGTCCGTTAACAGGTTCATCTAAAATTAAAAATTCCGGGGTATTCAAAAGAGCCATTGCAATTCCAAGGCGCTGCCGCATCCCTAAGGAAAAATTTCGAACCCTCTTTTTTCCCGTATCGTTTAACCCAACCATATCCAATGTTCTTTTTATCACGGTTTTATCCGGTATGCCACGCTGAATACGCTGTATTTCCATATTCTGATATGCGGTCATTGCAGGAAATAATGCCGGTGTTTCGATCATACTTCCAATCCGTTTACGCTGTTTCTGTAATTCCACAGTTTCTGATTTTCCCCATAAGGAAAGCGTGCCGCTTGTCGGAAATGCAAGTCCCGTGACCAGTCTTAAAAAAGTAGTCTTGCCAGCCCCATTCCGACCGATAAAACCATAAATTTTCCCCTTTTTTATCTGCAAATTTATGTGGTCTAATGCCAGTGTCTGCTTATACTCTTTCGTTAAAGACCGGGCTTCTAAAATAACTGAATTCATCTTCCGAACCTCCTTTACAAAAAACAGTATAACGAACATTCTTAAAGAATTCCTTAAGCTGAGATAAGAAGACATTAAAAAAGCATAAAGCCAGGGAACTTTTATTCCTTAGCCTTATGCAGACGATAACCAATGCCCCAGACCGTATCTATAAATTCTTTATCCGGACAAACCGCTTTTAATTTGTTACGCAGATTACTGATATGAACATTAAGCGTATTGTCTTCCACAAAATATTCTGTATTCCACACACTCTGAAAAAGATTTGACTTTGAAAATACTTTGTCCGGATATTTCATCAGCAATTCCAGAATGGCAAATTCTTTTGCGGTTAAAGCCAATTCCGCTTCCTTCAAAAATGCCGTATTCTTTTCCAGATCCAGACATAAATCCCCGTATTGTAAACAGGCAGCCGAACGATTTTCAAACTGTACTCTGCGCAGATTGCTTTCGATTCTGGCAAGCACTTCTTCCATATCAAAAGGTTTTGTAATGTAATCATCTGCCCCAAGACGAAGCAGATCAATTTTATTCTGTGTCGTTTCTTTCGCTGAAATAATAAGAACCGGTATCGTAAATTGTCTGCGTATATCTGCCAGAATAATATCGCCGCTTCGATAGGGTAGCATAATATCAAGTATGATCAGATCAATTTTTTCTTTGTGTAAGAAATCTAGAACATGGAGTCCATCATATTGACTGTACACAACATATCCGTTTTCTTTCAGGAAATCTGTTAACAGCGTATTGATTTCCACATCATCTTCAATTATTAATATTTTATCCACTTGTGTACCTCTTTTTTACAGGCAATAACCTTCTTCCCTGAGTTTCTTTCCCTCTTCGATATAAGAAAGTGCACTCTCTTTTAACCCTGCAATTTCTTCTTCCGTCAATGCCCGCGTGACCTTCGCCGGTCTGCCCATAACCATGCTGCCGTCCGGGATATTCTGGTGTTCAAGCACAAGGCTTCCTGCTGCGATGAGACAGTTTTTTCCGATCACACTGCCGTTCATCACCGTTGCGCCCATGCCGATTAATGTGTTGTCCCCGATCGTGCAGCCATGAAGAATTGCATTATGCCCCACCGTCACATAATCGCCCACCATGGTCGGGTCGACTTTGGAAGTGTGGACCGTGCAGTTATCCTGAATGTTTGTCCCTTTTCCGATGATAATTTTATTGTCATCCCCACGCAGTACCGCATAAAAAAGAATGGTACTGTCCGCACCGATGGAAACATCCCCCATCACCACAGATTCCTTTACGATATTGGTTGATGCCGCTATACTTCCCATTGTTTTTGTCATGACCGATTTCCTCGTTTCTTTCCTTATTTTCATACTGTTTTTAGTATAACATCTCCGTTTTTGCTTCTCAACATACTCTTTTGGGAAAAGAAAAAAGCGAGGACATCAGCAGATGCTCTCGCTCGACTCCACTTTACGATTTATTCGTAAACGTGTTTCTTTTTATCTTTTGCTTTCGCCTGTTTTTTCTTTAACGGGTGTTTTGGATTCTTATCTGACATAGTAATCGCCTCTTTTCCTCATATTCATATGTCAAATTTGTTTCCTTTGTTATGCCTACGTTATAGCACTGTATTCTGGCAATGTCAACCCTGTCTGTTAATTATTTTGTGTTTTTTCTGTGAATATGATAAATTTACTCATTTTAACGCAAGTTGTCAGGCATTTTGTGTTTGTGTTTTTTCTGTGAACTTGCAAAATCCTCCAAAAAAAGTCATTGACATTTTAAATTCACGTCCCTATAATAGTAAAAGTTCGGTTGCTAACTATTTTATCATATTACTGAGAAAGGAGTGATTTCTTGCAGGATTTCGATGATGAAGAACTCAAAGAAATTCATATGGGCCGCCTGATTCAGGTACTATCCCATCAGATGAAGCGGAAAAACTATGTGATTTCCATGATCAACGACGATGGTCTGACCACCATGCAGAAACATGTGTTGAAATTTCTTCTTCTGGAAACCCTTCACAAGGTTGTCTACCAGAAAGACATCGAAGAAGAATTTCAGATCCGCAAATCCACAGCGACCGGAATGCTGCAGCTTCTCGAAAAAAATGGTTTTATTGTGCGGGAAAGCGAAAAAAAAGATGCCCGTCTGAAACGCATCATTCCTACAAAGAAAGCGGAAGCACTCCGTCCGAGCATCCTTGCACACATAAGGCAGTCGGAAACACAGCTTACGACAGATATTTCCGAAGCTGATGTTCTGACCTGTAAAAAAGTGCTCTGCCAGATGCTCTATAACGTATCAGAACATAAGGAGGTATGTAAAAAAAATGAATAAGAAACTTTTACAATCCGTCCGGGAATACAAAAAGCAATCCATCATTGCCCCTCTTCTGGTTACATTAGAGGTACTGATGGAAGTATTGATTCCTCTGGAAATGGCAAAAATTATTGATATTGGCATTGCAGGAGGAAATCTCGGATATATTGTCCAAAGAGGACTTATCCTTGTAATTATGGCAATGATGTCCTTGTTTTTCGGTGTACAGGCCGGAAACTTTGCGGCAATTGCCGGAGCCGGATATGCCAAAAACCTGCGGCACGATATTTATTATAAAGTACAGGATTTTTCCTTTAAAAATATTGACCATTTTTCCACGTCCGGTCTTGTAACACGTATGACCACCGATATTACCAATATCCAGATGGCTTATATGATGAGTATCCGTCTGCTTGCAAGAGCTCCGATTATGATCGTTTTATCCTGGATCATGACGCTGACGCTCAGCAAAAAAGCCGCACTCTTATTCTTAATCGTCATCCCGGTGCTCGGTGGAACGCTGTTATTTATTGCAAAGAAAGCCCATCCACATTTCATCAAGGTGTTTGACGAATACGATGATTTGAACAACTCTGTACAGGAAAATGTAAATGCAGCCCGCGTGGTAAAAGCATTCGTCCGTGAGGATTACGAAATTGACAAATTCCACGGTGTTTCCAAATATGTTTACCAGTTATTCACAACAGCAGAAAAAATTGTTGCCTGGAACTCTCCGGTTATGCAGTTTGTAATGTATGCCGTTATCATGATCCTTGTCTACATTGGTGGAAAAGGCATTGTAGCCAAAACGATGGAAACCGGTGCCTTAACCTCCATTATTGTATATGCTTTACAGATCATCGGCTCCCTGATGATGGTAACTTTCGTTTTCGTCATGATTATGATTGCTGGCGCATCAACAGACCGTATCACCGAGGTACTCGATGAAATTCCGGAAATGATTGATCCCGCAGACGCAGTAACTTCCGTTGCCGATGGTGATATTGTCTTTGACCATGTCAGCTTCAGTTATGCCGGTGAGGGAGGAAATCTTTCCTTAAAAGATGTAAATTTGCATATCAAATCCGGTCAGACGGTGGGTATCATCGGTGGAACCGGAAGTGCCAAATCCACTCTCGTACAGCTGATTCCACGTCTGTATGATGTCACGAAGGGAAGTGTAATGGTCAGCGGTGTCGATGTACGCAAATACAATCTGGAAGCTCTGCGTGATCAGGTTTCCATGGTGTTGCAGAAAAACGTCCTGTTCTCCGGAACAATTTACGACAATATCCGCTGGGGCAACGAAAACGCCTCTGACGAAGAAGTGCAAAATGTATGTAAACTGGCACAGGCCGATGGTTTTGTCCGGGAATTTCCGGATGGCTACAACACACAGATTGTCCAGGGTGGAAACAATGTTTCCGGTGGACAGAAACAGCGTCTTTGTATTGCCCGTGCACTTTTGAAAAAACCAAAGATTCTGATTCTGGATGATTCCACAAGTGCTGTAGATACCAAAACCGATGCTCTGATCCGTAAGGCTTTCCGTGAGGAAATCCCGAATACCACAAAGATCATCATTGCACAGCGTGTTTCTTCTATTGAAGATGCCGACCAGATCATTGTTCTGGAAAACGGTGCTATTTCTGGTATTGGTACATCTGAAGAATTGTTAAAGACCAATGATATTTACCGTGAAGTATATGAATCTCAGGTCAAGGGAGGTGAAGATCATGAATAACAAAAAACCAAAGCTTTCCAAAGATAATATTGCAACCGCAAAACGTCTGCTGAAATATGTAACGGAAACTTATAAAGCACGGTTCATTCTCGTGTTTATATGTATCTTCTTAAGTGCAGTCGCATCTATTGCGGTATCATTGTCCTTAAAATATATGCTTGATGATTTCATCCTTCCACTGATCGGACAAAAATCACCAAACTATACCGAATTTTACCGTGCACTTGCCGTCCTCGGCTGTATTTTTCTCGTCGGCGTCATCGCAACATTTATCTATACCCGTATGATGGTTTATATCGGCCAGGGCGTATTAAAACGCGTGCGTGATGATATGTTTGAGCACATGCAGACACTTCCGATCCGTTATTTCGATCAGAATACCAACGGTTCCATCATGAGTCTGTACACCAACGATACCGATACGCTGCGCCAGATGATCAGCCAGGCGATTCCGCAGGCGCTGATGTCATTTTTCACAATCATTGTTACATTTATTTCCATGCTGCTTCTTAGTCCTCTGCTGACACTGCTCGCCATTGTCGTCATCGGGATTCTGGTGTTTGTCACCAAAAAAATCGGTGGAAACAGTGGAAAATACTTTGTGCGCCAGCAGATTTCCCTTGCCGACGTGACTGGATTTGTGGAAGAACATATGAATGGCCAGCGTGTGGTAAAAGTGTTCAACCATGAGCAGAAATCCAAAGAGGAATTCGACCAGCTCAACGAAGCACTGTTTGACAGTGCCTCACAGGCAAACAAATACGCAAACATGATGGGACCGGTGATCGGAAATATCGGAAATTTACAATTCGTGCTGACTGCTGTTCTCGGTGGTGTTCTCTCGGTTGCCGGTGTGGGTGGCATTACGCTCGGCGTCATGGCTTCCTACCTGCAGTTTACCAAGAGTTTTACCCAGCCATTTATGCAGGTGGCACAGCAGTTCAACTCCATCGTTATGGCGCTTGCCGGAGCGGAGAGAATCTTTGCCCTGATCGACGAAAAACCGGAGACAGACGAAGGCTATGTAACCCTTGTCAATGCAAAAAGAGATGCCGATGGCAACATCATCGAATGTAAAGAACGTACCGGCATGTGGGCATGGAAACATCCACATTCCGCAGATGGAAGTGTATCTTACACCCCTCTGACCGGCGATGTCCGTTTTGAAGATGTTACATTCGGCTACAATCCGGATAAGGTCATCTTAAAAGATATCAGTCTGTTCGCCAAACCGGGACAGAAACTGGCATTTGTTGGCTCTACCGGTGCCGGAAAGACAACAATTACCAACCTGATCAACCGTTTCTACGATATTCAGGAGGGAAAAATCCGCTATGACGGCATCAATATTACAAAGATTAAAAAAGACGATCTGCGTCGTTCCCTCGGTATTGTATTGCAGGATACTCACCTGTTTACTGGAACCATCCGTGACAACATCCGTTACGGAAATCTTGATGCAACCGATGAGCAGATCTATGAAGCTGCCAGACTTGCGCACGCAGACCAGTTCATCCGGATGCTGCCAAACGGTTATGATACCATGTTAAGCGGTGACGGCGAAGAACTTTCACAGGGACAGCGCCAGCTGCTTTCCATTGCAAGAGCTGCCGTGGCTGATCCACCAGTTCTCATCCTCGATGAGGCAACTTCCAGCATCGATACCCGTACCGAGAGCATTGTGCAAAAAGGTATGGATAACCTGATGAAAGGGCGCACGGTTTTTGTTATCGCCCACCGTCTGTCTACGATCCGAAACAGTGATGCAATTATTGTGCTTGATCATGGACAGATCATTGAACGCGGGGATCATGCGGATCTGATTAAGCAAAAGGGAACTTATTATCAGTTGTATACCGGAAAGCTGGAGCTTTCTTAACTGGCTGTTTCTTCTTAATTGGAAATGATCTCCTATTGCAGAAATATTACACACTTGTTACAATGCTTTTGTACTTAGCTAATACAAATACGAACAGGGAGGTACAAAAACGATGTGTTTTAGATTTTTTTCCAACTGCGATTTCTCAGCACTGATCCGTAAGTGTTTTGGATGCTAATAACCAGCAAAAAAGAAGCTGCACACGAAATTTTCTTTTCGTGTGTCAGCTTCTTTTTGCGTTTCCTGTCTGTATTCACCTGACCGATCCGTCTATGCACGGAAATCAAATTTTCCACCCTTGGTCTGTAGTGTCTCCTCTTTGATGCTGTCCCAGTCGATATTCCTGATCTTTTCCTGCAACTCTTCCATGGAATTTGCCTGCACGGATGTTTTTTTGACAGTCTGCGCTTTCTCTGCGGATTTATCTGCCTTTTTTGCATCCTCTGCTTTCTTTTCCTTCGCATTCTCTATGCGCTCTTTCTGTTTCTCGGAAAGTTTCTCAAGTTCCACAAAATAGGTTGTCATACCATCGTCGTTGAGCCTGATTCCAATCTGTGCAATCTGTGTGCCGTTTTCTTTTCCGTATGCGCTGTCAAAACCGAACTGCCCGTTGATCTGTTTTGACATGCTCACTGCACCATCAATATCTTTCACACGGCTGTTATAATAACTGTCATCTTCCGCCATTTTTTCCAGTTCATCACTGGATAACAATACCGAATATTCTTTTGTTCCACGGGACATGATCTGTCTGGCTTCTGTGTCATCTGTGGTATCCGAAACAAAGAAATCCATATTTCCATATTTGTCTTTCAGTTTTTCTAAAACATTCTGGGCTTTCTTTGAAAGCTTTTTTGTCTCTGTGGACTGTGTTTCTCCGGTTTCTTTTACCTTTTCCCCTGCATCTGCCTTGCGGCTGTCCTGCTGTCTGATCTTTTGGGCAGTATTCATCCCGTACTGCATTGCTGCATAACTTGTATTGATTGTGCTCATAGTTTCTCCTCCCTGATCCTTTATGGGCTGACAGTGTTTTTATGATCCTTCCGTAGATCATATGTTATTTTCTGTTTTATATATCGGCAGCTTTCTTACATTCTTTACATAAAAACACTGTATCATCCGCCTTTATGATCCGGCTTACAAACTTCCGGTTAATCACATCGGCCACTGTTCTCTGTCTGCATTCACGTTTTTATATCTTCTTTCGCGTGTGGGGATTGTTTTCTAACTCTTAGATTAGGTGGCAACGCAAAAAAGTCAAGTGTGTTTATGAATTCGCTCTTCCATAAAAAAACCCCCGGCATCTGCCGGAGGTTTTGTATTTTCCATATTTTTATTTTTTCAATCCCTTAACAGTAATCGCCTTTGTATAAATGTTTCCCTTATCATCACTGATCCAGATGGTATATTTTCCGTTTTTCTTTACCTTAAACGAATACTTCTCTCCTTTTTCTGTCACAAACTTTGGACTTTTTCCTTTTGCCAGATCATAATCCCCACTGTACATTCCACTAATAATATACTGCTTCCAGTATTTTTTGTCCTCATTGTGGGATTTTCCAATATTTCCTTTCTGGTACTGCACAGCCCTTACATGCGTTCCCAGCACATTTGAAAAAGAAACCGTTGCGCTTGTTTTTTTGCTGTTTTTCTTAACGCCTGTCTGAATCAGCTTACTCGTTGGAATTGCTGCTGCAACTACGTTAATGTTCCCTGTAAACGTGTCATAATTCTGACAGGATGACTTTGTATGAAAATAGTAGGTACCTTTCTTTAAAATTGTATACTGATCACCGTCATATTCCCAATATCCGTCTCCGGTTTCCAGAACTTTATTGGATGCGGACGCATCTGAAAATACTTCGATATGTGTCTGATGCCCATCTTCCTGACTTGTTACAAGAGAGGAGGTGGTCTTTAAAATCACCCACGAATCAGATTTTAACTGAAAAGAACCATATCCCTGCTCAATATTTTTATCTTTCGTTGTCACCGTAATTGTCTTTGAATACATGGCAGAGACTGCATCAAATTCGGATACCTCTTTGATCACAGGTATGTCACATGCTTCCCACTCCGCTGCATTTGCCTTTTCCGGTGTCATTGCGGTAAACAGTCCTGTGACTGCCATCGCTGCCGCCAGTATCATTGCTGTTAATTTCTTTTTCATAGTATTCTCCTTTTTGTTTACATTTTAACAGACGATTGCCCTCCACAATTCGTCCGACTCTCCCATTGTAAACATTTCCAGATTTAACCACAATAGGCAATAAGTCCTATAATCAACACAGCTTGTTGCCATTTACAAGAAACTTAAACCGGCATCCCAGCACCTCTGCCGCACGTTTACACATCAGCATACGCTGCAAAAAAATCTCGAAATAGTCCATGACCGTGCACATCGTATCGTCCATCTCCAGTTCCATCTGGATCACTTTCTTTTCCTTCTTAATCTCCAGATGCGACCCCAGTGCCGCATAATTGACCCTGTCATGAGAGTCAAAATTGGCAATGATCTGGTTCCGCACACGATTGCGACGCACATCCGTCTTATCTGCCAGAATCAGTGCCGCAGAAACCGCATCCACTGCTGTACCGGTTGCCTCATCGTGCTGTCCGATGGCAGTTGCCACAAGAATTGCATCTGACAGTGGCATTTTGCGCTCCTTGAGGATCTGATATGCCATGATGCCGCCTGTATGGGCGTGATCGTTACGGTTAATGCTGTTTCCGATGTCATGCATATACCCGGCTATCCTGCTCAGTTCTATCTCATGGGCACTGTACCCCAGTTCATTTAAGATGCGGGCAGCTTCCTGTGCCACTTTGGCTGCATGTTTGATGGAATGCTCGGTAAATCCCAGCTCACCGAGTACCTGATTTCCACGCTCGATCAATAAATTAATTTCTTCATCTTTTTTTATCGCGTCATACGAAAAAGCACATGCTGCTTTTTTCGTTTCTCTTTTTGTTTCTTTTTTTGTTTCCTTCATACCTGTTTCCTTGCTTTCTTTTTTCTATTTTTTCCATACCTGCCTGTATGTAATCATACATTTTCTGTAAATCCGTATAAGTAACTGTTCACAGATGTCCCTCCTTACATTCGTGTGATCGCATCCGCCGCAAGCTTTGAACGCTCACATTCTTCCGCGGTCAGAGTGATCTGCCAGCAAAGAGGGCTTCCTTTCATATGTTCCGCCGCATAACTGAGTCCATTGGTCCTCTCATCCAGAAACGGACGGTCAATCTGATTGGGATCTCCAAGCAGAATTATTTTTGTGTCTTTTCCAGCCCTGGTAATCAGACCCTTCATCTGATTCGGCGTCATATTCTGTGCCTCATCGATGATCAGATACGTTTTTACAATGGATCTGCCACGGATAAAATTCATCGCCTCCGCCTGAATAATTCCACGGTCAAACACTTCTTCCACCTTATCCTGCAGCTCTGCCTCGTTTTCATAGCGGCTCTGCTCATTGGAATCAATCAGCTGCTCTAAATTGTCAATGATCGGGCGCATCAGCGGTCCTATTTTTTCCTGTTCATCTCCCGGCAAAAATCCGATATCCTCATCAAACTGTGCATTCGGCCGGCAGATCATGATTCTTCTGTACTCTCCTGTCGGATTATTCAGCATTTTCTCCAGACCGACCGCAAGCGAATAAAACGTCTTACTGGTTCCTGCCATCCCCTTTACAATCACAAGCGGTGCTTTCTCTGCCGGCTGCATGAGCGCCTCCTGTAAAAAATACTGTCCGGCATTGCGCGGGCTTACCCCATAAGGCTGTGCCTTGCGGTATTCCAGTTTGCGGATCACACCATGTTCTACCCTTCCCAGCTGCGTTTTCTTTGTGGACTGGTCACTCTGGATGATTACAAATTCATTCTCATACAACTGCGGAATGACAGTTTTCCCCTCTTCATCCACCTGATATATGGTTTCCACCGGAATCCCCTTTTTCTTAAAATCCTTAAAGTTTTCTTCCGGTGCATAGACACAGATTCTTCCACGATACTGTGCGTCATGTCCAAGTACCTGCTCGGTCAGGAAATCCTCAGCCTTAATTCCTATAATCTGTGCTTTGATGCGCAGTAAAATATCTTTTGTGACAAGCACCACCTGCTCCGGTTTCTCCTGCGATAATCCCAGACATACTTTTAAAATCCGGTTATCACTTTTGGTCTCCGGAAGATCCGAAGGCAGTTCGACATCACGGTAGTTTTTCTCTACACGAAGCGTTCCTCCTCCCGGAAGCGTTACTCCTTCCAGCAAATCTCCCTGCAGCCGCAGTTCCTCCAGCATCCGGATCGTTGTCCGGACATTTGCGCCAGTCTCTCCTTCCGCTTTTTTGAGATTATCCAGTTCTTCCAGTACAACTACCGGAAGCACCACCTGATTGTCTTCAAAACACTGCATTCCATAAGGTGCCTGAATCAGAACATTGGTATCTACCACATAAATTTTTACCATGCAAAAGCACTCCTTTTTCATTTCTATCCTTTACAATTCTTACTGTTATTATCATACCTCTTTTCCGTTTTTCCTGTTATCGCGCTACTGTAAAAGATTGTAAAATATATGCAAAAAAGCCACCGCAGATTCGTTTTCTGTAACGATTCTGCGATGGCTCCCATCTCATTTTGTTTTGTAAAAATTATCCCTGTGCATACCGTGTCAGGAACTGCTTTGTCCGCTCTTCCTTCGGATGATCGATCACCTGATGCGGGTCCCCCTGCTCCACGATCACACCACCATCCATGAAAATCAGCTGATCTGCCACATCACGGGCAAATGCCATCTCATGGGTAACAATAATCATCGTTGTTTTCTGTTCTGCCAGTGTGCGGATGACTTTTAAAACCTCACCAGTCAGCTCCGGATCAAGTGCCGATGTCGGCTCATCAAAACAGAGAATATCCGGTTTTAAGGCAAGAGCACGCGCAATTGCCACCCGCTGCTGCTGTCCGCCGGACAACTGATGCGGATAATGATCCATACGCTCAGCAAGTCCCATGCGCTCTAACAGCTGTCGGCCGTGTGCATCAATTTCTTCCAAGATCTTTTTCCTATTCTGTTTGAAATCCGGACGTTCCTGTGCCAGAAGCTGTTCCGCAAGCGTCACATTCTGTAACGCTGTATACTGTGGAAACAGATTGAATGACTGAAACACCATACCAAAATGCAGACGTTTTCTGCGCAGATCCGCATCCTTTTCCATTCCGGCCGTTGATGCATCAAACAGTGTCTCTCCATTAACCGTAATCGTTCCGCCATTCGGGCGCTCCAGAAAATTCAGACAGCGCAGAAGCGTTGTCTTTCCGGAACCGGAAGATCCGATAATTGCAAGCGCCGTGCCTTCCTCCATGGAGAAACTGACATCTTTTAATACATTCGTTCTGCCGAAATGTTTTTCTATATGTGATACCTCTAAGATTGCCATGTTATCCTCCTACTTAAAGTAATCCAGCTTACGCTCAATATAATTAAATAAAAGCGTCAAAATACCAATAAAAATAAGATAAAATACACCAGTGTAAAACAGTGGCCAGGTCAGGCCATCGGATTTCATAAATGCAGCACCGGCAAAGGTCAGCTCATAGGCTGCAATAATACGCGCAAGAGAGGTATCTTTTACAAGCGTAATGATCTCGTTTGACATCGGTGGTACGACGCGCTTGATCATCTGAAGCAGTGTGATTTTGAAAAAGATCTGATGCTTTGTCATGCCAAGCACCTGTCCGGCTTCCCTCTGTCCGGCCGGAACTCCCTCAATTCCTCCACGGAAAATCACGGAAAAATAGCACGCATAATTAATCACAAATGCCACTACGGTTGCGGTAATTCGCCCGCTCTCATTTCCGCTCCAGACGGTCGTATGGAGCCAGAGCCCCGGTCCATAGAAAATAATGATCAGCTGAAGCATCAGAGGTGTTCCACGGATGATCCAGACCAGAATCTGAACCAGACGCTGCAGCGGTTTAAACTTGCTGAGCAGGCCAAATGCCAGCACCAGCCCAAGCGGCAGCGCAAAAATCAGTGTCAGTATAAAAATTTCAAAAGTGGTGGCAAGACCTGTCAAAAGTGACTGTGTTACTGTCCAGAACATGATTTATTTCCCCTCTGGTACGACAACTACCTGTGCATTGTTACAATAAGCATTGGTACATTCCATTGCAGAAGTTACCTCGCTCGTCAGAGTCATTCCATTCCATACGACATCGATATTCTTGGAATTCAGTTCCATGACCTTGTTGTCCCAGTCGATCTCTACAAAATCAACCTCTACACCAAGTTTTTCTCCGACAAGTTTTGCCATATCTGCATCAAACCCGATCCAGTTTCCATCTTTATCCTTATAATCCATCGGCTCAAAATCGGTCACACCGACAACCAGTTTTCCTCTTCCCTTGATGTAATCCACGTCACTGTCTTTTTGGGACTGTTCAAATGTGGCATCTTTCTGCTCTACAAGTGCTTCCTGAACACCGTAGGTTTCGGCAATTTTTTCCATGCTTCCGTCTTTATAAGAGTCAGCAAACACCTGATTGATATAAGAAGCCAGATCCGATCCTTTCCGGCATCCAACACCATACTCCTCGGTCGTAAGTTCGTCTGTATGCTTCAGATTCGGATAACTGGTGCCCTCACCAATCATGGCACCTGCCATCAGAAGGTCAATGATTGCTGCATCGGATGTACCGGAAGCAACTTCCATCAGGGCATCTGCCTGGGACGAAACGGAATTGTACTGAAATCCCTTTTCTTTTGCAGCTTCTTCTCCGGCAGATCCTGCCTCTACTGCATATACCATGCTCTTTTCGCTCTTTCCGGTATCTCCCGCTCCTTTGGATGCACCACAGGCAGTCATACCAAGTGTCAGCGCTGCTGCCAGCAATACTGCAAGTTTCTTTTTCATAATGTTCCTCCATTAATTATTAATTCTTCTGTTTACTACATGTTTACCATATTATCATGTTATCATGCTAAAGTAAAGAGGAGTAAATTACAAACCTTCCTGCATTTTTTCCCTGACCATTTTTACCATCTGAATCACCAATGTCGGCACAAATGCCAGCAGCAGAATATACCCATACATCAGCACTCCCATTTCCGCCACATCGAACAGACTCTCAAAAACCGGAACGCAAAGTACCAGTCCCAAAAGAATACATCCACCCAAAAATGCTCCCATGCTGTACTTGTTGGACCCAAGTCCAACCCGTGCCATGGACTTTTGGCTCCGGCAGTTAAACCCATGAAACAGGCGTGCCAGTGTCAGCGTTGCAAAAGCCATCGTTGCTGCAAGCGCGGTACTCTGCTGCAGCCCTATATAATAAGAAGTCATGACCGGACACGCAATCAACGCTCCCTCTGCCACAATTTTCCCCAGAAACGAACCGGTCAGTATTCCGGCAGAAGGATCCCTTGGTTTTTCCTCTAAAAGTGCTGCATCTGCCGGCTCCATGCCAATCGCAATTGCCGGAAGCGAATCCGTCAGCAAATTGATAAAAAGCAGATGCACCGGTGCAAACGGAACTGGAAGTCCTGCAAGTGAAGTATACAGTACCGCCAGAATCGCTGCCATATTGCCGGACAGCAAAAACAAAATAGCATTCTTTATATTCCGGTATACATTTCTTCCATTCACCACCGCCTGAATGATGGTCGCAAAATTATCATCTAAAAGAATCATGTCTGCCGCATCTTTTGCCACTTCTGTTCCTGTAATCCCCATTGCCACTCCGATATCTGCGCGTTTTAATGCCGGTGCATCGTTGACACCATCCCCCGTCATGGAAACAATCCGTCCTTTTTTCTGCCATGCCTTTACAATTCTTATCTTATGTTCCGGCGAAACTCTGGCATATACACAGATTTTTTCCAGTTTTTCCTGCAATTCCTTCTCACTCATGGCATCTAACTCCCTTCCGGTCACAGCCAGATCCCCTTCCTGATAAATTCCAAGCTGTTTTGCAATCGCACGCGCGGTAATTTTGTGATCCCCTGTAATCATGACCGTGCGGATTCCTGCTCTCTTTGCATCGGCAACCGCCTGAATGGCTTCCGGTCTTGGCGGATCCATCATGGCAATCAGCCCGAGAAAGATCAGATTTTCTTCGCTTTCTATGGTCAGCGGTCCTTCACTCTCTTTATACGCAAATGCCAGCACACGCAGTCCCTGCCCGGAAAATTCCGCAATCTTTTTTTTGATTTTTTCTGTCTCCGTCGGATCAAGTGGAACAATTCCGGTACTTTTCCGGACAAAATCACAGCGTTCGAGCAATACATCCGGTGCCCCTTTGGTCAGAATGGTTCCGACCCCGTGCAGGTAATATCTTGTGCTCATCCGTTTCCGCTCAGAATCAAACGGAACCTCTTCGAGACGTTTCATACAGCTTCGAAGCATTTCTTCCCGGTAACCGCCTTCGCCCATCATTCCCCCTTTCGGTGCGGGAATTTTACGAAACATTTCCAACAGGGCATATTCGGTCGGATCTCCGATTCCTTTTCCGTTCTCCAATGTTGCATCATTGCTAAGCACCGCATCGTAGACCAGATATCTGTGCAGCTCCTCTTCCATGGAAAGCTGTCCGGGCAGATATTCTCTGTCGTCCACATAAACTTTCTGCACGGTCATCTTATTCTGTGTCAGCGTTCCGGTTTTATCCGAACAGATCACCGATACACACCCAAGGCTCTCCACTGCCTTCAGCTTTCTGACGATGGCATTTTCCTTTACCATCTTCTGTGTTCCCATCGCCTGCACAATGGTCACGATTGAACTGAGTGCTTCCGGAATGGCGGCTACCGCAAGTGCAACCGCAAACATCAATGCATCCAGAAGCGGCATTTTACGGTATAAACATAACCCCAGTACCACTGCTGAAATTCCCATAACCAGAACTGCCAGCTTTCTGCTGAACTGATCCAGACTCACCTGTAGTGGTGTCTTACGGTCCCGGATATCATTCATCATCCCGGCAATCTTTCCGATCTCTGTATGCATCCCTGTTCCTGTAACCAAAACCTGTGCGCGTCCATAAGTGACCAGGCTTCCGGAATATACCATGTTTCTGCGGTCTGCCAGCGGCAGATCCTCCGGCAGACTGCCTTGTGTCTTTTCTACATTGGTGGATTCTCCGGTCAGCGCACTCTCATTGACCTGCAGAGAATAATTATCCAGAATCCTTCCATCTGCCACAACCATGTCACCAGCTTCCAGTTCCACAAGATCTCCAGGAACCAGTTCCCGCGAAGGGATCTCTTTCTTTTTCCCTTCCCGGATGACTTTTGCACACGGTGCAGACAGATTTTTCAGACTGTCCAGTGATTTTTCCGCTTTCTGGTGCTGCACAGTTCCCAAAACTGCATTCATCACCAGGACAACTGCAATTACAATCGTACTCTCTACATTTCCGGAACACATGGAAATAAGCGCGGCGATCAGCAAAATGACAATGAGTAAATCTGCAAACTGTGACAAAAAGACCTTCAGAAGCCCGGGTCTTTTTCCCTCTTCCAGTATATTTTCCCCACATGTTTCCCGGATTTTTTGCACCTGCTTTTCGGATAATCCCTGCTCCGTAGTAGAAAATACTTCTCTTAGCTGCTCTTTGGAATACTTCCAGTATTTTTTCATGGCATGCCCTCCCTGTGTTGTGGTACAAAAAAAGAAACGAGACTTTTTTGCACCAGAATAATGCAATAAAAAGTCTCGTTTCTTCGTGTACAGCCCGGTTCCAGCTTTCCTGTAACGTGATGACGGCCTGCACAACACCCGGACACACCGGATGCAAACTACTCCCTGTTTATTATCTTTTTGTATTTTACCCATATCCTCTTTCATTTGTCAACTGCTTTGTTTCTTTTTTCACCACATTGCACAAAATATTTGTTTCTTTAAGCATTATATAGTATAATAAATCCAAAGATTAACTTACATCAGGGATTTACATGATAGAATAGGAGACACGCTTATGATGCTTACACTCATTCCTTTTTTTGACCGGAATATGTCCGTTAGTGCTTATTCTCTGTTTACCAGAAAAAATAACTTTCTTATGAACCCAAGCCTTCTTGGTTCCAGACAGTTTGACGGGGCTGCCTATGTAGACGGGCTGGAACTGATTCAGGAGCTTGGAACCACCACACTCTCCGGAGGAAAACCGATTTTTGTATCTTTAAATAATATCTCTATTTTCAGCAGTCTGGAATCCGAGTGCAAAAATACAAACCATGCACCGATTCTCCTGATTGACCAGACATTTCCTCCGGTATCCATGTATACAGACCGCATCCGCGAACTGCGCGAATTCGGATATCATTTTGCAATCCGTAATCTTCCTGTTCACTGCTACGAAGACTACGCACCGATTCTGTCACAGATGGACTACATTCTGATTGACTGCCAGAAAATAGATGCCGTCAAGGCTTCTTTCTATTTCCGCAAACTGTATCCGGATATCTGTATCTGTGCCAGCAACATTCCGGACACGGAAACATTCGGAAAACTCAGTCCTGCAGAAACAATTTCTTTATTTGAAGGAACCTTTTTCCGTATGCCGGTCACACGCGGTGAACATAAAGTATCGCCCCTGAAGATCAATTACATTTCGCTTCTGAATCTGATTGAAGAAGATGATTTTGACCTGACCAAAGCGGCTGATATTATCAGTCAGGACACGGCTCTTATCATCTCTTTGCTTCGGCTGGCAAATACACGCTCCTTTAATTCCGAAATCACTTCCGTGCGGGTTGCTGTCTCAATGCTGGGGCAGAAGGATCTGACGCGCTGGATTCAGACAACCGTCATTGAGAAACTGTGTTCTGACAAGCCTAATGAACTGATGCGCCTTTCCCTGCTGCGTGCCAAGTTTGCAGAAAATCTTGCACCGGTCTTTGGCATGGCAATGCGTTCCCAGGAACTGTTTCTGACCGGTCTTTTCTCGATTCTGGATATTATTCTGGATTGTTCCATGGAAGAAGCTCTCTCCATGGTGCGTGTATCGGGCAAGATCCGCACCGCCCTTCTGGAACATACCGGTTCCCTGGCAGAAGTGCTTCACTTTATTGTAAAATACGAATCGGCAGAATGGCAGGAAGTTTCCCGCCAGCTGGTGCTTAAAAACATCGAAATTCCGGATGTTTCCCATGCATGGGTTTCTTCCCTGCAATGGTATGCAAAACTGATTGCCATGAATGAATAATGTCAGATAAAAAAAGGATGCACAAAACGTGCATCCTCTTTTATTGTTTTATTGTCTTCCGCTGGTTCCTTTCAGACGTGCCATCGCACGGGAAAGAGAAGCTCTTGAGTGGTAATACTCACGGATACTCTGCTTCTGGCGCATCTGCTCCTCTGCACGCTCTTTTGCTTCGCGGGCTCTTGCCACATCGATTTCCTCCGGACGCTCTGCAGTCTCCACGAGAAGTGTCACACGGTTATTGACGATCTCGACAAATCCCATTCCGACAACTGCATATTCCCAGTTATCCGTGCCTTCCGGCTGAAACCTCATCTCGCCCTCATCAATGGCAATGACCATATCCTCATGATGGGCCAGAATTTCTTTCTGCCCATCATATTCCGGAACGATCAGAGAACGGCATCTTCCGGAAAAGAACACACGGTTCGCAGATATAATTTTTAAATAGAATGTATTGCCTGCCATAATGATCTCCGTTCTTTATGCTATGCGTTCTGCTCCATCTGCTCGGCTTTCTTCTTAACATCCTCGATAGTTCCTGCATTAAAGAATGCATTCTCCGGATATTCATCCATCTCACCATCTAAAATTGCTTTAAAGCCACGAATTGTTTCTTTCAACGGAACATATACACCCTTGATACCGGTGAAGTTCTCTGCTACATGGAACGGCTGTGACAGGAACTTCTGAATCTTTCTTGCACGGTATACCAAAACTTTATCTTCGTCTGCCAGTTCTTCCATACCAAGAATTGCGATGATGTCCTGCAATTCCTTGTACTTCTGAAGGATCTCCTGCACTTTACGTGCAACCTCGTAATGCTCCTCGCCTACGATATCCGGCTCAAGGATACGGGAAGAAGACTCCAGAGGATCTACAGCCGGATAAATACCCTGCTCAACAATCTTTCTGGAAAGTACGGTTGTAGCATCCAGATGTGCGAATGTCGTAGCTGGTGCCGGGTCTGTCAAGTCATCGGCTGGTACATATACAGCCTGTACGGAAGTAATAGATCCGTTCTTTGTGGAAGCGATTCGCTCCTGCAGCTCACCCATCTCCGTAGCCAGTGTCGGCTGATAACCTACGGCTGACGGCATACGTCCAAGCAGTGCGGATACCTCTGATCCGGCCTGTGTGAAACGGAAAATGTTATCAATGAAGAGAAGCACATTTTTATGCTGCTCATCACGGAAATACTCAGCCATGGTAAGTCCGGTCTCAGCGACACGCATACGAGCCCCTGGCGGCTCATTCATCTGTCCAAACACTAAGGCTGTTTTTTCAAGTACACCGGATTCGCCCATTTCGGTCCACAGATCATTTCCTTCACGGGAACGCTCCCCGACACCGGTGAAAATGGAATATCCACCGTGCTCTGTTGCAATATTACTGATCAGCTCCTGGATCAATACGGTTTTTCCTACACCGGCACCACCGAACAGACCAATCTTACCACCCTTTGCATATGGGGCAAGTAAGTCGATGACCTTGATACCGGTCTCTAAGATTTCCTCTGCAGGGTTCTGATCTTCAAATGCTGGCGGCTCTCTGTGGATCACCCACTTTGGAGCATCCCCGATCGGCTTTCCGTCATCAATTGTTTCTCCTAATACGTTGAACAGACGTCCCAGTGTTGCCTCACCAACTGGTGTCTTGATACCGCTTCCGGTTGCAATGACTTCCATATCACGGTGAAGTCCTTCACTGGCTGCAAGCATAATACAGCGTACCGTATTATTTCCTATATGCTGTGCAACCTCCATGATACATTTTTTGTCACCATTTTGTACTTCCAGAGCGTCTCTGATTGCAGGCAATTCTTCGTCTTCAAATTCAACGTCCACAACAGGTCCCATAACCTGTATGATTTTTCCTGTTTTCATCCTAGGCCTCCATTATCTCTTTTTCTTGCGCTTCTGGGATTTTGCTCCCGCAATTACCTCTGTGATCTCCTGGGTAATCGCTGCCTGTCTGGCACGGTTATACATGATATCCAGCTCATGAAGCATATCCTTTGCGCTGTTGGTTGCTGCCTCCATCGCCATCATACGGGCATTCTGCTCGCAGGAGAAGGATTCTACCAGCGCACCATAAACAAATCCTACCACATAGTCCGGAACAATACGATTCATCACTGCATCTGCCGATGGACGCAGGGCAAGCTCCTCACGTCTGACATCCAGCGGAATCTCCACGTTGTGGAAATCTGCTTTTTTCAGTGGAAGCAGCTGCAGGATTTCTGCTTCTTCCTGCATCGCATTGACCATTGAGGTATAAATGATATAGATTTCATCAAACTCTCCCTGACGGTAACCTTCGAGAAGTTCCTCAGAGATATTTCGTGCACGGTTCAATGTCGGATTCTGAATCGTATAATGGAACTGTTTGTTGATCTCAATTCCACGTTCTTCAAAATAATGTCTTCCGACTTCACCAAGCACATACAGCTGACGTTTCGGGTGCTTTGCAAGTTCCTCTTCCGCAATTTTTAAAATATTGTGGTTGTAAGATCCTGCCAGTCCCTTATCTGCCGTAACCACCATATAAGCGATCCGTTTTTCTTCTTCCGGAATCTCATCTGTGGACCTGAAATAAATACTGTCCAGATCCGGCAAATGCCGCAGAATACGGCTCATCTCAGATTGCAGGGTAAAGAAATACGGTTCTGTGTCCGTCAGCATCTTTTTAGATTTCTTTAATTTCGAAGAAGAAATCATGTACATTGCATTTGTAATCTTTAATGTATCATTGATACTCTTCATTCGATCCTGAATTTCTTTTGCATTTGCCATCGTAACACCTGCTTACTGTTCTGCTGCGAACTCTGCTGCAGCATCTTTGATTTTCTGTCTCAGTTCATCGGATAAAGCTTTTGTCTGCTCAATTTCTTTTCCGATCTCCGGATGTTTCAGATCCATGAAATCCAGAATATCTTTCTGATACTGTTTTACCTGTCTGGTAGGTATCTTATCGAATACACCGTCCGTTGCCATGCACAGGGTTAATACCTGCTCATGCATGGAAAGCGGATGACTCAGCGGCTGCTTCAACAGCTCCATCAGAGCTTTTCCGTGCTGCAGCTGTGCTTTTGTTGCATCATCCAGATCAGAAGCAAACTGTGTGAACACTTCCATCTCACGGTACTGTGCCAGATCGATACGGATACTACCGGATGCTTTCTTCATTGCCTTTGTCTGGGCTGCACCACCGACTCGGGATACGGAAAGTCCTACGTTTACGGCTGGTCTCATACCTGCGTTGAACAGGTTGCTCTCGAGGAAGATCTGACCATCGGTAATGGAAATAACGTTGGTAGGAATATATGCGGAAACATCACCGGCCTGTGTTTCAATAATCGGCAGTGCGGTGATGGAACCGCCACCTAACTTGTCACTCAGATGACTGGAACGCTCAAGCAGTCTGGAGTGTAAGTAGAATACATCACCAGGATAAGCCTCACGTCCCGGGGAACGCTCAAGCAGAAGGGAAATTGCACGGTATGCAACCGCATGCTTGGACAGATCATCATATACAATGAGAACATCCTTGCCCTTGTGCATAAAATATTCTGCCATGGCAGTTCCTGCATATGGAGCTATGTACTGTAAAGATGCCGGATCACTGGCTGTAGAAGATACTACGATGGAATAATCCATGGCATCATGTTTCTTTAATGTATTTACAATCTTTGCAACGGTAGATGCCTTCTGACCAATGGCAACGTAAATACAGATTACATCTTTGCCTCTCTGGTTGATAATGGTATCTGTTGCAATGGATGTCTTACCGGTCTGACGGTCACCAATGATCAACTCACGCTGTCCACGTCCGATTGGGAACATGGAATCGATGGAAAGAATACCTGTTTCCATTGGTGTATCTACACTTTGTCTGTCAATAATACCAGGAGCTTCCTGCTCGATCGGACGATAATCATCCTCTTTTACATCCCCGTTTCCATCGATCGGCTCACCGAGTGCATTGATTACTCTGCCCACAAATGCATCACCGACTGGAATACCGGCTTTCTTCTTGGTACGAACCACTTTGGTTCCTTCTTTGATTCCGGTGTCACGACCAAAAAGAATAATACCGATTTCATTTTGTCTGACATCCTGAACCATTCCTTTGACTCCGTTTTCAAAGGCTACGATCTCACCGTACATTGCATGATCAATTCCGTATACGGTAACGATTCCATCACCGACCCAGATGACCTCACCTGTCTCACGGCTTTGTTCATCCCAGTTGATATTTTCGATCTCACCCTGAATAATGGAGATAATATCTGTTGCACTAATAGCGCCCAAAGGGGTCACCTCCCTGTAAGTTTTCTTTGTAACTGACGCAGACGTCCTTCATAGCTGTGGTCATATTCTTTATATCCCACCTTAACAACATAGCCACCGATCAGCGACTCATCCACACTCTGCGTCAGGGTAATCTCACTATCCGGATAGTTTTTATCCAGAATTTTTTTCGCCTCGGCCTCCTCTTCTTTGCTCGGAGTCTCGGCATAAATCAGGTCCGCACGAACCACATGATGCATCTGATCCCAGTATTTATAATAATATTGGAAAATATCCTGCATCTCGGTCATGTTACCAATCCTGCACATGATCTTCATGTACCGGACCAGCACATCTTCTGTCGTTTCCAGTGCAAATACCTGATCGATAATTTCATACTTTTTTGCTGCCGGTACGACCGGGCTCGTCAGAACTTTCTGCAGTTGCGGTGTCATAAAGAAAAGTTTTTCCGCTTTCTCGACATCCTCTCTGCTGACAGACAGCCGGTATAATACCTTGGCACTATTTACTGCTGCCTGCGTCATGTGCTTCACCCGTCTTCATAATCTTCTTAGCAGCCAGCAAAGCAAGTTCTGCGATTTTTGCCTGAGCATCTCTGGTTGCCTTTTCCTGCTCATTTGCAATATCACTCTTTGCTTTTTCAAGCATATGATCTGCTTCTGCCCTGGTTGCTTCCATTTTACTGTTATATTCTTCCTGTGCACGTGTCTTTGCATCGAGAATGATCTGATCTGCCTTTTCTTTGGCACCCTTTAACTGGTTTTCATATTCATTCTTCATCTGCGCTGCATCGTCCTGCTGCTTTTGTGCATCTTCAAACTGTTTGTTGATCATTTCTTCCCTCTCATGAATGACATTCATGACCGGCTGAAACAAAAACTTACGAAAGATTGCATATAAAACAAGCAGGTTTACGATCGTCCACAAGATATCCCATGGATTTAAACTCAGCATAGTTTACTGCTCCTTTCTTAAATGTAATAATTACAGCAGGTAATCATTATTTTAAGAAAAGAATGATAAGTAATGCGATAACGAAACCGTAAATAGCAGTTGCCTCGGCAAGTGCACAACCAAGAAGTAATGCTTTGGAGATCTTACCTTCTGCTTCCGGCTGTCTTGCGATAGCGTCTACTGCAGAACCTGTTGCCTTACCGATTCCAAGACCTGCTCCGATACCTGTTAATACTGCTACTCCTGCTCCGATTGCTACAAATAATGATGCTGACATAATGTTTTCTCCTTTTCTTTTCTCAGTTAATTAGTGTGTTACTCCGTTGCTTCCTTGATGAACAAGCCTGTAAGGAACACAAATACGTATGCCTGAATCAGTCCGTCAAAAATATCAAAGTAACAACTGAATATTGCTGGAAGTACGGGTGGAACCACCATCTTAAGTAACTCCATAATAACGAAGGAACCAAGTACGTTTCCAAACAATCGCATACAAAGTGATAATGGTTTGATGAATATCTCAAGAATGTTAATTGGAAGAACTACAGGCATTGGTTCCGCAAAGCTCTTTAACCAGCCTTTGGTTCCTTTCTTTCTCACTCCTGCTGCTTCAATTAAGATGATACTCATCAATGCAAGCGCTACCGTGACATTCATGTCTTTGGTCGGCGGCTTGAAGCCTAATAGGCCGATGAGGTTGGCAATTCCTATGTAGATGGCAACTGCTGCCAGGTACGGAATGTACGCTTTACCGTTTTCCCCTATCGTGTCCTCAAAGAATCCATACAGTTTTGAAACAGCAAGTTCAAGTACTACCTGCTTACGGCTTGGATTCTCAACTTTAAGCCCTCTCACAAGAACCAGACACAAAAGAAGAATGACCGCCATGATGATCCATGTAACAACAACCGATTCATAGATCGGAATGCCACCAAACAGCGGGATTGTAAAGACGGTATCGCAATTCAGCTCCTCCATCAGATTCTTTACCAACGCATCCAACAGTCTCACTTCCTTTCTTAACTTTTGAATCAAAAGCTATTATATTTGTCATATTGTAAAAAGTAAAACGTTTTTTTTATATAAACTATATGTCATATTTGTATATTTCTCATGTGATCATACACTTTATATATAAAAAAAGGCGTCGTACATACATTACGACGCCTTTGCTCTACCCACTGTGGTATTCTACCCCTTTCTTCCAAAAAATGCAAGCACAAAAAAACTAATTTTCGGCAAAGAACTCCGAAAGAACTTCTTTCAGCGTATTTGCAGACTCATGCAGTTTGGAAACTTCCTCCTGATCCAGATCGATTGGAACCTTGGTTTCATAGCCATCGCGGCCAACGATACACGGCAGACTTAACACCACGTCTGAGATTCCATACTCTCCGTGCAGCATGGTCGAAATCGGCAGAATGGATTTTTCATCTCTTATGATTGCTTCGCAGATGCGCTTAACGGACATGGCAATTCCATAATATGTGGCTCCTTTTTTGGAAATAATCTCATAGGCACTCTGTTTTACCTCCGCGGCGATACGTTCCGTTGCTTCCATATGATTATAGTGCCCCCGCATCTCACAGAAATTGTCCAGCGGTATTCCGGATATATTCGCACTGCTCCATGCCGCAATCTCACTGTCCCCGTGTTCTCCCACGATAAAAGCATGTACACTTCTGCTGTCCACTCCCAGATGCTGTCCCAGATGATACTTCAGTCTGGCAGAATCCAGCACAGTTCCGGAACCAATTACCCGGTTTTCCGGATAACCGGACAGTTTCTGCGCCGTGTAAGTCAGAATATCTACCGGATTTGCAACAATCAGAAGAATTCCTTCAAAATCTCTTTTTGTAATTTCCGGAATAATCGACTGGAAAATTGCAATGTTTTTGTTTACCAGATCCAGCCGCGTTTCGTCCGGCTTCTGATTTGCACCTGCTGTAATTACAATAATGGCTGCATCCGCAATATCATCATAATCTCCGGCATAAATCTGCATCGGTCTTCCAAACGGAATTCCGTGTACGATATCTTCGGCTTCCCCTTCTGCTTTCTGATGGTTTGCATCCAAAAGCACCATCTCGGTAAATAATCCGCTCTGCATCAGGGCGAATGCAGATGCAGAACCGACAAATCCACATCCGATAATTGCTACTTTTCCTGGTTTTAATTTACTCATATGGTTACCTCCTTCCAGGCACAAAAATTCTCTACAATATAGTCTGCCTCTTTTCCGTCATCATTTTTCGGGGAAATATTGGAATTTACATAAAACACCGGCATTCCGACACCTTTTGCACCACCGACATCACAACGGCTGTCATTCCCGATATACAGGGAATGAGACACATCCAGCTTATGCCGCTCCAACAATATATGAAAGAAACGTTTGTCCGGTTTTTTCGTGTGATAATCCGAAGAAATCAAAATATCATCAAAATATTTTGTAATGCCTAAAACATTCATTTCATATGCGGTAAAAATGCGCTGGGCATTCGATAACAGATACACTTTTTTGTCCATTTTTTTCAGACTAGCAAGCATCTGCTGTGTCCCCGGATACAAACGGACATAATCGGTAGAAAGCGCACGGAAAAACTGTCCAGTATGTATAGCAAGGGTCTTATCGGCCACGATCCCTTTTTCCTGATACAGTTTTTCAAACACTTCCCCGATCTCAATCTCTGGAGATGCCTCATGCGTATAATGCCTGTCCTCTTCCAGCGTCTTTTTCAACGCGCGCTCACAGTCGCTGACAAGTGCCGCATAGCGCTTCTGCAATTCCTTCGGTTCATAAATAGCCCCGTAATATCCAAAAAACAATGCCAGTTTCTCCCACAGTTTTGGAAAATCTTCCTCTGTGTGGATATCCACCAGTGTCCCGTACAGATCAAACACATAATTGTCGTACTGCACCGGCAACACGGCTTCCTGCAAATATTCTCCCATGTTAATTTCTCCCTTTTGTGATCTTTTACGTGCAAATTATACCAGATTTTCCCTGTACCTGTAAGTGGTAGCTACAACATTTTTCTGCGAAGTTTTTCCAATATCTTCCGCTCACTGCGCGATACGGATACCTGATTTTTCCCCATGCGCTTTGCTGTTTCTGCCTGGGAAAGATTGTCCATATAGCGAAATTTTATCAGCTGTGCTTCTTCCTCCGGCAGCTGGTCGATCGCCTGTTTCAATGCAATATGATTCAGAAGCGGAGTTTCAAACCGGTGATTATCCTCCAGCTTTTCTTCCAAAGTCAGCACTTTTCCGTCATTTTCCGTCACCGGTCGTGAAAAAGAATCCACCTCTCTTCCTGCTTCCATTGCCACCACCAGATCTTCAATGGCAATTCCTGTCTTTTCCGCCAGTTCCTGCAATGTCGGCTCCTTATTTTGTGTCTTTTTCATCTGTTCTCTGACAATTGCTATTTTTCTTGCATGTTCTTTCATCTGGCGACTCGTATGAATCATACCGTCATCCCGTAAAAATCTCCGGATTTCCCCCATAATAAGCGGAACCGCATAGGTAGAAAAAGAGTAGGATAGCGAAGTGTCAAACCGGTCGATCGCCTTGATCAGACCAATCACTCCGATCTGTGTCAGATCCTGCAAATCGGTTCCCCGGTTTGCAAATCGTTTCGCCACCATATAAACCAGCCCCATATTCTCGGTTATCATCTGCTGCCTGATCTTCCGGTCTCCCTGCTGCGCCCTCTGGATGTTCTGTCGTCCATTTTCCTCTTTTGCCGGTATCTTACTGCTCACGTTCCCTTTCTATGTATTTCCACATAACCACACGTGTTCCTTCTCCTTTTTTTGACCGTACCTCAATCCGATCCATAAATGCCTCCATAAAGGAAAAGCCCATACCGGAACGTTCCAATTCCGGTTTTGTAGTAAAAAAAGGCTGCAATGCCTGTTCAAGATCTTCAATTCCGACTCCGTGATCTTCCACCGTTACCACCAATTGCTGACCGTTTTGGTCACAGGTCAGTTCCACCTGTTTCGTTTCATCTTCGTATCCATGGATAATGGCATTTGTCACAGCCTCACTCACTGCTGTCTTTACATCTGCAATCTGCTCCAGCGTCGGATTCATATTTGTCATAAATGCGGTCACAACCATGCGTGCCAATCCCTCATTTACGGATTTTGCATCAAAATGAACCTGCATATGATTTTCCTGCACCATTTTATTTTTCCTCCTCTTCCAATGAAATAATCTGAAACAACCCGGATTTTTCAAATATTTTATACACCCGTTCTCCCAGATTTACCGCTGTCACTTTTCCTGCATGCATGTCCATCGTCTTTTTTCTTCCTATTAATATACCGATTCCGGAACTGTCCATAAAATCAGTCCCCGCAAAATCAAATACAATCCTGTGAACATGCCAGCTTTCCGCCAGCAGATCTATTTCCCTGCTCATATTGCCTGCCACATGATGATCCACCTCCCGCGGCATCGGCACAATCATGCAGTCCGCTTTCTTTCGATATGCTGCTTCCATATAAAACCTCTTCCTTTCCCTTACTTCTTTATAAATAAGCAAAAAAAGACACCGACAGTAACCTGTACTGTAGTGTCTTTTGTAATGCAATGTGTTCCTTTTTATTCCTGTGCGTCTACATAATTCTGTGACGTTCTCGCCCGCTCCGTATCCGGATAATTTTCAATTACATACTGATAATACGGTTTTGCAGATTTCAGGTCCCCGTTTTTCCGGTAGGACTGTGCCAGATAATAGGCAGCTGATCCGTCCTGGAAATCTTTCTGCTCATCCGTAATCTGTTTTAATGTATCGATGGCGTCCTTATACTTTCCACGGGAGTACAAACTATAGCCTTCCTTGTAAAGCTGATTCAGATACTTATCCTGTACCTCCCCATTGATATCATCATATATGGTTTTAGCTTTGTCGGACAGATACTTCGTCTTTACTTTATCCAGTGTCTTTCCCGCAGTCGTCACATCCTTTGATCCATAATAGGAAACACATGCCTGCAGAAGATTTTCATAAGTGGATATCTGAACCTTGACCTTTTCATTGTTGGTCGTCTGCTCTTCCAGCTGATTTTTCAGATCCTCCACCTGTCCTTCCAGATCTTTGATTGTCTGTCCATTCGTGGAAATGGTATCACTCGCTTCAACCAGTTTTCTCTGTGCATCTTCTTTTGCCTTGTTGCGAACGCTCGGCACGATCAGAAATGCGGTAATCGCAGTACCCACAATCAGTCCGATCACAATATATACCAGTGTTGCCCCAATCGAAGATTCCTTAAACCGCTTCGGCATGATAATGGTCTCATTTCCACTTTGATAAGAAATCAGATCATCATCCTTCGGCTTTTTGGAAGGACTTTTTTCCTTCAGTCTTGCATTCACTTCGCGCAGATAACGCAGGGTGGTTGTATTATTTGTATCAATCTTTCCCGCATTGCGCAAAGTTTTTTTTGCCAGTTCCAGCTTATTGTCCTGCAGATAAAGAAGCGCCAGCAGCTGATGTGCCTTGACAAGCTTCGGATTCAGCGAAAGTACCTTTTTCAGCTGGATAATTGCCAGATCCCGACTGTCCTGCTTGCAATAGTGCAATGCCTGGTTATATTTTTTAATCGTCTGATTTACGGAATCCAATCTTCCCCGGTCCTGCTGGATCTCATCAAGATAATGACTGGCAAGATTGTCCTTCGGCTGATAACTGCGGCTGATCACCCATTCACTTAAGGCATCTACCACTTCTCCTGTCTCGCAATAAATCAATCCCAGAAGATTTCGTGCATCAATATTATATTTATTAAACTTCAGACTGTTTTTCAGGCTGACAATCGCTCCGGAAAGATTTCTCACGCCCGCCTGTTCCAGCCCCAGATTATAATACGCGTTGGAAATGTGACGCACTTTCAAAAATACGGAAAGATCTGCCCCGCAATTCGGGCAGCGCTTTGCATTTCCAACCTCCTGTCCACATTTATAACAAATCATTTCTTCCTCTTTTTCATTACTGTCCTAACTGCTGGCCATTCTGACGTACATCACGCAATATTTCGGTAATAATATCCGTTACGTCTGTCAGATCATGGTTATAAATCGCCGCCTCAGCTTCTTCTACTTCCAGACTCGGCTGAAAATTTTTCAGCTCTTTTTCAAAATTAATCATTTCTCCTGCTCCTTTTTGCGATATACAGGTTCTGCGTTCCCATGTATCTTAATTATAATATAGTGCATTGGATATGCAAGTAAATTTATTCGCATTATTTCTCGGAAATATTACAGGAACTGCATCTGTTTACTTGAGAGAGATCATCACAACCCCTTCTTTTTTCTTCTGGAAACAAACGGATTCCTGCAGTTCTTTTACGGTAAGCGTCTGCTGGTCAATGGTTACAACACATCCGGAATACACTTTGCGTACGACACTGATCTTTGCATTTTCCCCGCGTTTGACCAGTTCTTCCAGACGATCTACCGCTTTTTGGCTTTCAGCAATATCTGCCTGCGTTTTCATTTTGGCACGAAGAAGTTCGGTTCTGCGCGGATCTTTCGATACATCAATTCCTTTTTGCGCAGCCACCAATTCAAACTGTTTCAGCCCGGTGGTAATCTTCTTGATCACTTCCCCATTTTCTTCAATGGATTTCTGCAGATCCGACAGTTCCTGCCGCATCTGCGCACTGACTCCGACATGCACCTGTGTCTTTACTTCCGTGGAATTTCCGATTACATTCACATCCATTCCACTGATTGCGTAGGCATATCCGCCAATGATACTTCCCTTTTTTCCGGTTACATAAATATGATCAAAACTGATCATATGACTGTCTAATGCATAAGTCACTTCAATAAAGCCATCGGCTTTCACCTTACAGTATTCGAAAAATTTTGCGTGGATATTCCCACCTGCACGAATACTGGTCTTGTTTCCACCGAGAACACCGCTTCGCAGGACAATATCTTTTCCCGCTTCAATCACACAGTTCTCGCAGATACCGTCTACCGTGAGACTTCCACTCGTACTTACCTTTGCCCCCGGTTTGATTCCACCGTGGATTACAACATCTCCGTGATATTCCACATTTCCTGTACCGATTCCCACATCACCGGGAATTTCATAAACTGCGGATATCCGGATCTTTCCGTTTGACATTTCAATCTTTCCAGACAGGTCTGCAATATAAGTACTTCCGTCTTCTGTACAGTGAAATCCTTTTCCGCGGAGTGGCTGCAATGGCTTGCCACGGACTGCCAGTATCGGCTTTCCCGAAACATTCATCCCGTTTATCGCCTCGGTTGGTGGATAGTAGGTCGCAATTGTCTGACCTTCTTTTACCATCTCCACTGTACGGATGCTCCAGTAATCTATGGAACCATCCTCCTTGACCTTTGGTTTTCCATCCACATCCGGATTGAAATGAAGTTCATAGCGGCCGTTTTCTGCATTGACCGGTGGCTGTCCTTTTGCAATACATACATCTCTCATGTACACTCCGCCATCGATCATCTCCTGGATCGCCGCTTCGTCAATTCCATTGGTTACCCGCTGGGTGCGGATATACCGCACCAGCTCTGATAATGTGTATCCCTCTCCGGCCTCCGGCGGCTGCAATGTCAAATATGCTTCCATACTATCCTGTGAAATCCGGACAACCGCACCTCTCATTGAAATATCTTCCATGGCATTTTCCCCTCTCTGCTATAGAAATCCGAAACCATTTATTTCATTTGTGCCAGCCGCGCTTCTACCTGAGCCATCATCTGCTCATACTTTGCCAGCTTGTCTTTCTCTTCCTGTACCTTTTCTGGTTTTGCGTTATTTAAGAATTTTTCATTGGAAAGCATGCCCTTAGAACGTGCAAGTTCCTTCGTCAGCTTATCTTTTTCTTTATGCAAACGCTCTTTTTCTTTTTCAAAATCTACCAGATCCTCCAGTGGCAGATAAAGAACTGCTCCTGGAATCACAACGGAAACCGCATCCTCACTGATACCGTTTTTGTCTGCCTGTACTATAATCTCGCTGGTAGAAGCAAGATTTACATATACTTCCTTATTTTCTTCAAAAACAGTGCGAAGCCCTGCATCCTCAGATGTAATATAAAGCTTTGCCTTTCTTGATGGCGGAACATCCATTTCTGTGCGGACATTACGGATTCCCTTAACGAGATCCTTACAGTGCTCAATGGCAGATTCCTCTGCCGGGAAGTTCCACTCTTCTTTGTACTCCGGCCACTTGGAGAGCATAATCGTCTCTTCCTCTGACTGTAATGTACAGAAGATTTCTTCTGTGATAAATGGCATATACGGATGTAACAGTTTCAATGCCTCGGTCAGTACGGTCTTTAAGGTCCACAGTGCTGCATTGGCAGATACCGGATCTTCATCCTTTTTATAGGTACGGACTTTTGCGATCTCAATGTACCAGTCACAGAACTCATCCCAGATGAAATCGTATACTTTCTGTACAGCAATTCCGAGTTCAAATTTATCCATATTTTCTGTGGCATCTTTAGCAAGGGTATTCACCTTGGAAAGAATCCACTTGTCTGCTGCATGTAACTCATTCTTTGACGGCGTATGGAGTTCAAATCCATCCAGATTCATCATGATAAAACGGGATGCATTCCATACTTTATTGGCGAAGTTACGGGATGCCTCCACACGCTCCCAGTAGAACCGCATGTCATTTCCCGGTGCATTTCCGGTAATCAGTGTCAGACGAAGTGCATCTGCGCCATACTTGTCAATGACTTCCAGTGGATCAATACCATTGCCCAGTGATTTACTCATCTTGCGTCCCTGGGAGTCACGTACCAGTCCGTGGAACAGTACGGTATGGAACGGTGCCTTACCCATCTGCTCATATCCGGAGAAAATCATACGGATAACCCAGAAGAAAATAATATCGTATCCGGTTACCAGCACATCGTTCGGATAGAAATAATCCAGATCCTCGGTCTTTTCCGGCCAGCCTAACGTAGAGAATGGCCACAGTGCAGAAGAAAACCAGGTATCAAGCGTATCCGGATCCTGTGTCATATGTGTACATCCGCACTTCGGACACTTGCCAGGATTTTCGATGGATACTACCATCTCGCCACAGTCATCGCAGTACCATGCCGGAATGCGGTGTCCCCACCACAGCTGACGGCTGATACACCAGTCACGGATGTTGTCAGTCCAGTTAAAGTAGGTCTTGTCCATACGCTTTGGAAGAAGTTTGATATCTCCGTTCTTCACACCTTCCACAGCCGGCTTGATCATCTCATCCATCTTTACAAACCACTGCTGCTTGATCATCGGCTCAACCGTTGTATGACAGCGGTCATGCACACCGACATTGTGGGAATGTGGAACAACTTTTACCAGAAGTCCCTCTTTCTTAAGATCATCCACCAGTGCTTTCCGGCACTCGTAGCGGTCCATTCCGGCATATTTTCCGGCTTTTTCATTCATCGTTGCATCGTCGTTGATGACAACAATTTCTTCCAGATTATGACGCTTTCCAACCTCAAAATCGTTCGGGTCATGTGCCGGAGTGATCTTTACGCATCCGGTTCCAAATTCCTTGTCTACATAAGCATCTGCGATCACCGGTATTTCGCGGTCCGTCATCGGAAGCTTTAAAGTCTTTCCGACAATATCTTTATAACGCTCATCGTCCGGGTTTACTGCCACCGCAGTATCACCAAACAGTGTCTCCGGACGTGTGGTGGCAATCTCTACGAAGCGGCCTTCCTCTCCAACAACCGGATAATTGATATGCCAGAAAAATCCATCCTGCTCTTCATGCTCAACTTCCGCATCGGAAATGGAAGTCTTACATACCGGACACCAGTTGACAATACGGGAACCTTTATAAATCCAGCCCTTCTTATATAACTTGGTGAATACTTCCTGTACCGCATGGGAACATCCTTCATCCATCGTAAAGCGCTCACGCTGCCAGTCTGCGGAAGAACCAAGTTTGCGCAGCTGCTTTACAATACGTCCGCCGTATTCTTTTCTCCACTCCCAGCACTTATCCAGGAACTCTTCACGGGTCAGGTCCGCCTTATTGATGCCCTGCTCTTTTAAACTCTGGATCACCTTTACCTCTGTAGCAATGGATGCGTGATCCGTACCCGGCTGCCACAGTGCATTGTATCCCTGCATTCTCTTGTAGCGGATCAGGATATCCTGCATGGTATTATCCAGTGCATGTCCCATGTGAAGCTGACCGGTAATATTTGGCGGTGGCATCACAATGGTAAACGGTTTCTTGCTGCGGTCTACTTCTGCATGAAAATACCCATTGTCCTCCCACTTCTTATAGAGACGATCCTCTATATCTTTCGGATCGTATGTTTTACTTAATTCTTTGCTCATGTGTTCCTCCTTCATATAAATGAAACGCCCTCTGTACAGAAAGCCTTTTCTTTTTCTGCACAAAGGGCGAAAACTCTCGCGGTACCACCTTTGTAATACTCATCATGTCCTTTAACGGGGACGATCCGGGAATGCCTACAGGGCAATGTACCACATTCAACATTCCAGTTCCGGAGCTACCTTCCACACTGCATCCTGTGGATATCTTACAGCCATTGCAGGAACATTCTGCACGAAAACTCTGCCAATGCTCCACTTCAATGAATATCCTTCTCTTTCAGGAATTCCATGTGTACTCCTCTCCATCATCACTTTTTTATACATAATTTAATCTTACTTGCGGCTCTCTTTTTTGTCAAGAAGATTTCTGTGAAATTCACTATAATTCCTCTTCTACCATGTTCTTTTCCCGATGGAACATATCGTAGATACATGGAATGACAATCAGCGTCAGAACGGTACCATAAACCAGTCCTCCAATCAGTGTGATTGCCATCGGACGCATCATGTCGGAACCGTCACCGATTCCAAGAGCCGTAGTCAACATTGCAAGAACCGTAGTCAGTACCGTCATCAGAATCGGACGCACCCGGGTCTTTCCGGATGAAATAATCGCCTCATGCTTAGAAACACCCGCTTTTCTTGCCTGATTGATATAATCAATCAGTACAATACCGTTGTTTACAATAAGACCTGCCAGCATGATAAATCCAAGCATTGCAAGGACATTGACTTCCTGCCCTGTCAGAAGCAGAGCAATAAAGCCTCCGGTGAAGGCAAGCGGAATCGAGAACATAATGATAAACGGAGAAACGAGTGACTGGAACTGTACCACCATGATCAGATAAATAAAGATAACTGCCAGTATCATCATCAGAACCAGCTGGCTCATGGAATCACTGATGGTTTCATCCTCTCCGGTCATTTCGATGTGATATCCTTCCGGCACTTGCAGTTTATCGATACTCTTTTGGATTTTGTTGCTGAGCAGTGTGACATTATGCTCCTCGTCCACACCACAGGATACCGTGATATAACGCGTCTGTGCATCCCTCTTGATGGTACTAAGGGTTGTCGTATCTTTCATTTCACAGATTTTTGTAAGTGGTATCTCTTTTTCTTTTCCCTCTTTATCTGTATAGGTAAACGTCATCTGCCTGATGTCATCCAGCTTTGTATCTGTCTGTTCCTCGGTCTGCACATAAACCTTGTAATCTTTGACATCTGTAGAAATCGTGGTCGCACTCTTACTGTCAGCCATCTTCGCACTGACAAGCTGGTATACCTGTGCAACGGTATATCCATATTCCGCAGCCTTTTCTTTGTCCACAGATATGGTAAGCTGTGGTTCGGTATCTTCTAATCCATCGTCCACATCCACCGTTCCCTTTGTCTGCTTCATCACATCTGCCACTTCTTTGGCAAGCTTCTGCAGCGTATCAATATCATTTCCTTTAATTCTGACGGAAAGACCGCTGCCGAAATAACTGCTGTAATCCATGGAAGAACTGTTGGTTTCTACTTTGCAGTCCAGATCTTTCGTCCTGCTGACAATTTTTTCTTCCACATCCGATGCTTTGACTTTGGAGTCCTCATCCAGCAGGATATACATGCTGACGCTGTCATTTCCTCCACCCATCAGATTCATCGTGGAATCTCCACCAGCCATCGCTCCGACCGTCTTGATTCCTTTGATTTTTGAGATTCTCTGAATCACATCATCCGATGCCTGTGTTAATTCCTCAAAAGTCAGTTTCTCACCCTCTTTTGCAGAAATCGTGACGGAAAGCTGATTTGTCTCCATATCCATATCCATAAAGTTTAAGCCTTTTGAAAGTGACAGTGCTGCACTTGCGATCAGAAGAACCACCGCAATAATCAGTACCAGTGGTTTGAAACGCAGACACCACTCCAGCACTCTGCCATACCATTCCCGGACGGCATCGAACCACGGATGACGGATATCTTTTGTTTTTCTGAGTGTAACAGAAGCCATCGCCGGGACAAACGTCAATGCCACGACTAGACTCGCCGCCAGGGTATATGCAATCGTCAGGGCAAGATCCACAAACAGCTGCCGGGTAATTCCCTCTGTAAAAATAATCGGCGCATAGACGCTGATCGTGGTAAGCGTTGACGCAATGATCGCACCCGTCACCTGTTTTGATCCTTCTACCGCTGCTTTCCGGATGGAATAGCCTTCTCCGCGCAGACGATAAATATTTTCAATGACAACAATTGAGTTGTCCACAAGCATACCAATGCCAAGCATCAGTCCGGACATGGAAATAATATTTAAGGTAATTCCGGTAAAGTACATCAGCACGATTGCAGCGACAACGGAAAGCGGTATGGAACATGCAATCACGATTGTCGGTTTGATATCTTTCAGGAACAGCAGCAATACCAAAATAGCAAGGATTGCCCCCCAGATCATATTCTGCATTACAGAGTTTACAATCATGTCAATGTATACGCCCTGATTCATCAATACATTCAGGTGGAGCTTGGAATCTTCTTTTTCTAACGCTTTAAATTTATCCAGGATACGATTCGTAACTTCTCCGGTAGAATATCCGGTCTGTTTTTCCATCGAAAGCATAATGCCAGGATTGCCATTAATCACGGCATACGTCTCATCGGAATTATCCGTCACTTTGACTTCTGCCACATCCGAAAGACGGATCGTATCAATTCCATCAATTCCCATATCCATAAGTGGCAGATCTTTTAATTCATCGACATCCTGCACGGCATCTCCCACACGTACCAGATACTCAGTATCCCCATCCATGGCATATCCCGCCGGCATATCAAAATTCTGTGCGGCAAGCAGGCTTGTGATGGTATCTTTGCTCAGCACTTTATTCAGATCTGCGGAATCATGTGCCGTATCTTTGGCTTCATCCAGTTTACTCTGTGCGCTCTCCAAGGAGGAGGCTGCATTGGCCAGTTCGGTAGAAGAAGCACTGACCTGAAGTGCCGTCATGGATGCATTGGCATTCAGCGTATCTAAAGCCGAGGCCAGGCTGACTTTTCCGCTCTCTACCTTCTGCTGTGCACGTTCAATGGTTTTCATTCCTGTATTGACTTTGGTCAGGAGTTTTCCCACTTCTGCGGATGCCGCCGGGAGATCCTCATAGGTATTTACTGTGATTCCAAGCGAGGACAACGCCGAAAACTGCTTTTTCACAACCGCATTAACCTGTTTGATCTGTGCCTGCATCTCACTGCTCTCTGCAAGCTGCGGGTTATCTTTTAATACCGTCACGATTCCGGTATAGGCATCCGACTTCATAAAGGTCTGAATACCGGTCTGGATCTGTTCCAAAGAAGCTTTCTGTTTTTTTAACTCTGCGAGTTGTTTTTTCAGATCCTGTTCCGTCTTGTAGAGCTTCTTCTGCTGATCCATCGTCTGATTAATCGCGCTGTTTAACTGCTCCGATCCCTGACTGATGGAAGACTTTCCACTCTCTACTTTCTTTTTCCCCGCATCAATTTTTTTCTGGGACTTTTCAAACTGTTCATCGATCTTCTTCTGAATCTTTTTATTTAATGCGTCTATCTTGTCCTGATCGAGTGTTACATCTACGCTTTCTTCCAGCTGCCCGGTCGTAGTGACAGAAGCCACTCCTTCCAGACTTTCAAGTGCCGGCGCAAGATCATTCTTCACATAACCGGAAAGTGCGTTCGCATCCATGCCATCCTTATCCACCGCTGCAGCCAGCACCGGCATCATGTCCGGATTGACTTTCATAATCATAGGTGTTCCAATGGAATCATCCCATTGCCCGGATACCTGATCAAGACTCTGCTGAATTTCGATCACCACCGAATCCATATTTGCATTCTGCTCATATTCCAGTGTTACGACAGAATAACTGTTATAGGAAACAGAACTGATATTTTTAATGTTGGACGTTGTTGCCATCGCCGATTCAATCGGTGATGTCACATCACTTTCCACCTGTTCTGGACTTGCTCCCATATCGGTTGTGATAACCAGCGCATACTGAAAACTCATATCCGGAAGCAGATCTGTCGTCATTTTTGACAACGAGACCGCACCGAGCACGATGACCAGCACAACTGCCACAAGCACGGTATAAGGACGTTTCACACTGTACTTTGAAATCATGTTTTCCTCCTGTAAATTTTTCTTCTGCTGAATAAAGCAGACGCATTGGAAGTGGAACACAGTTCCCAGCGCCTGCTTTTTTCATTATACCGATAATCGGTTCTTTTTTACAAGAGGATTTCCGAAAGCTTTATTTTCTTTTTAGAAACAAAAAAAAGACATCCGTTTCCGAACGTCTTTCTTTCCTGTACTTTGTCCGTTATTTTCTGATTGCTTTATGCGTTCTCCTCCAGTCCATCCTCTTCATCCGAAATAGCTGCAGATGCCCCGGATACTGCTGCAATCACTGCGATCAACGCCCCAAGTACCGCAATCCCGATAATCGCAATCAGAAAAATAAATAACCCCGTTGCTGACATGATTCCATCTCCTTTTGTAATTGATCCCCAAATCCTTTTCACCTGTCTTATCCTTTAAGATACCCGGATAAGTCTCAAAGAATACAATTTCTTTTTTTATTTTATCACAGAACCACTGTCCTCACAATGTTATTTTACTTTAATTTTCATGGAAACTGTCTTTGTCTTTCCGTTCTTCAGTGTTACTTTTGCTTTGATCGTGACGGTTCCCTTCTTCTTTGCTGTAATCTTTCCGTTTTTATCTACTACTGCAACAGACTTTTTACCAGATGTATATGTAATCTTTTTTACATTATCCAGATCAAGCTTACTGCTTAACTGTATCTTTGTATTCTTTCCCTCTTTGATGGAAGCTGTCGTCTTTTTTACGGCAACCGTTTTTAAAACCGCTTTTTCCACATTTTTTATTTCTGCTGCAGAAAGCATCCGATAATCCGAACCTGCGGCAAGATTCACATGTAATGTGCCATCTTTTCCAACGGTATACGTCTTTGCATTCACCAGTTTATACGCTCCGGTTTTCTTATCCACAACAACGACACTCAGTTTTTTACCTGCGGTTAAGTCTTTTGCATCTGCAGTTACTGTATATCTGATATTTCCTTCTTTATCGGTAACATTTGCAGTAATTGCCACATGGTCTGTTCCGGCAGTTTCCACGATCCTGCTCACCATATCTGCAGAAATCTCTGCCTTGGTACCTGTCACTTCTGCACTTGCTTCCGTTACTTTTCCAGCCGTATCTTTTGTCACGGTAACCGTTACTTCTGCTTTCTCCCCGGAAGCAGTCGTTGCTGTTACCCTCTTTGATTCGGTTGTCTGCTCTGGCTTGTCATCCTTCTTTGTATCATCAGATGGAGTGACGGTTGCAGCGCTGCCGGAGGATGAGCCACCAGAGGATGAGCTGCCGGAAGTATTTGTATCATCCTTTCCTTCCGAAGATGATGCATCCTTATGCAGATACAGCACATCCACTGCGCCCCATCCGCCATCCTCATGTTCTACGCATACACGAAGTTTAACGCTCTTTGTCTTATCCAGTGTAAAAGTTACCTTCGGTGTATGCCAGTCTCCCCATGCGGTCATTGCTGTGGCTTCGCCGGTAAATAATACACTTTCATCTTCTGCGTTTAATATCTGCATGGTTACATCTGACTGTGCCCCCTGGGCATATGCTTCCAATGTATAGGTTCCTTTTTCCAGCGTAATTACTTCCTTATATGTAACAGAACCATTTGCTGCGGATGCTCCGTACCAGCCCATACTGTTTTTTCCGCTCTTTGCATTCTCTGCGGAAGGAATTCCCTTGAACGTGGTTCCGTCTACGGTAAAGTATTCTCCACTGTCAAATTCAACCGCTTCTTTATTTGTAATCAGATTTGCATATTTTACCTGTAAGGTGAGTGTAACATCTACACTGGTTTTTCCTTTATAAGCACCTCTTGTAATTTCTTTGCTCAAAGAAACTGTACCGGAAATCTGATAAGTTCCGGGCTTTGACATATCCGCCTTTTTTACAGATGCTTCATCCCAGGTAACCGCCTCTGCTACCGGTGTTTTGCTATCGGAATACGTAACTTCCACGGAATCCGGAAGTGTAAAATCACTGCCTGCAGTAATCGTCTGTGTCAGTGCAGAATCAAATCCTTCTACACTTACCAGATTCGAAACAGCACCCGTTTTTACATAATTCCATACATGAAGTGCAGGAGTTGCAGTGCCATCCGGATAAAACATGGCTTCATTGTCAACTGCAGAACCGCCATACCATTTGCCTGCATCTTTCGAATCATATTCGTTGGCATAACTTGAAGCCCATCCGCTTCCGTATTTTTCCCACTTTTCCTGATTTTCCTTTACCTGTGCATTGTATGCATCTCCGGTAAGTCCTTTGGTATTTCCGACGGTCAGCCATGCCGGCTCCCAGTAATATACACCCAGTCCGCCAGCTTCGTTTACCGTATTAATCAGATTGCGGATTGCAGTTGCCTGTCCCTGCTCGGTAAACGGCTCCGTTGTGTCAGCTCCGTTATCATTATTTCCAACACGCACTGTATTGGCATGTCCGTCACTGTCTTCTAACGTATAAGCATAACTGGTTTCCGCAACCATCACATCTTTACAATATGTATTCTTTACCGTCTCAAACTGCTGTTTTAAGTTATCTAATGTTCCATGCCAGTATGGATAATAACTGGTGGCAAGAATATCATAATTAACATTGTTGTCCTGCAGATTTTCTGCCCATGTTACCATGGTTCGCTTATGTGGGCTTTCCACATGGATGACGACTTTGACATCCGGATTGTACGTTTCTACACCGGCTGCGCCCGCTGAAAATAATACACACATATTGCTGACATTTGTCTCACCGATAAATCCACCCGTTGTCTCATTACCAACCTGCACCATATCCACAACATCTTTTGATGGATCAATGGTATTTAAGGATTCTGTGATATAAGTATTTAATGCCTCTTTTTTCTGTTCAAGGGTGTAACCTTTCCATGCTTTCGGTTCCTGCTGCTTGCTTGGATCTGTCCACAGATCGGAGCAATGGAAGTCAACTAACATTTTCAGTCCGGCATTGCGGCATGCATCTGCAAATTCCTTTGCTTTTGCCACATCATTGTTTCCTCCGCCATAGCCGTTGCCATTGGCATCATACGGGTTATTCCATACACGGACACGAATGTGATTGATGCCCTGCTCTTTGATAAACCTGCAGATGTCATCTAAGGTTGCCAGTTCGTTTCCGTCATAGTCACGGTATACTACACCGCTTTCCAGCTCGGAGATCATGGAGGAGATGTCCATTCCCATGATGAAATCAGAAGATAAATTGTTTACTTTTGTTACATCGATCGGTGCATCTTTTACACTGTTGGATGCCTCGTTCACTGTAATTTCTATTTTCTTTATCACAATATCCTTCCACTCTGCGTCCTGAAGTTTTGCCTGAATTTCGTTGGTTCCAAGCGTTCCTAAAGTTGTCTGCAAGGTGAGTGAATAACCATTACTTTCATCATAATTTATAAATTCACCGGAACTGTTTGTTGTATTATTCCACCAGTACAGATGCAGCCCTGCTGCTTCTAAATCGGTGATTTCGGTCTGTCCCTTTTTCAGTACGGCTGTCAGACTAACTGTATCACCTGCTTCTACTGTAGTGTTATCTGCTGTGATCTGCAGATTGTATTCAGTGGAATTGTCATCATCATCTGCCTGATCTTCCATATTCAATCCAGCCTCTGACAGATTTGTATATACGGTTTCATCTTTTACTGCATAAGCGCTCTCCGTTCCGGAAACAAAATTCGCATAATCGCTTTGGTTATTATACTGACTGTCATATTGTACCAGTATATTGTCATCTCCTGTTCCATTCTGATAAATGGTAAATCCATCATCTGCCTCTGCATCCAAAATTTTAATAGTTACACTATACCAGTTTTCATTTCCATCAACGGCTTTCATAACGGCAAGATCATGATTCCATCCAAATTCAGAAGTCACTTCTACATCTTCTGCAAATGAAATTCCAGTCCAACTCCATATATTCACATACAACGGCTCCTGACTTTCATTGTAATAATACAATGTAAAACTGCTATTCTCCGCTGCCTGTACGCTCTCCTTTCCGGCATTCCACACCCCAAGCTGTGTAATCACCATAGCAAGTGTCAGAAGAAAACTGAGCACTCTCCTGTTCCAATGTTTTTTCTCTTTCATACACGATCCTCCCTCTTTGGACACAAACACGATAGTTCTGATATCCTCTCCCTTATCACCAGACCTATCGTGTTGCGCAACCGTTTGTTTTGTTGATATGTCCACTATACCACTTGCGCAACCGTTTATTCAATTGACGGGAATTCCAAGTTTTTCTTATGCATTTTATACACTTTTCACATACATTTCCGTTGTATGAAAGAGATTTTGCACAAAACAAAAAAGGTGCAATGTTGTAAATCACTGCGCCTTTTTTGATATTTTATGCAATTATACCTGCATTTTTATTCTTTATTCTGTTTTACGCGTTTTTTTATAAGGTATTTGCTTATAATTCTTTCAACTACCGTAAACACTTTTACCAATGTCTTTGCGATGCTTTATTTTAATTTTTCAATTATGGTTTCTAATTCAGCTGCTTCCAAATCTGTTGCATCCATAATCTGTTCTAACGAGTACCCTTTCTTATGCATATTTAAAATTACTTTTTCAATTTCTCTTTGCTGGCCCTCGGCAATTCCGGCTTTTCTCCCCTCAGCAATTCCAGCTTCTTTAATGCCCTGACTCAAATTACACATAATACTCACTTCCTCCTTAAAACTTTCTTCCATTGGAATATGATATTCCTGTTCCATAATTTTCATTTTTTGCTGTTGTGATAATTCACTGGAAAACATGGCAGATAACAATCTATGCAGCACATATTCATTATGACGCTGTGGAAGCGCATTCGTCAAGCCGATCATAACAATATTCAACAGATTCAAATTCCCTTTCCAATTATGTTTTCCGAGTAAATCTTCTTTTGTTAAATAAATATGACACATACTGTTTTCCGGCATATTCATGCAAACCCATATACTATAGACTGTCTTTACATCATTATAATTTGATTTTACAAAATCCCGTTCCTTCTGTGAAGAAATCAGTCTGCTTACATAAAAAATAGCGCGGTTTAAAATCTGATAGGAACCGGGTTCATCTTTTTGGGCTTCCACATTGATAATCATCTGTGCCAACCCGTTTCTCATTCGCACATAAAAAATAATATCAAATCGAACCAGTCCTTCATTTCTTTCTCCTGCTTCTGTATTTAGTCCTACAATCCTTTTCCCCTCCACCTTCCTGTCCTTGTTGGTCAGTCCGGATGCAACCGGTATTTTGCTGATATATGGATCTCCTTCTATCAGGGAAACTACTTTTTCGATTTCCATCCCTTGAAATTCTTCCACTGTTCTAACTAAAATGTGAGCCAATACAAAAAAACACTGCCTATCCTTTTATAGAATAGACAGTGTTCAAACTTAATTTTGCGTTTTTTCTAAATCTTCTTCGGTAATTGAAAATACCGTACTAAATTCCACTTGGTTAATAATCTGATCATCATACTTGACTTGTAAAGAAAACCGAAATGTATGGTCACCTTTCCCCAAATTTTCAACTCCGATGAGCTCAACATAATCATCCTGGAACGTATTCAAACGGACTTTCCTATCCAAATCTGCTGATTCATCTTGGAAATCACCAAAATGTTCATCGGATGATGTAAAGACATCCTTTAACTTATCTTTTTCATAGGTACCGTAGACCTTGAATTTTATAGTTACTGGGACTCTAAGTACAAGTCCTCCTTTTTGCCAGCCAGTGATCTTTCCAGGAATATTTTCTTCATTCGAAGTTTTAACTACTGCTTCCATGTCTTTCAATTCATTAGACAATGTTACTTTCTCACTCTTCTCGACAGCCATAGCTTCTGTCACATTTCGTGTGTAGACTACATATGTATTTCCCGTATCAAGTTTAGAAAACTCTATATTACCAAATTCGTCCGCCCTATCTGCCTGTACAGTGTTTTCCCAATCATCTTCTTGTATTATTTCTTTGTCTGCTTCACAGCAAATATATTCTTGATCTTCTTCTGCTTTTACCACAATAGAAGTCTTTGTCTTGTAAGAAATTGCTGGTGCTGTCACTGCCATCGGCTCTTTGGTAAATGTAAAATAAACAATACCATCTACGTCCTGAAGGACATCACTATCCCCACCTTGTACACGAATTGTTATTTTCAATCCGGCTTTTCCGCCAGACTTGTTATCATAAGTATCACTATAGTTGCCTAAAACTGCTGCCCAGAAATCATTCGCTTGAGCATATTCACCCAAGACCTTATTTATCTGTCTCCCTGCAACAGAAGTATCATTTTCACCTGCTGCTACAATATCATATGTCTTATCAAAAATATTGGTTTTAATTTTACCTGCTGCACTTTCTGTTTTAGCCAAATCTTCCTCAGCAAAATCAAAATCTCCCTGATATTTCTTATTTCCACTTACATATGTAAACACATATTTTCCGGACTCAAGATTAGAAGTAAATGTAATCATATATCTTTGCCAGCCATCTTCTTCATCTTCTTGTGAATCATCATTCATATCCTTAATTTCAGCAACCTTTTGAATGTTTCCCTTCTCGTCTGTTACGACAATCTTATCCTTATCTGTAATTTTTGTCTGAAGTTCTACATCCATCTGATTGCGTGCGAACACATGCAATGCATTTAAAGTAATAGTTTCCGTTGGCGTTACATTGCCACCAGAGGAACCTCCAGAAGATGAACCTCCCCCTGTTGCGCCACCGCCATTATTATTGGCATCTGTATTGTCTGCTACATCCGTAACTTTTCCTGCATTATCTACTTTTGAAGTGGTATCCTTTGCCACGTCCTTGCTTCCTGCCGGAGTCGTAACCGTTACTGCCTGTGTTGTCTCATTCTTTACGGTGACTTCTGCTTTATCAGATGTGGTCTCTACCTTACTTCCCTCTGCACCTTTGGTCAGGTTCAGTGCGATCGGCGCTGCTGCCTTTACCTCTACCGGTGTACTGGAAGTTACATTTGCACCTGCCGCTTTTTCATTTACGGTAACAGGTACTGCTGCGGTTGTCTTTCCTTCTACAGTCACATTCACCGGAGCATCAATCGTAATGCCGGAAAGGGTTCCATCTACCACCAGTTTTACATTTCCCTTTGACCCGGAAACCATAATTTTTGCAACGGTAGCACCGGTTTCAACAATCACACGTGCATCACCGGTTGCACTGACCGTAATAACATTTCCTTTTGCATTCTCGCGGTAGGTATTCGGCTTGATTGCCTGAATATCAATAGACTTGAATTTTCCGTTATTCACAACATCCGCATTCGGCGCGTTGATCACCAGATCCACCTTACTGTAATTGCCCTGCGGTACCGTAAATGTAACAGCTCCCTGTGTCGCAACTGTGATCTTTGTAACATTTTTGTTTTTCAGAGCCTTTTCCAGTTCGCTCTGAGAACCAACGGTCAAGCTGGTAACTTTTGCTGTTTTCTTAACCGCAACCTTGCAAGTGAGTTTGGTTGTCTTGCCATTTTTTGTTGTTACCTTACAGGTAACGACAGCATTTCCGGCTTTTACTGCCTTTACTACTCCCTTTTTGGAAACGGTTGCAATGGATTTCTTATTGCTGGACCACTTCAATTTTGCCTTTTTCCCTGCATTCTTTACTTTCAGGGTCTTTTTCTGTCCCACCTGAAGTGTCATTGTCTTTGCATTTAATCTTGTTTTTTTGGTTGCTGCATATGCCGCTGATGGCTGATAGATCGTGATGATCATCGCAAATGCCAGTACAAATGCAAGCAGTTTTTTCATTTGTTTCATAGTCATCCTCCTGACAATGATTCATATCCTTTGAAATTCAGATATATTATTTTACTGTAAATGAAGCTTCTCCATCCGGAATTCCTTCTGCGGTAACGCTCACCTTATGCTCTCCTGCGGAAAGTCCTGTAGCATCCACCCAGATAACAAATACACCATCTCCATTTAAGAAAGCATCCTTAGGTTTTACTTCTGTACCATCTACTTTAATCACAAAATCTTTTCCATCCAGCTTTGGTGTACAGATAACGTACAGGGTTCCGTCAGATACCCAAGGCTCTTCTCCGTCCGGAAACATTCCATCAACCTTTAATGCTGTAAATTTGAAGGATTTTGTTACTGTCTTATAACCTTTTTTCTGGATAGCAAAGGTATGTTTTCCATCTGTAAGTTTCTTTGTAAGTGTAACATAAGAAACTACACGCTCTCCATCCTTATCTGTCCATGTACTGTAATCCTTTTTCCCGAGTTTCTTTCCATCCAGTACATAAGTTGCGCCCTTGATTTCCTCTCCCGGATAAGAAATAGTTTCTCCACCAGTGAATACACTAATATCCTTTGCTGCAATTCCAAGTGATTTTGCTGCTTTTACGGTAACTTTACATGAATATGCAGCTTTTGTCTTTGTATCCTTTGCTGTAACAGTACAGGTGCCTTTCTTTACGCCTTTTACCAGTCCCTTTTTATCAACAGTGGCAATCTTCTTATCGGAAGTTTTCCAGGTTACGGATTTTACTCCTTTCACAGTCAGTGAAACCGTCCCTGTTTCATAAATAGAAACCGATTTCTTGTTCAGTTTTCCCGCAGCCTGCACCGGTGTTACCATAGCACATGTTAAAACCATTGCCAATGCTAAAACCATTACCAATGCTTTTTTCAGCTTGTTCATAATCATTTCCTCCTTATTTTAAATAATATTTTTTACATATTGATTCTACCCACCCTCGAAAAGATATGTCGATACGAAATTCTTTTTCATCCAGAAGCAAATATTATGTATCATTACTGTGCTCTGATATTTTCTACCCATAATCCCTTCTCTGGCTTCTGGAATACGAATTCCGTGAAAAATTTAGACATATAGAGGAAAATTTTTATATTATGTCCCCATTTTCTCGTCTGTCCGGACATATACAAAAAAAATATTTGTTATGTCCCATGCTTCTGCCACAGCAGGACATTTTTTTCACTCTCCTGTCTATATGTCCCACTTTCCTTATTCACTGGGATATTTTTCGACCTTTATCCTTTATATGTCCCGTCTGGTTCTTTCAGCAGGTTTTTATGTAGAACAGAAATGTTTCGAAAAAGGAAATCCGTATATCTGTTGGTTTCAATAACCAAAAATCCGGGAAATACACAACTCAATGTATTACCGCCTCCGTCGTCTTTTGCTTTCTGGCATCATCCGCAATCTGTTTTCCTGTCGCATCCATATGAAAGTTTTCCTTCATGATCAGCTTCGAGATGGGCACAATCTTGTAACCCTGTTCCTCTAAATTGGTCAGCATGGCATCCAATGCATCCGCTGTATACTTTGCTCCATTGTGACAGAGGATAATGGCTCCCGGTGCAAGTGCTTTATGGTTGCAAACCGTCGTGATAATAGAATCCACACCATAATTCTTCCAATCCAGACTATCCACTGACCACTGAATCGGATAATAATGCATGGCGTACGCCGTCTTGATCACATCATTGTCGTAAGCCCCATAAGGCGGCCGAAACAGATACATCTCATAACCGGTCAGTTTTTTTACTTTATCATGCACAGTTTTTAATTCACTGTCTTTTTCCTCCTGGGAAATTGTCGTCATGTCATAATGATGCTCACTGTGGTTTCCCAGATCATGGCCTCTCTTCACCAGTTCTTTCACACAATCAGGGTTATCTTCTACCCAGCCTCCGGTCATAAAAAATGTCACCTTTACTTTATGTTTATCCAAAACATCCATGATACGTGGAAAATCTTCTGCTCCCCATGCAGCATCGAAGCTGAGTGCTACTTTCTTTTCTGTTGTGTCTACACAGTAAATCGGAAGTTCACGATCCCCGACCTTAGCACTTGTAATCACTGCAGATGTCGCCTGATACGAGACAAACATCAGACAGCAAATAAGAGCCATGACAAGAAAACCGTTTCCGATCTTCCTGCATGACTCTTTTTTTAATTCACGATGTATTTTTTTGAACATAATAACTCCATCAAATGTCTTTGTAGAGTATATGTACCATTCCAAAAATTTAGACGCAATTTATGCCTGCAGCTCATCCGCTCTCTGAATGAAATCAATCACCACAAGAATTGACTGCAGTGCTGCTTTCTCTGCAAATGTTGCATAATCCATAGAAGCTCCCTCTCCATCAGAAATGGAACGTAAAATTGCAAACGGAACTTTATTTACATAACAGACATGTCCGATAGATCCGCCTTCCATCTCACAGGCAATCGCATCAAACCTCTCATGAATCTTTGTCTTCTGCTCCGGTGTGCTGACAAACAGATCCCCTGTGGCAATCGTTCCGACATGATAGTGAATTCCTTTTTCTGCCAGGCAGCTGCCCAGCAGTCTGCACATTTTTTCGTCTGTCGGCAGATACACTTCGTTGATACCGGAAAGAAGTCCAACCGGATCTCCCAGAGGTGTCGTATTCATATCGTGCTGCACTACCTTATCTGCCACAGCAACATCCATTACCCCAAGTTCTTTGCAAAGTGTGCCACCCACGCCGATATTGATCACATAATCCACATGAAACTCCAGAATCATTGCCTCCGCACAGATTGCGGCAAACACCTTGCCGATTCCACACACTGCTGCAACCACTTCCTTATCTCCAATGGTTCCGCACACATAGGTAACGCCACTGTATTCCTTCGTGCTGATATCGCTCATGGATGCTTTCAGGTTATCCACCTCTATCTGCATCGCACCAATTACTCCGATTCTCATGTATCTTTTCCTCCTGCAATCTGTTTTATTCTGGATATGTAAAATCCATATTTGTCTGTTCTTCCAGCACAGCAAGATAGGTTGCCGCTTCTGCCTTTGCCGCTGCGAGAGATAAATTTTCATAATGTCCACACTCAATTGCAGACTTACCGAATACCTCTCCTTTATGATCATAAATCTGTCTCAAAACCTCTTTTGTCATGGCAAACACTTCTTTGGGACTTCTGCTGTTACGAACCAGCAAATAAAATCCGGTCTGACATCCCATCGGTCCAAAATAGACAACTTCATTTCCCATCTCGGAATTGCGAATATAGGTAGCAAACATATGCTCCAGGGAATGCATGGTTGCATTGTCCATATAATCTCCTGCGTTCGGCTTGCGCGTACGCAGATCATAGGTAATCACATCCCCATCTTCACGGGAAATATAAAATCCCGGCATCAGAAGATTGTGATTGATTGTAAAACTCTTAATTCGATTCATTTTGTGCCTCCTGCAAAAAACTACTATTTCTTGATCAGAGTTCCCATACCACCGGTAATCTCTCCTGCTTCTTTATTTAATTTGGTTACAAGAACAGAGCGGATCGCAGACTCTCCAATGAAGTCAATTGCAGCTTCAATCTTAGGTGCCATGGTTCCTTCTCCGAATTCTCCTGCCGCAAGATATTTCTTTGCATCGGCAAGAGAAAGGGTATCCAGCTTTACCTCGTCTTCTTTGCCATAATTCAGGCAAACCTTATCTACACTCGTAAGGATCACCAGCATATCAGCATCCAGAAGTTCTGCAAGCTTTCCGGCTGCAAGATCCTTCTCAATGACAGCACTGGCTCCCTGCAGACGGTTGTTCTGTGCCAGAACCGGGATTCCGCCTCCACCACAGGCAATGACAACCTGATCGGCATCGGACAGTGCGGAAATTGCATCAATTTCCACGATATCCATTGGCTTTGGAGATGCCACAATACGGCGGTATCCACCTTCCACCTCTGTCACATGATTCCCCTTCTTTTCTTCTTCCTCTGCTTCTTCTTTTGTCATCACACGACCGATCACTTTGGCTGGATGATAAAATGCCTCATCATACGGATCAACAACCACCTGTGTCAAAACAGTGGAAACTGTTTTATAAATACCACGATTTAATAACTCTGTACGGATGGCATTCTGCAGATCATATCCGATATATCCCTGACTCATCGCAGAGCAGACAGATGTCGGAGTTGCTGTATATTCCGGATACAGACGGCAGAATTCGTTCATTGCCGTATGGATCATGCCAACCTGCGGTCCATTGCTGTGTGTAATAACCACCTGATAATCTTCGCGGATAAAATCCGCAACTGCTTTTGCAGTACGCGCAGCTGCCTTCTGCTGTTCCGGCAGTGTACTTCCAAGAGCTTCATGTCCCAATGCGATTACAATTCTTTTCTTTTTCATACATCCTCCTAACTCTCCAACCCCGGCTTATGCTTCCAGGAATCTTTTTCTGGAGATAAAATTATACGTAGTAACTAACATGGTGGAGAATATTTTTGCTACTGCATAAAACATTCCTAAATGTTCTACGGCAAACCACATGATCATCTGGTTCATCACAAGCCCGATCATACTGAGTGCCACAAAAATAACCATCTCCTGTGCCTTCGTCATGTCTTCCTTTCCAGTAAAAACAAAACGCATGCTCAGGATATAATTCACAATAACGGATACGGTAAACGACACGGCACTGGATGCAAAATAATGCATGATATGTGTCTCTGTCAAAAAGATCATCAGTCCATAATCAATGCCAAAGCACAATCCACCGACCGCACCAAACTTACAGAACTGAATGATCAAATCTTTTATCCTATTCATTTTTGTCTGACTCCTGTTTCTAAAACTGCAACTACCCCATGGCATTATCCTGCTGCCACAGGCAGTGTTGCTTTAAAATACAAAATAGATTGCCCGAATTATGTTCGGACAATCTATTATAGCGCATCTTATGCAATTTGTCATTAATTATTTGATCCACCAAATCCATCGAAGAAACCGGAGTTGCCGGAATTATCGGAATTTTCCGAATTTCTGGAATCGCCGGAGTTACCGGAATCCTGTGAGTTCTGAGAATCATTGGAATTGTCGGAATTACTCTCTGAGACAAAATCTGACTGTGCAGCCAGTGTTACAGTAATGGATTTTTCCTTGTAACCATTTCCTAACCGCTCAATGGTCATCTTTACCTCGTCTCCCGACTTATGGGATGCAATCAGCTGTTTCAGCTGCGTCATACCTGTAATTGTCTGGCCGTCAAATTCTGTAATAATATCCCCTTGACGAAGTCCTGCTTTTTCTGCCGGTGATCCGGAGACAACCTGATATACATATACCCCCTGCGGCATGTTATAAGCACTGGCAACACTGGAAGAAATATCCTGTCCCTGAATGCCGAGGAACGCAGCCTTGGACTGATCTACCTGTCCTTTTTCAATCAGCTGTTCAACGATCGGCATGGCATCTGACATCGGGATTGCATAACCAAATCCCTCTACACTCGTATCAGAATATTTTGCAGAGTTGATACCAACGACCTCTCCGCTTGCATTCAGCAGCGCACCACCGCTGTTGCCAGGGTTAATTGCTGCATTGGTCTGGATCATGTTGTTATTGACCACGGTCTCTCCGGTCTGTTCATCCTGCACGGTAACGGTTCTTCCTAACGCACTGATAATACCGTTGGTAACGGACTGTCCGTAACCAAGTGCATTGCCGATGGCGATAACGCCCTGACCAACTTCCAGGGTATCGGTATCCTCGTTTACCGTAGCTACCTTGATTTCTTTTAATGTAGAATCCTTAATATCACTCAATGCTACTTTGACTACCGCCAGATCATCCGAAGCATCGGTTCCCTGCACCTTACATTCTACGGTTTCGTTATCCACAAACTGCACTTTCAATGAATCGGCATCTGCAACAACGTGATTGTTTGTCGCAATGTAAAGATATTTGCTGTCCTGTTTGATAATAATACCGGACCCTGCACTCTCACTCTGCTGCTGCTGTGTCCCCCAGAATGTCTGATAGGATACCGTTCCGGTATTTGTAATTGCCACAATGCTCGGCATTGCCTCTTTTGCGATTCCGGAAACATCGGAAAGATCCGCTGCATTGCCGGTACTCGTCTGGCTGACTTTTGCGGAAGAAGAACTCTTTGAACTGCTTACATTCTGTCCGGAAACTCCCAGCGCTTTGGTTCCTACATAGCTGACTCCGGTAAATACACCTCCGGCTACCAGACCAAAGACCAGAGCAACTGCCGCACACTTACCAATGGTAGCTCCGAATCCGGATCTGCGACGCGGTTTCCGGGGTGCCGGGCCTCCTGTCGGCTGCTGATACGGATTGTACGCATTGTATGATGTATTCTGGTATGTCTGTCCCTGACTGTTACTATTGTACGGATTGTATCCATTCTGATTATTTTGTGTACTCTGATTCTGATTTTGATTCATATTATTATAATAGTTGTTATCCATAATGAAAAACTCCTTTCCTGTTTTCTAAGGAGAATTCTACCTGTCAACTGTGTTCAAATTGTGACAAAGTTCTGTAAATTTTGTAAATCCCTGTTAAATGGCAATGCCATTTTTCTTTAACAGTTCTCTGGCAGACTCTACCGAATCAGTTCCGAGCGCATTTTTCACCGGTGCAAATTCCTTTTCCCGCTCAACCTCAAACGGAAGACAATTATCCATCATATACACCATATCCAGTATGAGTGTTTCAAATTTGTAGGCATTCGGCTCCTTCGGTTTCTGCAGCTGACCGTTTTCATCCAGATACGGAACCTTCTTCTCTACAATATGCATCGGAAGATTTGTTTTTACAATCTCCATCAGCTTATCCACACGGAACAGATAATTTAAAATCACACCGAACCCGTAAAGCAGCGAACCATTTTCATTGACAGCCTCTGCCATCTCCGGCGTCAGTTCATAGTATTCGACAATCGATGGTTTTCCATCTTCCAGACACATTGCACCCACACGTTCATACGGAGAAACCTTACGCACGACTTTTGAACCACACACACATCCAGACAAAATCGTTGCCCCGACAAACACCGGATCCGCAATCCTCTGCAATACATTGTCCACAGCAAAAACATTCAGCCATTCAATCCCACGTGTCCGGATATCTTCATCCAGATGTGCCCGGAGCATGGATTTAAACCATCCACCGTTTCCATTCGGAGACATCGCGAGAGAATCCTCCGATTCCATCAGTATGTTTCCATCGAAATCGACCGCCGGAACCATCTCCTGCACAAAAAATTTCACATAACTGCTGTCATATCCGAAAAAATCATGTTCTTCAAAAAAGGTCCGCGTCTGTACATCGTTTTTTTCGCTGGTCATAATATAAAGAGGAATCCACACACCTGCCTCATGTTTTACCTGCATCAGATTTTTAATCAGCTGTTCAAAAATATAGAGTGTTTTCGTCACTCCGATATTAAACATGCCTTTTGCCTTGTCAAATCCCAGCCGGGTACCCTGCCCTCCCGCCAGAAGAATTGCACCGACTTTTCCTTCCCGGAGTGCTTTCAGTCCCGTTTCCCGATACAGATCTTCCTTCTTTCGGATTTCGGAAAGTTCGGTCGCCTGCAGCGGTGCAAACGTCCCTCTTTGCTGTTTTTTCTGATGAATCAGTTCCAGACAGGTCCAGTCCATTTCCTCCAGCTGTTTTTCCAGTTTCTCCGGCACCTGCGCATCTGCCAGTTTCTGTAAATATTTCTGCTTATACTCCATAATATTGTTCTTTACCTGTTCGTTCATGGAAACATTCTCCTTTATCTTTATTAACTTCCCTCTCCAATGACAACAGTAGACCAATCATGCCGATTGGTCTACTCTTATTCCCCAATTGATTACTGTACATTTGTTCCGCCAGTAGTTTCTGATCCCTTCTGGATCTCATCCGTGCCTGTGGCACCTACGGTCTCGTTATAATCCGATGTATTAATCTTTGCAGAATCTGCCGTGATTCCGGTTGTATTTACAATCGTGTCAGAGATTGCCTGCACCGTCTGTGATGGTGTATACGTGGCATCATCAAACATGTATTCATGCAGTTTTTTTACATTCGTCACAAGATCTGCCGGAATTACCGTATCTCCACATCTCGGCATGTTTTTCGTAGTCAGATCTGTTGGAAAACCAGTGGTGCTGTTGATTTTGTACTTGGTTACATCTTTCGCCAGACTCACCATCTGATCCAGCGAAAGTGTTGTGGAAATATCATCTACCACACTGTTACAGATTTTGACAAGTGTTGCCGGATTTGCTTTCTTTGCTTTCTCCAACATTGCCTGTAGCACAATTCTCTGACGGGATGCACGTTTAAAATCATCTCCGGAAAGTTTTCGGATTCTGGCATATGTGGTTGCCTGTGTTCCGTCCAGATGCACCAGACCATACTGCGTCACATTCGGGGTATTCTTTCCGGTTACGCCGTCCACATCTTTCTTGTACTTGTTGATCTGGTTCATCTCGCCCTGGGTAATATTCAGATCCAGTCCTCCCAGATCATCAATCACTTCTACGACAGCTGCCCAGTCCACACACACATATTCCTTGATATCCAGATCCAGATTGGAATTTAACATCTGAACCGCCTGTTTTGCCCCGCCTCTGGCATAAGCATTGTTACACTTGAAATAAGTGCCGCCTCCGACTGACAGAAATGTATCACGGTATACCGATACCAGTTTGACATTTTTTGTCTTATTATCAATACTTGCAATCATGACAACATCGGAATTTCCCTCTTGGTAGTTATTTGCACTCCGGTTATCCAGACCAAACACTGCAATATTGGTATATCCTTCCAAAGACTCCAAGGTATCTTTGCTGAGATCATCATTAATTCCTGCCTCTGTCTCACTCATATTTTCATATTTCACACGATTTACCATGCCAATAAAATACGCAGCGACAAGCAGGATTGCGAGAAGCAGAATTTCAAATACAAACAATACAATCTTTCTGCTCTTCTTTTTCTTTCTTCTCTTTTTTCTTCTTCTATTATCTGCCATTTTTTTAATCCTTTTGCCTATTGTGTATATACAGCCATGCGTCTGCATAACTGACGCGGTCCTGTTCCGACATGGAAGTATATTTCTCCAGGTCGAGATTGGTCAGCCGCATCTGCGCGTTCCCACACTGATGACATTCGACATCTTTTCGTCTGGAAACCATACGGAGCCATCCACATTGCGGACAAATGTATATTTTCATCATAACTGTCTACCGATTATTCAAAGTGCTTTAACACTTCTGCTTTTAATTCTTCCAGCATCTGATCTGCACCATCCAGGGTATCTCCCTTAACACCGACATAAAATTTAATCTTCGGTTCTGTTCCGGATGGACGTACACAGCACCATGCATTATCGGATAACTCATAATACAGGACATTGGAAGACGGAAGTCCGGTAGCAGTCACCTCCCCGGTCTTTAAATCCTTACGGGTGTCTGCCTTATAATCGCGGACTGCAAGTACATCAAACGCTCCAAGCTTTGCCGGAGTACTCTGTCTTGCACGATCCATAATCTGCTGAATCTGTGCCGCACCATCGATACCCTTAAGTGTCATGGTTGCGATTCCTTCCCGGTAATATCCGTACTTTTCATACATATCAATCATGCCATCCCAGAGTGTTTTTCCCTGTGATTTATAGAAAGCAGCAACCTCACACAGCATACATACGGCTGCCGGAGCATCCTTATCCCTTGCATAAGTACCCGGAAGACATCCATAGCTTTCTTCAAATCCGAACACATAGTTCTTCTCTCCTGATTTTTCATATTTCAGCATCTGCTCACCAATATACTTAAATCCAGTCAGTACTTCCACCAGCTCCACATCATATGCTTTTGCGATTGCTTTTGCCATATCGGTAGAAACGATAGATTCTACCAGTACCGGATTCTCCGGCATAGAATTGTTTGCACGTTTCTGTCCCAGAATATATTCTGCGATCAGCATGGCTGACATATTTCCGGTAAAGGTTACATACTCCCCGCTCTTTGTATCCTTACAGTATACTCCAAGACGATCTGCATCCGGGTCCGTTGCCAGAACCAGATCTGCATCCTTTTCCTTTGCAAGCTTAAGTGCCAGTTCCCATGCATCCGGATTCTCCGGGTTCGGATACGGTGCGGTCGGGAAATGGCCATCCGCAACTGCCTGCTGTGGCTCAATGTATACATTTTCAAATCCCAGATCACTCAGCACACGCTTAACCGGGCCAAGACCGGTTCCATGCAATGGTGTATAAACAATCTTGATATCCTTTGCCATCTTTTTGATGATCTCCGGATGAATGGATAAATTTCTCAGTTCTGCAAAATAGGATTCATCCACATCGTCGCTGATGATCTGATACAGCCCTTCTGCCTGTGCTTTTTCCTTCTCCATGGTCTTTACCATGTCAAAAGAAGTTACTTTTGCTACTTCCGCCATAATACCGGTATCATGTGGCGGTGTTACCTGCGCGCCGTCTTCCCAGTATACTTTATATCCGTTATATTCTCTCGGGTTATGGCTTGCGGTAATAACAATACCTGCAATACATCCGAGTGTCCGTACAGCAAATGAAAGTTCCGGAACCGGGCGCAGACTCTTGAACACATATGTTTTGATTCCGTTTGCTGCAAGACAAAGCGCCGCTGCATCGGTAAATTCATCTGCCATCAGACGGGAATCATGTGCGATTGCCACACCTTTCTCCTGTCCTCCCTGTGCCAGAATATAGTTTGCCAGTCCCTGTGTCGCCTGACGGACCGTGTAGATATTCATACGATTGGTTCCCGCACCGATCACCCCGCGCAATCCGGCGGTTCCAAACTCCAGTGTACGATAAAAACGATCCTCGATCTCCTTGTCATCACCGGCAATTGCCTTCAGTTCTTCCCTTGTCTGATCATCGAAATACGGGTCATTACACCACTTGTCATATTCCTGTCTGTAATCCATGATTTTCCTATCCTCCTGATCTGCACTCCTTGCGATACATATTCTATGCTTCGCCCAAGATTTTTAAATTCTCTCCACTTGCAATTTTCTGAAACTCAATTGCTGTATGCCATTTTATCACAATCTTGGTTTTTTGAAAAGTTTTTCACGGAAATATTAGAATTCCTTAAGAAACTCATCCAGCTCCTTTTTTGCCTGCTCATAGGACCGGAAAACAATCCCATGAATGCCACAGGTTTCTGCTCCTTTTATATTTACCGGACGATCATCAATAAATACGCTTTCTTCCGGTTCCAGCCAGTATTCATCACACAGATATTCATAAATTTCCGGATCCGGCTTCATTTTCTTTATTTTATATGAAAAAACAACGCCATCCATAAGCGGAAGAAATTTCAGTTTATCCTTTGTCTGATCCAGCATGTTTTCACTATAGTTGGAAAGGATATACACATGATATCCTCTTGCCTTCAGATCGAGAATCCATTCCATGGCATACGGGAACAGTTCCACGGTATTTCCGACGGTTTTATGGATTTTCGTAATTTCGTCTGCCAGTTCGGGTGCTCCCGCAATAAATTTCTGTAAGAATTCATCCGGTGTCCCAAGTCCCTGATCGGACGTATCCCACAATTTGTTTTGAAACATTGCTTCATTAATTTTTTTCTGATTTTCTTTGCTGATTCCCAGACGCTGCATATATGCATCCGGCTCGTAGGAAACCAGAACCTTTCCCACATCAAAGATTATATTTCTTATCATGTCTTTTCTACTCCTTCATCCAGTCTTTTTACTGCCGATTTTATCATAACACAAAAACGCCGCATCGTACACACTGGTATCGACACGGCGTTCATTCGTTATGTTCTAGCAATATATCTGAAATGTTGAATTCTCCTCCTTTCCAACACTGAGCATCTGCATCTGCTGATCCAGCATGCCTGCAAACGATGCCTTCTTCTGCTTCATCTGGGATTCCCCATGATTCTCACGTGGAGACTGATAGGTAATCGCAATGATGCTTCCTACGGGTACAATTGTCTGATATCTGTCCTTGATTGCTGCGGTAACGCGCCTCCCTTCCATGATTGGCGTTCTTTTTGTTTACCTACACAATATATATCGGACATCTTTTCCATTTCTTAACCGTTTTCTGAATTTTTTATTTTATCACCCTCATTTTCAATAAAACAAGGGCAGAATCACAATGATTCCACCCTTATCCTTATAATCATCTAAGAATGACCGAAATTTATTTTTTTGTATAGTATCCACCGTATACGATCTCATAATGGTCGAAATTCGGATGGCTGTAAGGGCTCTTGGAAACGGTTTCCGAAGTAGTTTTTGTTTCCTTTTTATCCAGGTATAAGGAGCTGGTAGATACATCTATGATGGTTCCGTTTGCATCATAGCTGATAATATAAATTTCTCCATACACATACTGACTTGTTTTGTTTACCTTTTTCAGCTTAAATGAAATACTGGAATCTGATACCTGTTCATCTGTGACAGTAACGGAAAGCTTATCTTTTCCCAGCACTTTATATTTCTGTTCCGGATTTCTGTCAAATGCCGTAATCTTTACACTGGACTGCGAAATATCAACATCTGCCGCAGATGAGACATAAATACTTTCGTATGCAGTCTTTCCACTCATTACACGATAAACAATCTCATCTTTTGCTGCAACCTCAGATCCGGAACTGTTCTTTAATGAGTAGCGTACCGCCAACCGGTCAAACGTTGCCTTCGTATTGTTTTTCACACGGATCAGAATATAATTTCCATCCAGTTTCTGAAGCTTAAGGTCAAACTTCGGCTCCGCAACCGTTACTTTTATCTTTAAAGACTGCGTATGTCCGTAATAATCTTTCCCTTTTATAGTTACAACCGAAGTTCCTGCTTTCTTTGCAGAAATGGTATACTGCTTTTTCGATTTATTGGCTTTTACTGTTGCAACTGCTTTCTTGGTGCTTGACGCACTGCTTAAAGATTTCACACCGGTAAGATACCAGGTATAGGTTTCTCCCTTATAAAGTGTTAAGCTCTCATTCTTTGTGGCTGCCTCCACAGATGCCGGTGTCACCAGCGCCAGAATCATGGCAAAAGCCAGACATGCCGTAATTACCCTCTTCATTACTTTTTTCATTCTTTCAATTTCTCCTTTCAATCTTTTCATGGATTTACGCAAACGGTGCAGGCAAATGTTTTCCCGTTTACTTTCAATGTTACTTTGGCTGTGCCGGTACCCTTTGCCGTCACTTTGCCACTAGCATTTACTACCGCAACCTTCGTGTTGCTGCTGAACCAGGTAATTCCTTTGCTTTGTCCGGTCACTTTAAACGTGCCGGTCCTGCCTTTGGAAAGAACCATGGTTACCCGGTTCACCGCAAGTCCCGGGATGGTTGTTGTAGTATATGTTTTATCTGCATTCGCTGAAGTTTCCAGCGTTGATGCTGTATATTTTTTACCGGCGATCACGACAGAATTTTCCATGTGTTTTTTGCCGTTGACCACTTTTGCGGATATGCCATAGTGCTTCATAATCAACTGATAAGCTTCACAAAACCCCTTATAATTTGCCTTGCCCTGCTCGAGTGCTTTCTGTGCCAGAACCGATGTTCCATTCGGGGAAACATTCTGCTGCATCCACTGCTGGGCGGCAACTGCCTTTTCATAATCGCTCATCCCGGAGGTCACATACTGATTCCAGATAATATCAAGCACGTTTTTCTGGGAACGCGCAATCACCGTATAGGGATATGTATAAGTTTTTTTGCCAATGGTTGCCGTTATTTTTACAGTTCCGGCTTTTTTCGCCGTCAGCCTTCCATCCGCATCTACCGATACCACACTGCTATTTGAACTTTTCCAGACGGGTGCCACAGAAGCATTCAATACGACAATGGATCGGCTCTCTCCCACATACAGTTTACTATACCCTGCCTGTATTTGTAAAGATGTCTGACTGCTATAATGAATTTCGTTTGCTTTCGCATACGTTTCCGCCGCAGAACCATACGGAGTAACTATCGTAAGCCTTGCCTTGTTACATCCTGCAAATGCATCTATTCCAATCGTTTTTACGCTGGTCGGAATCTCAATTTGGTACAAATCCGTCTGATTCTGAAACGCCTGTGTTTCAATCGTGGTATATCCTGATGGAATCTTTACCGTCTGCAAATTTGTCAGAATCAGCTGGCCAAGATTCGTTCCGATGTTAGTAACTACGTAGGAATTACATTTTGCAGGAAAGGTAACTGTGCTTTTTTCTCCCGTATACATATAAATGGAACAGCCTTTTTTCGTTGTTGCACCTTTTGGAATCTGATAGACAAATCCTGCCGCATCCTGCGCATATGCAGTTCCATCCATATCTTTGACAATCTCTGCAGCCTCTGCGATATATGGACTCCCCGCCAGCAGCACGGTAACTGCCAGAAACATCCCCGCGATCTGCCGGATACTCTTTTTCTTAGCTGTTTGTTCTCGGAACTTCATATCTTTTCCTCACTGTAAATTTCCACTACTGTACGATATTATCCGGAATCTCCAGATCAGCATCTGTCAGGATCTGTCCCTCAACGACTTTATTGACAAGCTGCTCTGCATATTTTACCTGCACCTCATCCGGATACATGACATAGCTTCGTTTCGTAGGCATGGAGTAGGTCGTCGATGATCCGCCTTTTCCTGTAACTGCATAAGACTTTACATTCCAGGAAGCCAGATCTGACAACTGCATTTTTACCAATGCAGAAATATCCTCTGAACTCATACTCGTCGTAAACATCCCGGACATACTATCCATAATTGCTGAATAGTTGCTAAGCACCGTTGTTCCGGAAGAAATTTTCTTAATCAGTGCCTCAATTGCCTGCATCTGATGACGTCCTCTGGAATTATCCCCATCTGCAAAAGATTTTCTCTCCCGCACGTAGGAAAGCGCCACCGTACCATTTAACTGATTGGTTCCCTGATTGATATAAAATCCACCTTCACTTGTCCGGAAGGCTTTCTCCGACTCTACGGTAATTCCTCCGACTGCATCTACTAATGTCTTAAATCCATTAAAATTAATCTGCACATAATAATCCACATGCTCATCATACAGATTTCCAAGTGTGGCCATAGAACAGTCTATTCCATACATTCCACAATGGGTCAGTTTATCTTTTGCACCTGCTGATGCTGCCGTATCCACGTAGTAATCTCTCGGTGTATTAATTAGAAGCACCTGCTTCGTGGACGGATTGACAACTGCCAGAATATTGACATCACTGCGGCTGGTGGTAAGAGTAAGGGTTCTGGTATCGGAACCACTGATATAAATGACAAACGGATCTGTTGTAATGGATTTTTCTGCCGTCTGTGAATCCTCCGTCACCACCGTTTCTTCCTCATGATCATACAGGGTACGCGTTCTGGAAGAAAATGTTTCATACCCATCCTGTGCCTCTACCACGTCTACATATGCCACATTCATAAGCATAGCATCTGCATTTCCTTCGTATAATGCCTGCACCATGTCGAGAATATTATCATACACCTGCGTGTGGATCTGTGTCCCGACAGTTTCATTGATCTTTTCGATTGCCTTTTGGGTATGTTCGTAATCGTATTTTTCGGTAATCGCAAACACATAGTCTTTCGCATCCATCAGTGTCTGTGCCGGATCATCCGTCATCACATAGGCGGATACGGTATCGGTGGTCTTTACATTTCCGGCAATATTATCGAGCGTATTTCCGGCCTTTACAAGCATATAGAAACCACCCCCACACACAATCACACATGCAAGGAAAAGAATTACACCAAGCGTACGCCTGACATAGCATCCGGTCTTTTTCTTTCCCTTTTTCTTTTTACCAAAATAAAACAGACAATATTCTATAATGAGCAGCAGCAGCAGAATTAATCCAAGCAGGATCACATACAGCGTTGGAACAATATTCAGCCACAAAACAACTCCGACCGTTGCCAGGCTCAGTAACAATTGGATCACAAGCATAATCCCTGCGATCATTTTCCATTTGCTTTTCTTTTTCTCTTTGGTTTTCATGTGTCATCCCCAATTATTTCTTGTTCGACAAAACACCGTTTTTATTGCTATAGTAAATTTTTCCATTTCGTTTAATCTTCTTATTTGTAACTAGTACTCCATTTTTACCAAAGTAATAATTATGTTTTCCCACATGAATAATCTTATTGCTTTGTAATTTTCCTTTTGAGTTAAAATAATATTGATACCCGTCAATCTTTGCAATTTTTCCCGACACTAATGTTCCATCTGCCCGAACAGCATATGTACTATTCTTAAAATCATAAAGTTCCGTATGAGAATCCCCTGCAGCAAGAGTTCCATCGCTTTCAAACAGATAATTATCTCCTGCAATTGCATACACTCCGTTACGGTACATTTTTCCATTTTTCCCAAAGAAATAATCTTCCCCGTCTATATTAATCCAGTCATCCTCTGTCATTGCTCCATCTTCATTTAAATAATAATAATCAGATCCTATCTGTGTCGGATAGATATCATCCTCAACATTTTCATCATCACCAACAATATCCGGAATTAATTTATACCCATTTTTATCAAAATAATAGGTTTCACTTCCAATTTTCTTTCTGCCGACATCCATATATGCATAATTTTCATCATCAGACAATCTGAAATAACGTTTCTTTCCGTTGTAACTATGCCATCCCGAGTAATTTCCCGCTGAATTATAGGTTCCATAATCCATCTGTCCACCTTTGCGAAAATAATAGTAGTGTTTCCCTATCATTTTAACCCCGGTAGACAATAAACCATTTTTATCAAAATAATACATATCGTGGTCACGGTAGAGACCATCAGCTCCATATAATGACTGCCATCCTGTCATTTTTTTACCTGTTTCTACAATATCTCCGCGATATAGTGTAATCTTATCATTCTCAATATGGAAAATCAATGTTTTCTCTTCATTTCCCACCAAATAACAAAGACCATAAGATGTCATGCGCTTAATCGCTGTTCCTGTACGCCATTTATTCGTCTTCGCATCTGTCTCGGAAACTCCAGTGTTCGGAATAAAAGCATAAGATGGCTGTACCGCCTCCAATAATGACACTGAATTTCCACTTCCAATTCCATGATGATTCATTTTCATAATATCACATTTTAAAGACGTACCATAACGTGAGACTAACCGATCCGATTCATCAGAATAACTATCTCCCGCTGTAAAATAACGTGTATTTCCACAGGTAAAAATAACTGCAAGTGAACAATTATTTTCATAACGTATAAAACGTTCTTTTTCTTTTGTAATACTGGTATAAGCATATGGGGAAATCTCATTCGTGTTTACTGGCCCAATAACTTTTCCAGTCGCATCACCAACATTGACCTGATCCCCAACATTCAGATATACAATTCTTCCTGTTCCCTGTGTGCTCATAAATGCTTGAAATGCTGCATAGCGGGATGGATAACTTCTTGATAAAACCGCCAGCGAAGGGTCTGGCAGATATAACGTATCAATCGTAATCCCGGAAAGTGCAAACTGCTTCAATCCAGCCTGTAAATCCGTAGAACATCCTCCAGTATGATCTGTGTGTAAATGGCTAAACATCACATCTACATGAGTAACTCCCAATGTCTGTAGCTGTTTAATGATTGCAGGTGCGTGATTGTCTGCGCCAATATCAATCAACAAATAATGTCCTTTCGATTCTAACAGTGTAGAATCCCCCTTTTTTTCTGAATTAAGATAAAGTGCATAAATATTAAGTTCTGTATTATCTGATGCCTTTACTTCAGTTGTGAATACAAACGGAAGTAATAAAGCCAGAATCAATCCAAAACAAATGCCTTTCTTTCGCATAATATACATCCTTTCACTCATGTAAAATCCAAGTAAAACATTTTTAGTATACCATATTTCCTAAAAAAAATCACTGTAAATTTTACATATTAAAAGAGAACAAATGAACCATCATCTATTCTCTCTTTTATTACTTCACATACGTAACATTACTGTCTTTTGCAATGCCTATCTTCCCACTCTTGCAACCGCTTATTTTATTTTTGCTGATTTCATTACCTTTGGATTGCATTCCAAATGTGATTCCGTATGCTTTGCATTTATGAATTATATTTGTAACTGTTCAGAACCCCCTCAGGTTCGTCGTCAGTTGTTGTGCAAAACAGAGAATCGAAAAATCTTTTTCTGCTCTGACTTGCTATTATTTTGTGGATAAAAATGATGATTTTTTATCTGTATACCAAACTTGTGGATAATCCTCAACCATCAACATTTTATCCGCTTCATTTTCGTCTTTTAAGACGGTTTTGAATATATTTATGAGCATTCGTACTTTCAAACTTAATACTTATCCACCGTCATTTTGCCGAGCGGATTTCGCAACAAATTCGCTTTTTTTCAGCGTTTCCGTTACAATATAAACATAAAATTCCGCGGAAAGAAGGTGGTTTGAATGCCAGTTAACATCACAGAAGATTTTGTTCGTCAGCTTATGGCACAGGTTGATTTTCTGACAAAACAACACAACACATTAACAGCTACTGTTGTCAGCATGAATCAGACAATTAACGAACTGGATCAGACAATTAACGAGCTGAATCAAACCATCAAGGAATTGAAGGAACAGCTAAACAAAAACTCAAAAAACAGTTCCAAACCTCCTTCATCTGACGGACTTAAAAAGCCTGTGGTAAAAAAGAACCGAAACCTCCGCGAATCCTCAGAGAAGAAACAGGGTGCCCAGGAAGGTCATGATGGGGTTCATCTCTCTGTCATTTCCAATCCAGATCACACCAGGGAGCATATGCATTCTGACTGTACCGGATGTCCTTATCGCACGAAATGTCTTGATAAGGCTTGTATAAGAGAAACCCGTCATGAAATTGATGCGGTTGTAACTGTAGATGTCACTGCACACAATCTCATTGAAGTACGTGAATGCCCTTTGCATGGTGGTGTGAAAACAGGATCATTCCCTGAAAACATAAAGGCAACTGTCCAGTATGGCAAAAATCTTCAGGCGATGGTTGTAGCTTTCAACATGGTATCCCGCTGTGCAGAATCGCTAAAAGATACTTATGAGCAGATCCGCCTAAAAATGATCACGCTCGGCCTGATTCATTGTGATGAAACTGGCAGCCGCGTGGATGGAAAAACCTGCTGGGTTCATGTAGCATCTGACCTGGATTATACCTATCTGACCATAAATCAGAGACGTGGCCAGATAGGCATGGATGCTGCGAATGTACTGCCACATGCCCACAGAATCATCGTGCATGACTGCTGGAGTTCTTATTGGAAGTATCAGGATGTGACTCATGCTATCTGCTGTGCACATCTTCTCCGAGAATTAAACGGTGTAATTGAAAACCATCCGGAGCAGACATGGGCCGTCAGATTTAAAAATCTTTTGCTTAGCATGAAAAAGGTACATGATAAAGCACTCCTTTCAGATGAAAATGAGGTCAGCTACTATCACCGCCATAAATTTGATAAGGAGTATGATTCCATTATCAAAACTGCATATGAGGAAAATCCCCTTCCTGAAATTTCTGCTAAAAAACACGGTCGCAAGAAAAAGAGCAAAGTATTAAATTTGGTCTGTAGACTGGATAATTACAAGGAGCCAGTCTGCCTTTTTATAAAAAATCTCTGTGTACCATTCGATAACAATCAGGCAGAGCGGGATCTGAGAATGGTAAAAGTAAAAACCAAGGTCTCTGGATGCTTCCGAAGTGAAGAAGGGGCACAGGAATATCTTACAATCATGAGCTATATCGGAACTGCTCGCAAACATGGAATAAATGCTTTCACAGCTATCCGCGAAGCACTGAACGAAACCCCAGATATCATTTTCAACTAACAGGGTTCTGAACAGTTACAAAAAAAGAAGCAAGTGAACGATACTTCCACTTGCTTCTTAAACAATATTTTTTATCAATGCCAGTCAATAATCTCTGGAAATCAGTCTTTCACAATAACCTTTTCATAAAAACCAACACCTAATTATATATACTTGCATCATTTCAAAAATCCTTTTACCTTATTTACGACTTTTTTGCTAAGGGGTTCTGTTGCAATTTTCTGATTTTTAATTCTCTCTTTTCGTAATAAGTCCGAGGTAAAATTTAATTTTTTCGATAATCCATCCAGTTTTTCATCCAAATTTGTATAGTAATCTCTGTTTCTTTCTGCAATTTCTTCCAGAGAACATTGGGAAACCGGAACTATTCCCTCCAGCAAATCCGTCTGCTTTATTTTTCTGTCAAATGCAGTTTCCTGCGGATCTTCTCCGTCCATAAAAATGTTCGGGATATCATTCTTTTTCAAAAATGCAACATACCTGTCGAAATTCTGTTTCTGATATTTTTCAATCTGCGAAAAATCCTGCTGTTCCACAAGTTCCTGCAATGTCAGTTTTTCATTCAGCTTACTCTCATGTATCGCATTTAAATGATGATACTCTGCCAATTCCCTAGTTCTTGAGTCCTTCGTCACAAGCAATGCCGGAGTCCCTGCTAAAACGGCTGCAATATTTCCATGTAACCTTGATCCAAAAGTCAAATCTGAATCATTCAGGAATTCCATCCACTTAGGTACATTACAAAAAAATCTCAATCGACCATCCTGATAAATTTTATCTGTAACGTTGCGAAAATTATATTCGATTTTATATTCATATGGAGCACCTAAATAAATACTTCTGAGTTCATTTACAACTTGTCCAATAAAATAATGGTTTTCAAATTCCTTCATTTTTAATTTAATAAACTTACGAGTAGGAACAGAAGCTGCAACATTTGAATTAAAACATACTTTAGAATTAACATCTAATTTCGGATTTTGTATATGCAATCGTTTTCCCTTCATATACATAGATGGACAACCTATCACCATAAAATCGCGTCCTTCTGCAAAACCTAATGTCTCCAAATATTTACCGGTTAATTCACCTCTTACCCCAATACAATTTGATTTTTCAAGTACTGCTGTAACAAATTTCTTTACAGCTTCATCCTGTGGTTTGGGTTGTGAAAAATCCGGTTCATAGGATTCCTTTAACCCAACGCCAATTACATAACATGGAATCTTTAACTTTTTAACAAAAGAAGTTAATTCATTCAATTCATTCACAAAATTCTCTCTGAACGCATCAGCCAATGGAATGACAAAACAATCGAAGTTTTCATTAACATATTCAGGTTTATAATAATTTGTATTATAATAATTTGCCTGAATTACTGTATTGTCGTCGATCATCAATGAACGCAATACCCCATTTAAATATAAAAAATTACCAACATTGGTTCCAATAACATTATGCGTCAAAATATATCCCGGGGAAAATGTCTCAAATGGAGACATTCCTCCTCTATAATAAATTCTTGACATTACGTCTCCTTTCTCACCACCCAATTGCCTTTCTTAAGTTCATAATCAGTTCATCAATATCTCCCTCCCGGAAAATACTGCTTGTACCTGCTACAAAAATGTCCGAACCATTCTTGTATAATTTTGCCGCATTCTCACAGGTAATGTTTCCATCGGATTCAATATATACCTCCGGATGTCCCAGATCATCCAGATACTTACGAATCCGTGCTGCTTTTTCAATGGTATGTGGTACAATTTTCTGTCCGGCAAATCCAGGATTTACATGCAGTACCAGAACTCCGGCAATATAATCCACAATCTCCTCTAATACCTGAATTGGGGTTCCCGGATTGATTGCAATCACCGGTTTAACTCCCTTCTTTGCAAGATGATCCAGACACTTCTGAATATGGCAGGTTCCCTCATAATGCAGGGACACATGCTCTCCCGGCTGAAAATCAAACCAGTCCAGCTTATCTTCTGCGCGGTCTACCATCAGATGACAGTCCAGTGTAATATTTGTTTTCTTACGCAGTCTTTTTACAAAATCCGGACCATATGCCAGATTTGGGACAAACGTACCGTCCATGACATCCACATGTAAAAATTCAATATTATTTTTCTCAAATTCATGTACATAATCCATTACCTGATCAAATCCTGAACACATAATAGATGCTGAAATTTTTCCTTTTTCTCTCACGAAATTTTCCTCCATTTTTTACTCTGTATATTTATCATTATCATGTTCTTCGGAATCTTTTTCCGGTACCTCTCCACGGTTCTGCACCACGGAACGGTCATCATCGCGATACCGCTTGTCTACATGTTCTCCATTCATTCCGAAGTTATTGCTTACAGCCGCAAGCGCACCTTGCATAGATGCCGCCGAATATTTCTGGATGTCTTTATCATCCCCCACAATCAGGTCAATTACTCGATCGGTTGACTTTCCATCGGTGTAGGCAAAATTCTTCTTAATGAACCATTCAATCTTATCGGTACCATATTCTTCTTTTTCCAACGCCTCCATCAGCTGATCAAATCGCTTGATAATACGCCCTGGCACAATATCCTCATATGACTCATAGAAGTCTCTCGTGGAAACATACATGATCTGATCAAACGCGTAAAACAGCATCGGTCTTCTCAACAGAGAAAATTCATAAATAATCGACGAATAATCCGTAATCAACAAATCTGTAATAAACAGAATATCGTTGACTTCACGATACTGTGCCGCATCCGCAATACAGTCTTTGTACTTTTCCGGAATATTAATTTTCTCCTGAACAAATGGATGCATTTTTACAATCAGGAAAGAATCTGTTCGCTTACATAATTCTCCCCATTCTTCAAAATCAAGTTTTTCCATTGGGAAATGCGCATCCACTGCACTGTTTCCACGGAACGTCGGTGCATATAAAATAACCCTTTTCGCTTCCTTTGCTCCTGGGAACTCTGCATAAACACGCTCACATGTCTTCTTCTTGTACTCCTCATCAAAGAAAATGTCCGTTCTTGGAATTCCTACCGGATAAAATTTATCAATTCCAATTCCAAACGCTTCCTGATGATGAAGTGCGGAGTGATACGAGCTGACCGGCACATGCGTATAACATTTATGCACGGATGTATTGATTGGCGGTGCCCCCGCTTTTGACATACGTTCAAGTCCCAGTGCCTTAAATGCTCCGCAGGCATGCCATACCTGAATGACTTTAACATTCTGATCGTAAACCGGTTTATAAATTTCCGGATAATAATCGTCCAGTAAAATCACATCACTGCTCGCCAGACGATAGATAAACCGTATCATTTTAAATGGTCCGTATGTCTTATTGATCGTAGGTTTGAAATCCAGTACAAACTTATATTTTTTGTCCAGTCCACGCTCAAGCATACGGTTGTAAATAAATTCTTCATTTCCACCAATTTCAGCACGTGATCCGGAACAGAATAAAATCTTATTGCCACGCTTTTTACAGCACTTGTTGAAAATATTAAAAACAACCACAAAAAGCTTCTGGGCCCAATCCTTTAAATCGTTACGCACTCCATAATATAATTCCCCACATTTTCTGCGAATATAATTTTTACGCGGTTTCGGGAGCACGGTATCAACATGAATAAAAAGTTCATCCGTATCCAGATCCATTAAGGATTTACAGATTACATGATGTCCTTTTCCCTTGTTAACGACCACATCATTTTTCCACTCCGCCTGTTCCCGTTCTTCAATAATGCTTTTTGCCACCTGCAATGGATACTGCTTTCCCTTCCCATCCACAGCAATCGGATAATAATCGCCACTAGAAATCGGGTTATTCTCATTTGCCTGCTCCACATGAAGCATCATACGGAAGGTATCCCCATCCCACTCAAATACGGATGGTTTTATGGTAATCTTCAAATCATAATTATAAAAAACAAATTTTAAACCTTTCGGTCTCTCTCCCTTTACATAACCTTCAAAATAATATATAACCCTGCGGGCAGTCAATTTGGATATCGCGAGTTCCATTGTGTATCTCCATTTCTAACTTCTGTATTTATTCCATAACAAACATAACTTTGGTAGAGAATGTATTTCTGTCTCTCATCACACGGAAAGCTTCTTCCGATTCTTCCATCGGGAAGCGATGTGTGATCAGTTGATCAAATTCTCCGCCTTTGAGGCGGTCAAGTGCTGTCTTCCAGTCATTCTGTTTGTCATTATAGCTGGAATTCCAGGATCCACGTAAAGTAATGGATTTTCTTAAAATTTTCCAGTATAAATTCTTTTCCATGGTCAGATCCGCTTTTGGATTTCCAACCAGAACGATCGTTGAATTCGGTCCTGCTGCCGCCACAGCATTGCAGATTGCCTGATTAGAACCAACAACTTCCATAACTACATCCACGCCTTCTCCATCGGTCAGTGCGTTGATACGTTCTTCAAAATTGTCTGTTTCCAGTGCAATGGTTTCCCATCCGTATTTTTTTGCCAGCTCAAGCTTTGCGGCAGAGTTTCCGCACATGATCACCTTATCCGTAATCTGGCTGGCAAATGCAGCGCAGACATAACCGATCATTCCGGTTCCGATTACAAGAACCGACTGTCCTTTCTGCACATTTGCAAGTCCGTTCGCATGAATTCCTACCGCAGCCGGTTCGCACATTGCTGCCACATCATAAGACAGATCATCGTCAAACAACACCAGATTCCAGGTCGGAACAACCAGATATTCTGCATATCCGCCATCCCTGCGTGAACCAAAATAATCATAATGGCTGCACTGGGCATACTGCTGCTTTTTGCAGGAAGGACATTCAAAGCATGGAAGCATCGGGAATACACAGGTTCTTCTTCCCAGCAGACTCTCATCCACGTCATCTCCAACGGCAACGATCTGTCCGGAAAACTCATGTCCCGGAATTGTCGGGAAATGATAAGTTCCGTTGATAAACACGCGCTCCACGTCCGAAGAACAGATCCCGCATGCTTTAATCTTTACCAGAACCGTACCCGGACGAAGCGGCTCTACCGGAACCCCATCAAGTGTAAGCTTTCCGATCTCATGCAGAACCAGTGCCTTCATTGTCTTTGGAATTTCTATTAATGATTTCATTACTATCTCCTTTCAACCTATACCGTCTGATCATCAATGATCGATTTAAAAATCAACAGATCCCCATCGGTTGTCAACTTAAAATTCAGAGGATCTCCCTCTATAATATAAATCGGCTGGTTATTCATGGTGCAGATCTGGGAAGTTCCTGTAATCACTTCCCGCTGTTCCTCTGTCAGATTTGCCTGCATCTCCAAAAACCGAGGTAAAGAGAAACTGTCCGGAGCCTGTCCGTTAAACAGTTTAGAGCGCTCCGGAATCGTTGTCACTACTTTGCCATCTTCCGAATAAAGCATCGTATCGACTGCCGGTAACCCACATACACACGCGCCATAAGTTCCTGCCGCATCAATACTGTCATTTAAAATTTTTTCTGTCACAAGGGGACGTACTGCATCATGAATCACAATAACATCCTCCTCATGCACACCTTCATCTTTTACAATGGCATCCGTTACGTTATGGATACTGTCCATACGTTCCTTTCCGCCTTCGATAATCCGGACTTTTTCCGGCTTATCTGTATACTTTTGTACCATATCTTTCATATACGCCAGATAATCCTTGTGTGTGGCGATATAAATATAATCAAAACGGTCTACCTTCAGCATATTCTGAAGGGTATAAATGATAATCGGCTTTCCATCTACTTCTAAAAACTGTTTCGGAATTACCGCACTTTTCATTCTGCTACCTACACCGCCTGCCAACATTGCTCCATAAATCATAATTTTTTCCTTTCTAATCCCCACTGATTATTTCTTCGTATTCTGCCGAAACCGTGTCAATATCTCCGATACTTCGAACCGTACCGTTTTCCAGAATCATCGCTTTGGTACAGATTCTTTTCACCTGTTCGAGACTATGTGATACAAAAAGTACCGTCACCCCCTTGTCCATCATGGAAAGAATCTTTTTTTCACTCTTTTTCCGGAATTTGGCGTCTCCTACGGACAATACTTCATCCAGAATCAGAATCTCCGGTTCCACAATTGTTGCAATCGAAAAACCCAGTCGGCTTTTCATTCCCGAAGAATAATTTTTCAGGGGAACATCCAGGAATTTCTTCAAACCTGAGAATTTTACAATCTCGTCAAATTTACTGTCTATAAATTCTTTGGAATATCCAAGAACAGCTCCATAAAGATAAATATTTTCACGACCGGTATATTCTTTGTCAAATCCGGCTCCAAGTTCCAAAAGTGGAACAATCTTTCCTTTGTGGACTACGCTTCCCTCCGTTGGCTTAAATACCCCGGCAATTACCTTCAAAAGAGTACTCTTTCCTGCTCCGTTTGTTCCAAGAATACCAATACGTTCTCCTTTTTCCAACGTAAAATTAATATCTTTTAATGCCCAGAATTCATCAAATTTCATCTGTCTGGTAATAGATTTTAAAATATAATCTTTCAGGCTGTCCACTCTTTCTTTACTCAGATTAAACCGCATGCCAACATGTTCCACACGCAACACTGTCTCTGCCATTGTTTAAATACTCCTTATCCTCAAGCATATTGTTACTAAATATATAAAATAAATTTATCCTGATTTTTATGAAATACAATCACTCCAACCACTACGGAGGCTACCGCAAACACACACGCATATGTCATGCAGCTCCAGTTAAACGCCTCATGGAAAATAATATTTCTTACATTGATAATGACATTATATACCGGATTCACTGTAAGTACCCACGAATAACCACTCTTTAACAATCGCTCCGGATAATAGAAAATAGCACAGGTATACATAACGATCATCAGCGCAACTTCCCACAAATACTCCATATCACGGAAGAAGACACCAATCGTAGCCAGAATCATTCCCACACCAAACGTCATGATCAGAAGTACCAGTAAAGGGAAAGCGATCAAAAGCCAGTGCAGCGTCGGATAATTTCCTGTAAAAATGCCGAGAAGCACTAATACAATCAGCGAAATTAAAAATATAATAAAATTATAAAGTACGGATGATAACGGATACAGATACTTCGGCACATACACTTTCTTTATCATGGCCGAATTTTGTCGGATCGATTTCAGTGACACTTTCGTGCCCTGTGCAAAATAGGAATAAAGAAGACGTCCCGATAGAATATACAGTGGAAATGTGTGATCTTTATTACCATAGAGTGTTCCAAACACAATGGTAAGTACGATTGTTGTCATAACCGGCTCCAGAAGGGACCAGATAATTCCCAGGTAAGATCTTCTGTATTTTAACTTAATTCCTTTTTTTACTAATTCAAATAATAAATTCCGATAACGCCAAAACGTATCTATTCTCTTCTTCATAAATCATTCTTCCTCTTGCTTGTTTCAATCTATCTATATTTTCAGCTGATAAACAACATGATATTCCCGCTTATCCTCCGGCGGAATTTCCATATAATTTCCATACATATAGGACAAATACCAGTCAATGTTTTTGGGAAAAAGAAATTCGCGATCCTCAAATTTCCGCTTTTGCGCACATAAAAAATCACTTCGCAATTTCAGTTCGCCAAAAAAATGCTTTCTCCCTGATGGTACAACAATGTATTCTGACTGGTCATTGCTGCACATTTGCATCAGCCGCTGTACATGAGCATACCAAAATTTCCCGGTCGGTGCAATCAGCCGCCCGATAAAACTTTTCAGATGTATCATGGTGGCTGCCTTTTTATTGCCCCGGGACAACTTATAAAATTCATTTCTCCATAAATACATCCGATAACAGGAAAGCAGCAATAATCCTGCCTCTACCCGCATACCGTGCAAACGGCGCAAAAAGGCATTGTCATAGGTGTTTTCCACCACAAAAATATCAATTTTAATTCCACATCGTTCTTCCGGGATCTCTAAATATTCCCGACACACTGTGTTTTTCCGGTGAATCTGAATAAAAGAACTCAGATACCCCGGTGTCCGAAGCGGTGCCTCTACAAAATACCGGTCCGGATACCTCTGTTCAATCGCATCAAGCAGACGTTCAATATATTTTCTCTCGACAACCATATCCACGTCATCATCCCAGGGAATAAATCCCCCATGCCGGACGGCTCCAAGAGCGGTTCCCCCGGTAAGCATATAGGGAATATTTAATTCACTGCACAATTCCGTAATATCTATCGTAATACCATAGACAACCTGCTGCACCTTATGAATCTCCTCCGGTGACAGGCGGTGCTGTCCTTCCGATAATTCCGTTTTAAAAATATCGTTTGTTTGTAAAATAGCCACAACCTACCTCTATCTGCCCGCTTTCATTCTGGCAAATAACTTTCCATTATGTTCTTTCACAAAAGTGATGACGCTTGATTCCATCCAAGCAAGTGTAACATTTTTCCACCGGATAGGCAATAGCATAACCTTCATATATCCCGACCGTGGTTTTGCCAGTGCAAGTGCCTTGTCCACCCGCGGATTGTGCAGCATCTTTCTGATTTCTGCCCGCTGTTCTTTCCCGGAAAGGGTACATTTCGAACTGGTCACATTTGTAATGCATCCCACCATGCGCTCAATATATCTTCTGGCAACCATCTCCTGCGTTGCCGCATTGGTCACACCCCAGCTGCGAAACAGTTCTTCCATCCAACCCTGTTCTTCCTCTCTCTTTTCGTACATGTCAGCACGATACGCCGCGGTCTCCGACTCTGCGCGTGCACGTATGAAATGATAGTAGGCATTTGTAGAAAACACAACCGATTCCACATGATCCAGGTAACTCAGATTAAACGGGAAATCATCCCACAGTGTTTTTGGAAAATACAGTCCGTATTGCCGGATCACATCCATGCGGTACAATTTATTCCACGGTGTATACAGCATGTTTCGGTCAAAATACCGGTATGCCTCTTCCCGAAAATCTTTTGCATCGGTAAACACCCTGTCGTCCACACAGATTTTTTCTGACAAATGATTCTGTCCGCAGTAAGTGTCAATATAAAATCCACAGACCACAAGCTGTGCCTGATGCTTCTCGGCAAGTTCGTACATATCCGCAAGCATCTGTGGTTCTGCCCAGTCATCCGAATCCAGAAAATAAACATATTTTCCCTGTGCGATATCAATAGCGGTGTTTCTTGCGCTTGGTGCGCCTCCGTTTTCCTTATGAATCACCCGGATTCTGTGATCTTTTTTAGCATACGCATCGCAGATTTCTCCACTTCTGTCCGGGGTTCCATCATCCACAATTAAAAATTCAAAATCGGTAAAGGTCTGTGCAAGAATACTCTCGATTGCCTTTCCTACATATTCTTCTACTTTATATACCGGCATAATGATGCTGATTTTAATGTCGCTCATTACCGTCTCCTTTGACATTTTACTTGATTGCAGTGGTCTGATCCTGATCCACGCCTTCCGTGTTTTCTTTCTGGAACAAAATCTTAAATGTCAGGAATAAAATCTTGATATCCATCCAGACAGAATAATTTTCGATATAAGTCAGGTCCAGTTTCAGCTTGTCATACGGTGTCGTATTGTACTTTCCATACACCTGTGCATATCCGGTAAGCCCAGCTTTTACTTTCAGACGCAGCACAAATTCCGGGATTTCTTCGGTATACTGATCCGCAATAATCTGCCGCTCCGGCCGCGGGCCTATAACCGACATTTCTCCTTTTAAAATGTTAAACAGCTGTGGAAGCTCATCGAAATGAATGGCACGGATGACACGCCCCACTGGCGTAATGCGCGCATCTCCTTTGGCTGCTAAACGTGCTCCCGCATCTTCGGAATGTGTTGTCATGCTGCGGAACTTATAGATCATAAACGGCTCTCCGTCCTTTGTCAGCCGCTCCTGCCTGTACAATACCGGGCCGTGATCATATAATTTAATGCAAAGGGCAATCACAAACATAAATGGGGAAGCGATTACAATACCGATCAGGGAAATAACAATATCCATCAGTCGCTTTACAAACAGGTCCACAATGCCAAGCCCCTGATTTCTGGACAGGTACAGCGGCGTGTCAAACAGGTGGATATCATCCGCCCCACGAAACAGAATGTCCGAAATCTTTGGTGTCACATATGTGCGGATGGACTCCTGATAACAGTATTTCATAATCTGATTCCGCACTTCCGACGGCAGATCACAAAGTACCACGGCATTGTATTTCTGAATCATTGGATATAACTTTTCGTACCCGATCCGGTAGCTCTCCGCTGCACAGATATTGTATTTGTCTTTTCTGGTATTGATCTTTGCAATCAGATCATCCGGCGAATAATTTCCATATATCACGAGCATCTGGCGCGGCGGATACAGACGCGTATATGCCCTTCGTACCAGTACAACCCACGGAACGATAAATATAATCTCTGTTACCGTCATCAGAAGCAATGGCTGTGGCTGCAGATAATCGTTGGCGACCAGACAGATCTCAAAATATGCAACTATCATTGCAAGAATCACTGCCAGTATCTGGGACAATATAATATCCGAAATCCGCATATATCCGATCCGGTATCCTCCGAACACCTTCGTGAAAAAAAACACAAAGAGAGCATACATACCAATTACAGCCCAGTTACCTCTGCGGAAAAGGGCATTGGCTTTATCCAGCATCGGAACATAGAGCATATACCATACCCATCCAAACATAGCCGCTTCCACTGTAAGCGATATGATATTCGCTGCAAAATTTAATAAATGCTTGTATTTATCTTTCATTAAAACTTTCCTCTAACATGTAGTTTTCCGGTTGTACCCACAGAAATTTTATTCTCCCAGTCCGCTCTCTACATAAGCGACCAGTTCCCGAAGTGCCTCGTGTTCATCCTCACCGTCACAGACAAGTGTAATCTCGTCCCCAGATTTGATACATGCCCCCAGTACACTCAGCACACTCTTTGCATTTGCTGTATTTCCACTGTACTCAAAGGTGATTTTACTTTTATATTTCATTGCCTCTTTGCATAAATTTCCTGCCGGACGCAAATGCAGTCCTGTAGGATTGATGATTTTAACTTTTTGAGATACCATAAGAACGCCTCCTTATAACATAACTCTGGTAATCAGATCTGCAAGCTTTTTTGCTTCCTGCTGGATAACTTCCAACTCTTTGCCTTCTATCATGACACGCACCAACGGCTCAGTACCCGAAGGACGAATCAGCACTCTGCCCTCTCCGGCAAATTTTTTCTCCAGTTCGCCGATTGCTTCTGCAATTTCTGAATACTCCATGTAACTTTCTTTTTTATGGTTTGGCACTTTTGCATTGACCAATGCCTGTGGCAGCACCTCCATGATCTGTGCAAGTTCTGATAATTTCTTTTTGGTTGCCACCATCACCTGCAATAAGTGTAATGCGGAAAGAAGTCCGTCTCCGGTTGTGTTGTCATCCAGAAAAATCACATGACCGGACTGCTCTCCTCCGAGATTATATCCGTTTTCCAACATATTTTCAAGAACATAACGGTCTCCGACTTTTGTTTTCTCCACATGAATTCCCTGTTTTTCTCCCATCAGACTGAATCCCAGATTCGTCATCACGGTGACAACAATGGTGTCCTTTGCAAGTTTTCCGTTTTCTTTCAGGAAATTTCCGCAAATCGCCATGATCTGATCTCCATCTACCAGCTTTCCGTTTTCATCTACAGCAAGCATACGATCCGCATCTCCGTCAAATGCAATACCGATATCTGCCTTTTCGGAAACAACTCTTGCACACAGTTCGTCCATATGGGTAGAACCGCAATTGGAATTAATGTTCGTTCCATCCGGATTGGTATGAATTGCGATCAGATTTGCCCCCAGATCTTTCAGCGTCTTAACCGAAGTATAGGAACTTGCGCCTTCTGCACAGTCCACAACGATCTTCAACGCAGACAGATCTACCGGAACCGTCTTTTTCTCAAACGCAATATACTCATCCACAATATCAAACCGATACTCAACCCTGCCGATTCCCGGTCCGATCGGAAAAACAACGTCTTCCATATCATTCCGGATCAATGCCTCGATTTCGTCCTCCAGCTGATCGGATAATTTATATCCATCTCCATTAAAAAATTTGATTCCGTTAAATTCCATCGGATTATGGGAAGCAGAAATCACAACCCCTGCATCTACTTTATGTTTCCTTGTAAGATATGCAATTGCAGGTGTCGGGGCAACTCCCACAAAAATAGCATTTGCTCCGACTGAACAAATTCCTGCCATCAATGCATTTGCAAGCATTCCTCCGGAAATTCTTGTATCACATCCAATGATGATTGTCGGCTGGTGGGACTGTTCCTTTGTTAAAACATAAGCGCCCGCCTGACCGAGCTTCATTGCAAGTTCAATTGTAAGCTCTGTCCCCGCAACTCCTCTGACTCCATCGGTTCCAAACATTCTTGCCATAATAATTATAACTCCTTTATATACTTTACTATTCGCCGGTATCCTCACCGCTGTCTGTCGAAGTATCTCCGTCCTGTGTATTCTTCGCTTTCACGGTAACGCTGACAGTAATCGGCTGATATGCATAATGATCTTCATCCAGTTTCAGTGAAAGTTCCACCTGATGCGTTCCCTCGCTCAGCCGGGAGGCATCAATGGATGCTGCCAGCTCCGATGCATTCAGCTTATTCAGATCATCCTGCAGCCCACTGATCGTCACAGAAACCTGTGCCTTATCAAAAGATAAGTTCAGGCCGTCCGGCAGACTGTTAACCTTGATATCAGATGTCGGCAGATGATAGGTTCTGGACGCATACGCTTCAATTCTGACGGTTACCGTAACGGATGCCGCAGAAGAATCTACCAGTTCCACGCCGTCCGGCAGATATTCGGAAATATCAATCGTTGTCTTTACATCTTCCCTTGCCCCGCTCACATTGATTACGTTTGCCGGAATTTCAAGTGAAACAAGCGGATTGAGTACATTGGATGCCCCTTTCAGTTTCACAGTATCCGGTGTGCTGCTGATCTCCACTACCCGGTATTCCCCGTATGGGGTTCCTGTTGTCGAAAATACAAGCGGTACTTCCTTTACACTCAGGATTTTTGCCGAAATCGTCACCGTCGTATTGCTCAGCTTCAGCTGGGTGGTATCCACTTCATTTCCATCCGAATCATAGAGAACCGGAATCACATTATCCGTCAGATTCGATGACATTCCATCCACATCAATCGTAGCCACAACCTTATCTACTTTTTTCACAATAGATGCCGGTCCCGACACGTTCAAAACATTCGGGTTTGTCACGGAAACTTCTCCGAGGGCATATCCCGCTGCCACTTTTCCGCTGGTGTCCGCAGAAATCATAAATCTTCTGCTCATGAGATCTTCCAGAGAAAGTTCCATATATTTGTTTTTATTGTTAATGCTCACGGATGTATACGTCCGCTTGGCACTGATCTCGATCGGAACACTTGCCTTATTCCCCTTGTCATTTATGATCAGACGGTTCATATCTGCCACCGCAGAGAAATCGGTGTCATCAAGTTTTTCAAGTTCACTGCGTTTTCCGGTCACAGTAAAGGTAACCGTGTTGGTTCCGTCCAGCACTTCATAGCACTTGTTCATATCTGTAACTGCGGACGCATTTTCTACCGTTACATTTGTTGTAAATGTTTTTGATTTTTTCGGATCATCAATATTATATACAACCAGCCATAAGATAAATGCAAGAACTACAGCCAGAATTTTAAAGCCCAGATTATTCACCAAGGTTTTTAGAATCTTTTTTGCCATTCATAAACCTCCTTTTCAGCAGTCTCAGTTTGGTCACCTGTTGATTTCTGTTCTGCAGATACTTTAATTTGCCTCTCAGAAAATCCGCATTGACATTCCGGTAAATCTGTCCCCGCATAGCGATTGATACCTTACCGGTTTCCTCCGAAACTACGATCGTCAGTGAATCGCTCACTTCACTGATTCCTACAGCTGCACGGTGTCTGGTTCCCAGATCTTTGCTCAGTGTCATACTGTCCGACAATGGCAGATAACAGGTCGCGGAAACCACACGGTCTCCACGTACAATAACAGCTCCGTCATGAAGTGGAGTATTTTTTTCAAATATATTAATTAACAGCTGGCTACTGATAATTGCATCAATATCAATTCCTGTTCTCACATATTCATTTAACAGGATTTCATCTTCTATTACGATCAGGGCACCGGTTTTTACTTTCCCCATGGCATAACAAGCCTTGATCAGTTCGTCAATTGTGTGGTCGGAAAATTTATTTTCCTCTACTTTTCCAAAGTCAAATAACTTTCCCAAAACATTTTTTCCGCCAAGATTCTCAAGTGCCTTCCGAAGTTCCGGCTGGAAAATAATCACCAGGGCCGTCAGTCCGACACTCAACGTATTTTCTGCCAGCCAGAGGATGGTATTCATCTGAAAGATTGCTGCAACGAGTACAAACAGCAGAATCACGATGATTCCTTTGAACAGATTCCACGCACGCGTATTTTTAATCCAAAGCAGAATATGATAAAACAGGAAGGAAATGATCAGTATTTCCACGATATCCACAAAGGAAAAAGAGATATCCGGCATACCGAACAATCCTGTTGCATTGTCATAAAATTGGCTTAATGTTCCCAGAAAATTTTGCATCTGGCTCCTCTTTTCTTCATTTCATTATTTTGATGCTTCGTTCCCCTTATTTGAGTAAATCCTCATCAATGTCCAGTTCTTTCGCAATAACCTTCCGGCTGTTCTCTTCCTCTTCCGGAGACAGCACGGATCTGCTATGGTCAATCCGCTTTCCCATGCTTGCGGTATTTCCGAAATGTTTTACCGTAACCTCACGGACAGCGACCGTTTTCTTCGGCACAGCCTTGACATAATAATAGTAATCATCATCCTCAAACTGCACCCGTTCGGTCCGCGCATAATCCAGATTCATAAACAGAAACTGAAGGATAAATGCAATAAGCAGGGAAATAATATTGCCGGCTATCAGCCATAATGTCTTTCCTGTAACTCCAAGAACAATATAACCTACAAATAATCCGGCAATCTGAATAAGCGCACCGGAAATAATTGCCAGTGTCCAGGCATTATCCACTTCCATCCGGCGTACCAGATAAACTACAATGGCAGTAATTACAAAGATAACGATTACCAGATACATTTCTTTATTTCCCAGAAACTGCCCCACCGAAATATCAAATTTGGAAGAAGACTGTTCCTCATCTGCATTTGCCGCACTCATCAGTGCTCCTGCATTCCGGTGAATTCCGTCCAGGAAATAATAGACAACCGTACCGCATACCACTCCGATCACGGAATACGCACTGCGCAGCAGGCTGCTGCCAACCGGCATCACATACGGAATATGCAGTTTAAAGCACAGCGGTGTAAGCACAACCGTCAGTCCGTCTTTCGGTGCGAAACGAAAATATACAAAGAACAGAATCGCAAACAAAATCAGTGCGGTAAGTGCTACTTCCATGGAAAGCGCATACATATCCGCAAGCACCACAATTGCGCCAATCCATAATATGGCACCAGTCGGCAGAATGGCACAGACAAGCGCCAGCAGTAACGCCACCGGAAACCGGCTGATTTTCTCCATGAATCCGATATTGGTATTGATCACGGTAAAAAGAGCCAGTGCAACGGCAAATTTTACGATCGGATACAGATATGTTTCATATTTACTGTAAAACCGGATCAGCTGATCCTTTATTTCCAACAACTTCGTCATAAATCCTCCCTGTTATGCCCCATCCTTTATTTTTCTTCCCGCAGTAATCTGCGCGCTCTCTTCAGATGATTTCCATATGCTTTCATCTTGCGATAGCCTTTTGCATACCGGGCACAATAGATCAGTGCGGTAATCAGAAGATACACGATCATAAATCCGGCATATGCAACAATAAGTTTCGGGACGAACGTCGTAAGATCCACGCGATTGATCCATTTCGTAATTGTATCAATATCCCCGAGTCCCCAGAACACAATCAGAAGAATAAATGCGATGGTTCCCGAAAAGAAACTTTTTACAATTTCTTTTCCTACATAGTCCCACATCGTATATTCTCCCGCCTGATGATATTTTTTATTTTCATATTCATCAAATGCTGCAAGATGATATAATTCTTTTACCCGTTCTTCACTGATCATAGATAACTCCTGTCTCGAACGCATCCCGGAATTTGGACACAATGATGCATTATTTGCTATTATACCATAGATAGTTCTTTTTTCAAAGTCTGTTTTCCAATCGCCCGTTTCCATGAAAAAAGCCCCGGAAATATCCGGGGTCTGGTTATTTGTCCACTATTCATTTTTTAAATATCTCATACGGTCCCTGTCTCTGGTAGAGCGTAAGTCTTCCATCTTAGGTTCCGGTTTCTGATAGGCATTCTGAAATTCGTTTGCCATTCTTTCCTTGCATTTATCACAAAAGCGTCCCGTGCGGATCGGTTTGCCACATTTTTCACATACAATCCCTGCTTCCGTAGCCGAGGAAAGAATCAATCTTTCTTCCTTTACCCACTGCCGGATCTGTTTGGTTGATATATCATTATCCGTTGCTGTCTGTTCTACCGAAGCACCCGGATGATCCTCGAGATACTGTTTGACTTCATGAAATTTATCTTCCAATTTCTTCTGACATGCCGGACAGATACGCTCATTGTTCAAAACATTAAACAATCTGCCACACATTTTACAATTTCTTACTTCCATAGTATCCCTCCTAAAAGCCTCTGCCAATGCAGGCAGTCAGCACATAAACCTGTTCCGCACCCGCTTCTTTTAATCTCTCCGCTACAGCTTCTACTGTAGATCCGGTTGTATAAATATCATCCACAATCAGAATTCTCTTATATTTTACTACATTATCCGAACTCTGAAAAGCATTTTTGACATTATTTTCTCTTTCTCTGCCATTCAGTTCTTTCTGTGGCCGTGTATCTTTCACCCGGATCATCAGACGCGGAATACACGGAATATCCATTTTTTCTGACAGTGCCCTGCCAAAAAGCGCAGCCTGATTATATCCGCGATACCGTTCTTTTTTCGAATACATCGGTACCGGAACGATTGCTTCGATCCTTTTTTCCCGCATCCAGTTTTCCCAGCGCTGCATGGCTTCCTCCGCCAGAAAACGGGCATATCTCCTCCGGTTTGCATACTTAAACCGGTACATGGATTTCTGCACAGCCCCACGATATACAAAAAGCGATCGTCCTTCTGCAACAAAAGAACGATGCTTTCTGCAATTCTGACAATATTCTGTTTCGGTATCCGCAAGCGGGCTTCCGCAATGATAACAGTACGGCTGCACAACGGGATACAATTTTTTCCGGCACGCTGCGTGAACATTTCGCTGTCTGCGGATATCTGCCGTTTCCAGCAGACGGTCGCATACAAAACAGCGTGGCGGAAATATACATTCCAGAAAATTATCCAAGACGGATACGGTTTCGAACTTCAATCTGTGCTGCCGCTTTTTCAAATTCAGCCTCTGTCATATCTTTTGTAGTAAATCCAATCTCTCCTGCAATTCCGGCATCTGCATATTCTACACTGCCAAATGCATTTTCGATTGTTTCCTTACCGGAAGAAGTGCGTACAAAGAAACTGTTTACACTGTCTTTGTAATCTACCAGTGTCAGTTTTTCCGGTGACCAGTCAATGTAAATATTGGTATTTTTGTGCTTTGTCATATCCACGATATCTGCTACTACTGCACTTGCTGTCGGAAGCTTACCTGCTCCGCTGCCGTAGAACATTGCATCGCCCAGTACATTTCCATGTACGAAGATTCCATTGAACACACCGTTTACTCCGCAAAGAGGATGCTCTGCGCTGAGCATGAAAGGAGCAACCATACAACTGTAACTGTTTCCGACTTTACGGCTGGATGCAAGAAGCTTAATGGAACGGTTCAAAACCTTTGCATACTTAAAATCATCTGCTGTGATCTTTGTGATTCCCTCACAGTGAATATCCTCAAAATCTACCTGCCGGCCACACACCAGAGAAGTTAAAATGGCAATCTTGCGGCACGGATCATGTCCTTCGATATCCGCAGTAGGATCTTTCTCTGCATATCCCTTTTCCTGTGCGTCTTTCAGTACCTCATCGAAATCTGCACCTTCCTCTGCCATTTTTGTCAGCATGTAGTTTGTGGTTCCGTTTAAGATACCTGTAATCTCTTCAATCTCATCGGCAGTCAGACATTTATTCAATGGACGGATAATCGGAATTCCGCCGCCTACACTTGCCTCAAACTGAAAGTTCACGTTGTGATCCCGTGCAATTTTAATCAGTTCCGCTCCCTTGGCTGCAACCAGGTTTTTATTGGAAGTGGCAACCTGCTTTCCAGCCTCAAGCATTGCCTTTACAAACGTATATGCAGGCTCCACGCCTCCCATGGTCTCTACTACGATGCCGATCTCCGGATCGTTTACGATCGTCTGATAATCATGTACAATGGCATCTTCCATAGGGTCTCCCGGAAATTCCCGCAGATCAAGAATATATTTGACATCAACCGGTTCTCCCGCACGCTTTGTGATCTTTTCCTTGTTAATTCTTAATACATCTACAACACCGGAACCAATGGTGCCGTAGCCCATAACTGCAATCTTCATTTTTCTTACTCCCTGGCTAATATTTTTGCATAATGAATCCCCTGCACAGATTCAATACTGTTTCTCATATCCTCCACATTGCCCGTCGCAGGGAACACATCAATACTGAGCGACAATGAAGCAATTCCATTAACCGGAACGCTTTGATGAATCGTCAGAATGTTTGCATGAAATTCCGCAATTGTTTTTAATACCATGGATAACAGCCCCGGTTCATCATCCAGCTGGATCACCATATTGACCGTTTTTCCTTTTGCATTTTCATGATATGGAAATATATCGTCCTTATATTTGTAGAAAGAGCTTCTGCTGATCTGTACCATCTCTGTGGCTTCCTGCACAGACTCCACTTTACCGGAATCCAGCAGCCGCTTCGCTTCCACAACTCTGAGCAATACCTCAGGCACGGCTTTTGCCCGCAATACGAAGAAAGATGCCTTCTCGCCCATCCTGATTTCCTCCCTTATGTATTGTCTGTCTACGACCGACACTTGTGCTCACTTGAAAGATTCTACCATAAGAACATCAATCTTGCAAGAGGTATCGGGGATCTGTCCCCGATTTTTACGCTCTCGGCTTTCCGCAGTTGGAGCAGAAATTTCCACTGTTAACCTGTCCACAGCTACAGGTCCACTCGGTTTTCGGTGCCGGTTTTCCACAATTGGAACAGAATTTTCCCTGATTCTGCTGTCCACATGCACAGGTCCAGCCTGCCGGTGCCTGCGGTGCTTGCGGTGCCTCCTGCCCAGCAGGAGGTACCGCTCCCTGTACAGCCCCCTGCGTCCTTCCAGCTGGTGCACCTCCATTCATCATCTGCATCTGCTGCAGATTCACATTTGATGCCGCTCCCATCATACCACCGGATATATTGGAAGCCATTCCCATTCCCATAAAACCGGCCATGGAACCATTGGAATTACTTCCCGCTGCCTCAAGCCCTCTGGCTACCGCTCCCTGCACGTATCCTTCCCGGACCGTCGGATCGGAAAGCATGGCTCCTTCATTTCTCATATTCAGCAGTTTCTGCGATTCCTCGCTGTAAGAAACCGTCATACCTACCGCCTGGATTTCCATACCACGGGTCTGATTCCATTCCTCATCCAGAACCGATGACATATACTTTCCAAGTTCTCTTGCCTTGCTCGAAACAAAAGAAATACGGAAACCATCTGCCGACATCTGATTTACGGATGACTGCAAAGCCTCTAAAAACTCAGACAGATACTGCTCATTGATTTCGTCAATCTCTACATGATCCTTATTTTTCGGAACCGCTTCCGCATAAAATTTGAGCGGATCTACAATTTTAATCGAATATGTGCCATGTGCACGCAAAAACAGTTCGGCATTATAGAACGAATCAAAATAATTGATTGGCTGTCTTGTTCCGAACTTAATGCCTTTGATTTCCTGCAGATTGACAAAAAATACCTGCTGTTTCTGCGGCGTCTGTCCGCCGAAACGGAAACGGTCAAACGATTCCTTGATGGAGTCTCCCAGTTGTCCGTTGAGCAGTGACGGCATGGAAGAATGATCCACTTTGTAATATCCCGGCTCTGCTGTGTAATCTACAATCTTGCCTCCGTCCACCAGCATCATAAACTGATTGTCATATACATGAATCATGGAACCATTCGACACGACATTGTCCGTTCCCTTTTTATTTTCCCCACGGCGGATCAGTGTTCCTTTGGTAAAAACGGTCTGATCCCCCATATTATCTGCTTCAATGACTTCCAGCCACTGATCTGCAAATGCACCTCCAACTGCCTGCGTTACTGCCTTAATAATTCCCATTACGCTCCTCCTTATTCCTGTTTTTATTTACACGTCATCACTGTCCATATTTTTCGGACATCCCAGGCTCTGCCATTTCAGATATCCATTGATAAACGGATCAATGTTTCCGTCCATCACTGCGTCCACATTTCCGCTTTCCACACCGGTTCTGTGATCTTTAACCATGGTATACGGCTGCATAACATAAGAACGGATCTGGTTTCCCCAGCCGATATCTGTCACTTCGCCCCGGATTCCAGCTGCTTTGGCTGCATTTTCTTCCTGTTTGAGAAGATACAGTTTCGCTTTGAGCATCTGCATCGCTTTATCCTTGTTCATATGCTGCGAACGCTCATTCTGGCACTGCACCACAATTCCGGTCGGAAAATGCGTGATACGGATAGCAGAAGACGTCTTGTTGATATGCTGTCCTCCGGCACCACTGGAGCGGAACGTATCAATACGGATATCTTCCTCCCGGATCTCCACATCGACATCTTCTTCTATATCCGGCATCACATCGCAGGATACAAAAGAAGTCTGTCTTTTTCCTGCCGCGTTAAACGGAGAAATACGAACCAGCCGGTGCACACCTTTTTCCGATTTCAGATATCCATACGCATTCTCCCCATTCACCTGAAATGTAATGGATTTGATTCCGGCCTCTTCTCCATCCAGAGAATCCAGCACTTCCACGGAAAATCCCTTTTTATCTGCCCATCGGGTATACATACGATAGAGCATGGCTGCCCAGTCACAGGATTCCGTGCCACCCGCTCCCGCATGCAGGGAAACAATGGCGTTGTTCCTGTCATATTCTCCCGACAGAAGCGTTTTCATACGGATATCCTCATAGGTCTGAACAAATTCTTTCATCATCTGATCGATCTCCGGGATCAGTTCCGGATCATTTTCCTCATATCCCATCTCGATCATGGTTTCAATATCATCATATTGCGCCGACAATGCCGCATAAGTTGCCACATCGTCCTTTAAACTTTTGACTTCCTTCATCTTGTTCTGGGAAACTTCCGGATCGTTCCAGAAATCCGGTGCCTCCATCTCCCGTTCCAATTCCTGAATCCGCTGTTCTTTGCCAGCTAAGTCAAAGTGAATCCCTCACTTCCTGCAGTGGAGCCTTGTAGCTTTGCAGCTGGCTCTTAAAATTATCCAATTCTACCACAGAATCACCTCTTTCTATTTCTTATTTCAGACTTATGATAATATAAAATAATATGAATAGCAAGCAATGCAAGAAATGCTCCTGCCGAATCAATCAGCACATCCGTCACTCTTCCGGCTCTTCCCGGCACAAACAGCTGATGAAATTCATCGGTTACTGCATAGGCTGCCGTTATGCCAAGTGCCATACATCCACGGTTCTTTTTCCGGTCAAATGCCGTCAATGCCTGAAATATCAGAAGTGCAAGAACTGCATATTCGCTCATATGTGCAGCTTTGCGCACAGGATATTCAATTTTCTGTGCCATCTGTTCCAGTTCCGGCCCGGAATGTTTCCATCCAAACACCTGATTCCACATCTTAACAATCCGGTAACTCACATGCCCGCTGATTTCCGAAGACTCCGTATCCGGCTGTGCGGAAAACGAAAAAATAACCACAGCCCATACAACAATCAACGCAACACTGACAATTCTCCATACACGTTTTCTTTTCATTGTTACCCTTTAATTTATTTTTTCTTTCACAACAGAAATTGCTTTCTGTAACTGATTATCGTACTTCATGTCATAACTTTCATCTTCCGGACCGCTGTATTTGTATTCCAGTTTGATATCCGGCTGAATGCCTTTCCCGTGAATGTAATGTCCCTTTGGCGTATAATATTTCGCGGTTGTAATTTTAATGGCATCCCCGTTTTCCAGAGGAAATACCGTCTGGACAATTCCCTTGCCAAACGTTTTTGTTCCAATCAATGTTCCATAATCATAATCCTTGATTGCTCCGGCAAAGATTTCTGATGCACTGGCACTGTCTCCATTAACTAAAACTGCCATCGGATAATGAATGCAGGACGCATCGGATGTATATGTCTCTTTTTTCCCATATTTATCCTCCGTGTAAACAACCGTTCCCTCCGGAAGAATCTGATCCAGAATATCCACGACAGAAGTCACCAGTCCGCCCGGATTGCTCCGCACATCGACAATCAGCCCTTTCATATCTTCCTTTTCAAGTGCTACAAGTGCCTTTTTAAACTGTTTTGCGGTATTACTCTGGAATTCGCTGATCTGTATGTAGCCGATCCCATCGGAAAGCATTTTGGAATCCACACTCGGAATATCCACGTTTTTACGTTCCACATCAAGTTCAAGATTTTCCCCGGTCTGCGAACGATAAACTTTCAAATGGACTTTTGTCCCCTCCTTTCCCCGTATCTTTTTTACAAGGTTGGAAAGTTCCATACTGGTCGCTTCATACTTATCCACGGATAGAATTTCATCTCCGTTTTTCAGCCCCGCTTCCTCTGCCGGTGTTCCCTCGTACACTTTAACCACTGTCACTTCCATGGTCTTTACATTCTGTGAAAGCGCCGCACCGATCCCATAATAATTTCCATTGGTTGATGTCTGCAGATCTTTATATTCATCTACCGTGTAGTATACGGAATAAGGATCTCCAAGCCCGCTCAGCGTTCCTTTATAAATGGCATTGCGGATATCTTTTTCTTTGTAAGAATCGTTGTAATACAAATCGATATACGACAACAGCTCATCCACTTTCTTTATTGCTGCCTGGTCGAGAACATTGTCTTTGGCTGTCTGTTTTACTCCCTGTGGTCCAAATATAACATAATTGTTTGTAAGATTCGCATACGCACGAATTCCGACTCCGGCACCGATTCCCGTAATCAGTAGTCCCAGCACCAGCCCGATAATCACTCCGTTTTTAAAGCCCGATGGTCTTCTTTTTTCCGGTTTCCCGGTTTTGATCATTTCTTCCTGTTCTTCCTGCATTCCTGCCTCCATAATTTTCCCTATAAATCAAGAAGCCACACCTTGCAGCATGGCTTCTTGTCATTTTATGACAACAATAACAATATTATACTTTCAAATGTTTGCGGATCGTCATCTGACTGCCGATAAATCCGATACCGGCTCCAAGGATAACTCCCACCGGAATCAGTGTCCGGAAAACAACCTTCACCGGTTCAAACACGATCATCGAACCGATAAAATTGAATTTCGCTGCAATATAGACAATGATCTTCTGATACATAAAATACAGCACACCAAGCGGAATCGCTGCTCCGATCAGTCCGATCACAATTCCTTCCACAATAAACGGCGCACGCACAAGAAAATCCGTTGCTCCGATCAGCTTCATAATGGCAATTTCTTCCTTACGGACCGAGATACCGACCATTACGGTATTGCTGATCAAAAAGACAGCCACACACAGCAGAATCAGAATAATTCCTCCGGAAACATATCCCAGCAGTTTATTGAAATCCGTCAGTGTATTTGCCACCTGGGCAGACTCTTTTACCTCGCGCACCCCGGTAAGTCCCTTGATATAGGTTACAAGGGAATCCTGCATCGAAACATCGTTCAGATACACCTGATAATGTGCAGAATTCGCAAGCGGATTATCTGTAAATCCATCCGCAAGTTCTTCTTTTCCCTGAAAATATACTTTTTTATATTCTTTCCACGCCTCGTCGGCAGACACATACTCGTTTTTGCTGACCTCGGCACGCTTATTAATCTTTTCTCCGATGTCACGGATCTGTGCATCTGTCGCATCATTTTCAAAAAATACGGTAACTGACACACCCTCTTCAATAGAATGTACCGTCGCACTGAAATTCGTTACAATAATATAAAACAGACCGAACATAAAAATGCAGGCCGCCATGGTTGCCACGGAAGCAAGCGAAAACATTTTATTTCGAAATATATTTTTTAAGCCCTGTCTGATCGAATAAAAAAAGGTATTAATTCTCATCGTCGTAGCCACCTTCCTTACTGTCACTGACAATCGTACCCTTTTTCACTGTGATCACACGTTTTTTCATAACTTTCACAATTTCCAGATTATGGGTTACAACAATCACTGTAGTTCCTTTGCTGTTGATTTCCTCCAGCAGTTTCATAATCTCCCACGCATTATTGTTATCCAGATTTCCGGTCGGCTCATCTGCAAGCAAAATGCTCGGCTCATTGATCAGAGCACGGGCAATTGCCACTCTCTGCTGCTCACCTCCGGATAGCTGTTTCGGAAAAGAACGGTATTTTGCGGCAAGTCCCACCATAGAAAGCATAAGCGGTACTTTTTTCTTAATATGGCTGTTCGGCTCACCGACCACCTTCTGTGCAAACGCTACATTGTCATAGACATTGCGGTCTTTCAACAGACGGAAATCCTGAAATACCACTCCAATGTTTCTCCGGAATTTCGGAATCTGCTTTCTGCGGATCTTCCCAAGCTTTTTCCCTGCAATGGTAATGCTTCCTTCCGTTGGTTCGAGTTCTTTTAACAACAGTTTAATCAGGGTTGACTTTCCCGAACCGCTGTCTCCTACAACAAATACAAATTCACCATCTTCTATTTCCAGACTCACGTCATTTAAGGCAGGAACTCCTGCCGCATATGTCTTGCTGACATGTTCCAGTGTAATCATAATCTCTCCTTCAATCTCTAATAGTCCAGTGTTTCCATATACTTCATATACTTGACTACCATGAGTGCGATCTTAAACGTGATTGCATCTTCAAAAACCCGCAGATCCAGACCTGTGCTCTTCTGCAGCTTGTCCAGCCGGTACACCAGCGTATTACGATGAATGTACAGCTGTCTTGAAGTCTCTGACACATTCAGACTGTTTTCAAAGAATTTGTTGATCGTCGTCAGAATTTCCTCATCAAAATCATCTGGTGATTTTCCACCAAAGATTTCTTTGATAAACATTTTGCACAATGGAATTGGAAGCTGATAAATCAGTCGGCCAATTCCCAGCTGGGAATACGCAATCACATCCTGTCCCTCAAAGAAGATCTTTCCGACATCCAGTGCCATGCGCGCCTCTTTATAAGATCTCGAAACCTCTTTCAATTCGTTCACAATGGTACCATATGCGATATGAATATTGCAATTGGTATCAGATTTAAACAGCCTGATGATTACATCTGCTGTCTTATTCAAATCCTCATAGGTTTCATTTTCTGCAAGTTCTTTGACTACAATAATGTTTTTTTCATCTACCGCTGTGACGAAATCCTTTGATTTTCCACCAAAAAGTCCCCGGATCTTCTCCAGCTCATTTCCATCTTTCTCACGGTTTGTCTCCACCAAGAATACCACACGGCGTACTTCTGTTTCAATATGAAGTTTCTTGGCACGATTGTATATATCTACCAAAAGCAGATTGTCCAAAATCAGGTTCTTGATAAAATTATCTTTATCAAAACGTTCCTTATAGGCAACCAAAAGATTCTGAATCTGGAAAGCAGCAATCTTTCCAATCATATACACATCCTCGCTGTCTCCATATGCCAGCAGAATATACTCCAGTTGATGATCATCGAACACTTTAAAGAACTGGCAGCCATTTACCACCTGACTGTCCGCCGGCGATTCCACGAAGGTCTGTGCCGGAGTTACAAACTGTTCTGCATCCGGAAATGTCGCGACCAGAATTTTTCCCTCTACATCAATCACACATAAATCTGTACGTGTAATTGCTTTCAGTCCGTCAATTGTATTTTGAAGTATTTGATTGGATATCATAGTCAGCTCTCCTTATCCCCATATTTCATCCAGAAATCTATCGTTCCCCCACCTGTTTTCTGAACAATTACTTTTATTTTAATACATTCTTCCAAAAAAAGAAAGAGGAAATGTATATTTTTTATGCATTTCCTCTCTTACCACTTTTTCCGGTTAGTAATATTTCACTATAAAATTTTAACAATATCGTTCTAAAAATCATCCGAATATTCCAGAAATCCCTCGCCCAAAACCTCCCGGACATCCGATACGATTACAAACGCAGAGGAATCCACATCATTTACAATCTCTTTCACACGCACGATCTCTTTCCTTGATACAACGCAATACAGAACGCACTTTTTCTCCTCTGTGTACATCCCCTGTGCGTGCAGTCCCGTAACCCCGCGGTCAAGCTCATCCATCAGCCGTTCTGCCACTTCCTCATACCGGTTTGTGATAATAAAAGCTGCTTTGGAAGTCTTAAAGCCCTCCAGAAAGGCATCGGATATTTTTGTCGACACAAAAATAGAAACAACTGCATAAAGTGTAGGTCTTAAACCAAATACATATAATCCGAGAATCACAATGGCTGCATCCAGTACCTGCATCACCTGAACCACCGTATAGTGCCGCATGTGTGACTGGATGATCGCCGCAACCATATCGGTTCCGCCGGTCGTTGCTCCCGCCTTAAGAACCAGTGCCATGCCAATGCCGGTAAATGCCCCGCCAAACAGGGCTGCAAGCATATAATCATCCCCTGACATATCTATCACCGGTATCAGATAAAGCCACACCGAAAGCAAAATGGTTGCAAAGCCCGTTTTCCCGATATATTTTTTTCCAAACCGGATATAGGAATACAGAAATATCGGAATATTCAGCACAATATTCGTCAGCCACAGAGGAATTCCTCCCGGCAGAAGCGCTTCCGTAAGATTTCGTATGATAATGGTAAGACCAGTAAACCCTCCGGTGATCAGCCCCACCCTGTCAAAAATCCACTGAATGGCAATGGCCATAAGTGCAGTGCCCAGCAAAATCAGGAAATAATTTTCCAGTTCTTTCCAGACATTTGCCCTCATGATATGCTTTCCTGCTTTCCATGATAATGAATCAGCTGCCGCTCCAGTTTATGCGTGCGGATCAGATTCCGTATATTTCCGAGCAGTCCCTGCCTGCGCTTTGTAAAATCCCAGGAACCGATTCCATACCACAGTCCGGCAGACAGTTTCTCACAATTCTCCATCAGGAAATGTTCCTGATCCGGACTTGGCAGAACACTTAAGATCATATCAGGCGTCAGTGCATTGATCTCATTGACCATGGCATCCGTCCCCCCCTGACAGTTTTCAAACGCTTCTGCTCCCAGGATCTCGCATTTTCCAAAATGCTCTGACAAAAAAGCACAGGTCTTTTCCACATGTTCCGCGGTATCTCCGATCACAAACACCGTCTGATGATTGCGTTCCACCCGCTTCATCAGTTCAAAAAAGAAATCATGATGTTCGATCTCATGACGGTGCTGGTAAGATCCTGCACCAACAGCTTCTAAAATTCCGTTTTCCGCAATCACGGTATGTTCCGCAAACCCTATGGCTTTGCGGACAAGTTCATCCGTTTCTGCCAGCATAAGCGTATCCATGTTTACTTCTTCTATTGTATGGAATCCATGATCAGACATATCCTTTTCTACATTCATGATCATTTCCCGAACGGTATAATTGTCCAATTCAATTCCAGCAAAATCAATCGTTTTAATCATAACTTCCCTAGTATATCAAAAATACCTCCCGTTTGCAATCATTCAAATACATGCTTTTTATGCGTTGTTAACAAAACAATCGTTTGTTTTTATCCCTGTCATCCACAAACAACTTATCCCAAATTATGTGGATAATGTTCATAACTTCGTGTATAACTCGATTTTTCGGCATTTTTTGATTCCGGATAGTGGATAATTTTTTCATTTTATCCACATCTGTGGTTTCCATCCCCCATCTTAGTTTTGATTTTTTTGTGCACTTTGTATATTCGCGTTTTCCCCTGTAACGGTTATCTGCATTGCCTGCGCAATTTTTGTGTAGGAATCTTTCTGATATCCCACATGGCATCCGCATACCGTATACTCATAAGAAGTTCCCGGCATTACCCCGGTATCCGTGTATCCGGTTTCCTCTGTTTCTTCGAGACAGACATATGTTTTCGTCCCCGCGATTCTGCGGTAAATACGATAATAATCAGCCCCCTGCACCGTATTCCATGCCAGTGTCACCGACTCATCCGCATTTACAACCGGTGTCTGCAGAACCGGTGCCTGATCTAAAATCAGGTCAAAATATTCTGCAATGCCCGTGGCATCCGCCACGCCAAGACGTTTCAGCCGGTCGTTACCATTCAGAAATGTTGTACTGTCATCGTGGTTGCTGACATAAGCATGCTCCACAATCAGTCCCGGAAAGCCGGCATACTTGCTCCGCTTGATCACGGCGTAGTAATCTGCCTTTGATTTATCCGGATAGCGGGACCCCACAGCCGAATTCCGGTAAAGAATTCCATTATTTTTCAGTCCAAGTGCCACCAGCTGTTTCTGAATACTTGCTGCCGCCATTTTTCCTTCACTTCCCACCTCTTCTTTATACCCGCTGTTCGGATAATAAACACAGGCTCCATGGTCGGTTTTTTTCAGGGAAGCATTGTTGTGTATTGCAACAAACAGATCTGCTTTCCTGCTTTTTGCAAAATTCACACGGTTTCCAAGTGTCACAAAACGGTCGGAAGAACGCGTCATATATACCTTCACTCCTGCATACTTTTCCAGTTCGGTTTTACAGGTCTTTGCAATGGCAAGATTTAACTGTTTCTCCTTGTATGTTTTTCCGTCCCACTTATATCTGGCACCCTGATCATGCCCTCCATGTCCCGGATCAAGAACTACAACCACCGGATCTGCGTCCGGCGCCTGATTTGCAGCCGCATACACGTTTCCCGGCGGGAAAAGACCAATTCCCAGTATTGCCAATGTCAAAAACACGCCTGCCATTTTTTTCATTTGTACTTTCTTTTTCATTTGTTTCCTACTTTACTTTAATTGCTGTGGTGTTTGAAAATGCTCCGTAATAGTTCTTTTTGTTTACCGTTTTGTATGCGCGGACCTTATAGCGATAGGTTGCCCCTTTTTTCAGTTTTGTATTCCGATACGAAGTTCCTTTGACCGCTGCAATCTTTGTATACTTTCCGGTCTTTGTATTCAGCCGGTATACCTGATAACCAGTTGCCCCGGAAACCTTACTCCACTGCACGGTAACTGCTGCATCTTTTGTACTGAGCTTTATCGTTTTTACTTTTGCAGGCTTTTCTGTTTTTTTGATTTTCACCTGCTTTTCTGTGGAATACGCACCTTTATAATTTTTATCCTTATACGTTTTGTATGCACATACTTTATATTTATAAGTCTTTCCTGCTGCAAGCTTCTGATCAGTGTAGAAAAGCGTCTGGGCACTTTTTACTGTCGCAACCTGTTTGTATTTACCGTCTGCTGTATCCAGCCGGTAAATCATATATCCGGTGATCCCATCCACAGTCTGCCATGTCAGTTTCACGGAAGAAGTCCCAGTTGCAGAAACATTCGTCAGATCCACCTGACCCGGCAGTGTCACATCACTGTAAACATCCGAAAACCGGCCCGGAAGTACATGATCATTATTTTTTTCATAAGCACGGATTTTAAACTTATATTCGTTCGCCCCCGTCAGGCCGCTTATCGTATAAGAAGTGCTTCCATCTCCCACGTCAGCTGCCATTTCATACTGACTACTTGCTGCACTGTACTGATAAATCTGATACCCCACAGCCCCCTGTGTTTCTTCCCAGGACAACCCAAGCGAAGTCTCTGTCCGCGTCTGTGTTGCGATTCCAGCAACCTTTTCCAGCGAGATAATCACTGAAGCCGGAGAAGAAAATGTTCCGTAATAAGCATTCCCCCCTATCGTCCAGTAACATCTCACTTTATACTGATAAACTTTTCCTCCTTCTGCCGTTGTGTCTGTATAACTGCAATCTGTTGTTGTCTTCAGCAACGTGTATTTTCCCTGATCCGAATCACTGCGCCACACCTGATAACCTTCCACATCATCCGCAGAAACACTGTCCCAGCTCAGATTTACAGTACCCGAAGCACCATCCGCAGCCTTTAGCCCGGTCGTCTGTTCACTGGTATCCTTATACCAGAAATTTGCATCCAGGCTTCCCGCATAGCCATCTATTTTTGCAGCAGATGAATACTGCCAGAATTCATAATCGTATGCGGCATCCGCATATGGCGTTCCTGATTTTGTATTGCTTGTCGTGGTATTGTTGTACCGTGCCACCCACAGGGAACAGTCATACAAAGCATCCGTATTGATATAGTTTTTGATCCACGCATAAGATGCATATACGCCTGCCCGGTATCCGGCTGCCGTAATGGTATCCGCAAATGCCTGACATACCGCTGTCTCTTTTGTTTTGGAAAGTTTTCCCGCAGTCAGACGCTTGTTTGCCCCTGCCTCTCGGTCCATGATGATCGGCATCGACACATTCCAGCCGTACTGGTCAATCATATCGAGCACATACTGTGCTTCCTCCCGTGCCTCTGTCTCATTCAGAGCCTGGGAAAAGAAATACAGTCCGACATTGATATCATTGGAAACTGCTCCCTGAATATGACTGTCTGCACAATTATCTCTGTAAATACTTCCATCTTTCGTATCTCTGGATGCCACACGCACGAAAGCAAAATCAATTCCGGCTCCGTGAATACTTTCCCAGTCCAATCCGGTCTGTGTCCACTTTGTTCTGTCTTTGGAATACTTTTTCTTCAGTGCTGCATCCGCCTGCCAGTATGATACATCAATTCCGTTGACCAGTTCATCATCCGCATAGTCCGCTTTGTGATAATAGGTTGCGCTGGTATAATCACCGGCCGTCGTAAAAGACGCATTCAAAAAAGCACTCGAATACGACGATGCTTTTTTCAAGGATGTCCGATTCCCGAAAACAGGTGCATTCTTTTCTATCAGTGTATCCAGATCCGGCTTTGACTCATACACGGTCTCATCCTCTATGCTCTGTCCCATGACGCCATCCATCTGCGCTTCGGGCACCTGAGCCTTTAACTGCTGTGGCGCCACAATACAAACCGCCGTCACCGCCAGTCCTGCCATAACTATCTTCGCCTTGGTAAATGCCAATTTCTGTTCCTCCCTCTGTTACCGTTCAATAAACTACTCATTTTACATAGTAACTTTATATGATTGTGCTTGTCAATGTTATTTCCCTTGCAAAATCTGTTTTTTGCAAATTTAAGAAATCCTTAAATAATATTAAGAAAAAGAGCACTTGCTTTCGCAAGTGCTCCTGTTATACTTATGTTATCTTAATTGTTAGAAAATTCTTCGAACTGCAAGAATGGTTCTGTAATTTGCAGGAGAAGTATATTTAATACCGTCTCTTGCATTGCTTGCATGTACAATCGTATTGTTTCCAACATAGATTGCAACATGTCCGCTGTAACATACGATATCACCCGGCTGCATGTTTGATGTGCTGACGCCATATCCTACACTTCTTAAAGCACTTGAGCTGTGTGGAAGGCTGACACCGAAATGTGCGTATACAGACATTACAAATCCGGAACAATCCGTTCCGTTTGTAAGGCTTGTCCCACCATATACATATGGATTTCCTACAAACTGTCCTGCATAACTTGCAACCGCTGATCCTGTTGAAGATGCGCTTGATGAATCCTGTACGGAAGAATCTGAGCTTTGTGACTGTGAAGAACCTGAAGAGGTTGTCTGAGATGCACTCTCTGCTTTCTGTGCTGCTCTGTCCGCAGCCTCACGCTCCTCTTTTTCCTTCTGTAATCTTGCCTTTTCTTCTGCAGCAGACTCTGCATATGTGTATTCTGTAGATAATGTGACATAATCTGTAGATACATAGCCTTTGCCTTCATCTACAGAAACCTTTGCCCATCCATCCTTTGACTCATCCAGTACCGTCAGATCGTCTCCTTCCGGCACCAGAGTAATTACTTCTGCCTTCTGGGAAGCTCCCTTGCGGACTTTTAATGTCTCTGTCTCTACAAGAGCAACTCTTCTTCCTGCTTTCTTTAATTTTTTCTCATCACCAATGGATACGAATTCAGATTTTACATAACCTGTTACCGATCCAGATTTGATTTTGTACCAGCCATCCTTCTCCCCGATGACGGTTCCTACGTTATTCTTATATAATTTTCCTACAGCCTTGCTGTCTGTAGTTGGTTTCTTACGAACGTTCACGTAATCATCCACAACAGCTACCGCTTTGTCTTCATACTCAGACTTTACAACTGGTGCTTCAACTTCTTTTACTTCCGGCTGTGCACTTGCAACGGTTGCCTCATCTTCCACTTTTTCTGCGACTTCACTGAGTGCCAGTGAAAATCCTGCAGTCGGTGCAGATGATGTTGTTGCAATATCGGAAGCAAGGCTTGCGACTCCAGCAGTTGGTGCTGCGTAAGCTGCTACAGTAAAATTGCCAATGGTCAGTGCCCCAACTAACCCACATGCGGTCAATTTTAATAATGTTTTACGTTTCATTTTCGCCTCCAATGACTTTTGTACTTCTTTATTACGAATTTGTTACAATTATTACATTGTCATTATAGCAAAGGCACGGATATGTGTCAACCCCTTTTCCATCCACAGAATTCAATTGAATTTTTCGTATATTTATGCCATAATAAAGATGTAATAAAGAAAAACACGTATACCGAGTATTTTAAAAGGAGATCTGTCATATGGATATTTCAAGTATCAGTTCTGCGCTTCTTTCCGTAAACAGTTCCGATCCCGGCTCCCTGGCAAATGCCGTCAGCATTAAAATGCTTGACAATGCCATCTCATCGAATGAATCACTAGGTGTCGGGCTGGCAAAAATGATGGAGAACTCTGTTTATCCTAATTTAGGAAGTAACATTGACGTTTCCGTCTGACCGGAAAAAGAACCGCAAAGACAACAAAAGAGATCTGTGCAATGCACAGATCTCTTTTCGTTTTTGATCTTTTCTTTATTTTACAGCAATGGCTTCAATTTCAAGCATAACATCTTTCGGAAGACGTGCCACTTCCACACAGCTTCTGGATGGAAATGGTGACGGGAAAAATTTTGCATAAACTTCATTAATTGCTGCAAAATCATTCATTTCCTTGATAAAAACAGTGGTTTTTACTACCTTATCCATTCCGGTTCCGGCTGCCTCAAGCAGATTTGACAGATTTTCAAATGCCTGCTGCGCCTGTGCCACAGATCCTTCCGGAATTTCTCCGGTAGCAGGAACAACCGGGATAATGCCGGATGTGTATACCGTTCCGTTCACTTCAATCGCCTGTGAGTACGGTCCGATTGCGGCTGGTGCTTTATCTGTACTGATTACGTTTTTCATTTTATATTCCTCCTTTTGCCTTTACCTGCATTATACGAAACTCTTGCGGATTTTTCCACCATCCAGTGTAATTTTTCTTTCTTTATATAAGTGTCCGATGGCACGTTTAAACGCAGCTTTACTCAATCCGGTTTCCCTCTTAATCACCTCTGGACTCGCTTTTTCCGAAAACGGAAGCACTCCTGCATAGGAATCCAGCAATTCAAGTATTTTCTCTGCATCCGTGTCCATCTGAATATAAGCTTTTTCCCGCAGTGTAAGATCTAACTTTCCATCCGGTTTTACTGCAGTAACTTTCGCCTCAATCACATCTCCGATTTTCAGGAAACTGTGATCCTCTGAATTTGGTATTCTTGCGGAAAAGCGATCATCCACTGCCACAAAAGCACCAAAGTTATCGGAAAACTCATACACCCTTCCGGTTACCATCTGATCTTTCTGATACGGTGAATCCTTGGAAAGCAGATCGTACAGTCCCTTCATGCTGGCACAAAGCCGCTTGCTTTTATCAATATAAAGGGTTACAAGAATCTCGTCTCCTGCTTCTACCCGTGAAGTCATCTCTTTATATGGCAGGAACAGATCTTTTTCCAGTCCCCAATCCAAAAAAGCACCGATCTTTCCAACTTCTTTCACCACAAGCGGTGCATATTCTCCCAGTGTCAGCTTCGGTGTGTTGGTTGTTGCAATCAGCCGGTCTTTGGAATCTTTATATAAAAAGACCCTTATCTTTTCCCCCGGTTTTGCATCTTCCGGCACCTGTTTTGACGGAAGCAGCACATGTGTCTCACCGCCCATATCCTCTGCCAGATATACTCCGAAGTCTACTTTTTTTACATAATACAAATCCTGATATTCTGCTAATTTCATCTTTTTCCTACGCTTTCAAAAAAACAACAACTGCATATAGCTGCCCATCCGGTGCACACAGTGCAACCGTCACACGGGGATCTTCTATCGTCACATGCGGCACAATTACATCTCTGCACATCGCAGCTTTTTTATATTCTACCCGGACTTCCATTGTTCGAAACTCCTTCGGAACATATTCCATCGCCACCTGTACATATCTGGTATTGTTCATATGGTGATTGGTATCTATGAAATAAGAAGGAACGACCAATGAATCTTTTTCTTCATATTTTTCCGGCAGCATAATTTTCCGCTCGCTGCACTGCATGGGAAGCTGTGGGTCCAATCCGTATGCATCCGAGATTTCTTTTGTCACTCTGACCGGAATCCCCTTCTTTGTATCCATCAGTACCCATACGGAATTTGCATATGCCATCCGTTCCCCATCCCTGCCGTTCATGGAGAAATTCCGGTAACCGTAAAAGCCTTTCATTCCATATGCCCATGTCTGTGTCGTAATCTGTTCGCCCAGCCGCGGCATCCGGTTCAGACAGATCTGCCAGGAAGATAAGATCCACGCCTTTTGTGCATCGGTCCATACTTCCACACCAAGGTTCACGGCCTCTGAATGAAATACGCTGCAATCCTGAAAGTAATCCATAAGCGCCAGCCATGTCATCCGGCCTTGCGCATCTGTCTCACTGTATCTTACCCTGCTGTCAAATTCGTACATTACCGTGTCCTTTCTTATTCTTATCTTTTATAAAACAAAAAGCACTACATAATGTAGTGCTCTTCAGCTGGCCCACCAGGATTCGAACCTGGAAATGACGGAGTCAGAGTCCGTTGCCTTACCATTTGGCGATGGGCCAATGTGTTTCATGTCTCTCAACAAATGGTATTATACATGGAACCCCTATAAGTGTCAACCCATATTTTCAAATTTTTTCAAAAAAACACAACTTCTTTATCAATTAGTGCATATACGCAGGTTTTCCCCCATTCCAGTCCGGCAGATCCGTTGGTCAGTTCTGTAATCTCTTTCGGAAGTATCTCTTTTTGTTCTGTAGGTACGAGAATTGTCATGGTAACATCCGCCTCATATGCCGTATCCAGAATCACGGTGTGTTTCTGTCCGAACAGATACTGCAGCTTTCCAAGTCCATTATAATCGGTATGAACCAATAGCTGCTGCCCCTTACATTTTTCTATGAGCCGGCTGGCTGCAAGTCCAGCCTGTGTGGCTGCCTGATAGGCGCGTACAAGCCCTCCTGTTCCAAGCAGCACACCTCCAAAATAACGTGTAACAACAACCGCAACGTCCGTAATTTTCTCCCGGAGAAGTACATCCAGCATCGGACGGCCTGCGGTCTGTGCCGGCTCTCCATCATCCGAACAGCGCGTCAGTTCCTGCCTCTCCCCGATGACAAAAGCAGAACAGTTATGACGGGCATCCCAGTATTTTTTCTTTGTCTCATTAATGAAAGCAACCGCTTCTTCTTCTGACTGGACAGGTTTTACCGTTGCTATAAAATGAGATTTCTTCTCTGTGATTTCACCCTCTCCTCCGGTATAGACCACTCGCATATATCCTATTCTCCTTTGTATCATTCCTCATTCTTCTCCGGTATCTGTTCCGGTTCATGTGTTTCTTCCGGCTTTGCATCATCCGGTGGATCTGCCGGTTCTTCTTCCGGCTTCTCCTCATCCTGCGTTTCGGCATCGTGTATATTGCATGTTCCATTTAAAAATTTCTCTGTCGCACAGTACTGGTAATCAGCCGAGCCCTTTTCGGCACCCACAATATAAGTTTTTGTCACAACCTGATCTGCCGGACAGTATTCTCCGGCAACTTTTCCCGATGCCTCACAAATCTGCAGAGAAATATGATGATCACAGTTCTCGGTCGGAACCGTTCCTTCTGCAAAATATTCCGTATAACTTTGCGTTCCACGTGGGTCTTTATCACAGACATCCGCTTCCGGCAGAAGTCCGGATTTTGCACAGACAACAGCCTGTGTAATTCCGGAAGGCTTTTCAAAATCTTTTGCCTTAAGATCTGCATGAATCCGCTTCATCACGGCTTTCCACAAATTCTTTGGATATCCCGTAGCTGACTGAATGGAATTGTCATCATATCCGCCCCATACCACGCAGGTGTAATAAGGCGTAAATCCGGCAAACAGTGCATCCCTGTTCAGCGTTGTCGTACCGGATTTTCCTGCCTGAGCCATTCCGGTTCCAAAATAAGCCCTCATACCCGTTCCACTCGTCATAACATCTTTCATGGCATCTGTCAGAAGCCATGCGGTATCCTCTTTTATTACCTGACGCTGTTCCTTTGTCTGTGTTTTGTCAAGAAGAACATTGCCGTCATGATCCAGTACCTGGGTATAAAAACTTGGTTCATTATATTCTCCCTGATTTGCAATTGCAGCATAAGCTGCAGTAAGTTCCAGGTTTGTCACCCCCTGTGTCAGGCCTCCGAGAGAAATTCCAAGGTTTCTGTCCGTATCGGTCAACGTAGAAAATCCGAAATTTTCTGCATATTCATACCCCAGATCCACGCCAATATCCTGAAGTGTTTTTACAGTCACAATATTGATGGATTTTGTAATTGCTTTCCGGATGCTTGTAAAACCTCCGAATGTATGTGAGTAATTATTATATGTTTTATTTCCGACTGTAAATGGTGCATCATCCTGCACGGATGCCAGCGTTTTTCCCCCGGCATCAAGTGCCGGCGCATAGCATGCAATGATTTTAAAAGTAGATCCCGGCTGCCGGCAGGTCTTTGTTGCACGGTTCCAGGTACGGTTTCCCGCCTTATTTCCACGTCCGCCGACAATAGCCTGTACCTCTCCGGTCGACTGATCCATAATCGTCATCGCCACCTGCGGCTGCATGGTAATGAAAATATACTCTGAATTTTCTACCAGCTTGTCCCCTTTCCCGAGGACATCTTTTTCGTACTGTGCAATTGCAGCCCGGCAGTCCTCCTCCGATGCAAAATTGATCGAATAATTCTGACTTTTGTTTTTCTTTTTATAATAGGAAAGCATTGTCTGATTGGTATATGTTTTTATTGTACCATCCTTCTCCTTCACCTGAAAAGAAAGATAGAATGAATATTTGGTACCCGCATCATAATTGGCTTTGTCTGCCACCTCCTCATCGCAGATTTTCTGGATTTGAAGATTCTGTGTGGACTTGATCGTCAATCCCCCCTGATAAATTGCCTTGTATGCTTCTGACTCCGAATAGCCTTTGATATTTACCAGATCATCAAAAACATCATCAATGACCGCGTCCACAAAATATGTGTTCATGGTTTCTTCCCTCACATCATTGTGTTCGGAAATCCTGCCATACACATCATCTGCCATCGCTTTATCATACTGTTTCTGCGAAATATATCCCTGTTTTTTCATGGCATCCAGCACATTCTTTCTGCGCTTTGCATTTTCCTTTGGATGAAGAATGGGATTGTAACCTGCCGGATTCTTTGTAATTCCGGCAATAACCGCACATTCCGAAAGTGTCAGCTTTGACACATCTTTCCCAAAATAACGCTGTGCTGCTGCCTGAACCCCAAGGGTATTGCTTCCAAGGTTGATGGAATTCAGATAATTTTCCAGAATCCAGTTCTTGTCATTTACCTTTTTTTCCAGCTCTATTGCCAGATACTGTTCCTGTATTTTCCGCTGTACCTGACGTTCCATCTTTTCCATTTTGGAAATATTACTGTCATTTTCGTTTGCCCACTGCTCACTCAGCACATTATTTTTAATCAGCTGCTGCGTAAGCGTACTTGCTCCCTGACTGAAATCTCTGGTCCGGACATCCGCCACCAGTGCCCTGACAATTCCTTTCAGGTCAATACCGTTATGATCATAAAAACGCTCATCCTCGATCGCCACTACCGCATGCTGCAGATTCTCCGGAATCTGGTCAATTGTCACGTACTGCCGGTTGGATCCGGCTGCCACTAATTTTGCTGTCTCACTTCCGTCTGCCGCAAGCACTTTCGTGGAATATCCCGTTGGAATGACATCCACTTCGGATATATCCGGTGCGGATGCAAGAATTCCTTTAAATGCACCCACTCCAAAACTCACTGTCGCACAGCCTCCCACAATGATTCCAATCAGTAGAAGTTTCCCCAGTATGACTCCGATTTTATGACGTATTCTCGTTCCTCTTGCGTCCAGCTGTTTTGCTCTCCGGCGCAAAGAAGTTCTTCCATAGTTCATAGTTTTCTCCCCGCAGAAATAATATAAATTCTTTTATCCATATATTATACCAAATAATATGTGCAATAGAAAGTTTTATTTATCGACAGCAAAAACCCCCGGCTTTCGCCAGGGGTCCGCTGTTGATGTATACTAAAACTAAGGGGATTAGATTCACTAACCTAGCCATTAGATTAGTGCAAAATTATTCAACATCCTGTAAGGCTTCCATATCTTCCTCACCGGTACGAATCTTGACAACCTTTGCCACATCGTATACGAAGATTTTTCCATCTCCGATATGTCCGGTATAAAGTGCCTTCTTTGCTGCAGCCACTACGCTATCTACTGGGATCTTGCTTACAACAACCTCTACCTTAATCTTCGGAAGTAAGGTTGCATCGACTTCAGCACCACGGTAACGCTCGCCGGAGCCTTTCTGGATACCACAACCCATAACCTGTGTGCAGGTCATTCCCGTAACACCCAGATCATTCATTGCTTTCTTCAAATGATCATATCGGGAAAGCTTTGCAATAATAACCACTTTGTACATGCCGGTTGCATCCTTTGGCACGGTGGAAACCACCTTGACTGCTGCATCTCTCTTTGCCGTAGAAGCCTGTGCATATTCCGGTGTACCCAGATCTGTATTTTCATTGACATCCATGGTCATTGTGTTGGAAACATCCATGATGGAGAATCCTGAGTAAGCAGATGCAAGTCCATGCTCCATGGAATCAAGACCGACAATTTCTTCTTCCTCGCTCACACGGAGTCCAATGGTCTTCTTAATTACAACAAATGCAATCGTAATTGTAACTGCGGTCCATGCAGCTACCGTAACAAAACCTAATAACTGAATACCAAGCTGCTTCCATCCACCACCATAGAAGAGACCAACAACCGAGTCATTTCCCGGAGCAGATTTCGTAGCAAATAAACCAACGGCGATGGTACCCCAGATACCATTCATCATATGTACAGCTACCGCACCAACCGGATCGTCCACATGAAGCTTATAATCCAAAAGCCATACACCAAAGCAAACCAGTAAACCGGAAACAAAACCAATACAGATTGCACCGAAACAATCGGTCACATCACAAGGAGCGGTAATTGCTACAAGTCCTGCAAGTGATGCATTCAGGCACATTGATACATCAGGTTTACCATATTTAAGCCATGTAAAGATCATACATACAACTGTTGCAACTGCCGGAGCTACGGTCGTTGTAAGAAATACGCTGGCAAGCTGTGAACCGGAAGTACATGCAGCGCCATTAAATCCATACCAGCCAAACCAGAGAATAAAACATCCAAGGCATCCAAGTGGAAGATTGTGTCCCGGGAATGCGTTGACTTTTGTAATCTTCCCAGACTTATCTTTTGAGAACTTTCCAATACGTGGTCCAAGCATTGCTGCACCGATGAGTGCTGAAATACCACCAACCATATGAATGGCACAGGAACCTGCAAAATCGTGGAATCCAAGCTGTGATAACCAGCCGCCGCCCCAGATCCAGTGTGCTTCAATCGGATAAATCAATGCCGAAATTACTGCTGAATAAATACAGTAGGATAAGAATTTTGTACGCTCTGCCATAGCACCTGATACAATCGTTGCTGTAGTTGCACAGAATACTAAGTTAAACACAAAATTCGAAAAATCAAAATTTGCATAACTGGTAAAGATATCAAATCCAGGTTCTCCGATAAAACCAAGGACATCTTCTCCCAGCAATAATGAAAAACCGATCAGGATGAACATTACGGTACCAATACAGAAGTCCATCAGGTTCTTCATCAAAATGTTGCCTGCATTCTTTGCTCTGGTAAAACCGGTTTCTACCATGGCAAAGCCTGCCTGCATCCAGAATACCAGCGCGGCACCGATCAGAAACCAGATGCCAAACATATTTTCATTGATAAAACTTACAATTTGTTGTTTATCCATAACAATCTCCTCCCTATATAGAAAAAGAGACACTTCCCCAAAATTCCACAGCTTCGTGGTTCTGAAAAAATGTCTCTTTTTTATTTTGTAAGATGTTTGTAAAAAATGTTCCTTAAATCTTTGGATTAAACTTCAAAGATCAGATCTCCATAAGATGGCATTGGCCATAAATCCTTGTCAACGATCATCTCAAGCTTATCTACCGGTGCACGGAGTGCATCCATAGCAGATTTCACCTCATCCCTGTAATATACAGCCTGTTCCTTACCTTCACCCATTTCTGTTCCCTTTGCAGTAACAGTTTCCAGACTCTTGAGTGCTTTCTGTGTCTCAGCAAGCAGGGAGGATGTCTCTGTCAAAATATCTGTCTGTGCGCTGACATCTGCAGATGCACATGCACTCTTTACCGTTGCAATTGACTGTCCAAGTTCTGTTGTGTACTTGATAACAGCCGGAATAATCTGCTTTCCAGCGATGTCAATCATGGCTTTTGCTTCGATATTGATGGTCTTTGCATATGTCTCGTACTCGATCTCTACGCGGGATTCAAGCTCAGACTTGGTAAATACTCCAAATTTTTCAAATGCAGCTACAGATTCCGGAGCTGTATATGCAGGAATTGCATCTACCATGGACTTGATATTTGGAAGTCCACGCTTCTGGGCCTCTGCAACCCATTCATCAGAGTATCCGTTTCCGTTGAATACGATTCTCTGATGTTCGATAGCATATTTCTTGATCAGATCATGTGCTGCAAGCTCAAAATCGTCTGCTTTTTCAAGAACGTCACAGGCATCTGAAAATGCCTCCGCAACAATGGTATTTAACACGATATTTGCCTGTGCAACGGAATCCTGGGAACCAACCATACGGAACTCAAATTTGTTTCCGGTAAAGGCAAACGGTGATGTACGGTTACGATCAGTCGCATCCTTCATGAAATCCGGAATGGTCTTAACACCGGTTTCAAGTTTTTCACCTTCCAGACTGTGTGTTGCTGTACCTGTGCTGATCAGCTGATTTAATACGTCTCCAAGCTGATCTCCAAGGTAAATGGACAGGATCGCTGGCGGTGCCTCGTTTGCTCCTAATCTGTGATCGTTTCCCACATCAGCTGCCGCTGCACGAAGAAGTGCTGCATGCTCATCAACTGCCTTTAAAATACAGGTAAGTACCAGTAAGAACTGTACATTCTCATGTGGTGTCTTACCAGGCTCAAGCAGATTGATTCCATCGTCTGTTGTAATGGACCAGTTGTCATGCTTTCCGGAACCGTTGACACCTGCGAATGGTTTCTCATGAAGCAGACACTGTAAACCGTGACGTCCGGCAACCTTCTTTAAGGTCTCCATGATGATCTGGTTATGATCAACTGCTACGTTACACTCTGCATAAATTGGTGCCAGCTCATGTTGTGCCGGAGCTACTTCATTGTGCTGTGTCTTTGCAGATACTCCAAGTTTCCAGAGTTCTTTATTGACATCTTTCATGTATGCTGCGATTCTCTCACGGATTGCTCCGAAATAGTGATCGTCCATTTCCTGACCCTTTGGAGGCATTGCCCCGAAAAGAGTACGACCGGTAAAGATCAGATCCTTACGCTGTAAATACTTCTGACGATCTACAATAAAGTATTCCTGCTCTGGTCCAACAGAAGGAGTTACCTTCTTTGAAGTCGTGTTTCCAAACAGTCTTAACAGACGAATGGACTGTGTATCGATCGCTTCCATAGAACGAAGAAGCGGAGTTTTCTGATCCAATGCCTCTCCGGTGTAGGAACAGAAAGCAGTTGGAATACAAAGTGTTGCTCCTGCTGCATCCTGACGAACGAAAGCAGGTGATGTACAATCCCAGGCTGTATATCCTCTTGCCTCAAAAGTAGCACGAAGTCCACCAGACGGGAAAGAAGATGCATCCGGCTCACCTTTGATCAATTCCTTGCCGGAAAAGCTCATCAGAACCTTGCCATTTGGCATCGGTGCTGTGATAAAAGAATCATGCTTCTCTGCCGTTACACCAGTCAATGGCTGGAACCAATGGGTATAATGGGTTGCACCTTTTTCAATGGCCCACTCTTTCATCTCATGTGCGATGACGTCTGCGGTCTCAAGATCAAGTTCTTTTCCTTCATCCATAACTTCGTGAAGTTTCTTGTAAACTTTTTTTGGAAGACGTTCCTGCATGACCGTGTCATTGAATACGTTCTCACCAAAAATGTCTGCAACGTTAAAATAATCACTCATTTTTTACAACATCCTTTCTTTTCACAATCAAATCCCCTGATTGTACGCTTATTCACCAAACATCAGTCATTTTACTAAAAAAGGGCATTCCAATAGCTATATTGGAACGCCCTCGTTCTTAACTCATGTTTAATCTGAAACTAAGATACCTCTTTCCAACACAAAATGCAACCTCTTTTTAGAATTTTTTTATAATTTATACATTTTGACGTTTTTCTATCAAAATCTACTTCTTTTTTGTCTACTTCTTCCAGTTCTACTACAAAACAGGTACATTTTCTAATTTCTTTGTATGAGGCATACCAGCCTTTTTCCTATGAAATGAAAAAAAGGAAGTGTCATGCGGCACTTCCTTTTGTACATGTTCTATTATTCAGCTTTTCCAACAGAACCGAACAGTTCCATTTTCTCCTTAACAGTAGCTTTGATAGCATCTGCACCAGGAGCAAGAAGCTTACGAGGATCAAATCCCTTGCCCTCTAAGTCCTTACCAGCCTCGATGTATTTACGTGTAGCATCTGCGAAAGATAACTGGCACTCTGTATTTACATTGATCTTAGATACGCCAAGAGAGATTGCTTTCTTGATCATATCTGCAGGGATACCTGTACCACCGTGAAGAACTAATGGCATAACACCAGTCTTTGCCTGGATTGCATCAAGAGTCTCGAAGCTTAATCCCTGCCAGTTTGCAGGATATTTACCATGGATATTACCGATACCAGCAGCCAGCATATCAACGCCCAGATCTGCAATTGTCTTGCACTCGTCTGGATCTGCGCACTCGCCCATACCAACAACACCATCTTCTTCACCACCGATGGAACCAACTTCACACTCGATAGAAAGACCTAAGTTATGTGCTACATTAACTAACTCTGTAGACTTTGCAAGGTTCTCCTCGAATGGATAATGAGATCCGTCGAACATGATAGATGTGAAACCAGCCTTGATACACTTGTAGCATCCTTCGTATGTTCCATGATCTAAGTGAAGTGCTACAGGAACTGTGATTCCAAGCTCCTCATCCATAGCCTTAACCATAGCTGCTACGGTCTTGAAACCAGTCATATACTTACCAGCACCCTCAGATACACCAAGGATTACAGGGCTATTTAATTCCTGTGCGGTAAGAAGAATGGACTTTGTCCACTCCAGGTTATTGATATTGAACTGACCAACTGCATAGTGGCCTGCTTTTGCTTTTTTCAGCATTTCTGTTGCAGATACTAACATTTGTATTTCCTCCTAATCATAAGTTACCTAGATTATAGTACACTTTTCCCAAAAAATAAAGTTAATTTTTTAACAAAATATTTCAACTCTCTGCTTCAAATTTCGGATGACTACTTTCCGGTGTGCTCCACCGAATTCACCATCGAGTGTCCACGGTACTTCTTCCTTCGCCGTAATATGTACGGCATCGGTTTTAAACGAATAAATCAGATCCGAATCATCAATCATATTTGTCAGGCAGGCAAGGATTTCATTCAGCTCAATCGGATTCTTCGGATTGCGGATCAAAGTCACTTCAAACAGACCGTCATCAAGTTTTACATCATTTCCGGTCATTCCCTTAAAGCCCCCGACAGAAACGGAATTGGTAACCATTCCGTATATAAATTCATCCTGAAACACTTTTCCGTCATATTCCACCTGCATACGGAACGATGGAATGTCCCGAAGCTGTTTGACACCCTCCATAATATACGCCACGTGCCCGAAAATATTTTTCAGCTGCTGGGATGTCTTATAGGAAACCTCTGTAAACAGACCAAACGCTGCTACATAGACAAAGGTATCCGAATTGAAATCTCCGATATCGCATGGAAATCTGTTTTGTCCAACCGCCCGCTCCGCTGCCTTTAGCATCTCCTTCGGGATTCCGAGAGAATTGGCAAAGTCGTTTGTACTTCCGGCCGGAATATATCCAATCGGAATATGCAGCTTCGCCTGCATCAGCCCGGTCATCACTTCATCAAGTGTTCCGTCACCTCCGCTGCAGACAATACGATCATATCCCGCACCCTCTTCCACCACCTTGCGCGTTGCATCTGCCTGTGCCTGTGTGGTATAAATTGTCACGTCAAATCCTGCCTTCACCATCATGTCCACAATATCTACAAGATGATTTTTAATCTGTCCTTTTCCTGCATGCGGATTAAAAATAAATAATAGCTTCTGGCTCATACGTAGTTCCCCTTTATATAAGATTTTCTGCAATTGCGGCAAGTTTCCGTAATCTGTGATTCACTCCCGATTTTCCGACCGGTGGATCAAGATAAGTTCCCAGTTCCTTTAAAGTTGCCTCGGGATAATCCAGGCGTGCCTGTGCAATCTCCGCCAGCGGTTCTGGAATGTTGTCAAACCCTATGGTATCCCGGATCCGTTTGATATCTTCCATTTGTTTCACTGCTGCATTCACCGTTTTGTTGATATTTGCAGTCTCACAGTTTACCTTGCGGTTAACAGAATTGCGCATCTCCTTTAAAATTCTTACATTTTCCAGATTCATCAAAGATACATAAGCTTCCATGACATTCAGCAGATCCACAATCTGTGAACCTTCTTTCAGGTAAACCACCATACGCTCTTTGCGTTCTACAATCTTAGGCTCCGCCTCAAAAAATTCCATCAGTTCTTTCAGCTGCTGTGCCTGTTCAAGCGTATGGCAGACAATTTCAAAATGATAGGATTTATTCGGATCACTGATCGATCCCGCTGCCATAAATGCTCCACGGATAAATGCTCTCTTACAGCATGTCTGCTGCACCAGCATCCCATCCGCTCTCCGGTGATTTATTTTCCGGGACCGGTACGGTTCCTGATCCCAGTGCAGTGTCTGCATGATCTGTAAAACCTCCTGTTTCTCTCCAAATATTTTTTGCAACAGCAGACCATATTTTGTCTGCAGCAAAGAATTTTCGTTGGAAACTACAAGCTTTCCCTCTTCATCCAGCATGCCTTCCAGTTCCAGTATTCCTGCCAGTTCTGCGATCTGGCAATGTCTGCTCCGTCCGAACTGTTTTGCCAGTTCCTCTTTTACTTCACTCGAAAACGACATCCTATTTTCCTCTCAGCGCATCTTTCCCGATATCACGATGTTCAATTTTCAATCCGTATTCCCGGTTTTTTTTCTGACTCAGACGCTTGTACAATTCATTTGCAAGTGTGACGGAACGATGTTTTCCTCCGGTGCATCCGATGGAAATTACCAGCTGATTCTTACCCTCGGAAATATAGTGCGGAATCAGAAATGTCACCATATCTTCCAGCTTGTTTAAAAAGATCTTTGCCTCATCATATTTCATGACATACTGCTGGATTTCCACATCATTTCCTGTCTTTGGACGAAGTTCTTCCACATAATACGGATTTGGCAGAAACCGCACATCCATGACGATATCAGAATCTGCCGGAATTCCATACTTGAATCCAAAAGAAAGGATGGTAACATACATACTGTTAAATTCTTCATCCTGCACAAAGATCTTTTCCAGTTCTGTTTTTAATTCTCTCGTAAGCAGACGGCTGGTGTCGATAATATAATCCGCTTCTTTTTTCAGAAATTCCATTTTCTGACGTTCCCGCATGATTCCCTTATCCACACGCTCCCCCTGTGCCAGCGGATGGCTTCTTCGGGTCTCTTTATAGCGTTTTACAAGAACCGCATCCTCTGCATCCAGAAACAGCACTTCATACTGGACATCCTTACTTTTTAAAATTTCCAGCATATCCTGCACTTTATCCAGATTTTCACCGCTCCGCGCATCAATTCCGATCGCCACATTTTTCATCTGCGTATCAAAATTTGTTGCAAAATCCACAAGTTTATCCAGAAGCGGAATCGGAAGATTATCGATACAAAAGAATCCCATATCTTCCATCATTTTCATTGCTGTACTTTTTCCGGCTCCTGACATGCCCGTCACAATTACAAATCTCATCTAGAACTCTCCTATCATTTTCACTTCCGGTTCAAGTGTCACACCAGACTGTTTTTTCACACGTTCCTGTACATCTTTCATCAGCTGCAAAATCTCTGCTGCGGTGGCATTTCCTCTGTTTATCACAAATCCGCAGTGTTTTTCGGAAACCTGGGCATCCCCCACTGCATAGCCTCTCAGCCCGGCATCCATAATCAGTTTTCCTGCAAAATAGCCTTCCGGACGCTTAAACGTACTGCCTGCACTTGGATACTCCAGCGGCTGCTTCTCCACACGTTTTTCCCTGAGTTCTGCCATCTTTGCACGGATCTCCTGCTCCGGTGCCGGCGTCAGGGACAACTCTGCCTCCAGTACCAGAAAATGATTCTTGGGAATACAGCTGTGCCGGTAGGACAGATCTAGTTCCTCCCGTGAGAGTACCTTTTGCTCACACTCTGGGGTAAGCACTGTCACCTGCCGGATGACATCTTTCATTTCTCCGCCATAGGCACCCGCATTCATGGTCACTGCACCGCCCATGCTTCCCGGAATTCCGGCAGCAAATTCCATGCCGCCCAGACCGGCAGCTGCCGCTTTTGCAGCCACCTGGGAAAGCAGGGCACCTGCCTGCGCACGCAAGATATTTCCCTGCACTTCCACCGCATTCATCTGTGCCCCGACTTCAATAACAAGTCCACGGATCCCTTTGTCTCCAACCAGAAGATTACTTCCGTTTCCGATCACGGTCACTGCAAGCCCTTTCTTTTTAGCCAGGCCAAGAATTACCGGAAGTTCCTGTTTCTTTGGACACACGTAAAGATCCGCAGGACCTCCCACGCGAAATGTCGTGTGTTTTTTCATCGGTTCCTGCTGATATACGACCAGCTCAGGCAATGCCGCCCTGATTTCTTCAAGCCACTGATCCATTATGCCTCCTTCAGGAAAGCCACATAGCCGTGCAATGCCTCATACAGATCCACTTTGCTGATGATTTCCCATGGTGCATGCATATTCAGTACGGCAACTCCGCTGTCAATAACATTCATGCCATAATTTGCAAGAATATATGCGATGGTTCCGCCGCCTCCCTGATCTACTTTTCCAAGTTCTGATGTCTGGAACGATACATCATTATCATCAAAAATTCTGCGCAGTCTTGCAATATACTCTGCATTTGCATCATTGGAACCTGATTTTCCTCTGGCTCCTGTATATTTGTTCAGGACAAGTCCCTTTCCAAAGTAAGCACAGTTACGTTTTTCCATCACAGACGGATAATTCGGATCAAATGCCGCAGATACATCGGAAGAAAGCACTCTGGAATTATGCAGCGCTCTGCGCACTTTCAATTCGCTGTATTCCCCAAGCAGATTGATGATCTCTGCCACACTGTCCTCAAAGAAATGGGACTGCATGCCGGATGCACCGACACTTCCGATCTCCTCTTTGTCTACCAGAAGACATACGCTGGTATGCTGTGGCTTTTCAATCTCAAGCATTGCCGCAAAAGACGGATAAGCACACACTCTGTCGTCATGTCCGTATCCCATGATCATGCTGCGGTCAAAGCCGTAATCTCTGGCAGCCCCTGCCGGGACAACTTCAATCTCCGCAGACAGAAAATCTTCCTCGTCCACACCGTACTCTTTGGACAGAATATTTAAAATATTTGCCTTTACGCGGTCTTTCATCTCTTTTTTCTCTTTTTCATCATCACTTGCTGCCGGAATACTTCCGACAAGCAGATCAAGGTTTTCTCCTTCGATCACCTTGGATGCCTTTTTCTCCATCTGTTCTCCCGCTAAATGAATCAGCAGATCACTCACGCCAAAAACAGGATCTTCCGGTTTTTCTCCGATATTGACCGTAACCGTTGTGCCATCTTTTTTACAGATTACACCGTGCAGTGCAAGTGGAAGTGTCACCCACTGGTATTTCTTCACACCTCCATAATAATGCGTATCTAACAGTGCCATCTCCGTATCTTCATATAACGGTACCTGTTTTAAATCCATACGTGGGGAATCAATATGTGCGCCGAGAATGTTCATTCCTTCCTCGATGTCTTTTTCGCCGATCACAAACAGAGCCAGACCCTTTCCCATATTATTGGCAACAATGCGGTCTCCAGCTTTTAATTTTGCATTCTGCGCGATCTTTTCACTCAGATCTGTAAATCCGGCTTCCTTTGCCTGCCGGTAGAATTCCGCTGCACACTCGCGCTCGGTCTTGCAGGAAGATATAAACTTACGGTATTCTTCCGCAAATGTAAATACATCCTGTCTTTTGGTTCCTTCCGGGTATTTCTCCCACGCATTCTTCTTTTCCATGATTTCTTACATCTCCTCATTTACTCTCGTCTATTCTTCATCATTGCTTTTTGTCATATTTGCCTGGACTCTGCGATACAATTCCTGTGCTGCATTGTAGCCCATCTTCTTCTGTCTGTGGTTGACAGCCGCAGTCTCACAGATAACAGCCAGATTACGTCCCGGGCGGATTGGAAGGGAATGACATACTACCTTATTGCCCAGATATTCGATATATTCTTCTTCCAGTCCCAGGCGGTCATAATCCGCATCTTTCTTCCAGTCTTCCAGTTTAATAACCAGATCAATCTGCTGCTTTTCCTTGACGCACTCTACACCATACAGAGTCTTTACATCTATGATGCCAATGCCCCGCAGTTCAATAAAATGCCGGGTCACTTCCGGAGAAGTTCCGATCAGTGTATGTTCATTGATCTTGCGGATTTCCACTACATCATCCGTAACCAGACGATGTCCGCGGCGGATCAGTTCCAGAGCCGCCTCGCTTTTTCCGATTCCACTGTCACCTGTAATCATGAGACCCTCGCCATATACATCGACCAGAACCCCGTGAACGGTAATACAGGGTGCCAGTTCTTCACCCAGTGTATAGATCAGCTCTGCCATAAATTCAGAAGTCGGACGGTCCGTACCAAGAACCGGCACTTCATTTTTTATTGCCTCTTCTAAGAAAATTTCATCTGGCTGCAGACTGCGGCAGAAAATCACACATGGGATATCAAACTTCAGAAACGCATCATAACGGGTTTTCTTTTCCGCATCACTCATCTGCTGGATAAACGTATATTCTACATTTCCAATCATCTGTATTCTTGATTCTTCGAAATGTTCAAAATATCCGGTCAGCTGTAATGCCGGACGATTCACATCACTGGAAATAATCTTACATTTTTTCAGATTGATATCCGGCGTAAAATTTTTCAGATTTAAAACCTGCGCAACTTTTGCAACACTAACACTTCCATTTGACATATTCATTTCCCCCTGTGGCTCATATTAAGCAGTACCTGTGCCGGACTGCCTTTTTATAAACAGATTGTACCATGAATCTTTCCATATCACAAGTTGCTAAGCCGGTCCGGAATGCAGGGTATCATATACATTCTGTGCAGCCGCCAGATTCATGCTGTCGGTTTCTGCCAGCTCCTCCACAGATGCGTTTTTCATATTTTCCATAGACTGGAATCTGCGCATCAGTGCCTTTCTTCTGGCCGGTCCGATTCCCTCAATGTCATCTAAAATGGAGTGTACCTGTGCCTTGGAACGCAAAGACCGGTGATACTCAATGGCAAACCGGTGTGCTTCATCCTGAATCCGGGTAATCAGTTTAAATCCCTCTCCATGCCGGTCAATCGGAATTTCCACATTGTGGAAATACAGTCCCCTTGTACGGTGATTGTCATCCTTTACCATACCGCAGACCGGAATATCTAGTCCCAGTTCTTCCAGCACCTGCAGACAGATATTTACCTGGCCGCGTCCACCATCCATCATAATGATATCCGGAAAGCGGGTAAAACTTCCGACTTCCTGTGGCATATTTTTTTCTTCCAGTTCTTTCTGTTCCTGCATGCCGTGCGTAAACCGCCGGGTCAGGACCTCATGCATGGAAGCGTAATCATCCGGTCCCGATACCGTGCGGAGTTTAAATTTCCGGTAATCGCTGCGTTTCGGCCGTCCTTTTTCGTATACAATCATAGAACCTACGGTTTCAAATCCATTAATATTAGAAATATCATAGGCCTCCATACGATTAAGCCCTTTCATGCCAAGCAGCTGCTCAATCTCTTTTACCGCGCCGATGGTACGCCCTTCTTCTCTCTTAATCTTTTCTTTATCCTGGCTGAGCACCAACTGTGCATTTTTCGCAGCCAGCTCCACCAGCTTTTCTTTGAGTCCTTTCTGCGGAATCCGTATCGTCACTTTCCGCCCGCGTTTGGCACTCAGCCATTCTTCCAGCACCGAAATGTCTTCGATTGCTTCCTGGAGCATGATTTCCCGCGGGACAAACGGCGTCCCAGAATAATACTGTTTCACAAAATTTACCAGAATATCCCCTGTGCTTTCTTCTGATCCCACACGCACATGAAAATGATCCCTTCCGATAATCTTTCCACTGCGGATAAAAAACACCTGAACGACAGCATCCCGGTCATCGCTCGCTAACGCAATGATATCCTTGTCCTCCCCATCCGTATTGGTAATCTTCTGCTTCTGTGCAATCTGACTGACACTGTTTAACAGCTCACGGTATTCGATGGCCCGCTCAAATTCCATCTCCTCGGATGCCTTCTGCATGTTTTCTTTTAATTCACGTATTACCGGTCCATAGTTTCCATTTAAAAATTCCAGTGCCTTACTGACCTGCTTTCCATACGTCTCTTTATCCACATGCCCCTGACAGGGAGCATCACACTGATGAATATGATAATTCAAGCAGGCACGTTCTAATCCGATATCTCTCGGAAGCTTACGGTTACAGGTGCGCAGTTTATAAAGTTTATTGATCAGCTCTATCGTATCTTTTACCGCACCGGCACTCGTATACGGTCCAAAATAACGAGACTTATCTTTTTTTACCTGGCGGGAAAAAAGAACCCGCGGAAAATCTTCCTGCACCGTCACCCGGATATAAGGGTACGTCTTGTCATCCCGCAGCATCGTATTATATTTGGGTGTGTGCTCTTTGATCAGATTGCACTCCAGCACCAAAGCCTCCAGCTCGGAATCGGTAATAATATACTCAAACCGTGCAATGTGCTCCACCATCTGTTTTTTCTTGATGCCCTCATCATGACTCGGCTGAAAATACTGCCGCACCCGTTTGCGCAGGCTGACTGCTTTTCCTATATATATGATTGCATCTGTTTTGTCATGCATAATATAAACTCCCGGTTGATCCGGGAGTTTACGTAATTCTTCCTGAAAGTCGAACATGAATTATTCCTCAAACATATCATCACTCACAATCGCAGCTTTGGACTGGCTGTCCTCTGCAATTGAAGTGTCGTCTTTCGCTTCATTATTTTCTTTGGATAACACACGCGGTTCCTGTGATGCTTTTTTCTCATCCGCTGTGTCATCCGGCATCAGTGACTCTTTATCTTCTTCCTGCGGAAGTCCTTTCATTTCGCGGAAAATCTTCATGAATTCCTTGCCGGTGATCGTCTCCTTTTCGTACAGATAATCGCTGATATGATCCAAAATGTCACGATTTTCTGTCAGCATCTGCATTGCATCCTCGTAGCTTTTATTAATAATGGAAAGCACTTCCTTATCAATCTGTCCTGCGGTATCTTCTCCGCAGATCAGACCGGCACGGCCATCCAGATACTGGTTTTCCACCGTAGCAAGACACATCATGCCAAACGTATCTGACATACCATACATCGTAACCATTGCACGCGCAATCTTTGTTGCATTCTCAATATCATTTGCTGCACCGCTGGTCGCTGAGTGGAATACAAGTACCTCCGCTGCACGTCCTGCCATAAAGGTCGTAATCTTTGCAAGAAGTTCATCTTTGGTCTCTAAATACTTTTCTTCTTCCGGTGTCTGTAACGTGTATCCCAATGCTCCCATGGTACGCGGTACGATAGTAATCTTTTGAACCGGCTCGGTATTTTTCTGAAGTGCCGAAACAAGTGCATGCCCTACCTCGTGATAAGAGACAATCTTACGCTCCTTATCACTCATGACACGGTCCTTTTTCTCTTTTCCACCGACAGCCACAAGTTCAAATGCTTCAAACAGATCCGACTGATTGACAAACTTTCGTCCGTTCTTTACCGCATTGATGGCAGCCTCGTTAATCATATTAGCAAGATCCGATCCCACCAGACCGGCAGTAGCCAGTGCCAGTGCATCCAGATCCACCGTTTCATCCATGTGTACATCCTTCGAATGTACTTTTAAAGTTTCCAGACGGCCTTTCAGATCCGGCTTGTCAACAATGATCCGACGGTCAAAGCGTCCCGGACGAAGCAGTGCCTTATCCAGAACTTCCGGACGGTTCGTTGCCGCAAGAATTAAAATACCTTTGGATGCATCAAATCCATCCATCTCCGCAAGCAGCTGGTTTAAGGTCTGTTCACGCTCATCATTGCCTCCGCCATACCGGCTGTCACGGCTTTTACCGATTGCATCGATCTCATCAATAAAAATGATACACGGTGCCATCTTCTGTGCTTCCTTGAACAGATCACGCACACGGGAAGCACCCACACCGACGAACATCTCCACAAAATCAGAACCTGCCAGGGAGAAAAACGGAACTTTTGCCTCTCCGGCAACTGCTTTTGCCAGCAATGTCTTACCGGTTCCAGGAGGTCCGACAAGAAGTGCCCCCTTCGGGAGCTTTGCCCCGATATCGCTGTATTTCTTCGGATTGTGCAGAAAATCCACCACTTCCTGCAGGGATTCCTTTGCCTCGTCCTGTCCGGCTACATCTTTAAATGTCACACCGGTTGTTTTCTCCACATATACTTTGGCGGTTGATTTTCCAACCCCCATGGCTCCTCCGCCCATCCGGCGCATCAGGAATCCAAAAAGAATCCAGATCAGTACCAGCGGAATAACAAAGCTTAAAATGTTTACCAGCCATGCCGAAGTATTGTCCGGCACGGATGCCGAAATTTCAATTGTTTTCCCCTCTGATGTCTTTGCACTCTTGAGTGTCGTGATCAGATCCGGATCATTGACAATTCCGGTGTAATATGTTATCTCATATGGTTTTTTATCGTCCACCAGTGTGTAATCCATCTCATAATTGCTGAATTCCACCGTTTTGACATTATTCTTTTCCAGCTGTTTTAGGAATTCGGAGTATGTAGTTTCCTTCGAACTCATCTGTGAAAACCGGTTGGCAAAAAATGACAGGAAAAAGAGTGCCACCAGAGTGACCATGATAAATCCCAGGATCATCTGTCCGTTATGGTTGTCTTTCTTTCCTCCGTTGTTGCCACCGTTGTTTCCGTTATTACCATTGTTTCCGTTATTTCCGTTATTATAATTATTGCCACCGTTATAGTTTCCGTTGTTATAATTATTCGGTGCCTGATTGTCCATAAGCCCTCCACTTGTATATCTCTTGTAATCAATACCCTTATTATATGTAATAAGAAACGCAAAATCAACATTTTGTTCGAGAACTTTTCCTATCCTTTCTAAACTTTTTATAAAAAAGTGTGGAATATTTTCGTTGTCCGCTGTATAATATTAAACTATGGTAGTTTAGATAAAAACTTAGGAGGAAAATTATGCCTGTAAAATACGTCTTTGTCACTGGCGGTGTCGTATCTGGTCTTGGAAAAGGTATCACTGCTGCATCTTTAGGACGTCTGCTCAAAGCGCGTGGCTACAAAGTCACCATGCAGAAGTTCGATCCATATATCAACATTGATCCGGGAACCATGAACCCGATTCAGCACGGTGAAGTGTTCGTAACGGATGATGGAGCGGAAACCGATCTGGATCTCGGTCACTACGAGCGCTTCATCGACGAAAGTCTGACAAAGAATTCCAATGTGACAACCGGTAAGGTTTATTGGTCCGTTCTGCAGAAAGAACGTCGTGGAGATTATGGCGGAGGAACCGTACAGGTAATCCCGCATATTACCAACGAGATCAAGAGCCGTTTTTACCGTAATTTCACATCCGATGATATGCATATTGCAATTATAGAAGTCGGCGGAACCGTCGGAGATATCGAAAGCCAGCCTTTCCTTGAAGCAATCCGTCAGTTCCAGCACGAAGTGGGACATGAGAATGCGATTCTCTGTCACGTTACCCTGATTCCGTACCTGCGCGCCTCACAGGAATTAAAGACCAAGCCTACCCAGGCAAGTGTCAAGGAACTGCAGGGTATGGGTATCCAGCCGGATATCATCGTCTGCCGTTCCGAGCAGCCGTTAGATCAGGGATTAAAGGACAAGATCGCACTGTTTTGTAATGTTCCGAACACACATGTACTGCAGAATCTGGATGTTGAGTATTTATATGAAGCTCCACTGGCGATGGAAAAAGAAAATCTTGCGAAAATTGCCTGTGAGTGTTTAAATCTTGACTGTCCGGAACCGGATTTAAGTGACTGGAAGTCCATGGTCAATGATCTGCGTCATCCGGACAAGGAAGTCCGGATTGCACTGGTCGGAAAATATACCGCATTACACGATGCTTACATTTCCGTTGTGGAAGCTTTAAAGCACGGCGGTATTCCAGAGCATGCAACCATCGACATCAAATGGGTAGACTCTGAAGAATTAAATGTAGACAATGTAGATGAGGTGCTGGGTGATGTAAACGGTATCCTTGTTCCCGGCGGATTCGGTCTGCGCGGTGTCGAGGGAATGATCCTTGCCGCACGCTATGCCCGCGAGAACAAGATTCCGTACCTTGGTCTCTGCCTCGGCATGCAGGTATCCATCATTGAATTTGCACGTCACGTATGCGGATTCAACGATGCACACAGTATCGAACTTGACCCGAACACAACACATCCGGTCATTGCACTGATGCCGGACCAGGACGGTGTAGAAGATATCGGCGGTACCTTAAGACTCGGCGCTTATCCTTGTGTACTGGACAAGGATTCCAAAGCATATGAAGTATACGGAACCACTGAGATTTCCGAGCGTCATCGTCATCGTTATGAAGTAAACAATGATTATCGTGCCACTCTCACCGAGCATGGCATGAAACTTTGCGGAACTTCTCCGGACGGAAGAATTGTAGAAATGATCGAACTCCCGGATCACCCATGGTTTATTGCCACACAGGCACATCCGGAATTAAAATCCAGACCAAACCGTCCACATCCACTGTTCCGTGGTTTTGTGGAAGCAGCAACCAAGTGTAAACGATAATGTAATTCCCGGCGGTTTTTCCGCCGGGTTTTCGCTTTATTTGAAAGAGGAGAACTGTCATGCCCAAATCTGTGAATCAAAAACAAAAGCTGTTATTCCTTCTGGATTATCTGCGTCAGAACACGGATGAAACCCATACCGTCACTACCCCACAGATCATCGACCATCTCGCGGCAAACGGCATCCGGGCGGAGCGTAAAAGCATCTATAACGATATCCAGACGCTTTGTGATTATGGTTATGACATCATCCGGATCGAAGGCGCGCATGCCGGTTACCGCATAGCAGACCGCACATTTGAGCTGCCGGAAGTCAAACTGCTTGTTGACCTGGTACAGTCTTCCAAATTTATTACCACAAAGAAATCACGGCAGCTGATTGGCAAACTGGAACAGCTTGTCAGTAAAAACGATGCGAAAAAACTACAGCGTCAGGTTGTCGTTGCAGACCGCAACAAAACCAGCAATGAAAAAATCTATTACAGCGTGGATGTCATCCACTCTGCCATTGCAGAAAACCGGCAGATCCGTTTCCACTACTTCGACTGGAATGTCAGAAAAGAAATGCAGCTGCGCAAAAACGGCAGATTCTATCAGGTCAGCCCCTGGCTTCTTACCTGGGATGACGAGAACTATTATCTTGTTGCCTATGACGCGGATGCCGGGAAAATGAAACATTACCGCGTGGACAAGATGCTTGATCTCTCCGCTGTGGATCAGGCGCGGTGCGGACAGACCGATTACGAACAGATGGATATCGCCTCTTATTCCCGCAAAAATTTCGGCATGTTTGCCGGGGAAGAGACAACCGTACAGCTTCTGTGCGATACTTCCATGACCGGTGTCATCATTGACCGTTTCGGTGCCGGTGTAGCCATGCGCCCCTACGACGATACCCACATTCTCGCGCGGGCACAGGTCGCTGTCAGTCCACAGTTTTTTGGCTGGCTTGCCGGCTTATCCACACATATCCGTGTGATTTCCCCGGATTCCGTTGTCAATGAATACCAAATTTTTCTGCAGGAAATCCTGCGCAGTTATACCGATATGCAATAATCGTTTCCAAAGGAGGAATATACTATGAATTTACCGAAAGATCCTGTCATGCTTCTGTCTGTTGTCAACACACAGCTGCGTGATCATTACCCGACACTTACCGAACTTGCTGCCGCATATATGACAGATGCAGATGCAATTACAGAAACCCTTGCTGCCATCAATTATCATTACGATGAGGGGCAGAATCAGTTTATTTAACAGGCAATTGCCTGATTCACTACATAAAAGGAGGGAACTTTTGTATGGCCAGTTGTGATTTTTGTGCATACAATGAATATGATGAAGAGGACGAAGCGTACTACTGCTCCGTCAATATGGATGAAGACGACATGGCTCGTTTTGTCCAGAGTAATTACAAGGAATGTCCCTTTTACCGTTCCGGGGACGAATACAAAGTTGTACGGCACCAGATGTAACCTGGTGCCGTTTTCGTAAAATACTAATTATATTATGTTTCTGCCCACACATCCATGGATTTCTTTCCATGCTTTCTTCCCCAGAGATACAACAGCACGCAGGCAGCCAGGAGTACAATATCGGCAAAAAACGTTCCCTCAATGCCAAAACCAACATTATATGCGAAACTGTCTCTTGCTGTTGCTGCATCCAGTTTAAATACCGAATACGGCACATTGATCCCACTGTTTGGCAAGCCAAAGAGAATGTTCTGCGTAAAATTCCATGCTGTATGTACGGCAAACGCACACCAGAGACTGTCCATGTAATATACCATGAGGGAAAACAAAATTCCGACCAGAAAAATATTCAGGACAGAAAGCACCGTAACTCCGTTATTTGCCAGATGCAGCAACGCAAACAGCAGTGCATTTCCGACAATTGCAACCACCGGATTTTTATAACTTCTGCGCAGTTTCTGATATAGAAATCCCCTGCACAGCAGTTCCTCTGCCGACGACTGGATAAACACGGTCAGAAACACAACCACAAACCACAGCGGATGAATGGCATCGTAGGTCAGCACAATATCATGGTGCAGCCATGCAATCAGAATACAAAATCCATTCATTGCAAATCCCAGAACCAAACCGAACAGCAGATATTTCCAGTTATTTCCCTGTGGTTTCGTGCCGACTGCCTGTAAAATCGGACGATTCCGTTTTCGGATACCGATCCAGAACAATGCTACGGCCCAGATTCCCCAAAAGATCACATACATCAGTGTCGTATTCAAAAACGCAGAATTTAGTATCTCAGGGTTTCTTGCATAGGCAATCCCCACCGGGATTCCGAGAACAAAGTTTCCTAGAAATTGTCCTAAAACCATGAGAATCACAGTTTCAAGGTAAAGCACCGGAAGCGTATCAACAATTTTGTTTTTCAACAATTTTTTCTTTTCCATTTTACTGAAACTCCTTTTCTTTTATCTGTTTCCAATTATATCTTTGTACGCTTAATGTTTTACCTGTTGTATCTTAACGTTTTCTTAAACTGCCGTTTAACGAAGACGGAAGTCTATTGGTTTTATCCACACTATTTGGTATCTTTATTTCGATGTACCAATTTTGCCTGCCGGTTGATCAGACGTCCGATCAGTTCTACCGACTCATCAATTCCGTAGCATGCACTGTTGATACACAGATCATAATTGATCGCATCACCCCAGCGCTTACCGGTAAAGGAATGATAATAATCCTGGTGCTTGTGATCCATCTTACGCACCAGATTAATGGCCTGTTTCAAATCCAGATTTTTCAGTTCCATCATACGGCGCACACGGATCGCAAACGGTGCCGTAATATAGATACTGATATGCGGAATATGCTGTCCGGTCAGTACGACATCCGCAGCACGTCCCATAACAATCATATCTTCCTCTTTTGCCAGCTCACAGATTAAGGCACTCTGCCGGAAGAAAGATGCGTCTTTCTTTGACAGACCATGATAACGCTTAAAATCGCTGACTTTTGCCGCATCTGCCCCGAATTCTTTTGCATCTCTGCGATCTAGGATCTGATTCAATACCGATTCATCATAATAATTGATATGCAGTGCTTCCGCCAGTGCAAATCCAATATCAGTACCTGCACTTCCATGGGAACGGCTGATACAAATTACCAGATGATCCTTCTCGGAAAACTTCTTGCTCAGAATCGAAGAATTCATATCTGCCAGATCTTTGTCCACAATATCTACCGAGCCAAAGCTCATCGGCAGATTTGCTATTTCTTCCAGAATATCATTATATTCAACCAAAAGGTCATGGCGTGCTTCTTTATTCCGGATACTTCTCGCCATGTTTCCGATCAGAGCCAGTTCACTGCGAAGCAAATGCCCCTGTGGATTGGAAACAATAAGCATGGTCAGGTCATCCAGCACACGCGCTTTTTCTCCGGTAAATGTCTTTCCGAGTCCAGAACCGGAAGTCTTGTACACCTTTTCATCCAGTTCATAGATGCGGTTCGCCAGCTTTCTGCATTGTTCTTTGTTGTCCATAGCCTTCTACCTCCTATAAAAAGAATACCAGTGTATCAATGATAAATACCGGAATCAGAAACTTCAGGGAACATAACATATATCCAAAGAAGGACGGCATCTTAATACCGTTTTCATCCGAAATGGACTTCACCATAAAGTTCGGAGCATTTCCGATATAAGTGTTGGCTCCCATAAATACTGCACCACAGGAAATCGCCATCAGCATTTTGACAGCAACGGTTCCCACGGTCGTTGCAACACCTGTCGTGGCACCAAGTGTACCTGCGGTGGTAAGGAATACCAGATAGGTTGGTGTATTGTCCAGAAAGCTGGAAAGTGCACCGGTCGCCCAGAACATCTCTAATGGTTTCGTCAGCCCCAGTTCAGCTCCCTTGCTCTTTAAAATCATCAGTGCCGGCTGCATGGTGATAAAGATACCGATAAACAATACTGCAACTTCCTCGATGGCACCCCAGGTAAAATGGTTCTTGGTACGAACCTCTGATTTTGTGGTTTTAAACGACAGAAATGCCGCAACCAGAATAATCACAATCTCGATCAGTGTCGGCACAGCCAGTCTTACACTTCGAAAGATCGGAACGCTGATGACACTTCCATCTGCATTCTGGAAAGCTTTCATTCCCGGAAGAACTCCGCTTAACACAACACCTGCCACAATCATAATCATAAAGATAATATTGTGCAGACCATTCACCTTTAACGTGGTAGTCGGTCTGGAGATATCCGGACGCATGCCAAGTGCAATATCCCTGCGATATGCACGGCGGTCAATGAAATAAAATACGGTCAGAAGAATTACCATATTGAATATCAGTACCGGGAACAGACGCAGACTCCAGGTAAATGGAACTCCTCTCATAAATCCCATCAGAAGTGGCGGATCACCGATTGGTGTCAGACATCCACCCATATTGGAAATCAGGAAAATGAAAAAGACCATAATATGACTCTTATTTCTTCTCCAGGAATTCATCTGAATCATCGGACGCACCAGAAGCATACTTGCACCAGTTGTACCGATACAGCTTGAAAGCAGTGTTCCGATCGCCAGAAGGCCGGTATTCATGCGCGGGGAACCCACGAAATCTCCTTCCAGGTTAATGTTTCCTGAAACACAAAACAGACCAAACAGCAACACAATAAAGGAAAGATAATCATTTACAATACATTCCAATACCGTTTCTGCAGTCTCTCCTGCACCGTATTTTACAGCAAACGGAATCATAAATAAAAGTGACCAGATGAGTACCGCCCAGCCCTTATTTTTATCCCACCATTCTCCTTTTACCAATGGGAAAATTGCGATACATAATAAAAGACCGGCAAACGGTATGCACAGCCAAAGCGGTATGTTACCCATTTTCTTGTACCTCCTTATAATCTCTGTATATTTTACACCTCAGCCCCCAAAAAAGTAACCGCTAATTCGTCAAATAATTAACAAAGTTCCAATCTCCATTTCACTTATTTTTGTATATTTTCTCCATATAAAGAAAGCCTGCATCCACATGGTGTATTTTATTTCACAGGCAGCATTTTGTCACAAAATGAAGAGAAGCCTCTCCGTTCCCGGATCGGCTTCTCTTCGAGGAGTTTAGTTATGAAAATGTTTATTAAATAAAAAGGGAATAATGTAAAGGAATGATTTCCGTTTACATTGTCTAGTATATGCAAAAAATGTGTCCATATTATGTCCACTTCAAAAACAAATTCTAAAATCATATTCCAAAAATTTTAGAGACATTTTATATATTTAACAATTTCTTACATAATTCGATCTTGCTGTCATCGGTCAGACTGTTTTCAAATACCACCTGTCCACGTTTCTGCCGGCCGCAAAGCAGATCTTTCTCCTGCAGTCTTCTTTTCATCTCGCGTGCGGTTCCCTCGCCTCCGTCAAAAATTTTCACATTCTCCCCCAACACCTGCTGAATCTGTTTTCTGGCAAACGGATAATGTGTGCAGCCGAGTACCGCTGCATCCACCTGGTTTTCCCGGTAAGAATAAAGCAGATCTTCCAGATATTTATGAAGATCCTCTCCGTCGAGATCTCCCCGCTCAATAAAATCCATCAGACCCGGACACGGCAACGGAAGAATTTGTGCTTTCTCTTTGTAGCGCTCCATCAGCACATGAAACTTTTCTTCATGAATTGTCATCGGGGTTGCCATCACAAGGACTTTGGGATGTTCCATGCAAAGTGCCGCCGGTTTCAGTGCCGGTTCAATCCCGACAATCGGAATATACGGATACATCTCGCGCAGTTTCCGGACAGCAGCACTGGTGGCTGTATTGCAGGCAACCACAAGACCTTTTGCCCCCTGGTCAAACAGCTTTCGTGCACATCTGATCGTCAGTTCCCGTACTTTTTCTTTTTCTTTTGTTCCGTATGGCGCATTTTTAGAATCCCCGAAATAAATAAAATCTTCCTCCGGCATAATCCGGATCAGTTCCCGCAGGACACTGATTCCTCCCACTCCGGAGTCAAATACCGCAATTGGGTTTTCTCTTTGTAATTGATATTCCACAGATCTGTTATCCTTTCTTAATTGAAAAAACATGGTTCAGTTGTTATAATAGTAACTAGTAAATAGCAATGGAGAGTGACAACTATGCTGACTGAAAAAAATACTTCCGATAAATATAAATACTGTGAATTTTGCGGACGCACGCTTCCAAAACATTATGAAGGAACGCTATGTCCCACTTGTCAGGAAGCACAGCTTTTCCGGAATGTGCGGGATTATATCCGCGCCAACACTGTAAATGAATATGAAGTTGCAGAACATTTCCATATTCCTCTCCGGCAGATCAAAGAGTGGATTCGGGAAGGACGGATCGAATATCATGAGGTCGACACAGCTTCCACTATCTCCGGCATGCACTGCCAGCGCTGTGGTGCTCCGGTTTCTTTCGGTACCCTGTGTCCGAATTGTCTGAAACTGATGAACACACAGGGCAGATCCGTTGCCCCTGCCATTTCACCGGATTCACGCATGCACTATCTCGATACCCCTTCTGACAAAACGAAATAAGAACTATCCACTCACAGGAAAGGGATGCCGGATTTCGGCACCCCTTTTTCTTACGCCTGTGTACTTCTGCGAATTACTTTTTGTCTGTATTTAAACTCCACTGCTTCCAGATATTTATCATCCGGTTCAAATTTGATCAGCAGTGTCTCGCCTTCCTTTTTCAGAACCATATCATAATATGCAGTATCTTTGTCATGAGAGGTATAATCAATCACCTTGACACCCTCTCTCTCGTATTGTGATACACTGCGATCTCCGGCCGGTGCAATCTGAATTACATCATCCATCGGATAACTTCCCAGTGACTTTCTGCGGTTCTTGTTTAAAACTTTTGCGAAGCGGACTTCCCCGTCAAAATAAGAATACTCAAACTCCTTGGAGTTTCCCATCAGAACAAACCAGACAATTCCGCATACCAGTGCAACCGGTAATGTAATGCCACTGGTCAGACATGATGCAAGCAGACTCACTACTGCAAGTACAAGCATCAATGTCCCCACTACTTTTGCAACCACGGTCTTCCGGACCGGTACTAATACATATACTTCCAATCTTCTATCTCTCCTTCATTTGTAGTAATGTTAATTATACTCCATCCCACACTTTTTTTCCACTAAAGAATATTTTTTTCATAAATACAGTAGATTTTTTGTTCCCCAGCCCTTACAATAAGAGATATTATTTTTCGTTTATTTTCGGAGGTGCATATGATACATATTCCAACAGAAAAACTTGCAGATTTTGAAAAAAACATCCGCCGTGAATGGACCATGACCAATGGAATCGGCGGATACGCGGGAGGCTCCATCATCGGTGCCTGCAACCGGACACATCAGGGATATCTGATTGCCAGTCTGCATCCCCCGGTCGAGCGCTATCTGGTATTTTCCAAAACCAATGAAAAACTGACACAGGGAACCCATGTTTACAATCTGGAAACTTCCCAGCATGCCGGGAAAGGACATTCTCCCATCCGCACGCAAGGACAGCGTTTTTTAACGGATTTCTCCTGTGACGGAACTGTCTGCTTTTCCTATTCCGCCGGCAATATCCGTATGGACAAACATCTGGCCCTGCTGCGGGAATCAAACACAGTTGCGATCTCCTATACGATTACAAACCAGGGAGAGGAAGCCGGACTTTCCATCACCCCGCTTATGAATTTCCGGGAGCACAGTGCATCGTCTGCCGTTTCTGACCTGCAGTTTACCTGTGAGCCAAACACAGTGGGCGGTTTCACTCTGATCCCGGCTGCTGCACCCGGACTCTGCATCGAGCTTTCCTGCAGTGCCGGCAGACTTTTTCCACGTGAAAACCAATACGACGTGGATATGCAGTACCAGACGGAAGTAGACAACGAAACGGCGGGACTGGATACACATTTTTGCCCATATGATCTGCGTTTTACACTTCCGGCACACAGCAGTACAGAGATTTCCCTGCTTTGCACCGTCCACCCGGTACAGGACACCCCTGTGCTTTCCCGCCCGCAGGCAGATACCGCAGCAATCGAAATCGCACACGTACAGGAATATTATGATTCCTTAAAACAACAGGCGGGATATGGCGATGATGCTTTTGCCAATACACTTGTCGTGGCAGCAGATCAGTTTCTTGCCCGGCGCGATTCCACCGGACTTATGACAATCCTTGCAGGTCTTCCGTGGTTTACCGACTGGGGCAGAGATACCATGATCGCTTTTTCCGGGCTGACACTGGCCACCCGGCGGTTTTCGGATGCCCGGGAAATTCTTTCAACCTTTGCGCAGTATGTCCATCACGGCATGGTCCCGAATATGTTTCCGGATGACGGGCAGGACCCTCTCTATAACACTGCAGATGCCTCTCTGTGGTATTTTTATGCCGTGGACGCATATTTGAAGGTTACCGGACAACCATCGGATTACGACTATATACAGCGGCGTATTTACCCCGTTCTGTGTGAAATTATTCATGCCTATGCACACGGCACGGATTTTTCCATCTATATGGATGATGACGCCCTCATCCATGCCGGAAGCGGATTGGACCAGGTAACCTGGATGGACGTCCGTGTCGGTGACTGGGTAGCTACCCCGCGTCACGGAAAACCGGTAGAAATCAATGCACTGTGGTACAATGCGCTGTGCGTGACTGCGGAACTGGCAGAACATTTCAAAGAAGATTCCTCCGTTTACCGCCAGCTTGCCACTCGTGTATCTGCTTCCTTCCGAAAAGAATTCTGGAACGAAAAAGACGGATGTCTCTATGACGTTATTGAAGAAAACGGCAAAGATGCAAGCATCCGCCCCAACCAGATCTATGCCGTCAGCCTTCCACATACCATGCTCACGGCAGAACAGGCCCTGCAGGTGGTAAATACCGTAGAGGAAAAGCTGCTTGCCGGCCCCGGCATACGCTCCCTCTCTCCGGAACACAAAGACTATCACGGGATCTACTGTGGCTCTCTTCCGAAAAGAGATGCCGCTTACCATCAGGGAACCGCATGGGGATTTCTGATGGGCGGCTTTCTGACCGCTTACATGAAAGTCCACCACCACTCTCCGGAAGCAAAAAAACAGGCAATGGCATATCTTGCACCGGTACAGACCCACCTTTTGGAAGAGGGCTGCATTGGTTCTATTTCCGAAATTTTTGACGGTGATGCCCCGCATACCTGCCGTGGTTGCTATGCCCAGGCATGGAGCGTTGGAGAAATTCTGCGCTGCTACACACAGGATATTCAAAAAAATCAAAAATAATGATTTTTTTCTTGACAAGAAGATCTCACTCGGATATAATACTAAATGTTCCGCGTGAGATTTTCAATTAAGAAATCCACTGCAATGCCTAGTTAGCTCAGTTGGTAGAGCAGAGGACTGAAAATCCTCGTGTCTCTGGTTCGATTCCGGAACTAGGCACTATATGCGGGTGTAGTTCAATGGTAGAACACCAGCCTTCCAAGCTGGATACGTGGGTTCGATTCCCATCACCCGCTCTTTTAAAGAAACTGTTTATCCGGTTTCTTTTTTTATACTCTTTTTTATGAATATCCTGTCTCATACCACGTAAAAAGGACGGCTGCATCTGCAGTCGTCCTTTATATCATGTATGGGTAATAAAACTCGCTTAGAAGAGATCTACACTTCCAAAGAACTTGTCATTGATTACATAATATGCCTTGTACTCTTCCGGCTTTACATAAATATTTAATGTCTTAATGCATCCGGCACGATGTCCCTCAGCTACAAACTGTTTCTTTACCTTATCCTCAAGTTCTCCAAGATTTGCAGCATTCTGCTGATACTGAACAATGATTTCGGTCTTTGCCGGCTGTTTTTCTTTCTTTGCCTTTGTAGCAGCCTTTGCTTTCGTTGCAGCTTTCTTCACAACAGGTTCTGCCTTCTCAACAACAGCCTTTGTTGTTGCCTTTGCAACTTCTTTTGCCTTCTCTTCTACAACTTCTGCTTTCTTTGCTGCTGCCTCAGCAACATCCCCGACTTTTGATTCTACTTTTTTTGTAGCATCCTTAACCGCATTTTTAACTTCTGTCTTTCCCTCTGGTGTCTTCATCAGCTTCACGTCAGAAACTGCTTTGTTTAACTTCTTCTCCTGCATAACGATTCCTCCTAACCAGAATTATTCACATACTAAAAATTTTTCAATTGCATCAAGTGCTGCTTCTTCATCGGCACCCTCCGTCACAATATCAACCGACATTCCATCGGATGGATTAAACGCCATAATTCCCATAATGCTCTTTGCATTAATTCTGCGGTTATCGCTCTCCAACATAATATCACTGTCGAACTGACATGCTACCTGAACAAGTTCTGCGATTGGATTGTCGTGTCCTTCTGACACATTAGAAACGATCACATTTTTCTTACTCATACGCTCTCCCTTTCCAAAACTGTATAACTCATTCTCAAATATATCTCACTTATCCAGGAATTGCAATATACGAACTTTATTTCTGTTAAATCTTCACGAATCATCCATAAAACCTTGTCCTTAATTGTTCATTTTTACAATGAAAATTAACGGTCCAAATAAGTAAAGAAAATGTATCCTGCTTTCCGGAACCAGTCATCCGCATCTTTATAACTTTTTGACCTCGTGGAATGGGTCTGCGGATCATAATAATAAATGCTTCCGGAGGTATATCCCGTCACTAATACGGCACTGTCTGTTCCGGTCATTGCAAATACCGGGCTGCCCTTGCTGACATAAAACAGAATCTCCTCTACTGTGCAGCCGGATATATCAAGAACAACTGAATCTTTTAATGTATTTTCAATCGCGCTTTTCGGGGTTCCTCCATTGTCAATCAGTTCTTTTACACTGAGCCCGTTTCCTCTGTAATTAAGCATGGCACTGACCGCCTGAACCACGGATGATGAACTCTTATCCGCATCGTTTACTTTCAGGCTGCTAAATGCCGTCTGTGCCGATTTACGCGCACGCATCCATACATACTGCTGCTTGGAATCCACCACAATTCCCATATGATTATTGGCGCAGACGATGGCATCCGCGATCTCATCGGTTGCAAGCAGCACATCACCTTTTTTGTACACATAAAAGTATTCCTGCGACTCCTTATTTTTCACGGAAACGTCACGCGGATTTTCCAGTAAAACAGATTTGGAAGTCAGCATTTTAATTTTGGATGCATCCGCCCCGTTTTTCATCACAAGCTGGTACTGTGTTTCCTTGCGATCTGTCACGGTTGATCCCACGGTAACTTTTTCTTCCGTGTCTCCCTCACGGTTCATGATCGCATCGGTTCCTGCAGCCACATAATGTCCGCCGGACTTTTTGATCAGATGAATGGTAATTGTATAATCCTCCACCGAAATGGAACCGATACTTCCCCTGGACGGTTCATACGTCTTTAAGATACTGTGTGAATTTTCGGAAGTATCCATGATGGTTAAATTTTTCATCGGGAAAACCGTATTTCCCGCTGCTGCAACCATCACCTTATCTTTCTTTGCTGCTCCGTAAATAAAATCTTCATCGATAAACCCAAGCGGAAGAATATACGCTCCCTTTTTTGCCTTGATATCATAGACAGAAGCATTTTTCAAATTCATCAGGTGAATCACATCGCTTTTGTATTCTTTGTCGCTATCTACCCACGCAAAATACTGATTCGATTCCGACACTTTATAACAGCTTTCTTTCAGATCTTTCACAAGCACTTCCGTAGTCCGCTTGTCCGTATCTATACTGTAAAGTTTCTGATCCATGATCAGGTAAAATGTCCCCTTTTCGTTCACATACATTAACTGCCCCATCTGTGCTTTGAGTATTTCATAGGAAACATCCGACGGGATAAAAATTTCTTCCTCTATAGTGTGTACCAGACCATCATAATGATATACTGCCGTGCCCACTTCGCCTTCATGATCCCCACGGTTCATATATCCATATACAACAAAATCAATACTTCCCGCTTCATCCACACGGGCAATTTTGATATCATGCTGATCCCAGTTATCCCTCGCATTGATCCCCTCTGCCCCAAGGAAACTGAATACCTGTACAATCTTATTATTTACACGGTCAAAGCACCAGAGTTCTCCCTGCTGTACAAACGCGATCACATCTCCGGTCTCACTTACAGCATATTCAATATTTTTGTCACGTATGCCAAGCTGGATCTGATTATTATCTGTAATAAACCGGTTTTCCCCACGGAAAATCTGATTTAAAGTACGCTCAAAATTTAAGACATACATACGGGATTCCGTCATACGCAGACGATAATATTCTTCCACATTATAATACTCGGTTTCCCCACCGGTTCCTTTGGTGGTCACCACATACCGGAGTGTGATCACATCATAGGAATCATTGACTTCCTTGAAAGATGCCTCGAGTTCTCCCATCTGCTCCGGTTTTAAATCTGCCCAGGTAATCTGGTTTAAGGTACAGCTTAAATCCACATAATTGAGTGTACTGGTATCGCCTGTTGCCGCATCCATATATTTCGGAATAAATTTATTTGCATCATCCCGGAATGTATATTCATGAAACTGCAGTGCAAAATCCATACATGCCTGAGTATCATCGTTTTGTGTCTGCATCAGCCGGGTGTAATACCGGATCTTATTTTTTCCTGAAGCAAGAATAACAATCAGTTCATATTCTTCCCCTTTTCCGAGAATATTCTGGATTTTCAGGTTTGCAGAGATTTCATTATTTTTTTCTTTGATCTCCTGTGCATTTCCCTTTGCAACCAGCCGGGAATCATCAAGACTCCGGATTTCATAAGCAATGCCTCTGATTTTTTGTCCATATGTATTAATTTTCAGCGGAAGCAGTCGTGTATGGTCTACCGGCACAATTCCATCCCGCATCTTTGTAATATTCATTTCCGATACATATCCATGCAGCTGTGCCACGCTGTTATTTCCTTCATAAAACTGGACGATGGGAAGGGTTGCCTCCTTCATCGCCGTCGTCATATCTTTATTATCCTGATTGGTTATGATACTGAAAACAATCAGTGCTGCCAGAAAAAGCCCTGACAGCACCACTGGTTTAATTACTTTCCTGTTCATTTATCTTTTCCTTCTTACTATGGCTGTAATTTCCGCCGTTACATCCATCTCCTGCATCTGCGATGCCGGCAGCGCCGTTTGCACATTTCCGCACCAAACAGCACACCGATCATACTGCAAAGCCACGGATTCCCACATTCCCGTTCCTGTGTTGTCATAGTTTCTCCGGCGATAGAAGCCGGAACCATTTCGAAATATGATGCCGCCTGCATGTTTCCTTCGATCCGGTTCTCTTTCTTTTTCTGCACTTCGGACAGCTTCCGGTAAATTCCATCAATTTCCATCTGTATCATCAGGCGGTCCGGTTCCTCATCGTAGATGCGGCTTCCCTCATATTCCAGCTGGTCAAGCCTCTGTTCCACCAGCTCCATGATCTCTTTTGTCTCTGCCGGATAGTACTGTTTCATTCGTTCCATATCTTTTTCATATTCCATCTCTGTCAGATACATACTCTGCATCGGATATGTCATATAAAACGGAATCTTTGGGTAAAAATCGTTTGAATAATCCACTTGCATGCTCCATCCTGTCATCATTATAGACTATGCCATGCAACGGTTTTTTGTGCTTATTTTCCTACTATTTTTAAGCATATCTGCTCGTATTCCGGATAATTTTTGTGCCGCATTTCCGTTTCCAGTACTCCCTGTGCATTCTTATGGAAATGATATAAATTATACACACCCTTACGGTAGGCATAGTCCTCTCCATTATCCTGAAAATGATCGTAAGAAGCCTCTCCCGGAGTTGTCAGCAGATACAGCGTACGGTACGGCTTTTCTCCAACATACGCCATTTTTTCATACATCGGGATCATCGTTCCTTCTTTCAGGTACATCGGGCACAAATCAATCGGTGCATCCCGCAGGAAATACTTTCCTCCGGTAATTTTCTCTCCGGTCCAGTAATCATACCACTCCCCTTCCGGCAGATACACCATTTTCTTCGTAGCTCCCTGCTCCAATACCGGGGCAACGAGGAGATTTTCTCCTACCAGGAACTCTCCATTGAGGTTATAGGTTTCCGGGTCCTTTGGATAATGCAGAACCAGAGGACGCATAACCGGAAGTCCGGTCTGTTCTCCCTGATAAAACAGATCATACAGATACGGAAGGAAACGATAACGCATCTTTACATATTTTCGATAGATTCCCACCACCTGATCATCAAACTGCCACGGCTCCTGTCTGCGTGTTCCCTGACAGGAATGATTTCGAAACAGCGGAGAAAATACGGCAGCCTCGATCCACCGGGTCAGAAGTTCCGGGGTCGTATCCGCACCGAATCCGCCAATGTCGGTTCCGGCAAACGCAAATCCGCTCATACCGAGATTACACAGCTGCGGCACCATCATCTGCAGATGCGACCACAGACTCTGATTATCTCCGGTCCACACGGTCGCATATTTCTGTGTTCCTGCATACGCTGCACGTGTGATAACAAACGGACGCTTATCGGAAAGTTTCTGCAGTCCCTCAAAGGTCGCACGGCTCATATAATGTCCATATACATTGTGCATTTCCGCATGATTTGTCGTACGCTCCTCATCATGAAATACAACATCCTGCGGCAGCTCGCCACGGAAACTTGCCGGCTCATTCATATCATTCCATACACCGTCCACACCGATGTCGACCAGAAACTTATGGTGTTTTCCCCACCAGTCGCGTACTTTGCGGCGTCCAAAATCCGGATAATTTGCATCTCCCGGCCAAACCTCATTGACATAGGTAGTTCCCTGTGTATCGGTCGCAAAATATCCGTTTTCTTCGCCTTCTTTACACATAAAATAGTCCGGATCGACTTTGGTTCCCGGATCAATGATCGTAACCGTTTTAAAGCCCTGTTTTTTTATTTCCGCAATCAGATCCCCAGGTTTTCCGTACTTTGCATCATTCCATGTAAACACACGATACCCATCCATATAATCAATGTCAAAATGAATGGCATCACACGGAATATCCAGATCACGGAAATGTTCTGCCACATCACGGATATCTTCTGCGCACTGATAGCCCCAGCGGCTCTGCTGGTATCCAAGCGTCCATCGCTGCGGCAGCGGTGTCCGCCCGGTCAGATATGTATATTCTTCAATCAGATCCGTCAGTTTTTCTCCACCCAGGAAGTACAGATCCAGATTGCCATCATCCGCGCCGTAAAAATAATATTCCGGATTTTCTTTGCCCAGATTGAGATAGCTGTGGAACGTATTATCAAAAAACATGCCATATACGTCATTCTTTTTCTTGCAAAAGAGCACCGGAATCGACTTGTACAGCGCATGATAGTCCTCATTGTGTGCCTGTGGAATATCGGAATTCCAGTTCTCATACTCATAATTTTTTTTATTCAGGAATCCGGTCTTATCACCCAGACCGTAAAAATCATCCCCCTCGTCCAGATCAAACATCATCTGTACCGGATAATCATGTGCGCCCAGATTCGACGTATCATGCCCTTCCGACTCCAGAATCTGTTTCATCTGCTCACTGACTTCCCCGCAAACACTTCTGCCCTGCCGGTGTGTCCGGACAAGCGGAGTCCCGTCCGGTCTCGTAATCACCATTTCCAGATTTTCTCCAAACTGCATCCGGATCTTATCGGTTGCAATTACCAGATCTTCTCCTTTTTGCTCTGCCGTCAGTTCTGTCGCAACCGCCTTGTCTCCATCAATGGCCTTAGAATAATGTTCCTTTGTTCTGTAAGGCACAAAAATATTGACAATATCATCCCTTATGGCTTTCACCACCAGTTTTTGCTGTTCATACTTCACACAAATCTCATTTCCATCCTGTCGGAAGGACATAATTTTTCCTGCTGTACTCATTGTTTCCCCTTTCCTTTACTCTGTTTCCTGCGTTGTTGTATCCGGTTCCTGATCGGTAACATAGTCTGAACTGACATATCCTTTTTGTCCGTTATATTCTGCCTGCACCCATCCATTTTCTTCTCCCAGCAGTGTCAGCTTCGTTCCCGTCACGAGAACGGTAAGAATTTCACTGTCTGTATTCGGCTCTGCACGGAAATTTACGCCATCCGTGCTTGTCCATACACTCTGTCCGTCTTCGTCCAGCGGCTGTTCCGTTACCGGTGGCAGATTGCTGTTGTCTGCCGGCGGTGCATTATTTGTGATTTCCGTTTCCGGTGTCTGGTTTTTCCCTGCATTCCGCCCATGAAGCCATACGATAAGTGATATAATTCCTGCAAGCAGTGCTGCGCAGATTATGGCAAAAATAATTCTGGCAATAATGACGTCTTTTCTGTGACTTGCTTTCATGATCGTTGTCCCTCCCCTTCATCTTCTGTACATATAATTGTGGTTTTCCCTGGATCTACCTTGTCTTTTTCCAAAATCAGTTTTCCAATCTTATCCGCCCGGATGATTCCACCGGAAGGATTAAGCACACTGTCCACGGTATTTACAATCTGTGCATCCACCGTGGAATACTCAAATGCCAGTGTCGTATTAATCAATTTACAGTTCACCATTTTCAGATTTTCTATATAACACATGCCCTGCAGGCTCTCAATCGTACAGTTGACAAGTGTAAGATTTCTGGCATTCCATCCCAGATATTCTCCCGAAATAAAACTGTCATACACAGTAACATGATTGCTGTTCCAGAATGCATCTTTGGAAAGCATGCGTGCATGATGGATCTCCATGTTTTCCACACCATCAAATGAATAATTTCCAACCAGTTCAAAATGATCCAGCTGCATATTTTTACAATTCATGGCAAAATAATCCCCGTGCGCCTGCACATAGGACAGGTTTACATCGGTACAGTTCCAGAGGGTTTCCTCTGCATTCGGGAAATTTACATTGGTCAGGGTTACTCCCCTGCAACGGCGGAAATTTTTTGGTGCTTCTACAATGGAATCTCTTACCGAAATATCATCGGTATACCATACCCCGGCCCGCGCCATGTCAAACCAGGTACATTCCTTTACATCGACATGTTTGCAATACCAGAGCGGATATTTCCACCGGAACAGACAATTATCCAGATAAAGACTGCTGCTCTCCTTCAACGGGGATTCCCCATCCTCAAACACACTGTCATATACCGCCAGATTTTCAGACTGAAACAGTGCGCGTTCTCCTGTTAATTTCTGCTGACGAAGCACCTGCCGTGCCGTGTCAAATTTATCGTTACTCATTTTTTATTCCTTCTTTTTCAGCTTGTAATGATTGGGTCTACTGGTTATTTTACCACGAGATCACCGGAACATTCAAGTATGCTACTCTAACAAAAGCTCCTCGACCGTGACAAACGAATATCCCTGTTTCTGCAAGGTATCTATGACCGTAAATGCCGCCTGTACAGATGACGCCGAAGCATCGTGAAGCAGAATAATATCCCCCGGCTTAGTATCCTTTAAAACTCTCTGAACCACAGTATCCGCATCGGTCGTTGCCCAGTCCCGCGGATCTACATTCCACAGTACTTCGATCAGATTTACCTGCGCATCCAGTTCCTTCTGCCAGCATCCGTAAGGTGGACGGATATATCCTGCATATTCTCCCGTCACATCATAAATCGCCTTCTGTGTTTTTTCAATCTGCTGCAAAGTGCATGCCGTTCCCACTTCCTTAAAATTAACATGTTTATAAGAATGAACACCGATCAGATGTCCGTCATCATGCATCCGTCTGACGACATCCGGATACTGTTTTACCTCTTCTCCCAGCAGAAAAAAAGTGGCTTTTACACCACGTTTTTCTAATCCGTCCAGCAATTTCGGTGTATATTCCGGATTCGGCCCGTCATCAAAGGTAATTGCAACTGTTTTCATTTCTTTCTCCACTTTCTCCGGCTGCAGTGTCATTGTACTTACAACAGCCGCTGCGTTTCCAATGCTGTATGACAGGAAAAGAAACAGTGCATACCCCACATATCTTTTCCATTGTTTTTTGTCTGCCATTTCATACCACACAAATTTCCTGCTTAGTATATCGTATGAATTTAATCATAAAAAATATGTTGTCCTTATTCTGAATCATAAGTTTCCCTGCTGATGCCCTCCCCGAGCATCATCCGTTCCTCATGCTGCATTTCTTTTTCCCGGATGGCGCGTTCATAACCGGTCAATGCTGCAAACGGAGAAAACTGTGCGGCCCGGTCTTCCGATGGCATCTGCGGATGCTTTTTCGAAACCGGATGCGGCAGATCTATGATGTCATCATAACGATGCGTATTTTCCAGCCGGTTCATGCCCGATGTCCTCCAATCTGTCCGTTGCGCTGCCGCATGGTTGCCCCTTCTTTGAAATTGGTTCCTTTTAAAATGGCATTTTTCCCATAACGCTGCTTAATGGAAAGCATGGCTTTCTGCATCTGTTTTTCCTTCTGCAATGCCTGCTTTTGTGCCTTCTGTTCCTCGGTTTCTTCCGCAAAATCAAACAGGCTCATCTGCTCATACGTCTGTTCTTTTTGTGCCTCCTGCTCTGTGCGTACATGGCATGCCGTAACATAGATCCTGCGGATCAAAAGATCCGGATTTATAATTCTGTCATATAATTCCAGTGTTTTTTCTACTACCGTAATGGCAGAAGATGTATGATTTTGCAAATTTGCCGTCCCATGCGCATGCTTTGGAATCTTTCTTCCGTAACGATCCGTAGTCACTTCCCCGTGATATCTTTTTGCCCGCACCGGGTCTGTCAGATTTTCGATATCATAGCCAACCGTCAGCACTATCTGATCCGTCACGAGTCCATGCTCCACCAGATCCAGTACCAGCTGGTCTGTCATTTCCTGCACAACAATCCTTGCTTTATCTGCCGGGTACGGACACTGCAATACCTGTCCCGATCCGGAACTGTTCGCCTGCGGACGATACGCTTTGATCTGTGCAATCGTGCACGGTTCGTACCCCCAGGCATGATCAATCAAAAGTTCTGCATTCACACCAAACAGTTTGTAAAGCAGATCTTCACTATAATAATCTGTTTCTTTTCCGATGGAGCAGCGCGCCACATCTCCCATGGTATACATTCCGTTTTCTGCCAGTTTCTTCGCATATCCCGGTCCGACACGCCAGAAATCCGTGATCGGCCGGTAGTCCCAAAGCAGTTTACGGTAACTTTTTTCATCCAGCTGGGCAATGCGCACACCGTTTTCATCCGCATCGATGTGCTTTGCCACAATATCCATTGCGATTTTGCACAGATACAGGTTGGTTCCGATCCCGGCAGTGGCCGTGATCCCAATGTGATCCTGCACATCCAGAATGATAGTCTGCGCCAGCTGATAAGCTGTCATTCCATAAGTTTTCAGATAATGTGTCACGTCCATAAACACTTCATCAATCGAATATACATGAATATCTTCCGGCGCCACATATTTCAGATATATATCATAGATCCGCGTACTGTATTCCACATAAAGTGCCATCCGCGGAGGTGCCGCAATATACGACAATTCCGGCTCACCGGTTTTTCGGCTGCGGTTTACCTGTTTTACTTTCTGAACCACTTCAAAAAGCCTGGCTCTTCCCGGAATCCCATATTTTTTCAGGGATGGAGAAACTGCCAGGCAGATGGTTTTTTCCGTGCGGCTTTCATCCGCCACCACCAGATTGGTGGTCAGCGGATCAAGTCCACGCTCCACACATTCTACGGATGCATAAAATGATTTCAGATCAATTGCGATATACTGCGGCATACCTTTCCTCTCCCCAAACAGACATTCGTGTATGCTCTCATTATATCAAAATCCGATAAGATTGCAACGCTATTTACATTCCGTCACAAACACTTCACATTTCTCTAAAATCAGCTTATTTTCAGCATTTGTTCGTTTTTTATTTGATAAAAGTACCTTTTTTGCCGGAACTTCCCAATCCAGTTCTATGGTATCTGTTCCAAAATTTGCCGCTACCAGAACCCGGCGCCCCTGCAGGATGCGGTAATATGCCATTACGTGATCTGCATTCTCATATGCCGGCTCAAATTTTCCATAAGTAAACAACTCCCGATATTCCCCGGATTTGCGCAATGCGATAAGCTTTCTGTAATAATGCAGAACCGAATCCAGCTGCCCTTCCTCTTTTTCCACATTGATCACCGGATAATTATCATTGACTTTCAGCCATGGAGTTCCCGAGGTAAAGCCCGCCTGCGGCGCATCCTTCCACTGCATCGGCGTCCGTGCATTGTCCCTGCTCATGACCGAACATACGGCAAGTGCTTCTGCATCCGAAAGTCCGGCCTCACGCGCCATCCTGTACTGGTCTTTGGTACTGATATCATCGAATTCATCCACACTGTTCCATCTGGCATTCTGCATGCCAATCTCCTGCCCCTGATAAATAAACGGAATTCCACGCAGCAGAACACTTACTGTACCAAGCATCTTTGCCCCGTCCGCATTTTGCGCATAATCCGGCAGAAAACGGGAAACGCCGCGCGGCTCATCGTGATTTTCAATGATATTTGCCTCGAACCCGACATTCTGTACCCGCATCTGGGAATCTGTGATTGCTTTTTTCCACGCATCAAAAGAAATTGGTGGCGCATCGTACCATCCGTGTTCCCCGTCACTGAGTATATGGGCGCTGAAATCAAAAATTGTAGAAAAATGTCCATTTTCTCCAATAAAGTCCGGCAGGTCTTCCACCCCAATGTTAAATACTTCCCCTACCGTAAATGCATCCTTTTTGGCAAATGTATGATTCTTTAAATCTTCAAGCAGCGCATCGACACCTTCTACATTTTCGACCATACGCCAACAGCTTGCCAGTCCATCGTCACCATCCGGCTCCATATCCGGAAATGCCAGATCTTTTTTAATATTGATGATCGCATCAATCCGAAAACCTGCCAGTCCTTTGTCCAGCCACCAGTTGATCATCCGGTAGATTTCTTCCCTCAGTTTTGGATTTTCCCAGTTTAAATCCGGCTGCTCCTTTGCGAACATATGGAAATAATATTTGTCCGATCCCGGTACCGGCTCCCAGCAGTTTCCCCCGAAATAAGAACGGTAATTGCTCGGTGGATTTCCATTTTTTCCCTTCCGGAAATAAAAATAATCGGCATACGGTCCGTCCGGATCCGCCAGTGCTTTCTGAAACCATTCATGCTTGTCGGAGCAGTGATTGACAACCAGATCCATAATCAGATACATATCTCTCTTTTTGGCCTCCGCAAGCAGTTCGTCGAATTCCTCCATCGTTCCGAATTCTTCAGCGATTGCATAATAGTCCGAAATATCATAGCCCTGATCCACAAACGGGGACTTATAGATTGGAGAAAGCCAGATAATGTCAACTCCCAGCTCCTTTAAATAGTCCAGTTTGGAAATAATGCCCCGCAGGTCACCGATCCCATCTCCGTTTGTATCGCAAAAACTCTTTGGATAAATCTGATATGCCACCTTGTCATGCCACCATTTTTTCTGCATGTCCATGTCCTCCTTCGCCTGTATCTCCATGTCCTTTGACAATTTGTTTCTGTAACATTATACTGTCATTATAGTTTGGAATTTCAAAATTATCTTGCATAATTCTTACTTTTTATAACACAATACTGCTCTCATAAGACAAAGGAGAATTTTCCATGAAACGGTTACAGACACTTGCCCTTGAACAGAAAGAAGATGCCCGTCACGGTGACGCGACCTTCCCCATACAGAAATATATCACTTCTTTAAAGCCGGATTATCCGGTCATAACAACGCACTGGCACGAAGAGGCTGAATTTACACTCATCACCGAAGGAGATGCCAGCTACCAGATCGACCTTACTTCCTACGCTGTGGAAAAAGACGATCTGATTTTTATCCCGCCTCTGCTGCTGCACTCGGTCTCCCGCGGACAGTCTGCGCTTTACCAGTCCGAAACCTATGTGTTTCACATGAACTTTCTCGGTGGAAATGCGACCGATATCTGCTCCACCCGTTATCTGATGCCACTGACCAATGAAGAACTGTCGGTTCCCTGTCTGATCCGTCCAACCCATCCGGCTTATGTAGCTCTGCGCAAAATTTTTGCACAGATCAGTTCTCTCTTTGCAAATCCGGTTGAGGGATACGAACTGGCCATTAAGGCATTACTGCTGCAGGTTATTTTCCTGCTCCTGCAGAACCGTACCCCGGACGGGAAACGATCTGTCGACACCGCAAACGCCTCTGAAAAATTAAAAACCGTACTGGACTATATCCATCTGCACTATGCCGAGCCGCTTACGGTTGCCGGTCTCGCTGCCCAGTGCTATTTCAGCGAATATTACTTTATGCGTTTTTTCAAAAAACACATGAACATGACCGTAGTGGAATACCTCAACAATCTGCGATTAGAAAAGGCTGTAGAACTGTTTGAACAGGGAAACACCTCCATTCTGGAGGTCTCTCTCGCCACAGGATTCCACAACCTTTCCTATTTTCATAAAATTTTTAAACGGAAATTCCACATGACACCCAGAGAATTTCTGAAAAAACTATCGTCTTTTTAAAAGCCCGTCACAAAAAGCCCGATATTTAATGCTGTAACTACAATTGCAATTGCCCAGAGAACCATTTTAAGTCCGGTACTGTTTGCATACTTTCCCATCACTTTTTTGGACGAGGTAAGATAAATCTGCGTAAAAATAGTGATCGGAAGCTGTACTGCAAGAAGCATCTGGGAATAAATCAATCCCTGAAACGGAGACCGGATCAGCAGAATGATAAGCGCTGCCGGAATCATCGTAATCAAAACACCCTGTCTGGTTTCTTTCGTCGCAATATCATAAGGTTTATTAAAAATTCCGGAAAAAATCGTTCCTCCCGCCATCCCTGCGGTAATACTTGAAGAAAGCCCGGCAAGTAAAAGGGCAATGGCAAAAATCACCGTTGCTTCATTTCCAAGCAGTGGTGTCAGCATATTTCCCGCAGTCGTCAGATCATCCACCTGGTTTTCCCCTCTCTGATAAAACGTCGCCGCCGCCATGAGAATCATGGCGCTGTTAATCGCCCATCCGATGATCATGGAAAACAGCGTATCCTTAAATTCAAATTTCAATTGTCTCTGAATCACCGCTTCTTCTTTCAGATTCCACTTCCGGCTCTGAATGATCTCCGAATGTAAAAACAGATTGTGCGGCATGACAACCGCGCCAAGCACGCTCATGATAACCGGCATCGCATGCGATGGAAATACCGGTTTTACCCATCCTGTGGCGGCAGCTCCCCAGTCAATTTTCACCATACAGATTTCAATTAAAAAGCAAAAACCAATCAGAGAGACAAAAAGCATGATCAGTTTTTCGATCCTTTTATATGCATTGGTAAATTCACAGAACAAGACCACGACAAGGATCAGCATGCTGCCCACTTTAATCGGAATGTGGAACAGCATCTGCAGTGCAATGGCACCTCCTAAAATCTCTGCCATCGCAGTCGCAATGGCAGCGGCTACTGCCGTTACAAGAATCACATTCTTCAATGTCCTGTTTATGTAACGGCTTGCTGCCTCGGACAGACACAATCCCGTCACAATCCCCAGATGTGCTGCATTGTGCTGTAAAATAATCAGCATAATCGTTGAAAGAGTTACCATCCAGAGCAGGGTATATCCATATCCCGATCCGGCTGCAATATTGGATGCCCAGTTTCCCGGATCAATAAACCCGACTGTTACCAGCAGTCCGGGGCCGATAAACTTCAAAATATTTAAATTGTCTTTTTTTTCTTTCCTGTTATTTTTATTCATACATCAGAAATCCTTTCTTTTCATACTATTCACGCAGTTAGTTTTAACTAACTGCATAATACACAAACATTGAACTTGTGTCAATGAAACGGCATTTTATTCCCGTTTTTTTATGCATAATTATTATTGACATGCGTACCAATATATCATAGTATTTATTTATGTTAGATATAGTTTTCAATACTACATTAGTTAGTTTTTATTTATACATTGTAAGGAAGGAGATTTTACTATGCAATTAACAATTCGGGAACCCGGAAGCGCCATCACACATTTTATCGGCTGCCTGATGGCTTTGATCGCAGCCTCACCACTTTTAATAAAAGCTCACGGAAATGCAACCTATATGCTTGCCATGACAATTTTTGCCACAAGTATGGTTTTATTGTACGCGGCAAGCACAATCTATCACAGTATCTGTCATGTATCTACCAAAGTACTCCGGAATTTTCAGAAGCTTGATCACATGATGATCTTCGTTCTGATTGCCGGATCTTATACCCCTGTCTGCATGATCATCCTGGGCGGCAGAATTGGATATACCCTTCTGGCTCTTGTATGGGGAATTGCAGTGGCAGGAATCATTGTCAAAGGACTCTGGATCACCTGTCCGAAATGGTTTTCTTCCATCATTTACATTGCCATGGGCTGGACGTGCCTGCCGGTATTTGCCCGGCTGTGGACGGATCTCCCGCATGCCGCATTTGGCTGGCTTTTAGCGGGCGGCATCATCTACACCATCGGTGGTGTAATCTATGCTCTGAAACTTCCGGTATTTAACGCACTTCACAAATACTTCGGCAGCCATGAAATTTTCCATCTGTTCGTGATGGGTGGAAGTGTCTGTCACTTTATCTTTATGTATCATTATGTAATATGATCATTTATTTTCTGTCACTGTTCGCAGGTCTCCCTGCGAACAGTAACTATTTTTCCACTTTTGTGATCTGCTCTGTGGTGCAGTCATAAACATATTCTATTACCGGATCTTCTTCGGAACCGGACAGTTTCTCTGAACTTACTGCAAATGTTATCTTCTTTGCAGTAAATTCTTCCGGAATAATATAGCCATTTTCGTCATCAACATTCTGTGTGAATAACAGTTTATTATTCTTTCCGTTCCGGTCACAGCGATACACATTCATCTTATTCATGTGTGTTCCACCTTCCGGATAGGTCGCATAATAAACTTTATTCGTTCCGTTCGACCAGCTCATACGGTAATCTTTTGATAAGGTTCCCTGATACTCTGCTGCCGCCTGGACTGCTGTTCCTGAAAGAACAAAACAGAAAACAAAAACGGCACAAATTGTTGTAATTAATCGTTTCATTTTTCGTTTCCTCCTGCTTCTTTTTTGCTCCCCCTGTTTTACCATGGTATGCTTTCGGTTTCAAATGGATTAAGAAAAACGTAAGAATTTTCCATATTTTCACAAAAAACAGCTGATGCCTGCATAAAGCTGTTCAAATTTCATATACTGTTTCTAACAATTATAAAACCGTGAGGAATCTATGTCTTTAAAAACCAATCTGTTCCGTTTTATTTTTATTTCTGTACTGGGTGTTCTTCTCCATTTCACCTATGAATGGTCCGGAGATAACGCTGTCGTCGGGTTATTCTCAGCTGTAAATGAGTCCACCTGGGAGCATTTAAAACTTTTGTTTTTCCCGTTTCTGCTTCTGACCATCCTCGAAGTGCTGCTCCGCGGCAATATGCTTCCGGAACAGTTTCTCCCGGCAAGAGTTCTCGGTATCCTCGCCGGAATGGGCGGGATTGTGGTCGGATTTTATACGCTGCAGGGTGTGCTTGGCCGAAACTACGATGCTTTAAATATCGCTTTGTATTTTGCAGGGGTTCTTCTGTCATTGTTTGTCGAAAACAAACGGTATCGCAAGTCTTCTCTTCTGTCGACGAAAGCCGCAGCCGCTGTCCTGCTGTTGCTTACGGTTGCATTTTTCGTGTTCACCTATTGCCCGCCGGATATTGGATTGTTTTGGGATCCTACAGTCGGCCTTTGATGGTGTAGTGCTACCACAGTCTCAAGTGTCGGAAACTTTTCCAAGGTAACAGTATGCTCATCAGGCTGCTCTTTATCCAAAGAAATACCATCGACTCGAACTACTTCCTCGCCATCTCTAAGAATCGGTAGCGGAAACCGAAATTTGATATTCCTAATCCAATTACCATCTTCACGTCTTTCCGGAATGTCCTTCATCCGAATACTCCCCCACTATCTCCATGTCCTGAAATTCTGCATATTTTCTCAGCTTGTCCTTCTGTGCATCAAGACTATATCCGTCAACCTGAATAGCCGTAGATACACGAGTATATATGTAACATCTTGTTTTCTTCTTCAATAATCTCACACTCCTATTTCGGTAATACTAATGGCGAATTTTTCAATAATCCTGCAATAACAGAGTTGTATTTGGCTGTTCCGTAATCCTCAACGATGCTTGTTATTCTAGCCCCGGCATCCTTGGAAGAAGCGCCACACAGAAAGACTCGCTCATCCGCCGTTCCATAATCCAACACGATAAAACGATCATGGAATATGCCGCCAGTCTTCTTCATTGACAGTTTTACAGTTGGATATTCCTTACAGAAATCCGTATATTCTATGTTGTGAAGTTTATTATTTCCAACATTGTCACTGAATAAAATAATATTTACTCCTGTCGGAGAATTTTTAAGATGCACCAGGTTCTTATTAATGCCTTACTCTGTTTAACAGCCAATGGTCCTTTTAAAACAGTCATCAGCATATATAGTCCTTGCTCTGTAAATACATGTGGATTATAACGACTTTTTGAGCTTATATTTGCGGTCGAAAAATTCGTCCACAAATACTCTGTCTCGTCATCTGTCAATTCATATATATTTCCAGCGGGCTGCCCTCCTTGATATGGAGCATCCTGCGCAGTTCCTTCGGTATGACTATTCTGCCGAGTGAGTCTACTCTTCTGGTCAATCCTGTAATTTTCACTTTATTGTCCTCCGTTACTTTTGCATTTGCATTCATGCTTTGGAGGTAGTATATGGAAATCTGTATGAAATATGTATAATTCAAGGGGGAAAAGACATCATCTATGCATGCTTGCATGCAATTCGATGTATGTCTTATTGACCCGCACTACACCGAGAAAGTAGCAATTTACTGCTTAAAGGCAGTAAATTAGCGGATTAAATATGTATCTATATCCATCAGCTCTCTCTCATCTGCAATATCTACATATACACAGTCATGCTTCTTTGCCACACTTCTGCCACCCTTATCACCCTCCAGTGATAAAAGCTGTGGTATAAGCGATGAATTAAATACACACGGGTTGCCTACAGCATCTCCACAACGAAGTGAAAACGCCAATCGCTTACCCCCTGTATTTTTAAGCACCCTGTCTATTAATTTAATCACGCTTTGACTTTTTAAATATGGCTGGTCAGCTACTGCAAACATGTAATATTCCTCTGTTTCGGCAGTATGATGCGTCACTTCACTGCTTTTCTTAAGCTTTTTCTGCTCCTGCACCGCCATAATTCCTGCCTTTATAGTGTAGGATATGCCTTTTTCGCTGTCCGGACTTATGACTGCATGGCAATCTGGGATACATGCGCAGTAGTCCAATATTTCCCGGTAACGGGTGACAACTGTTATATCTATAGTCTGGCTGTCTGATTTTGATTTATTATATCTATTTTTAATTCCCACTAAACGATCAAGCAAATGCCTGTACATAGGTTTTCCATCCAGCTCATAAAACAGTTTGTTACTTCCAAAACGGCGGCTGTTTCCAGCCGCCATGTATATGATATGAATCATTTCACTCTAAGGTCCTTTTCGTGCCAGTTTGGGTCTACCATTCCCATAAGTATTTTTTCAGGGGTAAACGGAACTGTCCTGTGCCATACGCCTGTTGCGCGATAAATGGCATGTGCCAGCGCAGGAGCCGGTGTATTGATAACTATCTCACCGATTGACTTAACTCCGAATGGGCCTGACGGCTCATAGCTTGTCTCAAATTCGACATTGATATTGCCCACATCCTGTCGTGTCGGTATCTTGTACTGCATGAAGTCATTTTCTGCGATTTTTCCACCGGCATTGTAGGTGACATTCTCATAAAGCGCCATGCCTATTCCCTGACCTATGCCGCCCTCGGTCTGTACACGCGCGAGGTTTGGATTGACCGGAATTCCGCAGTCCACAACAGCCTGATAATCAAGTATTTTAACTGCTCCTGTCTCCTTATCAAGCTCTATCTCGACCATTCCTACCATGTATGGAGGAGGTGAAACAGGTGATGAATATGTCGCTGTGACATCTACCGGTATCGTGTTGTTGACCTGTGATTTTGTTGCTATATCGGAAAGACTTACGCAAACCTCCCCATTGTCTGCACCGTCCGGATTTATGATATACACCTCTTTGCCGTCAAAATCCACCTCTGATGCAGCATGGCCCAGCATCTGTGCACCGATTTTCTTTATGTTTTCACGAAGCTCAAGTGCTGCATTCTGTGTGGCCATTCCTGTAATGTAGGTGGTTGATGAGGCATATGAACCTGAATCATAAGGAGAAGCATCCGTATCCGCTCCAAACACGGTTATATCATCCGGCTCGCAGTCGAGTACCTCAGCCGCCATCTGCGCAAGTATGGTATCACAGCCTGTTCCCATGTCTGCAGCGCCTATCATCATATTGTAGGTGCCACAGTCTGAAAGCTTTAAGGTACACGATCCGACATCTACATTTGATATGCAGGAGCCCTGCATTGCAAGTGCCATGCCTGCCGCACGAACCTTGCCATTTCCCATATCGCGGACAGGATACTTGTCTGCCCAATGGAAATTATCCGCACAGTGCATTATGCATCTGTCGAGTGCACATGCATTGGCTGTCTCGCCAAAATATGCCGGCATAAACATGCCCTCACGGACGATATTTTTCAAACGGAGCTCAACCGGGTCTATATGCAGCTTTTCAGCGAGCTCATTGACAGTTGATTCAAGTGCAAAGATACCCTGTGTAGCTCCATAGCCTCTATATGCTCCTGCCGCCTGCACGTTTGTGTACACAACATCGCACGAAAATCTGGTTGCCTCGCAGCCTCCTGTATAAAGAGGGAGCGATTTATGACCTGAGAGTCCTACTGTTGTAGTGCTATGCTCTCCGTATGCTCCACCATTTGACAGCGTATAAAGATCTATCGCCCTTATATGACCATCCCTCATTGCTCCAAGACGCACGGTAACCTCCATCTCATGACGCGGTGACGCGATAGTCTGGCACTCTTTTCTGCTGTAGATTATCTTGCTCGGACGCTTTGTCTTCCAGGTAACAAATGCCGGATATACCTCACAGACCGCTGTCTGCTTGGCACCAAAGCCTCCTCCGATACGCGGCTTTTCAGCACGCACCATGGACTTAGGAATATCGAGTGCATTGGACAGTATTCGGCGCAGGTGGAAAACAATCTGTGTCGAGCTGATGCAGTGAAGCCTGCCGTATCTGTCTATCTCACAGTATGCTCTGCAGGTCTCCATATATGCCTGCTGCGCTGCCTTTATGCGATAGGTGTGCTCAATAATCTCATCGCACTCCGACAGAATTTTCTCTACATTTCCATGCTCATCCTCCTCATGATGAATGAGATTGCGCTTTACATCGCCTGTATTTATGCTGGATGACCAGTCATCCTCAGGATGCACAAGCACCTTGTTGTCCAGCGACTTTCTGAAGTCAAGCACCGGCTCAAGAATCGTGTACTTTACTTTTATCATGTTAAGAGCCTTGTCTACAGCCTTTTCCGATTCACCTACCACAATAGCGACAGCGTCACCTACACTTCTAACATGACGGTCAAGGATTAGTCTGTCGTACGGTGACGGCTCCGGAAAGGTCTGGCCTGCGATAGAAAAACGCTTTTTCGGAACATCCTCCCAGGTGTATACTGCGACCATGCCCGGTACCTTAAGAGCAATATCTGTCTTTACATCCTCGACAATTGCATTCGCATAGGGGCTTCTAAGAAGCTTTATGACAAGCGCATCACGCGGTGTGATATCATCAGTAAATACCGGCTTTCCGAGTAAAAGCTGGCTCGAATCCTTCTTCGGTATACATTTTCCAACTGCGTGGTAATCCCTTCTCGCGCGGTTGAAGCTGTTTACATTAGTTTGATTTGTGCTCATCCTGCCACTCCTTTCCGATATCCTCTCCGTAGACGCCTGCCTCGAGATTAAGAGGTGCGCCCTCCTTCTTACTGTTTAAGAAATTTCTGATTGAGCGGAGCTGACTCTGATATCCTGTACAACGACACAGATTTCCTGAAAGATACTCAAGAATTTCCTCATCAGTCGGGTCAGGATTTTCTCTTAAAAGCGCCACAATATTTACAATATAACCTGGATTACAGAAGCCGCACTGATCCGCTCCCTGTGCAGCAAAAAATCCTGTAAACTGCTTAGCTTCCTCCTCAAGTCCCTCAAGGGTATCCACGGCTCTGCCGTCTGCCCTGCCTATCGGCATGCTGCATGACAGCACAGGCTTTCCATCCAGAAGCACTGTACAAAGACCGCAGTTGCCTGACTCACAGCCCCTCTTCACTGAAAAGCAGTTGTGCTTGCGGCAGAAGTCCAAAAGCACCATATCCTGGTCAACCGAGTCGATTATTAACTTTCCATTTAATTTTATTTTAACATCCATATACATGAATTCCTTCCTACTTAATGCTCGTGCATTGATGTCATCACACTAATAAAGCTCCCAAAGTTTCCTGCATAACTTCCATGCATCCGGTAGCGATTACCTTATATCATCGCAGATGTCAAGCGACTGTGTGACAGCGCGGCGTGTAAGCACCCGGCAGATCATCTCTCTGTACTCGGCTCCTGCTCTGATATTGCTTCCAAAACGGATATGCTCTGCAACATATTCTGCAAATTTATCTATTTTTGCATTGTTCTCGGAGTTCTCCGTCAAAGCTACATTACCGTGCGTCTTTGCATCTACTATACCATCGAGTATGCCGTCCTTATCCCACACAGGCTCTGCCATATATGGTGATGCTCCGATGACCGCCACATACCTGCCGTTTCTATTTGCCACTGCACATGTGAGCACAGGAAAGTCTGTTGACTGGTTTCTCTGGCTTAAGTATACTACGCCCTTTGCATTTTTCGGCACTATTACTGATACGAGCACATCGCGCGTGGTTCTTGGAAGTGCTGCAAACTCGTCCAAATCCATAATTCCTGCCTTGTGAAGCTGCACCTTTGCTCCCAGCGCCCTGAAAATCGTCATGACATCTGAAAATCCAAATCTGCCCCAGATGCTTCCTCCGACAGTCGCCACATTTCTAAACTGCACTCCGACGATATGTCTGACCGACTCTGCGATTGCACCGTGTGTATATGCATTCAGGGTTTCATGTGTCTCTATCTGCCTGAGGGTTGCATATGCACCGATTCTAAACTCGTTTTCATCCTCATCAATCCGGTCAAGTCCGAGATCGCACAAATCAATTGCCGTGCCAAGTGTCTTATTTTTCATTTTGAGCCAGAGCATGCCGCCCAGCACAAAATTCGGTTTTTTCTGATAAAGCTCATAGGCTTCATCAAGGCTTTGCGCCCTCACATACTGATTGTAATAAAACATATTTTTCTCCTATATCAATACATTTCAAGCTCATACATGGCTTCCCACCTAATGTCCTGCTCCTTCATAAAGGCTATGAGGCTCTCCCTGTCTGAAAGCTCTGCACGCCATGCCAGACCACAGCCCGCCGATATAGCAGACGGAAGAGGAATCGTGCGCCCCGGAATACCACATGCCTTGCCCTTGATATCCAGCTTTAACGGCGCTGTGGTAGTCTCGAAGGTAATGATTAGCCGCTTTTTCTTTTCTCTTACCAAATTATTATCCATCACATCACACTTAATATAACACTAAGGACTCACAATAAGAGAGGCTGCAGCCATTTTCTCGGCGATATCATACATGTTCGTCACCTCTCCGACTGCAAGCTTATCTGACAGCTCATAGTAATTCAGACATGTTCCGCAAGTAAAGATTTTCACGCCACGATTCTTAAGCTCCTTTAAATCCTCAAGGCACTCTGAGCCATCACAGGTCAGCTTTGCTCCTCCATTGTAGAAAAGCATGGTTTCAGGCGGATTGTCCTGCTGCGAAAGTGCATAGATGAAGCCCTTTATGAGTACACTGCCCAGCTCCTCGCTGCCCTCTCCCATATAGGAAGAGCGGATTACAACGACTCTGTTATCTGTAGCCGGCCTGCATGTGTACTGTGAAGCTTCGTCTGTATCCGAAAACGCTCCTGTGTTAAGAGTCTCAATTGTCAGCTTTACACTGTAGCTTCCGTCGTCGAGCTTATTGCTGTCGCAGCTATAGCCCTTCTGTGCAGCCATCTTTTTTAAATTTTCTACTGCAATTTCATTGTCCACAAGTGTCTCCACTGTGTCCGGCTGTGTGAGAGCCTCAATTGCCTTCTTTGTCTTTACTACCGGGATTGGACATGTATCCCCGATTGCATTTACTGTAATCATATTTATAATCCTCCCTATGTTATTTAACTTGTCAACCCTCAAAATGCAGGGCATGCAGCCTGTCAGCATATTTACATAAGCTATGATCGCTTAAAATCAGTTCACATATATCGGCACATCGCAGCGCTTAACAAATCGTCCCACCTTTGCAGCCGGAAGCCCTGCGGCTTTAAGCTCATGCAAAAAGGTATCTGCCTCAAAGGCTTTTACTGCAAACAGCAGTCCTCCTGAGGTCTGCGGATCGAAGAGCACCTCCTCCATTGAGAAAGGTATATTTTTTGCAAAACGCACCTTGTCACCTACATGGTTTCTGTTGCGCTGCGCCGCTGCCGTGAGGAAAAACTCATCTGCGCATCGCAGTGCTCCGGTAATGACCGGGATGGAAATCGAGTCGATAAGTGCTGTTATATCATCATTTAACATCTCGCTCAGATGTCCTAAAAAACTAAAGCCCGTGACATCTGTGCATGCATGTATTTCGAAGCTGTGACTGATCTCTGATGCCGCGCGGTTTAGTGTGGTCATGGAGCTTACCGCATCCTCAATTGCACCTAACGGAGCTTCCCCGACACGGTTTGCGTTGCACACAAGCCCAACTCCGAGCTTCTTGGTCAGTATAAGCACATCTGACGGCTGCCCTGTATTGTTGCTGTAGATGTGTTTGGGATGAACTGTGCCCATGACAGAAAGTCCGTATTTCACATCGCTGTCTGCTATGGAATGACCACCTGCAAGTGTACCGCCTGCCTCTATCACCTTGTCAGCGCCTCCCTGCATTATTTTACCGAGTATATTCAAATCCATTTTCTCAGGGAAACAAACGATGTTCAACGCACTCTTAACTGTGCCGCCCATCGCATAGATATCACTGAGCGCATTTGCGGCCGCTATCTGTCCAAACGTATATGGATCATCAACCATCGGTGGAAAAAAATCAAGCGTCTGGACTATCGCCGTGTCATCTGAAATTCTGTACACTGCCGCATCATCGCTGCTATCATATCCGACGAGCAGATTGCTGTCTTTTTCGCCCTTTGGCAACTTTGCTAAAACATGACTTAACAAATCCGGACCAAGCTTTGCAGTACAGCCACCGCCTTTGCAAAACACTATTTCCTGTGGCATGTTTGCTCCTTTCAATTGTTTAATACTGTTTATCTCAATGCCGCAATCTGCATAAGCGCTTCAGCGGCCTCATTTATCTCATCATTTGTATTATAATATGAAAATGAAAATCTCACCATACCCTGTTTTTGTGTTCCAAAGAATTTATGCATCAGTGGTGCGCAGTGTATGCCGCTTCTTGTTGCAATGCCATACTCATTCATAAGTATATCCGACACCTCAGCAGAATCCATATCAGCTATATTTACTGAAACAATCGCACAATGTGCTCCATTATCGGGCAGCATGTCGAAATCCCCATATATCCTGATTCCCGGGATTATCTTTATTTTCTTTAGAAAAGCCTTCATCAACATATACTCTTTAGCATATATGTTATCCACACCAATTTCTTCAATCGCCTTTATTCCTGCCAAAAGCCCTGCAATTCCCGGGCCATTTAAGGTACCGGCCTCAAGTCTTGTCGGAAGCTCCATAGGCTGGCTCTCAAGAAAGCTGAGCACGCCGGTGCCACCGCTTTTAACCGGCTTTATATCTGCTCTTTCTCCCACATAAAGTCCTCCGGTCCCCTGTGGACCCATCAGCCCCTTGTGCCCTGTGAAGCAGAGCACATCAATATTCATGTCTTTTACATTTATCGGAAGCACACCGGCTGTCTGCGATGCGTCAACTATAAATAAAAGGTCATGCTTTCGTGCGATTTGCCCTATTGACTTAATGTCCACCACATTGCCTGTGAGATTTGAAGCATGTGTGCAGACGATGGCTTTTGTTTCCGGACAAATTGCAGCCTCTATATCCCGCGGGGAAATTATCCCTCTTTTTATTCCTTCATCACTGCATGGCACAATATCCACGCACACTCCCCTCTCCCTTTGCATATAAAGAGGTCTGAGCACCGAATTGTGCTCGAGCTGTGTCGTAATCACATGCTCCCCCGGCTCAAGCAGTCCGTGGATTGCAATGTTGAGCGACTCAGTGGAATTTGCCGTAAAAACAAGTCTATCCGCATCCTCCCCGCCGAAAAATTCTGTAAGGCACATTCTGGCCTCATATATTTTCCTTGACGCATCAAGCGATGCATCCGACATTCCCCGACCTGAATTGCCGCAGTGCTTCATTGCATCAAGCACAGCATCATATACCGCATCCGGCTTTTTAATTGTTGTGGCAGCGTTGTCCAGGTAAATCATAGTATGTCCTCATTTACTTCTCATCCAAGCAGATAAAATTTCTTTATATAAAGCTCATCATTTATATTTTTGCTAAGCATATTTGCTTCTGTATGCTTTGGAAGATTTGCATAAATTGTTGCATCATTATTTAATTCACACGATACTTCCCATGTTTTTAGTTCTTCAACTATTTTATAATCTTTAATCCTAATTATATTTTTATTGTTATATGCAAGTACCGATTTTGCTTTACTTGCAGATATTATTATATCCTGAGGGAAAACACCAATGTGTGATATGTTGTCCGTATCCATCGCAAGCTGTTCCATCTGCTCATCAGTGACCTCAAATACGCTATCCCATTCCACAGCAAGAACATGATGCTTATCCTGCCATTTCACCTGTGATATATTGTTGCAGCCCACAAGCAGTGCCTGCTCCACAGACATAGGCCGCATGAAGAAATCTTTTTTGTCGCGGACTGCACTCAGCATGCCGCTCTCAATACTTCCGATACGCTCTGCCAGACGATACACCTCATCGCGATTGTGTGACACAAAGATAACAGGATTGTGAAAATCGGAAAGCATCTCCATAAGCTCTGATTCCATACTTCTTTTCACATGCTCATCCAGTGCCGAAAAAGGCTCATCGAGCAGTATACACTCCGGTTTAGCCGCAAGCATGCGAAGCATTGCCACGCGCTGCCTCTGGCCTCCCGAGAGATGATCCGGATATGTGTCTGCCATGCCATCAAGCCCATACCGCTTCAGCCAGACCTTCACCTTTTTTTCATCGCGATGTCCCATTGCTATGCATATATTTTCCATCACGGTCATTGTAGGAAAAAGTGCATAGTCCTGAAACAGATAGCCTACCCTGCGCTTACCGGGGTGCAGATTTATGCGATTTTTTGAGTCATACAGCACCCGGTCATTTAATGATATAAAGCCTGAATCAGGAGTCTCTATCCCTGCTATACACTTGAGTGTCATACTCTTTCCTGAGCCCGACATACCAATTACGGACACAATCTCGTCCGTAAGCTCCATGTCAACCGAAAGCATGAAATTATCCAACTGTTTTTTTATTTTTACTATGAGCGACATTATTTTTTCTCTTTCTCTTTATGCCCTTGCTTTTGCCGCATATCATATTTATCGATACAAGGCATGCAAACGAAATCGCTATGATTACTATGCACCAGAAGCCCGCTGTGGCATAGTCACCACTTTGGATGACCATTGCTATCTGCTGTGATATGGTCGATGTCTTTCCCGCTATATTTCCGGCAAGCATTGATGTGGCGCCGTACTCACCGATAGCTCTGGCAAAGGCCAGTGTGACACCCGATATGATGCCGGGCTTTGCCATCGGCAAACGTATTTTCCAGAAAACCTTCCACTCACTTATGCCGAGAGTGCGCGCCGCATATATGACATTTTCGTCTATCTGCTCAAATGCCGCTCTCGCATTTCTGTACATGAGAGGGAGTGCAATGATGGTCGCTGCAACCACACAGCCAAGCCACGTGTGTACTACCTGTATACCCATGCTATTGCTTAAAAAACTTCCAAAGGGACGTCTTGTACTAAAAATTCTTAAAAGGATGTATCCAGCCACGGTAGGCGGCAATACCATCGGAAGTGTTAGCAGTCCATCCCAGAATGCCCTCACTCTGCCCTTTGTGTTTATAACAAGCTCAGCAAAGGCTATTCCAATAAAGAATGAAAAAACCGACGCTACTATTCCTGTTTTTAATGTTATCCAAAGCGGTGCGAAATCAATCGTTCCCATTATTCATTTACCGTAAAATGATATTTCTCAAATACTGACATTGCCTCATCTGTCTGAAGATATGCAATAAATTCCTTTGCGGCTTCAAGCTCGTCTGCTGTAGTGTTGTCACCCTTTAAGGCTGCTATCGGATATATAACATCACCTGTTAAGCTGTTTGGAAGCTTTTCTATAATGTCAAGCTGATTCTCGTATCCGAATGTATCTGAGTAATAAACTGTTCCTATTTCGTTTGCACTCTCAGCTACGGCAGATGCAACTGCACCTACATTTGCACAGCTGTTGATTTCCAGACCGCCAAGTGCCTTTGAGATATCAGAATCTGAAATATCCTGTGGCTTTGAAGCATCTCCTTCAACCATTTTTGAATTTACAAGTGCTACTCTGGTGTACTGTCCTACAGGAACTGTTCCGTCAGCAAGTGCCATATTTTTAGCCTTTGAGATGTCTGCAAAGCTGGTAACTGCCGTGCCACTATTCTTATATGTAACAAGGCACACCTGATTATTTAAAAGGTCAACACGAGTATCATCAACCACGCTTCCTGCTTCATAACCATTCTGAAGCTCATCCATCTGTGCCACTCCTGCTGAGAAAAAGATATTGCACTTCGCGCCCTCTTTAATCTGTGCCATCAGAGTTCCCGAACTGTCATAGTTGTTCTGGAAGTTTACATTTGGATGCTCCTTGGTGTAGGCTGCACAAATTTCATCCATAACACTGTTTAAGCTCTTTGCCGCAAAAATCGATAAATCTACATCTACATTACCGCTCTCTGCAGTATCCTTCTTTCCGCAGCCTGCAAAAAGTCCTGCTGTAAGAATAAGTCCAAGCGTAAGTCCTGCATATGCTGCAAATTTTCTCTTTAAACCCTTGCGCTCCTTTACTGATTTATCAGTGCCTGTTGCTCTTCTTAAAATCACACTTTTAATCTCTCTTTTCTTTTTATTTATTCATCATCTGATCTGCTCCAGCAGCACTGAAATGCTACCTCCGCACACCATTCCCTCATTCTCAGCATCGTCAGTATTCATGCTGACATCAATCAGCTCACATTTGAACTCCTGATTGCGAAACAGCCTCCTGCAGCGGCTTATAACTAAAGCCTCCGCACAGCCTCCGCCTATTGTTCCAACAATACGGTTGTCTGAGCTCACAAGCATCTGTGTGCCAACTCCGCGCGGTGCACTGCCGTTCTTTTTTATGATGGTACACAGTATGTACTTCTCATCCGGGGAGTGTGTAACTGATACACAATGCCCAGCCACCTCAGTAAGTGCGTCAAGCACTTCGTTATCTATCTGAGTGCAGCTTGTACGCTCATTTTTACACTTTACTATCTCGCTTATCACCGAAAGAGCAATTTCCTCCGGTGTCTGTCCACCTATTGCAAGGCCTATTGGAGAATGTAATCCTGATATAATTTCCTGTGAAAACCCCGATTCTTCAAGGTCTTTTTTCACTATCACAGCTCTTTTCTTTGAGCCCATCATACCCACATAGGCATAGGACTTTGTGAATATCTCTGTGAGGCATTCCATATCGAAGCGATGTCCTCTTGTCATGCATACATAGTAATCATCCGCCTGCGGCTGTAGCTTGGCGAGAGTTTCTTTATAATCGCCGCAAATCACATGGTCTGCGCCTTGGCGCTTTGCATTGTCTGCAAACAAAGGTCTGTCCTCTATCACCCATATGTCAAATGCCAAAAGCGATGCCATGCGTACAAGTGCCGCCGATACATGCCCTCCACCGCAGATTATGAGACGTGGTCTGCTGCCTATCTGCTGTCTGAACATCACAATGGAATTATCATTGTCATCTATTTCATCTGCCCACACATTGCCGTATGCCACTCTTATTCTGCCATCTATATAGAGTGCCTTTGCCCCGGCATGTGCTCCTTCTATGACTGTCAAAAGCTCACAGCGGCTGTCCACAGGTCTGTCCTTTATCGAAGCATATATGTTGGCCGGAATCAACTTCACCTCGTCACCGGCATGAATCTGACCACCTCTTACGACTACCGCAAACACACCCTCCTTTGGCATAATGCACTCGCCCATCCTCTTGTATATGGCACAATGCGAATGGCACTGCTTGCCTATCTGCGTCATCTCAAGGATGGTATCTCCTATGCAAAAGCGTGTACCAAGAGGCAGATTTCCTAAATCAAATCCTGAAATAATTAAATTTTCACCGAATGCACCGTTGTCTATCTGTGCCCCTCTTGCCCTGAAGTCATCTATTTTCTCCGCGGAAAGCAGGCTGACCTGCCTGTGCCACTTTCCGGCATGTGCATCTCCCATGATGCCGTAGTCTGCAACAAGCTCCGCCTGTGGCACCTCTCTCTTTTCAGTTCCTCTCTCTTTGCTTATATTGATTGCAAGAAGCTTTCCCATTATTTTCTATCAGCCCCCTATCCGGCTCATATTTCTTGCTGCATTTACTTCCGCAGCTTCTATCTCTGTAGTCTTTGTCTCTGTAGTCTTTGTCTCTGTAGTTTTTGTATATGTCACTGCATTATCATTAAAATTGTGACACCTTGGCTTTGCCTTTATGGCAGCCCTTAGTGCCCGGACTATTGCAAAATCTTTTTCCACATCATCTGCAAAATCCCATGAATCAGGTACTAAATCCATCGTCACGCTGCTTCCCAGGCATGGCATAAGCCTGCCGTCAGCCGTAACACGTATGCGGTTGCAGGTGTCGCAGAACTTCCCATGAATTGCCTGAATCAGACCTACTCTGATACCAAGTTCCGGAAAAATGTAATACTCTGCCGGGCCGTTATCCGGAATTTTCCGTTTGTCATTTCCCGAATTAATTTCTTTTGTTTTTTCAGTATTTATACGACAAGGTTCTCCATACAGTTTTGAAAGTGTACCAATAACCTTCTTATATGGCTCGACTCCGTTGGTGTGTCCTTCACCTACCGGCATCATCTCTATAAAGCGGATATCTGTACCTTTTTTTGCAACATATCGTGTGAGCGCCACCACATCTGTCTGCGGTGTGAGCACCACATTGATTTTCACTCTTATTCCGCACTCTATAGCGGCATTGATTCCATGCTTTACTTCTTCAAGCAGCGGTTTTTTTGTGATGCGTTCATATTCTGACGCATCTATAGTGTCCAGGCTCACATTTATGCTGTCTATGCCTGCTTCCTTTAACCACTTTGCATGCTGCGCAAGCAGTACTGCATTTGTAGTAAGCGATACGCTGCTGACACCCGGTATCTTTTTGATTTGTAAAACCATTTCATCAAGCTGCGGATGCAAAAGCGGCTCACCGCCTGTCAGACGAAAATGCTTAATTCCAAGCCTTGTGGCTGCGCGGACTATGCAAAGCACCTCTTTTACGCTAAGTATATTTAGTGCATGACAGTGCTCATTATTGTCACAGGGATTGCAGTAATAGCAGTTTAAATTACAGCTATCTATCACCGATATGCGCATATAGTCAATCTCTCTGCCAAATCCATCGCGCATGTTAAAAGCCCTTTCCAAAACCACAGTTAGGAAACGTGCAGACATCACAATTCAGGCAGAGGCCGCCTTCTCCAAGTCCGGCAAGCTCATCTGCATAAATCATATCACGTGCCATAAGCCTAGGCAACACAATATCAAATATCGTGCGCTTATTGTACATGGCACAGCCGGGCAGCCCACATATCGGCACCAGCCTGTCACCTGCATCATAGTACGACAGCAAAAACATGGCTCCCGGAAGCACCGGCGAGCCGTATGACACAATCCGTGCGCCTGTATTTTTGATGGCAAGCGGCGTTTTATCATCAGGATCCACGCTCATTCCACCTGTGCAGAATACAATTTCCGCTCCGGCTTCTATCGCGCGTAAGCATCCGTCTGTGATTTTTTTGTCATCATCATCAAACACCTCATGAAACATCATCTGTGCGCCAAACTCTGCTATTTTTTTTTCTATAACAGGTGTAAATGCATCCTGTATCCTGCCATGGTACACTTCGTTTCCGGTTGTAATTATTGCTGCTTTTCTGACCACAAACGGCTTAATATCAAGGATTGGACCATCCTCACATATATTAGAAGCTTCCTTTAGCTTATCTTTTTTTATGACAAGCGGTATGATTCTTGTTCCGGCGAGCTTATCACCCTTTTTCACAGTGGTATTGCCGTGCCTTGTGGCTATCATCAGCTCTCCAAAGGAGTTGACCTTTTCAAGCTTTTTGCTATCCACCTTAAGCAGTCCATCACAGTCTGCGATTACCTCTATCTTGCCCTCCTTTACGGGGGACGGATGCATTTTACTCACAGTGCCGCAAGAAACGCCTGATTGTGTGTCTGCTTCAATTTTCTTTGTGCCACATGCGCTCATACGATAAAGCACCTCCGCAGCCTCATTCTCGTGCATCATGGTCTCATCATTTTCCCATATATATATGGTATCTTTTCCGACACTAAGCAGCACCGGTATGTCCTCTTTTGTTATGATATGCCCCTTGCGAAAAACTGCATCCTTTTTCACGCCGGGAATAATCTGTGTGATATCGTGGCAGAGCACCTGTCCGACTGCCTCAGTTGTCTTCATAAGCTTCATATAATCCCACACTCCAATTATTATCTCTGTAAATATTAACTACTCCAAACCACACCTAGTACACCGACCGCACTCACTGTCATACTGCAGTAAAATATCAAGCCCATGCTCTATATTTCCCATCAGAAAATCCATGCTCTCCGACACTGCCTTCACACTGCCGGGCAGATTAACTATCAGTGTATTTTTCCTGATGACGCAAACGCCTCTGCCAAGCATGGCGCGCGGTGTAAGACTCATGCTGTACGCTCTCAGTGCCTCAGCGATACCTGGTGCATTGCGCTGTGCAACATCCATTGTAGCTTCCGGCGTGATATCCCTAGGTGAAAAACCTGTACCGCCGGTTGTAAGCACCAGATTGCATTTCATGTCATCACTCAACCTGACAAGCTCGTCTGCAATCTGTTTTCTCTCGTCCGGTATGATTTTATATGAAACCACCTCGTACTCATCTTTGGGAAGCATCTGTCTTATTTTCGGGCCGCTTTTATCCTCGCGCCGGCCCGCTGCGCCTTTATCACTTATCGTTATAATCCCTACAGTATACATTACATCACCCTGTTATCCTTGATTAAATGTGTATTTTTAACTATTCAGCTGTATAGTGTCCACTCTTTCCACCGGATTTTTCAAGCAGATGTATCTGCCCGATTTCCATTCCACGGTCTAGCGCCTTACACATATCATATATGGTAAGAAGCGCCACACTGACCCCTGTCATGGCCTCCATCTCTACACCGGTTTTGCCCACACAAGCTGTCGTGCAAATTGCCGTGATACTGCTGTTTTTTTCATCCAGCTCAAACTCAACATCACACTTTGTCATAGCAATAGGATGACAGAGCGGAATAAGCATGGAATTGTTCTTTGCTCCCATGATTCCTGCAATCCTTGCCACTCCCAGCACATCACCCTTTTTAGCCGTGCCCGTAGATACAGCCCTGTATACAGCGTCATTTACCTTTATCGTGCCGCAGGCTTTCGCCACGCGGTATGTGTCATCCTTTGCGTGCACATCCACCATGTGGGCTTCCCCTGCCTCATTAAAATGTGTGAGCTTTTCTTTATTTTGTTCCTGATTATTGATATCTAATCCGTTTTGCTGCGTCAATTAATTAATCCTCATTGTAACTGTTCAGTTACCATAATTTATTATCTATTAGTAACTGCACATTTAATAAACCCTTATGCCGTGCTCAAATGCCGATACCGCCTCAAGCACACTGCCTGCTATACTCCTTGCCTTGTCAGAAATCGTAAAACAATTTGAAAGCTCCCCTTCGCGTGGATCGATATCCGCTATCTTGAAGCCTTCCTTGAAATAATAACCCTCACGGATAAGACCTCGTATGATGCCTGTAATTGTAGCATTTACCGGAACATATTCAGACAATTTATTGTCATAGCTTCCTTTATCCGGATATATCCGCGCTATCTCATCGCCCTTTTGCACAATATCTCCGATTTTTCTGACATCATAAATATATCCTGCTGCCGGAGCGTGTATCACACGCTCACTTGTGAAGCCTGCGATATTTCCCGGAACCCCTGTGTTGGGCTGTGCCATGCCATCGGTAATGATGCGCGCCAGATTGTGCCCACGCATGGACTCAATCACCAGATGCACGTCCTTGCCTGCCGTAAAGCCCGGACCTACTCCTATCACAAGCGGTGCCATATTTATTGTGGTGCCCAGATTTTTCTTTGCTATTATGGCATCTACCACAACATCCGGTCTAAAAAGTGCAATTGATTCACCGGTTGGGTCTATGAGAAGCGGAACCTCTCCGGCCTCAAGCACAGCTTCGATAGCTGAGCTCTTCCACTTTTGCGATGCAATATGAGCTTGCGGTGTGTCATTTATCCCGGAAATTGTCTCTGCATCATTCAAGGCAGGAAGCAGTCTGGCTGTCAGACCCTCTACAGTTGCGCTCCCATCATACACTGCCTCGCAAAAGGACACCTGACGCCGTATGGCTGCCGGATAGTCTGTCTCAAGCGCTATCACCCGATGTCCTGCACGGTGCAGTCTGTGGATGATGCCTGTCGCAAGATCGCCTGCACCACGGCATATGATTAACAAATTTTTCTTTTTTATCTGATTATTGCTCATATAATTAGTTACCCTGTTAACTTATTATTTCCATGTTTATCTGTAATATGTCGAAATCCGTCCTTCAAACCCGCTGTCGCGAAGCTTTTTGACATAGACCTGACGCAGCGTGTCTATAACCGAGTCATCAACCACTACATCCTCTGCCATTCCTAGCTCGTTTTGCATAAGCTCATATCTGAACACAACGTCTTTACACAGCTTGCCCTTTTCCCACGTGCCAAGCACTATGATAACATCTGTGGTGAGCGGATATATGACAGGCTCATCCGCTGCCGGATATTTGAGAGAATGGTGCTTTGCTCCATCTGCTTCGATTATAACATAATCTAACGCCTGTGGCATGTCTTTAATCAGTCTATCAAGCAAATCATACGGCAGTCCGCACATTTTTGGCTTTGACTGTTCTGATATTTTCTGCCCCGCCATGCAATATCCATCTTTTATTATTTTATCCCTTAACGAAAAAAAATCGCAGGATAGGTCAGTGTCAGCTTCGACATACATGTGCGTTGTTGTTGTGACAAGCACACCTTTTCCTCTCCTGTGATATTCCCTTGCAAGCTTATGGACGAGTGTGGTCTTTCCACCTGCGCCCACTATTGAAATCACTTTTTCCATATATTTCCATACTTTCCCACAAATAATAAAGCCGCCGGTGTACTTAATGCACCGGACGACTTTAAAATCCTAAGCGTTAATCATCCACACGCTTCACATCATCTTTTTCTTCCATATCCCACATATATGGTGCGTTCTTAGATTTCTTCGGCAAAATAATATTGAGAAGAATAGCGCAAAGTGAGCAAGGCACGATACCTGAACCGCCAAATATAAGCTGTACATAGTATGGCAGGTGTGATGTAGCACCTGTTGTAGCGCCAAGTCCGTAGCCTAAACCGATTGCAACTGAGATAATTGTAATCTCACGGCTGCCGATTGGCTCCTTTGTGATGAGCTCAATTCCGGAAATCAGGATAGAGGCAAACATCATAACCGCAGCTCCGCCGAGCACCGACTGAGGCATGATTGACATGAGAGCTCCAATTTTTGGGCAGAAGCCGCAAATGATGAGGAATATAGCTCCCATTGAAATAGCAAATCTATTGACAACCTTTGTCATTGAAACAAGACCTACATTCTGTGAGAATGAGGTATTTGGCAGTACTCCGAAAAGCGCTGCAAATGATGAACCAAGACCGTCACAGATAACACCGCCGGAAAGCTCTGAATCTGTAGCCTCTCTGTCCATTCCACCCTCCACACAGGCTGAGATATCGCCAACTGTCTCGATTGCAGTAACGATAAACATGATGCCGATTGGGATGATTGCATTGGCATGGAAGGAAATTCCCACATCTGAAAGCTTTCCAAAGCCTATAAAGCTTGGAACTGCTATCCATGCTGCATTTTTAACCTCGTCAAAGTTTACTACCCATGAATATGTGTATTTGACACCGTCAGCAGTCACACCTGTATGTGACATGGTAAGTGTCATAATGATTGCTACAACATATCCTGCCAGAATACCAAAAAGGATGGCAGATGATGAAAAAATACTACGCGACGGTGCAAAATGCTTAAGAAGCACGATTACCATAAGTACAACCATTCCAAGAAAAAGGTTTGGCAGTGAGCCGTAATCATTTTTGCCTGTGCCACCGCAGAAGTAGTTGATTCCCACTCCAAGGAGTGAAAGTCCTATTGCTATAACAACTGAGCCTGTAACGATTGCAGGGAAAAACTTGCGTAAAGGCTTTAAGAAGGCTCCGAGTATGCCTTCGAAAATACCTCCTACAATGCAGGCTCCCATAATAGCTCCATATGCTATAACTCCGCCGCCACACGCTGCAACTGTATTATTTAATACTCCAAGAAAGCCCGAAGAGGTTCCCATAACGATAGGTACCTTTCCGCCGATCGGTCCGATGGAAAACATCTGTACTAATGTGACAATACCTGCGATAATCATGGCATTCTGTAAGAGAGCTGTTCTAAGCTCCGCAAAGCCTGCGTCCGCTGTGAGTCCACATGCTCCCATAACTATGATAAGAGGTGTAAGGTTTCCGATGAACATAGCCATAACATGCTGCAGTCCAAGCGGAATAGCCTGAGACAGAGGTATTCTGCCCTCAAACTGGTAAGGTGAAGAGTTTGTTGTCTTTTTCATTGGTTCCTCCAAATATTTATACTCTTATTTAATAAAAATCACAAAATTATTTTACGAGCATAAGGCTATGCGGTCAATTTAGTATTACTTATAATATAATATCCATCTACTTATAAATACATGCTATTGAAATCCAGACATATCCATATCTTCGAGAGACATCTCAACCTTTACTTTCTGCAAGTCGATTATACCCTTGGAAAGTAAAACAACAGTTTCTACATGTCCGGTGTGAGCGAACTGGTCAAATGCCCGCACTTTTTGCAGCTCATATCCACCGTCTACTAAAATACGCAGATCTCTGGCAAGCGTAGCAGAATCACAACTCACATAGACAATCCGCTCCGGACGCATGGCAAGCATCGTGGACAAACACTGCTCATCACAGCCCTTGCGCGGCGGGTCTACAACAATCACATCCGGATGACGCATACCGGCATCCAGATCGTCACTGTTATAAAACTGCGGCAATACTTCCTCTGCTTTTCCCACAAAAAACTCTGCATTCGTAATGCCGTTTAATGCAGCATTATTCTTTGCATCCTCGATCGCCTGAGGAACAATTTCCACTCCGTATACCTGCTTTGCCTTCTGGGATAAAAAGAGCGAAATCGTGCCGATCCCGCAATACAGATCCCAGACGGATTCTTTTCCAGTCAGCTTTGCATACTCCAGCGCTGTGCTGTAGAGTTTCTCTGTCTGTACCGGATTGACCTGATAAAACGACTGCGGAGAAATGTGATAGGCAATCGCCGTATCTTCCACTGAAAAATCTCCGGTATTACGCAGATGAATATAATCCGTGATGTATGGCATGCCCCAGATACATTCCGTGTGTTTTCCAAGAATGACATTGGTGCGCTCGGTATTTACATTATAGGAAATGGAAGTCATCCCCGGCAGCACCGAAAGCCGCTCGATGAGAGCTTCTTTTTCCGGCAGCCGGTCTCCGTTAATAATCAGGCATACCATCACCTCTTCGGTGGTAAATCCATAGCGGATCAAAATATGGCGTACCAGTCCTGTTCCGGCAGCCTCATCGTAAGCCGGAATCTGTGCCTGATACATCCACTCCTTTACTGCAGACAGCACATCTTTATTTTCCTTTACCCCAAGCAGACAATCCTCCACCGGAATGATCGCATGCGTGCGCGCTGCATAAAATCCAGTCACAAGATTTCCCTCTTTATCCTGTCCCACCGGAAACTGTGCCTTGTTACGATAACGGAATGGATGCTCCATCCCAACGATCGGCAGACACACCCGCTCTAACTCCTCTTTGGAAAATCCACCAATCCTCTGCAGATTACTGCGCACCTTGTTTTCCTTGAATGCAAGCTGCTGCTCATAGGAAAGTGCCTGTATCTGACAGCCACCGCAGCGGCGGTGGAGCGGACATTGCGGTTCTACGCGGTATGGAGATGGTGTGATAATTTTCTCCACACGGGCATATCCATAATGTTTTTTCAGTTTTGTGGCACGGGCACGGATTTCATCTCCGATCAGCGCATCCTTGACGAAAAATGTCATCCCATCGTACTTTCCGATGCCTTCCCCGTCGACTCCCATATCTGTAATTTTCAAAGAAAATAAATCGTTTTTTTTCATCCTTTTAACCTGCGAAGTCGGAGTCAAAATATCTTTCGGCTCCGACTTTATCTCATCTTATTTGCTTGTCTTGCGTATATTTGTCTCCAGCAGACGGCTGTACCCCTGCCATTCAAGATTATTGTCCGGTACATTTGCCAGAATCTCCCGCATGGTTTCCATCTTTGCATCCACGTTGTCCGCGAAGCTCAAAGCCATCGCTTCAACCAGTGCCGGTTTCTTCGGAGATCCATACTCCAGTTCTCCGTGGTGCGCCAGAATGCAGTGCTTTAACTCATTTTCCAGAACCACCGGAAATCCCTCAATGGAACGGATTCCCTCGCCTACCCACTCGGCACCGATCATAATATGCCCAAGCAGCTGTCCTGCATCGGTATAATCATTTGCCGGAAACGCCGACAACTCTTTTAATTTACCGATATCGTGGAAAATCGCCGCCGTAATAAGAAGATCCCGGTTCAAAAACGGATAATTCTGCGCAAAATAATTACAGTTTCTTGTCACGCTGACGGTGTGTTCCAACAGCCCCCCGACAAATCCATGATGTACACTCTTTGCTGCCGAATGAAATTTAAACCGGTCCGCAAATGTTTGATTGTCGAAAAATCTGTGCAGCAGCTGGTTCAGGTAAGGATTTTTCACAGAATCAATATATCCTGTCAATTCGGCATACATCTCCTCCACATCCTTGTCCGTACAAGGAAGATACTCCTTAGGATCAATGTCCTCCTCTGAAACACGGCGTGCACGCCGGATCGACATCTGCAGATTTCCCTGAAAGCTGGTGACATCTCCCGTAACCGCCACATAATCCAGCGCGTCAAACTCATCAATTCCCACAGAACCCGGATCCCAGATCTTGGCATCAATCGTTCCTGTTTTATCCTGCAGGATCACATTGTCGTATGCTTTTCCGGCTTTGGTCAGTGCCGCCTGTTTGAATTTACACAGATATACTTCATTTACTTTTTCTCCTTCTCGGAGAGATTCAATATATTTCATAATAACTCCTTATTTCCAATTTTACTGCAAAACCCCTGCTTTTAATTTACAGGTAATCTTTTTATAACCCTTAGTACCTTCCCGCATAACCGTAACCGAATAGGTTTCTTTCGGTGTCAGCTGCAACAGCACCTCCCGGAACTGCTCTGCACTTGCAACCTCCTGGCCTGCAACGGAACGGATCACATCCCCGCTCTGCAGTCCCGCATCCATGGCAGGCGAATCCATCTCAACTTTTTTGATATATACGCCCTTTGGAATATCGTATTTCTGCGCAATATGCTGGGTAACCGTAGAAATGTGCACACCAAAATACGGCACCTCTTTGTCCGCAAATAATAGATCAATCACTGGCATCAGTTCTGATATTTCCACTGCAGTGAGCGTATTTGCAGAAGCCGCACTATAGCTTTGCATCACAACACCGACAAGTTCGCCATCCATATTGATCAGCACACCGCTTCCATTCTCGCTGGCAACAATATCTGTCGTGTATACACTGTAATTATTGTCCGGAGTGGAAATTTCATTGTTGGTCGCCGTAATGGTTCCGGTCAAAATCGAATAATTCGTTCCAAGCGGACTGCCAAGAGCAATCACAATGCTCCCCTTATGTATGGTATTCGAGCCTGCTGTTTTCATCACGGTAATGGCATTCTGCGTGGAAGTCTCCAGATCCTCCAGATCCACGGTAAGTGCCGCAAGACCGGTATTCCCATCGTATCTGACCAGCTTTGCCTCTGCCACCGCATCATTTACAAAGGTAACTTTGATCTTTGCAGCATCTTTAATCGTTTTTTTCTCCGTAAGAATCCAGAGTTTACCTCCACTTTCTCCAATGATCGTGCCACAGCCCTGACCTTCCCGTTCATAAGAGTTGTTAAACCAGTCCGTATCACTGACCACCCCCGTGATCGTAACGATGGACTTATTTGCCGTATTTCCAATGGCGTACAGCTCTGTCTGAATCTGTTGGTAATCGTCTAGCGTCATCGGCTGTCTCTCTTCCGGAGTCTGTGTCTCCTCCTTTTCCTCAGACCCCTGCTCCGTTTCTTCCACCGATGCCTGCTGTGAATCCTGTGCTCCGGTATCCGGCACAGAACCTTCCTCCTGCCGCAGAACCGGAATCATAAAAAGCAGCACCAGACACACAGCCAGCGCAAATACACCCCCACAGGCAGCAGATTCCCCCAACCGGACCCACATACGTTTATAATTCTTTGGTTTGTCCTTAATCTGTTCTCTGACAAACGCATTCTTTGGTTGCTGTTTATCACTCATAACCACTATTATATTCGCATTTCCATGCACTTGCAACAATCACATTATTTTTCTTTTCCAAAATGGCACTTTGCGTTATAATACAAGAGAGAATACTATATAAAAAGGAATATCACTATGAATCAGAAAGTTTACCATACACTTGAATATTATAAAATATTGGATCGTCTGGCCGATTATGCCAGCTGCGAAGAGGCAAAAGACCGCTGTCACAAACTGGTTCCCCTGACCGATCCTGCGGAAATTGCACACCTGCAGGAAACTACGGCAGACGCACTCAGCCGCCTGTACCGCGGAAGTGGCATCAGTTTTTCCGGCGTTCACAATGTCAACGCTTCCCTGAAACGTCTCGATATCGGTGGCACCTTAAATACCACAGAGCTCCTTATGATCTGTTCTCTGTTGGAAGTTGCCAAGCGGGTCAAAGCATACGACCGAAGCGACCGCAACGATGAAAAAACAGATTCCCTGTCACCGCTTTTTTCACAGATCCAGCCGCTTTCTCCCCTTTTGGATGAAATCCGCCGCTGTGTTGTCGGGGAAGACGAAATTGCAGACGACGCCTCTGCGGCACTTTCTAAAATCCGTAAATCCATCCGGGGGATGAACGACCGCATTCACGCACAGCTGACTGGTCTTATGAACAACACAACCACCCGCAGCTATCTGCAGGATGCTGTGATTACCATGCGTGACGGCCGCTACTGTCTGCCGGTTCGTGCCGAATCCAAAACCTCGGTTCCCGGTATGGTACATGACCAGTCCTCAAGCGGTTCTACCTTATTTATTGAACCAATGGCTGTCGTCAATTTAAATAACGAACTTAAGGAACTGTTTTTAAAAGAACAGGAAGAAATTGACCGCATTTTAGCAGATCTTTCCAACCGTGTGGCAGAAAACGCAAACGGAATCCGTCAGGATTATACTGTTCTTGCGGAACTGGATTTTATTTTTGCCAAAGCCGAACTTGCCAAAAGTTACAACGGTGTTGCCCCTGTCTTTAATGAAGAGGGGCGGATTAACATCCGCAAAGGCCGCCACCCACTCTTAGATCCTAAGAAAGTGGTTCCGATTGATGTACGTCTCGGTGCGGATTTCCGGCAGCTGATCGTGACCGGTCCAAACACCGGTGGTAAAACCGTCTCTTTAAAAACAGTAGGACTGCTGACCCTGATGGGACAGTCCGGTCTGCACATTCCGGCCGGAGATCGCTCGGAACTTGCCATTTTTCACGAAATTTTTGCAGATATCGGAGATGAACAGAGTATTGAGCAAAGCCTGAGTACGTTTTCTTCCCACATGACCAATATCGTCCGCATTTTACAAAAGGCGGATGACCAGAGCCTGTGTCTGTTTGACGAACTCTGCGCCGGTACCGATCCGACCGAAGGTGCCGCACTTGCCATCTCCATCTTAAACAAACTGCACCAGTATGGAGCGGTCACCATGGCTACCACGCATTACAGTGAATTGAAAGTTTATGCGCTCTCCACAGAAGGTGTTGAAAATGCCTGCTGTGAATTTGATGTCGATACGCTCAGTCCTACCTACCGTCTGCTGATCGGTATTCCGGGAAAAAGTAATGCGTTTGCCATCAGTTCCAAACTCGGACTGGCAGAAAATATCATTGAAGATGCCAAAGGCCGCCTGAGTGAGCGCGACGTCAATTTCGAAGATATGCTTGCCAATCTGGAACAGAGCCGTATCACCATTGAAAAAGAACAGCTGGAAATCCAGAAATATAAAGCAGAAATTGAAGATTTAAAGAAGAAACTGACCGCCAAAAATGAGCGTCTGGACAACAGCCGTGACGAGATCCTGCGCAAAGCCAATGAAGAAGCCGTACAGATTCTCAAAGAAGCCAAAGACCTTGCCGATGAGACCATCCGCAATTTCAACAAGTACGGACAGGGACAGGCGCCTATGTCCAAAATGGAAAAAGAACGCAGCCGTGTACGTGACAAAATGAGTGCCAGTGAAAAAGCACTCTCCATGAAGAAAAAGGAAACGGTCAACCACAAAGTACCTAAAAAGCTGCGCATCGGTGATTCCGTGCGTGTACTGTCCATGAACTTAAAGGGAACCGTGCACACACTGCCAAACGCCAAAGGGGATCTGTATGTCCAGATGGGAATCTTACGTTCCCTGGTCAACATCAAAGATCTGGTACTGATCGATGAAGATGCCTCTCCGGCAGCAAAAAAATACGGAGGCACTTCTTCCGGAAAAATAAAAATGAGCAAAGCGGCATCCGTTTCTACAGAGATCAATCTGATTGGTATGACGGTAGACGAAGCCATTGCCCATCTGGATAAATATCTTGATGATGCCTATGTGGCTCATCTGCCATCCGTCCGGATCGTTCACGGAAAAGGAACCGGTGCACTGCGCAATGCCGTGCAGGCACATCTGAAAAACCAGCGGTACGTGAAATCTTACCGGATGGGAGAGCCGTCTGAGGGCGGTGCCGGTGTGACCATTGCTGCTTTTGATGTTTAAATACCTATTGATTTTTTATAATAAGGAGGGATTTCCATGTCCAAACAGAAAATACTGATTGTGGACGATGACAATAATATTGCAGAACTTATTTCCCTGTATCTGACCAAGGAATGCTATGATACCAAAATCGTCAATGACGGGGAAGAAGCCCTGCACGCATTTGAACACTATAACCCTAACCTGATCCTGCTTGATCTGATGCTTCCGGGCATTGACGGCTATCAGGTCTGTCGGGAAATCCGTACCAAAAGCAACGTTCCGATCATCATGCTTTCCGCCAAAGGCGAAATCTTTGATAAAGTACTCGGACTAGAGCTCGGTGCGGATGATTACATATTAAAACCATTTGATTCCAAGGAACTGGTAGCACGCGTCAAAGCAGTTCTCCGCCGTTTCCAGCCTGCCAAAACCGAGTCCGTTGTAGAATTAAAATGTGTGGAATATCCGGATCTGACCGTCAATCTGTCCAATTATTCGGTCATGTACAATGGGCATCCGATTGACATGCCTCCAAAAGAACTAGAACTGTTATATTTCCTTGCAGCTTCTCCCAACCAGGTGTTTACCCGCGAACAGCTGCTGGATCACATCTGGGGATATGAATACATCGGGGATACCCGCACAGTAGATGTCCACGTCAAACGTCTCCGGGAAAAGATCAAAGACCATGAAACCTGGTCGATCGCAACTGTCTGGGGAATCGGTTACAAATTTGAGGTAAAAGGATGAAAAAAACACTGATACCCAAACTCATTTTCGGCTATGTCCTGTTTGTGGTTCTCGGCTTTATCATCCTGTGTACGTTCACACAGCATGCGATCACACATTATGCCGAAAACCGGGAGGCACAGCAGCTATACCGGGAATCTGTACAGATTGCATCGGGTTATGCTGACAATTATAATAAATACAGTTTTTCGTTGCAGGATTTTCAAAAACAGATGCAAAGTCTTGGCGAATATCTTTCTGCCCAAATCTGGATCATGGACAATCAGGGAAATATTCTCTTTGATTCTACCGATGAATCCGTCGGCAAAAATGCAGCAAATGCCAATTATAAAACGCTCAAAGGTTTCAACACTTCCGACTTTGGCAACCGTTATTATATGACCGGTAACTTTTACGGATCGTTTTCCGAAAAAAAACTTACGGTATTTTCTCCGATCACCAGCAATTACCGGATTCACAGTTATGTCATGATCCATAAGACCGTGTCCTCCATCACACAGAATGCAAACGGTTTTATGAACATTGTTTTTTATACCATTGAATTTGTTTTTCTGACAGCACTATTCCTCCTTTTGCTGTTTGCACATGGATTTTACCGTCCACTGCATCGGCTGACAATCGTCTCCGAGAGTTATGCCAAAGGAAATTTTGAACCGCGCACACAGATCCACCGGAACGATGAACTGGGATATCTTGCCAACACCATGGATTATATGGCGAATGAACTGGACACACTCGAAGAAGACCAGAGAAAGTTTATCTCGAATGTTTCCCACGATTTCCGTTCTCCGCTGACATCAATCAAAGGATATATCGAAGCCATGTTAGACGGAACCATTCCACCGGAGCTACAGAATAAATATCTGAACATCATCCTGTTTGAAACCGAACGTCTGACCAAACTGACACAGGGAATTCTGGATCTGAACCGTTTTGGACAGCACCGGGGTATGATGCTTGACCTTACAGATTTCGATATCAACCGCATGATAAAGACGACCATCCTCACCTTTGAAGGAACCTGTTCTGCCAAAGGGCTTTCCTTTGATCTTGTCTTAACAGGACAAAAGTTATATGTTCACGGTGATATGAGCAAAATCCAGCAGGTTCTCTATAACCTGATCGACAATGCCACAAAGTTTTCCCACAATGATGCATCAATCAAGATTGAAACAAGCATCAAAAATGAAAAAGTTCTTATTTCCGTGAAAGATTCCGGAATCGGAATTCCTGCAGAAAGTATCAAAAAAATCTGGGACCGCTTTTATAAAACGGACCTTTCCCGGGGAAAAGATAAACGGGGAACCGGCCTGGGACTTGCTATTGTAAAAGAAATTATTCAGGCACACAATGAACATATCAACGTCATCAGCACCGAAGGAGTGGGAACAGAGTTCATCTTTACCCTGCCACTCGCAAAAAAAGAAGTACAGTCATAACTGACCGTACTTCTTTTTTCAGTCAATGGTAAGTTCCTGATCCTTCCGGTCATACACACTGCGATACATCTTTGTATCTATGCTTTCCTTATCCAGAGACCATTTATTTTCTTCTTCCATAGCATCTTCCCGCAGCAGATCCGTTTCAAACCGATACCCTTCCGTTGTCACAGCCCGCAGATAGATACGCAGTTGTTTCCGCGAAGGGGTTTGTCCTTCCTGTGCCTGCGTCTGTTCTACGTCTTCTTTCTGCTGCTGTGGCTTCTCATATACCATCCTGCAGGTAACGGTACCGGAACCTGAATCAACGGTAGATCCTTCCGAATTCTCCTCTACCGCCTGTTCTGTCGTCACCAGATCCTTATCGTCCTTTGATGACTCCTGTTTTTCCTCTAGCAGATTCTGCATCAGATCCTGCGTCCAGATTTCCTCTCCATCCAGGGATGCTGCTATTTCAAAACTTTTAAAATGATACATCGCAACATTATCAAGCGTATAGGTACATTTTCCTTTCAGAGAAAGTTTTCCGTCCTTTAATGCCGGCGTTCCATCTAACGTTCCCGATAAAACCTGATCAAATTTTCCGCTGACACCATCAAAGTCCTCCACCACTTCCGTTGTCTTCTTTTTTCCGTTTGCAAGAAGAAACGTGACATTTCCGTTGAATGTTTTGTTAAGCGGAAGTGTGATATTTCCTTTGAACATGTAACCATCTGCTTTCAGCGGACATTCCGTTGTTCCGAAATAGATGCTCATCGTCGTATTATCGGTATACTCTTTCGGAATCACAGAAACTTCCACCTTATACTCGTGACGGGCAAAATCCATATCCGTTACTTCTATGGAATAATCCTCGACCATACTGGCCTCTTCTTCGAGTGTTTTTTCAATGCTTGACTGCATTCCTCCTACATCCGAAAGAATGATGTTGGTCGTATCCTGCAGATAGGCAAGCTGGTTGGTCAGCTCACTGACTTTGCCATACATCAGAATTCCAAACACCAAAAGCAAGATAAGGATCAGTACAATGAGTATTTTTTTCCAGTTTGCTTTCCATTTTTTCATAGAAATTATTCTTCGCTATCCTCACTCTTTACGATCGCAATACCAAGTTCTTCTAACTGTTTCTCATCCACAGAACCCGGTGCCTCAGACATCAGATCGGAAGCATCCTTTACCTTCGGGAATGCAATCACGTCACGGATGGAATCTGCATGTACCATGTGCATAATCATACGGTCTACACCATAAGCCAGTCCTGCGTGTGGCGGCACACCATAGGAGAATGCATCCAGAAGGAATCCAAACTGCTCATGTGCGCGCTCCTTGGTAAATCCAAGCACCTCAAACATCTTTTCCTGAATGTCATCCTGATGAATACGGACAGAACCACCGCCAAGTTCGGTACCGTTTAATACGATATCATATGCCTTTGCGCGGACAGCACCCGGATCGCTGTCGATCTTATCCCAGTCCTCTTCCATCGGCATGGTAAATGGATGATGCATTGCCATAAAACGGTTCTCTTCATCGGACCACTCCAGAAGTGGGAATTCTGTTACCCACAGGAAATTGTACTTGTTCTCATCGATCAGTCCAAGTTCTTCTCCAAGCTGTAAACGAAGTGCGCCCAGTACGTTCCATACGATCTTATTTTTATCTGCTGCAAACAAAAGCAGATCGCCCGGCTTGCCGTTCATCTTTGCAACAAGTGCGTTTAACTCGTCTTCTGTCATAAACTTTGCGAAAGAAGACTTGTAAGTGCCATCTTCGTTAATGCACAGATAAGCAAGTCCCTTGGCACCGCAGCCCTTTGCATGCTCCACCAGCTTGTCAATCTTCTTACGCGGCATATGTCCCTGTCCCTCGACATTGATACCACGGACAGAACCACCGTTTTCCAGTGCACCGGTAAATACACCGAATCCACAGCCCTTTACGGTCTCGGATACATCGACCAGTTCCATACCGAAACGGGTATCCGGCTTGTCAGAACCGAAACGATCCATGGCTTCCTGCCACGGCATACGCTGCAGCGGAATCTGCACGTCCACACCGATGGCTTCCTTAAATACAAATTTTAACAGACGCTCGTTGACATCAATGACATCGTCGATATCAACAAAGGAAAGCTCCATATCTGCCTGTGTAAACTCCGGCTGACGGTCTGCACGCAGATCCTCGTCACGGAAGCAGCGGGCGATCTGGAAATACCGGTCATAGCCGGATGCCATCAGAAGCTGCTTGAACAGCTGCGGAGACTGTGGCAGTGCATAGAAATTTCCCGGATGCACACGGCTTGGCACAAGATAATCTCTGGCACCTTCCGGTGTAGACTTGCACAGGATCGGAGTCTCGATCTCTAAAAATCCCTCGTTTGCCATAAACTGACGCATCAGTCCGAGCACACGGCTTTTCAGCATTAAGTTCTTTTGAATGTCCGGTCTGCGCAGATCCAGATAACGGTATTTCAGACGAATATCTTCCTTGGTCTGGCTGTTCTCCTCAATTGCAAACGGAGGTGTTTGTGACTCGGATAAAATGCGAAGGCTGGTTGCGATCACTTCGATATCTCCGGTCTTTAAGTTTTCATTGACTGCTGCAGAACGCTTCTGTACCGTTCCTTCAACAGCCACTACATATTCACTTCTTAAAGTTCCTGCCTTTGCAAATCCCTCTGCTCCGACACTCTCCTCATCAAACACGATCTGTAACAGACCACTTCTGTCACGCAGGTCGATAAAAATCAGACTTCCTAAATTTCTTCTCTTCTGTACCCAGCCCATAACGGTTACTTTTTCACCGATGTTGGCACTGCTTACCTCGGTACATCTGTGGCTTCTGTGTAAGCCTTTCATTGATTCTGCCATGATTGTCTCCTTTATACTCTCCTTATTCTATTTGTTAAAAAACTCCTCAAATTCTTCGTATCCTTCTTTGGAAAGCTGCTCTTTCTGGAATTTCTTGTTCTTGTTCATGCGGACAACCAATACCTGCTGTCCGTTCTCGCGGGCTTCTTTTGCCTGTTTCATCACATCCACAAGTTTCTCTGCCGGATACTTCTTTTCTACTAAGTAAGCAACTCTCTTCGGACGCTCCGGAATTTTGAACCCGCTCTCCATCAGAAGCAGGATAATACGCTCAAATCCGATGGAAAAACCACATGCCGGCACATCGTTGCCTGTGAATTTTCCAATCATCTTGTCGTATCTTCCACCGCCGCCGCAGGCTGCACCAAGCTCCGGCATTGCGATCTCAAAAATAGTTCCGGTATAATAGCTCATGCCGCGCACGAGTGTCGGATCAAAGACCAGTGTGAACTCTGCATTCTTTGTCGCATTGACTGCCGTTGCGATCTCTGTCAGACTGTCTGCCACTTCCTGATCCAGGAAATCACCCAGCTTGTCCTTCAAGAATGCCACACCTTCCGCAACATCCTTGCGGTCTTTTAATAACTCAAACAGCTCTAAGTATTTGTCAATCGACTCTTTTGCATAGCCCTCTTCTTCGAGTTCTGCTGCCACACCTTCGAGACCGATCTTGTCCATCTTATCGAGGGTGATGAAAATGCTGTCGTAATCCTTCTCTTCAAATCCGCTGTATGCTGCCATTGCCTTTAAAATCCGGCGCTCATTGATGCGGATCTCAAAATTCTTAAATCCGAGTCTGCCGATGGTAGTGGTTGTCGCGGTGATCAGCTCAATCTCTGCAAGATTACTCGGCTCACCTAAAATATCAATATCGCACTGGGTAAACTGACGGTAACGTCCACGCTGCGGACGGTCGGCTCTCCACACGCTTCCAATCTGCAATGCCTTAAACGGTGTCGGCAGATCATTGGCATGGTTTGCATAGAAACGGGAAAGCGGAACGGTCAGATCGTAACGCATACCGAAATCGACCACATCCGCCTCTTCCTTTGCGGTCTCCAGATTTAACTTCTCCCCACGCTTTAATACTTTAAAGATCAGTTTCTCGTTCTCGCCGCCCTGCTTGTTGGAAAGGTTTGCAATATTTTCCATGCATGGGGTTTCAATCGGCGTAAATCCAAAGCTGCGGTAGGTATCTTTAATCACGCTTGTCACGTAATCGCGGATTTCCATCTCTGCAGGTAATATATCTTTCATGCCGTTGACCGGCTTTTTGCTCAGTGCCATTTGATTTCCTCCATTTTTTTCTCTTTTTATCCAGCATTTATTATACGTTTCGGGGCCTGATACGTCAAGGATTGTTGCAAAATGCTTTTTCAATCAGACAACTGTGTTCTTTCGTTTCCTGATTGTAGTTAATCCCTACTAACAGAATATTTCCGTGATAGTTTTTCAGCACATTCATATAATTCTTTTCCCAGATGGATCAGCAGTGTCAGCACATCGTCCTTACTCTTCATGGAGGTCATGTCATTTTGGAAAGATCCTGTATCCACTTCGCAGACCGCTCCTCCGAGCATATCGATAACTGCATCTTTCAGACCGTCAAAATTCATATCAATATAATCCCGCAATGCCTCATACTGATTCAGGTTCTTTGCAAATGGCTGCTGTCGATTTCTGCATCTGCTTTTCTCCTTTATTTGCATCTAATTATAATGCAAACGAGGGAAGTAAGCAATGTTTACTTCCCTCGACTTGGATTGGTCACTTAGATCGTCCAAGAAAATGTCCGCACCCTCCCGTCACGAAATTGATCTGTTTCATCAGTTACTTTCTGATTATATTTTAAGGCAGATGTGAATGTTTCCATTTCACATCTGCCTTAATGCCGTTAATACCCATTTATTTTAATTCATCTTCCAGCAATACTGCTGCGTCCTTTACACAGTCAATGCATTCTCTCCTGACAACCCCATCTGCAATACCTTTGAGTTCTTTACAGATAACGGTACCATTTTGTTCTTTGAATCTGCTGATGATTCTTCTTGCGCTCTGCATTGTTTTCTGCGGATTTTTATTGATCAGCCCCAATATATTTACTGCTCCGATGATTGCTCCGCATGTTGCTTCCATACTGCCACCCATGCCTACCGCAAATCCCTGTGTAAGATTTTTGACTGTTTCTTCATCCAACCCTGCCTGTTCGCAATACGTACATGCCACAGCCTGCGCACAGTTATAACCACACATTTTTCTTTGAACTGCCTCTTTTACTTTTGATTCCATCTTTTTCTTTCCTTTTCTTTTTGTAATTAGGAAGGGGATTTCATCCAGCTATTTTTCTGAGAACAACTGCTGCTTGCGCGCAATCATCTCATCAATCCTCTTCATATACAGCCCGACATCTTTGACATTCTCACACCGCTCGATCCGGTGTGTGCCATCCGCATTCGGCTGCGGCCATACCCGTTTGGTAGATGCCCCTGCGCCACAGGCAACGATTGTCTGGCGTTCCTCCATGATTAACACGTTATACACCCCTGCCTTGCCCGGCTTGGCATATCCCACGTTTTCCATATTTCCCGCCATTCCTTTCTGACGGTACAGATAATACGGAGAGAGTCCCATCTGATGACAGTATTCGGCACACAGATCCATGTGCTCCTGCGTATTGACCATCATCATGCTCTCATAGCGGTCTTTGAAAATGTTTAACCGCGCCGCACGCTTGATGGCAAGTGAATGGATCGTGATATTATCCGGATCGAGTTCTTTTAAAATCTCCATCGTATTTCGCACATCCGCAAGATCCTCTTCCGGAAGCCCCATAATCAGATCCATGTTGATATTGTCAAATCCCAGCTTTCTTGCCATATGAAAACTTTCTATCGTCTGTTCGACCGTATGATGACGTCCGATCAGATCGAGCGTTTTCTGCTTCATTGTCTGCGGATTGATGGATATACGGCTGATGCCATTCTTTCGCAGCACCAGAAGTTTTTCTTCCGTGATGGAATCCGGCCGTCCTGCTTCCACCGTAAATTCCAGACAATCTCCCAGATCAAAACTGCATCTGATCTTGCGGATCAGACGATCCAGCTGGTATGGCTCAAGTGTGGTCGGTGTCCCTCCCCCGATATAGATCGAGTTCAGTTTGCGATGATAATTCTTTGCGGCAACATAATCCAGTTCCTTTTCCAGTGCGTCCAGATATGCGTCAACCTGTGTTTTCCAGGCAGTCAGCGGATAGGAAGTAAACGAACAGTACAGACAGGTGCTCGGGCAAAACGGTATGCCGATATACAGACTGTATCCATTCTTATAATCCAGCCGGGAAAGCAATGCCCGCTCACGCTCTGCAATGGCAATCGACAGATTGATTTTCTCATCGGATGCCAGATAGGTCTGTTTCATATAGGAAGCAATCTCTTCTTTTGTTTTTCCCTCATCCAGCATCTGCATCGGAATCTTCGTCGGACGGATACCGGTCAGTGTACCCCATGGCAGCGGCTGTCCCGTCTCTTCCTCCAGCAGGCGGTACAGATGTTCCTTCAATGCATTCTTTGTCTCTGTACGATTGGAAAAATCCACCGCAAAGGTGCGCCGCGCCGGACCATCCGGCGCGTCATCCCAGGCGATGGAAATTCTGTCATCCGCATAATCAATCGAAAAATGGGAACTCCCCGCTTCTTCCTGCTCCGCAGAATGATTGGTACACGCCACATTTTTTTCGTCCGCATGCGCTTCCTTCGTATAGTAAAGCTCCACATCTTCCTTCGGGAAAAACGCTTTAATCAGCGAATGAATATCATATTCAAATTCTGTTCTGTTTAATGTTACAGTAATCATAAGTATGGATTGTACATCCTCTCGTTTTCAATGGTCGTTACATCGTTGTGTCCCGGATAAACGGTCGTGCGGTCCGGCAGTGTCATCAGCTTTTCCTTGATGGAACGAATGATATCAGACATGCTTCCGCCCGGAAAATCGGTACGTCCTACCGATGTGCAAAACAGTGTATCTCCGGAAAATACCACATTTTCGTATGGGAAATAGTAACAGCATCCCCCCGGTGTATGTCCCGGTGTGTGCAGTACCCGGATATGAAATCCTGCCAGATCCAGTTCCTGCTCATCCTTTAAATATATGTCCGCATGGAACACGTGGTGTTCCCCTGTCATGTGGCATAAATTCATCTCTTCGTTTTCCAGCGTTTCTTTTTCCGTCTCATAGGCATAGACCGGAATTGAAAATTCTTTTGCCAGATCTGCTGCTCCGGTTGCATGATCAAAATGTCCATGTGTCAACAGAATTGCCACCGGTGTACATCCTTCCTGACGCACACGCTCCGCCAGCTGCTTGGGACTGTAGCCCGGATCAATAATGATCAGTTCTTTTGTCTCATCATTGATTGCAAAATAGCAGTTGGTCTGTACCGGCCCTACCACATAGTGATTTATTTTTAATTTTGCCATTCTCTTCCTCCTGTCGGCGCAACCTTAGCCGGTCGTCCGCTCCACATCCATCACGCTCTCAATCTGTCGGATCTTTTCCACAATTTTTGTGATCTGTCCCTTGCCTTTTGTCTGGAAGGCCACATCAATTGTTGCGATCCCCTGCTTGCTGGTCTTCGAGTGAATCCCGGAAATATTGATCTCCGCCTCTGTAAATACTTTGGTAATATCCACAAGAAGTCCGGAACGGTCGTGACAGAAAATCTTGATTTCCGCATGATACTCGCCAAACTGTTCTTTGTCTGCACCCTCCTGCCACTCAGCTTCAATCAGGCGCACACGCTCCATATCGGACAAATGCAGAATATTGACACAGTCGGTACGGTGGATCGACACACCACGTCCGCGGGTGACAAATCCCACAATCTCATCTCCCGGAACCGGGCTGCAGCACTTACTGAAATGCACAGCCACATCATAAAGTCCCTTGACCACAATTCCGCTCTTGGAATGCTTTGGCATATCCTCCTGCTTATTCTCCCCAACAGCCGCAAGCACTTCCTGATCTGTCAGCGTAATCGGATGATCCTTGCGATATTCATCGTACATACGGTTTACAATCTGGCTTTCTTTCAATCCTCCGTGTCCTACGGTTGCCAGACAGGAATTCCAGTCATGGAACCCGTATTTGCGTATAATCTTTCCCTGATATTCCGGCTTATTGATTTCTCCGAAATTGATTCCCTTTGCCTTGGCATAATTGTTAATCAGTTCCTTGCCGTGCAGAATATTTTCTTCTTTTAATTCGCTGCGGAACCACTGATTGATCTTGTTCTTGGCCTGTGTGCTCTTGACAATGGAAAGCCAGTCACGGCTCGGTCCCTTGGAGTTCTGGGAAGTGATGACCTCAATCCGGTCTCCGTTCTGGATCACATAGTCAATCGGCACCAGCTTGCCATTGACTTTGGCACCTACCATCTTATTTCCCACAGCAGAGTGAATGCTGTACGCAAAATCAATCGGTGTGGAACCGTTTGGCAGGTTCTTTACATCTCCGGACGGGGTAAAACAGAATACCGTATCGGAAAACAGATCCAGATCACTCTTTAAAAGTGTCATAAACTCTTTATTATCCGACATGTCACGCTGCCACTCAAGGATCTGGCGCAGCCAGCTTAATTTTTCTTCTTCGGTTACGGTCGTGGAAGTGGTTACCCCATTGTTCACTTCCTTGTATTTCCAGTGCGCCGCAATACCGTATTCTGCGGTACGGTGCATCTCAAACGTACGGATCTGGATCTCAAACGGCTGTCCGCTCGGTCCAATCAGTGTCGTATGCAAAGACTGATACATATTCGGTTTTGGCATGGCAATATAGTCTTTGAAACGGCCCGGAATCGGTTTATATTTTTCGTGCATGATACCCAGAGCCGCATAGCAGTCTTTTACGGTATCCACAATGATACGGATGGCAAACAAATCATAAATCTGATCAATGGTCTTGTTCTGGTTCACCATCTTTTTATAAATGGAGAAGAAATGCTTGGCACGTCCGGAAATCTCCGCTTTGATGCCAGCCTCTTCAATTTCCCTGCGCACATCGGCAACCAGTCCCTGTACATAGGCATCCCGCACATTTTTGCGCAGTGCAACCTTTTCCACCAGATCATAGTAAGCCTCCGGCTCCAGATATTTAAGTGAAAGATCTTCCAGTTCAATCTTGATCTTGCTGATACCAAGACGCTGCGCGATCGGGCAGTAAATCTCCTGTGTCTCACGGGCGATCCGCTGCTGTGCCTCCTTGGACTGGTATTTTAAGGTACGCATATTGTGCAGACGATCCGCCAGTTTGATCATAATGACACGGATATCTTTCGCCATCGCAAGAAACATCTTACGCAGATTCTCCGCCTGCATCTCCAACCGGTCTGCATTCTTGTCCTTCGGATTTTTAATATTATCCGTCAGATGCAGATGCTGCAGCTTGGTTACACCATCCACGAGAAGAAGGACTTCATCCCCGAATTCCTCCCGCATCTGTTCTTCGGTCATCACGGTATCTTCCAGCACATCATGCAACAGACCCGCAGCAATGGTTTCCTTGTCCAGCTCCAGCTCTGCCAGAATGATTGCCACACAGAGCGGATGGATAATATATGCCTCTCCGGATTTACGCACCTGTCCTTTGTGCGCCTCAAAAGCGACATGATATGCCTTTTCAATTAATGTGATATCCGTGGAGGGATGGTATTTCCGGATACTTGCAATCAGTTCGTCATACAAGTCCTCCGGCTTGGAAAATTCCTGAATTGGTTTAATGTTGTCGGAACCCGAATGATACTCGCGCTCAATTCGTTCCAGTTCTTCTGTAGAAATATCTGCCATGCGTTCACCTACTTTTTCCATATGCCATAATATAATAGATTATTATAATTTATAATTTTTCATATTGCAATGGTTTCCCCTAAGAAAACTCGTAGATATAGCGTTGTGTCCGGCTCCCGGAAACATCTGTATCCTCCAGATAGTAAAATCCCAGTTTCTGAAGAAGTGCCACAGAAGCCACATTCTTTTGATCCGTCAGGGCATTGACTCTGGGAAAATCCAGTTCTTCCCGGGCAAATGCAAGAATTGCCTGACACACTTCCGTGGCCAGTCCCTGTCCCTGTCTGTCCGGATCGATCAGATATCCCAGTTCCAGTTCCACGGCATCCGGAAATTCCCGGTGCTCGAGTCCTGCCCTGCCGATCAGTTCCCCGGAAGCTTTATCAAAAACCAGCCACATCCCATATCCATAGTATCCGTACATATTGGTAATATATGCCTGCTGATATTTTTTTTCTTTTTCCTTTGCAAACAATGGTTCAATAAATCCCGGAATCCTCTCTCCGTCTGCATCCAGACGCCATGTTACCCCTTCTTTCTGATACAGTTTTTCCAGGGCGGGAAGATCTTCCAGCGACAATTCCCGGATCACGCACCGTTTCGTGCGCGCAATCTCCCACGGCTGGCCATGGCATCTTTGAAAAATCCGCTCCAGAAATTCATCATCCACTTCCTCAAAACCTTCAATCACCATCCAGGCGCCCGCATAACTCTGTCCCGGAAATGCCGGATCTGCATAGGCAGCCACCGCCATATGCGCACGGACTGCCGCCTGAATCCCTGCATCTGTCGGCGTAATCAGGAGGACTTCCTCTGCATGAAGTTTCCACACAGCAAGCGCTTCTTCCGTTATGTTTTCCACCGGAAATACCGGAAAGCCTGTGGACAATTGCAGAGGATTCCATTCTTTCTGTTGATAGACCAGTGCCTTTAATTTCATCCTGTCAAAAAAGGCAGACTCTTTCGAATCTGCCTCTCCTTTCTAAATATTACACGGTTTCCGGTTCCGGATATTCTTCCCCGAAGGTATCCACAACAACTGTTTTCATCACCTGATCTTCCAGCGGACGATCACTGTAATCGGTAGCGGTCTCTGCAATGGCATCTACCACATCCTGTCCCTCGATAATCTTGCCGAACGCTGCATATGCGCCATCCAGATGCGGAGCGTCTTTGTGCATGATAAAAAACTGGCTGCCTGCGGAATCCGGCATCATGGAACGTGCCATGGAAAGCACGCCTGCGGTGTGGCGCAGATCATTTTTGACACCATTCTGTGCAAATTCTCCCTTGATTCCATATCCAGGGCCGCCCATACCGGTTCCTTGCGGATCTCCTCCCTGAATCATGAATCCTTTGATGACACGGTGGAAAATCAGTCCGTCATAAAATCCCTTTTTTACCAGACTGATAAAGTTATTTACAGTATTTGGTGCAACTTCCGGATACAGCTCTGCCTTCATCACTTTGCCGTCCGCCATTGTAAATGTAACTACTGGATTTGCCATAATATTTGTTCCTCTTCTTTCTTATATAAATTTATTTATTCTTTGGTCAGTGCCTCAACAACTTTTGGAAATTCCATAAAATGAGAAGCCTTAACCAGTACGGTATCTCCTTCTTTTACATATGCCAGAAGTTCTTCCGTCATCTCTTCACGGGTTTTCTTATAATGTACCTCACACTCTGGATTTGCTTTTGCCTCTCTGGCATATTCCTCCGCAAGTGTACCCGCACAGAACAATGCATCAATCCCGGAAGCGGCAACTACCTTTCCAATACTTCTGTGAAGTTCCTTTTCCTCTGCTCCAAGTTCGCCCATATCGCCAAGCACCGCAATCCGTCTGCCCGACGTATGTGCCAGCACGTCGATAGATGCCTTCATGGATACCGGATTTGCATTGTAACAGTCATCGATCACGGTCATTCCCTTTACATGCAGCAGATTGGTGCGCCCGGCAATGGTCTGCACAGATGCAATGCCCTGTACAATCTCCCGGATGGAAAGTCCCAGCTGCAGTCCGACCGCAGTTCCTGCCAGCGCATTGTATACATTATGTTCACCCGGAATCGGAATCTTCGCATCGAAATCGCCCTGTGGCGTATGGATCTTTGCACACATTCCTTCGAGTCCATGATTTTCAATGTCTGTCGCATAAATATCTTTTTTGATATCAAATGCGGAATCCGCCCCCACTCCATAAAAAATTACCGGTTTTCCGTTTACCTCTTTTTTCGTGGAAAGCTTATCATCATCTCCATTTAAAATTACGGTTCCATCGACCTGCAGATGGTCAAACATTTCTGTCTTTGCCTGCAGAATTCCGTCTCTTGTACTAAGATTTTCCAGATGGCACAAACCAATATTTGTGATCACTCCGATATCCGGCCGTGCCATCGCTGCCAGACGGTGCATCTCTCCAAAATCGGAAATTCCCATTTCCAGTACCGCGACTTCGTGTTTTGCGCGAATCTTAAAAATAGTGAGCGGAAGTCCGATCTCATTGTTAAAGTTTCCCTCTGTCTTAAGCACTTTATACCGCTGTTCCAAAACGGAAGCTATCATTTCCTTGGTGCTTGTTTTTCCGACACTTCCCGTAATTCCAACCACTTTACAGGATAACTGTGTCCGGTAAAAAGCTGCAATTTTTTTCATCGCTTCTGTTGTGGAACTTACCAGAATATAGGGTCCCGTCTCTTCCGGCAGTGCATGATCCGAAAGCACTACCAGTGCTCCCTTTTCAAATACCTGCGGAATAAAATCATGACCATCCACACGTTCCCCTTTGATCGGAATAAACAGATAATCTTTTTGTACCTGGCGACTGTCGGTCACTGCTCCGGCAATTTCCTTCGTAACCAGGTCCCGGTCCCCGACAAACGTCCCCTCACATGCCGCTGCAATATTTTCAATTGTCATCCCCGGCATTTTATTTTCCAGTTCATTTTTATAAAAACATCCAAACATGATTATCCCTCATACTTTTTCATGGAAATGGCAATCAGTTTCTCGCAGAGCTCATTGAAATTGATTCCAATTACAGCAGCTTCCTGTGGCAGCAGACTCGTCGGTGTCATACCCGGCAGAGTGTTTGCCTCCAGACAATACATATGATTATTTTCATCCAGCAGGAAATCCGAACGGGAATAGGTATCCAGTCCGATCACTTCGGCTACCTGCTCTGCATATTTACGCATCTGCGCAGAAACTTCTTCTGGCAGATCTGCCGGACAGGTCTCTACCGCACTGCCTGCTTTGTATTTATTCTTGTAATCGTAGAAGCCCTGAATCGGCGCAATCTCAATAACTGGAAGTGCCTTTCCTTCAATCACACCAACCGAGAATTCACGTCCCTTGACATATTCCTCAATGACCAGCTCATCTTCCCAGTGAAACGCTTCATCGAGTGCTTTCTTAAACTCTGCTGCATCTCTGACAATCGTCACACCGATACTGGACCCTCCGCAGCATGGCTTTACGACGCACGGAAGTGTCAGCGGAAGCTTTGTCACATCATCCTCACGGTTCTCTTTTTTCATGGCAATGCCTCTCGGTGCAGGAATTCCCGCACTTGCAAACAGCTGTTTTGCCATACCTTTATTCATGGCAATCGCGCTGCTCAAATAATCACTTCCGGTATATTTTACACCAAGCAGATCAAAAGCTGCCTGCAGCTTTCCGTTCTCTCCGTTTTCTCCGTGCAGTGCCATAAACACGATATCTGCCATCTGGCACATACGGATTACATTCGGTCCGAAAAAGCATGGGGACTGATCCTTTCTGGAAGCTTTTACGGCTGCCAGATCCGGTGCTACCTCCGGGATGTCATCTACTTTTACGCTGATTTCATCCGCACGGTCAAAAATTCCGTCCAGATTTTCCTCTTTATCACTGTAACCCATGAACACATCCAGCAAGATCACCCGGTGTCCATTTTCTTTTAATGCAGAAGCAACCATGCTTCCTGTCTTAAATGACACATCCCGCTCTGTGCTGAGCCCGCCTGCTAATACTATGATATCCATGATCTGTTTTCCTCTTTTCCATTAATAATAATCCTTCGGATACCGGAACCTTTTTATTTTCCGGCATCAGACCTTTTGTATCATTATATACGTTTGCCCCTGACTAACACAAGATATTATTTTCTTTTAGACACTTTTTTAACAATATCCAGCACTTCTTGTACAGAAAAAAAGAGACTGCTCAGCACTACAGTCTCCTTTTGCACAAACTCCGGTAGGATTCCCCCTTTATTCTATTGCTGCCGGCAAAGCCGCTGCCCTGCGATTCTGTTCCATTTTCCGCACCAGCTCTGCCATGTATTCGAAAAACTTTCTCTCCAGATAGTTTTTCTCTGTGAGATAACTCCCATATTGATACAAAACATTTTTTAATTCTTCGGTTTCCGATAACTCCACTTCAAAAATAAACTGCCTTAACAGCTGCATGCGCTCGTCCTCTATGGAAAGAAGCCAGCTGGCAACCAGTTCTAAAAAATCTTCCCGCTCTATGAGGAACTGCACGTAGCGCCCAATTTTATTTTCTGTATAAATTTTCTTCTTCTCCTTTTTCTTTTGTTTTCCTACCCGAATTTGTATCAAAAACCAACCCCCAATGTCAGTTTCTATATGTAATCATATCTTATTACATATTTGATGTAAAGACGCGATTCGCGTATGCTTTTTACACAAAGTATTACTGTATAAATAATGCATTTTACACAAAAAAAGGGCATCCAATGGATGCCCTCCGATTTCTATGAACTAGCACTCCGGCTCGATCAGACCAAATGTATTTCCTTTTCTCTTGTATACGACATTGACCTCGTCTGTCTCTGCATTGCGGAATACGAAGAAATCGTGTCCGGTCAGTTCCATCTGCACACATGCATCCTCCGGATACATTGGCTTCATACCAAATCTCTTGGTACGCACGATCTTGATCTCCTCATCCTCATCTGCATCGCTGTCGATAAATGCTTCGTTGAAATTTTCTGCTACATTCATCTTCTTGGACGCAAGTTTGGTACGATATTTTCTAAGCTGACGCTCGATAACCTCCTCAACCAAGTCAATAGATACATACATATCATTGCTGCTCTGCTCTGAACGAATCACATGCCCCTTAATCGGAATCGTTACCTCAATCTTCTGGCGCTCCTTCTCCACGCTTAATGTAACAAATACATCGGTATCCGGTGCGAAAAACTTCTCCAGTTTGGAAAGCTTCTCCTCTACCGCTGCCTTTAATCCCTCTGTCAGTTCGATATTTCTTCCGGTAATTGTAATTCTCATGATGCCCAACCCCTTTGCTGTGTATTTGATACAAGAAGTATCATGGTTTCATTATATCATAAGTACCAAAAAAAGCAACGAGTTTTATAAAATTTTATGCATATTTTATATTTTTATTGCAAATATCCATCCTTAACGATATCTGAAAGCTTCTCTGTCGGAACCGAAAATTCTACTAGACCCATATATCCAGGAGCCACCTCATACTTATCAAAGACAAACGTTAACTCTCCATTGTCGCTGATATAAAAATCCGCATCATCCTTAATCTGCTTAAAATCCCATTCCGGTTGATCATCATCCAGAAAATATGCCTTACTGCTGTCCTCTTTCATCTGGGCACGCATCTGTTCTTTTATACTGTCGGAAATACGTTTTTTATAATCACTTCCCTCGTGGAATAAATCTTTCAGTGTAATCATCTTTCCGGTCTTCTTGTCAATATTGTATATCTTTGTAAAACTGTCCGAACCGCCCATGGCAATAACCGTATCCACGCGAAGACTAAACAGCCGCTCATTGTTTGTGACAATCCGATAATCCGAAGTGATTTCCTCATGTCCTTCCTCTCCGTCACTGACAGCTGCCACATCTTTCTTGTACATCTGAATGATTTTGTCCAGATATCCGGATACCGCTGCATTTAACTCCTTTGATTCTCTGGTCAGTGGTTTTCCATCTGTTCCAATGACTTTTACTTCCGGCACCCTGACTGTTGCTTCCATCTGCTTTTTTTCCTGCTTATCCGAATACGTGGTAAAATTCACGATTTTAACAATCGCACCAAGTACCGGCACCTGTTCCATTGCATTAGCCACTGTTGGACTGACATTGACACTGATGACCAGCACTGCAACTGCTGCCGCCACTGCTTCTGCCGCGCGGACAAACGGAAGCAAGTGACCTTTCTTTTGATTCCGTTCACTTTTTCCGGCAAACGCTTTGCCGGATTCTTTTTTTTCTCCACACGCATCCTTTTTGCCGCGTTCCATGCTTTGCAGCACACGTTCTTTTAATTCCGCCGGCACCTGAATGTTATCATATGCCGCTTTGATATCATCTAATCTGCTCATACCATCTCCGCCTCCACTTTTCCTCTTAATTTTTTCAGGCCGCGATAAAGCATTGATTTCACCGTATTCGGATTTTCATGCAGACAATCCGCAATTTCACGGATTGTCCACTCTTCAAAAACTTTCAGCATGATCACCTTACGCTCTTTTTCCTCGAGCGTATCAAGCGCAGCCATGATATCCGTGTCCTCATAGCGATCCTCCTGTCCTTCCTCCTGAACCTGATCATCGCTCACGAACCTTGACTGATGCCGGGTTGCATCTACCGCCGTGTTAATCACAATGCGCCACAGCCATGTTTTGATATATTTTTTCTCTTTGATCTGACTGGCATTTTTCATGGCTTTGTATACGCTCTCCTGCACAACGTCCATAGCGTCCTGCTCATTTTTCACGTATGAAAATGCAAGCCGGTAAAGTTTATCATAAGAAGCCAGAATTTCCTGTTCGACAGCTTTGCTTATATCCGGATATTTCATGCTCTCTTTTGCTCCTTTCTGCTTATTAGACGTTCGGATGCCCAAAAAAGTTTCAGATTATCTTCATAAATTACAAATTAAAGTGCAAAAATGCTTTACCAATTTACGCTCATATGTTTTAATAAAATAAATCTATATGGAAGGGGTGTTTTTTATATCATTTTACGAAACTATGCTTTTGCAACAAGAACAGCTGCAGCAAAAACTGACAGACATTCAGAAACAGTTACAACAGCTTCCCGAAGGGAAACTGATCTGCACCAGATGTGGTAATCGAACCAAATGGTATCGCAGTGATGGACATACCAAAACCTATATTCCCAAAGACCAGAAACCTTATGCCTCTCAGCTCGCTATCCGACGTTATCTTCTGGAAAAACAAAAGGAATATCAAAAAAATTTAGATGCTTTAGCTTATTATTTCCGTCACAGTTATAACAGCGGCAAAGCAGAACAATTACTCACTTATGATAGTGCTTATCATTCACTGCTGGCAGAACATTTTCAGCCAGTATCCCAGGAACTTCAAACCTGGGAATCATCTCCATATAACAAAAACAAAAATTATCCGGAACAATTAAAACATAAAACATGTAAAAATGAATTTATGCGTTCCAAATCAGAAGCTATGATTGCCATGAGCCTGTATGTGCAAAAAATTCCTTATCGCTATGAGTGTGAATTAAAGCTCGGCAGTATTACACTTTTTCCCGATTTTACGATTCGTCACCCTGAAACCGGAGAAATATTTTATTGGGAACACTTTGGAATGATGGATAAACCCGAGTATGTGAAAAATGCATCAGATAAAATTTCTTTGTATATGAAATATGGAATTTATCCAAATGATAAACTGCTTGTGTCCTATGAAACACAAAAGCAGCCGCTTTCCACTGAGCAGATCCAGCGACTATTACAATTTCATTTTGACTGCCAGTTTCAATAACAAATTATTTCTGAACTTACTGTTCGCATGGGGCCATGTCAATAGCGACTGAAAATCGGTAATTCATTTCTATCTTTTTGCAACATTATCTTTATTTGCAAGCACGCTGGTATCTATAGTATAAAAATTACCTGCTCAGGTGACATTTTTGCCTTATTTCACGCTTCAGGTTAGATATTTGTCACCTATAGTCTAAAATCACGTCAAAAGATACCGCTTTTCGTCCAAAAGCGGTATCTTTTCTGAATTTTTTTTAATATAGAGACCAAACGGTATCCTGCTCATCAATTTTTTTACTATAGAGACCACCGTGGTATCTTTTTTCATGTTTTTACTTCTATAGAGACCGCCGTGGTATCTTTTTCATGTTTTTGCTTCTATAGAGACTACCGTGGTATCCTTTTCATGTTTTTACTTCTATAGAAACCACCATGGTATCCTTTTCCATGTTTTTTCTTCTATAAGAGACCACGCAATATCTTACATCATATTTCTGCCTATAGAAACCATGTCTCTAGCTTTCCAGCTCCTCAAGCTGCTGGGAAAGTTCCTCCCAGTTTTCCATATCCGCCATGATTTCTTCCTCGAGCGCATCGATTTCGCCCTGAATCTCTGTCAGCTTGGAATAGCTGGACTGATATTCCGGCCGCAGCAGTTCCTGTTTTAAAGCGTCCAGCTTCTCCTCTTTGACTGCCAGCTCTTCCTCGGCCTTCTTCACTTTTTTTTCAATTTTCGAGCGCTCCTTGCCCGGATTGTAATACGCTTTCTTACCACCGGTTTCCTGTGTGCCTTTGCTCTGCTGACCAGCACCGTTCTGGCTGATTGCACCGCCTAACGCTGCAGGATTTTTACGATAATCATCCCCGAATTCTGCCGCTTCACGATCCAGTTTTTCCTGATATTCCTCGTAACCAAACTGATACAGATGTGTCGTGCCGTCCTCAAAAACAAGCAGACGGTTTGCTACCTTGCGCACAAAATACCGGTCATGCGATACGAAGATCAGCGTGCCGGAGAAATCTTTTAACATACTCTCAAGCGTTTCTTTTCCCACAATATCCATATGGTTGGTTGGCTCATCCAGCACCAGCACATTCGGTCGACGCTTTAAGATCTTACACAGTGCCAGACGCACCTTCTCCCCACCGGAAAGCATATCAATATTTTTAAATACATCCTCCCCGGTAAACATAAAGGCGCCGAGCGCATTCCGCGCTTCTGTCTCGGTCAGATTCGGGAACTCATCCCAGAAATCATCCAGCACCGTCTTCCGGCTCGAATACATCGCCATCTGCTGGTCAAAATAACCAATCTGCACATTTGTTCCAAAATTGTACTCTCCGGCCAGCGGGGCAAGCTGTCCCACCAGGGTTTTTAAAAGTGTCGATTTCCCCAGACCATTTCCACCGAGGATTCCCAGCTTTTCCCCTTTTTTCAGATCAAAACTGACCGTAGAAAGCGGATGGTCATATCCAATCGCAAGATTTGTCACCAAAAGCACATCGTTTCCGGTTTCTTTGTCCGGCTGGAAATTTGCATGGAATGTCCGGGTATCAAAACGATCCGGAGCTTCGAGTTTTACCATATGTTCAATGGCTTTCTCCTTGGAATGCGCCATGGACACCTTGGTTGGTTTATTTTTAAACCGGTCAACAATGCGCTGCAATCGTGCAATTTCTTTCTGCTGCGCATTGTAATCTTTCATCATCTTATTGTAGTTTTCTTTTTTCCGCTCCATGAAATTGGAGTAATTGCCCGGATAACGGGTCGCTGTGCCGTACTCAATCTCGTACACCACGTCCACCACATTGTCCAGAAACATACGGTCATGTGATACCACGACCACAGCCTTCGGATAATTTTTCAGATACGTCTCCAGCCACTCGATCGTTGTGATATCCAGATGGTTCGTCGGCTCATCCAGAAGCAGAATATCCGGCTTGCTCAAAAGCAGCTTGATAAAGGCAATCTTTGTCTGCTGTCCACCGGAAAACTCGGACAGCGGTTTCTTTCGCTCTTCCTCGGAAAAGCCGAACTTACGGATGATTACATCATACTCTTTTTCAAAATAGTATCCGCCGTCTTCCTTGAATTTTTCTTCCATTGCGGTATAACGTGTCACGGCCTCTTCGGAATAATCAGTCTCAAGTGCCTGTGCCGCAGCTTCCAGTTCTTTTTTCCGGCGCTCCATCGGAGCAAAGACTTTACGCACTTCCTGCTCCAGCGTAACGGAAGGATCTTCAAACGCAATCTGTTTTAAGTAACCGATCTGCGGATTGCCTGCTTTTGCAATAAAAATATCCTCATCACTGTCTCTTTTGTCCAGCTCCACATCTCCGTGGATGAGCTTTAAAAGTGTCGTCTTTCCGCAGCCGTTTCGCCCAACAACTGCAATTTTTTCCGTATTTCTTATTTCAAAATTGATGTCATGCAGAATCTCTTCATCGGCAAAAGAGACTGCTCCATGGCAGATCTGATATAACATGTTTTCTCCTTTTATTTAAATGCATCCGGCTGGGACGCAAGATAGCTGACAAACTGCTCTGCCGTACGTCCGGAAATGCCTCCATGACTCAATTCCCACTTGTTGGCCTCTGCACGGAGTTCCTCATCCGGTAAGGTAACCCCTGCACGTCTTGCCAGATGCAAAACAATATCAAAGTATTCTTTCTGTGTCGGCTTCGAGTAATTAATGGTCACACCAAAGCGGTTCACCAGAGAAAGTTTCTCTTCAACCGTATCGGAATGGTGACGATCATTGGAATTATCCTGATCGTTTCGGTCATTCCAGCTCTCTTTGATCAGATGCCGCCGGTTGGAAGTTGCATAAATCAGAATATTTTCCGGTTTGGTTTCCACACCGCCCTCGATAACGGCTTTTAAGAATTTATACTCAATCTCAAATTCCTCGAAAGAAAGATCATCCATATAGATGATAAAACGATAGTTTCGGTTTTTGATCTCTGCAATGATCTCGGAAAGATACTTAAACTGATGCTTGTAGATTTCAATCATACGCAGGCCGTCTTTGTAATACTGGTTGACAATGGCTTTGATACTGGTAGATTTACCGGTACCACTGTCACCAAACAGCAATACATTGTTTGCTTTTTTTCCCTGTACAAACGCTTCCGTATTGTCTACCAGCTTCTTTTTCTGAATCTCATATCCGACCAGATCGTCCAGCATAACGGTATCCATATTGTTGATTGCACGGAATGTAAAGCTTCCCTGCGGTGTATCATCAATCCGGAATGCTTTGTTGAGACCAAACATTCCAACACCGTAGTCTTTATAAAAACCAGTCACTGCATCAAAGAATTCTTTTTCATCCTTTGCCGCCTCCAGTTTTTTGCTTAAAGAGCGGACTTTTTCGCTGACATTTTTGTTGTACATCAGATCCTTTTTATGGATGGCCTTATAATTGGAAATCTGGCTGAAACAGTTGATTCCCAGATCTTTTTCGATTGGTCCGAAATCATAGTCAAACAAATCTTTAAAAATACGGAAATCATTTTCCACCAGTTCATTGACACTTCCATCGCTGGCTCCCACCTTTTCACAGGTCATGCTGAATGGGTTTTCACTCATCATAAGGAAAAAGGTCAGATAATTGTGCCACAGATTGTCATCAAATCCATAATCTGTTGCCACTTTTAAAATCCGTTTTACCTGCGTATTGATATCGCGGACAAGTCCGGTTTTATTATATTCACCGGTCTCATATTTCCCGAATACTTCTCCCATCTGTGCAAGGATGGAATCCTCGTCCAAATCTCCATACATCAGTAACTGTGATATTTCCTGATACATTGTATCTCGCCTCTTTCTTTTCTCTTCCTATTTATTTTACCTATATTACACGAAAAAAGGGACTTTGTAAACCAAAGTCCCCTGTATGCAGCTAAAAAGCTACTGTGATCGTTGTTCCTTTTCCCGGCTCACTTTCCAAATGAAGTACCGCATCATGCAGTTCCACAATATGCTTGACGATAGCAAGTCCCAGTCCCGTACCACCGGTCTGTTTGGATCTGCTTTTATCAACACGGTAAAACCGCTCAAAAATACGTTCCTGCTGGTCTTTTGGAATCCCGATACCATTGTCTGCCACAGAAAGCATCGGCTGTCCTTTTTCATAGTACACACGCACGTGCACCTCACCACCTTCATTATTATAACGGATCGCATTCTGACACAGATTTTCCACAAGTTCCGAAATCATGCCCCTGTCTGCCCGCAACATACAGGACACGCCTTCATAATACAGCGTTACATTCCGTTTCTGTGCATTCATCTGCAGATTTTTCACACAGGTACCGGCTACCTCATCCAGATCCACCTGTTCAAAACACAGCAGGCTGTCTTCCCCGCTGTCCAGCTCGGAAAGCCGGATGATATCATTGATAAGAGAAAGAAGCCGCGTCGCATTCTGCTGGATTTCCTGTGCAAAACGGGTCTCCTGCTCCGGATCTACCATATGGTTTTCGATCAGCTCCGCATACCCGGAAATTGCAGTAAGCGGTGTCTTCAGCTCATGGGATACATTTGCCGTGAAATCCTGCCGTACTTTTGCGGCCATCAGGATGTTTTCGTGCTGTTTACGAATCGTATTTACAAATGGCACAAGCTCTTTGTATACAGGTTCTTCTATGGTATCTTCCATGTTTTCAGCAAGCCGTTCAATCGGATGCAGCAATTGTTTGGTTAAAAAATGTGCCAGAACAATACAAATGGAAACAATCAGTATCAGTATCAGTATCACAAATGGGGATGCTGCAAGGAACACACTGTAGACACTACGTGCCTGTGTTGCCACACGGATAACCGTTCCGTTTTCCAGCCGGAGCGCATAATAGTAATTGTCCATCTGCATGGTATCCGACCGCCGGACACTTTCTCCCTCCCCCTGAAACAACGCCTTCTTTACTTCCGGGCGGTTTTTGTGGTTTGGAAGCTGTGAAATATCCAGATCATTATCAAAAAGTACCGTACCATCCTTTGCAATCCAGGTAACACGCAGGTCTTCCCCGACTTCATAATATTCGGAAAGTGAAACATTTGTATTGTCCGGATCATCAAACAATCCCGTGCCGGAAAGCAGTCTTGCATTGATCTGCAGATCCTTGCGCACCTGTCCCTGAAACAGTTTATAATAAATACCGGTCATACAGACCATGGTTACAATCACTGCAATACCTGCAATCAGAATCAGCCGTAAATTGATTCGTTTCTTCATAACAGCTCCTTACTCTATCACATATCCCACATTTCGAACGGTACGAATTTTGCTTCCCGCTTCTCCAAGCTTCTGCCGCAGTGTCTTGATATGCATATCAACGGTACGGGATTCGCCCTCAAATTCTGTCCCCCATACATGACGCATAATCACCTCTCTGGACAATACAACACTCGGATTGGTCATCAGCAGACGAAGCAGTTCATACTCCTTAAACGTCAGCTCTACCGGTTTGTCGTCTACAAAAACCATATGGCGTTCGTGATCCAGTGTAATATTTTCAACCTGCAGGATCTTGACATCCTCCGTCTCCGTCCGCCGCAAAAGTGCTTTTACTCTCGTAATCAGCTCCATAATAGAAAATGGTTTCTTAATATAATCATCCGCACCTTCATCCAGTCCTTTGATCATATCCATTTCTGCTGTCTTTGCTGTCACCATAATAATTGGCAATTTCTTTGTAGCAGGATTTTTCCGCAGTTTACGCACAATATCATACCCGCTCTCGTCCGGAAGCATGACATCCAAAAGCACCAGATCCGGCATAATATCCTCCAGCTTTTTATAAAAAGTGGTTGCCTTTTCAAAGGCACAGACCATATAATTGCTGTTTTTCAATGCAATCGTCTCAATTTCCCTGATATTCTCATCATCTTCCACGATATAAATCAATGCCATAACTTTTCCCTCTGTCTATCTTTATATATACCTCTGCAACATCAAGCAGGACGGCCATGCCTGCACAAGACCGCCCTCTCACACGTATTCTATCTGTTTCTTATCATAGCATACGACACGTAAAATCCAAAGTATCGTTTATGTAAAATTTATGTAAAATTTCTTCGTGATCAGGATTCCTGCTCGATTTTTTTATCATCCAATGCAAAAATAACCCATTCTGCAATATTTGTTGCGTGATCACCGATTCGTTCAAAATACTTTGCAACCATCAACATATCCGTCGCCTGTTCGCCCTTTTCCGGATCATGCCGGATCAGTTCAATGATATCTGCCTTGTTTTTATCAAACAGATCATCTACGATATCATCATGTCGGATGACTTCCTGCGCCTTTTTCATGTCTTTTTCAACATAAGCTTCAATACTACGGATCAACATGATCACCGTCTCACTCGCCATCTTTTTGATATCATCGAGATTCAGTACATACGGCTCACTTGCAAGCATGCTTGTAATCTCCGAAATATCCGCTGCATGGTCTCCGATTCGCTCCATATCTGTCACCATCTTCATAGCTGCGGAAATCACACGCAGATCCTTTGCCACTGGCTGCTGCTGCATCAGCAGATTAAAGCAGATATTTTCAATCTTCTTCTGTTCATGGTCCACATCATTGTCGGAATTCATAATCTTTTTTGCAAGTTCCGCATTCTGATCAATCAATGCATCGATCGCTTTCTGAATAGAATCCTCTATCATGGTTCCCATATACATCATTTCCTGATTAAGCAGTCTAAGCTGCTCGTCGAACTTTGAGCGCATTAACCAAACCTCCCTGTAATATAATCTTCTGTCCGTTTATCTTTCGGATAAGAGAAAATCGTTTTCGTATCGCCAAACTCAACCATTTCCCCTACAAGGAAAAATGCCGTATCATCCGATACACGCACTGCCTGCTGCATATTATGAGTAACCACAACTACCGTGTATTTCTTTTTCAGATCTTCCATCAATTCCTCAATCTTGGATGTAGAAATCGGATCCAGTGCAGAAGTCGGCTCATCCATCAAAAGTACCTCCGGCTGTACCGCAAGTGCACGCGCAATACAGATACGCTGCTGCTGTCCACCGGAAAGCCCAAGGGCGGACTTCTTCAGACGATCCTTGACTTCGTCAAAAATTGCTGCTCCCCGCAGACTCTCCTCTACGATGGCATCCAGTTTTAACTTGTCTTTGATTCCATGTACACGCGGACCGTATGCAATGTTATCATAAATACTCATCGGAAACGGGTTCGGCTGCTGAAACACCATGCCAATTCTTTTCCGAAGAACGGTTGTATCTACACCCTCTGCATAGATATCCTCATCATCCAGTTTCACTTCTCCTGTGATTCTCACGCCATCTACCAGATCATTCATCCGGTTGATGGTTTTTAAGAATGTTGATTTTCCACATCCGGACGGTCCGATAAAAGCGGTCACACAATTCTCACGAATATTCATGTTTACATCCTTGAGTGCATGGTTTTCACCGTAATACAGGTTCAGATCACGGACAGTAATTTTTGTTCGTTTTTCCATGTTTCTCTCCTCATCTGCAATGGTTTTCTCACACTGCAATTATCCATTTCTTAGGATTTATGAATATTATAAAGAGAGATTGTAAAATGCACTGGACTGGGAATGTAAAATTTTTGCAAAATCAATGTAATGGATGTAAGGTTTCTTGATACGCAATTTACAGGTTGATTTTTAAATATAAGATTTCTCTAAGTGACGTAAGAAGGGGGACATTTCTTCCTGTTGATTGGAGAAAATATAATTGAAAGACATACCGTTAAATCAATTAATGATAAGGCCCGGTATCTATAGATGAAAAATCAAAGCCTAAGGTGACGTTTTCCCGAAATTTTAATGCTAGGAATCTGGACATGTCACCTATATAGTAAAAATTGCTTCTCCGGATACCGCTTTTTTCATAAAAGTGGTACCTGAAGAAGCAATTTTTGATCTATAGAGACTTTCCAGTATCTAAATATTAAATTTTCGGTATATAGGTACCACAACGGTATCTTTTACATGAATTTTATCGGCATAGAAACCACGCCGATATCTTTCCGATGAATTTACCGGTCCATCTTTTCCACAAACATGAGCAGAAAACTGATCAGAAGCAGTCCGCTCGATACCCAGATCATATGATATCCAAACCGGATAGAGAGATTTCCTCCAATACCAGCCCCTAGTCCGAAAAATAAAATAATGCCAAAATAATACAGTGCCTTTTTTAATTTTTCTGTGTCATGGGTCTGCAGATAACCGGTAAATGCTTCTGTTCCGCTACGGAGATTTCCGATGCACATTGTGCTTGCATAAGAATATCCGCTTACTTTCCGGAACGTCTGTACCTGCATTGCACATGCAAACGATACCAGTACAGTAGCCAGCAGATTCAGGCGTTTTGGCATGAATCCAACAAAAAACAGAATCGCAATTTCCATCAAAAGCACACCCTGCCGCCAGTGCAGTTTCTTAGCATATTTAAAGATCACATGAATCTTCTCTGCAAAGAAAACGCCCGATGCAAATGCCAGAAGCGGTAATAAGTATCGTAACACATCCAGCCATTCTCCCATCATCAGGTGCGTACTCATCAAAACAATATTTCCCGTCTGTGCATTGGAAAATACTTCCTCACGCGTAAAATATGTATACGCATCCTGAAAGCCTCCGGACAGTGCCAAAAACACACTTGTGACAAATGCTTCCGACATTTGGACGTCCGCATTTGTCTTAGGATTTCCCAGTTTCATCACTTCACATCCTTCTTTTTAATATATAAACTCTATATATTATAGTGTGCTTTTATACAAAATTCAACCTAAATTATAAGAATGGCCGCATATGAATGCTTAATTCTTCTTCCTGTTTTATCAATTTCTTTGCAATATCCTTTGTTTCCTCATCTGCAGCCTGATACTGGTTCAGATAACGGCTTAAAGATTTTACTCCCATGTTACAGCCGTCCGTTATCAGATCTGCGATCGTTGCATCCGATTCATCCATGGCAAGTTTTACATTTGTTTTCATCCAGGACATTCCCTGTGCCATCGGATTTGGATCTTTTCCCGTATCGTGACATTGTTCGAGTTTATTCTGAATTTCTTCTTTCAGTTTTTCATGCCCTTCTTTACATATTTCCAGCAGTTTTTTTAATTTTTCATTGGTTTTTTTTTCGAGAACCTCCCCGATGGATGCCGTTCCCATCTTGATTCCCGCGTCGCATTCTCTCAATAATTTTATAGTATCCGGTTCCGTCATTTCTTCCTCCTTTATGAAATTGGTTTATTACGGTTTCCGTAATGATTGTCATTCATAAGTATTCCCGGATTTTCTGTTAAATATTTTCAGGCACCTTTTCTTCCTTTATTATTTTCTAAGAAACCCGTAAAACAGCCATTGACTGATTTCACAGAGAAATTTATAATCCAAGAAAAAAGCAATTACAAAAAGGAGAATGTGCATATGACATATACGGTTGGACAAATGGCAAAAATGCTTGGGCTTGCAGGTTCCACACTGCGATATTACGATAAAGAAGGCCTTCTTCCCTTTGTGGAACGTTCTTCCGGCGGTATCCGGATGTTTCGGGAGAAAGACTACGAATGGCTGCAGATCATCGAATGTCTGAAAAAAGCAGGAATGTCAATCAAAGATATCAAAAAATACATTGTCCTTCTGCAACAGGGAGATTCCACAATTCAGGAACGTTTAGAGTTATTCCAGCAGCAGCGCACCGTCCTGCTGGAGCAGATGGCTTCCCTGCAGCAGACACTTAATACCCTGGATTATAAATGCTGGTATTACGAAACCGCATTAAAAGCCGGCACCACCGATGTACTGCAAAACATGCCTATAGAAGATATTCCGGAACAGTTTCAGGAGGTGCGGCAGAACCTGACGCATGTTCCCATGCCTACCAGCGCATAGCTTTTCAAAAATACGCAAAACTCCTTCGGAAGCGGTTTTCCGAAGGAGTTCTTTATATATATATATTTATTTATCTGCGGTTGACATCAAATTTCTTTGCCAGCGCTTTGGTAAGCAGGTTAATGCCAAGAACAATAATCAGCAGAACTACTGCAATACCAAATGCTACCCCGAATTCCCCCTTCGTTGCACTCAGGTAAAGCTGAATGGTAAGAGTTCCGGCCGGCATTTTCGCCTTTGCAAACAGATCGGCAAAGCTCTTCGGGAGGAGGCCCGAGCTTCCCGCTGTAAACAACAGTGCTGCTGACTCACCGACAATTCGTCCGATGGCAAGAATAACACCGGTGATGATTCCCGGCATTGCGGATGGTAATAAAATGGTGCGTATCATATGCCATTTTCCGGCGCCCAAACCGATCGCTCCGCTTCGGTAACTGTCCGGAACCGTTTTTAACGCTTCCTGTGTATTCCGGGTGATCAGAGGAAGTACCATCAGAGTCAGAGTAAACGAACCTGTGAGGATAGAATACTTCAAATGCAGAGTCTGTCCAAAAAACATCATACCAAACAAACCAAAGATAATGGACGGAATCCCCGCAAGTGTCTCTGTGGCAAATTCAATCAGACTGACTAATTTTCCCGGTTTTGCATACTCATTTAAATAAACGGCAGCCCCAACACCGATGGGAGTAGCAATCAGCATCGTTACAATGATAATATAAAGCGTATTTACAATATTTCCTGCAATACCGGTCGTTCCCTTTAATACAGATGTCACACTGGTAAGAAACTCCCAATTTACACTCCGGATACCTTTGGCAAATACATATATAATGATCCCAAGAAGCAGTGCAACGGAAATAATTGCACATACATAGATGGCAATATAAGTAAGGAAATCCGCCGGATGCCTTGTTTTGGTACGAATACTGGTATTCTTTTCTGTCATTGTTCAACGGCTCCTTTCTTTTCCACCTGTGCAAGGACCAGATTGATAATCATAATAAAGATAAACAATACCAGACCTACCGTAAAGAGTACCTCCCGGTGAAGTCCTTCGGCATAACTCATCTCGCTGACGATCTGTGTGGTCAGGAAACGTACCGAATTGAATGGAAACGGCAGATTTACGGAACCTCCGGCAACCATATTGATCGCCATAGCCTCTCCGAGCGCACGTCCGATTCCAAGCACTACACCTGTCATAATACCAGATCTTGCTGCCGGGATCATCACTTTAAATATCGTCTGGATATGTGTTGCCCCAAGTGCAAGAGAAGCCGACTTTAAATGTCCGGGTACTGCACGGATCGAAGAAACACTGATGTTTATCACGGTTGGCAGAATCATAATTGCCAGCACAATAATCGCAGAAAGCAGATTCGATCCACCGGTAAACTGATGGGTAGTGCTGCCTGCAAATACCCGCTTTTCCAAACGGTACATCAATGGATTTAAAACCATAAGCCCCAACAATCCGTAGATTACAGACGGAATCGCAGCCAGTAGTTCTACCGCTGGCTGAACAATTGCTGCCAGCTTTTTGTTGGCTACTTCCGTGATAAATACCGCTGTCAGAATTCCAATCGGTACACCGATCAAAATTGCAACTGCAGTACCTATAATTGAAGTCAGAATAATGTATAAAATGCCATAAGATGGTGTTGCTGCTGTCGGCTGCCATACAGTTCCAAATAACAGGTCAATCACCCCGACCTTTGCCAGTGCCGGGGTGCCCTTTGCAAACATATAAACCGTTATGGAAAGAACTGCTACAATGGCAACGGCTGCGCATACCAGAAATATTACTTTTGCAATCGTTTCCACGATGTGCTTTGTTGCTTTGCCGCCTGTCATATCTTTATCCTCGTTTGCCTGTTTACGTGTTTCTTGCTATATTACTTGTTTGGGATGATCAGCCCTACAGACTTGATAACATTCTGTCCGTCTGCAGAGTTGATAAAGTCGAAATATGCCTGTACCTGCTTACTCTGCTCAGAAATCTCACCCTTGGTAGCCATTACGAACGGTCTCTGTAATACATAGTCTCCTGCAAGAATATTGTCTTCTGTCGGCTCTACAGAGTTGATCTTTAATCCATTTACGGTGTCATCCAGCACATCCAGGGATACATATCCAACTGCTCCCGGAGTTGCTGCAACCTTTGCCAAAACAGCACCTGTAGAATCAAGTTCCTGTGCATATTTGCAGGAATCCTTTACATCCATCAATTCCTCAAACGCATCTCTTGTACCAGATCCCGCCTCACGGCCGATGACTACGATCTGCTCATCCGGTCCGCCGAGATCTTTCCAGTTTGTAATCTCTCCGGTATATACTTTTGCAAGATCTTCAGACTTAATATCTGTGATTGTGTTTGCTGTATCTGTAATAACTGCGATACCATCAATTGCCACAATGTTCTCTACGATACCCTGGCTTTTCTCATCGTCAGAAAGGGCACGGGAAGCATCTCCGATATCAACGCTTCCTGCCTCCAGAGATTCAATTCCTGCACTGGATCCGGTAAACTCTGCGGTTGCGGAAACATTCGGATATTTCTCCATGAATGCTTCATTCATGGCATTTGCAAGCTTCTCCATGGAAGTACTTCCTGCCAGTGTAACGGTTCCACTCAGATCCGCTCCATCTGTTGTATCTGTATTTGCAGTTGTATCAGATGCCGTTGTATCTGTATTTGCATCAGCGTTTGCATCACTGCTGTCAGAACCACATCCCATCACACCTGCAGCGACCATTGTTGTTGCTGTCAGTAAAGCCATCATTTTTACAAGTTTGTTTTTCATGATTTTCTCCTCTTTCTTTCATGTTGTTCCTCATTACAGTTGTTATCTTATCGGGTCTGTGTAAAATGCATAACCAGACTAATGTAAATTCAATGTAAAAAATATGTTGTCCTGTAAAACGACAAAACTTACGAATGTTTTAAGTTTATTTAAGGCTCCCGTCTTATCTTCTATGTATAAAGATGTTACCGTAGTCTACGCCATTGTAACCGCACACAAAGGGAAAATTTCTGCCAAAAGTGAAGATGGAAATTCCCTGACTTTTTCCATTCTTCTCAATTAAACATCCCATGTTTCCACAAAAAAGAGAAGGAGATTCTTACATAGCATGCAGAATCTTCTTCTCTTTTTCATTGGATCTTTATAAGTTATTTCAAAAATCCGAAATTGCTGACTATAGCAGCTTCCTTTGCCTTTCCATTGCAGACATTGACAAAACTGATGATACGGACAACCAATAAAATGATAAAACATACGGCTGCTGCAATCGGAACGACAACGGTCCAGCAGAGCACTACAGTAATCAGTCCCAGCAGAACTTCAGACACAAGGATCCTGATTCCCTCACGCACATGAAATCCGACATAAGGAGAATCCTTCGCCACAAGAAGTGCCACGATAGTTCCCAAAATTCCCAGAAGATATGGAAGCATTGCAAACAGTTTGTGCTCCGCAATATCTTTTCCGTCAAATTCTGTGGAATGATCCTTAGGATCTACATAAGGCTGCCCGTACGGCATACCATTGTTCATCTGTGGATTGCCATAATACGCTCCGTTGTTTCCCTGTGGATTTCCGTAGCCGTATGGCGTCCCCTGCGAATTCTGATTTTCCTGTGTTCCTGTATGTAAGCTGGCTCCGCATCTGGTGCAGAATGTACTGTCATCCGGCATTTCACTGCCGCACTTCGGACATATCATATAAAATTCCTCCTCTTCGTTTGAAATGAACTCTGCGAACATCTCCGCGCTTTTTATTTTATATAAGTTTATGTTGCAAGTCAATTTAGATTCTCTTAAGTTTTCCTTTTCTTTCTTCATAAATTGTTTTCAGAACAGACACTACCACAATCTGATACCCCGGATGCTGCTTTCCTATACCCCTGCCAAATCCTATAATTCCGTTGTAATCAGTTGTCCAAAGCTCACCAGCGGAGAAACGTACACGCTCCTTGCCAGTGATACCACCACAACGGTTACATTGGATTCCCTTGTAAAATCGGTAAAAAAATAAAGTGTGCGTTTACCGCACACTTTCGCGCCCTTGCGGAGACACAGCATCATCTTTGACTCCGCAGGGCGCGCATCTTTGCAGGCTGACCTGCTTTAATTGCCAAGTTCCAGCATGGTATCAATACAGCGTTTTGCTTTTATACGCACTTCTTCGTCCAGCTTGATTTCCTCTCCGCCGGTGCCCTTTACGCACTGGTATACATCTCCGAGTGTGGTCAGTTTCATATTGTGGCAGACACAGTCTCTTGATAATGGATAAAACTGCTTGTCCGGACATGCAAACTGCAGATGCTGCACGATACTGTTCTCGGTTCCGATAATGAATTCCTTTGCATCACTTTTCTTTGCATAATCCATGATTCCGGTTGTACTTCCCCGATAATCCGCCAGCCCGGAAACCTCCGGCAGACATTCCGGATGTACCAGAAGAAGTGCGTCCGGATGTGCCTTTCGTGCTTTTTCCACATCCCGTTTCGACATGCGGACATGCGTTGGACATCCCCCCTGCAGCAGTTTGATATTTTTCTCCGGCACCTGATCAGCCACCCATTTTCCCAGATTGCAGTCCGGGATAAACAAAATATTTTTATTCTCTATATTCTTTACAATCTGAACTGCCGATGAGGAAGTTACACAGACATCACAAATCGTTTTTAACTCGGAAGTCGTATTAATATACGCTACCACGGTATAATCCGGATACATCTTTTTCACCCCGGAAATCAGTTCCACATCCATCTGCTCTGCCATCGGACATCCCGCATTGCTGTTGGATAACAATACCCTTTTCTGTGGGGACAGAATCTTGACCGTCTCTGCCATAAAACGGACTCCGCACATCAGCACAGTGCTCTGCGCTGCCTTGGCAGCCTGCACGCTCAGCCCATAGGAATCCCCTACATAATCAGCCACCTCCCAGATATCATGACTCTGATATGCATGTGCCAGAATACAGATATCCTTTTCTTTCTTCAGGCGGATGATCTCGTCCTGCAGTTCTCTTGTCGTTAACATAAAATACTCCTTTTCACGAAATACCCTTCTATACAGACATTTCTTGTTACATTCAACATATTACATAGAGTATACTCACATGCCCGTCAGGTGTCAAGACACAAAAGGGTTAAAACCACGGAAGCCTGTGAAACGGGATGATAAGGATTTCCTTCGACTTCATGTCATCCGTTGTAATGTAGGTATGTTTCCAATATCGCGCATCCAGGGAAATTTCCCGGTTATCCCCCAACATGAAATAAGAGCCCTCCGGAACGGTAAAGGTTTTATCTTCTTCTCCACAATCCGTTTCGACAGTGTCATCCAGATAAGCCGATTCATCCAGCGGTTCCCCATTGATGTATACTTTTCCTCCGACAAAAGAAACCGTCTCCCCCGGAAGTCCGATCACACGTTTGACCATGGTTTCATTTTCATCTTTCTGATAAAACATGACAATATCGCCGCGTTGTGGTTTTTCTTCCTCATATGCATGACGGTCTCCGATGAGCCAATCATGAACCATCAGTGTCGGTTCCATACTCTCAGATGGCACCCGCCCGATCATCAAAAAACAACGGAATGTGATAATAATGGCAAGAAGAACTGCTATGTAAATCACCCACCCCACGATATCTTTTCGTTTTTGTTTTGTCTGTTCGTCCATAGATTCCTCCCTGTATGTTTTTCATTTGGAATTAATCATATCATACCAGAGGCAAAGATGTATAAATTTTTTTAAGATTGTAAGTAACGTGAAAAATTTATGCAATTACTGTAAATCTCTGTGGATATTTTCGGTTGTGAGAACCCCGGTGTTTATGTTAAGATGGGGGTGTCTGTTATAGAAAGGAGAAACAGATTTCGAAAAGTTAAAAACTTTAGCGCCATGTACCCTGTGATACAGCTTTCGCTGCACCGAAATAAGGAGCACATTGCATGAAAATTCCGCTTTCGCGGAAGCAATGTGCAAATGTGATACAGCTTTCGCTGCACCGAAATAAGGAGCACATTGCATGAAAATTCCGCTTTCGCGGAAGCAATGTGCAAATGTGATACAGCTTTCGCTGCACCACAAGGGTTAACGAGGATTCAGGTGATCGAAGATTCGGCGGATGCCTGAACGCAGAAAGGGGCTGCGCATACGAATCACAAACAGGATGGTAACATCCGAACAAAGGATTCGTACCCCGATGGAGCCAATTGCATGAGAATTTGCTTACGCGAAGCAATTGGCATAGGTGATAACACTTACGTGTTACCACATAATGCACAATGAAAAATATTCTGATGAACGAAAACAATATCGGGATCATAAAATTATATGAGAAAAAGGAGATTTCAATTATGTGTGGAATTATTGGATTTACAGGTAAATTAAAAGCCCAGGATGTCTTATTGACAGGACTTGCAAGCCTTGAGTACCGTGGATATGACAGTGCGGGAATTGCGTACTTTAAAGATACCGGAAAAATTTCACTTCGGAAAACTGTCGGAAAAGTAAAAGATCTTCGTGCAATCTGCGATGATGATAACAATTCTACGTGTGGAATCGGCCACACCCGCTGGGCAACCCATGGTGGCGTTACCAATGCCAATGCACACCCTCATAAGGTCGGACAGGTTGCATTGATCCACAATGGTATCATCGAGAACTATCATGATCTCGCCACCAAATATGATCTGACGGATGAACTGATTTCCGAGACGGATACCGAAGTTGCCGCCGCATTGATCAATAAACTCTACGAAGGAGATCCAAAAGAAGCTCTGCGCAAAGCAGTAGCCGAAATTGAAGGCTCCTTTGCCTTCTGCGTTCTGTTCAAGGATCATCCGGGTGAAATTTATGCGGTAAGAAATGTCAGCCCTATGGTTGCAACATACTGTGATGACGGTGCTTTTATTGCATCTGACCTGACTGCTTTTATCGCATACAACAAGCGTTATTTCATCGTGCCGGAATATCATATTTTAACTATGACTGCGGACGGCATTACGTTAGAAGATTTAGACGGTCATTCCGTAGAACCGGAATATATGGAAGTAAACTGGGATGTTACCGCAGCCCAGAAAGATGGTTATCCGCATTTCATGATCAAAGAAATTCATGAACAGCCGGCTGCCATCACAAGAACCATTACCCCACGTATCAAAGATATGCTTCCGGATTTTTCGGAAGATGCCATTGCGGATTCCTTCTTTGAAAATGTAAGCGACATTACAATCGTTGCCTGTGGTACTGCAATGTACGCGGGAATGGTAGGAAAAACCATGATCCAGAACCGCCTGCATATTCCGGTTACCGTGGCAATCGCATCGGAGTTCCGCTATGAAGAACCGGTAATCAATGAAAAATCCATGGTGATCGTTGTATCCCAGTCCGGAGAAACCATTGATACTTTGGAAGCTCTTCGCCTTGCAAATAAATATACAAAGAAAACACTGTCCATTGTAAATGTAAAAGGCTCCAGCATTGCACGTGAAAGCAGCTATGTATTATATACACATGCCGGTCCGGAAATCGCTGTTGCAAGTACAAAAGCATACACCGTTCAGGTTGCTTCTTTTTACCTGCTTGCATGCAAACTTGCCATGAAACAGCAAAAGATTTCTGTCGAAGAAGCACGTACATTTATTGGAACACTGCAGGAAATTCCAAATTACATCGAGGAAGTTCTTGCACAGGCTCCTGATATTGAACAGCTGACCAAACGCATGATCAATGCCAACAACGCGTTCTTTATCGGTCGTGGACTCGATTATACCCTTTGCATGGAAGGTGCTTTGAAATTAAAGGAAATTTCTTATATTCATGCCGAAGCCTATGCTGCCGGTGAATTAAAACACGGAACCATTGCTCTGGTCAGTGAAGGGGTTCCTGTCATTGCCGCTGCTACCCAGAAACATGTATACAGCAAAGTTATTTCCAATATCCGGGAAGTAAAAGCCCGTGGTGCTTATGTCATTCTTTTGTCCAAAGACAAAGAAATCACAGATCCTTCTATCTGTGATGTCCACATCAATCTTCCGGATGTATCCGACGAATTTACGATTTTTGAATCTGTTGTAATTTTCCAGCTGATTGCATATTACACATCCGTTGGAAAAGGCTTAAATCCGGATCAGCCACGTAACCTGGCAAAATCTGTAACGGTAGAATAAGAAAAAACTGTCGCGCGAAAATTCGTGCGACAGTTTTTTTGACATAGAGCCTTTCTAAAACTTTTGAAGGCAAAAAAAGAACCCCAGAAACTCTCTAAAAGCCTCTGAGGTTGCCCCTGCCAAGAATTCTCTCACCCATGTACCGGAATCCTTGTATCGTCGGCGCGACAGGATTTGAACCTGCGACCTCTGCGTCCCGAACGCAGCGCTCTACCAAGCTGAGCCACGCGCCGTTTCAACTGCCCAATTATAGTAACACATTCTCCGGTGTTTGTCTAGTGAATTTTTTTAATTTATGGTACAATACAAAAAAAGAACGGAGAAGAACAATGAAACATACTGCTTTGATTACAGGTGCATCCCGTGGAATCGGTGCAGCCCTGGCATGTCGATTTGCCGCTGAAGGCTATCATCTGGCTCTTTGCTGCCATAACTCTTATGAAACGCTGCAGGCACTTGCCACAAAACTTGAAACAACCTGCTCCATACAGGTGCTTTGCTTCCGTGGTGATGTAGGAGACTATACTTTTATCTGTGACATGGTGCAAAAAACACTGGATACCTTCGGCCAGATTGATGTGTTAATCAACAATGCCGGCATCTCTTATATCGGTCTGCTCACCGACATGGATATTACCGACTGGAACCGGATAGTTGCGACAAACCTCACATCCGTCTTTTCCACCTGCAGACAGGTCATCCCTTCCATGGTTCATGCCAAATCCGGACATATCATCAATATTTCTTCTGTATGGGGAAATGTCGGAGCTTCCTGCGAAGTTGCCTATTCTGCATGCAAAGGCGGGATCAATTCCCTTACACGCGCTTTGGGCAAAGAACTTGCCCCTAGCAATATCCAGGTAAATGCCATCGCCTGTGGGGTAATCGATACGGATATGAACCGTTGTTTCTCCGAGGAAGAACGCTCTGCACTCATCGAAGAAATTCCTGCCGGCCGTATGGGATCCCCGGAAGAAGTTGCTTCACTGGCATATTCTCTTGCCACAGCAAGCAGTTACCTGAATGGACAGATTCTCACCTTAGACGGTGGATGGATTTAATTTCTTATCTTTTTGGAAATCTTTTTCCATTTATTTAAGAATTAAAACGCAATACGCGTTTTCTCTGTTTTTTATATCAACTTTCTATAAAATCATTTGTATGAAAACGAATGATAAAAATAAATACAAAGATTTTGGTGACCGTCTGAGTCTGATTATGTATAAACAAAATATTTCCAATATCCAGCTGGCAAATGCAATGTTTGTTTCGCCGTCCACGATCAGCGGATACCGTACCGGCCGTCGTTCTCCGACCGTTGCGGATCTTGCAGCCATCGTGCAGATTCTGAATGTTTCTGCAGATTACCTCATCGGAACCAGTGAAATTACAACCAGACCCGATACCACCGAAAAAAAGAGTTGAGCACGCCCTGTTTCCAGAGCGGTGCTCAACTCTTTTTTATAAATCATGTTCTGCCAGTAAAATTACCGTAGAACGTTCCGGAACACGCACACGTGTCTGATCTCCCTGTGTCTGGGCTTCAAAATCTGCCCCATCCTGGTATTCACAGAAAGTATTTACTACAAGTTTCCAATGATAAGACTCCGGCAACGAAGGCAGGCGCATCTCCAAAGGCTCCCAATACGCATTCATTCCGTAAAAGATCATATCATCATCCGTATCATCGGCATTTCTTCCCGCATACATGATTCCAATTAAATGTGTATTATAGTCCGTATAATTCCGGTTCGGCTCTCCGTTATGGATACTTACGGAAGGTAACCCGCAGACTGCCGGCTTTGTATCCCTTCGCAGAATCGGATGCTTTGCACGGAAATGGATCATAAAACGGGCAAAATCATGAATCTCCTGAAATTCTTCCAGTCTGTTCCAGTCCAGCCAGGAAATAATATTATCCTGGCAGTATGCGTTGTTATTTCCATACTGCGTATTACAAAATTCATCCCCTGCAAAAAACATAGCCGGTCCACGGCTGCATAACAACGCGGCAAATGCATTTTTTACGAGTCTGCGTCGCAGGCTCATAACCGCCGGATCATCCGTCTCACCTTCCACCCCGCAGTTCCAGCTCAGGCCGTTGTTATCCCCGTCCGTATTGTTCCATCCGTTTTTCTCATTATGCTTTTCATTATATGAATACAGATCATACAACGTGAACCCATCATGACAGGTCAGAAAATTGACGGATGCACTATATCCGCGGCTTGCCGGATCATACATGTCGGAAGATCCGGTGATACGTGTAATTGCACGCCCTGCGACGCCACTGTCGCCCTTTAAAAAGCTTCTCATATCATCACGGTATCTTCCGTTCCATTCGGCCCAGCGGTTCCAGGACGGGAAACTTCCAACCTGATACAAGCCACCCGCATCCCAGGCTTCTGCGATCAGCTTCATATCCCCCAGAATAGAGTCAAATGCAAGGGCTTCCAGAATCGGCGGATTCTCCATCGGTGCACCATTCTGATCTCTTCCCAGAATCGATGCCAGGTCAAACCGGAATCCATCCACACGGTACTCTACTGCCCAGTGCCGCAGACAATCCGTAATAAACCTCCGTACCACCGGATGGTTACAGTTTAAGACATTGCCACAGCCGCTGAAATTATAATAATATCCATCCGGTGTAAGCATATAATAAATATTATTATCAATCCCCTTAAAGCAAAAACATGGACCGTTTTCATTTCCCTCTGCCGTATGGTTGAATACCACATCAAGAATGACTTCAATTCCATTTTCTTTCAGTTCGCGGATCAGACGCTTTAATTCATCACCCTCATGATTATGCTCCTGATGAAATGCATAACTTGTATTCGGGGCAAAAAAGGAAACCGTATTATAGCCCCAGTAATTGTACAACTGCACGCCATCCACCACACGGGCACTTTCCATTTCATCAAATTCAAAAATCGGCATGAGTTCTACCGCATTGATTCCCAGATCTTTCAGATACGGAATTTTCTGCCGCAGACCTTCAAATGTTCCCCCGCCTTTTACGCCGGAGGACGCATCTTTGGTAAATCCCCTGACATGCATCTCATAAATCACCAGATCTTCAAATTTGTGATTCAGATTCCGATACCGCCCCCAGTCAAAATCACTTTGCACCACACGGGCTTTGTAGACAAAATCCTTTCCGCCTTCCGGTTTTTCTCCCCAGTTTCTCTGACCCGTAACAGCTTTCGCATATGGATCAAGAAGCGTATGTTTTCTGTTAAACAGTAACCCTCTCGCCTGATCGGCAGGACCGTCCATCTGATAGGCATACTCAAAATCCTCTGCTTTTAAGCCAAAAACAAGGATAGAATACGTATTTCCAATTTTATAACTTTCCGGAATGCGGATTCTTGCATATGGTTCCTGTGCTGCCGGCCGGAATAACAGCAGGACACAGCTCGTAGCTCCATGGGAGCTTACCGTAAAGCTTACACCTTCCTCTGTCTGATATGCACCATTCATCTGATAAAATCCCGGACGTACATCAAATCCACCGATATTATCGAGTGGATGAATGACTTCCCCGAGACTTTCCATTTCTTCGTCTATCGGCCAGCTTTTCTGTTTTGACGGATAATTCCAAAAACTTGCATTCATGTGCTGATTCCTCTTATCATTATTATTTACTTGCCACATAAAATTTTATATTATCTCCCTACTCTTCCCTGATGATTACCCTGCCATTTGCGTCAAATCCGATTTTACTGTACTTTTCCGAATACTCATTCATATGATCAATAATCGTCTGTTTTCTGTCGCCTTTTGCTATGGCAGGCTGAAAATTATTTCTTTCTGATGTGGAAGAAATGCTGCATGGTATCATATCGGCTGATATATCTGTCTGCAGTACCCCATCCACAAAGATAAAGGTCTGTTCATAGATCGCCGTATCTTTGTCTTTTGGATTCCTGTTCCCCCCAAAGCAGAAATTTCCAAGACTGTAGCAGATCATTTTTCCGTTGTATAATTCCATTCCCTGCAATACATGAGGATGTGTACCGACCAGCAGATCTGCTCCCCAGTCAATCACCTGGTGTGCCAGCTTCTGCTGATAATCATTCGGATAATGATCCCCCTCTATCCCCCAGTGGCAACAGGCAATTACCAGATCCGCTCCTTCTTCCCGAAGTTTTGCAATCCCATCCCGGATATAACCAGCATGTGTTTCATCAGCGGACAGCTGGCTTGCGGAGACAATTCCGATTTTGATACCATCCTTCGTGGTATAGGTATCCACATGATCATTGAATCCGAAGATAATCCCTGCTTTATTTAACACTTCTCTGGTATCATCAAGTCCCTGCTGCCCATAATCAAACGTATGATTATTTCCCAGACTTGCCCCCTCCACAGAACTGTCTGTCATAATACCAACATACTCCGGTTTTCCTTTTAAGTTCCACGTTTTTTCCACACGCTCGGTCGCATTTGACAACACACATTCCAGATTGATCAGTGTAAAATCATCCTGCTCAAAAATACTTCTGACATTTTTAAAAAAATAATCCTGCCCGTATTTATCATAGTATTCATGAAAGGAACCTGCATACCCATGCGTCTGTGTTGCCCCAAGCGTACAGTCACCTGTCGCCGTAATTTTTACCGTCTGTATCACCGGTTCCTGCTGCGTTTCAGTTGCAGTCCCGGTTTCCGTTTCTTCCAGCGTACCCGGTTCTTCCGTCATCTGTGTCTCCGTGATTTTTTCCGTAGAAGAGGGCAAAGCCGATGACGTTGCTGCAGGAGAAGAACATCCCGTCAGCAAAAATCCTGCCATTAGGATTGGCAATATCCATTTTTTCATACGTTTTCAGACTCCTCTTTCACAAGAATATCCACCGTGTGACCGCTTGCACCCATAAGATCCATCCGTTCACAGGTTGCCAGATGATACTGCAGAAACGCATCAAACTCTTCTTCCGTCAGCGCATTTAAAAACGGACGCATATAATTTGCTGCACCGTCTGCCGCTATGATCTGCCGGCGCCTGACCTCTACCTGCCGGTCCAATGCTTCAATATCTTCCAGACGAACCATGGAATACAGAGGATTGGCTTTTGAAGTACAGTGATAATCCTCTGTGAGCATTCCCTCCTTAAGCGCCTCCAGAATATGTTTTTCCTTAAACGCATACGTGATAACGGAAAATTCATTCATAATATACGCCACGAGAATCCTGCCTCCGGGTCTGGTCACCCTCACCGCCTCCCGCAGCGCAGCAAGCTTGTCCTTTTCCTCATGCAGATGATACATCGGCCCAAACAACAGGGTTACGTCAAAGGAATCATCGGAAAATTTTTTCAGATTCATTGCATTTCCCTGATATGCATGCACGCCTGCCCCCTTCTGTTTCAGACGCCCCAGATTATGCTTCACCAGTTCCACGGCCGTCACATCGAACCCTTCCTGTGCCAGCGGTACGCTGTATCGTCCGGTTCCCGCCCCGATATCAAGGATATGGATTTCCTCTTTTGCACGTTCTTTCACAATTTCATCCAGACACTGATGGATATAATGCATGCTTGTCACAAATTCCACCCTGCCGTGTCGGCTGTCCAGACGCTTCTCTTCATTAAATTTATTATAATAGGCTTCTAAGTCTGTCATATTTTAATACTAACACATTTTCTTTAAAATTTCACTCACAATCGCTGATGCGACATCCGCTTTGCTCATTATTTCCAGTTCCCTGCAGTCATCTGCCGTAATCAGCGTCACCACATTGGTATCTGTACCAAATCCGGCTCCGGCTACCTTCAGGTTATTCGCCACAATCATATCTGCATTCTTTTTTGCAAGTTTTGCACGGGAATTCTCCAGCATATGTTCCGTCTCCATGGAAAATCCACACAGAAACTGTCCCGGTTTTTTGTGCGCGCCCAGATACGAAAGGATATCTTCCGTGCGTTCCATCGTAAGAGTGGCATCCCCGTCTTTTTTCTTGACTTTCTCATCAACCGGGTGATCCGGACGATAATCCGCCACAGCTGCCGCTTTGATAATAATATCCTGTTGCTCTGCTGTCTCCTTTACGGCTGCTGCCATATCCGCGGCAGATACAACCGGAACAACTTTTACAAACGGCGGTGGAGTGATTGCCACCGGTCCCGTGATCAGCGTCACTTCCGCGCCACGGCGCATACAGTTTTCCGCAATTGCATAGCCCATTTTTCCGGTAGAGTGATTCGTAATATAACGCACCGGATCAATCTTCTCCTGTGTCGGTCCTGCTGTGACCATTACTTTTTTCCCGACCATATCCTTTTCACAGGCAAGATCTTTCATAATATAAGAAAACAGTGTTTCCGGCTCCGGCATTTTCCCGGCTCCGGTATCGCCGCAGGCAAGATATCCGCTCGCCGGATCAATGATATGAAACCCATAGTCCCCGAGCCTTTTGATGTTATCCTGCACGATCGGATTTTCAAACATATTGGTATTCATGGCAGGGGAAACATACTTCGGGCATTTTGCCGCAAGAATCGTTGTTGTCAGCATATCATCTGCGATTCCGTTTGCCATCTTGCCAATTACATTGGCAGAAGCCGGTGCTACCATAAAAATATCCGCCCGTTTTGCCAGTGCCACATGCTCGACATTGAACTGGAAATTCCGGTCAAACGTATCGACCAGACACTTGTTGCTTGTGAGCGTCTCAAACGTGATAGGATTAATAAAATTGGTTGCATTTTCCGTCATGATCACATGCACATCCGCATGCTGCTTGACGAGCGCACTTGCCAGATAGGCGATTTTATAGGCAGCGATACTTCCGGTCACACCGAGTACCACACATTTTCCTTTTAACATTGTCTCTTACTCCTTTGCAGAAAAAATCATATCTTCTGCTATTTTATCACACTTACGGCAGAATCGTAAAGAAACTGTCTTCAAAGTTAACAACGTTCAAAATTCAGATATCGGGTTCCCTGAAATGTCAGTTTTCCAACATCCCCTTCTGCAAGCATTCCATATTCAGATCCGCGCACATTCATTTCCATGCGATCTCCACTCTCCACCTCAAACGTAACATAATAAGTTGTGTTTGTATGTACCATAGTTGTATCTGTCCCATCATTGAAATGCGTTATATTCGTCCGTTTGGCTACAACCTTTGCCTCTACTGTCAGTCTCGGTGCATGATTATTGTCATTCCATTGTGAAATTCCCTTTATGATTGTAACCATAATAAAACCTGCTACAACAATAAACATAATCGGAAAAATTACATCCATCACATTAAAAAACATACTTTTCCCCTCCTTTAATAAACTCATACCTTTTTTATTTTAGCATACCCCTGTTGAATGCACTATTGCTTTTTCCAAAGAATACAACAAAAAAGGCAGCCCTCAGACGAATATCACGAAATTGATATTCGTCTTCCCGCTGCCTTTCAAAATCATTATTTCTGGATCGGTTTTAATTTATTTAGTACCATGCCAAGTGCTGCTACAATGATTGCAGCCACAATCGCTTCAATGACTCCGTTAAAACTGATGACACCACCGATGATTCCAAGCACGGCTCCTGCATCAACACTCAGGGCTTTTGCATATGCATCTTTGTATAACACAAAAATTCCGCCCATAACCAGTATCGTATTGACCATTGCGCCTGTTACACCCGCATAGACAAATGCACAGACTGCGCCGGATTTCAGTACCGTATACACTTCCAGTGCCATAAAAACAAACCATCCAACCAGTGCACTTACTGCATACAATGCAATATCTGACAATGGCTTCTTGTCAAATACATGAAGCAGAAACGCACGCGCACCAAGAAACAGGAACACACCGATCAGGATATTAAACACACTTGCCCAGAGAATTTTATGCTGGGAAGAAAGCGCTTTCTTTACTCCGATATATACAAAATATGGCAGAATTCCTACAAGAATACGCGGTACAAAACAGATAAACGCACTCTTTACGATTCCGCTGGTGCCTACCATGCTGGCCGCCAGCACCGGGGAAAATACGAATGCCGAAAGGGAGGTCGGCATAACCGTATTCTTGATAAAGCTGGTCAGACCAAAGATAAATCCCAAAAATCCGCCCTTCTTCGGTCCACAGAATAACGCTCCTAAAATAACAGGGATGTGGATGATGGTCGCATTGATCACCACAAGCGGGATGTAGCCCAGCGGTGTAAACGCCATAATGATAATGATTGCTGCAAACAGAGCGGTCAGTACCAGCTCCGCGGTCTTATTGTTTCGCATTGGTTCCTCCTGTTCCAGATGAAAGCGGATGTTATGTTTTCCGTCTCTCTCTTTTTTTCTTTTGCGAATAAAGTAAACATTAACTTTATCAGTTTACACCCTGCTTCTCTTATGGTCAAGTCACATCACGCCATCGGTTTTTCCAAAATTTGAATCACCGTATTTCCTTTCATTTTCAAGAAAAACGGCATTCCCGGTTTTGCATCCGTATAAGTTTCCATATATTTTTCAAAAATCATTTTATCTTTTGTTACTACACGAATATCGGCATCTGTTCCCCCAAATTCTCTTGTCCAATCCAAAAAGGAGTACTCCGTCTGATCTGTCAATGTTACATCCTCTGTTTTTTCATCCTTATTGTATATATAATATCCGTCAGGCATATCGTCATCCGTGTGTTTGTAACTTGCCAGTCGATCACTGTCCCCGGAACTGATATACTCCACGGGATCGATGACCAGTGTATTTCCATTGATTTCCTTTATATAAGCGCAGAGTTCTGTTGTATCCTCCTTCATACTGTCTGCAGTTTCTGTCTCCTCAGCTTTTTCTGTAACTGTCTGTTTTCCACATCCTCCAAGTCCTGAAATGCACGCACACATCATAAATAAAATCCATCTCTTTTTCATCATTTTCTCTCTCCTTTACCAGATCCAGTGTTTATATATTTTTTCAATTTCTTCTTTTTGGATTGTATCTCCAGCCAGCACATATACGCTGTTTCCATATTCCCCATATGCCCAAAATGTCTCATCCGTATACCGATATAGAAAAACAGTCATTCCGTTTATTCTGATTTGTTCCACAGAATTATAATTTGTGTCAAAAATCATTTTCTCATTTGTCACAATTGTTTGTTGGAAAATCAAATGCTTTTTGTCATTTCCATATTCCAAAACGGATGTGGTATCCGTAATTTTTTCTTCGTTCAGCCGATAGTTGTCTGGAATATACTGCGGTTTTAAAATAGTATCGGAAATCTTCTCTTCGTCCGATTCATAGGAGTAAATACTGATGTTACCATCCAGCACCATTTTTATTGTATGAAAAAACCGTACCCGGTAAGCCTCCACACTCATCGTGACGGTGAGTGCTCCCACAAGCATCACAACCGCTGCTGCCGCAATTTTCTGTGTGATTTTCTTCAACTGTTTTTCGGCATACATATACTTTTCTTTCTGTATCAGCCGCTTCATACGCTTTCTGAATTTATCTGAAAAAACGTAATCTTTTTGCGTGCACACTTCCAGTTGCCGTACCATCGCTGCATCAACGATCGGCATTTTTTCATAAAGCCATTCGTCCGTTACTTTCATTCGGTATCTCCCTTCTTGATTTTTTCCAGTTCTTTTTCAATTAGCTGTTTTCCTCTGGCAATCCGCTGCCGGATCGTCCCCTCCCGAAGTCCGCATATTCTGGCAATCTCCCGGTTTTCCAGATGTGCGGAATATTTTAACAGAAATATATCTCTGTATTTTGGTGGAAGATTTTTTAAAATATCTAACACTCCATGTTCTTCCTCCGGTGCCATATAAGTAAGCTGCCCGGTTTCTTCCGGAAGTTCATCCATATAGATTTCCCTGCTTTGTAACCGGTTTCTTCTGCGGTAAAGATCAATTGCTGCATGTTTTGTAATCGTAATCAGATAACGTTTCGTGGCAGTCTCCTCCGGCTGTCCGACGTTTTCCATATGTTTTGCCACCCGTACAAATGCTTCCTGCACGGCATCTTCTGCCAACTGGTAATCATGCAGAATATCCACCGCCACTTTCAACATCAGATAACGATAGTTTTCGTACAGGATCACAAATTTTCGTTTTTCTTCGGGTGTGTCCACCATCATCAGTAAAATCACGCGCGTTCCTCACTTTTGTTTTGTCTCTGCTAACTATAACGAACCTGTCGCTTCCATTGTTACATATTTTCAGGCAAAAATAAAAGACATCCGATTTCCGCATGTCTGAAAAAAAAACCGCCGCGGAAATCCGCGGCGGTTTCTTTTCACATCTTTATGTAAGATGAAATTATTTATTCTTCATTTCAGCCTTTAAAGCCTCTGTCAGAGCTGGAACGATCTTGTTCAGATCTCCAACGATACCGTAATCAGCTACGGAGAAGATTGGAGCATCCTCATCCTTGTTGATTGCGATGATCAGGTCAGACTCTTCCATACCAGCTACGTGCTGGATTGCTCCGGAAATACCGATTGCAAAGTAGATCTGTGGACGAACGGTCTTACCGGTCTGTCCTACCTGATAATCCTGTGCTAACCAGCCGTTTTCTACAGCGGCACGGGAACAGCTTACCATTCCACCGAATACATCGGCAAGATCCTGCAGCATCTTGAAGTTCTCTTTGCTTCCAACTCCACGGCCACCAGATACAAGAACCTTTGCATCCATGATGTTCTCTACGTTTCCAACTGCCTTAACAACGTTAAGGATGTCAACGTAACGGTTGTTCTTCTCAAGTGTTGGATTAAACTCGATCACTTCTGCCTTGCGTCCAGCCTCTTTTGGAAGCTTCTGCATAACACCAGGACGAACGGTAGCCATCTGAGGACGGTTGTCCGGGCAGGCGATGGTTGCGATTGTGTTTCCACCGAATGCAGGACGGGTCATCAGTAACTGGTTGTGCTTCTGCTCGTCTTCCTTACCAGGAACTGCGTTGATTGGGAAATCACCGATCTCAAGCTTTGTACAGTCAGCGGTAAGTCCAGTTGCAACTCTTGCAGATACGGTAGGACCAAGGTCACGACCGATTGCTGTTGCACCAACTAACATAATCTCTGGCTTGTACTCATTGATGACTGCTGCAAGAGCCTGTGCATATGGCTCTGTACGGTATGTCTCAAGTTCAGGGTTGTCCACTACGATAACCTTGTCTGCGCCATACTCGCCTAACTCATCTGTTAAGCCCTTTACGTTTGATCCAAGAAGGACTGCTGTTACGTCTGTTCCTAAATCTTTTGCAAGCTCCTTTGCCTTTCCGATTAACTCAAAAGCGATAGAGCTAAGTTCATTGTCTACCTGCTGTGCGTAGATAAATACGCCCTTATATTCTTCTAAACCCATGTTATTCACCACTTTTCTCTATAATCTTAGATAATATGTTTCTCTTTGAATTTTCCGATTAAGTATGCAACGGACTCTGCAGGATCCAGATTTACTTTCTCTCCTGCACCCTTCGGTACCTTATCAGATGCCTTAGCGATCTTTGTTGGAGATCCTTTCAGACCAAGGTTAGAATCATCTACATCCTTTAAGTCTGCTCTGCCCCATACGGTAACTTCTTTGTCTACTGCATCGAAAATTCCACCCGGAGTCATATATCTTGGCTCGTTTAACTCAGAAAGAGCAGTGATCAGGCAAGGCATTTTAGCCTTAACTTCATGATATCTGTCCTCATACTGACGCTTAACGATTACGGAATCTCCCTCAACCTTGATATCCTCAGCATAAGAGATTACCGGAAGTCCAAGATGCTCAGCGATCTGTGGTCCTACCTGTGCGGTATCACCATCGATAGCCTGACGTCCTGTAATAATGAGATCATAATCTAAGTTACGAAGTGCACCTGCGATGGTTGTGGAAGTAGCCCATGTATCAGCTCCACCTAATACTCTGTCGGTAACAAGAATAGCATCGTCAGCTCCCATAGCCATAGCCTCACGAAGAACAGCATCTGCCTTTGGAAGTCCCATGGTAAGAACAGTAACCTTTGCACCGTTCTGATCCTTAATTCTAAGTGCTGCCTCAAGACCAGCTTTGTCATCTGGGTTCATGATAGCAAGCATTGCAGCTCTATCGAGTGTTCCGTCTGCGTTGAACTTTACGCCGCCCTTTGTATCCGGAACCTGTTTAATACATACTACGATATTCATGTATTATTTATCTCCTTTTCTTCAATCTTGTTGTGACGCAACTGTACGATTATCTTAATAATGATCCAGAAATAACCATACGCTGAACTTCGGAAGTTCCTTCGTAGATCTCTGTGATCTTGGCATCGCGCATCATACGCTCTACGTCGTACTCACGGATATATCCGTATCCACCGAATAACTGGACAACTTCTGTTGTAACAGCCATAGCGGTCTCTGCTGCGAATAATTTAGCCTTGGCAGCTTCTACAGAATAAACCTTCTGTGTAGCCTTAGCCATGGCAGCCTTGTAAACAAGAAGCTGAGCAGCTTCGATTCTTGCAGCCATATCAGCAAGCTTGAACTGTGTATTCTGCTGCTGTGCGATAGAACGGCCAAACTGCTTTCTTTCCTTTGTGTACTCGATACAACGATCCAAAGCACCCTCTGCAATACCAAGTGCCTGAGCAGCGATACCGATACGTCCACCATCGAGTGTGTGCATTGCGATTGGGAAACCACGTCCTTCCTGACCGAGTAATGCATCCTTTGGAATTCTGCAATCCTCGAAGATCAGCTCGTATGTAGAAGATCCACGGATACCCATCTTCTTTTCCTTTGTACCGAAGGAGAATCCAGGAGCGCCCTTCTCTACGATAAATGCGGAGAAGTTTTTCTTCTTTCTTCCTCTCTTGTCCTCGGTAATGCTTGTGATTGCGATTACGATGTAAACATCTGCAACCTTACCGTTTGTGATGAAACACTTAGATCCGTTTAAAACCCACTCATCACCATCTAATACAGCCTTTGTCTGGCAGCCCTGTGCGTCTGTACCAGCGCCTGGCTCAGTAAGACCAAAAGCACCGAGCTTCTCGCCCTTTGCAAGCGGTACTACATATTTCTTCTTCTGCTCTTCGGTACCGAATGTCATGATTGGGTCGATACAAAGAGAAGTATGTGCAGATACGATAACACCGGTAGTTGCACAAACTTTGGATAACTCCTCAACACATGTAACGTATGTCAGAGGATCACATCCCTGTCCGCCGTACTCCTTTGGAACCGGAATTCCCATGAATCCGTATTTTGCCATCTTTGCAACAGTCTCAGCCGGGAACTGCTCTGTCTCGTCAGTCTCCTGTGCAAGAGGTTTTACTTCTGTCTCAGCGAAGTCTCTGAAAAGACCGCGAGCCATCTCATGTTTCTTGTCTAAAGTAAAATCCATGATTTTAACACTCCTTAATTATGATTTATTTTTATTTATACTTTTCTACTGTGCGTCTACAGGTGTCTTTGTGCGGTCTGCATTGTAGATGTAGAATCCCTTACCAGACTTAGCACCAAGGTTACCACCACGAACCATCTTACGGATGAGTGGGCATGCACGGTACTTGCTGTCACCTGTCTCATTGTAAAGTACATCCATGATTGCAAGGCAGATATCAAGACCAATGAAATCACCTAACTCTAAAGGTCCCATTGGATGGTTAGCGCCAAGCTTCATAGCTGCATCGATACCAGCGATATCGGAAACACCTTCCATCTTGATGAAAGCAGCTTCGTTGATCATTGGGATTAAGATACGGTTTACTACGAAACCAGCAGCCTCATTTACCTGTACCGGAGTCTTTCCGATCTCTACAGCGATCTTCTTGATTGCTTCAACAGTCTCAGCAGGAGTATTTACACCAGCGATAACTTCTACTAACTTCATACGGTCAGCAGGATTGAAGAAATGCATACCGATCATTGGACGTGTAAGTCCGTTTCCGATCTCTGTGATAGAAAGGGAAGAAGTATTGGAAGCGAAGATACACTCTGGCTTAGCAATCTTGTCTAACTCAGCAAATGTAGTCTTCTTTACATTCATATCCTCGAAAGCAGCCTCAACGATCAGGTCGCAGTCTTTGCAAAGGTCTTCTTTTAAGCCTGGAGTGATCTTGGCAAGAATGCCATCAACCTTCTCCTGTGTCATTTTCTCTTTTGCAACAAGTCTTGCATATCCTTTTGCAATCTTGTCTTTTCCGCCTTCAGCCCACTCCTGCTTGATATCGCAGAGTGCTACTTCATATCCGTCAACCTGTGCGAATGCCTTAGCGATTCCCTGGCCCATTGTACCAGCACCGATAACTCCAACCTTCATTTTAGTTCCTCCTAAATAATAAATATATTCACATTTCAAGGGGATGCAGCGCACCCCCTCTATGTATCTTATCTGGCAAAAAAATTAGTATTTCTCAACGATTGTAGAACATCCCATTCCACCACCGATGCAAAGTGTAGCAAGACCTCTGTTAGATCCACGCTTCTGCATCTCATGAAGCAGTGTAACAAGGATACGGCATCCAGAAGCTCCTACCGGATGTCCAAGTGCGATTGCGCCACCGTTTACGTTTACCTTGCTCATATCGAACTTTAAGTCTCTTGCAACTGCGATAGACTGGGCAGCAAATGCCTCGTTAGCCTCGATCAGATCGAAATCATCGATAGAAAGACCGGTCTTTGCAAGAACTTTCTTTGTAGAAGCAACAGGACCAACACCCATGATCTCCGGCTCAACTCCGCCAAGAGCTCCAGCTACCCATGTAGCCATTGGTGTAACACCAAGCTCCTTAGCCTTCTCTTCGCTCATAACAACGATTGCTGCAGCACCATCGTTGATTCCGGAAGCGTTACCAGCTGTAACCAGTCCGCCTTCCTTACCAGAGCAGCAACGTAACTTGGAAAGAGACTCAGCAGTTGTTCCTGCACGAGGTCCTTCGTCTTTCTTGAAGTCAACCATTTCCTTCTTAACCTTTACAGGTACCGGAACGATCTCGTCATCAAACTTGCCGGCTGCGATAGCTGCCTCGCACTTCTGCTGGCTGTTTGCAGAGAACTCATCAAGTTCTTCTCTTGTAATACCATACTTGTCACATACGTTCTCAGCAGTGATCATCATGTGGTAGTGGTTGAATGCATCTGTTAATGCATCGTTAACCATTGTATCGATAATTGTTGCATTGTTCATTCTGTATCCGAAACGAGCCTTTGTCATAGCGTAAGGAGCCATAGACATGTTCTCCATACCACCGGCTACAACGATATCAGCCTCACCAGCCATGATCATTGTTGCAGCATCGTTTACACATTTAAGACCGGATCCACAAACAACGTTGATTGTGATTGCCGGAACTTCAATCGGTAAACCAGCCTTGATGGAAGCCTGACGAGCTACGTTCTGTCCCTGAGCTGCCTGGATTACACAACCCATCTTAACTTCGTCAACCATCTCCGGCTTAACACCTGCTCTGTTTAAAGCTTCTTTAATTACAATTGCACCTAAATCTGCTGCTGGAGTATTGCTTAATGCTCCACCCATCTTGCCGATTGCTGTACGGCAAGCACCTGCTAATACAACTTTCTTTGCCATTCTTCGTTCTCCTTTAAATCAAACTCGCACCCAATGATGCTGTTAATTTTTTAACAATGTCTATAATACCACATTTTCCGCACAAAATCAATGAAAACCTACGTTGTTCATAAAAAATTCTTCATTTATTGCAACCGGCTCTGTTTCATGGTATATTTATGGTATATTTCAAGCAATACTGAGGGGAATCCAAACGGGGGATCATGTGATATGAAATTTGTAAGAACAGAAGACTTAAAGGCAGGCATGCGTCTTGCCAAACCAATTTACAATAAAAAAGGTGTGCTGCTTTATGAGCGCAATTCCGCACTCACCGCGCCGGGAATTGCCAGTGCAAAAAATTTCGGTCTGATCGGTGTCTACATTCTCGAGCCGGCCGAACCGCTTCCTCCGCTTTCCCGTGAAGATCTGGAGTTTGAGCAGTTACAGACGGTATACATTTTCCGTCTCCGGGAAGTGTTAAACTGCATTACCGAGCGCAGAAAACTCGAAAAATACCCGGTATTTCTGGAAGATATTCTTTCCCACTATGGGTCTTTAAAACATCGTGTGAATTTTAACCAGAATCTGCGCAGCAGTGATGATTTCATGTACAAGCATGCGATCAGCACCGCAATACTTGTAACCATGATGGGCGCCCATCTGAGACTACCGCAGGAAAAACTCCGTATACTGACCACGGCTGCCCTTCTTTATGACAATGGATACCGGAATGTTCCGCGGAATATTCTGGAAAAAGGAATGAACGACCTGTCCTCATCCGATCAGGATGTCATCCAGCTTTCTCTGGAAAAAGGACTCGTTCCGCTTTCCATGTACCGGAATGATTTTGACTTTTTTCCACGCGCACTGGCTCTGATGCAGACCTATGTATATGAAGACCACCTGGAAAAACTCGCAACCGCTCCGGATCAGGAATTACAGGAAATGGCATCCATTCTGCGCATCGCCGACTGGTTTGACCGGATGACTGCCATGAACAGCGGACATGAACCGATGTCGGAAATTGCCGCCATGCAGTATTTCAAAAAATACCCAAAGAAGTTTCTTCCGGTGCTTGTCACAGCACTTGCAGAGTGTATTCATATTGTTCCAAAGGCCGCCAGTGTTGATCTTTCCACAGGTGATAAAGGCATTGTTCTTATAGAAAACACCCGTGATTTTATGCGTCCGGTTGTCCTGCGCCTTTCTGACAATCAGATCTACGACCTGAGCGACAAAAACGTTTATCAGGAAATGCAAGTGACCGACATCATGAAAACCATGGATAACCGTGTTGCCATGGATGAAGAAACCCTAAAGCAATTTGTACCGGATGAAAAGCTCCGACAATTAACGCAGGAATTCCGTAGAAAACTTGCTGCCGGGAAAAAATAGCATAACCGTAATCACCTTCCCCATGATTTATTCATGGGGATTTTTTATTTTCCACTTGACGTGTTTCCTCTATTCTGTTATATTTACTTCACCAGACGTAGTACATCTATCGTAGCAACGACAGACGAAATACGACAGATAAAGTAAGGAGGAATGCATATGGCAATCAGCAGTGATGTTATCCGTGGTTACAATGACACCATGATTCTTTATCTTCTGCTGGATCAGCCATCCTATGGTTATGAAATCTCCAGACAGATCAAAACGCTCTCCCATGAAAAATATATTATCAAGGAGACCACGCTCTATTCTGCGTTTACACGTATGGAGAAAAATGGCTATATCACATCTTTTCAGGATCAGAACACTGCAACCGGCAAACGCCGTACCTACTACCGGATCACCGGCAAAGGGCGTGCTTACTATCAGGAAAAATGTGAGGAATGGCTGCTTACGCAGGAAGTTGTAGAACAGTTTATCAGGAAAGGGGAAACGGAAAATGGAAGCTATTAAAAATTATCTGGAAACTATGTTTTTAAATCTTCCAAACACGCCAGAAGTATACAAAGCCAAAAACGAGCTCTGGCAGATGATGGAAGACAAATACACCGAGTTAAAAAATGAGGGAAAATCAGAAAATGAAGCGGTTGGCACCGTCATTGCGGAATTTGGAAATCTCGACGAACTTGCAGAAGATCTTGGGATCAAACAGTTTGTTCACCAGCCGCGGCAGGAGCAGACTCCCAATGCTGTATCGCTCTCTATGGAAGATGCCAGACAGTTTCTGCGGGAACATTCCCGTCATTCCTACTTTGTGGCACTAAGCGTATTTTTGTTTATCCTTTCTGCCTGCTGCCCGATCTTTTTCGGGGCTGCTGCAGATACTTCGCTGCGCAACAGTGATGTACTTGATGCATCCGGTATTATTCTGATGTTTGTTTTCATAGCCATCGGTGTGGGCATGCTTGTCTATTCGAATGTATGCATGGGGCACTGGAAACACTTAGAGGAAGGAAATTTCGTTACTGATTTTGCCACCACAGACTACATCCATCACGAAATGGAACATTATAAAAGCACACATGCGCTCCTGCTGACCATAGGTATCATGCTGTGCATCTTAAGTGTTGTCCCACCGATCCTTTTAGATGCGGCATCCAGTTTTGCTGCAGATACACTTGAGGACTGTTCCGCCGGGTTTGTATTAATCTTTGTTGCCATCGGCGTTTTCCTGATTGTAATCAGTTCCATGCGCATGGGCGGATATCGCACACTGCTGCATCTGAACAACCAGAACACCATTGGCGGAAACTACGTTCCGGAGCAGCAGGACCGCCAGCAGTACCATAATTCCACACTGGCTGCAATCATGTCCGTCTACTGGCCAACCATCACCTGCCTTTACCTGATCTGGAGTTTTCTTTCGTTCGACTGGGGGATTACCTGGATTGTCTGGCCGATTGCTGCGATTGTAGAATCCCTGATCAAAAATATCAGTAAAAACTAATGGGAGGAGAACTGTCATGAAACGAAATGTTTATTTAATCCTTATTACCGTCATTACGATTCTCTGTATCATTGCAGGAACCGGCTACCATCTGGTGCGTTTTGGTCTCTCCGTGGCAGAAGGACTGCCGTCCTTCAGCGAATTTATAGAGGCCATCTCTGACTGGGATGATGATGGTGACGATAGTGATGACAATGATGATAGCGATAATGGTATATCTACATCTGTAGATGCCAGCCAAAAAAATCTGGATGCCTTCTCATCCATCAATGCCGACTTAAATGTTGTCGATTTAACCATCCAGCGGGGGAACACTTTTTCCATCACCTGCAAAGCCAGCAAAAAGCTTACCCCGGAATATAAAGTAGAAAACAACTGCCTGACAATCACACAGTATGCCAAAGCCCACAATGCTCTCGGCAGAAACAAAAAATGCTCCGTAACCATCACGGTCGCTGATACTTTAACCGATTTAAAACTCCATACAAATGTGGGCGATGTTGACCTGTCCGGTCTGAACGTTCTGGCACTTGACCTGCGTGCCGATGTCGGAGATATTGATCTGGAGAACTGCACTCTGGAGACTTCCACACTGGATGCAAATGTGGGCGATATTGATCTGGAAGATTGTACCTTTACTTCCATGGAAATTACCAGTAATGTGGGAGATGTCGATCTCGATTGCAAGGAAGACCTGTCCGGTTACCATATAGAATTAGGAACCGGTGTCGGAGATGTAAATGTTAATGATACCTACTGTCACCGCAGTTACTCCAACCAAGGCGATTCCTCACACTCGCTGACCATTTCCAACGATACCGGGGATATCAGCTTAACCTACTGATTCCAAAAAAGAGCGGAACACCTGACGGTGCCCGCTCTTTCTTTTTCATTATCTTTTATTTTAATGTAAGAAACAGATTTGCTTTCTTGAGTGCCGGACGAAGTGCCATGTAGATAATTACTGCAACAACGGCAGAAATGATGGCATTGACAGAAGTCGTTGTGATATTCCATACCAATGCCACTTCTGCAGCCGGTTTTCCCATCAGCACACGCTTGTAAAAATATCCGAACAGTGGATCAAATACTACATTAAATCCAAGTCCGCAGACCGTGGCAATAATTGTCCACTTTAATACATGCTTATTGTCATTTGATGTAGAGATATGACCAATCTTGTGTGCAATCAGTCCTGTGATCAGACCGATACAAAATTTCAAAATAAATGTCTTTGGCGCATACACAACATAAACTGGATTAAACAGATCTCCGATTGTCATACCGATCGCTCCGCCGATTCCACCGTATACACCGCCAACAAGCAGTGCACCCAGCACACAGACAGCATTGCCAAGATGAAACGAAGTTGCATCTCCACCCGGCAGGGTAATCTGAATTTGAAGAAATGTAAAAATCACATAGGATAATGCTGCCATCAGCGCAGTCAATGTCAATTTGTAAATATTTTCGTGTTTCATAACCAATTCCTCTTTTCTGTAAAATCTAACGATATTTTACAGCAGAATGGTTATATGTAAATATCCAGTTTTGTATATTTTTATAGGGTCAGACAATATCTGACCCTATTTTTAATTTCCGCACTCTATTGAAATTTCATTAAAGGTTCCTAGAATATCATCGACCTGCATCGCCTTCTTTTCGGCTCCCGCCTTGTCAATGATCGCATGTCCCTGATGCATCATCAGAAGACGATCCCCGTATTCCACGGCATAACGAAGGTTATGAGTGACCATAATCGTCGTGACCTTTTTCTCTTTTACAATTTTTCCGGTGAGCTGCATCACAATCTCGGCGGTCTTTGGATCGAGTGCTGCGGTATGTTCGTCAAGAATGAGAAATTCAATCGGTTTCATCGTTGCCATAAGAAGTGCCAGCGTCTGTCTCTGTCCTCCGGAGAGTGCCCCGACCTTCGTATGCATTTTATCTTCCAGTCCCAGACCAACACTTGCAAGAAGCTCACGGTACGCATCGATTCTTGCATGATTCGTTCCTCGTCCCAAACCATACGTTTTTCCTTTATTGTCTGCTATAGCCAGATTCTCCAGAATCGTCATGGACGGGCAGGTGCCCTTCGATGGGTCCTGAAATACCCGTCCAATACTCTGGTGGCGGATAAAATCTTTTTTCTTTGTAATATCCACGCCGTTTACCATAATCTTACCACCGTCCACCGGAATACTTCCACAGATGATATTAAGCATGGAAGTCTTTCCGGAACCGTTACTTCCGACAACAGAAACAAACTGTCCGTCCTCGATGGTCAGGTTAAAATCATCAAACAGGCAGATCTCATTGATCGTGCCGGGATTATACATTTTGTGAATGTGCTGTAACTCCAGCATTTACGCCACCTTCTTTCTCTTTTTGCGATCCATGCCAAGTACAAGGATCACAAGGAATAACACTGCCGTAATCAGTTTCAAATCAGAGGACGGCATACCAAGCCGGATGGCAATTGCCACACAGGCTTTGTACACAATCGAGCCGATCACGACGCTCGTCGTCACACGGATAAATGTCACCTTTTTTAACAGACTGATACCGATGATAACGCTCGCAAGACCAATCACCATCGTTCCGGTTCCCATCGAAATATCAAAATACCGCTGCTGCTGTGCAAAAATACATCCGCTTAATGTCACCAGACCGTTTGCAATCGCAAGGCCAATGATTTTGATTACACCTTTGTCCACGCCCATAGATGTCACGATCGTTTCGTTATCACCAACCGCACGAAGCAGATAACCGGACTTGGTATTCATATACCAGTCCAGTAAAAATTTCATGATCAGTGTAATAATCAGGATAATAATGGTATTGGCAAATGGTGCCAGCGCACCGGAAAATACCTTCTTTACCAATGCATTATCAAACAACGTTGTCATATTATAAATCGGAAGGTTTGCGCGTCCTGCAATCCGAAGATTTACCGTATAAAGAGCTGTCATCATAATAATACCGGACAGCAGATCCCGGACTTTTAATTTTACATGAATCAGTCCGGTTAAAGTACCTGCCACAGCACCTGCCGCAAATGCGATCACCAGTGTCAGAACCGGATTCATCCCTTTGGAGATCAGCACCGCAGAAAGTGCCGCCCCAAGAGGAAAACTCCCATCTACCGTAAGATCCGGGAAATCCAGAATCGTATACGTGATATAAATGCCGAGGGCCATAATCGCATAGATCATACCCTGCTCCAAAACGCTTAATACTAATGTCATGTCATACCCCTTTATAACTTTATAACTTACTCTACTGTAATCTCATCAAATGTCTGTGCAGCATCTTTGATGTAGGATTCGTCCAGCTTCATGCCAATTTTATCAGCGGCTGCTGTATTGACGTACAGCTCTGCTTTTGATGCTGTAATGTATGGAGTGTCAGAAGCCTTTGCTTCTCCCTTTAAGATCTTTGCTGCCATCTTTCCGGTTTCAATTCCAAGCTGATAATAATCAATTCCCATGGATGCAACACATCCGGATTTTACCTGCTCGATCTCGCTTCCAAATACCGGGATCTTTGCACTGTTTGCCTTATCAAGAACCGTCTGTAACGCATTTACTACCGTATTATCGGTCAGGTTACACAGACAATCTACCTTGCCAACCAGATCCGTTGCTGCAATCTCAATATCTGCGGAGGTATTGATACCCGTGTCAACAATCTCAAAGTTATAATTGCCTGCCAGCTTTTTGTATTCTTCGATGGTGCTGCAGGAATTTGCCTCACTTGTGGTATAAAGGATGCCGATCTTCTTTGCATCCGGAAGCATCGCACGGATCATTTTCAGCTGTTCCTCCACCGGAAGGATATCAGAAGATCCTGTGATATTTCCAATGCTGGAACCATCTTCGTTTGCCAGGCCGGCAGAAACCGGATCAGACACTGCAGTATAAACAACCGGAATGTCCGTATTCATGGTAGAGTTGTATGCGCTGGCTGCACAAGGTGTTGCAATTGCACAGATCAGATCATCCTTTGCAGATACAAAGCTGTCAGCAATCGTGCTTGCCGTACCGGTATCGGTCTGTGCATTCTGATAATCCACCGTCAGGTTTTTGCCTTCCTCAATGCCTTCTTCTTTTAATCCTTCCAGAAATCCTTCGCGGCAGTTATCCAAAGATCCATGCTCCGCAAACTGGGAAATTCCCACTTTATAACCACTCTCTGTCGCTGCATTCTGTGTTCCTGTAGCTGCATTTCCACTGTTTCCGCATCCTGCCATAAGTCCCATTGCACATACGGCTGTCAAAACCATTGCTAATACTTTCTTTTTCATAATCTTTTCCTCGCTTTCTTTTTCTGACTAACTAACTTCAGAAACAAACCTTTCCCGGCTTTTCTGACTCTGAAAATCAAAAAACCGTCTCAGGAAATAAATCCTGAGACGGTAATAAAGCCTTTGCTTTCTTATCGCGGTACCACTCAAATTGACAGTCATCTGTCCGCTCTGTCACATACCTTCATATGCGCCGAATTGGTAACGGGTTCGGTTCCCGGCGACACCTACTCAATAAACCATATCAAAAATATGTTTCCTGCATTAATCGCCTCCGCATAACGGAATCCATGCGATCTGCTCCTTTTCAGGTCGCCCTCAAAAGTCCATTCAACAAATCCTTCCATACTGCATCGCACCACCTGCAGCTCTCTGGGATATCCAGATAAGTCTACTCCTCTTTCTCATCGGTTTGTTCTCTTATTGCTATACTTTAATCCTTTTATCTGTATTTGTCAACCGCTAAATCTGGAAGAATTTCAGATCTCCCGCCAGACTGTCTGCCATCTCATTTAACTCTTTTGCTTTTTCAACCAGCTGCTCAATCGTCTGATTCAGTTCCGTCATGGAAGCGGTTGTTTCCTCTGTAGATGCCGCATTTTCCTCGGAAATGGAAGACAGACTGACAATTACTTCTTCTACCTTATTGCGGGCATCATCGCAGATACCTGTGCTGGACTTGATATGCGCAGTCTCTTCACTGGACTTTTGGATTCCATCTCCGAGTGTACGGAAATGTTCCTGTGTACTTGCAAGTTTTTCCTGCTGGTTCTGCATGATCTCCGTCACTTCGTCTACAATGCTGACGGTCTGTTCTGCTTCATTTGCCAGTTCTTCAATAATTCCGTTGATAATATCTGCCGAAGAACTTGACTGCTCTGCAAGCTTCTGAATCTCACTTGCAACTACCGCAAATCCCTTTCCTGCCTCTCCGGCTCTTGCTGCCTCAATGCTTGCATTCAGGGAAAGCAGGTTGGTCTGGCTTGCAATGGAAGTAATCAGTTCCGTCGCTTCACGGATCTTCTGCACCGATTCATTTGTGGTATGTGTCTGCTGTGCCACCTGCGCAAAAGCTTCCGTTGTACGACTGTTGGCACTTCCGAGTTCCTCCATAAACTGTGTGGATTCCACACTTACCTGCTGCATCTGCTCAGCCATCTCTCCAAGCTGGTCTACATCTGCTACGATCTCCGCAAAAACATCTCCCATTTTTGAAATCTGTGTCGATGCTACATCTACCTCACTGGCCTGATTGGTCGCTCCCTTTGAAATTTCCTCTACCGCGCTTCCGATTTCTCCGGATGTCATATTACTGTTCTTTGCCATTACATCCAGTTCGTTTCCGGATTTCTTTACGTGCTTGGAAATTTTCTGTGCGGATTTGATCACCTCAGAAAGTCTTTCCAGGAACTGATTGACATACGCACCAAACGCTGAGAACTCATCCTTGCCGTTTGCTGCGGCACGAACGGTCAGGTTTCCTTCTGTCATCTGCTGCAATGTATTTTTAAAGTTTTTGATACTCTCATTCATGGTTCGGCTGATCAGCAGTGTCAGCATAATCAGAATACCTGCACTTAAAAACAGCACAAAAATCATAATTGCTGTCAGTCTCGTTCTGGATGCACTGGTATCTTTTTCCACTTCTTTCTGTACCGTGGCTGTTGTCTTTGTCAAATTATCTGCCAGCGTAATATTTTCTTTTTTCAGCTTCAGAACCTGCTCGTCCACCTTGTTCATTGCTTCAAACTGAGACTGCTTGTCTGCCAGCTTGCTGCTCACATCACTCTGCTGTCCATTATCAAAAATATACAGTGGAATATTATCTGTCATCTCTTTGAACTGGGCTTCCAGTGCTTTGGCTTCATCCGCCACATCATTTCCTTCCATAACATGTTTGCTGTATGTCGCAAAATTATCGTTGATGGAAGCAAATGTTCCGCTGAAATCATATTTGTCCGAAAACGCTGCAGCAAGAGACAATTCCGCATAGTTTCCCTTTTCGAGATAAGCTTCAAACGTAACGGTACTGTAATCCTGCATCGCGTAGGAAGTAATCGGAAGCTTAATCGATACTTCTTCCCACTTTGCATTGGATGCCGTAAACTTACTGTTGAAATAAATTGCTTTTCCTTTATTAAAATCAGTGATTTTCTGATCTTTTAATGCATCACCGTAAGAACCGGAAATATCCTCATCCGTTACTTTGGAAAGATCTATTTTTTCTTTTTTACTGCCTTTTTGAAAACTGATGTTACTAAAATATACTTTTCCCGCATATCCTGCACCGCTACCACCGATTCTGGCAACGAGATAATCTCTCTTTCCGCCTTCCGGAATTTTTCCCTTATAAACAAACTTTGTATATGTTTTTCCGTCAATTTTGATTGTCTGTCCACCGCCGCTGATGGATGACCAGCTGCCATCCAGCCAGGACTGATCATCTTTGACAGCAGCAAATGTATTTGCAAGATCCTCATCATTGGCAATGAATTTCTGATATTCTCCCACATCCGAAGTGTAACCTCTCTGTGATGCCAGTTCACGGATCTGTGAATAATTATCCTTGCACTCTCCGATGGTTTCTGCCACCGTATCCAGTTTCTTCTTCTCCAGAATGGAGGCAGATTTTTTGGCCGCCTTGCTGTTATTTTCCATATCGGATAAATTCTTTACAATTTTTTCGAGGTAGGAATCATCCAGAAAGTAAAGATAAGAAGTTTCCAGACTCTGATTCTCACTCTGTGCCACATTAATGGCATTAATTTCTTTTAATACCTCATTGTTCCGGCTGTTCTTATTTAACGCGGTAATTCCGCCACTTCCCAAAATCACAGATGCTGCAATTGCAACTCCGCCCATTAAAAGGATTTTTCCTTTAATGCTCTGTACGAGTCTCATCTTCATATTCTGTACTCCTCCTTCATTCTTCTCTGGTACTTTCCATTTATTTTCTAATAAATTTTATCATTAAAAATACTTAATTTCAATATTTTATCAGCTTAAGTTTAGCTAATATTTCGCATTGTTTTTTGGTGATTTTTCCTTTTATTACTTTATGCCCATACAAAAAAAGACGTCTTTTGCAGACAAAGCCCACAAAAAACGTCTTTTTCCTTTTTATCGCCAGATTCCCCGGCGTCTGCGAATCGTATCATACATATCATGTTCCATTGCCATAACTTTTTCCACCGGAACACTTTTAAAAACCGGCATCTTCATTTTAAACCGAATCCAGAAGAAGGAATATACACCCAGTGCAAAAAATACTGCTGCAGATAAAAGCAGAATCGCATTGCGTTCCACTGGGTCTGTTGAAATGTTACAAATCATAAAAATAGTACCCGCAATTCCGATAAGCGGAAGCACCGGTCCAAACGGAACCTTAAAACTTCTCGGAGCTTTCGGAAGACGGTGCCGCAGCACCAGCACATCAATATGTGCAAAAATATAGGACACCATCCAGAATACTGATCCCACCAGAATAAAAAAGGAAATTGCATCTGAGGAATCACTGCTGATAAACGCAAATACAAGAATCAGAATACTGATAAACCATACTCCGACATAGGGTACATTGTTTTTGTTTAATTTCTTAAAACACCGCGGCATCATATTCATTTTTGCCATTCCCTGACAGATACTTGCCAGACCGTTGATGGCAGAATTCTGGGAACTGATGAGCGCCAGTGCCGCCACAAAAGCCATCCAGATCTTTCCCACATTGCCGAGGAGATTTTCTCCGTATAGCAAATGCGGTGCCGCTGAATCTGCCAGTTCGTCCCAGGGTGTATAATTGTGAAATCCAAATACCAGAATAGACTGCACGATACAGATTAACCCAAGTCCCAGAAACATTCCAAGCGGTACATTCCGTTTGGCATTTTTGACATCTTTGGAAATCGGGATCACATATTCTGCGCCGATAAACAGCCAGAATGCAACTGCGGTCATGGAAACAATCGTTTTCCAGTCTGCGGAAAGAACCATCGGCTGGCTTATCTTTTTCCCAGTGCCAAGCCCCAGCATACCGATGACACCCATAATCACCATTGATCCGACCATCAGATATGCCACTGCATCCTGAATCTTTGCAAACATATCCACACCCTTTAAATTGGCAATCAGAAGAATGACTGTCACCAGAACGGTATAAGAAAAGTTTGGAATCGGCAGATGAAAAATTTCTCCCATGGCATATGCAAAAATTGAGGCTTCCACACCGGAAGACAATACATTGCAGAACAGGTAACCTCCCACCATGGAAATCATCGTTGGAAACGGTCCCAGGCAGGCAAGCGTATACTGTGCCAGTCCCCCGGTCGTATTCGGCATCAGGGCATTGAGTTCCGACAGGGATGCAATGGTTGTCATGTTAAACAGACAGGCAATTACCATGGCAAAAATAAAGGTCACGCCTATCGTCCCTGCGCCCTGTCCGAGTGAAACCAGACAACTCGTTGCAATGACAAGTCCTACAGAAACAGAAATAACACTTTTGAGTCCTAACTTCTTTTCTTCCATAAACAGGCCCCCATCCCCTACAACGCTTTTTCGCCCTCATCACCGGTGCGGACGCGGATGACATTATCCAGTTTATAGATAAAGATCTTTCCATCTCCGATGTGACCGGTATACAGCTGTTCCTTGATGATCTCTACGATGGAATTCACACGCTCCGTTTCCACAACAATATTGATCTGCTGTTTTGGAAGCAGTTCCATCTCTTCAAGCTCATCCACTTCATACTCTCTGGTTCCTTTTTCCACACCGCATCCAAGTACCTGCATCACGGTCATTCCCCGCACACCGGCTTTGCTGAGTGCTGCTTTTAAGCTGGAAAATTTTGACATACCTGTAATTACTTCAATTCTTGACAAACTCATGGTCTTTCCTCCTTGGTATAATGCTCTTTACAATTCCAGTTCCGGAATCTTTGTTCCTGTAATGAGCCGCTCATAACCCTGTGGGGTAATCCCGGCATACTGTTTAAAATCTTTGATCATATGTGCTTCGTCATAATATCCGCACTGCTGCGCCAGTGCATCCAGCCGGATCCTCTCCGGCATTTTATTTATGACATGCAGCAGCTTCTGAAACCGGACAAACCGTTCAAAATTCTTTGGCGAAATTCCATGCACCTGCTGAAAAACACGCCGGATATAACATTCCGAATATCCGGTTTCCTCTGCCAGCTGCCGGATACAAATGCATCCATCGGTATCATAAATTCTCTCCCTGAGATAATTTTCCAGCTTTTGTATGCCATCCGCCAGTTCTTTTCCCCGCAGTTTTGCATATTCCGTCGTAAATACATTGACACGCTCCGAAATATTTTTACTCCCGGCAAGTTTTTCGGTCAGGTGATCTCCAAACAGATTGCCATCAATCTCGAGATCTTTGTTAACCAGATCCCGGATGGAAAGTTCTTCCGGCAGAATACAGCTTCCCGGCTGAAAACGGACCCCAAAATATGAGCGTCCGTCCTCAAACTCCCAGCCTTTTGCGGCAAGAACCGTTCCGCCAATATACGTCTTAACATCCTGCTCTCCGATTCCAAACAACAGGTCCACGCTGCCATCCGGCACCGCTTTCATCTCTTCCTTTAAACTCTTCTTTTTGGAAAATTCATAAAAGTGGGAGATTCCGGATTTCATTTCTTTTTTTACCTCATAATCATCTGTATCCAGCACCAGATACGGCTGCATTGGCATGACGTTTTTCATTTTCTTTCGCCCCTTGTACTTAAACCTCTGCCAGGACCGCCCGGCAGAAAGTACTTAAAAAGGCGTACCTTTTATGCCATATCCGGCTGATCCCATAAAGGCAGTTCCACGCCGATACCTTCTTTTAAAGCATTGCGGTATACGGTACCGCCCCAGGCAATGTCCTCAACCGGCATACCACCTACCGAGTACACAATGATTTCATCCTCGCTCTCCCGTCCCGGATGCTTTTTATTAATGATATCGGCAATATCTACAATATCTTCCCGCTGAATCCGTCCTTCGTGCAGATAATCCGTAAACTTGGAACCTATGATCTGTACCATCTCATAACTCGGATACGGAAATTCCTCTGCCCAGGCTTCATACAGTTTATAGTTATCCACCACTTTCTTGCAGCGGTTGATCAGAAAATCATCATCAAACCGTGCAGCCGATGGCAGACAGATGAGTGCACCTTTTTTGACCCAGTCTTCTGCGATATATGGGAAATCGATTTCTTTTACCGGTGCGGTGGAAGTAACACAGATGATGTCACTGTCTTTTACGGCCTCTTCCATCGAATCACATACGATGATCTGCTGAATCTGCGGACATTCCTTCTTTACGAACTCTTCAAATGCATGCAGGGAACGCAGTCCTCTTCCTTTCACTTTTACCGTAGTAATCTTCGGGCAGACGCTTAAAAAAGCCAGCAGACAGGTTCTTCCCATAACACCCGGTCCGATAATAGTAACCGTTTCGGAATCTTTTCTTGCCAGATATTTTGCCCCGACTCCTGGAATTGCTCCGGTACGGTAACAGCTGACAAGATTTGCAGACATCAGTGCCAGTGGCGCCCCGGTATCTTTATCGTTCAACATCATCATCAGAATGGAACGCGGCAGACCGGAAGCTTTATTCTCACAGTTACTTCCATACCACTTCATTCCGGCCATCTGGTATTTTCCTCCAAGATATGCCGGCATCGCCATAAACCGGCGGTCGTCTGCATTTTTCGGCATTCCCTCAAACTGCGGATCATCTGGAAAAATGACCTGTGCACCGTGGGAATTATGGTTGACTCCGGCCATCACATAATCGCCTTTGTTCAATGTAACCAGCAGATCTTCCATTGCCTCCACACACTGATCCATGTTCTTTACTCCGGCTTTGATCATATCCGGTTCACTCAAATATAAAAATTTAATCCTGGTATCCATATGCATTTCCTCCTTATGTTTTCAGAGGTATGGAATATCAAAGCAAATAAACAAAAAAGACGCCATAGTATCACCTACTATAGCGCCTTTGCTACTTATTCGTGCTTATAATATACCATACTATCTTTTTGATTGCTACTCTTGTATTCTTTTTTATACAACAATCCTGCTGTCTTAGATCACTGCCTGAAACCGGTCATACCGCAGTTCATGCAGATCCAGTGTGGTTTCTTTTCCCATGGCCAATTCGGATAACAGTTTTCCGACAATCGGTGAAATTCCAAATCCGTGTCCGGTAAAAGCACAGGCTAACAGCAGTCCCGGCACTTCTTTAACCGGTCCGAGTACCGGTACTCCGTCCGCACACAGATCTTCATATCCGGCCCAGGTACGGACAATCTTTGCATCGGCAAGTTTTGGAATGTATTTCATAATTCCCCGGCAGATGCACGGAGCAGTGATACTTGAAGTAATCATATGTCCGTTGTCACGATTTTCTGCCTCAAATCCGGAAGCACCACCAAATACAAAAGATCCATGATTCGTCTGATGGCCGTAGAAATCCGCATCTGCGGTACCAAGCATCTGTGGAAACATCTTTGGCTCTGCCTCCGTAACCAGTGCCTCGATCAGCTCTTTGCGCATCGGGATGTCGATGCCGACACTCGCTGCAATCGGTCGGCTTTCGTATCCGGATGCCAGTACGATGGTTTCTCCTTCATACACATTTTTTTCTGTTACTACACGTCTGGCTTTTCCTTTGATCTTCTGGATCTCGAGCACATCCTCACCTGTGATAAACTCTGCGCCAAGCTCTCTGGCTCTCTTGTAAAAACCGAGGGTTGCAACGAGCGGATTGGCATGTCCGTCGGTCGGGCACCAGCTGGCAACCGTAATCTCATCGCTTAAGTATGGGTTGATCTCACGCACTTCTTTTCCATCGATCATCCGCACATCCAGTCCCAGTGCAACGGCACGGTCCGTCAGTCCCTGTAAGATTTCTTTGTGCTTTGCTGTCTTTCCGAGACGAAGGTTTCCTTCTTTATGGTATTCCACATCCACACCGAGTTCTTCGGACAGTGTCGGCCACATGTGTTCCACGGCATACATGGCAAGCGGAAGTTCTCTCGGATCACGTCCGGACTGTCTTACACCGCCTCCGTTTCTTGAGGAACCACCGTTTCCGATATGATCGCTTTTTTCGAGTACGATCACGGAAACCCCTTCTTTTGCCAGATAATAAGCTGTTGCGCATCCGATGATTCCACCACCGATAATTACTACTTCCGCATTATTCTTCATCTTCCTCGCCCTCCTTTGCCTCTGCCGCAAACACGCGCATCTCGATCGGACGCATCGGTGCCCGGGATGTTGCCGGTTCCAGTTCTGCCGGGGATACGTTCAGTTCTCTTGCCACGATTCCTTTGACCAGCTTTGCACAGGTCTGTCCCTGACAGAGTCCCATGCCGGTTCTTAAATACCGGCGGATCTCCGTCAGTGTGAACATTCCATCGTGCACCGCTTTGCGAATTTCCCCTTTGGTTACTTCCTCGCACCGGCAGATGATCATATCGTCATCCGGTCCCGGTACGAAAGGTCCGATATCTCTTGATCTATCATTAATCTCATGCATAATTTTTTCCTCCTCTGCGAATCAGGCTTCTGCCTTACGGTAAAATCTGGCCTTCATTGCCATATCTGCCGGCACCTTAATCGTCAGCAGATTCGTGTGGTCAAATGCCTTCGATGTCCTGACGGATACCACTTCCGCCTCACAGATTTTTTCACCGCTCCGGCTCATTCCGTATCCCTTTTCTCCTTTTTCCGGAAGTGGAAGGAATTCATATGGAAGCGTCACGGTTGCAAATCCCGGCTCATACGTTTCATCGACTAAGAAGATTGCCTGTCCAGAGCAGGATGCCACGCACATACCGCATCCGATGCAATCCACATCCGGATCTACCACCGGAAGGGAGGTAATATTTTCTCCAATCCTGATGCAATGCTTCGGGCATGCATCCTGACATGGGTTACACGGAATATTCTGTGTACATTCCATCACCGGATGAACACCGACTTTGTGTGTCACGCCCGGGAAGCGTTCGATTTCATCATCTGCAACATATCCTTTTTTCAGAAGATTCATGGAAATATCGATTCCTTCTTCTGTCTTCTCGATAAGTTTTCCACGATTCTTTGGAGCAAACATGCCCTGGCGCAGTCCGTCAAGTGCATCCTCCTGTTCTTTTACCTTTGTCTTTAATTCTTCCTCATCCATATATCCCAGGTAATGGGCAGCTGCAATTCCTGCGATACGTCCCTCGATCATGGCAGAGCTGGCTTCCTCGATCCCTGATACATCGCCTGCTACGAAAATGCCCTTAATTGAGGTTTCGCCATATTCATCACAGATTGGAACCTGTCCGCCACGCTTTGGATTGTCTTCCATCTCGCAGCCCGCCATCTTCAACAGCTGCGACATAGGAGAAAGTCCGACTGCCAGGCAGATCGTATCCACATCGAAATGCTTTTCGGTTCCCGGAATGAACTGGAAGTGGTCATCCACTTCTGCAATCGTAACACCGGTCACATACTCCTCGCCCTCTGCTTTTACGATGGTATGGGAAAGATAAAACGGAACGCCTGTTCGTGCAACCTTTGCTGCATGGACTCCGTAACCACCAACACGGGGTGCTGCATCAACCAGTGCAACCACATCACAGCCGCACTGCATCAGCTGGAAGGATACGACCAGACCGACATTTCCGGAACCAAGCATCAGAATTTTGTTTCCCGGTTTTACCCCGTGCAGATTCATCATCGTCTGTGCGGCTCCTGCGCCGATGACTCCCGGAAGATTCCAGCCCTCAAAGGTAACCATATTTTCTGCGGCTCCTGTAGCAATGATTATGGAATCTCCTTTGTAGTGATGAACCTCATCTTTGATCCTTACCACAATTTCTTTATCCAGATACATGCCGATAACGGTTGCATTCAGCACAACTTTCACACCGGCATCCGCTGCTTCCTGCAACAGCTGCTGCCCGATCACAAAACCTCTGACTTTTGCCTTATGTTCCTTTGATCCAAAGAATTTATGGATCTGCTTAAACAGCTGTCCGCCCGGCTTTTCATTTTCATCAAATACTACAACTTTCAGTCCCCGCTTTGCTGCCTCAACTGCTGCAGACAATCCGGATGGACCGGCTCCTACGATAATCAGATCATAACGCTTCATATTACTCACTCCCCTCTACTGTTCTTCAAACGGTTTATCCGATACGCCGTACTGTGTCTGGACTTTCATGCCCTCTGCAAGCGGTGTCATGCAGGTGCGGACATTTGGTTTTCCATCCACGACCATCACGCAGTCGGTGCATCTTCCGATCGCACAGAAGATTCCTCTCGGTTTGTGTTCCTTTTTGGTATAACGGTGAACCATCACGCCTGCGGCTTTTAATGCTGCGGCAATTGGCTCTCCTTCGTATCCCTGTAATTCTTTACCGTCATAGGTGAATGTCACCAGTTTCCCTTTCTGCTGTTCTCCAAGGATTGGATGTTCTGAAATTCTGCTGCTCATATAACTCCTTCCTTTCTATGTGTAATCATGTATGGTTTCCGTGAAAATCAAAAAGACACCTATGATTTCTCATAGACGCCTTTGTCTAATGCGGTGCCCCGTAAGGGGTATCGCCTTCGTACATCGCTTCCGCGTGAGCGGAACTCTCATGCGATGTGCTCCTTATTGCGGTGCCCCGTAAGGGGTATCGCCTGCGGTACATCTCTGATGTATCGCCCTCCATTATGTTTTTTCCAAGAACCAATTACTTTTCTTAACTTGTCCTTATCATACCCTCTCTCCCAACACATGTATTGTAAAAAACGATACAACAAAAAAGAAGCTGTGCATTCATGCAACAGCTTCCTTCTTTGTTTTCATCTCCGACAAATTATCCTTCAATCACTTTTTTGATTGCTGCAAACAGCTCATCGTACGTCTCGTATGCAGGAATATCCGGATATTCAGCCTTGATCGCATCGGTACTCTTAAATAAGAACCCCGCCTTGCTGGCCTGGATCATGCCAAGATCATTGTGGCTGTCTCCGCTAGCGATGGTATCATAACCGATGGACTGTAATGCCTTGACGGTTGTGTACTTGGACTTCTCACAGCGCATCTTAAAGCCTGTGATCTCTCCGTTATCGGCAACTTCAAGCGAGTTGCAGAAAATTGTCGGGTATCCGAGTTTTTTCATAAGCGGACCTGCAAACTGGGAAAACGTATCACTGATGATAATCACCTGTGTCATGGCACGCAGTTTATCCAAAAATTCCTTTGCGCCCGGAATCGGATCGATCTTTGCGATTGTCTCCTGAATCTCTTTGAGTCCAAGACCGTGCTCCTTTAAAATTCCGATACGGTATTTCATAAGCTTATCATAATCCGGCTCATCCCTGGTTGTTCTCTTTAATTCCGGAATACCGGTCTCTTCTGCAAATGCGATCCAGATTTCTGGTACCAGTACGCCTTCTAAGTCCAAGCAAACAATTTCCATTTTTTCTTCCTCCATGTTTAAAATAAATATACTACTATTCCGATTTAGTTCCATTGTAATGAATTCGGCAGTCCCTGTCTAGTACCAAACGTCTTTTCACCTCTGTTGTGCCATAAACCGCCGGTAAAAGAACACCGGAAAAATCAGTGAAGTGACCATCGGGATAAAACTGATTCCGACAAAATGAAATCCGACTGTGCCGATTGCAATCACCTGCGGATCACTCGTAAATACACGGAGCATCTGTCCGGGAATCAGATTAAAAACCAGCGTTCCGATGAACATCAGCCCCATTCCTCCCACAAGTGAAGTGGACAGTGTTTTCTTACAGCGATCTATCCGTTCCGAAATAATTGCTGTTTGTGGTTTCCATAAAATAATCCCCTGTGAAAATTCGTATTTCCACAGGGGATTTTACGCCCGAAAATCATACAAGTCAATGTGTTTTTATGTGGATTTTATCCCGCCAAATATCATACTATTGGCACCGGGCAGAATTGCTCTCCTGGAGTTTGCCATACAACTTTCTACTCACTACCTCTTTGTTTCAAACTTTGTAATTTCCCAAATCACCACAAATTGTATAAACATTATGATACCAGATACGCCCATTCCACATATAATGCCTATTTTTCCATAATCGTATATGGCATTCACACTATAACTATAAAATACCCCAATAAATATAGCTATTATCAAAGAAACAAAATAATAGCATATATTTTTTTCAAACAATATCTTCCAAAGTTCTTGGTCTGTTATACCCACCCTATACAACTTGTAAATGATATGTTTTTCTTCTTTCAGTTCAGATTTTATTTTGTAAAATATACATATATTGGCGGCCACCAAAAACAATATATCAACAAAAAACAATAGAAAAGTTAAAACCTCAGATGACTGCTTTGCAACACTATAAGTTTCGATTTTCGATGATAGCATGTACGCGGATTGATCTTCCATAGGTAACTCATTCATTCTACTCATTTTTTCCTGTAATTCTTGCATTGCGTTGCCCGAATCTTTCCATTGGCTAAAATTAAACATAACAGCAGTTTCATAGATACAGTCATTTGAATGATTCCTGATTTTCATAAAATCCTGTTCATTTACAATCAAAGTTATATCAGCCAGACTACGGCATGAATTCATTAATATTTTATTTGACTTTCCTTGCAATTTCAAATGCATTTTTTCATGATTACCAAGCCCAATAGTTATCTGCTTATTTGCTTGAAAATCATGTTCATATCCATCATTTATATCAAACTGAAATAATTGTATAAAGTAACCTGGTTTCACTTCATAAGTACATCCATATTTTTTATTAACATCATCTACAGATATGATATTACAAAAGCTATTTCTCAACAGCCCCAACCGTTTTTCTTCCGTAATTGTTATGTCATATTTATCTAACGTTTGCATAATTTCTTTCTGTTCCATATTGTTGATATCATTATACTGCACATAGAATAAATCATACGGCGAATACGTAAGTGCATTTCTCGTAAAATTTTGGTATGTTACTCCACAATGTGCTGTAAAAAATATCGCAGAAATAAACAGAATTGCTGCAATAAAACTTACCATTCTCCATGATTTTATGTACTGTAATACGAATGACAAACTAATTTTCCACTTAACACTTCGAATTTTCATAAAGATGCAGTCAAAATTAGCCAACATTATTCCTATGCCGGTAATAATAATTCCTGTGCTGATAAACCATATATATGTTTTTTCGAAATTATAAGCATATAACATAACTATAACAGCAACTATTATAAGCAATATTCCCAATAGCAAGAATATATTAGATCCCTTTTTTCCTTTTTCTTCCTTATATCTTGCATTGAATAACTCAAGAATTTCTGCGTGTAAAAACCTAACTATGTTCAAAAGCAAAATAATAATAACTACCAAAGCATATACTTTTCCTACTGACACATAAGCTCCAAGATGCAGCGTCCATTTCATAGAACGCAAACCAATCACATTGTGAAGATAAAAGAAAAAAAATACTGAAAGAACACTTCCAGTTACAATTCCAGCGCAAAAGCTAACGATGCTTATTATCAGACATTCTAGCAACATGTTACAAATTACTTCATATTGCGTCACTCCAAGAGTTATTAATACTGCATACTCCTGCTTTCTGCTCTTCAAAAAAGCCTCATAAACATATGGCACAAAAAGTATCATAAATAGTGCCGTTAAGACAGTTGGTGCAAAAATATTACTTGAAATCATCGGATCAATTTTATCAGCAGACATAAAAGATTCATTTTCCCCTATAGATAAAAATGCTTGAAAAAATGCTATGATAAAAATATTACATACTAAATATAAAATATAGTTTTTACGATTATACCATATCATTTTCAACAGAATACGAATCTTTTCCATCTGTTTATTCACCTCCTATCCGCTTTAAAAGCTCATAAATATCTTTCAAAAAAGTGCTATTACTCTTGTTATTCTTTTCTATTTCCAAAAACTGTATACCATCTTTGAGCAGAATTACCTTATCACAGAAAGATGCAGCATAAGAATCATGCGTCACCATAACCAATGTAATCTTAAATTTTCTATTTATATCAACTAAATACTCCATTACATTTTCCGTTGATTTTGAATCCAAATTTCCTGTAGGCTCATCAGCTAAAATAATCTGAGGAGTATTTATCAATGCCCTCGCTATTGCCACACGCTGTTTCTGCCCTCCTGAAATATCTGTTACACTCTTCCCCATAATTTCTGCGATAGATAAAACTTCAGCTATTTGCTTCAATTTCTCTTCACTGTCTTCTATTCTATTCTCCAAAATAAGCGGCAATAAAATATTGTCCTTCACATTTAAACTTTCCAAAAGATTAAAATCCTGAAAAATCAGTCCAATATTATTTCTTCTAAATACCGCCATTTTAGACCTTCGCATTTTAGTTATTTCTTCATGATCAATCATAATGCTGCCACTATCGGCTTTATCAATCCCGCATATTAAGTTTATCAGTGTTGTTTTCCCACAACCCGAGGCTCCCATAAGAGCAACCATTTCTCCGCTACCAATTGAAATATTTAATCCTTTAAGAACTTGCAGCGAGTTTTCTTTATTAATCATATAACTCTTTTTAAGATTTCTAATTTCTAAAATATTTTGACATTCTTCCATATTTTTACCATTTCTAACTAAATACTCTAATCAATCTGCTGCTCACTTCATCTATAGTATTCATCTCATATATTTTGTCTTTAAATATAATCTTTGTATTAAGTTCCACTTGCTGTTCATAGGTTTTCGGCTGTTTTATAATTTGATAATCATGCCCCGCTTTACTATGATTTTCCCGTACACCATCGCTTATATCCACTATTATTTCTCCCAAAATAAAAATGTCTCCCCATGGGACACATCACTTACGTGAGAGGTGTGGGGAGTCCTGTTGATATTATAATATGCTATTTCTATAAAAATCGCAATCATTTTTTAATTTATTTTTTCTGTCTAAATACAATCGTTACTCTTCACTTCTGTTGTGCCATAAACCGCCGGTAAAAGAACACCCCGACCAGCGTGGTGATGACTTCCGTCACCGGAAATGTAAACCAGAAATCATTCAGTCCCAGACGGGAAAATAAATACCCGAGCGGCACAAACAGCACAACGGTCCTTACAACGGTCAGAAGTGAACTTTTAACCGCTGCACCAACTGCCTGAAAGAACACCGGAAAAATCAGTGAAGTGACCATCGGGATAAAACTGATTCCGACAAAATGAAATCCGACTGTGCCGATTGCAATCACCTGCGGATCACTCGTAAATACACGGAGCATCTGTCCGGGAATCAGATTAAAAACCAGCGTTCCGATGAACATCAGCCCCATTCCTCCCACAAGTGAAGTGGACAGTGTTTTCTTACAGCGATCCATCCGTCCCGATGCATAATTATAACTGATCACCGGCACAATACAGGTCTGCAGTGCCCCCAGCGGAATAAAGAAAAATGACTGCCACTTGTAATAAAGTCCCAGTGCCGTAACTGCCTGATCGGAAAAGGTTGCAAGAATCAGATTCAATCCGAGAATATAAAAGGTATATGCCGACTGCATAAGGATATTCGGAATTCCAAGTTTATAAATAAAACAGATATCCCGCGGATACACCGAAAGCGGTGGAGACTTGCGAAACCCTTTTTTCATTACGATAAGAGCCGCTACAATCTGTCCCACAACAGTTGCGATGGCAGCTCCGGCAATCCCAAGTTTCGGAAGCCCGAACAGTCCAAAAATAAATAACGGGTCCAGCGCGATATTAACCAGTGCCCCCACGATCTGTGCGATCATCGGTGTCTTCATGTCCCCATTGGCCTGTAAAATCTTTGTCCAGATACTTTCGGTAAACAGTCCGATGCTGAATACGCAGACGATCCGGCCGTATACAATCACATCCTTTATGACTTCCGTGGAATCCGTAGACATCCTTGCATATGCCGGCATAAAAAAGAAACAGACTGCCGCAAAAAGCACCCACAATGCCAGCGTAAGCGGTGTTCCGATTCCTCCATATTCATTTGCTTTTTTCTCATCATGTACACCCAGATAATGTGCCATTGCCGTATTGATCCCGACTCCCGTTCCTACAGCAATGGCAATCATAAGAAGCTGCAATGGATAAATAATGGAAAGTGCCGTCAGTCCACTCTCCGAATATTTTCCGACAAATAAACTGTCTACAATGTTATAAAGTGCCTGGATCAGCTGGGCGAGCATGACCGGTGGCGCAATCTTGAGCAGAATCCTGCTGACTTTTTCTGTTCCAAAAAAGTTGCTGTCTGATGTATTCATAAAACAAAATCCCCTGTGAAAATTCCTATTTCCACAGGGGATTTTACGCCCGAAAATCATACAAGTCAATGTGTTTTTCCCATCCATTTACACCAGCCTGGGATGCTTTTTCTTTTCTAAAATTTATAAATGATAAGCATACACCCGTGCTTCATATGCCTGCAGCACTTCTTCTTTCTGCTTGGAATAATTTCCGATCAAAAGCTTGGCATCTGCCGGAATCTGCTCCGTTACTTCTGCCGGAATGGCAACTTCTTTTTCCGTAAAATTACAAAGCACCATCAGCCGCTGCGTCCCGAGCATTCTGGTATAGATAAATAATGCCTCATCCTCCGGTGCTAACAGTTCGTAATCGCCATAAACGATAATCTCGTTTTCATGACGAAGGCGAATCAGTTTTTTGTAGTACGAAAAGACAGAATCCGGATCACTGACCTCCTGTTTTGCATTAACCTTTGGATAATTACTGTTTACCTTAATCCACGGAGTTCCTGTGGTAAAACCAGCATTTGCACTGTCATCCCACTGCATCGGCGTGCGCGCATTGTCGCGGCTGATCCGCTTTAAATATCCCATCATTTCTTCATGGGAAACACCGCAGGTTTCTGTCAGTTCTTTGTAAGCATTCAGGCTTTCAATATCCCGGTAATCCTCTAACTGATCAAAATAAGCATTACACATGCCAAGTTCTTCCCCCTGATAAACATATGGCGTTCCCTGCATCATATGCAGACAGGTTCCCAGCATTTTGGCTGAAATTTCCCGATACTGTTCACTGTCATTTCCAAACCAGGAAACCGAGCGCGGCTGATCATGATTGGATAAAAACAAACTGTTCCAGGCTTTCCCTTCCAGTCCGGTCTGCCATCTGGATAAAATCTTCTTCCATACCGGAAGCGGCATCTTATGGCTATCCCATTTACCGTAATGGTTGTCTGCCTCCGGTCCACCTCCGGTATGTTCGAACTGGAAAACCATGTTCAGTTCGCTGCCATCTGCATTGGCATATTTTTTTGCCTCTTCCAGCGTCACTCCGGCAGCCTCCCCTACCGTGATCAGATCATAATGGGAAAGCACTTTCCGGTTCATTTCTTTTAAATACTCATGCACATGCGGACCGTTCGCACAACCGCTGTCTGCGTATCCGGTTTCTCCCGGAATTCCATCCGGCAGTCCTTCCGGTTTGGAAATCAGGCTGATCACATCCATACGGAATCCATCAATGCCTTTTTCACACCACCAGTTCATCATATCAAATACCCGGTCCCGCACTTTTGGATTGTCCCAGTTGAGATCCGGCTGTTTTTTCGAAAACAGATGCAGGAAATACATATCCGTCTGTGGATCATATTTCCATGCCGAACCACTGAAACAGGACCCCCAGTTATTCGGCTCTTTTCCGTCTTTTCCTTTTCTCCAGATATAAAAATCGCGGTATGGATTATCCACGCTCTTTCTGCTTTCCACAAACCATGCATGCTCATCGGATGTATGATTGACAACCAGATCCATCATGATCTTAATTCCCAGCTCATGTGCCCGTGCAAGCATCCTGTCATAATCTTCCATGGTTCCGAATTCTTCCATGATCGCCTGATAATCGCTGATATCATATCCATTGTCATCATTCGGTGACTGATAAACCGGGGACAGCCAGATCACATCAATTCCAAGTTCTTTGAGGTACTCTAATTTTTCTGTAATACCATTGAGATCCCCGATGCCGTCTCCATTTGAATCCATAAAACTCCGCGGATAAATCTGATATACAACCGCTTCTTTCCACCATGCCTTATTCAATACCATATCCTCCTTGCCTCTCTCATATTTGAATACCTGCATTATACGGCATTTTTTAGAAATTTTCTTTCACATTACTGCGCAAAAATAAAACAATTCTGCCCTTTGTGTGTACTTTCTTTCAATTTAGAAAAGCTGATCTGCATTTGTGCAAATCAGCTTTTCCCATCGTTTTAAAGAGAGTCGTATGTTTTTGTGTTATACATTTTTATGTTTACTGCGCATCTGCTGTTTTCTGTACACTCTGCAGTTCTTTTAATGGATCTGCTCCCGCCGCAACATTCTGCATTGCGACCTGAAGTGCAGTCTCTATTTCACTGTTGGAAAGTTTTCTGCTTCCGGCAGCATTGGAAACATATTTATTTACATCATCAATTGATTGCTGTTGTAATTCTCCATCAACGGTTCCTGTATAGGAAATATCATTTGACACTGGTGCTCCCTGCAGATAATTGACCCAATACTGCTGTCCGTCACCATCTGCCAGGAACTGAATAAATTTCATTGCTGCTTCTTTATTCTTGCAATCCTTATTCATACTAATCATAACATCTACGCCGGATGTTCCAAGCTGCTCTCCACTATCAGATACTCCCGGGAATGGTTCCATTCCGATAACATCACCTTTATTTCCAATTTCCGTTCCCTGAATTTCAGAACTTGAGGATGAAGTTGGTCCTAAATGCCAGGAACCTGTCATAAAAAAGACTGCCTTTCTGGCAAAGAAATATTGGTCTCTTGCATCAGGATATGTCGAAACTCCCAATGCTCCATCTTCAAAAATTCCATCTGTAAACATTTTTTTCCATGCATTCATGGTATCTACAAAACACTGATCCGTCCATTTTCTTTTTCCAGCTTCTGCTTCATATACAGCACCATTTTCAAATTCATTGGATGCCTGAATAAACCAATCCGAATTTACCCAGTCATCAGCAGCTCCTGCAGCTACACATACATAACCTTTTGCTTTCGCCTTCACTGCCGCATCCTTTAATTCGTCATACGTTGTTGGAACCTTATCAATTCCACATTCATCCATAAGTGTCTTGTTATACATCAGTGTCGTCATTCCTGCTACCAGAAGTGGCATTCCTGCCATCGTACCATCTTCTGTGGTACACTGATCAACTGCATTGGAATTAATTTTATCTTCCCATCCACTCCAATACTGATCCGCTGTTTCTTTCATATCAACGGAAAACTTTGCATATTGATTCATCATGGAACCTGTTGTCATACCATATAAATCAGGACCTGTTCCAGATGCCATAGCGACCTGAAGCTTCTCAAAAAAGTCATCCTGTTCTGTTCTGGTATAATCAATATGAATATTTGGATTTTCCTTTTCGAATTCATTAATCATTTCTTCTGATTGATCATTCGTTGGAAGCCACGACCAGAATGTTAATGTCACATCTTCATTTGATGCTCCCTGTGTTCCACTGTCTTTCTTTTCTCCTGATCCACATCCTACAACTGCGGTTGCCATAACCGCTGCCATGATCAAAGCCATACATCTTTTCCATCTCTTTTTCATAAGCGTTCCCCCTTATTACACTTGGTTGATTTGATGATATTAAATTACTATATTTTTATCTGTCTATGTACTCAAATTTTTTAACAATTTGTGTGATTTTTTGTGTAACAATATTGCAAAATCCGAGTATTTTTTAGTTGTAAATTCATACCAGTATTCCCATTATCTGTAAAATCTTTTATTTCCTTACCATTTACCCAAAGATGCGAGAAATCTCCGTCTGCGATCCGATAAATTGCATATCGTCCCATTTCATTCTCCATGAAAGTCATATTCTTTTCACCAATTTCTATACAAACGCATCCATGATGATCCACTGCCTCCAATTGTATTTCTTCTACATAATCGCTTTTTGTCAGCTTACTTTTCATATTTAAAACATGACGTTTCGGAGCCATGCCTTCGTCATCAACATTTACGTTTTGCTCCAGCCTGTAATTTTCATCGAGATAAACGAGATCTTTGCCGATCAAATCAAATGTTTCCGTCACCGCAAAACTGTGAAGCGTAAGGTCAGAAAAATAAGCCTCTATGCCGAGCCGGTCTTTCCTCTGTGAATCATATCTGTGCGCATAGGCACAAAAACAATATTTTTCATCCAGAATAACCGTATATTTATCTTTTTTTCTGTCCACACAAATGCAATGAGGAACTGTATAATCATAATTTTGTTCCAGTTTTTCACTGAACAGAACCTGTTCCACAGCATTTACACACTCAATCATTTCACATGTAGATCTGCCACTGTGAATCTGTAATTTTACATAATTTTGTGTATTTGACCATGCAAGATAAATATCATAACGGCATCCAATATGATTTTGCGCTGCAGAAATCCAATACTCACAACGATAGAATTTCCCCATTTGAGCTAACCAGACCTGCTGATTGATCTTTAAATCTTTTTTACAGACAGCTGCCATCTGCGGTACTTTTTGTGCTTCCTGTGTCGGTCCATTACAAATCATCTGTAACCCATTAAACATAAGCGGATCCATTCGCATTTCTCTTTGTTCCGTTTCCAGAATCAGATCCTCTTTTGCCATCCGTCCATGATATACAATCCAGTCATCTACCATATTTGGAGCTTTTACGATTGTATTATGACCGGTTCCCTCTACCAATTCATTTTTATGAAGCAATGGCATCCAGATATCATTTGACGGATACTTATTCCAGACCATATCAATCAGATTTTCTTTATTTTCCGCAACGGCTGTTCCTACAAAATAATCCACATTTACATATGCATTCGCGGAATACGTAAGAAAACAATGGTTCCCATGAACAACTGTGGCAGCCCCCTCTAATGTATACCAGTCTCTCCCATCGCCAAAACGGTCTTTAGCAAAAATTTCCTGTTCCAAAGTTGGAAGAAGCACCGGTTTCGGATTCCCTGCAAATTGCTCCGGAGATAACATTTCATCCAATAAAATAATAGTTCCCGCTACTTTCTCATCCGTTCCAATCCAATCATTGACGGAATAAAACATATACAGCTTCTCATTCCACAAAACCGGATGTGAATCTATAGAAAATTTATTAAAAAACGTCTTTTTCCATACAAATGGTCCCTCCGGATTTTTCGATACGGCAAGTTTAAGCCACTGTTTATGCCCGTCCTCTTCTTCTCTGTCCAAATTGGAATAATACATATAAAATACTCCGTTCCAATAAAACACAGATGGTGCCCAATAATCTCTTTTATCCGGCTCTTTAATTGCATATCCTTTATACTCCCAGTGTACCAGGTCTTCTGATATACTGACTTTTACTCCATCACTGTCTGTTGCATAGCAATAATATGTTCCACACCACCGCATAACAAACGGATCTGGATTTGTATGCCTTTTCCCATCCGAAAACGGAACGGGATTACAAAAAAATTTTTCTACGTCCATAATTTATCCTTTCACTGCGCCTGCGGTAATACCTGATACAAGGAATTTCTGACTTACCAGATAAACCAGAATTGATGGCAATGCCAACAAAATCATAACAGCATAAATACGTGCTACATCTACCGGACTCTGATATGTACTCGACATAAAATACTGCGCTGCCAATGTAACTGTATAATTATCTTCACTCCGCATTACAAGAAGCGGAACCAGATAATCATTCCATGAATAAATAAAAGTAAGTACCAGTACATTTGCGATCATCGGTACACTCAATGGAACCATGAATTTTCTCCATATACAAAATGTTGTTGCTCCATCTATTCTTGCACTTTCGATCAATTCATCCGGTATCGTATCAAAATAATTCTTTATCATCAGTAACATCATCGGTGCATTAAATGCAATCAATGGGAGAATCACTCCAAAATGTGTATCCAATAACTTTAAATTTTTAATTGTTGCAAATAAAGGACTTGTTACAGCAGCTACCGGGACAGCCAGACATGCAAGTATCATTCCATAAATTATTTTACTGCCCGGAAATTTCATTTTTGAAAATGCAAATGCCGCCAATGCCGTAATAGCTGTAACAACAACAGCCGTTGTAACTCCGATAAACAAACTATTAAATACAACCTTAAAATAACTGATTTTTTTATAGCTTAACACATATGCATAATTTCCAAAGCCGTTAATTGTAAACGATTTTGTCAATGCAATCACTAAAGGAAGAATCCAGATCGCTGCACATACTATTAAAACCAGATAAGTGAAAACCGTTGATTTTGCTCTCTTCTTTTTTCCCATCGTTTAGTCCTCCTTACCGAATTTCACCTGCAGGAATGACATCACCATAGCAATAATCAGAATTGCCACACCTATGGATGCCGCACCTCCGGCGTTAAAATCTTTAAATGCTTTCTCATACAGATAAGTGTTCATAACTGTCGTGGATCTTCCAGGTCCACCACCGGTAAGAAGTTTTACAATATCAAACGTTTTCAGAGAACCTACGATGCCAAGAATTATTAATACATTTGTAGTTCCTTTCAGCATCGGAAGTGTCACGGAGAAAGTTGTTCTCCAAAATCCCGCTCCATCAATTTTTGCAGCTTCATACACATCATCCGGTAAACTCATCAGCCCTGCATAATAGGTAATCATAGAAAATCCCATCCACTGAAAAATATTTACAATAATAACTGAAACCAGTGCAATCTTAGGATCTCCCAACCAGTTTACTGCAAATCCGTTTAAATGAATTGCTCTCAGAAACTGATTTAACGCTCCGTTTGTAGGGTCCATGATAATTCTGAAAATGGCAGTAATAATAGAAGTAGCCATTGCAATCGGCATAAAATAAATAGCCTTAAATACATTAGACCCCGGAAGTTTTTTCTTTAAAAGAACCGCAAGCACAAATCCCAAAAGTGCCTGAATAAAAACCGTTCCCACAAAGAAAATCAAGTTATTCACTACCGATGTCCAGAATACATGATCCTTAAACATTTTTATGTAGTTTTTCAGTGCCACAAAATGGAATACATCTGTCATTCCATCCCAATCTGTAAAACTGACCACTACAGTGTCAATGATGCAATAATACACCAGTACGAAGGACAGCACGATCATCGGTAAAATATACAGATATGCTATCCAGCTTTTCTTTCCTGTCTTATTCATATCCTTCACCTCCATGACTCAATTATAGAGAAATCACGAGGCAAAAAAGATAATATTTTTTTGGAAAATACTCTATTTTTTTGCAGCAAACGCACTTGGCGTCATGCCAACCATTTCTTTAAATACTTTAAAGAAATAATTATAATTACGAAATCCCGACTGTTCTACGATCTCTTTCATAGAAATATCATTACGAATCAAAAGACTTTTTGCCTTATTTACACGCTGTTGATTTAAATATTCCACAAAACGTAATCCTGTTTCCTTTTTAAACTCTTTACTGAGAGAGGTATAACTGCATCCCACGATCTCTGCACATTTCTCAAGCGAAATATCTGCTGTATAATTCTCCTGAATGTAAATGAGTGCTTTTGTAATATTAGCAGAATACTGTTTTCTCTCCTGCTGACGCAAATCCTGAGTTTGTCTGTGTAATATTTCAAGAATCAACGAACGATACTGTCCAAATACCTCAAACTGATCCATTTTCTGAAATTGCTGATCCGCGTCACTTTCTTCCAGATACCCATACTTTTTCATCAGTTGAATAATTTGAATACAACATTGATGTGCATACTTCTTATATACTTGTCCACGTTCCATTATATCCAGCATTTCTCCTATTGTATCTATATATGCCGGCATATGATTGGCAAATTCAAATTCCAGCTGTTCCCAACAGGTATCTTCCAATATCTGCCCGGAATAGACAACAGGATTCGTAACCGTTGTATAAACAATGCGGTTTTCTCCCAAATAAAATTTATCATGCAATAAGATCCGAATTTTATTAATTTCCTGCATTGCTCCATCAAGATTCGCATGTACTTCCCCACATACAACTGACAATGTTGTATCCAGCATTCGAATTGCATGCCTTTGCAACCTAGCCGCAATATTACTGATTGAATTCATCATTAACAACATGCTCTTTTCCTTTTCAAAAGAGATCAATATGTATAAATGATATTCTTTTGTCATATATATAATATACGGATAATTTTCTCCCAATATCTGACTGATAATATCTATAACTGCTTTACTGATATCCTGCTTATATTCCAGCGGATGAATATCTTTCCGTATTTTATAATCCGGACTAATGGCAATACAACATACATTAGAACAACAAAATTCAATTTTGTTTTCTTCCGTGAGCTTTCGAATATAATCAGCCTGAAACGAAATTTCCTCCCGTATACAAAATCCCCTTTTCCGATAAACTTTCTTTCCTTTTGGAACTATACGATATTGCTCCCGTACCTGATCTAATACATGAAGCAAATACTCTTTCGTCAATTCATGCTTTAACAAATAATTTGCTGCACCATTAACCAGACTTCCCCTTACAAAATTAAAATCATCAAATCCACTAATTGCAATAACCGGGAGATATTCATTTATAATATGTACATTGCGCATCAATTCCACACCATTCATTTCCGGCATCTGCATGTCACATAATAAAATATCAACGGAATTCTTTCTTAACCAGTCCAATGCAGTTTTTCCATTCTGAAAATCAGCTATAATTTCATAAGTGTCATTTTCCTCAAGATATTTCTTTATTGTATTCCTACTGGACAATTCATCATCTACCAAAACCAATTGTATCTTTTCCATTTTTCTCAACCTCCCTGATAACTGGCAGCACAAAGACACATCTTGTATATGCTCCAATTTTGCTTTCATAATGCAATCCATATGCATCACCAAAACAAAGTCTGATTCTCTCATTCACATTTGCAACCCCAATACCATTAAATGATTTCTTATCTTTTTTCTTTTCAGAAAGAATCTTCTTTATGGCTTCCTCGGACATTCCTTCTCCGTTATCCTCAATCCATATTTCTAACCGTTCTTTTTGAATACAGGTCTTTATCAGTATTTTTCCCTGTTTTGACAAGTCCCCCGGAATTCCGTGATAAATTGCATTTTCTATAATCGGCTGCAAAATAAATCTTGGTACATATAACGAAAGTGTATCCGGTTCTATCCGTCTTTCTACCTGAAAATCAAAACTTCCACTATATTCCATAATAACAAGATAATTATCCACATATTCCAATTCTTTTTTTAGACAAATCAATGCATTATCCTGATGAATAACCGCACGTAAAAGATAATTTAACGCATTAACTAATGGTATAATATTGTCTGCATGCTGAATTTTTGCCATCCATGCAACATTGTTTAAGACGTTAGAAACAAAATGTGGGTTGATTTGTGCCTGTAAAAATGCCATTTCTGCAATGCGTTTATCCCTCTCTTCCTGCGCAACCTGCTTCATCAAATCAGAAATCTGATAAACCATCCCGTTAAATGTTTCTCCCATCTGTCCAATTTCATCATTTTCTTTTATTCGATACTGAACCGTTAAATCTCCCTTTGACACTTCTTTCATCTTATTTCGTAAAACAGTAATTTCCCCTGTAAGCTTTGTCACAAAAAATGTCAGAATTAAAACTGCCAGACCGATAATCATTATAATTACCATTCCGGTCAAAACCATTGTTTTTTGAATACCAGAAATATAATATTCAGACGGAATACTCATTTTAAATGTCCAGCCAACATTTTTTGCATAAAATGTATTTGAAACATATTCCCTATTCTTTACGCTAATCTTTCTGTCTCTGTTCGCATATATTTCCGTTCCCTGATCATTGATTACTTCAAAATAACTGTTCTTTGGTAAATTGACAGAAAACATTTGATCGATTACACTGTAATCAAAATATACGATTACATATCCTATAATATTTTCTTTATCATCAGTAATGGCTCTCACTGCCGGAACCACATAATCACTGGATACCGTAGATTTCAAGCCTTCCATATGTATAGGTTCCATCATTATTACTGTTTTTTTCAGCTTATCGCAATTCAGTTTTTTCACTTTCTGATAAATAGTGTTATTTTGTTCAATGACATGATTTGATGAAAATATGCATTTTTCATTTGCCGCAATCGAAATTCCCGAAATATAATATTTGTATCCATCAATACCATTTAAATACTCCAATATTTTTCTGCGATTTTCCAAATATATCTGATTCCATTGATTATTTTGTTTTATCTGCTCTGAATTCAGTGTATTTACCGGCTGTATAACATTCTTTTGATTTTCGGAAATCATGGTTGCCATGTATGATGTGTCCGTTAAAAGATATTCAAACGCATGATATGCATCTTTCATTGAGCTTTCAGAAACATTTTGTAAATATGTACTGGTCAATTTACTGCTTGTCTGATACCAGATTCCCATAATAACCGCCCCACTTAGAGCCAAAATAATTACTACTACAAGTATAATTTTATTTTTTAACTTCATTATTGTGCCTCCTATCCCCAATATACCCTTACAATATTATAATTTCACCAAAAAACTTAACTCTTTTTTTGTTTTTTACTATATTTTTTTGTTGCAAAAAAGATGTATCCCGACAATAGAATACATCTTTTCCACACTTATTTTACAATTTAAACTATGTGAACTAAATTATTTTTGTTTCCTCCAGCTGCTCGGTAAACGCTTCGTTCATCCGGATAATCGGTTTACGAAGTACAAGTCCCATAAAAAGTGCAATCACCAGGAAGATGCCCAGTTTTGCCAAATCTATCCAGTAATCGTTCCCATAACAGCCTCCAACCGCTTCCCGCAGGGCTGCCATACTGTGCGTAAACGGCAGAAGCGGATACACTGCCCGGAAAAATTTCGGAGCACATTCAATCGGGAAAGTTCCACCGGTTCCCGCAACCTGCATAACAAGTAAAACCACACTGCCTGCTTTTCCGATATCTCCAAATGAAACCGTCAGCGTATAACTGATCGTGACATAGACTATACTTGAAAACCAGCAACCAAATAAAAACAGGAACGTATGCGCACACTGAATCCCAAGATAATACAGATCTCCCAGTGCAATCAGCGTACTCTGCAACAGACCAAGGATCAGAAATATGATCCAGCGTCCAAGATAAATTTCATGAATTTTGACCTTTTTCAGTCCCATCTTTTTTATGCTTTCCTCGGAAACGGTCACTTTTAACATTGCAACCAACACGATTCCGCCGATCCAGATAGAAAGTGTCGAATAAAACGGTGCCATGGAAGAACCATAATTATCAATCGGATAAATTTTCTTCGTATTCAGTTCCACTGGTGCCGACAGGAAGGCACTGACCCCGGACTTATCATCATAGATCATATGTTCCAGATCCGCATAATCCCCGTTGTCTTTTGCTTTCGTAAGCTTATCCGTAATCTTTTTTATTTTATTTGCAGATTTGCGTAAAAGTTTACCAGAATCATCCAGACAGGTCTGTATTTCTGACAGATCCGATCCTGCGGTGTCCGTTAACGTGTAAACACCCTTTGCACTTGCATTGATCTGTTTCGTCAGACCTGTAAGATCTGCAGAGGTATCTTTGACCGAATCTGCAAGTTTCTGCAAAGTTCCTTTTACATCATTTTCATATTCTTTGCTGATCTGCTGCAGACGTTTCTGATTTTCTTTTACAAGGGCATCCAAAGCTTTCTTGTCAGAAATCAGACCTGTAGTGGACTTCTTCATGGAAGCCGCAGTATCGGTCAGATCATCCCGCAGTTCTTCCTGTTTTTCAATAGAACGGTTGATCTTTTCAATCATAGGCCCTATTGAGGAATCGGTTTCCGGATGTTTTTCCGAAAGCTTGATCAGATTATCCCGGAGTGTTGTAAATGACTTGATGTTTTTATCCACCGTCTTTGCTGCTTTTACAAGGGTATCCACCGTATCCTCACTGCCATTTATTCCATCTTCCACCGTCTGATCCAAAAGCAGGTTTATTTCAGAATATACCTTTTTGCCTGCTTTCAGTGCTTTGCCCACGCTCTCGGTCGCACTGCTTATTGTCGTTTTCATATCGGTAAACGTCTTTTTGGAATTTTCCAGAATCTGTTTTCCATCCGCAGACTCTGTTTTCAGTTCTTTCAGAAAATCAGAAGACGCAGTCAGCAGGGACTGGGCAGAAGACGTAATCCCTGAAAAAGTTTCCAGCGTGGATGCAGTCATATCCATGTCATCCGATGCATCCTCAAGATTGTGAATCAGATTATCCACCAGTCGGTCTGCTCCGTTTGCCTCAGCCATATTAGAGACCGACTGAAACACCGTCATTGCCGTGTCGGATATTGTCTGTATAAATACCTGATTCACCTGTTTCTGGATCGCGGTTGCACCCTTGTCGGTCACTTTTGGTGCAATCGCATTTTCCTTGGCATTGGAATAGTAAATAATTTCCGGCTTTTGAATCTGATCGGAAAACAGACTCATCATCTGGGTACTGAATTTTTCCGGAACAACAATCGCCGCATAATATTGTCCGGATTTTACCCCCTCCATTGCCTTTTCTTTGCTGGTAAATACCCAGTCCATCTGTGTATTTTCCCTTAGTGCGGAAATCACCTGTTCCCCTACATTAATCTCAAGAGGAATCAGACTTCCGGTATATCCCTCATCCACACTTGCCACCGCGACCTTTAAATTTCCCGTATTGTTATACGGGTCCCAGCTTGCCGCAATATTAAACCATGCATACAGACACGGAACGACAAGGACACCGATGACAACAATCATTGCGATTACATTTTTGCGAATCCGTTTCACGTCGTCGATGAAAATTTTCAGAATGTTTTTCATTTGTTGTTCTCCCCCTTCAAAATTTTCATCAGTTCCTCGGAACTCATCTCTCCCAAAACAGATTTCTTTTTCATCTCTTCATGTAGATATTCCACAATCAGCAGATACAGTATCAGTGCAAGTAAAGAAACGATCCACAAAATCAGATAAACCAGTTTGGATTCCAGACTAAACATCAAAATCAGAAATACGAGTGGTATGACCATCATACAGATAAAACCGGAGCGTACCATGACCGGATAATATTTTTCAAATGCGAGTGTTTTCTCTGTTAATTTCTTTCTCCACGCATCGTCTTTCATAATCACCTGCATAATCCGCTGCAGCTGTGGATTATCCCTGCCCTTGGAATCCGTCTCACAGATCATCAGATCGGTTTCTGCAAGTCTGACATCAAACAGATGATTCAGATTCATCAGAAGCGGACGGAGTACAAGCCCGATAAACAATGCGACCAGTAAAAATACCAGCAGTTTTCCAAGGCTGCTTCTATAAGTATGATGATAGTATCCGGCAATACACTCCCGCATTGCGCTGATTGAATAAGAAAACGGAAGCAGCGGATGAAGTTTCTGGAAAAATTCCGGCATCATTTCAATCGGATACGTTCCGGAAGAACCCGGAATCTGTAAAATTACCAGAAGAACCGCCAGTGCTTTTCCCATGTGCTTAAACGTCGATGCCAGTGCAAAGATCAGATTCACATAAACAAAAGAAGTTAACATTCCAGCAAGAATAAATTTTACCGGATGCAGACACTGTACTTTCAGCAGAATGATATCTCCCGCACATACGATAGCTCCCTGAATCAGTCCTATGATAAGAAACAGCAGAATACGCCCGAAATACGCACTTGTCGGTGTAAAATCCGGCACTTCTTTGTCCCGGTCTACTTCCTGTTTTAAAATAGAAACCAGTATCAGTCCACCTACCCAGAGTGCCAGGTTTGTATAAAACGGGGTCATTCCTGTTCCGTAATTTTCCACCTCATACAGGACATCCGTCTTTATATTTACCGGAGAAGACATAAAATCGGAAATGTCTTTGGCATCAATCTTTTCCAGTGACAGGATATTCTGATACATATCCGAATTCTGCAGTGTCTGCAGATCCGTGACAATTTTCTGCAGTTTCTGATCCACCTGGTCCATAACATTGCCCGTCTGCGTAAGTACTTTGGAGCTGCTGTGCAATGCAGATTTTAACTGATCCAGCAGATCTCTCATCTGTTTTGTCATGGATGTTATGCTATGTAAGGTTGTTGACAGATCCCCGCTTACATTCGCCAGACCTTCCAGTGACTGGTCCAGCTGCGGGTAAATATTTTTGCTGAAATCGATCCTGCTGTCCTGAAAACTCTCACGGTTATCCTCTGCAAGCGTTTCCAGTGAACTTCTCGTATCTTTGGAATTCTTTAACACTTTCCGCATACTGGTATTTGCACTTTTCAATGAATTTACCAGTTTCTGCGCAGAAATGCTCTGCGTCTGCAGCTGTGAGATTTCCTGTCCAACAGATGCTGATAACTGTGTATCTTTTCCAAGATTCTGATTTAACTTTTCCAGATCTTTGAGAAGCTGGGCATTTTTCTCATTGATCCGGGTGATCGTATCGAGACTTTCCCCAACCGCAAGATTTGCCTTATCTGCCTTTATCTCAAACCTATTCAGACTCTTAGAAGCCGAGGACGAAACTTCATCCAGAAAAACTTCCCCGCCGGTCAGCCCATTGGAGAACTGTTTATAAAATTTTCCAAGTGCCGTCTGACTTTTTTCCAGCAATGCGGAAGTTTCTTTTAAAGAAGAAGAGCTGTCCTTTGCTGCCTCATCCACCTGATCCAAAGACTCCTTGATTTCTTTGATCTGTGCATCGGATTTATCTACTTTTTTCTGAAATTCTTTTACCAGCTTCTGATAATCCGTTAAATTATTCTGAACTTCGGTAATAGCAGATGTCAGTTCCGACTGTGTATCGTCCAGTCCTCTGGTAATACTGTCTGCGGAAGACTTTACAATTTCTGATACTGCCGAAGATGCCGTGGCAGAAAAGGTATCGTTGATCTGCTGCTGCACCGTTGTCGCACCGGTATCGGTAATCTTCGGTGCAATGGCATTTTTCTTTTCATTCACATAATAGTCCAGCTTCGGGCGTTTCAGGTCTCCGGAGAGAATACTTACCAGGGAACTACTGAAATTCTCCGGAATGACGATTGCCGCATAGTAATCTCCTGCCTGAACACCTTCTTTTGCTTTCTCTTCACTGACAAACTGCCAGCCCAGCGACTTGTTTTCTTTCAGTTTTTCAACAATCGAATCGCCTGCATTCATCGTGATCACGTCGGTTTTGGTTCCTGTATCGCAATTGGCAATTGCCACCCTGATTCCCGAAGTATTTGCATACGGGTCCATGTTTGCGGCAATATTAAACCATGCATACAAAGACGGCAGGAGACATACGCCGATCATAACCAGTGTCGCGGCACGGTTTTTTAACAGACGTCGCACATCCCTGCGGAAAATCTGAAATGCTGTCTTCATTCATTACCTCTTTCTATTCTCAGTTTCTTCATGAAAAAAGGAAAATGGCTTTTTCAGCCATTCCCCTTTTTTATTATAAAGAGTTCTATATGAATGTTCAACCGAAACTTGAAAATTATAATTTATGTTTTTGGGGTTTCCATTGTATTTTCTTCTGATTTCTCATATAATATAAGTACCGAATTATGAGAAATGGAGCCATCCCGGTATATCACCCAGGGATGGCTCTTCTGTTTTCATTGATACCTGTTCACTCCTTGAGAATCGTTTGCATGGTGCACAATCAGCTGGGCGAACAAATGATCAAAAATGACCGGATTTTGCTGCATACCTTACGGCAATCAGACTTCCAGCCGGTGGTATCTTCGTTTTCCCACAGCCATCAAGCAGACCGCAGCCGTTCCACTGCAGAATAACACGGCAAATTCATTTCCTGCAAACGACAGGCACAGATCATTTTCCATAAACCAGCCTCCGCTGGTTGCATACAGTACTGTGGGATTAAATAATTCCCAGATAAGATCCCACACATTTCCCATCTGCACATAGCCAAGCAGATATGCCCCCATAAAAAGAAGACCCAATACCGCAAACGAAAAATAACTGTTCTGTAAAAACAACTGCACTGCGGCAGTAACAGCCGCAACGATCCCAAGCAGTCCCACAAGCACCACCAGCGCAAGCAAAAGATAACGCCACTGCTCCAGCCACCAGAACGTGACAAACGGATACATCATCTGCAGCCGCGGCTCTGCAACCATACATGCCGCCACCGGAACATGCCACAGGTTCTGAAACGGAACCGCTGCAAAAAATACCAAGAGGGTAAACACTGTAAGCAGTCCTGCATAAAACAGCCCGCACAACGTTCCTGCAAGCATTTTCTTTTCCATCATTTTCTTTCCGGTGGTGGTCGCTAAAACCAGATCCTGCGTCTTATATATCCTCTCATAATCCATCAGATACAGCATCGAAAGAATCATCAGAACCGCAGTCTGCAAAATCAGCTTCTTCCACAGTTTTCCATACAAAGCGGAGTGCAGTTTATACCAACTTCCCGGATAAAAGGCATACGTGCCTTCCCCTGTTTTTCTGATCTGTTCCACCCGCTTCTGCAACCTGTCATAATTGCGCACAATCCACATTCCCCAGGCTCCTTGCGGTTCATATCCACTCTTTTTTTCTTTCTGTTCCAGAATCTTACGCATATCCAGTGTATCATACATTCCGCCATAGGTCTTTTTATAGTCCGCATAGGCACTTTCATACTCCGGGCTTGCCGTCTCCTCATCCGTCACAGCCACATGCATCTGCCGCAGTTCCTTTCTCATGCCGGCATTTCCCACATAGGTATAGATACTCAAAAACTGAAACAGCCCGAATGTGATACAGACAATCCACAGAAACGGATGCCGCAGACATTTTCCACACTCTTTTTGCAAAAGGCGCATTCTTTCTCTCCTTTACACTCATCTATCGTCAGAGATCTCTGTAATGATCCCTGTGCATTTTCCACCACAGCACGCACGCGCATGCCAAAATCCACCCCAGAATCCAAAGCACTTCTGAATAAGGCAGGATATTTTCATCCATCGGCTTCTGAAACAGATGTACAAAAATGTGTGTCAGCAAAAAGCCAATTCCTGCGCATGCCGGAATGGCAAATGCAATTCCCGCAATGTAATTGCCTGCCGTTCTTCCGATCAGGTAAATCAAAACAACCGCAGCCAGCACAAACACAAACACCAGCAGCATGTAAAGCAGCATATAGAAACCAAATGGCAGATTTTTACACCACAACTGCAGTCCCGTATCGTCGATACAATCGCCTTTCCAGAATACCGCCAGTCCTTTTATGACATAAACCAGTACATAAATACCAAATTGTACGATTCCCACAAAACCGCAGCAGACCACAAGTGCCTGAAACTGCCTGTCAAAAAGTTTCCGCCCGGTAGCAGTCGTTGCATACAATGGCAGCACATGACATAACCGTTCCCGTATCAGATACGGCAGTGCAAGGATTGCAAAACAAATCAGAAGCAGAATTCCCATCATTCTCATATCTTTTTCTACAATATAAAAAATTCCACCCGGCATTAGAGAGATACTGTCTCCATTCTGTAAATTTTTGTATTCATCCAGCCGATCGAGCACCTGAAGTTCAAAAAACAGTTTTGACCCTTTTGAATCCTCAAAGACCAGACGCGACAGTTCCTGATCGATTTTCTTTTCCTCATCGGTTAAAGTATCCTTATCAAAAAATGTTTCCTGTGTCTTCGAAAATTCCTGATAATTCGTAATTTTTGCATCTGCAAGAACCGGATCCGCCGCAATGATCCGGGTGTATGCCTCCTCCAGTTCTTTTCTTTTTTCATCCAGCTTCGACCAGTCCTCACGCGGCAGCGAAGTTCCCCAGCTTTCGATCAGTTCGGCGTAAAACGGCATATCATACGGGGAATTTGTTGTCTGCCCTCCCGCCGGATAAATCGTCACTTCTAAAAACAAATGATAAAACAGCACCGTAAATACTGCTATAACAAGCAATACCCGGATATCCATGATTTTTTTACATTCTTTTATCAATATTTTCATGCCGGTTCCTCCTGATATGTAACCAGAAATACATCTTCCAGATTCGGCGTACAATTCATGCTGCCTTCCTCCGGCTTGCTGCTGTAATAACGCACCTGCATATGTTCCTGCTCCTGCCGCACAGAAAGAATCAGATGCGTGTCTTGAAATGCATCAAACGCACGGTCTTCCATCACGCACTCATGCACCTTTCCATCAAGCGTTTTACAAATATTGGAAACCGTGTCCATCCGGTATAGTTTACGTTCTTTTAACAGAATCACCTGATTGGCATTCGACTCAATATCCGACACAATATGCGTGGAAAGAATGACAATCCGGTCCTTTGACAACGTTGACAGGATATTGCGGAAGCGCGCCCGCTCTTTTGGATCAAGTCCCGCAGTCGGTTCATCCAGTATCAGAATTTTCGGATCATTTAACATTGCCTGTGCAATTCCCACCCGCTGGATCATTCCTCCGGAAAATTTTTTCATTTTTTTGTCTGCCACATCAGAAAGTCCGACCAGTTCGAGCAGTTGTTCTATCTTTTCTTTTGCGGTCTGCTTTGGCATATTTTTAAGTGCTGCCAGATAATCCAGATACTGCACGGGTGTGTTGTTTTTGTAATATCCAAACTGCTGCGGCAGATACCCCAGCAGATCCCGGTATTTTTCCCCGAGTTTTGCAACAGGAATCCCATCCCATAAAATTTCTCCCTGTGTAGGAACCAGCAGGGTTGCAATCATTTTTATGAGAGTTGTCTTTCCCGCACCGTTTGGGGCAAGCATTCCGTAAAGCCCATGCTCCATCTCAAGACTGATGTCTTCCACCGCCGGAAATTTTCCGTAACTTTTGCTAACATGCGAAAGAGTAAGCATCTTTTTTCTCCACCTTTCCTATTGATACGAACAAAAGACAAAAGCTTGCGGCAGTGACCGCGCCGTGCACCGCCAGCGGAACCGATGTAAAAAGAAACATCTGCACGCCAGTTTCCGCAAACCTTGCAATCACACACACACACGCCCAGACTGCGATCAGACCTGCATAAAACAGACCACCCGCACCTTTGTGACAGGCATATACACAGACCGAAGCAAACAAAAACACACTGCTACTTCCCAGCAGAACCATACTCACAAATGCTTTTCCCGAAACATCCGTAAATAAAGCTTCTCCGGCCACATTGACCAGTATCATGATCACGCCTGCATACAGCATGCGAAGTCCCGACAGATAGCTCTTGGAATAGTGAAGCGAGCCGATCAGCTCCTGCATGTGGTTCTGCGCATCCAGCCACCATGCCAGTGCCGCAAACACCAGAAAACAGACAGGAAATCCTAAAAACACAATCATCCTCTGCGTTTCGGGCTGCTTGGCATACAACTGTCCGAGCCATCCGATTCCCAGATACAGACAGGCAACAATAAGCCAGATACTTCCGCTCTGATAAAATATGGCACGAATGCCCGGTCCCCAGTAAATTTCTTTGATTCTTTCCCACAGACTCTGCCGCTTTGGTATTGCTTTTTCCACAATCGCACGACATTCCTTCTGCATAACGCTATCCTCCGGGAATTCTACTGGAAGCAGTGGTATCTTCTGTTCTTTCTCCCATTCCTTTTCCTTCATCTTTGCACCTCCTGCCGAATCCTTTTTAACATCTGGTAAAACCGGGTCTTTACGGTACTCTCCGCAAGATCCATCTCCTCTGCAATCTGCGCAAATGTTTTCTCCTCAAAGCATTTTTTCTGAAAAATGCGAATCCATTCGCGCTCATAGGAAACGACAATATCCATAATCCGGCGAATCTCTTCTTTTTGAACCATATGCTCCGCCAGATCACGCACAGTTTTTTCCTCCTCTGTTTCCCATTGCAGGGGCTGCTGCAGTTTTTCCTTTTTATAACTTTTACTGCGATAATAATCCGTGATCCTGTTGGCTGCCACACGGTATGCCCAGGTGCGGAAGCCCGCCTTTTTCTCATCAAACGCATAAATCCCCTGCAAAACCGTAATAAAAATTTCCTGTGTCAGATCAAGCGCAAGTTCCCTCTCTCCGGTCTGCCGGTAGGTAAACGCATAGATTTCCCGGTAATATCGTCGGATCAGTTCATCCGCCGCTTTTTTATCCTGTTTTTTCTTAATTCTGCGGATTAACTGGTTGTCCGTCTGCATGCATGTTCACCGCCTTTATCTCCGTTCACTCAGATATACGAAATATGATACAAAATAGTTTGGATTCTGAAAAGATTTTTTCAAAAACAAAAAAGAGCCGGTGCAAAATCAATTTGCACCGGTTTCCTTTTGTGACACTTTTTATGCTTCCTTCCGCAGTTCCTTTGCCGCCTCCACAAGATTTTTCAAGCTGGCAACGGTCTCCGGTACGCCACGGGTTTTTAATCCACAGTCCGGATTTACCCAGAGCTTCTCCGGGGCGATACGGGTGAGCATTTTTTCGAGTGCCGCCTTGATTTCCTCTACTGACGGTACACGCGGGGAATGGATATCGTACACGCCCGGTCCTACCTCCGTCTTGAAATGGTTCTCCTTCAGGGAATCCAGAATCAGCAGATCGGAACGGGATGCCTCAAACGTAATGACATCGGCATCCATGTCGTCGATTGCGCGGATGATATCGGTAAACTCGCTGTAGCACATATGGGTGTGGATCTGTGTCTGTGCTTTCACACCGCTGTGTACCAGACGGAATGCCGGAATTGCCCAGTCGAGATAGTCTTTGTACCAGTCACTCCTGCGCAGCGGAAGCTTCTCGCGGAGTGCCGCCTCGTCCACCTGGATCACACGAATACCGTTTGCCTCAAGATCAAGCACCTCATCGCGGATGGCAAGTGCGATCTGATAGGTGCTTTCCTTTAAGGAAATGTCCTCACGTGGGAAAGACCAGTTTAAAATCGTAACCGGACCGGTCAGCATTCCCTTCATCGGCTTCTTTGTCAGACTCTGTGCATAAACGGACCAGTGCACGGTCATCGGCTTTTCGCGGGATACATCGCCCCAGATGATCGGTGGCTTCACACAGCGCGTACCATAAGACTGTACCCACGCTTTCTCTGTAAACAGATAGCCGCTCAACTGCTCACCGAAATATTCCACCATATCATTTCGCTCAAACTCCCCATGCACCAGCACATCGAGTCCGATCTCTTCCTGGATCTGTACCCACTCAGCAATCTTCTTTTTATTAAATTCCACACAGGCTTCTTCGCTGATCTCTCCCTTACAACGTGCTGTGCGGTTCTTCTTGACATCTGCAGTCTGTGGGAAAGAACCGATCGTTGTCGTTGGAAATAGTGGCAAAGCAAACGCTTTCTTTTGAATTGCTTCGCGCTCTTTAAACGCCGGAAGTCTGGTAAAATCTTCCTCCCTGATCGCTGCTACACGCTTCTGTACCGCAAGGTTTCTGTAATCCGGACGGGTAGCAAACAGTGAAGTATTTTCCAGAAAGGTTGCTTCCAGTCTGTAGTCAGCTTCGGCCAGCTTCTTTAATTCTGCCAGTTCCTTAAGTTTTTCCTCTGCAAATGCAAAATGCTCTGTATATTTCTGCGGAAGTTTTGTCTCGTTTTTCAACGTATAAGGTACATGAAGCAGGGAGCAGGAAGTATTCAGCACCACGTTGATGTCTTTGGCTTTTAACGCATCCATCACTTCCAGAGTTTTTCCATAGTGATTCTTCCAGATATTTTTTCCGTTGACAAGTCCGGCAAACAATACCTTATCCTGTGGAAAACCATATGATTCTACCAGTTCCCTGGTCTTTCTTCCCTCCAGAAAATCCAGACCGATTCCGTCAAAAGCAAGTGCTGTAATATTCTTATAGCAATCACGCACATCTCCAAAATAGGTCTGTAATAATATCTTTATCGGTCCTTTTTGGGCAAGGATTCCCTGATATAATTTTTCAAACAGTGCAAGATCTTCGCTGGTCAGATCATGTACCAGATATGGTTCGTCAAACTGTACCCATTCTGCACCGGCTGTGGCAAACTTCTCAAGCAGCTCTGCATTTGCAGCGATCACGGCATCTGCATAATCTGCAGCCAGCTTCTTTCCCACATAGCGCAGAAGTTTTAGCAAGGTAAATGCACCGATGATCACCGGTTTTGTGATTATGCCAAGAGCTTTCGCCTCAGCAAATTCGTCAAATGGCTTATTTCCAACGAGTCGGATCTCCGTATTATCATCAATCTCCGGTACCATGTAATGATAATTTGTATTAAACCATTTTTTCATGGCAAGCGCCTTGACATCTCCGGCTTCTCCCTGATAGCCTCTTGCCATCGCAAAATAGGTATCCAGTGCAGAAAGTCCAAGGTTTTTGTAACGCTTTGGAATAATATTGAATAATACTGCCGTATCCAATGTCATATCATAGAAAGAAAAATCATTCGATGGAATAAAATCTAATCCCGTATTTTTCTGCAATATCCACTGGTTTTTACGGATTTCTTTGGCAGTATTTTCTAATTCCTCCACAGAAATTTCACCGCGGAAATATTTTTCTGTTGTAAATTTCAGTTCCCGTAAGGACCCCACTCTCGGGTATCCGATAATTGCTGTTTTCATTATGCGCTCCTGATGTGTCAAATAATAAGGTTCCTTCTGAAAAAGCAGTATTTCCAGGCTTTTTCATTGTGGTTTAGTATAGCATACGTCAGTTTTTCTGCATAATATCTTATTTTTTACGTTATCTATAGTTTTAATCTATACCCACATTTAAAAAGGCGGCAACAAAAATTGCGGGGGAGTTCCAGTAAATCGTGATTTCATTCAGGGAATAACACTCCCACACATCAAGAAAACACTTCATCGGCGGCGTATCTGGTGTGATCAGCCACTCTGCTTTTTCATCCACCGGAGCGGAGTTTGGACCGCCTACCACAAATCCCGGAATCGTCTCCTCAATTCCATCCGAAACGGTCACGCGGTTGTGCGGATTCTGGCAGCTTTTTGTTCCCACTCCGGTCACATAACTGTATCCCATCGCGTTCTCTCCAAGAATATAATCCATCTGTTCCTGTGCCGTTGTCCGATAATGCATATCTCCGGTCAGAAGCGTCGCAACCGCAAGGATCATTGCACGATTGAGTACAACCATGTTGCTGCCCCATCCATATTCTTCCTTCGTCAGTGCAACAAAATAACGACTGGCTTCTGCAATACCACAGATCTTATCCGCTTCTGTAAGAAATGCCTGTCGGAATTTCTGCTGACATGCTCGAAAACGCTGTTTCTCACCAGACGTTTTTTCGTTCTGTTCCGCTCCAAACAGGCAGGAAAGTCCTGCCAGACCGGACACATCCACCCAGCCCATATCGGTCGGATTTTCGTTTGCCTTTAAGTATTCCTCCATCTTTGTCAGATAAGACGCATCTTTCGTTGTCACATACAGTTCCGTCGCTGCCCACAGCCGCTCATCCAGATCCGAGGTATCCTCATAGCCGCCGGTATTGCAGCCTGCTGGATTTTCAAATCCGATAAACTGTGGATGCTGCATCAGCCAGTCCCACGCACGCACTGCGGCATCCTCCGCTTCCGCTGCAAACGCAGGCTCCCATGTCCGGTACACGCGGGATGCCAGTGCCATGACCGCTGCAAAATCCGCTGCCGCCATTGTCGATGCCGGAAACAGGATCATCTGCCGTTTGTCCTCACACGGCATCACAAAATTTGCATGGCGCATCGAAGTCAGCTTATGGCAGACACTTCCATCCTCCATCTGCATTTTCAAAAGCCAGCGCAGCTCATACAGGCACTCACTTAAGACATCCGGCATCGCATCGTTGCTTTCCGGAATATTTAAGTTTTCGGTGAAACTCTCCGGAAAGAGCTGCTGCGCATAGATCATGTGTGCAAGCGCTGTAGCCGCTGCTGTGGTATATCTGCCATAATCCCCGGCATCGTGCCAGCCTCCGGTCACCTCATACTGTTTTGCATTTTCTTTTCTTTCCAGATAGTCTTCCAGCCGTACCGCTGTGCCCGTGTGACAGGTACAACGCCTGAATTTTCCGGCAAAGGTTTCTTCCAGTGCCATCCCACAACGCTGGAAATACAGTGCTTTACACAGCGTCTGGTTCAATGTATGGTATGCCTTATGACTGATGGTACAGCTTCCAAGAACCGCACCTTCCTCATCCTGAAATGTTACAGTTCCTTCCTCTGTAAGATCGGAAAAGTCAATGTGCCATACTTTATCTTCTGCACTCTCATCAACTCCTGCATATACCGCCTGTTTTACAGCGGTCTGCTCCCCTTTTTCATTCCAGAGGGACACCTTTTTATCCTGCATTTTTTCCATTTCATCCGCGCGGTTTTCCTGCGCAAGTACCGCAATCTTGCGGCCTTTCGGCAGATACCCTGCCTGATTTGCATAAAATCTGATCATGTTGATACTCCCTGTTTTTCCTACAAAAAAAGCAGTTGAATGTTCAAACTGCTTTTAGCCTTTTTATCTTAAATTATAACTTGTTTTTAGTAAAAATCAATCTTATTTTTAAGTCCTTTTAATCAGTATGATTATTTTGAACACCTGCTCAGTGAAATCCCGAAGCATTTGGATGACGTTGACCGCAGCTTTCTGGAAGACTTGCTTCCATGGTCACCGAATCTTCCAGCGAACTGCCGGAAGCCCGTTAAAGAAGTAAAATAAGACAGGAGCAAATCTATTTTTAGTATACAGATTTGTTTTAACTATGTATAGGTACGAACTATCTACCTTTTACAAAAGTACAGAAACTGACGGCACAGATTAACCGAAACTATGAAATAGCAAAAACAGGGGCGAATGGGAAATCGGACGAATTCCGGGACTGGCAGAATGACGGTGGATAACCGGCAGAAAAATGAAAGAAGCAGGAGTGGAAATCTGTATTCCAGCCATGTAAAAGCAGGAAAACATGCAGGTACTGTTTATAATTTCAAAAGAAAAAGCAGGATTCGGAAGACGTTAAGGGACTTCCCATCCTGCTTGAGTTTATCCACAAATATATTTTTTTAAATTTCGTCAGTTTTTACAATGGTCTGAACAGTAACTTTGTATTATTTTTTTAGATATCTTCCAAAAATCTGCATCTCTTCTGTTTCTAGTTTATCAGCGAGCGCAATTAAATTCTCTAGTTGCTCACAATATTGATCAAATTCGTTCTCATATTTTGTAACAATTGTTGCATCCTTTGGGTACAAAATTTTCAATTTCTTTAGATTTTCAAAATTAATATTATACTGACCATTTGATTGAATTGCATATTCTTTTATTTTCATTTTTACAGTTGATAAATTCATATAATATGCAATGTATTTTGGTGAATAGCCCTCTAAAAGATGAAATCTCATTATATAAGAAGCAAAAACATATTTTTGTGCATCATCAGTATTTGCATCAAATAAACCTGTTTTACCAACTAATTCCAATGAGTTTGTTCTATTAACAAGTATATCATCTTTATGTAAAACATATTTTTCAATTTCTACATCTGTCAAACTAACTCTATCAATTTCATCTCCCAAAGTGTCCTCATTAATAACTGGATAAATATTGTTCATCTTCAAAATTGAATATCCATTCTCATTGTCATCTGATTTCTTCGAGCAACCATACGTCGGTTTTTCATCTTCCACAATTAACTTACCCAATTCAATTTCTTCAAATTCAGTGTTAAACTGTGCAAATGAACTTTCAGGAATTCCAACTTTAAGAATAGAATTATAGCTATCCAATAATTTAACTTTTGCAAATGTTGTATTGGAAATCAAATCAACTAATCTTCTTTGCTCATCAATCGTCATATGTGGAATCTGGATTTTCCCTAAATCGTCAAATGACAACGAATTTCTAACAGTACCATTATTATAATCTTCTATCTGTCTCCGACCATATTCACTTTTCAGGAAATAAACTATATAGTCTTGCAGGAAAGCTTCCTCATTTACCTTGAAAATTATATATGATGGACTTATCAACCCTTCATCTTGTTTATTTACAGCTATACTTCCTGTGTTCACCCTACTTGGATTATAACAAATAACATTTTTGGGTAGCACTTTGTACTTTTGATTGTACTCATTTGCTTTTTTTGAATCCGAGACAATAATTCCATATTTTTTTGATACACCTTTAATTTGAATAATATCTTCACCATTTTCTGCAAATTCAATAGGTGAACGTTTACTGTTACATTCATGAATATATGGTGCCAAAAAAACCATATTATATTCAAACTCTGGTACTATGTATCTAATATAATTAGATACCGCCCAGCTTTCCGCATTTAACATATGATATTCTGCAAAACCTTTCTTTTCCGCATGTGCATCAACATATGTTTTTTTGCCAGTTTCTTGATTCACAAATACCGTATCATCCCATTTATTCCATAATCCACTCATCAAAATTTTAAAATCATCATTTTCAATCTGTTTTACTCTCTTATCATCCAAGGAATAACCATCATTTTCAATTTTAACAAAATATGTTTTTTCACCAACTCTAGGTTTTCTCTTTTCAATCAATAGTATGTTTGATTTTATAGTCTTCACATACGGAGCAAATACCTTTTGAGGTAACGATATTATACCTCTAATAGTATATTCTTTTTGTAATTTTTCTCTCTCTGAAAAATATTTAGAATCATGTAAAAATCCATTATCTACTATACATGCTATTCTTCCATATCTGTTTGTCTTATCATTTCTTCCATCATGCAACGACTCTAACATATGACGAATAAATAAGTAATCCGCCTTTGGCGGTTCTGATAAACCAAATGGTTGGTTCGCTAATACTACATCAAATTCACCAAAATTTTCCTGATAGCAAGCATTTTCTCCACCATTTTCTAATTTTTTCTTCTTCAGAACAGGATTGACCGCCCTCACATTCTTATATTCATATTTAACCTTTTCTTCTATTTTATATTCATAATGTTGAACATATCTCCCCTTATAATTTACACCCTTACTTCTTTTTACTGGTAAACCTTCCAAGTCATATGCTTTTCCATCTTTTTTTTGTATCTCCTCATCATCTAAAACTATTTTTTCCCCAAAATCATCATAATAAAAATCAATCTTATTTTTGGGTTCTAATGATACTTTTCTTGTCTTATCCCCTTTTACATAATATTGTTTTTTGTTTGCCTCATAGTAAAAGGATACCTCGCTGGCTTCAACAGGAATATAATGTCCAAAAGCATCTTTCGCTTTTGAGAATTTCTCTATTTTGTCGTATCCAAATGCATCACATTGAGTTATATTTGTATGCCCATCTCCTATTAAAATCATATTCATCTTCGCCAAAAGTGCCGTATTAGCTTTTAATTCTGTACCATGTAATACCCCCTTTTTTAATATCTCCATATTAGGTAGTTCTTTTGCATAGAATTCCTTATATCTATTAAATGCTTCTATTAAAAATCCTCCTGTTCCACATGTTGGATCGTATATTTTTTCAATATAAACACTATCATCTTTATCAACCACTACAGTTGGTTCAATCAATTTAATCATATATTTAATTATATGCCTTGGCGTAAAAAATTCTCCAATTTTTCCATCCTTTGAACTTTCTTGAAAATACTCGAGAATATCTCCTTTTACATTAGTGAAATCACTAAGCTCATAAGTAGCAAAAATACGGTCTACTAATTTTGCAACTCTTATTAAATTTAAAGAATCCAGATGTAATAGTTGATACGAATCATCCCTATATATATTTTTGTAAGCTACATTTAACCAATTAGAAAACTCGTTATTTACTAAATCAATATCACCATTTACCACTGCATCCCATATATGTCGATATCTAAATTTGGAATTCGACTCAAAAAACTGTTTATCATAGTCTTTGATAGAAAACATTTTCAAAAAAATGATTGTAGATAATTCAATAAACTTATCCGTTGCAGATGAGCCAATCGGTGATCGTCTTATTATTTCATCCGTAGCCTTAAAAAACCCATTTAATTTATTACGATCTATATTCTCTGTTTCAGCCACCTCTTCCATTTTTCCTTTACTGTTGATAATGTACTTTAGAAATTTTAAAGAAGGCATTCTGTCAACAAATTGAGAATCAACCTTTACAGCTTCCCACTTTTTCCCAGTAAATAATTCTAGCAAAAAAGTCACACCATCAAATCCAATTACAGCATTCACTTGAACACTATAGTCTTCCTTTAGGCACCTTATATATTCTTTTCCATCTTCTATGCTTGCTCTTACTCCCTCTTTTGTACTTTTTGTATCACACAACGCAATAATATTATCATTTTCATCATAAAAAATGTAGTCAGGTTTTCCGTTTGTGCTTCCTTTATGTTCATTTCTAAATTTATATCTACTAGATTTATCTCTATCTCTTGTATAACTTACTCCTTGCTTCCATCCTACGAATTCAATATAATTTTTGAATACAGATTCAATATCTTTTTCATTATCTGACTTTGTTATTGTATATGGTTCCAGTGTTACATCCTCAATCAAATTTCCTTTTGCATCTCGTATCACTTTAAAATCCATTCTGTTTCTCCTTCAGACTATGATTGTTACTTATTCTTTAACTAATACCTAAAAGAATAACTTTTATCCCACTAGTCTTTTGTACTTTTTGTATAAAATTATATCATACATCCCGCATTTGAACCATAAAATTTTAAAATTTATCCGGGCACCTAAAATGAAATTTTAAATTCCACTGCCCCTCAGGGTGGAGGTGCGGACAAAAAGTTGGACTGTGTAATACCTGCTATGTTATGAAGTCCACACAAGAACAAATATCGACAGCGCTTATATTGTTAAAAGCCATAGGATCCCCAAATAAGGTAGTTCAAACCTTAGGTTATCCATCTGCACCGGTGCTTTATCATTGGCGTAAAAAGTATCCTGAATACTACGATGTTCCAAATCAAAAGCATTGGATACAAGCTCCAACAGAATTAAAGCATACCATAATTAAACGTTGCCTTATTAAAGGCGAGCCTGTAAAATTAGTGGCAAAAGAAATCGGATACACCCTTTCTTTGATATATAGATGGATTAGAAAGTATCGGGAGAAGGCCGTGATAATCGATGCCCTGAAAAATAAGTATTCACTGCCGGATCTTCTTAAAAAACTTAACCTTGCAAAAAGCAGCTATTATTATCAAAAAAACTATTTATGTAGAGGATAAATACTTCCATCTTCGCAAAAGAATCATACAACTGTTTCATAAAAATCGTGATATATTTGGTTACCGGAGAATTCACACGTTGCTTCATCGTGAAGGTATAAAAGTTTCTGAAAAAGTGGTTCGTCGTATTATGAAGCAGGAGAAACTGACTATTAGACAGAAATATAACTCCTATAAAAGTGAAATAACGCCTTCTGTGGAGGATATTATAGATAGAGATTTCCGTACTACAAAACCGAATCAGAAATGGCTTACTGATATCACAGAGTTTTCTATAAAAGCAGGAAAAGTATATCTTTCTCCAATAATTGACTAGCTTAATGGTATGCCGGTAAGTTGGACAATAGGCACTTCTTCAAACGCAGGACTTGCAAACACTATACTGAAGAGTGCTATTACTACTCTTAAGCCGAATGAAAAATCTATCGTACATTCTGACAGTGGGTGCCATTATCGTTGGTTTGAATGGATTCAGATAATGAAAGAAGCAAACCTTACACGATCCATGTCAAAGAAAGGTTGTTCACCAGATAATTCTGCATGTGAGGGCTTCCTTGGTCATCTCAAAACAGAAATGTTTTATGGACATAACTGGGTTCAATATAGCATTGAAGCATATATTCAGGAAATAGATAGCTATATGTGTTGGTATTGCAAAGATAGAATCAAATCAACACTCGAAGGACTTAGTCCTCTAGATTATAGAAGGAGTATAGGCATAGAGGTTTAAACAATGTCTGCATGCCCGTCCCGAGATATTCTACGATTTTGCAGAAACCCAAAAATTCATAGTAAACCTTGTCCCCATCCCAAATTCGCTGTCCACTTCGACAGTACCGTCATGCGCTTCAATAATTGCTTTTGCAAGCGGCAGCCCCAGGCCGATTCCCTGCGTGTCTTTGGAAAACCGGCTTCGGTAAAACCGCTTAAAGATATGATGCAGATCCTCCGGATGGATTCCACATCCATTGTCTGTCACGATGATCTGCACCATAGAAGGCAATGCCCTCCATTCGATCCGAATCATATCCCCTGCTTCCGTATGGTCGAGGGCATTTTTCACAATATTGTCAATGGCTTCCGAAAGCCATTCCCGGTCACACTGGAGGGAAATATTGTCTGAACCAGACAGCACTATTTTCTTCTGTTCCTGTCCGGCTCTGTAAGCAAAATGCAACTCTATGTCACGCATCATTTCAGCAACATTCTCCATTGCCTTCTCCAGTACAACAGCCCCCGCATCCAGCCTCGTAATCTTAAGCAGATTTTGTACAAGCTTTTCCATGCGGTCAAGTTCCTGTTCCGACAAATTGGCAAATTCTTTGACCGTGGATAATTCCACATCTTCGTCCTGAAGCAGACCGTTATAAATATTCAGTGCAGCCAGTGGTGTTTTCAGTTGATGGGAAATATCGGAAATTGTATTTTTCAAAAACTCTTTTTCCCGGAGTTCGTTGTCTGCATGTGCATTTAAAACTGCTGCCAGCGAATTGACGGAATGAAACAGACGGTACAACTCCCCTTCACTGTCACATGCAATCCGAGCATTTTCATCCCCGTCAAGATAGGCATTGATCTGTGACACCGCCTGTTCCATGATCTGATTCTGCTTTTTGAAATAAGAATAACAAACCACCCACGCAGTGCCTCCTGCCAGCAGAAAAAGAAGCAGCAAACACAGCGAAACCCGTCCATAACAGAACCATAAAAATCCCTGTAACAAAAAGAACGCTCCCGCCCAAACCGCAGATAAAGCAAGGAACAGATTTTTAATATCTTTATTTACAAAAATCTTCATCACGCACCTCACGAAATGACATTCCATTTATATCCCATGCGCCGGACTGTCAGGATCATTTTCGGATCACCCGGATGATCTTCTATCTTCATGCGAAGCCGCCGCATATACACTGTAAGGGTACTGTTATCTATATAATTTCCATCACAGTCCCACAATTTATTTAAAATCTGCTCCTTCGTCAGTACCACGTTCGGATTTCTCATAAATAAACATAGCAGTTTATATTCTGCCGCTGTCAGATCCAGCAGTTCTCCATTCTTAAACGCCTGCCCCTGCAGCAAAAGCACCCTGATTCCGTTCGATTGCAGTTCTGTATCCGGCGCATGGAAAGAATTTGCCCTCCGCAGCAGGGCATTGATCCTCGAAACAAGAACCCCTAACTTAAATGGTTTTGTGAGGTAATCATCGCCGCCAATATCCAATCCCATAATAATACTTGTTTCCTCATCCGAGGCAGTCAGAAAAATAATCGGAACCATCGATGTAAGCCGGACTTTTTTGCAGAATGTAAAACCGGAGCCGTCCGGCAGCGATACATCCAGCACCAGCAGATCATAGGTTCCATCTGTCCATAAGGCATCTGCTTCTTTGAGCGTTCTGGCAATATGGGGTTCATGTCCCTGCTTTTGAAAAGCAAACGAAAGTCCGTTGATCAGACTCATATCATCTTCTAAAAGTAATATTTTACTCATATGTTTCCTTTCGTATCCATTTTGTGACTCCACAGAGCACATTATAGTTCCCCTGTCTGGACAATACAAGTTTTCCGGATATTGCTGTTTTTACAGTTCACTGATTGTTTCGGTAATCGCCATATTGCGGATTCGCTTTGCCGGCATATGGACTGCCACGATTGCCGCAAACAAAACAAACACCAGAATAACCGCCAGAGAACCTGTCGGAAAGTGCCAGACCGCATAAGGAAAACGCCCGGCAATGAGAAAATTATACAATAATTTACTCAGTGGCAAGCCTGCCATGCAACCGATGGTACAGCCCGATACAGCATACGTAAACGCTTCGGCAGCAATCATTTTTGTCACCTGTCGTTTCTCCATTCCCACGGCACGCATTGCGCCGTACTGCTTCATCCTTGCAGATACACTCATGGAAATACTGTTGACAATATTCAACACTGATACCAATGCAATGACCGCCAGAAATGCATAGACACAGAACACAAAAGCCATATGGGTTCCGGTGGTACGCTCGTCACGCTTATCCCGGAAACTGAAATTCTGTCCCACGGCAGTCTGAATTGCCTGAACATCTTCATCCCCTGCTTTGCCAGTCATCTGTACCATTACAAGGGAATAATTTTCTTCGCCGGTCAGACGGACAAAAGTATCGCCGGAAGAGATCAATGTGATTTTACCATTTGTCAGACCATCACCGCTGAACGGATCATTTTTCAGCAGTCCGGCTATCGTAAGTTTTTCCCCTCCAAGCCGGACGGTATCACCGATTTTCCATGTACTGTGCGCATCGGATGTAGCCAGCACAAATCTGCTGTTCCCGAAAACTTTTGACAGATCGCTGCCTTTTTTCAGGTTACCATCTTTTTTGAGACACTGCAGATCAAAATCATCATAAGAAATGAAATCAACGGTATTGGAAAGGCTCTCGTCTGTGTGAAAGGAAGCCGGAAGATTCAATGCACTTCGCCGTCCATAGACCTCCTTTACGCCGTCCATTCCCTGAATAGCAGCAACCAGATGACATGGAATCGTGTTACCATGATCACTTGCAATATCAATATCCGATGTGGCAACCGACTGCGGCATCAGATAGTCCACGAAATCAATCATCACAGAAAAACTGAAAAACAGGATAATACTGAGTGCAAAAGAACTGGTCATCAAAATCAGATTTTTCTTATTAGAAGCAGCATGGTGGATACCAAGCATCATTTCGATTTTTCCCCACCGAATATGTGCCGCATAGCGGATTGTTTTTTCACTGCCCGTATTTCCGGATACCGCCGCAGCCGGAGACACTTTGGAAGCTCGTTTCGCCGGGGCATTTGCGGCGAACAACACCGTAATCACACCCACAAGGATACCGCAGACGATACCGACAATACTGACACCAAATAAGGGAATCTCAGAAAATTCCTCTCCCACCAGAAAACGCAGTATGGCGCACAATCCCCATGTTGTAACAATCCCAAGTGCAAGACCAATGGGAACTGCTGTCTTACACCAGTTCAGTGCCTCCAGCCGCACAAAATGAACGATCTGCTGCTTACTCATACCAATACAGCGCATCATTCCGAAGAATTTGATCCGCTGCGCAACACTGCTGTTCATACTTCCAGAAATCATCAAAACCCCTGCAATCAGAATCAGCAGAAACAGAATAACCGCAACAGGGAGAAGTGTCTGCCCCATGGAACTGCCGAGCAAATCTCCCATCGACAAATTTCCATGCTTTCCAACCAGGCGGGTTTCTTCCATCCTGATTCCCATTTCCGCCATACTGAATACCGTTGTCACCATAAATACTGCAAAAATGATACAGAGCAGCGTCATACGATTTTGACGACGGTGAACTTTCGCCGAGATTGGAATAAGGCTCAGATAACTATTCATTCGCGTTCTCCTTCCCCTCCGGTGTAAGCAAAGCGGATGTTCCCCGAACATCCTGTGCCCTCCCGAAATCGGTGAGACAGCCATCCGATACCTGCAATACGCGGTCTGCCGTCTGCGCAATACTGCGGTTATGGGTAATCATAAGAATCGTCTGCTCATATTTTTTGGACGTTTCTTTGAGTAATGCAATGACTTCGCTGCTGTTTTGCGTATCAAGGTTTCCTGTCGGCTCGTCTGCAAGGATCAGCGTCGGGCGCGTGATCAGGGCACGTCCGATTGCCACGCGCTGCTGCTGTCCGCCTGATAACTGGCTCGGCAAATGGTTACGGCGTTCCTTCAGATTAAGAACCGTAAGCAGTTCTTCCAGATATTTTTTGTCCGGCTTCTGATAGTCAAGCAGTACCGGAAAAATAATATTCTGCTCTACCGTCAGCTCCGGAATCAAATTAAACGCCTGAAAAATAAAGCCAATATTCCGGCGCCGGAAAATCGTCCGTTTCCGGTCATCCATTGCAAAAATATCTTTGCCATCGATCAGTACCTTGCCAGACGCAGGCATGTCCAACGCGCCTATCATATTGAGCAGCGTACTTTTTCCGGAACCGGATTCCCCGACAATAGCCACGTATTCTCCTTTTGGTACGAAAAAACTGACATTTTTCAGTGCTTTTACAGCGGTTTCCCCACTGCCATACGTCTTACTGATATTTTTTACTTCCAATAGGTCCATGATTGAAACACCTCTTTCTAAATGGTCTTATCTACACCTGAAAGAATAGCACGGAAATATTACTGTAACCTTACAGTCAGCCTACAATTTTGTAGGAATAAAAATTTGAAAAGATGTAATTCCATGTATGAATGCCCACAATGCAATCATAACATCTTTTTTCATTGTTTTTCCTATTTTTCATGTTATCCTTTAAAAAACTTAGAAAGTGAAGGAGGTACCTTATGCCATCCGCCAAAAAGGAAACTTATACAATTGATTACATTTACGCGCTTCCGGAAGGACAGCGGGCAGAGCTGATCGATGGTGTTGTTTATGACATGGCACCACCAAACCGGATTCATCAGGAAATTGTCATGAATTTTTCTGCCGAAATCCGTGATTATATCAAAAAAATCATGGCTCCTGCAAAGTCTATCCAGCTCCATTCGCTGTATTTTTGAATGCAGATGATAAAACCTATGTAGAACCGGATATCAGTGTGATCTGTGATCCATCCAAGTTGGATGACAGGGGCTGCAACGGTGCACCGGACTGGATCGTAGAAGTTGCTTCTCCCGGCACCAAACGGATCGACTATGGTATCAAACTGTTCAAATACCACTCTGCCGGTGTACGGGAATACTAGATCGTAAATCCGCTTACAAAAACTGTAAATGTGTATGATCTAGAGAAAGAAGAACTGTCCGATCAATATATTTTCGATGATAACATTCCCGTCTGCATTTATGACGGACTTGTGATCAATATTTCGGATCTACTGAAATAAAATAATGAAGGGCTGAAAAAACCCCGGAAAACTTTGTTTTTCCGGGGTTTGTAAACCTTTTGATACGGTTTGAACAGCCAATTATCTCTTGGAGAACTGTGGTGCTCTACGAGCTGCTTTGAGACCGTATTTCTTACGCTCTTTCATACGTGGATCTCTTGTTAAGAATCCAGCAGCCTTAAGAGTAGGTCTGTACTCGTTATCTACCTGAAGGAGTGCACGAGAGATACCATGACGGATGGCACCGGCCTGTCCTGAGTATCCGCCGCCCTTTACGTTTACTAAAACGTCAAACTTGTCAACTGTCTCAGTTGCTACTAATGGCTGACGAACGATTACCTTTAAAGTCTCAAGACCTAAGTACTCGTCAATATCTCTTTTATTGATTGTGATCTTTCCTGTTCCAGGTACTAAATAAACTCTGGCAACAGATGATTTTCTTCTTCCTGTTCCGTAATACTTTGTATTAGCCAATGTTGTTTACCTCCTCTGATTAGAATGTTAAAGCTTCTGGCTTCTGAGCTGCATGCTTGTGATCTGGTCCTGCGTATACAAATAACTTTGTGTACATCTGACGTCCTAAAGGTCCCTTTGGAAGCATTCCCTTAACAGCGAACTCGATGACACGCTCCGGATGCTTGTTGAGCATTTCCTTAAGAGTTGTCTCCTTGATTCCTCCAACGTATCCTGAATGACGATAATATACCTTCTGATCTAACTTCTTACCAGTTACTTTGATCTTCTCAGCGTTCACAACGATTACGTAATCACCGGTATCAATGTGTGGTGTGAAGATTGGTTTATTCTTTCCTCTTAATACTTTAGCAACTTCTGATGCTAAACGTCCTAATGTCTTGCCTTCAGCGTCTACTACATACCACTTTCTGTCGATGGTAGCAGGACTAGCCATAAATGTTTTCATGGGTTTTCCTCCTTGATAGATATTCAAATCAATAAAATGCGAACAGTTTCAAGCCTCGTATGTCCGGACGCTGCTCTTTCCTGCTCTGCTTTTCTATATAGTTTAAATGCTCGCCGGGGCTTTTGGCTCACATTTACATACTATCACAGACTTATATATTATATTACCCGGGTCTTTTGTTGTCAAGCAGATTTCTCGTGTAAATCCCCATTTTTCCACCTTTATCCACAGGTTCTGTAAAAAGTGCCATCTGTATTCACAATCAAAATCTATTTTTCGACATATTCAACAAATCAACACAAAAATGATCCTATTCCGTGGTTTATTCGTACTCCAGCCCGATCATCGTCAGTCCGTGTGCAGGAGCCGTCGGTCCTGCCACACTCCGGTCACAGACATCTAAAATCGTCTGCATCTCCTGTGGGGCAAACTCTCCCGCTCCCACCTTTATCAGTGTTCCTGCAATGATCCGCACCATATTATACAAGAACCCATTTCCCGTCACCCGGATCGTGATAATATCCGCTTCTTTCGTGACCGTACATGCATAGATCGTCCGTACGCTGGTTTTCGACTGTGCATTGACCGCACAGAAACTTTTAAAATCATGCTCGCCAACCAGATAATCCGCGGCCTCCTGCATTTTCTCCACATCCAGCGGATAATGATAAAAATATGTATCCAGCCGCCTGGTCGGCATGCGGAACCGCCGGTTTAGTATCCGGTACTCATAGGTCTTTCGGCTTCTGGAAAAACGTGGATGAAAGGTATCCGGCACTTCGCAGGAATCCTGCACCACGATATCTTCCGGCAGCCTCTGGTTTAATGCGTAGCTGATCTTCTCCGCCGGCATACGGGTATCCGTATCAAAAATACAGACGTTTCCCAGAGAATGTACCCCCGCGTCCGTGCGGCTTGCGCCGACCACGCGGATATCTTCCCCAAGAAGCGCCTGCAATGCTTCATTTAATTTCTGTTCAATGGTCACACCGTTGGGCTGAATCTGCCAGCCGCTATAGTTGGTTCCGTCATATGCGACGACCATTTTTACTCTCATATTTCTTAATCCTGTTCTGTCAAATTTCCTGTTTTCAGATGATTTATATGCTGCTGCCGGCGGTCACCGTCCTGCTACTGTGGCCAGCGCAACAGCACTCGTGCAACAATCACAAGCACAAGAAATGCAATCAATATCACATAGGCTTTGCGGTCTGTTCCCTGATAGCGCAGCGGTTTCATCTTTGTTCGTCCCTCTCCGCCACTGTAGCAGCGGGCTTCCATGGCCATGGCAAGATCGTCCGCGCGACGGAACGCCGATACAAATAACGGAATCAGAAGCGGCACCATGCTTTTTGCTTTCTGGATCAGATTGCCGTCCTCAAAATCGGCACCACGCGCCATCTGTGCCTTCATGATCTTGTCCGTTTCCTCGATGAGAATCGGAATAAACCGCAGAGCAATGGACATCATCATCGCAATCGCATGCACCGGTATGTGAATCCGGTTCAGCGGAGACAATGCTTTTTCAAGTCCATCGGTCAGCTGGTTTGGCGTCGTGGTCAGTGTCATGAGAGACGTTCCAATGATCAGATAGATCAGCCGGATCGTCATAAGCACCGCATTCATAATACCTGTACTGGTCAGATGAAACGGTCCCCAGTGCCAGTACTCCGTACCGGTCGGTGTAAAGACCAGATTAAACACTGCCGTAATCAAAAGCAGCACCACAATGGCTTTTAACCCTTTTACGATATACGAAAACGGTACTTTTGAAATTTTGATCATAAAAATAAGCATACCGGTTATGATCGCAAATCCCAAAATGCCCTGGAACGTAAACAGCGCAATAATATATATCATTGTCGCAAATAATTTTACACGCGGGTCCAGTTTGTGTACGACAGAATCTGCCGGATAATACTGGCCCAGAGTAATATCTCTTAACATAAATTTCTCCTGTGCTCTGCAAACACTAAATGACGTTTTTCTCCCGAAGTGCCGACAGAATTGTCTGTGCTGCTTCTTTTGCCGTGGTTGCCTGTGTATCCACAGGAAGTCCCCGTTCCGCAAGTTCATGTACCAGATACGTCACCTGCGGCGCAGCAAGTCCTACCGCCTCAAGCTCCTTATAATGCGCAAACACCTGCTTCGGCAAAGCATCAAACATCACGGCACCGTGATTCATCACAATGATGCGATCCACATATTCCGCCACATCTTCCATACTGTGCGATACCAGAAGAATCGTGATTCCAAGTTCCCTGTGCATCTTAGAAACCAGTCCAAGGATTTCATCGCGCCCTGCCGGATCAAGTCCTGCTGTCGGCTCGTCCAGAATCAGCACATCCGGTTTCATTGCAAGTACTCCGGCGATTGCCACACGGCGCTTCTGTCCGCCGGACAGATCAAACGGCGGCTGATAAAATAACTCTTCCGGAAACCCGACGTTGCGCAGCGCTTCAAACGCCCGCAGTTCTACATCCCTGCGATCCAGTCCCTGATTCTTCGGTCCAAAACAGACATCCTCAAAACAGGTGGTCTCAAACAGCTGATGATCCGGATACTGGAAAACCAGCCCCACTTTGCTCCGCAGGGCTTTCATATCATACCCTTCATCATAGATGTCCTGCCCATCCACATAGATGCTTCCCGATGATGCCCGCAGCAGTCCGTTCAGCAACTGAGTCAGAGTCGATTTTCCCGATCCCGTATGACCGATAATTCCGATAAATTCGCCCTGATGAATCTGCAGATTGACATCCTTTAATGCCTGAATCTCATAAGCAGTACCGTCGCTGTATGTGTAATTGATCTTGTCTAAAATGATTTCTGCCATCTTTTTATCTCCTGCCTGTGCGCATATCTTTGTCTAGGCATTTGCCACGGACATAATCGCATCCACCAGTTCTTTCCTCGTAAGGATTCCCTGTGGAATCGGTACGCCCGCGCTGCGCAGTTCATCTGCCACAAGCGTTGCCTGCGGTACATCCAGACGATGTTCTTTCAGCTCGTCCACACGCGAAAAAATATCGCGCGGTGTACCGTCCATCACGATCTTTCCTTTCTCCATGACGTACACATAATCTGCGTCAACCACTTCTTCCATATAATGTGTAATAAGAATGATGGTAACGCCCTTTTTCTTATTCAGATCATGTGCGGTAGCAATAACCTCTTTGCGTCCGTTCGGATCAAGCATCGCTGTCGGCTCATCAAAGACAATACATTTCGGTTCCATTGCCACAACACCGGCAATTGCAACACGCTGTTTCTGTCCACCGGAAAGTTTATTTGGAGAATGTTTGCGGTATTTTACCATATCCACAGCTTCTAAACTCTGATTGACACGCGTCCAGATTTCTTCTGTCGGCACCCCGATATTTTCGGGACCAAATCCCACATCTTCTTCTACCACACTGGCAATGATCTGATTGTCCGGATTCTGAAATACCATCCCGGCAGTTTTCCGGATCGGAATGGTATTGTCCTCATCGAGTACATCCATTCCATCCACCCAGATCACGCCTTCTGTCGGTGTCAGCAACGCATTGATATGTTTGGCAAGTGTCGACTTGCCCGATCCGTTGTGTCCGAGAATGGCAATGAACTGTCCCGCTTTTACATCCAGATTTACATGATCGAGTGCCGTCGTAATAGACTCAACATTGCCTTCCTCATCTCTGCGGAAAAATTCATGTACAACATTTTTTGCTTTGATAATTCCCATTTTAATCGTCCCAGCTCAGTCTGTGAAGCTGTCCTTCCAGCTTCATATGGTCAAAATCGTTCTGGCGCAGTGCCTCATAAAGCACAATGGCAACAGAATTCGATAAGTTCAAAGAACGGGTTTCCCCGATCATCGGAATACGCACACAGGTATCCGGATTCGCCTTTAAGATTTCTTCCGGAATTCCTGCACTCTCTTTTCCGAACATAATGAAACAGTCCGGTTCATAATGGACATCCGAATACACATGACGTCCTTTTGTTGTCGCATAATAAATTTTTGCACCCGGATTTCTTTTACAGAAATCCTCCCAGTTTTCATATACGGTGACATCAAGATCTTTCCAGTAGTCCATGCCGGCACGCTTTAAATGTTTCTCCGATAAAGAAAAACCAAGCGGCTCAATCAGATGCAGCTTTGTACCGGTTGCGACACAGGTTCTGCCGATATTTCCCGTATTTGCTGGAATTTCCGGCTCATGTAATACAATATTTAACTCTGCCATTTTTTAATTCTTAATCTCCCGAATCTCCGTTACAAACTCAGCCACGCGATCCAGTGCAATCCGCAGATCATCCAGGGAATATGCATAAGATATACGAAGGAATCCCTCTCCGCAGGCACCGAACGCCGTACCCGGAACAACCGCAACTTTCTTCGTCTGCAGAAGTTTTGTTGCAAACTCATCACTGGTCATACCCAGATCCTTAATACAAGGGAACGCATAAAATGCTCCAAATGGTTCAAAACAGGAAAGTCCCATCTCTTTGAACCGCCCCAGTACATAACGGCGTCTGCCGTTGTACTCTTCCCGCATCATGGCAACATCTTCATCCCCGTTGCGCAGTGCCTCTACCGCCGCATACTGGCTGGTGGTCGGCGCACACATGATCGCAAACTGATGGATCTTTAACATCTGTTTGATGATTACTTCCGGTCCACATGCATAACCGAGTCTCCATCCGGTCATTGCATGCGATTTGGAAAATCCGTTGATCACGATTGTTCGCTCCCTCATTCCCGGAATGGAGGCAATGGATACATGATTGTCCAGATAGGTCAGTTCCGCATAGATCTCGTCACTCAGGACAAACAGATCATGTTTCTTTACCACTTCTGCAACTGCTTCCAGATCCTTCTTTTCCATAACCGCCCCGGTCGGGTTATTTGGGAAAGGCATAACAAGAAGCTTTGTCTTCGGCGTGATTGCAGCCTCAAGTTCTTCTGCCGTCAGGCGGAATTCGTTCTCTGCCTTCAGTTCGATCGGAACCGGTGTTCCATTTGCCAGTACACAACAAGGCACATAGGATACATAACTTGGCTGCGGAATAAGTACCTCATCTTGCGGATCTAACATGGCACGCATGGCAATATCAATTGCCTCACTGCCTCCGACTGTCACAAGCATCTCCTTGTTATAGTCATAGGAAAGCCCGAATCTCCGGTCAAGATATTTGGAAATCTCAATTTTTAATTCCTTTAAACCTGCATTTGAAGTATAAAAAGTTCTTCCTTTTTCAAGGGAATAAATTCCCTCATCACGAATATGCCACGGTGTATCAAAATCCGGCTCTCCGACGCCGAGAGAGATTGCATCATCCATCTCACTGACAATGTCAAAAAATTTCCGGATACCCGATGGCTCAATGGTTGTAATTGTTTTTGATAATGGATTTCTCATTATGCCATCATAATCCTTTCATCTTTTGCTTTCGGAGCCATAACAGTTCCGTGGTCTTTATATTTCTTTAAAATAAAGTTTGTCTTTGTGCTGAGTACCTGATCCAAGGCAGAAAGCTTATCGGATACAAACTGGGAAATCTCACGAAGTGTCTTCCCCTCCAATGTAACCATCAGGTCAAATCCGCCGGAGATAAGATACACGGAATTTACTTCCGGATAATTGTAAATGCGCTCTGCAACCTTATCAAATCCCATGCCGCGCTGCGGTGTCACACGCACTTCAATCAGTGCAGTTACTTTTTCCACACCGGCTTTGTCCCAGTTAATCAGCGTATGATATCCGCAGATAATTCCCTCCTGCTCCATAGCTTCCAGCTCATTCATGACTGCTGTCTCATCTACACCGAGAATTACGGCCAGCTCCTGTGTATCGATGCGGCTGTTTTTTTCTATAAAAGTTAAAATCTTCTCTCTCATATTTTATTGTTCTCCTAATTACATTTTACCATATTCCATAATTCGTCTGTCTGTGTTGTTTCTAAGAATCTGCGTTCCTCCCCATTGATAAGTACACGGTCATTGCTGTCGATTGTCCTTCCGATAATAACAGCTTCCCCGCCAGCCTGACGGATCGCATGCACCAGTGCATTGCCATCTGCCGCTGCCAGAAGAAGACTGCCTCCCGACAGAAGCTTGTAAGGATTTAAATCAAAAAATTCACAGATTTCTATGGTTTCCTGACGAATTGGTATTTTCTTCAGATCAATTTCCAGTCCGACGCCGGAACACTGCCCCAATTCCCAGAGAGCTCCGAAAACGCCTCCCTCTGAGAGGTCGTGCATTGCAGCAACGCCAGACTTTGCGGCGACTGCGGCCTCCGAACGGATAGAAAGATAATCTATATATTTTGCCGCTTTGTCAAGAAACGGCTGTGCGTATCTGGCCGATAACTCTTCCCGGTGTTCCGTTGCAAGAATCGCTGTTCCTTCCAGCCCGACCCATTTGGTCACAATCACATCCATATCCGGCTGCGCCCCTGCTGCTGTGACAAATAATTCCCTGTCAGCTTCTCCCACTGCCTGAACAATCAGTTGCGGAGAGGTCACTGTCCGAAGAACTTCCGTGTGTCCTCCGAGAACCGGAATCTGCTCTTTCTCACTTACACGGGATACTGCCGAAATCCATGCACGCAGATCATTTTCGCTTGCAGATGTAGGGAGTAGAAGCGTCATCGTAATTCCCAATGGTTTTGCCCCACTGCATGCAAGATTATTCAATGCCGCATAAACGCCGGCTTCCGGAAACGTGTCAAATGCACGGCAGGCTTCCGCAGTAACGATCTGCTTTCCCGCAGAAGCATCCACTGCACCGAAATCTATTCCCACTCCCGGTGCCCGGACCGCAGAATTATGAAGTTGTCGGAGAACCGAGCGCTTTAATATCGACTCGGATAATTTTCCTGCTTTCATACTGTTATTTTCTATTCGCTTTCTTGGACGATTGTGTTTTTTTCGTGGATGTATTTGTTGAAGATGTTGTTTCTTTCTTGGTATCCTGTTTTTTGGAATCTTCCTTCTTTGTATCTTCCTTTTTATTATTTTCATCCTTTTGGGAGGAATCCTCTTTCTTGTTCGTATCGCTCTTGTCTGCGTCCTCCTTTTTATCGGTATCGTCCTTCTTTTCTTCTTCTTTCTGCTCTTCTTCTTTCTTTTGCGCGTTTGTCTTTAAATCGGCTGCCGCACTTCTTACTTTCGCTTCATCCCCTGTTGCAATTGCTGCCTTTAAAGCAGAAAGCGTCTCGCTTGTCGCATCTTTGGTTCCAATGGTAATAAGCTTTGGAGTTGCCTGATAATTACTCTTGTTGAACAGATCCCTGCTCTGCTGTTTTCCGTCCACCTTCACAATCTTCCACAACTGCGCAATGCATCCGGACTGTCCGGACTGGGTAACAGAAACCGAACCAGCGGTAAGGGAAGCATCCATTGTAAACTGCACCTTTGGATCTGTCTTTGAAACGGTTTCACTTTCAAACGAAATCTCCCGGTTGGATGGTCTCGTTTCTTTTCCATATACATTAAAATAAATGATACCGCCACTGCAATATCCTTCGATATATACCGGCGCATCCAGATTATTTTTAAACTTCAGATCTTTATAATTTCCGGCAATTGCCGCATCCATGGACGGTTCCACATAATGAACCAGCATGGAATGATTAAAACGCATCGTAATTTCCAGTTCTGCCCGGATAACTGCATTATATAAAGTCGTTGCAACCTGACAGATTCCACCGCCAAACGATTCCACTACCGTTCCGTTCTGATAGGCACCGGCCAGTTCATATCCGTTCTCCTGTGTAAACGGGCTGACCGTTTTTGCCAGATCAAACTCCTCTCCCGGATAAAGGATTGTACCATCTACTTTGCTCACTCCGGTTATGACATTTTTTGCACGTCCTGCACTCGAACTTGCAAAGTTTGTCGTATAAGAACCGATCAGATCCGTAATTTCTGCGAGTTCTTTCTCATCCCCGCGCGGTTCTACCGTCTTTGTTACCAGATCAATCTCATTATTGGAGCCGTCCCAGCCCTGTGCAAGAAAATCATTGATTGCATACACGGAATTTACGACATCCACCTCGACGCCTTCTTTTCCCTTTACAAATTCAAATTTTCCATTGACACGCTTTAATCCATTATCAACAGCCCCGACGGCAAGATCATCTGCGCTCTCATATATCTTTTCGGCCGTCGCCTGTTTGTTTACACTCAGATGCATATCGAGAACCAGTTTTTTCTTTTTGAGATCCTGCAGGGTTTTATACCGGTTGATCAGACTTCCGGCGTGTCCCACCGCCAAAGCTTCCTGCACGGCAGTATCCGCATCCGCGGTCACTCCCATATCTTCCGCAGTCATCTGAATGGAACCGGTTTCTCCTCTCAGCGTAAAAGTTGTATCCATCAGCCCATCCACGTATTCTTCTACCGCAGATATCGCCTGATTTTCTGTCATTCCTCCGACGTTTACATTTCCGATGGAAATTCCATTTTCAATGGTAGTCTCCTCTGCTGCCATCGCTGCCTGTGTATGAGAACCGAGTCCCACCACACAAAAAAGTACTGCTGCAGCCATTCCTAACTTTGTTATCTTCTTCATATTCTTCCTTTAAAATAATTTTAGCATTATCTTGTATTTTAACATAAACAATCACTTTTTCAAGTGCCGCTACCCATAAATCAGCGCTGAAACCAGTGTTGTAACAACCATTGCAGCGATAACAACCAACGATATGAGTGCAATCAGCTGTCTTTTTCGTTTTGAACCATTAAAATTATACATACTATTCACCTCTTTCGCAAAATCAGTTATAATGAATACACAACAATATCAGAAAGGATTTCCATTATGTTTGTATTTCTTGCTATTTTTATCGTTTTTCTGCTGTATATTAACTTTTTGATGCATAAAAATAAACGCGCCCAGGAAAATCTCGAAAAACAGTTCTGGGACCGGGAGCGCAGTGCGAATTTCACACGCAAAAAAGATATCAGCAATCTTAATTATCTTATCATAACAGAAGATAAAATACCACAAAACCTTACGACCGATGCCAAAAAATCACTGGAAACACTATGCGGTCAGAAAATGCTGAATCTTTCTTCCATGAGTAACACCGACCTGAAACTTGAATATGGTGTTGCAAACCTGGATGAACTCAGCGCATGTGATGACCGTTTTTCCACATTTGAACGAAATGCTGCCATCTATGCCCAGGAACTGAGTGATGCCGGATATACCGATCAGGCACGCCAGCTGCTGGAATTTGCAGTTTCCTGTCATGTCGACAACAGCAGCATCTACACACAGCTGGCAGCCATCTATCAGACCGGGGGCAATCTCTCCGGAATCTTGCAGCTGCAGGAAGCAGCTGCGCAGCTTGCACCGTTTCCGCAAAAAATCATTCTGGAAAAACTTAAAAGTTTCCAGCCCTGATCTTATCCTGCAGCCGGGAGGCTTCACTGCGTGTAAGAGTCTCCCAGCTGATACTGTCTTTCCTTCCATATTGTTCCAAAAGTTCCCTGAGCCGTTCTTTCTGATGCTCCGTTGCCGGCGTCTGTCTCTTTGCCTTATACACCAGAGGTTTCGGGACAAACAGTTCCATGGAAGCACCTTCTATGGATTTTAAATTTTCAAATACCTTATAGGTTTCTACTGCATCATCCAGTGCCCGGTGTGCATGTTCCCGTTCAATCTGAAAATATTCGCACAGGCTTTCCAGTTTTTTCGACTGTGCCCCCGGAAGGAGTGCCCGCGCAATCCGCAGGGTATCACAGGCCGACAATTCCAGTGGAATTTTCTGATTGACGGCCCACTGCTTCAGAAAACTGTAATCAAAAATCAGATTATGTCCCACAAGAATATCATCCCCGATAAATTGCAGAAGTTCCTGCATTGCCACATTCTCTTCTTTCCCCAAAGCCGCCATTTCATCTGTAATCCCGGTCAGCTGTACTACCGTTTCCGGAATTGACATTCCCGGACGCACGAGCGTTCCATATGTATCTGCAATCTCTCCGTTCCGTACACGAACCGCCCCGATTTCTATTACTTTGTCCCTTTTCGGAGCCAGTCCCGTCATCTCCAGATCAAGAACCGTATAATCCATTTTATGCACCTGCCTTACGCTTTCATACATGTTTATTATACACATATAAGAAAAGAAAACCAGCCAGAATATGGCCGGTTTTCTTCCACAATAACGCTCTTTATAAAATTCTTCCAATCAATACATCCAGTCCTGCCACCCACAGCAACAGTGCGCCAACGATATATACTTTGGTTTTTGCTTCATATCCGACACGGTATCCGGTATAGATGCCGCCGATCACAAATGCAACGGTACATACAACAATCATGATCAGAATCATAAGCACATTCGTTTCCAGAAATCCAAATGCAATTCCTGTAAGCAGCGTGTAAATTCCACTGATACATGCCATGCGGACAAATCTCCGGATTCCAAGATGATGTTCCAGATGTTCTTCCACATGTTCGTTGCGGATTGCTTTTACCATCAGCCGGATGCCGAGAATCATAAAAATCACCATGGATATAATCTGTCCCAGCAGCTTTTCGTCCGGCACCGACCGGTAATGGCAGAACAGGGAGGACAAAAAATGCCCCAGATATAACGTAATCAGCTGTGCCAGCGCAACGATTCCACAGATCACTGTCAGATTTTTTTTATTTATTTTTGCAACCAGTGATCCCTGACATTCCATTGCTGCGAAAATATCCAGAGATACCCCTGCTATTATCAGCAGGTTTTCCATCCAGTTCATCCTTTTTCCTCCGACCATCAAAATTATTTGTTATTTTCACTGTCTGCCTTGATCGCATCCTGTTTATAAATAAATTTTACGCTTCCGTTTACACCGTCTGCAACCTTTGTAAATGTCTGGTAATCCTCACCCGCATCAAGCATTGCCTGCAGTTTGTCGGTCAGCGGTTTGATATCTCCGTTATAGCTGTTCGCAATCTTGGAAATACCCTTCTCGTCGAATTCTACCATGCCATCTGCCAGCGTATGGGACCCATCATCCAGTTTATCTACACCGGACACAATCTTTACCGTGGCATCGTTGAGTGCCTTGATTCCCTTCGTCAGTGTTGGAACTGCGTCTGCCAGAGACTGTGTTCCCTTACTGAGTGCTGCGGAACCGGTAACCAGACTGTAACCGTTTTCCTGTACTGCTTCAATCTGCTGTGCAATTGTAGCCTTTGCACTCTCTGCTCCTGTAACAGCGGCTGCACTTGCTGCCTGTACGGCCACATTCTGACATGCTCCTGCCAGCTGTGTAGCCAGTGTCTTTAAGCTGCTCTCCACACCGTCTGTCACCTGCTCATTGTTTCTTCCTGCTGCAAGCTGTGCCTTGATTGTGCTCTGTGTCTTGTGAAAGAGTGTGTCCTTTGCCCCACTCTTTGCATACAGCAGTTCCGCAAGCTGTGCACTTGTCATACCATCCGATACGGCATACATAACCGTTGACGTCTGATCGTTTGCCTGTGCGCCCTTTGCCCACGCTGCTTTAATGCCGGCAGCCGCCTGATCTGCAGTAAGTTTGCTGTCTGCCGCCTGTCCTGCAGCTTTCAGCAATACCTGTCTTACCACTTCATTATACACGGTTTCTGCTGCATTTGCACTATAAGCGCCATCATAAAGAGAAGTAAATAATGCGCCATCCGTTGTGCTGCCATCTTTTCCTGTGCTGTAACGGAGTGCGGCATAAATCTGGTTTGCGACTTCCTGCGTTTTTCCGTTTGCAAACTCTTTTGCCACCGTCTCGGAAGCGGTCTTTGACGCTGCCTGTTTCTCTGTATCACTCATCTTTGTATTTAACGCTTTATCAAGTGTCTGGATTCCCTTGCTGATGGATTCTGCGCTGGTGTTTAATGTCTCCACACCTTTGCCCAAATCTCCGCTCTTTGAATTCAGCTCATTCATGCCGCTTGCATAATCCGCAAGATTTTTCTGTAACGTGTCCAGTCCATCGGATAATTCTTTTGATCCGTCTTTTAACTTGCTGCTTGCATCCAGCATGTCATCAATCATATCATCCAGAGAAGAAGAATCCCCGCTCTTCATGGAAATCATGCTTCCGGCATTTGCCACGATCGTCATTGCCGTATCCAGCTTGAAATCTTTTACATCGGCAGTCACTTCGAAATCTTCCGGAAGTTCCAGATCATCGATGAAATCAGAATCTTTCACATTCAGACTTTCTTTGATTCCCGGCAATGCATAGCCGATAACCACATTGCTGTCCCCGTTCTGGGAAACTTTTCCGTTCTTTACTTCCACATTGCTGAAACTGTCATCCAATACCAGTGCCGTTACTGCTGCAAACGGAACCTTTACCGTCTGCTTGTTTCCGTTTACGGTTTCTTCATAAGAAGAATTATTTGTGTAATCATAATGTATGGTAACTTTTCCGGATTTTCCAGCCAGATCCTTCGGTGCAATCTCATTTCCATCCAGATAATAAGTAACTTTCAGAGAAACCGGAGCTTCACTGTCTGTTTTTCCCTGATAGTAAATATCGGCTCCATCTGCCTGCCAGGTCAGCTTCTCTCCGTTCTGTGAGAACTCCTCGCTTCCCTTCACATTTTTGATATCTGTCAGATTGGACTGATCCTCCAGTGTAGCGGACTGGTTTTTATTGATCAGATGATCGGTGACAATGGTATCATACACACTTCCCGTTGCATCGGAAATAAGGTAAACATTTTCATCTTTTCCGATTTCTTTATCACTGACAGATACCTGAAGCAGATCCTCAATATCATCCTTCTTATCGGAAGAATCCTCTTTCTGCTCTGTCTGAACTGCAGCATCTTTCTTCTGATCTGCCTGCACGGCAACTGCTGTCATGCTGCTTCCAAGAAGTGTAATGGTCAGCACACCTGCCACAATACGGACTACATATTTATTTTTCAATCTGGTTTTTAACTCTGATAATTTCATAATTCCATCCTCCTATTTGATTTTGTTGCGAAATCCTGCACTTGATGCACAGATCACACGGTCAAATACCATGAACATGCTTGGCAGAATAAAGATTACGACAATCATACTGATGATCGCACCACGTGCCATCAGCATACATAATGAACCGATCATATCGATGTTGGAATATAATCCCACACCAAACGTTGCTGCAAAGAAACTGAGCGCACTGACAATGATCGACTGAATGGACTTGCTCAATGCATCGGTAATTGCTTCTTTCTTATCCATACCGCGGAAACGGTTCTTCTTATACTTGTTCGTCATAAGAATTGCATAATCGACCGTAGCTCCCAGCTGTATGGTTCCGATTACAATGGATGCAATAAACGGCAACACCGTTCCTGTATATGCCGGAATACCCATATTGATAAAAATTGCAAATTCAATAACACATACCAGAATGATTGGAAGTGAAATGGACTTAAATGTCAGTAAAATAATAATAAAAATAGCTGCAATCGAAATAATACTTACATTTTTGAAATCCACATCGGTAATCTCAATCAGATCCTTGGTACATGGCGCCTCACCGATCAGCATTGCGGTATTATCGTATTTTTTAATAATCGCATTGATCTCATCACACTGTTTATTTACTTCATCCGTTGCAGATGCATATTCCGAAACAATGACCATCATCTGGTAATCTCCACTCTTGAAGATATCCTTCACATCGTCCGGAATGACATCCTGCGGAACCATCGGTCCGGTCAGGGAATCCATCGAAACCGCAAGTTTTACACCGTCTACTTTTTTGATCTCATCGATCATATTCATACTGTCTTTTTCAGACAGACTGCTTTTTGCCAGAACCATGTGGGTTGCACCCATATGATACTGTTCGGACAGCTTATCATTTCCGACTTTACTGCTGAAAGTCTCCGGCAGCGTACCAGTCAGATCATAATATACATTGGTATGTGTATATCCGTAGATTGCCGGAATCAGCACAACCAGAAACGCAATAACAAATACCACATGATGTTTTGTGATAAACCCTGCAATTCTACTAAGATCCGGAAGAATTACTTTATGTCTGGTCTTTTCGATTGCCTTATCGCAGACAAGAATCAGGGACGGAAGAATCGTTACACATCCGATAACGCCAAAGACAACACCCTTTGCCATAACGATACCAAGGTCTTTTCCAAGGGTAAAGCTCATAAAACACAGTGCGATAAATCCGGCAACTGTTGTAATGGAGCTGCTGACCACGGAAGTAATTGTATTGGAAATCGCATGTGCCATGGCACGGTTTTTATCTCCGTCAAACCGCTCCTTCTGCTCCTGATAACTGTGCCACAGGAAAATGGAATAATCCATTGTAACACCGAGCTGCAGTACCGCCGCCAGTGCCTTGGTAATATAAGAAATCTCCCCGAAAAATACGTTGGAACCCAGATTGTAAATAATTGCCATGCCGATACTGATCAAAAACAGGAACGGAACAACTACGGAATCCATCGTAAGTGATAATACGATCAGAGAAAGCACAACGGCGATCAGAACATAGATCACACTCTCATTCTCTGCCAGTTTTCGGATATCATTGTTCACCGATGCCATACCACTGACAAAACACTGCTTTCCAACCAGATCATTGATCGTCTGGATCGCATCCATGGTGCCGTCCGACGACATGGACTCATCAAACAGGACTGCCATCAGCTGGCTGTCTGCGTCTTTGTTATTGAAAAAGTTGTAGATATCATCCGGAAGTGCTTCTCTTGGAATACTAAAATCCATAATAGAACCATACCAGATAACATTTTTTACATGAGGTACATCCTCAATCTTATCTGCTATTTTCTGCAGATCCTTATCCTGCATTCCCTCAACAACTACAAAAGAGAACGCGCCTGTTCCAAATTCATCCAGAAGGATATCCTGCCCTTTCATCGTTTCAATCTGTCCCGGCAGATAGGACAAAATGTCATAATTAATTCTGGTTTTCATATAGCCGATCGCGGATGGAATCAGCAGTAAAAAAGCCAGGATCAAAATCAGAAACCGACATTTAACGACTCCTTTTCCAAATTTAATCATTTTTTTCACCATCCTCTATTTTTCTCTCAGCCTATCATAAAAAAAAAGACCGAATATGAAAATATTCAATCTTTTCGTCATGTACTGCATGATTATACATTTTGAGTGATTTGTATGAATTCGTATACAAATCATTCAAAATGTCATCGCATATTCTTTTTATAATTCTTTGATGATGTCGGTCAGAGACCGGGTCAGCATATACTGATATGCTTCGGCCATTTCGCGCGGCGAGATGGTCATTCCCATGCTGATCCATTCCTCTGTTGCAAAACACATGGACTGTGCATAATAGGAAGATATCACCTCCGGCGTCAGCCATTTGTGTTTTGAAACCCTTCCGCTGCTTTCGTTTTGAATCAGTTCAAGCAATACTTCCCGCACACATTTTTTTGCGATATCGTGAAATTTGACCGGTCCCTCCATTTTTACCAGCTGTGAATAAAATGCCTTGTCCTTTTCAATGTTGGTAAACAGCAGAACCATTGCTTCTATAATCATATCATTCCGGATCAGAGGTTCTACCGGCTCTAACAGTTCTGTCCGGATGATCCATTCAATAAGCTCAAATTTATCCTGAAAATGATTGTAAAACGTTGGCCGGATGACCCCTGCTTTATCAGTTATCTCTTTAATTGTAATTTTTTCTACCGGCCGCCTGACAGCAATCTCTTTCAAACTTTTTGCAAGCAGCTGGTCAATATCGGTTTTGCCCTGTATTGCCATTTCGTCTGTTATCCTTATTCGTCAAATTCCATGGTCACAAAGTACCCTTTTTCTGTCTCCTTCACATCAATCACATCACCTTCCCGGCTTTTTAAACGTTCCCCTACCGCATAATTTCCTGACATGGCTATTGCATGCTCAATGGTATAATAATAGGAAGTGGGAAGTTTTCCCTCTGTCACCTTCAGATGATCCCCTGCTTTGGTCAGTCCCGGACGTTCCATTTTAAATTCCATCTGTCTCATCACGGTCACCTTCATTTTCCACAAACTCTGTATCAACAGTCTCTGTGCGCCGTCTGTAATCCCTCGCTGCACGCGTTGCTGTGACAGCAATCCACAGATTCAGCGCTCCGTTGATAATCAGCACGATTCCTACCAGCATAATAAACTGTTTCAATACGGTAAGCGGACAGAAAACACAGACCAGACCGCAGACCAGACAGATGATAGCAAATACAAGATCCATGCCCCACTTTTCATATCCGTATTTTTTGGCATTCACAGCCTCCGTCACCGCACGAATTCCATGAAATACAAGTCCTACACCCAATATAACCGGAACCAGACTGACAATCAGCGACGGCTGGATGAAAAACCAGATTCCAACTGCAAGTACCAGAATTCCGACAATCGTTGATGCTCCAAATGTTGCAAGGCTCAAAATAAAGCTTCCCAGATAAATAATTCCAACGATGATCATTGCAATCGAAAGAAGTGTTCCGATCACATCAATAACTCCGCCTTTCCACACAACAAAAATAATTCCAAGCACAATGCACAAAACAGAAGAAAGCAGATAATCCGCCTTTGCCCGCTTCAAAAATTCTCTCATGAAATGACGCCCCCTTTTGAAATATCTTTTGCAACATTATAACATTTCCTTTTTTATTGTTCAACTTTTCCTCTAAAAATGATATACTGTGCGCGGAGGTGAATATCATGGGAAAAGAAGTAAAAACCAATGCCGTGCGTATTCTGGAACGAAATAAGGTTCCCTGTGAACTGCTGACTTATGAATGTGACGAATTTATAGATGGAATTCATTCTGCCGAAGCCACTGGCACCCCGGTTGCCCAGACTTACAAGACACTTGTCATGCAGGGCAAAAGCAAAAAATACTACGTATTTGTCATTCCGATTGCCGAAGAGGTTGATCTGAAAGCTGCCGCGCGTGCAGTTTCCGAGAAATCCGTAGAAATGATCCATGTCAAAGATTTAACTGCAATCACTGGTTATGTCCGTGGAGGCTGCAGTCCTCTTGGCATGAAAAAAGCATTTCCAACCGTTATCGATGCCTCTGCCAGGCAATATTCTGAAATTTATGTAAGCGGCGGCCGTATCGGAACCAGCATCCGGCTTGACCCTCAGGATCTGGCACGGGTTGTCCGCGCTACTTTTGCGGATATTCTTGCCAGACCATAAAAAGAAAAGTGTGCCAGGTTTATTTCCCTGACACACTTTTTCTTTTAATTTTCACCCGGCTGCCGGATAATATCCAGCACACGCTGCAACTCGGCTCCCTCTGCCGGAGCCTCTCCATAGTCAACATGCTTCCAGTCTTTTTTGAATTCTCCAAGCAGATGTTTTCCCGGATCCTGGGTCCGTTCAATCGTAAAATATCTGCCCTCCTGCGTTTCGTCATTCCATGCAAAATATACACGGAAACAGGATGGAACTCCCATATCGCGTACCGGCAGATCCACACGGACAATCAGTAAACTGTCGGACAAATCCATAACCATAACGGAGAAATCTTCCGGCAGATACGGATACATACGTTTCTGCTGATAACATTCCTCAAAAAACTGATCCATATATTCTTCTTTCTTCTCGCAGAGGTCATCCATCATCTGTTTGCCCTGCGCAAAAAAGCGCTTTGGCATAAAACCAAATTCAAACTGCTTACGTTCAAACAACAGATACTGTTCCTGTGTAAGCTGCATCTTCTTTGGCTGCGCTCCCTCTTTACGCTTCTTTTCCACTTCCTCGATTTTTTCCACCAGTGCACGTTTAAAAATCAGATTCTGTGTGAATGGATTGATCACTATTCCGGATACCTTTTCATCCTGCTGAAAAACCATGTTATTCGTTGCAAGGAACGGCATGTTTATAACTGCTGCACTCTTCGGAGATTCCGGAATCTCCTTTTTACTTGTATAAATCGGAAGAAACATTCCGTTTTTCGGACTGTTGATCAGACATGGAACCGGCTTCTTTTCATCATTTAAATTTGCCGGAACAAGCACACGTCTGGTTCGCATCAGCTCGATCAGGGCATTTAAATTCTCACCAGTTTTTTCTTTCAGATATAGATCTATCTGTGCTTCCACATCTTCATTTTTTACATCAAGTGTCATGCTTGGATCTGTTGGTTCCTCCTGCTTGAGATCCTGCTTCTTCATGACATCTTTTAACTTCTTTTTGTCGATCATCTGTGTATATCTCCTAACCCCATGCTGTCGGTATTGTACAGGTTAATCCCTGTGCTCATGATATAAAAGCATTTTAGCACATATTTTCAGGAGATTCCATACCTTTATACGGTTTTTGAATCATCAAGCGTTTTCTGGATCAGTTTATCAAGTCTTCTTCCGATCCTGGCATATTTTTCAATGCGGCGTTCCATTTCCGGCGGAACTCCTTTTTTGTAAGAAACCCGGTTATCCATTCCTGCCCACGCATCCATGATCATCGTCCGTAGCTGCAATTCCACACGAACCACAGTTGTCTTTCCTTTGTAAGACATCGGGATATCCAGAACGATATGGTAACTCTCATACCCATTTTTCTTTGGTTTTCGAATGTAATCTTTTGCCTTTACTACGGTATATGTGTCTGTTTTTCCGATCTGCCGCGCAATCCAGTAGATTTCCTTGACACTGTAGCAGATACAGCGGACCCCGGAAATATCGTTCAGTGCAGTAACTGCGGTATCAAAATCCACGTCATAATCCTTGCGCTGCAGCTTCTCTGCAATGCTCTCCGGCGTCTTCATCCGTGTTTCGATAAAACGTACAAATCCCTGTCCTGTTTTTTCTTCATATTCCCGGTTCAGTTCCCGCAGCCGGTTTACCACAATTTCTCTTGCCAGTGCATGTTTTCTTTGAAAATTATCATCTTCCCAGTGCTTCCGGAGTTTTTCTAATTCATCCATAACTTACCTTCCCTGCTTTCTGTTATATCTATCCTATTCTATTCTCCACTTTTCTACAGGATAACAGGGGTGTGTAAATACAGACTTCTTCCCTATGTAAATTGTTTGTAAAAACTATGTGGTGAGAATCTTTTTTTCCACAAGCATTTTAACAAATTCCCGATCCCGGAAACTCCATGGCTGCGTCGCACAGAACGGTTCATTCCCATCGATAATCTCCTGTGCGGTTGCCCACTCCAGATGAAATCCTTTCGCAATCTCGCTTTCGGTCATGTGCGTCTGTGTCATTTCTTCTTTTGCATCACAGAAAAAAAAGCAGGAGTGGCAGACATAGATCTTGTTTTTTTCAAACAGATCGCGCCGCCGCTCCACAATTTCTCCAATCGGACGGATGGATTCCGGAATCACAATAAGCCCGGACTCCTCCCCCACTTCACGAATCAGTGCATCTTCCAGCTTCTCGCCCGGTTCCACACCTCCGCCGAGAATTTTATAATCTCCGGCACTGCCATGTTGTGTTGCAATTTTTCCATCACGAATAATCACGCCGCGTGTCGAGTATTTTTCGAACACGGGCATTCCCTCTTCATAATCTTTTTTATCTAATGTTAAAAGTATCTGCACGGCATTTCTCCTTTGCTGTTCCGACATACAATTTTGTATCATTATAGCACTATCATGGGGGGTTGTGCAGATGTTTTAAATATAAGTTTTTCTCAATGTGACGAATTTGTGCGAGTGTTTTAAATATAAGTTTTCTCAATGTGACGGAAGAAGGGGGACATTCTCTTTCTACAGAAAAATTTGCAAATTAGCGCCGATATTGATTTCAGGTTGGTTTAGCAAAAGTTTTACTTTTATGCTATTAGCTTTATATGATGGAACTACGGCGCAGTTGCAAATTTGTTCTTCCGAAAGAAATGTCCCCCTTCTTCCTGTGGATTGGAGAAAATATAGTTGAGAAATATATTTCCGCAAATCCTGTCTGTTGAATAAATATAAAGGCACCTGAACCTACAGTTAAAGGTGCTCCCGGAAGGAAATGCATACAATGAGTGCTTACGGTAAAGTGATAAATACTTTGGAAGTTTGACATGCAAATAAGCGGAAATTTCATTGCTGGTATTTTGTGAAACAATCGTTCTATTGAAGCTTTTATATTCTCGGGCATTATGAACTTATAAATGAAAGATGAGGGCTATATAATCAAAATTCATGTGAAAGATGCCATCGCGGTATCTATGCCAATAAAATTCAGTAAAAAATTCCACCGTGGTATCTATGCCAATAAAATTCAGTAAAAAATTCCACCGTGGTATCTATGCCAAT